>WLWD01000379.1_pt1 | contig 221989 bp, 98 predicted proteins | sample 6712731 | NCBI WGS metagenome assembly WLWD01 (sample SAMN12718690, study PRJNA576275) | sponge metagenome | isolation source: marine sponge | host: Mycale hentscheli | place: New Zealand: South Island, Marlborough, Capsize Point | collected 2014-11-01 | reverse complement strand
ACCCCGGCCCTAACTTCACTAAACCCGGTTTAGCGATCATTACCTGTATCATCCTAAAAATTGAATTGTTTACCGCTTTGAATTCTTAGTTAAACTCAAACTTAACGGAGTTCCATTTCTATTCGAGTTAGTGGTGGTGGTAAGTTAATACGCTATGTTAGAAGCCCTGCGAAACAGTATTTGCCTGAATTTATTTTGTCCACTAGAGTAACCATGAAGGTAAGCCTTGTGTATGTTCAGTTGTATGAAAGTATTGTGCCTTTACTTAGCTAAAGAATATCACAAAGAAAACGTGTAAAAATAATGCTACTCTTTTTTTGTTGTTGTTGTTGTGTATTTTTTTGTTGTTTTTTCCCTTCAATTCTAATTGTTGCAGGGAGTGGTTACTATGGCATTGAAACCCCTTTACCGTATACACGTAATTTAAACTTGACTTTTTTTTAGTAGCTTGAGTGTTTAAGTTAAAATTAATCATTTAACAATAGTGTAGTTTTAGGCTCGCTCGCCATTTGAGCTCAAGCACATCACTAGTTAATTGTTGCTTCCTCAATGTATATAAACTACATAAAGTACATGTAAGCATACTAGTATGTGCAACTGTAATAGATCTGATTATGATTATTCCATGCAGAGTACTAGTAATAGATCTGATTATGATTATTCCATGCAGAGTACTAGTAATAGATCTGATTATGATTATTCCATGCAGAGTACTAGTAATAGATCTGATTATGATTATTCCATGCAGAGTACTAGTAATAGATCTGATTATGATTATTTCATGCAGAGTACTAGTAATAGATCTGATTATGATTATTCCATGCAGAGTACTAGTAATAGATCTGATTATGATTATTCCATGCAGAGTACTAGTAATAGATCTGATTATGATTATTCCATGCAGAGTACTAGTAATAGATCTGATTATGATTATTCCATGCAGAGTACTAGTAATAGATCTTATTATGATTATTCCATGCAGAGTACTAGTAATAGATCTGATTATGATTATTTCATGCAGAGTACTAAAGATGTTCTGGAGTTGTTATCCTGCAAATATCTTAGTGCTGAGGGAGACATTGTGAAGCATTTAGTTCACACTGGGTTTAGTATCACTTGTGTTCAGGTGAGACAATAAAATTTTATAAGCTCTTAGTGCAGGAAGGCAATGATAACCATATGACTAGTCCACTATGAACACTTTTTTTTTTCCCACGGTTTATTTGTTTATTTTTATGTTCTATAGAGTCCTATTGAAGAATTTGATTGCACCGTGACTAGCTTGGGAACTGATTTACGGGATGGAATTCGTTTAGTGTGAGTATTTTTAATTATTATAGTGATTTACTCAAAGAGTTAAGTAAGTGATTCTTGTTTGTTTCTTTGTTTTTGTTTAATTTATAAGATAAAAAAAGAATTTTGATAGATAAATGTAGATATGGAAGTTTATTAATATAGTTTAAAATAAGCTAGTATGGATAAATTAACTGTTTGTACATAGCTGTAGTATATTACTATAGTGAAAGAATACTAAGCTAAATTATGTGAGAATAAAAGTATTTGCACAGTTTCATCTATGCACATGTCATTCCTTTTTCCATTTTATTTTAGTCGCCTTGTTGAACTTCTCTCAGGGAATTGGAAATTATCAAAATTGTTGAGAGTTCCAGCATCTACTAAGATGCAGGTGTGTTGAGATTAGGAATGTCTATGTAGTTTAGTTCAATTTAATTAACCAATCTGCAGAGAATTCATAATGTTCAGCTTGCATTGGATGAGTTGAAGCTCTATTCAGTACTTCCACCTGGTGTGACTGCTGCTAGTTTAGCAGACGGACATCGAGAGAAAACTCTGGCACTTCTTTGGGCTATAGTCTTTCATTTTAAGGTAACTATTTCTGATAAAAGAATTAATATTATTTTCTTGCTGCATTAGATGTTGATGTTGCTTACATTTAATCAAGACAATTAAACATGAATGATTTCATTTATTTTATAGGTGGAATGTGTTATTAATGAATCTCAGCTGAAGGATGAAATAGCAGTATTAAAAAAGCTTCCTCGCTTAGAAGAAGTAAATCAGCAATTTAAATCTCGGCGTTCATCATTTGAACCTAACTATTTTTTTGAGTCTTCTAAACTTAGCCGTCTTTTAGAATGGTGCAGAGAAGTGTGTGCAATATATGGGATTTCTGTTCACAATTTCAGCAGTTCTTTCTCCGATGGGAGGGTACTTTGCTATTTAATTCATCATTATCACCCTTCCTTACTTAATCGAGAAAAAATAAAGAATATTACAACATCAAATTGTCTCCCAAGTCAGGATGGCAGTAATTTACCTGAAAGTCAATATCAAGAGAATTGGTCCAAAACATTTAGCCCAACGTGTGGTATTGACAAACAGCATAAGCATCAGTTGGATAATGAGAAGTCAAATTTTAAGCTTGTGGCTGAAAGTTTGTCAGTGTTAGGTGGGGTTCCACTGCTTGCACTTTCCAAAGATATGTCTAATACTTTACCAAATGAAAAGATAGTTATTACATATGTTAGCTATCTATGCTCACATCTTTTATTACTTCGGAAAGAAATTACTGCTGCAAGGCGCATACAGTCAGCTTGGCGAAAATTTGTGACTTGTAGAAAGAGAGAGGATAATAAAAAAAATTCTGCAGCAACTCTTATTACTTCAGTTTATAAAGGATATGTATGTCGTAAGCAATACAATCTGCTAAAGACGTCTTGCATAAAGTTACAGAGAATGTTTAGGGTAAAGTTTCAAAGTAAAAAAAACAGAGCAGCTTTTGTGATTCAAGCATGGTTTCATGGGTTTGTGGTTCGAAAACATTATTTACAGCTTCGTCAATCTGCACTGTTAATTCAGCATTATTATCGCAAGTTCTTGATACAGGAAACGCGTAAAAATGCAGCACTTATTATTTTAAACTGCTATCAAGCTTACAAGCAAAGAAAACTTTATTTGAAAAAGAAATATTCAGCTATAATTATTCAAAGGCAATACCGGAGGTACATTGCAAATAGGAAACACAAGAAAAAAATAGCCAAATGTATTACGTTACAAGCTTTTGTTCGAGCTAGGCAAGCTAAATACAAGTTCAGACAAAAGAAATTAGCAGTGCTATCAATACAGCGATTCTATCGTGGTTACCAAACCAGAAGACATTTTCTGCAAATGCGTAAATCTTGTATTGTGATACAAGCATGGTTTAAGTCTGTCAAGTTGATGCAAATGCAGCGTGCCACATTCCTCAGATATCGAATTGCTGCTAAAACTATTCAGCGGTTTTTCAAAGGTTTTGTTGTTCGTAAAAATTTCATGCAAATTTATACTGGTGTCATTTGTATCCAACGTTTTTTTCGGAGTTATTTGTGGACCAAGCAATGCTGTGCACATTATCTGAAGTTAAAACGAAGTGTTTCTTATATTCAATCCAAATACAGAGCGAAAAAGGCTGGAAAACTTCAGCTAAATCATTATCAAAATAAAAGGCAGGCAGTGATTATTATGCAACGTTATTACAGGGCATATATTTTGCAGAAGTCAAAACGTGAAGAGTATTAAGCTTTGAAACAAGCAGCTTTGACTTTTCAGAGACGATATGTGGCAAATAAAAAGACTCGGTATTATTCTAACGAGTATAAGCTCAAAAAATTATCTGCTATCACTATTGAGACATGGTATCGTGCAATTATATGTGGCAGAAATCAAAGGGAAAGTTATAAGAAATTGAAGCATGCATCAGTAGTAATTCAGGCAAGGTTTAGAGCTAATCGAATGAGAGACAAGGAATACGACGAGTTCAGAAAGCAACTATGTCAATTTAAAAGCATTGTAGAGGATTGCAACAAAGGAAATGGTACCAAAACATGAGGGAGGCTGCGCTTATTCTGCAGTTGCGTTACAGAGCTAAACTCTTAGGATTTCATTTGCGAACCGATTATTTGCAGAATATTAAGGCATGTATTTGTATTCAGGCCGTATACAGAAATTACAAGAAGGCACAACAATTACGTTTGGAATTTTTAAGGACCAAAGGAGCTGCTGTTGTGATTCAAAAGTATTTTCGAGCTACTCAAAGAAAGAATTTCGAGCTTGACAATTATCGTAAATTTAAAAAAGCTGCTGTGTTTTTGCAGCAATTTTATAGAGCACGAAAGTTAGGTAGTATTCAGAGAAGATGCTATGTGCAGTTGAAATTGTCAGTGGCCACAATAGAGCAATACTATTTGAGTTTCAAGGTTAGACAGCAATTCCTTCTAAAGAAAAAAGCTGCTATATGTTTACAACATCATTATCGAGCTCTTAATTTAGCAAGAAATCAAAGAGCCAATTTTCTTACCACACTGAGAGCTGTATCTGTGATTCAAAGATCCTATCGACAGTGGAAATGCAGGAAAACTTTGTGAAATTAAAAGCAGCAACTGTATGCTTGCAATGCCACTTTCGCTCTAAATGTTTGGCAAATAAACAGAGGAATGCTTTTCTGGCCATGAAATGTTCATCTGTACTGTTACAGTCACACGTTAGAGGTTTTATTGCACGTAAAAAGTACACATCAACTAAGAAGGCAGTTTTGGTGTTGCAAACTCGTTATAGAACTTTTGTTACAAGCAGCTTATGCAGACTACAATTTTTAGCTGTAAAAAATGCAGCAGTTACAATTCAGAAAGTGTACAGATGCTACTCTTTGAGGAAACAATTTTTAGCAAAGAAATATGCTGCAATTAGCCTGCAGAAATTTTTACGAGCCAAACGTACAGCTTCAGCATTGCGGCACAAATATATGACAGAGAAAAGAGCTTGTTTGGCCATCCAATCTTGGTATAGATGTGTTAGTACCAATAATAGGTATCAGGATTTAAAAGCAGCGTCAATTAGCATTCAAGGTTGGTATCGTGCAATAGTGATGAAGAAATTTGACCGAGCAAAATATTTGCAAATGAAAGCTGCTGCTCTCACTATTGAACTATATGTCATAGCTCGCAACCAAAGAAGTCATTTTCTGAAATTAAAATCTGCTGCAATACTTATTCAGTCAAAATTTAGAGCATGGAGGATGGGAGTGGAGGGCAAAAGTGAATACTTGAAAGTGAAAAAAGCTGTGACTTTCATTCAGCAGTATTATAAGTGCTGGAAATTACGAAATCAATTCTTAAAATTTAGATTTGTAGCAGTTACAATTCAGAAATGTTTCAGGTTGTACAAAAAACAAAAGCATTATCAATTAGGATGTTCCAGTGCTCTAATTATTTAGAGAAGTTGGCGAAAATACTATGAAGCAAAGAATCTAAGAACTATAAGAAATAATGCAGCCATTGTTCTTCAGAAGTATCTAAAAATGATTTGTGCTATTCACAAGTACGCAAACCTTAGAAAAACCACAATAGTGATACAATCAGCTTTTAGAGGTTTCGTTGTTCGAACTAGATACCGAAAGTTGTTGGTAGCAACCGTACAACTGCAGTCTTTTTTTAGAATGTACAGAGTGAAGGACATGTATTTGATAAAGAGAAATGCCACATTTATTTTACAGTCTCACCTACGAAGATATATTGCTAGAAATGAGTTCATTCGTGTGAAAGAATGTACTATTGTGATTCAAAAAATATTAGAATGCACCAAAGTCGGTCAAAGTATTTGAGATTCCTTTCTGGGCTTATTCATTTACAGTCAGCTTATAGATATGTACTCATAATTGTAGCTATAATGGTCATTTTCTTGGCATTGCTTTTGATAAGTTGGAGGAACATAGGAGATAAGATTGTACTATTTTAACTTATTACACACTTTCAACTATCTGCAATTGCATGCACAGGTGCATTCAGAGTGGCAGGGTACTTGCCAGTACATTAATCATTGCATTCATTACATGATGGTGACCCACAGTAATATAGACTGAACATTAATGTTGATATTCTGCTCTTTTTATGAATTTGCACAATCTATAGATTGTGCTGCACATTCTATAAATTGATAGATTGGGTGACAATCTATAGATTGGGTGACAATCTATAGATTGGCACATAATCTATAGATTGTGCAACTCATCTATATGTGCAAAATCTATGGATTAGCACCAATATGTCGATACATCTATACGTCAATTTTAACTCCCCTATAAATTATTATCATGTCATTTTTAATATTTAATCCAAATATCTACCGTTTGGAAGCTGATTATTTATTCCATTTTGACATACAAATGCCTTTTTTTATTTTATTATTCCACACATTGCACATGAGGCAATAGTTTAATTATTTGGTAGTCTGATTAATGTAGCTTTATTCTCATGACAGGTTTTTGACTGTTGTGAAAAGGACTACCACTTATTTGTCTCAGAAATAGTAGCCCATTTTCTGCACAGCTTATAAAGTAGTTTGCCACATTCTACATGATGCTACTTGAAGAATAGCTCATTGAAATACAATATGTCAAATAATGAGGTGAAATGATGTAAAATTCAGGTGAGGATAATGAAATGATCAGGTATTAATTTTATGCTGTGACATCAGATCTAATAGACATATACCAGAGTGGAAGATTAATAGGGCTAGGGCTAGGAGCTTTTTTTACTTTGCCTGATTACTTATCTCACTCCTCTTCATAAAGCTATGTATCATACTGCTGTAAGGGCAACAATGTGCCGAGGAGATGTACAGATAAAATAGCACATGATGAGGACCATGGAAAAAAATAATAATAATAATTATACTAAAAGAGTGACAGAATTGCAGTGTCCCACTGTGGCCATGGCTGCACCAATATTTTAACAAAAGGGGTGTGTCTCTTAGCATTCTCATTTTCATAGGTATTGTGGCCAAAATGGCTTCTGCAGGGAGTATATGGCCAATGTCGAACATTTTGGAGGAAACTCCACACAGCCACACCAGCATGGTCCTTCCTTTAGTTTTGCAAAGAATTTATAGAATGTAGAACACAATCTATAGATTATGTAAATTCATATATGTTCAAAACTCACCACTGACTTAATATTAGACATGAAACTCATATTCCATTTCTATTCAATTGAACTTGTGCACTTCTCATACCAGCACACCCCTAGCATTCCTGTGCACTCAAAGTGATTCAGTCAAAAATTATCACCCCATTTCACATGCTACTTTTCCAACTCATGTGTTCTATCCATAAGTGCCACAGGATAAAGAGCATAAATTTTAATTAAAGATTATATATGTCTGTTAAAACTGAGAAAAAATAATATTGATTTCAGCCAAGATTGACTAAATCATTGAACATATACTTTTGTAGGTTATTTCTGATAGCTTCTAAACTCTGGTGGTTCTCTCCACCATACAGCAGAGAGAACACACACAACAATGTATACATTTGTACTTTAGCTGCATTTACTTGTTTTCTATAACTATATGTTAGTCTATGTTCCTCCACAGTTCTTACTTGTACAACACAATTTCACCTTTCAGTTCAATGTAATTTACTTAGCATTTCCCAACTTGTAAATATCCATTTTCACCTTTTCACTCATTCAATCTTTGATTAACATTCATTACTTGTATTCATGTTCCAATTAGTTTAATTATGATTCACCTTAATTAAGTTTATTATTTTTGTTGACACTCTGCAGACAGTTCGGTATATATGTGGCTGTGTTGCAGTGTCTGAGTCAGTTGATTCTTGATTCTTTCTTCATTTCAAAATTACACTTAAAACTGTAGTCAGAACTACAACTAGAAGTTTCTACACCATAGTTAGCTGAAGCGATCGAATCCTTGCTGGGGAAGAAGATTCGATTCAGGTGGCAGCGAACCACGCCCGGTGGAGGAGTTGAATTAATTTTAAGTAGCGAGATTGATGAAACTGTACAAATTTTAGCATAAGCATGGTGGAATGCTAAATTAATTTGAAGAGTATTGGTGAGATCTCCATTAATGTGTGCAGAAAAATAATAGCCACCCATTTTAATTTAATATGGATGACGGCAAGAGAATATGAGATTCAATAAATTTGACATAGAAAATGGAAGGTGAATTTATATCAGGACTCCAGAAGTTACAGAAAAGAGTTGTGAGGATAAAGACTTCATGGATTTAAGTGATGCGCAATGAGTTTGTTCTCTTTCTTGGCAATAAATATTTAAATATTAAATGATCATGTACCATTAATGTATGTATGTAGGGAGTTAGAACAGCTAAGCATTTATTTCAAGAAGGCAGTTCTATGCAGTACGTGTACATTAACCCTTAGTGTGCATGTGTGAGAGGGTTATAACAGTTGTCATGTCTGTTGGTCTGTCTGTTTGTCCGTCTATTTGTCTGTTTGTCTGTCTGTCACGCTCTGATTTTAGAGATTACTGGCAATTAACTGTTGATTTTGATATGAACTGAGACAATTTAAGATTTTTTATTGCGCTACTTTTTTTATTTCGGCTGTTTTTTGAGAAAATGTGCAGGTACTAGCGTTTGTGGGTAAATACCCCTATTTACGTAATCATGTGAACAAATAATTTCTTTCTGCTGTATTTATTGCTTGAGTTATATTGATACATGCTTAGAAAAAAATTATTCATATTGGTCTGAGAAGTTATTTTGTATTAGCTAGCTAGTGTATAGTAGTGCCGAGAGTTCACACCTTTGGTGCTTTGTTATTCCCGTCTCTTCTACTAGTAGTATACGATAAAATTTCAAGTGACAGAATGATGGAGGACTACACACGATTTTTTTTTTTCTGATAGCATAGGGCGAAATTGAAGGAAAGGGGGAATAGAGGGTAGAACATAGTTACAATAGCCATGCACATGTGTAGTGAATAAGATGCATATTAAATTAATTGATATGAAAAAAAGCAAAGGATCTGAAGGTGAAGATTAATTATTAATAATAGCACAGGAGTGCAGGATAAATGTCTTACAGAATACATTATAGTTTTTAAAGACAAGGTACAGAAAATTATGATAGGACCATTATGCTACATGTTATTATATAAATAAAAACAATATACATTACAGCATAATATCAATACAATACTATGAGTGACTAGCTTATTTTCATTTGTGGGTGATTATGTTTTTACATTAATTGCATCTATAGATATAAAAAAAATAGCATATTTGCACATGTAATCATATGAAATCGTCTCTAATTAGCTACATAAATGAAATCTGGGAGGAAAAAAACATACATTTATAAAAATCTGGGGGGAGGGGGTACATAGTCCCTTGACCACCTTCCACTATGCACCTATAACTTCAGATGGTTCATCAGTAGTTTGCACTACATTTTAAGTTTTTATGAGCACAAATCTATTAAGAACCAATTAACACTAATACATTGAAGAGATTAAGTGTAACAACTTAGAAACTCACTGACACTTCACCCAGGAGTTCTGTCATCTAGTGGGGCCAAACCATTTAACAAACTGAGGGAGGGGGGATGGGAATGAGGGAAAGGTTTAGGGTAGGTAAGGGTCTCATTATGCTGAGACTAAGAGTTAGTAAGATACAAATAATGGAGCTAGCTAGTGTCTGATTGTGATAACATTTTGTACACAAGTCTTTAGATCACAATTTGTACACGTTGCTGGTGACCAATCAGTTCTTTCTTTGTTCGTATTAAATACAAATAATAAAATCATTATGCCAGTTATATTAACATTCTGCTAACGTGCTCAGTATTAAAAAAAAAAAAGGATCTATATGTGGGCCTACCCACATGAGAAGCAGAAGAGAGAAGAAAGAGAGAACAACGAACAGTTTATATGTGTATGTATGTTTGTGCGTGATTAGTTAATTAGTCATGCGTTATTTGTGTTTCATGCCACGTGGTACATTTTTGCGTCATCAGGGGGTGGAGCCAGGCTGTATTATTTAAACCCTTGGTTCTGCCTCGTGGTGTTCAATGTTCAATTATACTAAACCTAGCATAACAATCCGTCGACTGCGCGCTGGCTGCGGCGAGTAATTCAGCTTCGAGCATTCTGGTGGCAGCGATACTGGCTGACACCAAGTGAGAGTTGTTTCTAATTTTCATTTTTTTGTGTATGTATTTTCAATTTTTTTTTTGTAGGACTCCAGTGGAAGGTGAGGACACTCACCTTCCCATGACCGAGCCCGAAACAAAGGTCAGTAGAAAGTCGACAAGGAAGCTACCCGTTATCGACCCCGACGCTGTCTACAGGACCTCACGTAGGCCGCAGACCTCTACTCATTCTCCCTACCCGATGCGTCTGGTGGGAGCACAGTACATTGAGAAAGGAGACGAGTCACTAGAGTTACAGCTGGAAGTGAGTGGTTATTTGGGTGTGGAGGCGGAGGCAGAGAATCTTAGTCGTAGTGGGAGTGAGGAAGAGATGATTGTAGAGGGAGAAGAGATGGCGAGGAAAGAAGAGAGTGATGTGGTGAGGTTAATGAAATTCATGATGGATCGGGATTCTGAGGCGAAGACGTCAGAAACTAAGGAGAGAAAGGAGAGGGAAAAGAAGGATGCTGAGTTGAGGAGAGAGTCAGAAGAGAATAGGAGGACTGAGATGATGGAGCTGTTTAGGCAGTTAAAGGACGAAGAGTCGTTGAGGAGGAGAGAGTATGAGGCACAGAGGCGTAGGGATGATGAAGAAGAAGAAAGGCTGAGGAAGATGAGGCTAGGGACAAGTGAGAGCTGCTGGAGGAGAAATTGAAGGTGCTGGGAACCTACAAGGAGGGAGTTGAGTTGCTGGGTTTCTTAGGCAAGTTCGAAAGGATTATGGACGAGTGCAAGATTGATAACGGCTAGTGGGCGAAGAGGCTGTTTCCCCATTTACCGGAACGGCTATGCACAAGGATAGCAGGGGTGAGAGATGAAGGCAGGGACTATGATGCTGTCTGGAGAGTACTCCTCAAGACTGTGGGTGAGACGACCCTCACCTATGGTCATCAGCTCTACGAGCTGACGGGAGAGTATCTCAAGACTAAGTCCGCTGGTGAGATTGTGGAAGTGCTAGAGAGGGTCTGTCAGGGGGTGTTGCAGGGGGTGTACCACCTTGGAGGAGTGTATTGTGTCTCTGGCCACAGCACATAAGGAGACGTGTTATACCCGCAGGTGGGAAAGTTTACTTAGAGGGCAAGAAGCTGGCTAAGATGGAGGATATACGAGATGCGTGGGAGACATGGATGTCAGGGCGACAGAAGGGGAACTTCTATAAGCAGTTCAGGAATGAGTGATGGTGGGAGAAAATTCAGAGGAGGTCAGGGGGACAGTGCTGTGAGTAGAAGTGGGTTTAGTGGTGGTGTTGTTACGTGTTTCGCATGCTGGGAGAAAGGACATAGATCAGTGGAGTGTAGGAAGAATAGTGGAGCGAAACCTAGTGTGGGAGGGGCTGGGGTGAGGCCCGTGACTTGTTTCTCCTGTGGCAAACCTGGCCACAGGAGCATTGAATGCCCGAGCAGGAAGGCAGGTGGACTGGTCAAACGGAAGGGAACGTTTCCAAGATTGTTGTTGGAGGAAAGAAGGGAAATGTTGCATGGGGACAGGTGAACAGAGTGAGAAGTAGAGTGATGATTGATTCGGGGGCAGAAGTAGGTGTCACACCAAGGTCCCTGGTGACGGGTGAGAGTGTGGAGTGTGGAGAGGTACACATTTCAGAAGTACATGGGAAGACAAGCGTGCACCAAAGTACCATAGTTACCTATGAGTTGGGTGGGTTGGGGTGTGCGAAGTTGGCGGTTATAGACGAGAGAGAAAAGGATGATATTATCAGCATTATTTTTTTCGATGTGCTGAATGAGGAGGAGGTGAAATCGTTTAGTCGTGCAATTAGTGAGAGTAAGAGTGATAGTGCTAGAGAAGTAGTTGAAGCTAAAGTGAAAGTAGTAACGAAAAGTCAAGCTCGGATAGAAAAAGAGTTGGAGAAGTGTGATGATTTAGTAGTAGAGGATTTAAGGTGTGTAGTAGAAGGAGAGGAGTCTGTTCCGGAGGTGTTTGGCGTCGAGAAGGAACATTCGGTTGAAGGAGAGGAGGTAGAACCGATGCAAAAGAGCTTGAGCGAGTGTGTTGTTGAGGGGAATGACGAAGTGAGCAGTGAGCCAAAGGAGTTAGATAGAATAGTTGGGAATGACAGTGAGAAGGAAATGTGTAGATTAGCAAGTGAGATTGGGCTTATAAGATCAGGGTCATGTGTGAGTGAGTTTCGAGAGGCAGTGATGAAAGATGAGAGTTTAGTGGAGAGGCCTCTCCTCTCAGAACCTTTCGAGAGCTGTGCGATTGATATTGTGGGACTCCTGCCCAAAGCCAAGGAAGGGATGAGATTTATATTTACGTATATCTGTATGGCTTCTACTTCTAAGTGGCCAGAAGCTATGCCCCTGAGAACGGTAACCTCAAAGAATGTAGCTGAGGCTCTAATGTTAATATTTTCAAGGACGTCCATACCAGAGGTTATATTAACTGATCAAGGCTCACAGTTTGAGTCAAAGCTGATGAGTGACCTTTGTGCATGCTTGGGGATAAACAAGATCAGAACTTCCCCTTACCACCCACAAACAAATGGTTGCATCGAGCGGATGCACTGCACCTTCAAATCCATACTCGCCAAGTGCGAGAAAGTCAAGTTGGATTGGGCAAGCCAAGTGCCATATGTATTGTTTGTGTTAAGACAACTACCCCACCAATTGAGTTGGTTTATGGCAGGAGAGTACGCACCCCACTAGATGACCTATACCACGGGTTTGTGGAATCGCCCGTGGTAAACCTGAATGTGACTGAGTGGGTTGAGGTGCTGTGTAATAGGCTATCCCTTGTGAGGGACACGGCGATAGTAAGAAAAAGGCCAAACGCATGGAGTTGGCCAACAGGAATAAGAAGTTAAGAGAATTCGAGGTAGATGACAGAGTTTTGTACAGAGTCTTAGGTCTTGCTAGCAAGCTTAGCGACTCCTGGGAAGGTCATATGTTATTGGAGAGAGGAAAGGGAAGGTGAACTATTTTATTCACAGAGAAGGGAAACCGAGACATAAAAAGGTAGTCCACGTGAACACGTTAAAGAGGTTTCATGAGAGTTGATCAAGTTAACAGAACGATGGTGGTGGTTGACACTGATAGTGATGTGGGTGAGAGAACAAATTTGGTGTCCCCCAGCATGAGTTATTACAGGCAGACATTGACCAGATCCTTGCTGAGTTTTCGTCGGTATTTTCAGACGAACCGTGTACGACAGAGACAGTACGCATGTCTAAAGACATGGGTTGAAGTAGACCAGTTGTGCGCACACCATATTTCATCCCAGTAGGATTAAGAAAGAATGTACAGAATGAGCTGGATAATTTGCTGAGTCAGGGAATTATCAGAAGATCTGACAGCCCTTGGTCATCCCCGTTGGTACCGGAGAAGTAGCCTGACGGCACAATAAGATTGTGTGTTAATTTTAGAAAACTCAATTCTGTAACGGTGACAGACCCATATTACATGCCTTGTCTGTGTGAAATGCTGGAAAAAATCGGCAAATCACGCGTACTTAGTAAACTTGATCTAACCAAAGGGTTCCACCAGGTTACCATGGACCCAGAACATTCCAATAAAACAGCATTTGTGTGCCCTTATGGCAAATTTGAATTCACGAAGATGCCGTTTGGGTTATGCAATGGCCCGGCAGTCTTCCAAACATTGATGAAAACAGTGTTAAGGGAGTGTAATGATTGTGGTGTCGTCTATATGGACGATGTCTTGGTGTACTCTAACAATTGGGCAGACCACATACAACATCTCAGGAGAGTATTTAGTGCCCTTAAGGAGCATGGCCTGACATGCAAGCCTACGAAATGCCAGTTTGGCATGACCAGAATGAAATATCTGGGTCATGTCATAGGGAGTGGTTCAGTGAGTGTGCCTGAGCATAGGGTGTCGGACATGAAGGAATTTGTCCGCCAGTGACTAGAAAACAATTGAGGTCTTTTCTGGGAGCAACCAGCTATTACCGTCAGTTCATAGAGAGGTTCCACAGATGGTCATCCATTCTGTCACCTCACACTTCGTCGTCGGCTCCCAGACTAGTCAGATGGACAGAACTAATGGATGATGCCTTCACCCAACTCAATCTAAGTCTTTGTTCTTATTGTGTGTTGTGCATACCTACTGATGATGACTCTCTTAGATTAGATACGAATGAATCGTCTTCTGGTGTTGGAGCTGTACTAATGGTGAAAAGAGAAGATCAGTGGAGACCCGTCGCTTATTACTCCAAGTAGCTCCAGGGTGCTCAGAAGCGCTATTCAGCCCAATAACTGGAGGGGTTGGTGATTTACCAGTCAGTGACACACTTTGCCTATTATCTGTACGGACGTCACTTCACTGTGGTGACAGATCATCATCCATTAGTGTCACAGATGCAGGAGAAACAGAATAACAGACGTCTCCTCAACTGGAGCATGAAACTAACTGAGTACTCATTATGGACAATGTGGTGGCGGACTGAGTAGATAGGGATGGAATGTAGATGATTCTACCATGAAAGAAGGGAAGAAATCTGAACAAGAGAGCAGGAAAGAGAAGAAAGCTGAAGCAGTTAAGATGGACAGAGTCCTGTCTGAAGGAGTGGGAGGTGTGGGCATAGGAAAGACAAGAGAAGAAGATCAAGAAGAGCACACATGATCAGAACTGAAGGATGGACAATACTTATTGTCCACCCGAGAACCTAGTCATAAACATGTTTACTGGTTGTCTGTGTATGTCAAGAGAACATTGTACTTGTTAATTTATTGTTGTGTTGTTGTGTGTATAGTGTTCAGTGGTGGGCGCTATGCCCTTTCTCATTGTTGTATATCATTGTTCACTGTCATCTATTTAAGCCATGTGCAGTCAGTGTTCCTTGTCAGTTACTTGTCCTGAGTTTTTAGATTATAATTTCACGAAAACTATCTAAGACATTCCTACAGGAATAACCTTTGGGTTAAAGGATTGTACTGAACTGGTGGCAGCGATACTCCACAAGCTACCCAACATGTGCGCGAGTCTGCGGATCTCCCCACATCCCTCATGTCATACTTAACTCATCATTGTCGGTTATAGTCAAAACTGCATGGAAAGTTGTAAAATACTACTTAGATGCAAGTATATATTCAAGATACTGTTTAAAAAAATATTTTCAGCCCATGCTAAAAGTCCTTTGCTTTATATAGATAAAAATATGCTCAGTACTTATTGAGTGACATTTACATTTAGAAAAGGTCAATCTCATAATAGTAATATCAAATTTATACTAAACTATTCAAAGCTACTTCAGACTAAAAGATAACAGAACTTTAGGTACACTATGAAAACATAAAGAAAATGACTTAAATATGTACATACATAGGCTATCCTCAGTTTAAATGTATTATCAAGTTTGCAATGTAATATTGTCTATCTGCCAACAGCAGATTTAGAATTTACTGTTTTTTTAAGCATGTATGTGTGGAAAGTGACATCAAACTGAAGTACATGAGCCAGCTTGATTTTATTATTTCACTTTGAGAGCCACTTAGGCTGGCAGGCATGTGTATACTGACATTCTTCTACTGTCATTAACTCCTTTGTACGGTTTTACTAAATGTATTATGGAAAGAAATAGCAAGGAGATCAGTTCAACCTCTGCACTAAAGAATTTGTATAAAGTGGCACTCTTTCTTATTCCAATTCACAGTATTCGTTTGTACTGTACATGGTATCATGATTAAATAAACAAACAACAACAACAACAACAAAACAGAGAAATAGTTCTTAGAAAAGCCTTACTTTAATCTGGTGTCAAAGAGGTTCACTAGAAGTCTACTTTTCAAGAAATATACCAGAAATAAGCTCCTCATCTTACTTGAAACATTAAATTCAAACTAGGTTCTGTAACCATCTAAATGATATCCATCCATGGAGCTAGATTTAAGTAATTTGAGGTCTACAGAAACTGTTGGATTCTTCACAAACTAAAACGGTTATGAAGTATATTTATGCCTGTAGTTTAAAAGTGTATGTTTATGCATACACGTAACCATAATAATCACTAACATAAATCGTTACGATAGCTGCTTCGGGCATGGCCTGACCGGCTTTAGCTAATTTGTTTATGTGGGCACAATCACTCAAAATAGTAAAGGGTTTGGGGCAATGATTTCTGTCTGGCAATTATTTCTTATGCAGCAATGATTCCTCTCCATAGCCGTTTCCCTAGTTTTAGATCAGATGAGAACCAAATCATACTTCCAAAGGTGAATTTAGGAAAGTGAAAACTATGTGAAGAAAGCATTTGGGACTTTTGTGTTTTAAGAAGTGCAGATGGCTTTATTACATTATATACACAACATTCAAAAAGCATTTTAAAACAATTTGATGGTAATGTGAATATTTCACTTATTTCGTGAATTTAGCAAGTTGGACAGATTATGTAGAATAATTGCCTTTGCTGGCCATGCATCGAATTCATTATCTATTTCAGAATGTTTAAATAATTTTATTACTAACAATAAGCTTGACTTTGATATATTCAAATTTGTCCTGAATTTTTATGGACAGGAAGATCGTCCCACGGTCTGACAGGACCCTAAGTGGGATGCCAGTCCTAGAAATGATCTGCATAAAGGACTGAGCTGCTTCCTCAGCCGACGCTGTCCTCATGGGAACTGCGTCTGGCCACCTGCACGCCATGCACACATAAGTGAACAAATATTTGGCACCACGCCTCCCTTTAGGGAGGGGGCCAACGAGGTCAACGGCCACAGACTCGAACGGTACACTCAAAATTTTCCGCTCGACCATTAGGGCTTTCTTATTCCCCGACCGATTTAACCTTAGACAAACATCACAACTTTTGACATATTTCACTATATCTCCATGGATGCCAGGCCATACAAACCTGGAACCCAACATACGCCTCATCCCACGAACACCGATGTGAGCAGTGTTATCATGTGCCAGTCTCAGAGCTTTGGCACGCTTAGACTGTGGGAGAACTAACTTAACACACTCATTCCCTGCCTCATCCATAGACTTGTGGACAAGGAGACCATTGTCCGACCACGAGTAGCCATTCATGGACTTGTCAGCTAGGAACCTGATGTGGGTCAAAGAATCATCACATTTAATATCAGACACAACAGAATCAACACCAGAGTTTTCACATGCACTGGGACAAACAATATCTGAAACAACCTCCTCGGAATCGACAACAACGGGAAGAGAGACCTGGCTCAACTGCACATCATCCATAATTTCTTCAGAATCTAAACCAAGCCCAGCACCCGAAGCATCACAATCAACAACCGAAGCAACACCATCCTTCTTCTTCCCAGCATTCAACTCAAAACCCGTATCAATCTGAGCCAGTCTCTCACACTCCCGATTGAAGCTCACAGGATTGGCATCAGAGACATCAGAAACACTTTCTGCAATGTTACTCTTTCTCACACTCTCTCTCATTGAACTAGTAATGGCATTGACGGATGCACTTCTCTGGGTGCTACCAGAGCCCAGGGAGGTCTTACAAGCCTCCCGCGGGGTAGTAGCAGAGCCAGCATCACCCTGGGGTGATGTCTGAACGCCCGAGGTATCATCGGGATGCCCTGCCCCTCGTGCCCTGGGAGGAGCACTCGAGGCAGCGTCCAGAAGAAGGCGGGACGCCATAGAGCCATCCATGGGGACTGAAAACAATACTTTGTGACACAAATCGTCCTCATGGGCAACAGCAACAACAGACATGAAGGACTTGCCTCCATATTCAAAATCCACCTCTGCTGTTTGGAGTGTCTTGGTCATACCATTCCACCCCTTCACTCTCACTCTCTCATCCAACAGTTGGTTTTCATAGACCAAACACCCGGGAACAATTGTAATCTCAGCTCCCGTGTCGGGAACAATGAGACAATCCATCCCATTAACCATACCCTTTACATGGGATGCACCCTCCTGGACAGCTACCAGGCTGGCATTGTAGGTGCGACTCCCTTTCTTCACATCCACCTTCTTATTATCCAATTTACTCTCAAACTTGCTATTATTGCCACCATTAGTCCTGTTTCTATACGGACACTCAGGGACCTCGTGTCCCGGCTCATTACAAGAATAACACACGACTCTTGGAACACCACCACCCTGCTCATTGTTAGATCTGAAACGGCAGTCATAGGCCCTATGCCCAAATCTGTGACATACATAACACTTGATGCCTCTAAACCCAGTACTATAATTAGGACTGCGGTTCTGTCTCACAACAGGGGTCTCTGGTTCGGCCGTTTGAAAGGACAGTGCTACTCGGTTGAGGTCCTTGAAGGACCCAACCTCATGCGCATCCATCAGCATGCGCTGACTAGCTGGACGCGAGGCTCGGAAGATAGCCTTGGTGAAAAACAGCAGCACCTCTGTCTTGTTCACAGTTGCCATGTCGACCGAATCTACCAGTCCCTTGAGGTAAGCATAGGACTCCAGCGAATTCATAGATTTCGTAGCAGACGAAAAATCCTCAATCAGTTTTATACCCAATGCAGTTTTGCTAGAGCCCAACCCTTCTATAAGCAGCTCCTTCAGTTCAGCGTACGACGTATTTGCTCTATCTATAGAAGCAACACAAGCAATGCTGGTTTTTGACTGAAGCTTTTGCAGCAAGACGGTTTTGTAACGAGCTCTGGGGCAGCCTAGATCAGCAAGGTCTGCCTCCAGCTTCTTGATGAACTTCATAATGTCAGTACCGTCTTTGTGAGGCGCAAGAGCAGCAATCTGTCTGGTCAAATCACCCCCTACACTGACACCTGAGGCCCCACCCGAGGGCCCCATATTTCTCATTGCCTCAGTGAAAGAACGCACAAACGTCCTCATGAGGTCTGAATCACCGTCCCCAACACTCTGACTATTCTCATCACCCCTACCTGGGTTAACATAATCTACACCATCCTGAGGAACACTACCCAACCTTCTGGGCGAACTATTTTCCTCCAAATATCTAGACTCATTCGAATACTCATCCATATCAATATCTGAGTTCTCACTAATAGCACTCAGTTGTCTCGTCAAGACCAAAGGCTTCTTAGACACGACTAAAGAACTCTCACTACAAACTGACTCACTATCAACACTACTAAGCGAGTGGGACACGTCCCCAGACTTCCCAGCACCCTTACTACTCTTTTGGACTCTCACCTTACTTGTCAGTACACTATACGAACTGTCTGACCCGTTCTCAATGCCCGAGTCCACTTGATGTTTCAGTTTACAAGCTCTGTCTTTCCTCTCTCTCCGGCTCATCCACACCAGTGACCTGAACACAGAGAAACAAACAACAGCACACACAATGAATCACAAAATCGTCAGCAACCAAAGATATCACACAATCAAAACCCTGTGAAACTTCTGAACAAATGATTGGCTCTATGTCGTGAAGGCCCGAATGTTAACTCGGCAGTCCAACAGTTCCAAGGAGTCAAGTATGCACGGAAGAATCCAGACAACGACTAAAGGCACCACCAGATCACTCGAAAGACGTGAAGCACCACCGCTGCCGCCAATTGTGGGTCGAATGGGGGATGCGCTTCCCTCAGACTCAAGTTATTCATATAATCGCACACAGAGGGACAACGCAGGTATCCGCCGCCACCAGAGTTACCCCAAATCCCTTGACAGAATTATATAAAAGGTCTATCACAAGTTGGGACATGGAATAACTGAACACGTGGACTGACAGACAATGCTTAAATAGTAACACGGGGCTACGCCCACAACATGACATAAGATGAAGTCACTTCCTGCATTGCAGCGTAGAGTTCGAGCTGCGATGCAGGCACAAGCACGCACAACAAGATTACAGTCACGAGAACTGACAATCAACAACTGAACACATGACTCACGACCAAATAAGGATGACATAGAAATAACTAAATATAGAATGCATACAATTAAGACAAAGTACATGAAAACTAAATAAATGAAAAAATGTTCAATGTTCAGGTGGGCGTGGCTGCTGCCATGCCCACTCCACTATCCTCCAGACCCACAGGTCCAGTAAAGCGAGATTAAATATGACGTGATCAAAATAGATCCTAGAGCCTGTCAGGAATAAATAATGTGCTTATAAACTACAAGCCAGAGACCGGCTAAGCGATCACGTGTGGGGTGTCACATGTGGAGCAATGGCATCCGGGCACAAGTACATTAGTCCTGATAGCCACTGTTCTCAGTGCTTGTAGCCTAAGCCTAGTAGCTACCTGTTACTTCCTTGCCAAAATGGCTGGTTCACCCGGCACTATTAGCTCTCTAAGGATGGATGCTCATCAGTGGTAGTATTATTTAAATAGTAAGGGGCTGGAGATATACACTACTGTACTCTATGTAATTAGCTTTCTGTATGTCAGGTTGGATTAATAGGATCTAAATTATCAATCAGTTGAATGGGCTTCATTGATGCAATCAGCTGAAAATAGGAGTTCTATGGCTTGATAATACATGGGCATGCTGCCAATCCATTTGCCTTGCTTAACTAGTACAGTTATGTTAAGAGTTGGACTCTAATTCTGAGGTCAAAGGTGAGGGTCAGCCGTTCTACAGATAACGTCGTCCGTTTAAAATTGCGCGGTAAAGTGGTTGAGTGCTTTTTGAGTTGCTGGTTTGGTTGCAGACTAGATCACGTTTTCTATCTACGGTTGGTAGAAGTATAATTGTTGGTAGTGCAGTTGCTTAGAACCTTGTAGCGAGACGTTTCTTTTTGCAGAGCAGTTGTTGCTGAATCCAGGTGGGGGGCAAGACTCTTGAGACAGCCCCATGGCGGTAAATTGATTAAGAATTGTTTAGTTATTGAAGTAACCCAGTGAATTATTGCAGGCAAATAATGTGGGAGGTTATAATCCTACTCAAATGTCGAGCCACAAGGAGAATCATTACGGAGTAGCTTCCAAAAAATCGAGTAAGTAATAATGGCACCTTGCAAAAGTGCCATGGGTAATACTATGTGTAATTTACAGTAAAACCCCTGTCACATTCCTAACCACCTCCCTCTCCCTTTAGTTAGGCATAGCTGGACCCTTTACCTATTGCTTTGTGAGTTAAAATCTGGTCAGATGTGAAAGGGCAACCTTGTTCAGGTTTCGCACGTTAAGTAGAGGGGGTAACTTCCATTTGATCTAACAATATTGGGCACATTCTGCTAGTTTAGCTCTTCCAATATGCTACAGAATCCTCTAGAACTTGCCATTGAAGTTTGCATGTCAATAGTGCAAGTAGGTATATTAATTAAGTAGGAATGGAGTTTTAAAAAAACTTGCAAAAAATAAAATTTTGGCGGAAGAGTTTTTTGCAATACAGTATTACAGAGTGAGTATAAATAATAAACACATACGTACAATTTTAATATGTATAGTATGTCTATTAATAAATTGATTGCAGAGACAAGATCAAAGTTAAAGCCTTTGAAGGAGAGTGATAATGTGAAAAAGAATCCAGTCAAAGGAATGCCACAAAGTAAGCTTCAGTTGGTAAGGGATCCTCAGCCAGTGACAACAGAGAAACCTCTTCCTCAAGTGTGCAGATCTAATTTGTATGATGAACACTGGGCAGCCAAGCAGGAAAGAGGTATATAGAGACCCATCATGTGTAAACTAGAAAGCTCTTATATTTAAATATCCATTGTATGTTATGTTATATGCTCATTAGTGGATTGTGGGGCTAGTTCTAATAATTGTTGTATGTTGCAACATGTGAGAAGATAATTTCCTTGCTTATGGTTATTGTACATACTATTTATCTCTAGGTTTTATACGCTGGCTTAATCATATCTTTAGGCCAATGACCAGCTACAATTGTAGTGCCAAGAAAAAAAGTGAGTTATGTTTTTTATATGCAGCTATCTAGAGCCTAGGTTTAGATGCGTGTGATGCAGCTACAGATAGTATAGTATAGATGTACATGTGTGCGGCATAGATGTAACAAACGCATGTGCTGGAGAATTGTGTGCCACTCAGGTGTAGTTGTGATGTGCACAACATTCACATGCAATATATGTGCAGGTTATGCTGGGGTTTTGTCATACTTCATGCACATATTTTGCACAGGAGTTCACTCTGCACACATGCCTGCAGATATGTGTGGCATACATGTGGCTACTATGAAGTTTTGAGGGAACTAGATCGAAATTTTTTTCTTATGTTAAATTTTACTAGGTGGGACTCGAGACAATTTTGATCTTTTCGTTCATCCATTTGTAAATTACTCCATCTGTGCACATCTCAAAGCATTGTAGCCCCACCATCTAATGCTGATGTTCCTCTCCCATTTTCCGACCAAAATTCCTGTATGAAACACTAGTACAACATTGCATTGTATCAAGCATGAATAAAGAGCCACAATTTATGATTGTACAAGCACATGGGTGATTCTATGTCAAATCAACGAGGGGGTGGAACTTTAGTGTGCAATGATAGTATTATGTATGAGAATATTAAATTTCAAATATTTGAAAACTTGTACACTGGTATTGTCAATGTATAGATTATTATTAAATTATAATCTTGAACTTAGCTCTAATGAATTCAAAATGAACTGAAAATAAAATTTATGGGTGTAACCACATTCGTCCACCACAAAAACTACTTCGGTCAACTCCTATCAGCCTACAATTTTTATATGTTATTCAACCGTATTTAATCTCTAAAATATCAAAAAATCAGAGGTGTGTTTTACTTTATTCCTGAGAAATCACATTATGATAATGTGTGATGATAAGAGGTATGTGCAGAAACGGAATTATTGCAACCACCTTGGTGTGTTACTGTGGACTCCCCAGGTATGCATTCTGGATGTGCACGAAATCCATCAGAATCTCAAGTTGATGGTTGCAGCACTCCCTGGCTCAGTCACATATAAGGACTAGATGGCAAAATTGGTTTTCTCTGGAATCTAGAGATTGCAAGATGCACAAATGTAAAGTGTCCACTAAGTCCACTCTAGTGTCCCATATGTCTTGGAGAATGCAAACATGGATTCTGATGATGTTGTAGTGTTCAAACAAGCTCTGTAATTTAGCAGTAACAGTATCTGAACATATTCACGAGCTTATACAGAAATGTGAATTCTGTACCAGCCACCATTATACGGCCAAAACACAAGCTCAGTATTTGAAGGAGTTAAAGACAAGCATTCCTGTTGGTGAAGAGGCTATTGTTCTTTTAGACTTTGCTGGGAACTTGCCAGGATGCAGTACAGGTTTTCATTGGGATACATCACAGGCAACTTCACTTTACATCCCATAGTTGTGTACTGTAGAGATAGAGAAGATTCCACCAGTGATGTGCCATTGAGCTGTAAGCGTGTTTGCATAATATGTGACGAAAGAGAGCATAATGTCATAGCTGTAAACAAGTTCATAGAAGTCATCATGAATTCACTTAAAGTCTTGCTACCGAACTTAAGATCAGTTCAAAACAGTGTTCAGATGTCACAGCCAGTCAGTATAAAGTCACAAAAAAGATTCTAATTTATCACACCACTGTGCAGACTTCTCCATTTTAATATCATCATGCCTCTTTTTAAACTCTAAGGACAACTCCCTCAAATTTAACAGTAATTTCCGTTTTTGCATTTGCCTCATACCATTACACATTATCATATGTGATTTCTCAGGAATAGAGTACAACACACCTCTGATTTTTTGATATTTTAGAGATTAAATATGGTTGAATAACATATAACAATTGTAGGCTGATAGGAGTTGACCGAAGTAGTTTTTGTGGAGGACGAATGTGGTTACACCCTTAAAATTTATTTTTAAGTTCATTTTGAATTCATTAGAGCTATGTAAGTTCAAGATTATAATTTAATAATAATCTACAGCATTGATAATACCAGTGTACTGTACAAGTTTTCAGATTTTTCCTATGTGTAATGTTCATGAGATATTAAGAAGAAAAGTTTTTAAAGGGGGCGTGGCACATCTTATTAGGGCGACGAGCACGAATTTTTTAATCCTATAACTTGAGAATGGATTTGAATCGACAAAAAAATATTAGAAACTTATTGTCTTCATATATCGTTGCTCACAAAATTGAACCAATCTGTGATGGGGTGGTGGAATTTTTTTTCCCCACTGGTTGATTTGACGTGGAATCACCCACATACGTTTGATTAATACATGTGTGTATTGTGAGTATGTGTTACTTAAATTCTTTTGCTTTGTCTGTGATGTGCCCTATATTGCATATACAGTGCTTCCAGCTTAAAGAGTAAACTTTTGAAAAAACTATGATCTGGTCATTTTTGTCTCCAAAGCTGTAGTTACAAATTCATCGTCGCTAACAATATATATAGGTTAATTCAATCTAAACACCACAAAGTTCCTCAGAAACTTCAAATCGGACTTCTCCCATACACTCCAAAAATTTTATTTTGTTGTCACTATTTTCTTCCGTGTTGTCTCCGGATCGTCATTCAATCCCCACCCGCATTGAATTATTCATTATGATACAGCCAAACGGTGCAGAAACTAGCTACAGCTTCTAAGAACACATTAGCTTACACTCAGAAGAAAGAAATACAGTCAGAAGTACTACCCGCTTTGTTGGCTGCCTGGCAATAATTGACTTGAGTGCGCCTGCACTAAGTTTTTATGTAGCAGACATGCCGCTAAAATCTGAAATGTCATCAAAGGCGATCTCTGCCGCCAAAGCTGAGTCAGCTAAAAAAAAATCCAATTTTTTTTCCACAAAATATTATATACATGTATGTGAAACTTCAATTTCTACTCTATGTTCTGACATACTAGGAAGGTCCAAGTATAAAAACTTGAGAATACTGGCCTAAATACTTTCAGTACTGTTTTTGCTACATTTTGGCCGTAATTTTTGAGTAATGGAATAAATTTAGTGCACAATTTATTTTTCAAATAAACTTTACCAGCCATATTTCATGTGATAAGTGAAAAATGTCTAAGTATAAAAAAAAAATGTTTTGCTGGCCTAAACACATCAAATTGTGAAAATGATAAAATTCAGCCTCTTCAAGGTCTCACTTAATATATCTGTATACAAAAAAAGAACTTTGTAGACTTTTGGTTTCCCGTTGTTTTGGAACGAAAATAATAACAGTCGAAATTTCAAAATATTTACTCTTTAAGCTGGAAGCACTATACATGTACACACTACACATTTTAAAACTTGATGTCCTGTACCAATATTAACATATTCAAATTTTATTTACAGTTCAAATAGAAGAAAACTGTTTTCATTGTATTTATATGTATGTAGTATCTGGAGTATTGGATATGGGTGATACCAAAGCAGATAAACAATTGCAATCCAAAAATTCCTCCTTTTATGACTACCGCTTTGTGAACAAGCTCCGACAGGCAGCTTTTTTACTTTATCAGTCACAGCCTTTCAGTTTGGTCATTAAAAGACTGGAGGTATGAGAGCTACGTATGTATGTATGTATGTACATGTGTACATAATGTACATACATACTATTATATATGCATTGCATAGATACAAATACATTATAGATGTTTACATACATACATGTGGGACATTTTGCAGCCTTCTTCTAGGGATAGGCAATATTGGGCTAAATATGGTATCACAATATTTAAGAGTGAAAATTATGATCTAATTATATGTATGTTGAATATTAGAAAGCTAGCTAGCCTCAGTTGGGTAGGTTATTCTACTTTTATGCATGCCTTAAACAGCAAATAGCTGTCTCTTTCATCTATCTACATACCTATAGCTTAAATCACACTAGTGATGGTAAAAAACAAAAAAACAAAAAAAACATTGCTATATTGACTATATATATTCTAGTGCTGGGTGATAGTGGTACTATCACTATCTCGATAGCTAGCTTGATAAATATCGCGATAGTGGATTGTGGAGACGGAGTCATCGGGCCCCACCCATCATCATCATCAAGAATGAAGAACTGAACTGTTTGTGTGTGTATTGTCAGAGGACAATTGTTCATTGTGTGCTTGTCGTGTGCAAAACTGTGTGCATTACGTATAGTTGTTATTGTGTGCATGTGTGCGTTTTGGCGGGCTAGGATCAGAGGATCAGGCTTCTCATTGGTTGAGAAGTTAGCCAATCAAAGCACCCACATAGCTTCGTGGCTGAGCTACTTAAGACTCTGTCTGAGGTAGTTTAGCCGGCTTCCTTTTGTGATTCACTTCATTTCTGTTGCTGTACGCTATGTTTAAGATAAGACTTAAAACCTCTATATCTGGAACGTCCTGGGGGAAACGTGCATAGTAGCTACTGGAAGCCCTGGTGGCAGTGGAACAAACAATAAAGGGTAAGACTTTGGCCGTACCCTCCCACATGGATATATCGCGATAGTAAGCTTATTCAGATTTTTTCAATATTCATAAAAATAAGTAAACATAATAACGTCATATTATATATTGGAATGGTAAGTTACTGAAGATTTTCAGCCAGAAAAACAAGCATATTAACATTGCTAGGAAGGAGGTTAGTGGTGTTTCCAGAATACTTTATGGAAGTAGAGCACAGCTTACAATAAACCTTCTTTCTATTCTTTTTTTCTAGAATAATATGGGCAGGGAAGCCAAAGTAGCTCCAGACGGCACTTTTTGACCCTTCTTCCAGAGGGAGTAACTCAGCTGGGGGTGTTGCCATGTAGCAAAGTGTCTCCCAACTACACAAACAGCTGAAGCCAGAGCTAGCGGCAGTCTTTACACTGAGGCCCCCCCCCCCCCCCCCTGAGTGCTAGGCTCCCGTGACCATGTGTTTTTTAAGTGGCCAACTCAACTTGGACATACTATAGTAACTATCACCTTGTGATAGTTCACCAACTATCGGGATAGTGCAAATATCGATACTATCGCCCAGCACTAATATTGCCAAACCTAAATTCTTCTAATATAATATAACATACCTTTTTTCTTCATGATGTCCATTTGTGTATTGTTTATTTATGTCAGTGATGCACTTAATTGTACATAGCCAGGCATGTCACACCTGCTGACTCAACGTGTGTTTCACTTATATTAGTGGTGAGGTGTTTACCTGAGCCATTCATTCTTGTTCCACTTTTTAGCTTAATTAAAATATGACATTAATTAACCCAATATAATGAACTCTAGTGTTTAGTTAGCATAGGGGGTGATGAGAATTTGCAAGATATCTTTACACTGAACGATGATAATCTTTGCAACAGTACCACTGCAACTGGAGAGTGGATAGCTTATCACTAGATTATTCTTCAGTAATAAGCTGAAATAAGTAAGTTGAAGCTATTGTACAAGTTATACCTGGGCTCCAATAGGTCCTAGTATGACCAAAAACAATTTGCTGCCTTATTTTTTTTTCTTCCAGAAATGTTCTATTGCACTTTCAATTGTAATTGGTACAACTACAGCAGAAAAAAAAATTAATGAGAATTACCATCATTGAAGGCTTGTTTTTATTATTTAATTTAGACAATCCAACACAGCAACTATTCCCTCCCCCCCCCCCCCCCCTATGGAACCCTGGCTGACTTATGTTCACATAAGTATAGCATTGAATGATATCAACCAATACTTGATACTATGTTAAATGTTCACTGTGTAATGCTGTATAACTGTACTATGCTGGCTTATTAGCTCAAGGTTACTCACAGAAGAATGTATTAGACTACCTGTCCCATGGTTAGATTGCATTCAGTGTGCAAATGAATGATAAATTTATCATATCAATGTAGTACTGCTTTATATCTTGAACATGAGATCAAGTAGGGGTTCATTTAGGAGGGGGGCAGTCATCCCCCTTGAGTTCATTTCGCCCCTTCCCCTTGAAATATTCTTTTAATTTTGCAAGAAAATTTTATAGTTAAAAGTGATTAATGAAGGTAATTGCAAATGCTTTAATCATGAGTTTATTGCTGCTCTAATTATTGTCTAGTTCTTAATTGTGTGTTAAAGTTAAAAAACCCTTGAGTAATCGCAAGTTCGATATCTTGTGGGTCCTTTTATCTTGTGCAGTGCAAAGGGGTACTCTTCACTCATTAAAATCTGGTTTTCAATCCTTCTTGTCTCAAAGCACGAAAAAATGTAGGGCAGAATTAAGTGGAACAAGAGTGCTTGGTTAACTATAAGATGTCATGTTAAGAAACAGACGGTCCTCTGCATGCACCAGTACCATCCTGTAAACCAGGTAGATGTCGACTTCAGCTGCATTTCACCACCTCTGCTTGATCTCACCTGTGATAATGCCAACACCACATACTCCACTGCCTTCACTCGACTGAACACATCTCCATATTCCTCACTCAGCATGAATACTCCAGTTTTCCTTCAGATAATGATCACGCCTCAATGTTTTTCTAACCCCCATGAAGCAAATGGTATATGATCAGGTGTTACCCTCCCCTACATCTTTGTTCCTGTTGCCATTTCTTGCCTCATCTTATCCACCCAGGCTCTCTCTCCCCGTATTCTGGGCTGGCTCTGACAATTCTAACTATATAGGCTATCAACGTAGAAATATATATCTCTGCTTTTAACTTTGTGACCACTTCCACAAACACTGCAGCCACACAGCAATCTCCTGGGTTTGATGTCGACCTCTTGTTATTGATAGTTTTCAACTAACTAGCTCCTTCTTTCTTATGGTCTGCCAGCAGCTCCAGCAAGAGTTCAAAGTTCCCTTTGCTTCATACCATCAAACTCTGTCCACCAACCTTGCTGTTTCTGGAGGGTGTCCTTTCATAGCAATGTTCCACGAAGATATCTACTCATCTCTCTCTTGCCAGATTACTAATCTGGCTCCCCTTACCCCCTGCTAGGATAGCTCCCATTGCCTCCATTAGAGTTGAGGCCGGAGGTGTATTGCCTGATCCTGTTGCCAAGGGATTGCTTATTCCTATACATGAGGAAACCTTTGCCAGCTCCTCTACCAAGGGCATCACTGTTCCAACAAAGTCAGTTACCACCCCACTCAATAGGTTAATTTACACTGAACTCCCGTGCCAGCCCATGATATAATGATCCTCCCCTGCCTGACTATTAATGCTACAGCTCTGTTCCCTTCAGGACCATTGCCGAAGTGCTCTAGTCTCCTGTATTGGGTTTGACTCGAATGATTCATGTACTCTAGTCATTAGTTTTTTCTGCCATTATTTGTGATTAGTTGGATTAGACCAGCTTACTACGGTTCTATATTTGCTGCTTGGTTAGTGCCTGTGTTGCTAAGGCTTAGTTTTCCTCATGCGTTACCCTTTTCCATAGTTGTCTTTGTCCTTGTGCATCTGACTATATTCTATTGATATGTGCAGTCATATACCTTTGTGTGGGATTCCCTTCTGTGCTAATTAGGTCTTTCAATATCATATTCCATAGCATTGTTTAACCCAGCAATGTACATTGAAAGGAAGCTTTAGAAACAACGGGACTGTAGTTAGCTTATCCCCACCCCCAAACCCCCCAGTAGACATTATAGTTGTAACACAGTGTCAGTCTAATTAACATAAATTGTATCTTCTAATGAACAGTAGTTGTTTTTTTTTTTAATGTCCATTTCTGTCAATCATATTTTTTGGCATTATACTTTCAGGCAGAGATTGAAAATAACAGATTACTGTTTAAAAAGGATACAAATCCCTTAGTTGACATTGGGATGAAAACTGAACTTGCAAACTTGCTCCTCAACTCCTATCACCCTCTGTGGCTCAAACAGCTCTTGAGGTAAAATGATTATTCACTTAACTGAAAACGCTACAATTTTTTGTAAATTTTTAGGCAGTGTTTGGTAAAGAAGTCACTTGTAAAACCACGGAGGAAATCATCGTATCACTTCGAAACTATCTTCAAAGTCACTTTTTTCACAAAGATGTACTTCATCAAAAAGGTACCTTGTTTATTGTTTATTACTGTACATACAGTATTTAAATATAATTATTCTAGACAAATAGATTAACTATACTATTTATTGAAACACATGTGTACCAGCAACATCTGTCTATAGTCATAGATCTAGATCAATCATCACAGACTGTCTGTACTTATAGTTGACTTCTCTGGACCAAAATTGGTCAGATTTAAAAACAGGAGAACTGATTATGAGTAAAATAAATAGACGCCAAATGAATTTAAAAATACAAGCAAGAGATAATTGAGCAGAAAATTTTTGATTCCTTCGGACACGTCCATTTTTGAAGGAATAAGTATGGACCTCAAGACTTTCTGGACCCAAGTCAGTCTTGTTGTTACTCTTGCACAAATCTGTTTAATTTACCTGTTTGGTTTGGATGTTGCCAATGATGTTTATAAATATATAATGTTTGTGTATGTATTTAGGAATTTTATCAACAGATTCTTCATCTCAATTCATTTTGAAGAAATATTTGTTATTGATTCTATTTCTTGACAAAGCAAAGCTCACAAGATTAATTGACTATGATCCTTGTCTTTTTCAAGTTAATTCTTCAGTCAAGGTATTATTAATGTTGATAATTGTTGCATCAATAATTTACTATAACTACTTATTGGCGAGCGAGCGTAGCGAGCGAGACACTTACAGGGGTAAAAATGAAAAAATCGGGGATGTTTGTGTATTTGTTTATATGGACGTACGTATGTCATTTTGTACTTTGACCCTCCTATTTTTGTGTTCGCTCCGAGTTCGACCCCGTCCCAAACTTCACTAAACAGAATCCTCCGGTTTAGCATCCATTGCCCGTATCACCTTAGAAATTGAATTGTTCGCTTTGAATTATTTTGCGGGTGCAGTTAAAACTCAAAAACTTATGGGAGCTCCATTTCTATTCGAGTTAGTGGCGGTGGTAAGTTAATACGCTATTTGTCACAGTTATAAGCCCTACTCAACAGTATTTACTTAAAAATTCATTGTCCACTAGACGAACCACCAAGGTAAGTCTTGCGTAGGTATGTTCAGTTGTGTGAAAGTATTGTGCGTTACAACTACTATTAAGAATATCACAAAGATAATTTTAAATAACGTGATTTGATTTTGTTGCTTCTTTTTCAATTCAAACTGATGTGGGAACGGTTACTATGACATTGAGTCCCCTTTACCGCATACGTAATTTAAAAACTCGACTTTATTTTAGTAGCTTGAGTGTTTGTTGTTAAAATCAAATTTAACAATAGTGTAGTTTAAGGCTCGCTCGCCATTTGTGCTCAAGCACACCACTAGTTAAAAGGTAAGTGTTGAACTACAATATACATACGGTAGAATCTTCTTAGCAAACTAAGCACTAGTCTGGCAGAATGAGGGACTTTTTGGTCAAAGTTCATGTGGTGTAATAGCCATCCCCCCACATTATCACTGACCCTTTCCCATATGAACAGAACAGTCACTGTCATCCTTGTTCTCACTGTGTGTGTATTGTCTGACTAAGTGTATGTTTGTGTGTGAGTATATGTGCAGCCTGAACGTCAAGCAATAGCCTGCTACTAAGTGTAATTAACTATGTATGATGTCATAATCATGAGTTGGGTATGTGCAGGTCTTTCATATTGTGGCCAACCATCTGCTTAGCCTCAGTCTGACTCTTGTCACGAAATTATCAACTAAATTTGGACCAACATTTCAGAAACATGTGTAATGTCACTAGCATAAGGTTATAAGTCATGTAGAATCACTTTCTGGCATTATATTTTCAATTTAAGTTAAGTTTAATATGGTGTTGGAAATTTTGTATGTTAAAATAATTATACTAGCTAGGGATATGGTATTTCAACGTTATGGCGGCTTTGCACATAAAAGCGGCTTATCATAATACAGTTATTGAAGATTACATTTTTTTTGTTTGTTTTACTGTTTTTCCATGTGCCTCGATGTGTGCTATTTTAGCTGTAATATCTCCTCGGCATGGTCTTCCCTTCTTACAGTAAAATACATAACTTTAAAAAAAAAGAAGAAGAGCAACGAAATAAGTAATGAGGCAAAGTGAAAGACTATTTTTGTAGTATTACTCTTTTCCATTCCAGTTATACCAAGTTTATTACCGTAGATCTGATCTTGTAGCATTCAGCACCTGACCATTTCATTATCCTCACCTGAACTTTTCCTTACTTTTTGCCCTTCAGTATTTCTTTCACAAGAAAGCAAAAAAAGCACTGTGTAACTACCTAAGTCTCAACAGGAAGCCTCACAGTGCATCCAGCATGTATGCTTGCAAAATGGGAGATATATTCAGAAACAATAAATATGGGAGGATTTCTCTCCAACTTGCATGCAGTGAATATGCAAGGAAACTTTCTTGTCTCCCTCCTAGATCAAAGGTTGCAGTTTGCTAGGGCTGTAATGCTACCAACGTCGTACTCAATGATAGGCTAATTTCTACGTTATTTGTTCTATTCCAAATCTAACTTTTTTGAGCGCTTATAAGCATAGGATGGATTTTTTGGTTCAATCAAGAACGTTCAGACCGAGGTCCTTCTTCAGCTTGTTAAGCAGAACTGAAAAGGTGGAAGCTATTATTAAAAAGGCAGCCAAGAAGATTAAAGCTAAAATAGACAGCATTTGAAACTGATAGAAATATTATTGCTGCCATGTTGACCGTGAGCTATTCTTTGCGTGAAAAAAAAGTTTTTATAAGCTTTCTAATCTGCTCTAATTTTCGAAGCAACACACTAGAAAAAATATTGTCCAAAGTCAGCCAGAGGTTACAGCAATCTTCATTAGTAGTGAAAAATCTAGCTATTCTTCCAGTTAGCACTGGCAGTGTCAGAGGTACAAAATAACTTTTCAGACTTTTATGATTTGAGTAACTTGTTCTTGTGCCGAACTTTTGCATTTCAAGATATCGGCTATGAATGTTATGGATCCTTTTGGTTTGAAGTCTGACGCAGATGGTCTGGTACATACAAGGGATCAAGAAATTTGTTCACAAAGCAGACAATTTCAACACATAGTATGACCCGCCCTACACGACTATGCCATCACAAGAATAGCAACTGGCTACAATTTACCCACAATTAATATCAAGTTTAAATAAATACACCAAATAGTTTATTGAGCATATGACACATATTTAACTATTAAAATTAATGCCAGAAAGTGATTCTTATGCCCCAGAAAACTCTATTCTAGAATTGCCATACATAAGTTAAAATACATGTTGGTCCAACTTAAATTTTCACTGGTGTGAAATTAAATATTTGCAATTTCGCATAGTTCCCCACTGCTGAAAAATGCAGCATAAAATACTACCCTATATACCAGATTGCGAGGTACGTATGGCTTACATTGTGCCGGACTATGCCGAAAGTGATTAAAAAGTTTATGTTTGACTACATTTTTTTGGTATTATAAAAAAAAATTGATGATTTTAAACACTATCTTTGAATCTTTTCCACGCTAGATATCTTCACAATGTGATCTTTAGGTATGTGACCCTTGAGATAACTCACGTTATCACATAGTGTTATCTCATGGCTGTATTGCACAAGCTCATTACCCTAGTAGTTTTGGCAACCGGCCTGGATTACCAGTTTTTACAGCTACCTTACTCTAGTGGAGCCTACCCAACCAGTTAGAGCTGCTGCTAAAATATCAGCTGGGGGTGTGGGGAGCCCCTACAGTGTTTTACAACCAACTTGCACCAGGAGTTACCAACGAACTACTTCAGTGAAGATATCTGCAGTAGCATGGAATAAACCACTTGAGTGATATGGCTAGATATTTCACTCTCAGGCTTTATTTTCACTCGCCTCTGGCTCTTGAAAATAAATTGAAGTATTTCGCTGTATCAGACTCTGACTCATGTAATAAGTACTATGTTTATTATGTAGACTCTACGACACATTATGAGCATGAAATTAATTGAATGTATTAGCAATAGAAAACAACATAACGCCAAAAACATTTATATGGCTATCTTATCCAATTGACCAGTTTACGTCTAACAGTAGCAGAATTAAATTTTATTCAGATTGTTGTAATTATAACAATTTTTTTTTTAATACTGTCGTGATAGTAGGCAAGGCAAATAACAGTGACTGTTGTATTGAGTAAGTCTGTCTAGCTATAAGTTTCATTAATTCTGCCCCATGCATAGACATTAACTTACAACAAATAAAATATAAGTTTTACTGCATTTTTAGAACTCATTGTAGCTTTTAGGCCAAGGAATTTTGCTGTAGGTATAGGTGCAGCTAACTAACACTTTAAGTAGTGCTTATATTAACATGATGAGCGTTTTTACCAGTAGCACTAAGGGATATCTGTCGGGCAAAGCTCTCAGTGTAGGGCACAAAAACACTTAAAGATCACTACACAAGTGAACTTTTCTATGACTGGAAATTTAATTGTGATGAGAAATATGGCTGAAGACCGACCTTAAAAGAAAGTATTCCCATTATTGGCAATCTGCTAGATTTGATAATACAATAATCTCTTGCTATTATTATTATTATTATTATTATTATTATTATTATTATTATTATTATTATTATGGTAAAGACTAATGCCATTACTGCACAATCTACTTTATGAAATGGATATTTTAAAAGGTTATAGCTGGGGTATTATTTATTCTTTTTATAGTATTATTGGTGAGCGAGCGAAGCGAGCGAGACACTATCAACTCAATTGAAAATCAGGGATATTTGTTTATATATATGTGGGGACGTACATACGTCATTTGTACTTTGACCTTCATGTATTTTTGTGTAAGCTCATTGTTCGACCCCGGCCCTAACTTCACTAAACCCGGTTTAGCGATCATTACCTGTATCATCCTAAAAATTGAATTGTTTACCGCTTTGAATTCTTAGTTAAACTCAAACTTAACGGAGTTCCATTTCTATTCGAGTTAGTGGTGGTGGTAAGTTAATACGCTATGTTAGAAGCCCTGCGAAACAGTATTTGCCTGAATTTATTTTGTCCACTAGAGTAACCATGAAGGTAAGCCTTGTGTATGTTCAGTTGTATGAAAGTATTGTGCCTTTACTTAGCTAAAGAATATCACAAAGAAAACGTGTAAAAATAATGCTACTCTTTTTTTGTTGTTGTTGTTGTGTATTTTTTTGTTGTTTTTTCCCTTCAATTCTAATTGTTGCAGGGAGTGGTTACTATGGCATTGAAACCCCTTTACCGTATACACGTAATTTAAACTTGACTTTTTTTTAGTAGCTTGAGTGTTTAAGTTAAAATTAATCATTTAACAATAGTGTAGTTTTAGGCTCGCTCGCCATTTGAGCTCAAGCACATCACTAGTTAATTGTTGCTTCCTCAATGTATATAAACTACATAAAGTACATGTAAGCATACTAGTATGTGCAACTGTAATAGATCTGATTATGATTATTCCATGCAGAGTACTAGTAATAGATCTGATTATGATTATTCCATGCAGAGTACTAGTAATAGATCTGATTATGATTATTCCATGCAGAGTACTAGTAATAGATCTGATTATGATTATTTCATGCAGAGTACTAGTAATAGATCTGATTATGATTATTCCATGCAGAGTACTAGTAATAGATCTGATTATGATTATTCCATGCAGAGTACTAGTAATAGATCTGATTATGATTATTCCATGCAGAGTACTAGTAATAGATCTGATTATGATTATTCCATGCAGAGTACTAGTAATAGATCTTATTATGATTATTCCATGCAGAGTACTAGTAATAGATCTGATTATGATTATTTCATGCAGAGTACTAAAGATGTTCTGGAGTTGTTATCCTGCAAATATCTTAGTGCTGAGGGAGACATTGTGAAGCATTTAGTTCACACTGGGTTTAGTATCACTTGTGTTCAGGTGAGACAATAAAATTTTATAAGCTCTTAGTGCAGGAAGGCAATGATAACCATATGACTAGTCCACTATGAACACTTTTTTTTTTCCCACGGTTTATTTGTTTATTTTTATGTTCTATAGAGTCCTATTGAAGAATTTGATTGCACCGTGACTAGCTTGGGAACTGATTTACGGGATGGAATTCGTTTAGTGTGAGTATTTTTAATTATTATAGTGATTTACTCAAAGAGTTAAGTAAGTGATTCTTGTTTGTTTCTTTGTTTTTGTTTAATTTATAAGATAAAAAAAGAATTTTGATAGATAAATGTAGATATGGAAGTTTATTAATATAGTTTAAAATAAGCTAGTATGGATAAATTAACTGTTTGTACATAGCTGTAGTATATTACTATAGTGAAAGAATACTAAGCTAAATTATGTGAGAATAAAAGTATTTGCACAGTTTCATCTATGCACATGTCATTCCTTTTTCCATTTTATTTTAGTCGCCTTGTTGAACTTCTCTCAGGGAATTGGAAATTATCAAAATTGTTGAGAGTTCCAGCATCTACTAAGATGCAGGTGTGTTGAGATTAGGAATGTCTATGTAGTTTAGTTCAATTTAATTAACCAATCTGCAGAGAATTCATAATGTTCAGCTTGCATTGGATGAGTTGAAGCTCTATTCAGTACTTCCACCTGGTGTGACTGCTGCTAGTTTAGCAGACGGACATCGAGAGAAAACTCTGGCACTTCTTTGGGCTATAGTCTTTCATTTTAAGGTAACTATTTCTGATAAAAGAATTAATATTATTTTCTTGCTGCATTAGATGTTGATGTTGCTTACATTTAATCAAGACAATTAAACATGAATGATTTCATTTATTTTATAGGTGGAATGTGTTATTAATGAATCTCAGCTGAAGGATGAAATAGCAGTATTAAAAAAGCTTCCTCGCTTAGAAGAAGTAAATCAGCAATTTAAATCTCGGCGTTCATCATTTGAACCTAACTATTTTTTTGAGTCTTCTAAACTTAGCCGTCTTTTAGAATGGTGCAGAGAAGTGTGTGCAATATATGGGATTTCTGTTCACAATTTCAGCAGTTCTTTCTCCGATGGGAGGGTACTTTGCTATTTAATTCATCATTATCACCCTTCCTTACTTAATCGAGAAAAAATAAAGAATATTACAACATCAAATTGTCTCCCAAGTCAGGATGGCAGTAATTTACCTGAAAGTCAATATCAAGAGAATTGGTCCAAAACATTTAGCCCAACGTGTGGTATTGACAAACAGCATAAGCATCAGTTGGATAATGAGAAGTCAAATTTTAAGCTTGTGGCTGAAAGTTTGTCAGTGTTAGGTGGGGTTCCACTGCTTGCACTTTCCAAAGATATGTCTAATACTTTACCAAATGAAAAGATAGTTATTACATATGTTAGCTATCTATGCTCACATCTTTTATTACTTCGGAAAGAAATTACTGCTGCAAGGCGCATACAGTCAGCTTGGCGAAAATTTGTGACTTGTAGAAAGAGAGAGGATAATAAAAAAAATTCTGCAGCAACTCTTATTACTTCAGTTTATAAAGGATATGTATGTCGTAAGCAATACAATCTGCTAAAGACGTCTTGCATAAAGTTACAGAGAATGTTTAGGGTAAAGTTTCAAAGTAAAAAAAACAGAGCAGCTTTTGTGATTCAAGCATGGTTTCATGGGTTTGTGGTTCGAAAACATTATTTACAGCTTCGTCAATCTGCACTGTTAATTCAGCATTATTATCGCAAGTTCTTGATACAGGAAACGCGTAAAAATGCAGCACTTATTATTTTAAACTGCTATCAAGCTTACAAGCAAAGAAAACTTTATTTGAAAAAGAAATATTCAGCTATAATTATTCAAAGGCAATACCGGAGGTACATTGCAAATAGGAAACACAAGAAAAAAATAGCCAAATGTATTACGTTACAAGCTTTTGTTCGAGCTAGGCAAGCTAAATACAAGTTCAGACAAAAGAAATTAGCAGTGCTATCAATACAGCGATTCTATCGTGGTTACCAAACCAGAAGACATTTTCTGCAAATGCGTAAATCTTGTATTGTGATACAAGCATGGTTTAAGTCTGTCAAGTTGATGCAAATGCAGCGTGCCACATTCCTCAGATATCGAATTGCTGCTAAAACTATTCAGCGGTTTTTCAAAGGTTTTGTTGTTCGTAAAAATTTCATGCAAATTTATACTGGTGTCATTTGTATCCAACGTTTTTTTCGGAGTTATTTGTGGACCAAGCAATGCTGTGCACATTATCTGAAGTTAAAACGAAGTGTTTCTTATATTCAATCCAAATACAGAGCGAAAAAGGCTGGAAAACTTCAGCTAAATCATTATCAAAATAAAAGGCAGGCAGTGATTATTATGCAACGTTATTACAGGGCATATATTTTGCAGAAGTCAAAACGTGAAGAGTATTAAGCTTTGAAACAAGCAGCTTTGACTTTTCAGAGACGATATGTGGCAAATAAAAAGACTCGGTATTATTCTAACGAGTATAAGCTCAAAAAATTATCTGCTATCACTATTGAGACATGGTATCGTGCAATTATATGTGGCAGAAATCAAAGGGAAAGTTATAAGAAATTGAAGCATGCATCAGTAGTAATTCAGGCAAGGTTTAGAGCTAATCGAATGAGAGACAAGGAATACGACGAGTTCAGAAAGCAACTATGTCAATTTAAAAGCATTGTAGAGGATTGCAACAAAGGAAATGGTACCAAAACATGAGGGAGGCTGCGCTTATTCTGCAGTTGCGTTACAGAGCTAAACTCTTAGGATTTCATTTGCGAACCGATTATTTGCAGAATATTAAGGCATGTATTTGTATTCAGGCCGTATACAGAAATTACAAGAAGGCACAACAATTACGTTTGGAATTTTTAAGGACCAAAGGAGCTGCTGTTGTGATTCAAAAGTATTTTCGAGCTACTCAAAGAAAGAATTTCGAGCTTGACAATTATCGTAAATTTAAAAAAGCTGCTGTGTTTTTGCAGCAATTTTATAGAGCACGAAAGTTAGGTAGTATTCAGAGAAGATGCTATGTGCAGTTGAAATTGTCAGTGGCCACAATAGAGCAATACTATTTGAGTTTCAAGGTTAGACAGCAATTCCTTCTAAAGAAAAAAGCTGCTATATGTTTACAACATCATTATCGAGCTCTTAATTTAGCAAGAAATCAAAGAGCCAATTTTCTTACCACACTGAGAGCTGTATCTGTGATTCAAAGATCCTATCGACAGTGGAAATGCAGGAAAACTTTGTGAAATTAAAAGCAGCAACTGTATGCTTGCAATGCCACTTTCGCTCTAAATGTTTGGCAAATAAACAGAGGAATGCTTTTCTGGCCATGAAATGTTCATCTGTACTGTTACAGTCACACGTTAGAGGTTTTATTGCACGTAAAAAGTACACATCAACTAAGAAGGCAGTTTTGGTGTTGCAAACTCGTTATAGAACTTTTGTTACAAGCAGCTTATGCAGACTACAATTTTTAGCTGTAAAAAATGCAGCAGTTACAATTCAGAAAGTGTACAGATGCTACTCTTTGAGGAAACAATTTTTAGCAAAGAAATATGCTGCAATTAGCCTGCAGAAATTTTTACGAGCCAAACGTACAGCTTCAGCATTGCGGCACAAATATATGACAGAGAAAAGAGCTTGTTTGGCCATCCAATCTTGGTATAGATGTGTTAGTACCAATAATAGGTATCAGGATTTAAAAGCAGCGTCAATTAGCATTCAAGGTTGGTATCGTGCAATAGTGATGAAGAAATTTGACCGAGCAAAATATTTGCAAATGAAAGCTGCTGCTCTCACTATTGAACTATATGTCATAGCTCGCAACCAAAGAAGTCATTTTCTGAAATTAAAATCTGCTGCAATACTTATTCAGTCAAAATTTAGAGCATGGAGGATGGGAGTGGAGGGCAAAAGTGAATACTTGAAAGTGAAAAAAGCTGTGACTTTCATTCAGCAGTATTATAAGTGCTGGAAATTACGAAATCAATTCTTAAAATTTAGATTTGTAGCAGTTACAATTCAGAAATGTTTCAGGTTGTACAAAAAACAAAAGCATTATCAATTAGGATGTTCCAGTGCTCTAATTATTTAGAGAAGTTGGCGAAAATACTATGAAGCAAAGAATCTAAGAACTATAAGAAATAATGCAGCCATTGTTCTTCAGAAGTATCTAAAAATGATTTGTGCTATTCACAAGTACGCAAACCTTAGAAAAACCACAATAGTGATACAATCAGCTTTTAGAGGTTTCGTTGTTCGAACTAGATACCGAAAGTTGTTGGTAGCAACCGTACAACTGCAGTCTTTTTTTAGAATGTACAGAGTGAAGGACATGTATTTGATAAAGAGAAATGCCACATTTATTTTACAGTCTCACCTACGAAGATATATTGCTAGAAATGAGTTCATTCGTGTGAAAGAATGTACTATTGTGATTCAAAAAATATTAGAATGCACCAAAGTCGGTCAAAGTATTTGAGATTCCTTTCTGGGCTTATTCATTTACAGTCAGCTTATAGATATGTACTCATAATTGTAGCTATAATGGTCATTTTCTTGGCATTGCTTTTGATAAGTTGGAGGAACATAGGAGATAAGATTGTACTATTTTAACTTATTACACACTTTCAACTATCTGCAATTGCATGCACAGGTGCATTCAGAGTGGCAGGGTACTTGCCAGTACATTAATCATTGCATTCATTACATGATGGTGACCCACAGTAATATAGACTGAACATTAATGTTGATATTCTGCTCTTTTTATGAATTTGCACAATCTATAGATTGTGCTGCACATTCTATAAATTGATAGATTGGGTGACAATCTATAGATTGGGTGACAATCTATAGATTGGCACATAATCTATAGATTGTGCAACTCATCTATATGTGCAAAATCTATGGATTAGCACCAATATGTCGATACATCTATACGTCAATTTTAACTCCCCTATAAATTATTATCATGTCATTTTTAATATTTAATCCAAATATCTACCGTTTGGAAGCTGATTATTTATTCCATTTTGACATACAAATGCCTTTTTTTATTTTATTATTCCACACATTGCACATGAGGCAATAGTTTAATTATTTGGTAGTCTGATTAATGTAGCTTTATTCTCATGACAGGTTTTTGACTGTTGTGAAAAGGACTACCACTTATTTGTCTCAGAAATAGTAGCCCATTTTCTGCACAGCTTATAAAGTAGTTTGCCACATTCTACATGATGCTACTTGAAGAATAGCTCATTGAAATACAATATGTCAAATAATGAGGTGAAATGATGTAAAATTCAGGTGAGGATAATGAAATGATCAGGTATTAATTTTATGCTGTGACATCAGATCTAATAGACATATACCAGAGTGGAAGATTAATAGGGCTAGGGCTAGGAGCTTTTTTTACTTTGCCTGATTACTTATCTCACTCCTCTTCATAAAGCTATGTATCATACTGCTGTAAGGGCAACAATGTGCCGAGGAGATGTACAGATAAAATAGCACATGATGAGGACCATGGAAAAAAATAATAATAATAATTATACTAAAAGAGTGACAGAATTGCAGTGTCCCACTGTGGCCATGGCTGCACCAATATTTTAACAAAAGGGGTGTGTCTCTTAGCATTCTCATTTTCATAGGTATTGTGGCCAAAATGGCTTCTGCAGGGAGTATATGGCCAATGTCGAACATTTTGGAGGAAACTCCACACAGCCACACCAGCATGGTCCTTCCTTTAGTTTTGCAAAGAATTTATAGAATGTAGAACACAATCTATAGATTATGTAAATTCATATATGTTCAAAACTCACCACTGACTTAATATTAGACATGAAACTCATATTCCATTTCTATTCAATTGAACTTGTGCACTTCTCATACCAGCACACCCCTAGCATTCCTGTGCACTCAAAGTGATTCAGTCAAAAATTATCACCCCATTTCACATGCTACTTTTCCAACTCATGTGTTCTATCCATAAGTGCCACAGGATAAAGAGCATAAATTTTAATTAAAGATTATATATGTCTGTTAAAACTGAGAAAAAATAATATTGATTTCAGCCAAGATTGACTAAATCATTGAACATATACTTTTGTAGGTTATTTCTGATAGCTTCTAAACTCTGGTGGTTCTCTCCACCATACAGCAGAGAGAACACACACAACAATGTATACATTTGTACTTTAGCTGCATTTACTTGTTTTCTATAACTATATGTTAGTCTATGTTCCTCCACAGTTCTTACTTGTACAACACAATTTCACCTTTCAGTTCAATGTAATTTACTTAGCATTTCCCAACTTGTAAATATCCATTTTCACCTTTTCACTCATTCAATCTTTGATTAACATTCATTACTTGTATTCATGTTCCAATTAGTTTAATTATGATTCACCTTAATTAAGTTTATTATTTTTGTTGACACTCTGCAGACAGTTCGGTATATATGTGGCTGTGTTGCAGTGTCTGAGTCAGTTGATTCTTGATTCTTTCTTCATTTCAAAATTACACTTAAAACTGTAGTCAGAACTACAACTAGAAGTTTCTACACCATAGTTAGCTGAAGCGATCGAATCCTTGCTGGGGAAGAAGATTCGATTCAGGTGGCAGCGAACCACGCCCGGTGGAGGAGTTGAATTAATTTTAAGTAGCGAGATTGATGAAACTGTACAAATTTTAGCATAAGCATGGTGGAATGCTAAATTAATTTGAAGAGTATTGGTGAGATCTCCATTAATGTGTGCAGAAAAATAATAGCCACCCATTTTAATTTAATATGGATGACGGCAAGAGAATATGAGATTCAATAAATTTGACATAGAAAATGGAAGGTGAATTTATATCAGGACTCCAGAAGTTACAGAAAAGAGTTGTGAGGATAAAGACTTCATGGATTTAAGTGATGCGCAATGAGTTTGTTCTCTTTCTTGGCAATAAATATTTAAATATTAAATGATCATGTACCATTAATGTATGTATGTAGGGAGTTAGAACAGCTAAGCATTTATTTCAAGAAGGCAGTTCTATGCAGTACGTGTACATTAACCCTTAGTGTGCATGTGTGAGAGGGTTATAACAGTTGTCATGTCTGTTGGTCTGTCTGTTTGTCCGTCTATTTGTCTGTTTGTCTGTCTGTCACGCTCTGATTTTAGAGATTACTGGCAATTAACTGTTGATTTTGATATGAACTGAGACAATTTAAGATTTTTTATTGCGCTACTTTTTTTATTTCGGCTGTTTTTTGAGAAAATGTGCAGGTACTAGCGTTTGTGGGTAAATACCCCTATTTACGTAATCATGTGAACAAATAATTTCTTTCTGCTGTATTTATTGCTTGAGTTATATTGATACATGCTTAGAAAAAAATTATTCATATTGGTCTGAGAAGTTATTTTGTATTAGCTAGCTAGTGTATAGTAGTGCCGAGAGTTCACACCTTTGGTGCTTTGTTATTCCCGTCTCTTCTACTAGTAGTATACGATAAAATTTCAAGTGACAGAATGATGGAGGACTACACACGATTTTTTTTTTTCTGATAGCATAGGGCGAAATTGAAGGAAAGGGGGAATAGAGGGTAGAACATAGTTACAATAGCCATGCACATGTGTAGTGAATAAGATGCATATTAAATTAATTGATATGAAAAAAAGCAAAGGATCTGAAGGTGAAGATTAATTATTAATAATAGCACAGGAGTGCAGGATAAATGTCTTACAGAATACATTATAGTTTTTAAAGACAAGGTACAGAAAATTATGATAGGACCATTATGCTACATGTTATTATATAAATAAAAACAATATACATTACAGCATAATATCAATACAATACTATGAGTGACTAGCTTATTTTCATTTGTGGGTGATTATGTTTTTACATTAATTGCATCTATAGATATAAAAAAAATAGCATATTTGCACATGTAATCATATGAAATCGTCTCTAATTAGCTACATAAATGAAATCTGGGAGGAAAAAAACATACATTTATAAAAATCTGGGGGGAGGGGGTACATAGTCCCTTGACCACCTTCCACTATGCACCTATAACTTCAGATGGTTCATCAGTAGTTTGCACTACATTTTAAGTTTTTATGAGCACAAATCTATTAAGAACCAATTAACACTAATACATTGAAGAGATTAAGTGTAACAACTTAGAAACTCACTGACACTTCACCCAGGAGTTCTGTCATCTAGTGGGGCCAAACCATTTAACAAACTGAGGGAGGGGGGATGGGAATGAGGGAAAGGTTTAGGGTAGGTAAGGGTCTCATTATGCTGAGACTAAGAGTTAGTAAGATACAAATAATGGAGCTAGCTAGTGTCTGATTGTGATAACATTTTGTACACAAGTCTTTAGATCACAATTTGTACACGTTGCTGGTGACCAATCAGTTCTTTCTTTGTTCGTATTAAATACAAATAATAAAATCATTATGCCAGTTATATTAACATTCTGCTAACGTGCTCAGTATTAAAAAAAAAAAAGGATCTATATGTGGGCCTACCCACATGAGAAGCAGAAGAGAGAAGAAAGAGAGAACAACGAACAGTTTATATGTGTATGTATGTTTGTGCGTGATTAGTTAATTAGTCATGCGTTATTTGTGTTTCATGCCACGTGGTACATTTTTGCGTCATCAGGGGGTGGAGCCAGGCTGTATTATTTAAACCCTTGGTTCTGCCTCGTGGTGTTCAATGTTCAATTATACTAAACCTAGCATAACAATCCGTCGACTGCGCGCTGGCTGCGGCGAGTAATTCAGCTTCGAGCATTCTGGTGGCAGCGATACTGGCTGACACCAAGTGAGAGTTGTTTCTAATTTTCATTTTTTTGTGTATGTATTTTCAATTTTTTTTTTGTAGGACTCCAGTGGAAGGTGAGGACACTCACCTTCCCATGACCGAGCCCGAAACAAAGGTCAGTAGAAAGTCGACAAGGAAGCTACCCGTTATCGACCCCGACGCTGTCTACAGGACCTCACGTAGGCCGCAGACCTCTACTCATTCTCCCTACCCGATGCGTCTGGTGGGAGCACAGTACATTGAGAAAGGAGACGAGTCACTAGAGTTACAGCTGGAAGTGAGTGGTTATTTGGGTGTGGAGGCGGAGGCAGAGAATCTTAGTCGTAGTGGGAGTGAGGAAGAGATGATTGTAGAGGGAGAAGAGATGGCGAGGAAAGAAGAGAGTGATGTGGTGAGGTTAATGAAATTCATGATGGATCGGGATTCTGAGGCGAAGACGTCAGAAACTAAGGAGAGAAAGGAGAGGGAAAAGAAGGATGCTGAGTTGAGGAGAGAGTCAGAAGAGAATAGGAGGACTGAGATGATGGAGCTGTTTAGGCAGTTAAAGGACGAAGAGTCGTTGAGGAGGAGAGAGTATGAGGCACAGAGGCGTAGGGATGATGAAGAAGAAGAAAGGCTGAGGAAGATGAGGCTAGGGACAAGTGAGAGCTGCTGGAGGAGAAATTGAAGGTGCTGGGAACCTACAAGGAGGGAGTTGAGTTGCTGGGTTTCTTAGGCAAGTTCGAAAGGATTATGGACGAGTGCAAGATTGATAACGGCTAGTGGGCGAAGAGGCTGTTTCCCCATTTACCGGAACGGCTATGCACAAGGATAGCAGGGGTGAGAGATGAAGGCAGGGACTATGATGCTGTCTGGAGAGTACTCCTCAAGACTGTGGGTGAGACGACCCTCACCTATGGTCATCAGCTCTACGAGCTGACGGGAGAGTATCTCAAGACTAAGTCCGCTGGTGAGATTGTGGAAGTGCTAGAGAGGGTCTGTCAGGGGGTGTTGCAGGGGGTGTACCACCTTGGAGGAGTGTATTGTGTCTCTGGCCACAGCACATAAGGAGACGTGTTATACCCGCAGGTGGGAAAGTTTACTTAGAGGGCAAGAAGCTGGCTAAGATGGAGGATATACGAGATGCGTGGGAGACATGGATGTCAGGGCGACAGAAGGGGAACTTCTATAAGCAGTTCAGGAATGAGTGATGGTGGGAGAAAATTCAGAGGAGGTCAGGGGGACAGTGCTGTGAGTAGAAGTGGGTTTAGTGGTGGTGTTGTTACGTGTTTCGCATGCTGGGAGAAAGGACATAGATCAGTGGAGTGTAGGAAGAATAGTGGAGCGAAACCTAGTGTGGGAGGGGCTGGGGTGAGGCCCGTGACTTGTTTCTCCTGTGGCAAACCTGGCCACAGGAGCATTGAATGCCCGAGCAGGAAGGCAGGTGGACTGGTCAAACGGAAGGGAACGTTTCCAAGATTGTTGTTGGAGGAAAGAAGGGAAATGTTGCATGGGGACAGGTGAACAGAGTGAGAAGTAGAGTGATGATTGATTCGGGGGCAGAAGTAGGTGTCACACCAAGGTCCCTGGTGACGGGTGAGAGTGTGGAGTGTGGAGAGGTACACATTTCAGAAGTACATGGGAAGACAAGCGTGCACCAAAGTACCATAGTTACCTATGAGTTGGGTGGGTTGGGGTGTGCGAAGTTGGCGGTTATAGACGAGAGAGAAAAGGATGATATTATCAGCATTATTTTTTTCGATGTGCTGAATGAGGAGGAGGTGAAATCGTTTAGTCGTGCAATTAGTGAGAGTAAGAGTGATAGTGCTAGAGAAGTAGTTGAAGCTAAAGTGAAAGTAGTAACGAAAAGTCAAGCTCGGATAGAAAAAGAGTTGGAGAAGTGTGATGATTTAGTAGTAGAGGATTTAAGGTGTGTAGTAGAAGGAGAGGAGTCTGTTCCGGAGGTGTTTGGCGTCGAGAAGGAACATTCGGTTGAAGGAGAGGAGGTAGAACCGATGCAAAAGAGCTTGAGCGAGTGTGTTGTTGAGGGGAATGACGAAGTGAGCAGTGAGCCAAAGGAGTTAGATAGAATAGTTGGGAATGACAGTGAGAAGGAAATGTGTAGATTAGCAAGTGAGATTGGGCTTATAAGATCAGGGTCATGTGTGAGTGAGTTTCGAGAGGCAGTGATGAAAGATGAGAGTTTAGTGGAGAGGCCTCTCCTCTCAGAACCTTTCGAGAGCTGTGCGATTGATATTGTGGGACTCCTGCCCAAAGCCAAGGAAGGGATGAGATTTATATTTACGTATATCTGTATGGCTTCTACTTCTAAGTGGCCAGAAGCTATGCCCCTGAGAACGGTAACCTCAAAGAATGTAGCTGAGGCTCTAATGTTAATATTTTCAAGGACGTCCATACCAGAGGTTATATTAACTGATCAAGGCTCACAGTTTGAGTCAAAGCTGATGAGTGACCTTTGTGCATGCTTGGGGATAAACAAGATCAGAACTTCCCCTTACCACCCACAAACAAATGGTTGCATCGAGCGGATGCACTGCACCTTCAAATCCATACTCGCCAAGTGCGAGAAAGTCAAGTTGGATTGGGCAAGCCAAGTGCCATATGTATTGTTTGTGTTAAGACAACTACCCCACCAATTGAGTTGGTTTATGGCAGGAGAGTACGCACCCCACTAGATGACCTATACCACGGGTTTGTGGAATCGCCCGTGGTAAACCTGAATGTGACTGAGTGGGTTGAGGTGCTGTGTAATAGGCTATCCCTTGTGAGGGACACGGCGATAGTAAGAAAAAGGCCAAACGCATGGAGTTGGCCAACAGGAATAAGAAGTTAAGAGAATTCGAGGTAGATGACAGAGTTTTGTACAGAGTCTTAGGTCTTGCTAGCAAGCTTAGCGACTCCTGGGAAGGTCATATGTTATTGGAGAGAGGAAAGGGAAGGTGAACTATTTTATTCACAGAGAAGGGAAACCGAGACATAAAAAGGTAGTCCACGTGAACACGTTAAAGAGGTTTCATGAGAGTTGATCAAGTTAACAGAACGATGGTGGTGGTTGACACTGATAGTGATGTGGGTGAGAGAACAAATTTGGTGTCCCCCAGCATGAGTTATTACAGGCAGACATTGACCAGATCCTTGCTGAGTTTTCGTCGGTATTTTCAGACGAACCGTGTACGACAGAGACAGTACGCATGTCTAAAGACATGGGTTGAAGTAGACCAGTTGTGCGCACACCATATTTCATCCCAGTAGGATTAAGAAAGAATGTACAGAATGAGCTGGATAATTTGCTGAGTCAGGGAATTATCAGAAGATCTGACAGCCCTTGGTCATCCCCGTTGGTACCGGAGAAGTAGCCTGACGGCACAATAAGATTGTGTGTTAATTTTAGAAAACTCAATTCTGTAACGGTGACAGACCCATATTACATGCCTTGTCTGTGTGAAATGCTGGAAAAAATCGGCAAATCACGCGTACTTAGTAAACTTGATCTAACCAAAGGGTTCCACCAGGTTACCATGGACCCAGAACATTCCAATAAAACAGCATTTGTGTGCCCTTATGGCAAATTTGAATTCACGAAGATGCCGTTTGGGTTATGCAATGGCCCGGCAGTCTTCCAAACATTGATGAAAACAGTGTTAAGGGAGTGTAATGATTGTGGTGTCGTCTATATGGACGATGTCTTGGTGTACTCTAACAATTGGGCAGACCACATACAACATCTCAGGAGAGTATTTAGTGCCCTTAAGGAGCATGGCCTGACATGCAAGCCTACGAAATGCCAGTTTGGCATGACCAGAATGAAATATCTGGGTCATGTCATAGGGAGTGGTTCAGTGAGTGTGCCTGAGCATAGGGTGTCGGACATGAAGGAATTTGTCCGCCAGTGACTAGAAAACAATTGAGGTCTTTTCTGGGAGCAACCAGCTATTACCGTCAGTTCATAGAGAGGTTCCACAGATGGTCATCCATTCTGTCACCTCACACTTCGTCGTCGGCTCCCAGACTAGTCAGATGGACAGAACTAATGGATGATGCCTTCACCCAACTCAATCTAAGTCTTTGTTCTTATTGTGTGTTGTGCATACCTACTGATGATGACTCTCTTAGATTAGATACGAATGAATCGTCTTCTGGTGTTGGAGCTGTACTAATGGTGAAAAGAGAAGATCAGTGGAGACCCGTCGCTTATTACTCCAAGTAGCTCCAGGGTGCTCAGAAGCGCTATTCAGCCCAATAACTGGAGGGGTTGGTGATTTACCAGTCAGTGACACACTTTGCCTATTATCTGTACGGACGTCACTTCACTGTGGTGACAGATCATCATCCATTAGTGTCACAGATGCAGGAGAAACAGAATAACAGACGTCTCCTCAACTGGAGCATGAAACTAACTGAGTACTCATTATGGACAATGTGGTGGCGGACTGAGTAGATAGGGATGGAATGTAGATGATTCTACCATGAAAGAAGGGAAGAAATCTGAACAAGAGAGCAGGAAAGAGAAGAAAGCTGAAGCAGTTAAGATGGACAGAGTCCTGTCTGAAGGAGTGGGAGGTGTGGGCATAGGAAAGACAAGAGAAGAAGATCAAGAAGAGCACACATGATCAGAACTGAAGGATGGACAATACTTATTGTCCACCCGAGAACCTAGTCATAAACATGTTTACTGGTTGTCTGTGTATGTCAAGAGAACATTGTACTTGTTAATTTATTGTTGTGTTGTTGTGTGTATAGTGTTCAGTGGTGGGCGCTATGCCCTTTCTCATTGTTGTATATCATTGTTCACTGTCATCTATTTAAGCCATGTGCAGTCAGTGTTCCTTGTCAGTTACTTGTCCTGAGTTTTTAGATTATAATTTCACGAAAACTATCTAAGACATTCCTACAGGAATAACCTTTGGGTTAAAGGATTGTACTGAACTGGTGGCAGCGATACTCCACAAGCTACCCAACATGTGCGCGAGTCTGCGGATCTCCCCACATCCCTCATGTCATACTTAACTCATCATTGTCGGTTATAGTCAAAACTGCATGGAAAGTTGTAAAATACTACTTAGATGCAAGTATATATTCAAGATACTGTTTAAAAAAATATTTTCAGCCCATGCTAAAAGTCCTTTGCTTTATATAGATAAAAATATGCTCAGTACTTATTGAGTGACATTTACATTTAGAAAAGGTCAATCTCATAATAGTAATATCAAATTTATACTAAACTATTCAAAGCTACTTCAGACTAAAAGATAACAGAACTTTAGGTACACTATGAAAACATAAAGAAAATGACTTAAATATGTACATACATAGGCTATCCTCAGTTTAAATGTATTATCAAGTTTGCAATGTAATATTGTCTATCTGCCAACAGCAGATTTAGAATTTACTGTTTTTTTAAGCATGTATGTGTGGAAAGTGACATCAAACTGAAGTACATGAGCCAGCTTGATTTTATTATTTCACTTTGAGAGCCACTTAGGCTGGCAGGCATGTGTATACTGACATTCTTCTACTGTCATTAACTCCTTTGTACGGTTTTACTAAATGTATTATGGAAAGAAATAGCAAGGAGATCAGTTCAACCTCTGCACTAAAGAATTTGTATAAAGTGGCACTCTTTCTTATTCCAATTCACAGTATTCGTTTGTACTGTACATGGTATCATGATTAAATAAACAAACAACAACAACAACAACAAAACAGAGAAATAGTTCTTAGAAAAGCCTTACTTTAATCTGGTGTCAAAGAGGTTCACTAGAAGTCTACTTTTCAAGAAATATACCAGAAATAAGCTCCTCATCTTACTTGAAACATTAAATTCAAACTAGGTTCTGTAACCATCTAAATGATATCCATCCATGGAGCTAGATTTAAGTAATTTGAGGTCTACAGAAACTGTTGGATTCTTCACAAACTAAAACGGTTATGAAGTATATTTATGCCTGTAGTTTAAAAGTGTATGTTTATGCATACACGTAACCATAATAATCACTAACATAAATCGTTACGATAGCTGCTTCGGGCATGGCCTGACCGGCTTTAGCTAATTTGTTTATGTGGGCACAATCACTCAAAATAGTAAAGGGTTTGGGGCAATGATTTCTGTCTGGCAATTATTTCTTATGCAGCAATGATTCCTCTCCATAGCCGTTTCCCTAGTTTTAGATCAGATGAGAACCAAATCATACTTCCAAAGGTGAATTTAGGAAAGTGAAAACTATGTGAAGAAAGCATTTGGGACTTTTGTGTTTTAAGAAGTGCAGATGGCTTTATTACATTATATACACAACATTCAAAAAGCATTTTAAAACAATTTGATGGTAATGTGAATATTTCACTTATTTCGTGAATTTAGCAAGTTGGACAGATTATGTAGAATAATTGCCTTTGCTGGCCATGCATCGAATTCATTATCTATTTCAGAATGTTTAAATAATTTTATTACTAACAATAAGCTTGACTTTGATATATTCAAATTTGTCCTGAATTTTTATTTGCCACTTTAAATCTTTTCATTATGAATTCTATTGTATGTATGCTGCACCCACTGGTCACACTGACTGTTTAGAAGTGTTTCTTACTGGCCTGTATATTTATATATTCTCTATACCTCAACAATATCAAACTTGAAACTTTTCTTATCAAAAGACATTCAAACAATAATGAATTGAATAATACACTTGTCAACTTTTGCTAAGAGATTCAACTCATCAACTTACACTAAGAGATTCATCCAGCTGTACAGTAGCATCATTGATAACCATATTTATAAATTTGACAAACAATGGAGTATCTTCTTCAAAGTTGGATTCTAAAGCCTTGCACATAAAATAAACATTTAAAATTACTCTAGATTGTAAAATTATAGTCCTTGAATTAATCATAGTAATGAAGCTTGCACTCTATTGTGGTTGCTAAAACTGATTAAAATTTTGTTTTGTTAAGACTCTATTATAAAGGCAGAAAACATCTAATTGTTAATTAGTGCCCTCATGTATACAATACATGAGTACACGATGAGTACCAGTAAAAAATTAAGCCCAACATTCATTTCACGTTGTAGTCCTAATACACACATGTGAACCAGTAACCACATCATTGGTTCTAAAGGTGATATTGCTTGCACTTGTAATCAAGTATGTAAATGGTGATTAGTGAGGCACCGTTATGTGAGTTCAATACAAATTGAATACTTCTGTACGTAATGATTTGTGGCTCATGTACAGCGAGTGGGTGGGGGATTTTCCACTTAAAAACTGTCTTGGCCATAGTCTGTTTCACCACTTTGGGAAAGGAAAAAAAAAAAAAAAAAAAAAAAAAAAAAAAAAAAAAAAAAAATTCCATTATTTAAAACTAAGAGATCTACAGTATGTACATTGTCAGCAGCAGGTAGTTATAGTTAAATGTGGAAGCACATTTAGAATTCCTGCAATGTCTTGCAACATACATTTTTGCATGGTTGCTTGTGTGAGAGGTAGTGATGTATATAAAGAATTTGGTATGGACTACATACAGTGGCATGTGAATAAAAAATAAAATAAAATAAAATAAAAGAAGAAAAAAAGAGTGATATAGGAATTAATGGCTGCTAGTCTCACCTCAGTTGCTAAAAGCTCTACAGAAGGTCGGAATGATGGCATGTCCCATTAAAATTCCAGAATATCATACATTGGTTCTCGATAAACAATAAAATAAAACAAAATAAATAAAAAAATAAATAAAAAATAAAATAAATATATTATTATAATCTTACTAAAATTTTAAATTTACACAAATTACTGAGAAGTTGTAGTAAATTTGCACAAAATTACTGAAGTTTCTTCAAATTTACATGAAGTTACTAAAGTTTAAGCAATTAAACACATATTACGAAAGTTTTAAACTTACACAAAATTTTCAAAGTTTAAACAAAAGTTTTCAAACCTACACAAAATTACTAAAGCTTAAACTAAATTTTAAACTTCAAAAATCTTAAAATTTCTGTAACAAGCAACAACTCCTCCACTCATTACTATGTATGTTGTGTACGTACCAAATTTGTCCTCAAATTCCATGGACTCTCCTGTAAACTCTATTTCAATAAAAATTGAAAAAAGAGATGATTCAGATAACGCTAGTAGTCCTTTTTCGAAGTCCTCAGAGTATACTAGTGAGGGTAGTCTTGTGTGCCCTTCCAGTGAATATATATGTAGTGATATTGCAGAAGCAGGTGATTTAGATAGTTATAATTCCGGTGTTACAGTTCTTGACGTTAATTGTGTAGTTGAAAGAAAAGGTCATTTTGGACGAAAAATAGCATCATCAGCAATCACTAATGGTGACGATGCTTTACCTTTCCCTGCTTGTCCCGTCGGTCTCCGGCTAGTCTGGCGGGCCAGACACTTTATCTTCTTTTTTATTCCCGAAAATTAAGCCTGATTAACGCAGACTTGACTACAGTATATAGTTATTTCAGCTACAGGTTAATTCATTAGTGCTAAGCTAGTGCACCTACAATTATAAATGTTGGCATTTTGCTTGGACAAGGGCTTCCAACATAAGTTTGGTTAAAAGTACCAATTTCTCCATGTTCATGTAATTATAAACTCCTGGAACAGGCCATATTTTAGCTGTTATAGTTGTTGTTCTGCTGTATGACAATTTATCATAAGTACATTGTACACCATTGAAAAGAGGGCTGATACTGGTGAGTTATAACAGCCATGAAAGAGTGCAATGAGTATTAACTTGGAATAATGAATAGCAATCTTGTAGCCTTTGCCGCAGATCTGAATGGATGTGTAACAAACCAACATAATGGTAAAAGGCGTCCTCCTAGGCAAACAAACTGGGCAATTAAAACTCCAGCAAATACTAGACTGCAATTTTCACAAAAAAAATATAGAGTTAATCACATATGATTGTTTATTACTTCCGCTTGTTGTTGTTTTTGGTCTAAAGATTTAGTTTTATGAAGACACAATTTGTATGTATATACTATAGCTACTTAGTATTTATTTAGCAACACTATATTGTTTGTTTTTGAGTAAAAAATGACTTAAAATTATAACTGGTGGTATAGAAAAAATAATGTTCACCGTGTTAGCTTGGTTTTTCCATTATACTGGTCACATATGTCGTCCCCATAACTGCTAATTTTTGACTCCATGACACTTATAAGTGGCGACCAAATAAACAACTTAACCTTCCTCTAATAAAGAATCTAGGTCCTACCACATTCAATACTTTTTGCGTAACTTCGAATTTTTGGTTACTAGAACTCTTCATTACTAGCAGTGATACCAGCCAAGCCTGCTTTATGTACATTTTTGCAAATATAAAAAGGTTAGATAATATTAGTCATATTAAAGATTTGACTCTACAAAGAATCTAATGTAAATTAGCTATACTACTTTACACTAAATTTACCTTTCATGAACACTTCGACTGAAGTTAGTAGCAATTATTGCAGTACTCAATGGCTTGCAACGGCCTGTTCTCAAATTTATAGTTTTCTGGCCATTGTACAGATCAACTAATTGCTTTTCAATATCCAACTTGTTGGACGAACTTCTGCTGTTGGAATCATCAACTCCAAATGGTAGTGTAGATCATGTAGCTCTTTCCAATAACCCTCCATTTGTTCCCTTACTAAATAATGAACTTATTCCAAAAAGTGATAATGCTGCCTTTATGGAAGATGTTTTTCCTGTTCCAGAATCACCACTAGCAATAATCTTTGCACATCCTTGATACATCGATATCACAGTTCTATAGTGAAATGACATCACAAAACCAGCTACAACAAGCAAAGATTGTAAGAAGTTGTGGTTGAGACATCTCTTAAGGGATACATAAAACTCCACAGCCAGTTCAGTCGACAGAGGAAGAAATACAGAGGACAAAATATCACTGCAGCCTAACTTATCACTTTCAATAAACATCTCTTCATTTATCTATGATAACTGTGAATCAGATATTACTACACTGTCGGAATTTATAAAACATTTTTCATTCATAGCATATATGCTGTTTGGCTGGAGACCCGAATACAGGACTGCAGTAGTAGATTCAAGAGCTACCCCTCTCTTCAGACTTTGTACAAAAAATGCCAAGATTCAAATCCACAGGACATGCCTCTATATTTTTAAGAAAGAATATTTTGCATTAACTCTTTCACCCGCAGGTAATTGAAGTAACAAAATATGAAAACAAACATTTTTTAAAAAAATAAGTAGCTATATGTATTAGCTATCTAGCAATCATTAGCACTGTTGTAACAATGAGTTCTAGGCTAGCAGTGTTAAAATAGCAAAGTTCCAACCCTCCGTTCATAAAAAAGAGATTGATACTCTCACGCCAACCAGTTTGAAGGAAAAGCAAAAAAAATTTCACCCATTTTACTGAAATTTTCTTTTAACTCAGTTGTTTCAAAACTATATTGTTTTATATATTATAGTGTTCTACTAGTTTTCCACCATATTTCCAAGTTTTTTTAGTGTCATTTTGATAAAATAATAAGTATATGAAAATTACAGGAGATATGATCAACATGGGAATGACTTTATAAATCCTCAATGTACTCAGGACTCCCTATCTAGAAATTATTTAAATAACAGATATTAACTTTGGTTACCTTAAAATATCTAAATATAAACTAATACCTTGTTTCCTTGTCATGTTCTTTTTTTGTATCACATAAATATCCAGTATGAATCCCAGCTTTTACCAATGATACTAGTTTAATATCAAAATCGTTGAGAACATGATGAACTTCTCCTTTTGCAATTGTCCCAGAGACTTTTCTTTCCCAATCACTGAAAAACTCTACTTTGCTATGCCAATAATTAAAGAAATCATTAGTGCATGTAAGTCACCAACTTAATTTCAAATTATTGCATACATTAATGCCATTCACGATAAGATAAGACTGCATATTACCTTCATGGCCGTTTTTTTGTACAACTATACGCTGTTGTGTGGATAAATTGCATATGCTATTTCTGAGTTACATTGCCCTTGTGAAATTTTACATTTTATGTGAACAAAATTGTATTAGTTTAATTAACCCTCAAGCGCGCATGCGCTAGAGGGTTACAGTAGTCTGTTTGTCTGTCTGTCTGTCTGTCTGTCTGTCTGTCTGTTAGTCAGTCAGTCAGTCTGTCAGCAGCAGTTCTCGCGATGTTGGCAGCCGTCGAAGCATTGAAACCAGCATCAAATTGTAGTTCTCAGCAAAGTACGTCCTTTTTATGCTTTGTTTAGACTTCATTTTCCAGAAAAAGTGAGTCCAACCCAGGGGCCATTGCTTTCTCTATGGGTGACGCCCATTACTGATTCGTATAGACATAGGGTAAAGGGTTTGTAGCCTTCACGACCAATAATACGCAGTTGAATTCTGGTGGAGACTGGCCGAAAATGTAGTGTTTCATGAGACCTCGATGTCTGGTGCATATGCTGTAAGTATTTGTTGCAATAAAAATTACTTGATACTTTAGTGATTCTAGGAGTAGAGTCTGACTTTTATTGGACGCATGACAACCAGTCAAACACATATTATATTACTTCAAGTTGTAGCTAGCATAGTTGCCAACTGTCCCGGATTTATCGCCTCTGTCCCGTCCCTTCACCGAAGTGTATAGTGTTTATTTTGTGTCCCGGAAGCTCCGAGTGGGCTCATTTACACTCACTATACTTACCTTTGCATCCACCTCTGCATAACTGTCAAAAACAGAGCTTTCACACTAATGCATAAATGCCAATGGTAACAGAACACACATACCTTCTTAGCAACATTTTGTTTTGTTTACCCGCCGTACGAAGTAGCGATGCGCATTAGACAAAACGTTAGAAACACTCGGTTAAGAGCTTTGAGGGCGTGGGAGAGAAGCCTGAAGAAATATTAGTAAGGAGAGTGATAAGAAATGAAAAAGACAGGGCAAGGAGAAGGAGAGCTAACACGAAACAGAAACAGGTAGCAAAGTAAAGAATCTGACAGTATTTTGTAGCCACACCAAGCATGCATGGAATAGCTGCAATTACAGGGAACATGCATCGCTCGCTTCGCTATTTTGTGCTTATATAGCACATCACTGCTTATTATTATTGTTGTTGTTGTTGTTTTTATTAGTAACCCTCTGCGCGCATGCGCGAGAGGATTACACACATCACTAGTTATTAAAGTAGGCTTAAAATTTAACTAGAGCACCATAGGTGCGTACCCTCAGCACTAATTACCTTCTGCAGAGGTTCAAGAAGAGCAGGAAAGGGAGCACAAAGAAAAGAAGCAAAACTCTGAACAACATGAACTCAGAGGATTGTATCAGTTGTTTTTTTTTATGTGAGAGTCAGCTCCGCTCGCTTCGCTCATTTCGCGGAAATTCTTATATCAATACCCTATAAAATGCAGATGTTTCAATTGAAGTGCGAAGTAAAGTATTTTCAAGAATACTTTACCACACATAAACTGCGTAGTAAAGTCTAAACTTGAACAAGCTTGTCGGTGCATTGCTTGCATGGAGTACCTGGAAGCATGTGGTTGTACGTAATTCAATACATAACCACAAAACCACACTAACTTTTTTGGTGTCCCATTTCAACCGTATCAATAAAGTGAGACTAACTATTACAAATAGGAAAAATAAATAAAAATGCCAAATTTATTAAATCTTTTTTTTTTTTGTTCAGTGATGATTTTATATGTTCTTTTTATATATGTATGATATTTCAATGCATTTCTTTTGCTAGAAAGTAAACATAAAAAATAAAATAACTACATAATAGAATTATGGATATGTAATGAGCTTTTTGGAAGATAAAATTGAAGTTGTTATATAGAACAGCTTGGACACAGGATTAATGGAGTGAACGTTCAGCAAATGTTGATAATACCGTGGTTGGGTCATAACTTCCAGCATGAGTTTCTAAGTAGTCTGACGCTCCAGTTCCTGTCTGTCCTGCAACCATGGCAGTCTGTGCAGAGGTCTCCAGTATCGCCGTCCAGTGAATCATCCGACACTTCAGCAGAATCCGAGAGAGCAACAACGCTTTCGTCGGCGCTCATCATCGCCAGCAAGCAGTAGCAGTACTCCAGTTCAGTAAAGATCACCACTTCACCAGTTTCAATAAAATAAGCAGCTGACGCTTCAACGGGGTGCATGCGTCCCAAGTCCCGTTCGGACAGCCGCGCGGCGCAAGGACAGTGTTAATTACACGAAAACCGCATGCCTGTTATTTTAGTTTACTAGTGTACTACAGTTTCCTCTCGTTTACTTAGTGGAGGACACCACGGACAGTAATTTGTAGTTAACTAGTGATGCGCTTAAATAGCACAAAATAGCGAAGCAAGCGATGCATGTTCCCTGTAACAGCTATTCCATTCATGCTTGGTGTGGCAAAAAAATACGGTCAAAGTGAGAAAACAATAGTGGTAGCTTTTTTCTATGATGTAGGCTCCTGGTACCGTAATCCTCAGGAATAGTCTAATAAATAAATTAGGAACATTTAATAGCTTTTCATAAAGAAAGATTCTTTACTTTACTACCTGTTTCTGTTTCGTTTTAGCTCTCCTCCTCCTTGCCCTGTCTATTCCATTTCTTATCTCTCTCCTTACTAATTTTTTTCAAGAGTTTCTAACGCCCTCTAAGCTCTCATTAGAGAGTCAGCTCTGCTTGCTTGCTGAATTAAATAGTGTAGATAGTTTCAGATTTTATTTGTAGTGGGGGATACATCCGACAGTGAATTTTAGTTAATTAAACAGTGTATGACAGTTTCCCGTTCTTAATTTAGTAGGGGGGCGATATCTGACAGTTAATTAAATAGTGTACATAGTTGCTGTATCCATAATTACAGTGAGTGTGACAGACTTCTTTTTCATGTATTTCAAATGGGAGAGAATTTGTCCTTCAGCAATTCAGGGGGGTGACATCTAACATTATCTAGCAATAGCAACACATATCTTTTATCCATTCTCATTCTCATGTTAAAAGTTGCCAGGTAATCCACTAAAATATGCACAAACACTAATCAACACACTTAACACATAAAATCTTATGACACAAACATCACCAGATAGATCATTCTAGAACAAGCCAAGTGTTCCAAATATAACAATTATTAACGTTCTGCGTTCCTGTCTTTTGCGCACGTCTCAGTCCCGCCTCCAGATTTGATATCCCTGTTGTCTCCCGTGTAGGCTACGCCCAAAAATAGGCTAGTCATTGAAAACAAGAGCATTTAACTAAAAATGCTGTTGTAATTCTTTGCATACTATTCTTTCCTTATGACATTTCTTTCCGTCTTCACAAAATCTGCAGCTAGGTAGTAGCTAGTAGTCCAGAAACACTCAGTTTTATCCAAATTGAAAATATTATGCTCATTATAGCCTCTCAAAATTTCAGAAAGTCTTTCCGTCCAGGAAGTACTGTTAAAGATGGAGACGAAGATGAGGCTGGAAATCATAATATAGATATTTCCCCTATTCTTTCAAAAGTACAAACTTTTAAACAGGCCATAGAGTCCTTGGATGAAGTCAAGATATTTTTTAACCAGTGTGGTCGTTATGCGCTAGCACCTAAAATTTCATCTCATGTTTCTAAACTGGCAACCTTTCATGCAGCGAGATTAAAGTAAACTACATTTGAATACTCTTTCTTTAACTTCTTATGTAAACATCGTACTTTCAAACTACTTACTAATGGTTATTTTATGAAATATCAAGGTTACAATAGATAACATCTCAATTAAGGATACTCCCAAATAATGGACAAAAAAAGGGTGTTGTCACAAAGTGTCCATAGATAGAGAGTTTACTGTACTTAATAATAACACTATTTCTTGAAGAACTTATATCTAATTTTATGGTTATAACATGTACTACACTATACAAACTGAAAAGTTAAAATAATTTGTTTCAAGAAAAGGAGAGGACATTGCCAAAAAAAAAAAATCCATGCAAATATTGTAATAATGGTTTGAAAATGAAATAGAAGGCAAATTATGTTTAACAATAACTACAAAGTCTCTATTTTTGGAATTAATGTTGCTGCTTTATTTTGCTAATATGTTCCTAACAATCTGGAGAATGTAAATTTTCGTAGATTTTTGACGGCATATTTTCGACACTGCTCTATTGTAAGGCTATTTATGCTTACTCGAAGTCTTCTAGAGTTTAGAATATAACTCGCATAAAGCATAACAGCCAAATTTGTTTGGATTTCACCGAGAAAAAAAAAAGTAGCGCATCTATTAACTCTCAGTGCAATTTCTACCAATTTGGAAATCATGTTTTGTATTTTCATATAGCTATGTCATCTCATTTAGATTTGCTTTGGAAAAATGTAGCATTTCTTAATATTTATATAGAGACATAAATATAAGCAACCATGAATCATCAAATTGTGAATTGGAGTAATAAGAAGAAGAATAAATATATAAATGTATATATATATATATTTATTTTTTGCTTGATACGTTGATAAAAATGGGGTGTTTCAAAGACACTTTTTAGGGTGTTCGCCCGGAGGCGCTGGTTTACACCTCACCTTAAACCTCTATATTTTTAACACATTCAGTAGGTATGCATACTACATTGATTGCCTAAGGGCCTGCGCTTGTACATACCAAATATCAAATTCTAATATGGAACTGTGCCAAAGATATTAAGGTCTGAGAGACTGCCTCCTACTAAACACCCTATTATTATGTTAAAATTTTGAATATAAAAAAGTCTGCTCTATTATTTTGATAATCAGATTATTGGTAAAACTACCTCCTAGGCAGTTCTACTTTTTATTGCTTTGCTGGTCTATTTCAAGCCATAATACTCAAGTACAGAGATTTTGCCTTTAAGAATAACACCAGTAGTCACCTACAAATACAGCAGTCACCTACAAAAACCAGCATCAGCTACAACACCAGCAGTCACTCAAACACAAGCAGTCACTCAAACCCCAGCAGTCACCCAAAAAAACTCAAGCAGTTACCTAGAAACACGAGCAGTCACCTACAAACACCAACAGTCACTTACAAACACCAGCAGTCACCTACAAACACCTACAGTCACCTACAAAAACCAGTAGTCACCTACAAACACCAGCAGTCACCTACAAACACTAGCATTCACTTACAAACACCTACAGTCACATACAGGCCCTAAAACACCAGCAATCACTTACAGTCACCTACAAACACCAGCAATCACCTACAGTCACCTACAAACACCAGTAGTCACCTACAAACACCAACAAACACCAACAATCACCTACAGTCACCTACAAACAACTACAGTCACTTACAAACACCAGCCTTCACCTACAAACACTAGCAGTCACTTACAAACACCTACAGGCCCCTACAAACACGAGCAATCACCTACAGTCACCTACAAACACCAGCAATCACCTACAGTACCTACAAACACCAGTAGTCACCTACAAACACCAGCATTCACCTACAAACACCAGCAGTCACCTACAAACACCATCAGTCACCTACAAACACCTACAGTCACCTACAAACACCAACAGTCACCTACAAACACCAGCAATCACCTACAGTCACCTACAAACACCAGCAATCACCTACAGTACCTACAAACACCAGTAGTCACCTACAAATACCAGCATTCACCTACAAACACCAGCAGTCACCTACAAACACCATTAGTCACCTACAAACACCTACAGTCACCTACAAACACCAACAGTCACCTACAAACACCAGCAATCACCTACTGTCACCTACAAACATCTACTAACACCAGCAGTCACCTATAAACACCAGCAATCACCTATACTAACACCAGCAGTCACCTACAAACACGAGCAGTCACCTTCAAACACCAGCAGTCACCTACAAACACCAGCAATCACCTACAGTCACCTACAAACACCAGCAGTCACCTACAAACACCAGCAGTCACCAACAGTCACCTACAAACACCTGCAATCAACGACAGTCACATACAAACACCAGCAATCACCTACAAACACTAGCAGTCTCCTACAGTCACCTACAAACACCAGCAATTACCTACAGTCACCTACAAACACCAGCAATCACCTACAGTCACGTACAAACACCAGCAATTACCTAGAACCACCAGTAGTCACCTACAGTCACCTACAAACACCTACAGTCACCTACAAACACCAACACTCACTTACAAACACCAGCTGTCACCTACAAACACCAGCAATCAAATACAAACACCAGCAGTCACCTACAGTCACCTACAAACACCAACAGTCACCAACAAACACCAACAGTCACCTACAAACACCCGCAGTCACAAACACCAACAATCACCTACAATTACCAGCAGTCACCTACAGTCACCTACAAATACCAGCCATCAACTAGTAACACCAGCAGTCACATACAAACACCAGCAATCACCGACAGTCACCTACAAACACCTACGGACACCAGCAGTCACCTACAAACACTAGCACCACCTACAAACACTATAAATCACCTATAGTAACCTACAAACACCAGCAAACACATACAAACACTAACAATCACCTATAAACACTAGCAGTCACCTACAGTCATCTACTAACACCAGCTGTCGCCTACAATCACCTACTATCACCAGCAGTCACCTAAAACACCAGCAATCACTGGCAGTCACCTACAATCACCAGCAGTCACCTACATTCACCTACAAACACCAGCAGTCACCTATAATCACCAGCAGTTACCTACAAACACCAGAAATCACCTACAGTCACCTACAAACACCAGCATACACCTACAAACACCTATTAACACCAGCAGTCACCTACAAACACTAGTAATCACTGGCAGTCACCTACAAACACCTACAAATACCAGCAATTACCTACAATTACCACCAGTCACCTACACTCACCTACAAATACCAGCAGTCATCTACAAACACCAGCAGTCACCTACAATCACCAGCAGTTACCTACAATCACCAGGTTAGAGTGGGCAGACATACTAGTCCATAAGTTGTCCTCAAAAAAGAGCTGTTAATGCTGATATGCTTGAGAAAGGAGGAAAAAGGTATGATGTTTAAGAGAGATTGTATAGGAGAATGGGCATGTCAGTAACTGTGGCAGGAATGAAGTTATTCTTTAAATTGTGAGAGACAGTAGAAGAAAAAAATATTATGGATTCTGTAACCTTCTTGAGAGAGTGTTAGCCAACACCCCGTCAAAAATGGAGATCTGTAACATCATTGCTTGTGTATTGCTGAGAAGCTAACTTAATTTCCAACAGCAAGGATTGTTGGACAACAGCAGGGTGAAGACTAAAGTGGAATAAATTGACTTAGCTGATTCGTTTGATACTACCATTGCATCCAAGAAATTGGAGAAAGGCAAGAGTTGCTACATCTACATAGGTAATGGGATTAGTTGCTTTAACACATAGCTACTGAGTGTAAGAGCAATGTGGGATTTAGCAGAGAGAACAACAACCAAAGCAGAAGCCATAGTAGTGGTTTCAGAGTAAAATGCTATAATTGCAGCAAACCTGTCCACAAGACCATTAATTGTAAAGCAAGGAAAAATAGTAAAGATGTGAAGGAAGTGAAAGATACTGGTTTCAAAAATGGTAAACCCACGAAGAAAGTAAGCAGATTAGCAAAAACAACAAAGACGTTATAGACATTGCCGTGAATGGCCATGGAGCTCAAATCATAAGCAGAGTCGAGTGCCAGGATTACATAATTTCTGGTATATATGTGTGTAAGGACCAACTGACTGGTGGTTCAGTATGTCCAAGGTTGATTTTGAGTTTAAAGGCAAGGAGTTTATTAAGACAGTAGCAGTGGTAGAAGCTTAGCTACTCTTTAGACTTAGAGGAGGATGAGGCAGTAAGTTTAATTTTAAAAAGTTTTGACAGGCCCGCAACTAATGATAATTCTGAAAATATACATAAACTAGAAAATGAAAAGAAGTTAGAAGTGAAACCAGTACAGCAGTAGTCCATTCTGAGTTAGTCAAAGAAGAAACAGAATTGGTACAAGACAGTGAACATTTCAAGTTGTATTGTAAGTTCATACAAGGAGTGTAACCAAGAAAGCAAATGGCATAAGAGATAAGCAAATCTGAGGGGGCAAAGTAAACAACTGATGGGAGTTACTACCATTAAACAGGAGAATACTAGCCATTAACACCAATGTGAGGATAAAGATGAATATGAAGACACTGTTGAGAGTGTATCTAAGTCACAGATGAATGATAGCAGGCTAGTACTATGTAAGCAAGAATAAGAGAGAGCAGAGAATGTTGTAGAGCAAGAGAAGGACAAAGAATCTGAGGCATTAGAGAGTGACTTAGACATAAACAAAGAGTCTTTTGTCTTGGGTAAGGAATTGAGAACGGAAGAAAGTAGGCAAAGGTTGAGGGGAGGATGCAATGCAGGAAGAATGCTGGATAGTTGATTGACAACCAGTCCCTAAGTATGGGAGTTCAGAAAAATGGCATTCTAGCATATTACACACAGTTAGCTGCTAAAAGTGAAAGAGGATATTTTGTGAGTAGCTATTGTATCATAGATTTGTATTTCCCACATTTATGTGCTTGCAATCGTTTTGTCTTACCCAGAACCAAAAGAATGAAGGTTGTTAGGGTGGTTAATGATAAGACTGGCCACTTTTCACCGAGAAAAGTTAAATATGTAGTTAACAGAAGATTCGCTTTGCCTTGAATGTTAACTGACATAGAATCCTTTTGTGCAAGCTGTCTGACTTGTTTACGAATTAACAAGCAAGGAGGAGTCAGGCAAGAAATAGTATGTAAACCTATTATTTCTGAGCCATTTGAGGTGGTAGCCCTTGACCTCGTAGACCCTCTTCCAAAAGGTGAAGGGGTGCAGAATATCTACTTACCATGGCTTGCACGTCCACCCGTTGTCTTGAGGCCATACATCACCGAAACATTAGAGCTGTTGATGTAGTCTATGCAAATGTTGAAGTTTTCGCAAGAATAGGGTAACCTTTACCGAACAGGGCACTCAGTCCATAGCCGAAGTGTTTAAGGCCATGTCTAGTATATTTGGTAATGACCATATTAGAACAACCCTCTATAGGCCTCAATCCAATGGTATCTTGGAAAGGTGATATGAAACCTTAAAACCAATTCTAGCCGTAACAGTCAAAGTTGGAGGGGACTGGATTGATGTACTACAGTTAACTTTGTTCTACTTAGACAGTTACGTAGTAGGTAACTGGGCATGTTTCCACATGAACTGTCGTCGCATGCGGGGACAACTTGATATCGTGTATGCTGGCTGGACTCTATCAGAACTGAAGGCGGTATGCATGTCAAAATGGTTATCTAGTCTCCTGAGCAAACTTAGTGTTCTCTGAGACTTAGCGTATAGAAATGCAGCTGACAGTCAAGCTAAACGCAACAAGACGTGAAATCATAGCAGATCTGACCGTAAGCTAGAAATTGGCCGGGTAGAACTTATGAGAGTGCCAGAAATGACAGCCTTGCTTGAAGATTCATGGGAAGTTTTTTTGTAGTAACAGAAAAGCTTAGTAAGGGCAATTACTATGTTAAAGACTTGAAAGGGAAGAAGACAAGAGTTCTTTTCTTGAACAATGTAAAGATCTTTAGTGTGATACTAAAAGCATTGACATTGTGTGCGTAGTAGCTGAAGACAAGGATGACTGTGAGAATGAGAAAGTTAGTCCTCCCAGCCGAGAAGTATCATGTGAATATTTTGATGAGAACCAATTAGAAACAGTGTTGAGGAAGTATCAAGATATGTTTAGCAACTCTCCTAGAATGACAGACCATATTAAAATATTGTGTGATTGGATTTTACCGGGAGTTTATAAAGAACTTCGCCAAGATTATTTCCTACCTTACACTTGCCACATCCTGCAAAGTGGACATGAGGGTGCAGTGGACAATGGTCATTGAGTGATGTAATTGAATTGTGTGTTCCATTACCTAGTGATAAATTTGTACTATACTCTGATGCATGTGCAACTGGACTTGGAGCTGTGTTATGTGTAATTAGAGATGGATATTAATTATGCAAGCAGAGCATAACCACTCAGCATTTCAGTTGGACACTACAGTCATTCTTAAATCTCTGGAATTATTCTTTTTGCGTTGAATGTGGTAGAAGGGCTGACGGCTATGATAGCAGGGAAAAGTGCCACTGGTACGCTGCCACCAGAGTTGCCAAGCTAAAGCTTATTAAGGCTCCCAAACCCAAGTTTACCTGCTGAGGTACTGTGTGAAGTAGTGTTGAGATGACTTACAGTTGTCTTTACTCATTTTTTGAAGTGTGTGCGCCGGAGGTTTGCAGTCGCGCACGCGTGGCCGCGCCCAGCCCTAAGACTTGTCTACGCCTCCGCCTGGGGCTTGTTGAGGCTTGGCGTGCTCAAGGCGCATGCACCTGAGGCTCGCCCCTTTGGGCAGCTGAGGCTTATCTTGCAGCAACATTCCCCACCAAAACTCCAAACAACAGCCCCCCCGGAGAGCCCCGACTGCTCCGACACACACACTATTACTTTCGTAGGACTAAACACTACCCTACTCCCCTGAGACAGCCCTCTCTTTGCTATTCTTTGTTTTCTCATCTCTCATGTTGACCGTTATACATGAACAAATACTCGGATGGTACAGCGTAGAAAACAATAGTGATGGAGTGATATTTGCACATGACATAATGAACTCTGATTAGCTTTAAGTTGAGCTTCCCCGCTTTAATTGCCTTGGTCCACTTCTTGGCAGAGGCTGCTTGCTCTCCCTCCTCTCGCCTGGTGTAGTCCACCTCCCAAGGGCCTTCACCTCCGTGTCTGCTGCTCCGCTCTTGGCTGGTGTCGTAGCTGCCCCTATTCAGAAGCTGTGGCCTGAGCTCCCAACGTTCAGCATACCCTTCTCAGCCAGAGCCTTCCTTACTTCGGCCACGAAGTCCCGCCTGGTGAGGCCCACTTCGTTTCAGCCAAAAAACACATGCATGCCGCTGCCCACAGCATTGCTCCTTTTTTTCCTTCTAGCTTCCATGCTGCTTGCATGACCCACATGTGGTGCTATTTCACGGGTTTCCTCCTCAGTCTGTCTTTCTCATTTACAGCTTCTGGTCTCGCCAGTCCTTTTTTTAGTTGCGTCAGCCTGGTTAATGGCTCCCCAGCCATGCCTGCTTTGATTTGGGCCATTCTCGTGCCAGCCAAGTGGTGTTTCCCTGACGCAACCCTCAGTTTGTCTCTGGTCAGAGCCACCACATACGCCATGGCCTTGTCTTCCGTCACTGGCAATGACTCTCCCCCCAGTTTGGCTGCACCAATCCGAGTATTTCTTCCATGCGGACGCATACCTCCTCCGCGTAGACTCTGCTATCGACTGGTCAAGCACATACCCGACAGTTGCCTCCACTCCTGCTATGACCAAGATTGACACGGAGTGGTCAACATCCTCAAGAGGTCTGTCAGGACTGTAACTGGCTCCTCCTCTGCCACCTGCATAACAGAACGAGCAAGGTCTAAACAATCTCTGAATAGGGCACCCTCTACCTCGTTCTCTGCCTCCCTGATTTGCTCAGATCTGATTGTCAACAGCACTTTTGCCTTTATGATGGCCAAGCACATCAACATATGCATGGCCCAACTCTTCCTACTGTGGGCGCTGCACACATGAAGACGAGAACTTGAGAGACAGTAGAGAAGGAAAGAGAGAACAGAAATAACTATTATTAAGTGTTGTGCGTATGTGATGTTGTGGAGTTGTATGTTTGTGTGTTTGCATTGACAGAACTAATCATGTGTTCGTGTGTTTGCGATAGATTATTGTATTGCCGGTTATGGTCATGTTGTGTATAGTTGTTGTTGCTTCATGCTATGTTGTAAGTCTTATGTCGTGGTAGGGGACAAAGTCTAGTTTCTATTTAAGCTCTGACTTTTCCTCGTACTTTTTAGCGTTCTATTCAACTAAACCTAGAGTATTGATTCGTCGGCTGAGCGATAGCTGCGGGGAGTGTTCAGATTGAGCATTCTGGTGGCAGCGACTTCGGCAGGTACCAAGTGCGAGTGTCTCTGGAAACTGCGAATCACCGGGCGACCCCACACTTACATGGCCCCGACTGGATGACTGCTACTACCGACATGTTGTCACACCTGGCCTTAATGGTCAGGCCCTCCTACTGCTTGCCCCACACCACTGCTGCCACCACTATTGGCAGCAATTTTATAAGCATGATGCTCCACTCCCCGGTTCCTGGCATTTCATTCCACTGTATCTGGAACCACCTGCCCTTCTGCGTTGCTCTACAGCCACAGTTCCCTGACGTGTCTGAGAGCATCTCTTCCTGCGGCTCTCCCTCAGCAACCACTGCCCTCATGAGAGAGGTGCCATTCAACCCCAGGCCAAACTGGTGCCACCATTTGATGTCTGCCCTCGCCGCTACGTTCAGCCTCACCCATATGCCATCTCTCTTCACTTGGCCATAAGGTCTTGCAACCTCCTCTTAAGCGCTCTGCCCGGCCTCACTGCCTTACAGGCGTGGTTGAGGTACCTTACCAAAGATTCAAGTTCCCTCCTGTTAAAACTTTTCATTTCTTGCCACCTCTTCAGGAGGTCTCTCATCCCTGTCAGTTTCTCTTGAGGCAATCTGATCTCCATTTTCACAGTATCGATCTCCATTCCCGGGAAGGTCAGCACCTCGCTGGAAACTTCCTCCTTGTTCTCATCTAGTGGCATCCCTAGATGATGACATGTCTCCTTGAAAATGGGCATTGCACTCTCGCACTGGTCAGTGTCCCTCTGCCCCACTGCTACGAAATCATCAATATAATGCCTGAGCCATCCGGCCGCAATCCATTCCATGGCATCTTCCACTGTTGTGAACGGTAAGGGGACTGATTTCAGCCCAAACAAGAGGTGCTATATACGAAGCTTTCTCCTTTTCACTTCATTCCCAGCAGCCACCTGTCTCTAGGTTGGACGGGAATGTTCCGGTATGCTTGCCTTCACATCAGCTTTTTCAATCAAGGCACCCTCCCATGCTCTAACACTCCTAATTACGTCATCTACCGACGTGTATGCCACACTCAAGAGCCCTCTGTCAATGCCATCATTGATACTGTGGCCTTCCGGGGCAGACAGGTTCAATATCATCATCCATTCGCCACTTAGAAGGGTGAACACTGTTTACCTTCAGTGTCTTGCTCCACCATCCACAACCTTCAGCTCCGTATTTTTTTCTCCAGATACTCCTTTATTATGCCTCTCTACTGTGATACTTCATACATGGAGCCGCCCCACTCCTCCAGTCCCACCTTGGTCTGGTCATGCCCCAGTTTGAAGCCTTTCTTTATTGCTATGACCAGGAGGTCTACCCACTCTCTGTCACTGTCACGTGAAACGGTACCCTACAAATAATAGACACTCTTCAGCTTTTGGTCTCCCATATTGTAACACCTCACCAGCCAAACTACGTGTGTGCACGAGTCCCTTAACTATTGACCCTGTAATTCACCCGATCCCTCCCGCAAGCAAAAAGTATTTAAGTCTAATTACCCTACCCCCTATATATATATCCAACTGTTTACTCTCACTCTCTTTATCTCTCTCTCGAGCACCACCACTCTCTATGCAGCATGAACTGTTGTGAACTCTAGGCAGGCTTCACTCTCTCCTGGTGCTCTGTCCTCTCTTTTCTCACATGCACACATTACTAGCTCTGGCACCTCCTCGGTCGAGACCACCCCGGCACACTGCGCCCTTACTGTCTTGCCCCCTTGTGCCCTTCTGCTACTTGACAACTTCGCAGTGTTGCCTCTCAAAACTGAACCTCAGGCCCTCTCTTTGCTCCCTCAGTTCTCAGTTATTAGTATAACTTGAAAGATATCCTTACAACTCTAACTACATCGAGAAACTGGAGTATAGGCCTTGCTAGCTATACCCTGAGTTGGAGATTCAAGAGTTTAGCTTTGTTGTGTGACTTATCTTGCTAGGTGCTAGCCTGAAACTCTGGTGGCAGTGCAACTGCGTCCGTTAGGCTAACAATGACATGATCCCACGATATGTATTTATTGTGCTAAATGTTTTGATTATAATCCCATTTTAGCAATCAGACTGCTATCATTATAATATAATAAATAGTATCTAAACTCATAATATTATATTCCAGTTAATGTTAATCTACATCAATGTCAGCTATACAATGTTTTCAACTAGAGTTTTCAACCATAACTTAGCGAAATATTTTCTTCAAAAGTAGAACCACTATTTCATATCCCACTACAGTAATAATTTCTGGATGAAGTAGATTAAATTTTGGACTACGTCCAGTCATAATGTCTACCCAGCGAGTAAAAAATTTGTCGCCTTTTCTAATAATTGCAGCAGTAGCAGCATCCAATACCATAGGATATTTATAAAGGAATTGGCATATTTTCATTGACCTATTTAAACATACAGTAGAAGAGTATAAAGTTATTAATACAAATCAAGTAGCCATTTGCACACTTTTATATTATTTCAAACATCACTATGTTGTAATAAGAGGCGTGACTTTCAGTTTGTCTAATATAAAAGTTATAGAAAAAAGTGTTCTATAATACTTAACATTATATTTGGGATAACACCCAAAAAAACAACAACAACAAATCTTTATACAAATTTTCAATATATTTCACAAGTTAATATACTGTATGTATGCAGTATGATTCTTACACTATAAAAAACTCTAACTATAATATTCCACATTTAGGAAATGTTCTTACCAATAAAAATCTTTACCAAAATCATTGTACCATCTTTTTTCATACTGTGCCAGAAGTTCCTTATCGAAATTTCCACAATCAAATGCAACTTTTAAAACTTCAGCAGCATATTTTCCTGACAACAATGCAGTGTGTATACCCTCTCCAGTTAAAGGGTCAATGAATCCTACAAACATAGATTGCAGTTAAAAATTATTCACGTACAGGGAAAATAACTATATTAATTAAAACTTCTTAAAATTATAATTGAGTAATAGTATGATAATGTGATGTTATATCTTGACTAAGTACAAAAGAACCCTCACCTACAATATAAAACACATAATTCAGCACTGGGCTCACTCGCTATAGACTTTTATGAAGCCTACTGTGGTGATAAAAGGTTGATAATAGGCATGATTCGATTGATATTTTTCTTAACTTGAAGTTTCTAGGTATAGATATTAATAATACATAAAAATTTGAGTGGAATACCTAAAATCAAAATGAAATTGAAATGAAAAGTGCAGAAACTAAAAAAAAAAAAAAAAGGGCTGATGCATGACATAAGATGTGTGAAAACTGATGCATGAAGTTCCTGATGTTTGGAATAAATACATTAAATCAACAAACAATTAAACACATGAATATAATGTTTATATAATAAATAAATCAATAAATGTGAGTGGAAAGTTATACAAGAGGTTAAAATGGCAGCATGAATTTTCTTTTGCTCTAGTAGAATGTGCATAAAGTGAGGATTATAACTTGGCAAGCATGGAAAAGGGAATTGTACATTGTACTTGTTGGTGAGAGGAAGCAATTTGGGATAACAATTAAAGAAGCTTGGCATAAACTGCATAAAAATAGTTCTAAGCAGAGCCACAGGATCAGAGCAGCCTAGATGCTGGATACTAAAGAATTCATACCGGATTTATTGTATCACATATGACATGGGTACTATTATGTTCTTCCATTCCGTCTTTAAGCAAACACGATTTCTCATATTATGTATATAACATTTTTCACACATTGAACATGGGATGTGGTATGCCACTCCTGATCAAAACTCTGTACTGATAATTGATCCTTCAATTCGGATAGTTGGTTACTTGGAATTTGACCAGATACAAAACCAACACTGATGTTTTATCTTGTAAATAGGTTGAATGCAAGCTTTAAATCTATAACTGTTCATAGTATAGTTATTAGTGCCCTATTAGTGATTAACAAATGATTAGGTTATATCTGTAAACTACTAATAGCACAATAGGGCTCTTCAAACATTATATGTAAATCTGAAATTATTGTACATTTAACAAATTACTTTTAAAAAGTACATGCACACACTCAACTTATTTACCTGCTGCATCACCAATTACAAGAAGATGATTATCATATGTTTTCTCTTTCCTCCAAAATCGAAGTGAAGCTAATATTTAAAATACAGTCAAATCAAGGTATTGTCTAAAATCTAACACCTATTTGTTCAGACATATTAAGCTAAAAGTTTTTACATAGCTATGCAAGTGAAATAGCATAGCAAAATCTAAAAAAAAGCCTTTGATGACAAATCTATTACAATACAAGTAAAATTTATTCCATTGACTTTCCAACACACAAGAGAATCCAATCTTGCATTCTTGGACAGTATTTTGATCCTTGACAGATGTCATTTAACAATAAAACCTTCAAAGAACTGATGATCATGGGAGTAACTGTGTCTAAGTTTTTGTAAATGCTACACAGAATATTTACCCCAATCCTGACCTATAATATGGCTTTATTTTAGCATCAGTTAACCAAAACAACACCAGTTGGCACTGTTCACCACAATTTCACAGACAATGCACCAGGACATCTTTCACACATTTGCATTGCTGTTGTACCCTTTACGTTAACATCTACAGTGGATGAAAACTGAGCTTGTGACACTGCGGACCATTGGAAAAAGTGCAAAATACTAAGAAATGATCACTGTACAGTAGGAGACAAAATAACTTCTGAATTCCGTTCCATAGAATGGCCGTCGCATGATTAAAAAATGGTGAAAAACAACGGTACGTCGTTTGGTAAAAAACAACCGCTTTGTTCGACCGGCATTACCGCTTTAATCTTTCTCCTTCACCGCATGCCTCATTCAAAGAAATTATAATAAATCACTTATCTAATGAAACATTCCGATGTTTTATTTACAGGCTCCTGAGGCGGAGCTTTTCAGGTAAAAAATATTTGAAGCCATCCTATTCAAAGTTGCCTCATGGAGAATTGTTAGCTCAACTACCACACAGTATTAGTGTTTCCTCGATGTTATGCCTTCTCATGCTTAGATTTTTTACTACTGAAAGTCCATCAGTAGCTAACAGATGACCTACGAAGTGCATACCTCGTTATAGTTGTGTGCCCGTCAAAACTTCAGTCTGCAGCTTTATTAAAGCAAGTTAAAATTTTGCACGATACTTTTGCACTATCCTCATTGTGTTTAGCCGGCGTTACAAGGCCTTAGCTTGCTGATAAAGCTATAGAAGAGTTTCAGCTAGAAAATATCAGTGAATTGACAGAATAGCTGAACTGTTTTTGTTTTTTTTAACCGTTTTGGTATGCAGTGTTGGCCATTTAGTCAAAATGGTACGGAACGCAACTAAAATCTACGGTAAAAAGACTACCTTTTTACAGCCATACTACGGACTGAAATCCTGAACTTTAGTTTGTCTCCTACTGTAGCTGCAATTATGAGTCCCTACATTGTTCAATTTTTTTTGTCTGTTGTAGAGGTATTTATAGTGGAACTTGGCTTCAAAAATTACCTCACTAAACAAAAATTAAGAAATCAAAACAACCTAAACGCCATTATTGTTACTATAGAAACCACAAGAACCATGATTAAGTCATACATTTCTATAGAGTTTTCAAAAATATATGTATTGTCATACTTGTAACTATTGAAGAAGAGATTAGTAAGACTAATTGATTGGTCACTTCATTAAAAAATGAACAAAAATGTTATAATTAAACCTATAATATCAAATTAATTAATTGAAACAACACAGTGTCAATAATGTTACTTTTAGCTATTCCCCAAATAACTAACTTGCTGAGACTAACTAGAGCACTAAGAGTGCAAATCCTCAAAGCTATTTAGCTATTCACGTATTTGCTTCAGCAATGCGTGAATGGTGAATGGAGACCTATTTCATTTTTCTCCAACGCAATGAAACCTGCTGAGCGTCGCTACAGTACTTTGGACAGAGAACTGCTAGCAATCTATCTAGCCATCAAACATTTCAGACATCTCGTTGAAGGAAGATCATTTCACATTTTGACTGACCATAAACCTATAACTTTCGCTCTACACTCTCGATCAGATCGCTATTCTCCCCGACAATCAAGGCATTTGGATTATATTGCTCAATTTACTTTAACAATTAGACACATTCAAGGATGTAAGAATGTTGTAGCAGACACTTTATCTCGCATTGAGACCAATGTTTTGTTGACTAACAAACCTCCAGGACTTGATTTTGAGGCTATGGCTAAGTCACAACTTACTGACAAACATCTCAAAGCTCTTCAGTCCTCACCTCAGTTGTACTTTAGTGATTGAAGCAATTTCTATTCCAAATTCGGATTTGTCTCTCTATTGTGACGTTTCAACCAGACATCAGAGACCTATTGTACCATTAGAATGGAGACGAGTTGTATTTAATTCCTTGCATGATCTATCTCATCCGGGTATTCGAGCAACGCAAAAGCTTCTTACGACTCGCTATGTTTGGCCCGGAATTAATGCAGACGTTCGTAGATGGACCAGGACTTGCATTTCATGCCAGCGAGCAAAAACTCACAAGCATACTACGACTCCACATTCATCCTTCTCAGTTCCTGATTCAAGATTTGATGTTGTTCACGTAGATATTGTTGGTCCTCTGCCTGTTTGTAAAGGATACTCATATCTCTTAGATAGATTTACCAGATGGGCAGAAGCAATACCGATGACCTCTATAACAACTGAATCAATAACTCAAGCTTTTCTTCATGGTTGGATAGCCAGATTTGGAGTTCCTTCAAATTTAATTACGGATCGAGGAAGACAATTTGAATCAAATTTATGGAACACTTTAATGTCACTACTGGGTATCAAAAGAGCACGAACAACTGCTTATCATCCTCAAACCAATGGCATGGTTGAACGGTTTCATAGACAGCTGAAGTCTTCTCTGAAAGCACAGGAGCACTCTACTCATTGGTTAGATGTTCTACCATTGGTTATGCTAGGTATTCGCTCTGCAATCAAAGACGATTTGGCAGCAACTACAGCAGAACTAGTCTATTGAGCTATACATTGAAATTGCCTGCTCAATTTTTTTCCTGTGAAGTTAATGCTCTTCCAGATCCAACGATTTTTGTGTCCAGGTTGAAGTTTCATATGTTGAGTGGTCGAGCTAAAGCACCTACATCACTTCAAAAGGATTTTTCAGTTCACAAAGAGTTATCTACAGTACACATGTATTTGTGCGATGTGATGCAGTACGAAAGCCATTGCAACCTCCTTATGATGGACCATTTAAAGTTATTGATCGCAAGGAGAAGTACTTTATTCTGGATTTCGGTGGTCACAAGAATACTGTAGCGATAGACAGACTAAAACCAGCTTATTTGGATGATTCATATCTACAGGAAGTAACAGGCATCAAGAATTTAACACCACTTACGTCTTCATCTTCGACAACACGCTCTGGAAGACACGTACATTTTCCTAATCATCTGTCCTCATATGTTCTTTGAGTTACTAGAGGGGGAGTATTGTTAGGTACTGTATACATTCGCTTTATTCATTCTCATAGCATTCTTGTATGCATGCTCACTCATTCATCATCGTCGATCATTTTACGTAATCTTTATGTCATGCACATCGCTTTCGTTTCTTAGTTACTTGAATATAACTTTTGACAACTTTTAAAAGTCAGTTGCTAAAACATTAGTGTTGTTATTGTCGCAACAGACTTATTAACTATGGGTTAGTATGGACAAATTTAGTGTTACAGTGTAAATAAATGTATCCTGACAAGCTGATGTTGCTCTTCAGCAACCAATAAATTCCATGTGTGCAGTAACCACAGGAACATTTGGACTTTCTGACATGCATGTTCCATACTTTTTTCTTAAGAGCAGACATATATACAATTGATGAAAGAATTACACCTTCAGCAACAGAAGAGACTTCCTAATGTAAAATACAACAGAGGAAAAGAATCAGCACTGGGAGCAACTATGAACAAATAGGCATGGCTGTATAGCAGCACTCGCTGTAGCGTCTGCTTTTTCTCTCACTTTCTCAAAAAATAAGCTGAAATAAAAATGGCAATAAAAGGGACTAAATAGTAACCTAGTCCAAGTTCCTCTATCTCAAGGCACACATTATTTTCAAACAAAATTCATGCACAAAAGGTGGCATTCAGATTATTATTGCCATCGACAACCATTATATGCATTCATATTATTTTACACACTGGCAACACTTTTCTTATATGCACAAAAACATTCAGTGTAATCAGTAAGACTTTTTCTACCATAAAGCAGCAATAATCGGTAAAATCTTATGCTTATGCCATTATGTAATGCTCATGAAGCACAAAGGTAAACTCACCAGCTTTCATTCTCTCCAATTTAGCATTTTTACCCAATGATTTACTAATATTGGGGTCATTCTTTATTAGATGTTCATGCCAATATGGCAAGGTATCATTTGTCACTTGAGGATTCCCAGGAATAATATAAACACAAAAATTCAATTCATCATTGGGATGGCGAAAAATTGCAGAGTAACCTGTAAGCATGGATTAAATGTATGTCACATTATTACTTAAAAGACTACAGAACATACCAGGCAACAAATTTTTATTATAAAAAACCACCCCATCAGCATCAAATCTATGAGTTCCTGGTTCAACAAATGCTCGTGAACACGATCCTTGAGGAGGTAGAGAAAATAAACCTAATTTAGTGGCCAGCTTGGATGGTGCTCCATCTGCACATACTAGGATACGACCCTAAAGCAAAAAACAATATTAAAACATGAGGGTGTCAGTGATGTACACAATTATCCCATCAAGAAAAATGATGATATAGCAAAACTTATTTCACACAAAATGGATGGAACAAAAAAAGAAAATCCAAGACTGATCATTTTCCTCAGTTATCCACTTTAAAATTTATCCCCTAATTACATTACGTGACGGCATGAACACTTCCTGTACTTTCCCATTCAGAAAGTGTTAAGTAAAACTCTCTATTTAGGGTTGACCCCTCTATTTCGACATCCAGTTAAAAGCCAAAAATAAAAAAACCCTAAAGATTTCAACTTTCAAGAACATCTATATCTTATCCAGTTAAAAAAAAAAAAGAATACAAAAAAAAAAAACACACCTAGATTGAACCTTTCACAATTAATTGGTAATCTATTCAGTATGAAACTCCAGCAAGCAGTGCTACTCAGTAGCGTAAAGATAAAATGTGGAAGTTTTAGAACTCGTGGGTTGTAGCTCAGTGGCTAGAGCACGGCTAAAGCCAGGGATCCTGGGTTCAATTCCCCAGTGACAACTGAGATGTTTTCACATTTTTCCTTTACTTTTCTTTAGACCGCTGTAACTGAGTAAGGTTAAATCTAACTAGTAACTTCCAAAAATGCTTGGGAATTGCTCTTGAGTGTCCAATGAAGCTCCATATCCAATTTTGAAGAAGTAACAAAATGTCAAAAAATCGCTGTTCAAAAGTTAAATTTTCCATTTTATAATGTTTATTAATTTCACTTGAGCACTACCAAAATATCTCACCAAGGTAAATCTCTAATGTTAATGGTGTGGTTGGCTTAATGATATGTCTGCAAAAAAAAAAGAAGAAAGTATAAATTAGGGGATTCTAGAATTAAAAAAAAAGTACAGGAATTAGCAAAGCTGAGAACAAGAAAGGTCACTTGTCCCATGTGATAAATCCTTAAATCACTGTCTCTTTCAATGATGTACCATAAATAACTTATTAAATAAAGAAGTGATTTATGGATATAGAATTACAATCACATAATGTAAGTGACTTTTAAGTGATTTTTATTATTAAATAAAAAAGTGATTTAGGGATATAGAATTACAATCACATAAGGTAAGTGACTTTTCTTGTCTCTTTCAACGAATTTAAACGAAATGGTCTTTAACTTGTTAAATAAATAAGTGATTTAGGGATATAGAAATATTAACATGGGGCAAGACACCTATCATGTTTCCATTATTTGTGACCGTCTACAGGAAAACCGGGCACAACGCGGCGTGCGTAAATATCGAGAAAAGATCGATCAATTTCTTAAAAATGTATTGTTTCAAGCCGACGGAAGGGAACAATTAGGTCTATTACAGTGGGAACGACTTAAGTTACGACGATAAAACTTGGAGAACTCAATATGTGGACGCCGACAACTCTAAGTGCAACAAAAAAATTTTTTTGAAGGGTGCCACGTTGTGCCTGGTTTTCCTGTAGACGGTTACATTTGCTTCCAAATGTTTACTTTTTTGGAAAAATATCCATGTATTAATTCACTTGCTATTATGGGGGTGGTTTCACTCTCACACTTGTACTTTCAATCGGCTTCAGCTAATGAAAATATTACACATGCTTGTGGAGTATCTCCCCATACTATACACTCACACATGCCATAAGTATTATATAACTGCAATCTCTATTTAGGGTTGACAACCCTTTTCCCAGGGATAGTACTAAATTAATTTCACATTTTATCTGGTTTCAGTCAACAATGATTCAAAAACAGTAATTAGTCGTCCTTTAGAGTCTCTAATGATGCTATATATATATATATAATACACAGAGTGCAAAAAAAAAAACAGTTATAAAAATTTCAAACAAATCAAATTTCTTATCAACTTCTCCTTGAATCAGCCTATAGAGGAAATCTGCAAGCATTTCTGGGACTACTAATAGCATAAATCAGTAGCGCTTTTTCCAATGTAGGTCCACAACTCGTTGATTTTTTTTCTTATGTGACTCTAACATGTGTATACAGCTGCTTCACAATGTGACGCCATTTTGACCAGTTCATGTGCGGCTGAACTAGGCCATGCCTTTTTCATTAACACCGACATCTTCAACAGTAGTGCAGGGAGAAAAAATAAAGTAGTGTGAATCGCTTTTTGCGGTGGCCATTGGAGAAAACAGTAAATGCTTGGCATAGATCATTTCGGAGTAAACGTTAGTAGCTAATTGTTTTAGAAGTTGTTGATATATGTAATGTAAATGTTTGAAAAGTGAGCAGTTGAGACTAAGATGTTGTAGCAAAGCATAGTACATGGAACATAAATAGTCATGGCAAATATTATGGAAAAAAAAGTGTCCTAAATGTAAAAACAATTTTAGTTGACTTTAAAGCCAAAGTGTTAAGGCTGGCTGCACATAGGAACCCGCACCACCCGTAGATCCGGACATCAATGTATCCCTACCAACTTACTGCACCGCTAAAAAAAAGTGCATTTCCTCCAGGTTCGCTCTAAAATTAGTGAGCGGTGCCTTCGGCAGGTACCTTGTCCTTGCATTTTAGTGGAGAAGCCCCTGTAAGTAAACAATTGTATAATTGTGAATAGCAGCCATCAACAAAAAATTGCGTAGGCGGTGTGCGGCCACCCTTAATTCGTAGGATGAGCATTACAAAACTTGCCCAAACTGAGAATGATGATTCTATAACCCTAAATCCTAAATCACTGCCTTAGATTAAAAAAAAATAATAATAATAATAAAACAATTTAAAAATGTAAATTGCTTTTAGGGTTTCTCAAAAACGTTGGGGATCAAAATAGACAAAACCCAAGTGCCTAACAACTTTCAAAGTTGACAAATGGCAAGTTCTGAACTTTTACAATGAAAAATGGTAAGGCAGTGACTACAGGTATAAATCACCATTCTCAATTGGGGTAAGTTTAGTAATGTTCACCGTTTTTGAGTTAACACTTTGGTTCAAAATTTTTGATTCCGTATGTTTTAAAGCAACCCTAAATCCCCCCCTGATGTTTGAGTCTTATTCTATGAAGGTACACATTGATGCTTGTTTACATACGTGTACGTAATATCTCCTGCCTAATTGAGAGAATATTGATACAAAAACTTGTATTTTACTAAATGAGAATGAATGAACTATAGATACCTCATTTCTGTTAACATTGAACACATCCAAGATGATAAGACATAACTTCAGGTAGCGAGATGTCCATTGTGTATGAAAATATCTAGATATCATAAATATAATTATTAAATATACATAACTAACTGCTTATGTTCATTACCGAGATTGACTTATCATTGCAACAAAATTTGGAGGTCATGAACTGAGTGACTTTCTCAAATTGGGATATCTTTAAACATGTAATGGACTGGGTTCTATTTCTCACAATCTCCGCAAGTAAAAACGATAATTAACAATTGACTCTATTTTCAATATTTTAACATGCAAAGCTTCCTACATGACATTTTGTTTAACTAGCCACAACTTGGGCAATGTTCCTGCATCTGAAAAAAAATACAAATAATATATATATTCCATCACCCAGCATTGATAAAGTCTTTTTGTTAATAAATCCCCAGTTGTTAACCTAATTCTAATACAGTACACAAAAAATAATTGAACTTGCTGATTACTTAGTACTCCATGCAGTAAACTAGGAGCATTTTGTTGTCGTGGTATAGTTTGGTTGCTATGGGAACTTTTTTTGGCCTCTACTATAATACTGAAGATATCAAGTATATAAACCCAGTTATTACATTCGTCAGAGCATGATATGGCTGAGATATTTCACTCGCAGGCTTTATTTTCTCTCGCCTGTGTCTCGTGAAAATAAATTAGCCTGCTTGTGCAATATTTCGCCATATCACGGTGGATTCATGTAATAAGTAATATATATACATATACATGTAGTGAATTTATAAAGGTTAAAAATAGAAGGATTTAGGGTTGCTCTAATTTTTTTTGAAAATTAGCCATATACTCTAAACTTACTAACATATTTTAAACTTACTTTCCCAACTTTTATCTTTTCAAGAAGGGGTATAAATGCAGAAATTCTAGAAACAAGACTTTCTCTGCTGATTCTTTGAAATTCTACAACATAATTTTTTAACTGCTCCTCTCTGCTGACATTTGACATTAATTTGTAATGTTTTGAGGATGTGTTGTGCAACTCAGGGTGTGGAGATTTTTGAGATAGTGCATCTGATTCTGACAAACACTGTAATTCTTTCAAATGGGAGCCATATGGAGATATGACTTGTACATTGTGACGAGGATTCACTGAATTCTCCAGTCTTTCTTCAGATGTGGTGAAGAAGAGCTTATACTATGATCATTGTGGCAATCTTCATCGCTACTACCATATTGAAAGATGTCATTCTTTTTTAATTCTACGGGTTGAGAGAATTGGGATTTCTGAAAAACTCCTTCAATCTATCAAATAGAATAAAAAATCTCTTACAGTGACTTATATGTGACTATCTACAGTAAAATCAGGCATAACAATGGCCCTATACAATTTTTTAATTCACACGTACACATTTGTGTGCAGCAACCATAAATTGAGATCTCCGAGTTTTAAAACCGTAGTATTAAAAGTAGCCAATATATTCACCTTAGCCGTTCCCTTTCGCAGGCATATTTAATACATTATTAATAATTAAATTTATTCTTTCCCAATGTTTTTGTGTGCAAAGTTGTTCCCAATTTTCCCACAGATGGTCACATATGATACAAGTTAGCTGTTGCTGACTATATAGCTATTTTCTGAAATACATAAAATATTTAAATGATACAATTTGTAAATAATTAAATGTGACACTGCTACATATCTTGGAATACACTCACCTGCATCTATTGAAAGCATTTTTGAGAATTTTGCCAGATGCAACAATTTTTTAGGACATATTGACCTTTTCCAATGTCTTCCATGATCCTGTATGGCCCAAGCCAACACTGTATAAGCTTGTCACCCTTCTTAGTATCTCTTGCACTGTTTCTCAGTAGTACCATGGTACCAGGCCCCAGACTCTATATATGTTACGATAACATTATTATTAGAACATTTTGTAATATACTGGAAAAATAATATTTCATATGGACAAGACGTGCAAACTATATGTATGCATACTTTCATCTTTCTCCTTTTTTTATCGTAGTCTTTTTTTTGCTTCTGTTGGGATTTCATTATGTTATCTTTGGCATCAGCATAAATAGAATCTCTGAAGGTATTCATTTTCTTTACATACACTTCCATCGTGTTATCTGTAATGTCACTATCATTCTTGCTTGTGTGATCTCCAGCAGTTTCCATTTCAATAGGAATGATAGCCTGACTAAAGTCATTAAATGGAAAGTTCATCAATATTATTGAATTCCGGATTAAGTAATTGCATTAACCGGCAATACATTAGCTCAAAAGGAGTGCACTTGCTGGATTGGTGATTAGTGGGTTCTGTATGCAAATAGAATTCCATCCAGTTTTTTACCCCAATTATTTTGATTGCTATTCACAATTTTCACAGGAGACTTTTGCAAAGTTTGATTGAATTTTACAACCATTCCATTTGCTTGGGGATGTTATGCAGATGTGACTCTATGTTCTGTTTTGGTAATGGAAAACAAATATTGATTCACTTGGTTGACAAATTCTCTGCCCTAGTCTGAAATTACTACTTTAGCACGTCCAAATCTGTACACCTATTATACCAAGATTTAATCAAAAACCTAATAGCTTGGCTAATGAGCAAATAGCTACCTGCAAAACATTTTGAACAAGAATAAAGCAACTGATTTTGCACTCTTGTCAGATAATGGTTCTGCTTCCGGCCATTTGGAAAAATAATCCACCAAAGTAATAATATATTTGTTGACTTTGGATATTACTGGTACAGGACCAACAATGTCGATACCGATCTGCAAAAGTTAATGTTACTGTAATCATTCAAATAAAACCATTAGTTGTGAATAGTTACCTCATTCCATACTTCAGATTTTATGTGTATAGGATAGAGAGAGTTCAGTTGCCTTTTGAAACTTAGCATCATTCGCTCGTTGACAGGCCTCACACTTATAAATGTAGTCTTGAACATCACTCCATAGGGTTTTCCAATAAAAACGCTCCTTGATTTTTTGGGCTTTTTTGTCCCTTCCAAAGTGACCAGCTATAAATATTAGCAATTATAAAGACTTAAACATTTAGTATTTGCATTTTTTTATTCAGATAATGCACCTCACCTGTATGAGAAGCATTATTAATGTTGACAACATTTTAATATAGTATTAGATATTGCTTTTTATCAACCTGAACTAAACTAATATGCTAAGGTCACAAACAGAAATCATTGAAGCACAACTTCCAATATATATAGCACGGAGTAAAAATATTATAGAAAGATTATATGAACCTGCGAAAGTGTGTATCAGTTGACAAGTACAAAATAAATGACTTCAGTATTCTCACCTTCTCTTTGCTACTGCTGGGAACTTGCTTCTGGGCACCTGGCAGTAATAGAGAAGGCCATCCTTAACCTTGTATTACAAATTTTTATTTTTTTGCAGCAAACATACATTTGTCATAATAAAATCATAGCCGACCAAGATAAAATTGCTTTGTAACCAACAAGTGGAAGCTAAACTCTGTCACTCACTCTCTACCATATTCTAGCATAAAGGAGGGGACCACCATCATGATGTGAAGGTACAGTACTAGTAGGGTGGGTTAGTGAGTGGGTAGGTTACTGCTGGCGTATTTGACGCTGGCAGGGTACTTATGGGTTATGAAGGGGCTGGTGCAGAGGGATTAATAATGGAATAACCAAATCATTTAACCATTCAGCTTAGGAAGAATGTTTCAATTACTCACAGATTTTGATTTGAACTTGATGTTAGTATGAATGCTAATCCTACAGGATCTCACACATATACATGTAAGTGCATGATCACTTACTCCATTTACTCCTCCATTCAGTTCAGACTTTCTCCAGCATGGGAAATAACTCGCTCCTGTATAACAATGAACCTGCCTATGGGTAAAAAGAATTATGGAGAGGGAATGTTCCTGTTGTAACATCAACAGCACATCAAATTGTTAAAAGAATCTTTATCTTTAATTATTGCACTCTCGTTCACAAAAACAAAGAATGAAAGTATACTTGCTGTTCCAATACAATTAAGAACTCGCATGCAATTATATTTTGGCAAATAATTTAGCTCCTTCGCATTTCACAGCCTTTGTATTCAGAGTGACTTTAGTCTCTTCAGGAATGCTTTCTTTCAAAACTTTGCGGTCATCTTCTCCCATGTTGCTGTATGTGTCAGAAGCCATAATATTGAATGCCACTGTTCCTTCTTTCCTTGCTGCTTTACCAACTAAAAATTAAACATTCGATTTAACATTGTGGCTGCTTTTAAAGTACATTTTACAATAAATAACTATTAAAGTAAACCATAACAGTGTTTATTGAAAAGGTTACTATCACCAGATTGCACAACAATAAGCCAACTAATCCGTCTAATTCAGCATTTCCCACTAAAAAAGTGTTAAAATTTAACCAGTTTCGCTTACAAAGTATTGCACAATTCACAAAGAACCAGTGGTGTGAACCCTCAGCACATTCAATGAAATCACATATGCACAGAGGTTAAATGAACTTGAGACAACCAGCATACTTATTGGCATCACATTGAAATATTTAATGACAATTTTAGTTTCCTATACTGGACAAGAGGCATATGCGAAAGTTGTAGGTCATCAGAAGTTCAAATGTATTTAGAATCACTTGGAATATACAGCACCTTGCCGTGTTTGAATCACAACAAATACGTAAATTTACCTGGAGTGGCAATGCCAACCCAAACATTAGCTCACGTCCTTAATAAGTAGCTCTGTAACATCTGACAGGACATCACAGTTGCCATACAAAATAAATAGCATTGTATTAATTCTTAGGTGCCATTGATCACATATCAAATTGAAAAGAGTAACAAAGATAAAATGTGTAAAAAAGCCCGGATGTTGCCAGGAACAGAACCTAGGATTCCTAGCTTTACCACTAGTGCTCTGGCCACTCAGCTACAGAAAACCCCCAAACTTCACACAACCCTGTACCTTTATACTGCTGAGTTGTATTACAATAGTGCAATATAGTACTGCTACCAACTATGTGCCCTAAGAACACCTTTGGTGTTGATCAGAAACACCTCTTTCTCAGGAAGGAATCATAATCAGTGGATTGAAAGTTTTTAGCTAGATTGTTTTCACACACTTCATCTTTACCCAATTTGAGAAACATTCAATCTTAGTTCAATGATGTTAAAATTCAGCAGATATATACCTTAAGCCTTCTACAAACTAGTCTGACTGACCAATCAAAAGACTAACCTTAACCCTATCCGCATTTAGTTCACAATCCATTACCCCATAGCAATCAATGGCACTCTCTAGCAAGCTTCTGGCTTCACAGCGTAATGGGAGGAGCAAGCAATACTGCACAAAGTGGGTGGAGTTTATTTGGAATGTAACGTACTTTCAGAACTACGTACATGTACAATCCCTTGATTTCTACTTCGCGAACTTGGCAATATTCCTGAACCAGGTGGCATTTCACCCGTTTGATATAAAACCAGGTCAAAGTTCAAAGTAGTCCCTATCAACTTGTTGGAGTTCAAGCCAAATTTGCAAGTTGTTGCTATTCATATCATATTTTGGGTACTTCCTCACCTTCTATTTCTCCTAATATTAGTCTTGATAAACAACCCTCTCTCCATTCTTTGTTATCACAACATTTTGCTATTTTCTCTGAAATTTCTGGGTGTACTGAGACCACATCACATTGTATCTTTGTAACATCTGATAATCCAGTGTGGACTCCGTCCTACACCATACCTGCCCATACAGAAAAAGGTTTCCAGCAATCTTTAGAAGAGCTACTCACTCTAGTCATTATTGAACCTTCACGGTCACATTGGTCATCCCCACTTATTCCCATAATTAAAAAAGATGGTTCCATTAGGATTGTCATAAATTAAATTTGGTTACACTAGCTGAGTCATTCCAGATGCCTACCAAACTGAAATAATCTCTAGACTTGGAAATGCCAAATATCTCTCAAAGCTAAACTTAATGATTCCACTAAGTTCCCGTGAATCCAGAGTCTAGGCAATACACCGCTTTCACTGGTAGGCATGGCAAATATCAATACAGTCAGTCGCATGCTATTAGGACTGAATAATGTTCCGGCGACCTTCCAACTGCTCATGCAGGAGGTACTACGAAATTTGGAATCATTGAGTTCTAAATGTATTAACAATGTCATCATTTTTTCTGTATCTTGAGAAGATCATCTCTCACATTCATCAAGTTCATTCCAGGCTGTCATCCCATGGTCTTAATATTAAAGACACCAAGTGTTGCTGGGATTTTCCCTCCTTTAAATTTCTGGGTCACATTGTTGGCAAAGGCAAAATTTCTATTCCCGACTCTTGTGTTTTACAACTGAAAAATTATGTTTGGCTCCTGACAATCACTCAATTGAGATCATTACTGGATGTTGCAAATTTTTATGGAAAGTTCCTCGTTTCGCTGTGCATGCACGATACCTGACAAATTTGACAAGGATGATACCTGACAAATTTGACCAGACGGGGTTGCCTTAAGAACCTTGACTGGAATGACTGCAATGATGTATTTTGTTATATCGTTTCTCGTATATCATATAATGTGTCATTCCTGTATTGCATGATATTATTTCTGTGTACTGTGATGCCTCCTTGAGTGGCATAGGTGGAGCCCTAAGTGTTTACAGATCCAGCATCTGGCAGCCAGTTGTATTATACTCCAGACAACTACAACCACGTGAACAGTGTTATTCAGCTACGGAAATTCAGGCCTTGGCTGTGTTGTCTACTATTGAACATTTTGCGTATTTTCTTGTTGGCAAAAAATTTAAGGTGGTTACTGACCACAAGGCACTTGTTCGCCTCTTTGATTAATCTACCTTGAACAATCGACTATCGCGATGGCATGTTCGGCTTATGGACTTTACGTTTGACATTGTGTATTTCAAGGACATCTCAATGTTCTTGCCGATGCTATGTCGCGGCAGGGCTGGCCCACTACTGTCCTGGAACCACTGCAATCTGCTGGTCAGAGGACTCTCCATCTTGATTGTGGGGGAGATGTAGTGTGACACCACCCCACATTAACAACATTAACTAATTGAATAATCATTATTTACTTTCTGTATTATTAGCTACATCTATTTACCTATTACTATATACAAAATTAACTTATTTACAACTTACATCACATCTTTTCATGCTATGTATAGACCAAATACACACCACTCACTATTCACCTATATATCATTCATTCACTGCCCTTTTCCCTCAGTTCTCAGTTTGTAGTATAACTTGAAAGATATCCATACAACTCTGACTACATCGAGAAACTGGAGTATAGGCCTTGCTAGCTATACCCTGGGTTGGAGATCAAGAGTTTAGCTTTGTTGTGTGACTTATCTTGCTAGGTGCTAGCCTGAAACTCTGGTGGCAGCGCAACTGCGTCTCTTAGGCTAACAATGACATGATCCCACGATATGTATTTATTGTGCTAAATGTTTTGATTATAATCCCATTTTAGCAATCAGACTGCTATCATTATAATATAATAAATAGTATCTAAACTCATAATATTATATTCCAGTTAATGTTAATCTACATCAATGTCAGCTATACAATGTTTTCAACTAGAGTTTTCAACCATAACTTAGCGAAATATTTTCTTCAAAAGTAGAACCACTATTTCATATCCCACTACAGTAATAATTTCTGGATGAAGTAGATTAAATTTTGGACTACGTCCAGTCATAATGTCTACCCAGCGAGTAAAAAATTTGTCGCCTTTTCTAATAATTGCAGCAGTAGCAGCATCCAATACCATAGGATATTTATAAAGGAATTGGCATATTTTCATTGACCTATTTAAACATACAGTAGAAGAGTATAAAGTTATTAATACAAATCAAGTAGCCATTTGCACACTTTTATATTATTTCAAACATCACTATGTTGTAATAAGAGGCGTGACTTTCAGTTTGTCTAATATAAAAGTTATAGAAAAAAGTGTTCTATAATACTTAACATTATATTTGGGATAACACCCAAAAAAAACAACAACAACAAATCTTTATACAAATTTTCAATATATTTCACAAGTTAATATACTGTATGTATGCAGTATGATTCTTACACTATAAAAAACTCTAACTATAATATTCCACATTTAGGAAATGTTCTTACCAATAAAAATCTTTACCAAAATCATTGTACCATCTTTTTTCATACTGTGCCAGAAGTTCCTTATCGAAATTTCCACAATCAAATGCAACTTTTAAAACTTCAGCAGCATATTTTCCTGACAACAATGCAGTGTGTATACCCTCTCCAGTTAAAGGGTCAATGAATCCTACAAACATAGATTGCAGTTAAAAATTATTCACGTACAGGGAAAATAACTATATTAATTAAAACTTCTTAAAATTATAATTGAGTAATAGTATGATAATGTGATGTTATATCTTGACTAAGTACAAAAGAACCCTCACCTACAATATAAAACACATAATTCAGCACTGGGCTCACTCGCTATAGACTTTTATGAAGCCTACTGTGGTGATAAAAGGTTGATAATAGGCATGATTCGATTGATATTTTTCTTAACTTGAAGTTTCTAGGTATAGATATTAATAATACATAAAAATTTGAGTGGAATACCTAAAATCAAAATGAAATTGAAATGAAAAGTGCAGAAACTAAAAAAAAAAAAAAAAGGGCTGATGCATGACATAAGATGTGTGAAAACTGATGCATGAAGTTCCTGATGTTTGGAATAAATACATTAAATCAACAAACAATTAAACACATGAATATAATGTTTATATAATAAATAAATCAATAAATGTGAGTGGAAAGTTATACAAGAGGTTAAAATGGCAGCATGAATTTTCTTTTGCTCTAGTAGAATGTGCATAAAGTGAGGATTATAACTTGGCAAGCATGGAAAAGGGAATTGTACATTGTACTTGTTGGTGAGAGGAAGCAATTTGGGATAACAATTAAAGAAGCTTGGCATAAACTGCATAAAAATAGTTCTAAGCAGAGCCACAGGATCAGAGCAGCCTAGATGCTGGATACTAAAGAATTCATACCGGATTTATTGTATCACATATGACATGGGTACTATTATGTTCTTCCATTCCGTCTTTAAGCAAACACGATTTCTCATATTATGTATATAACATTTTTCACACATTGAACATGGGATGTGGTATGCCACTCCTGATCAAAACTCTGTACTGATAATTGATCCTTCAATTCGGATAGTTGGTTACTTGGAATTTGACCAGATACAAAACCAACACTGATGTTTTATCTTGTAAATAGGTTGAATGCAAGCTTTAAATCTATAACTGTTCATAGTATAGTTATTAGTGCCCTATTAGTGATTAACAAATGATTAGGTTATATCTGTAAACTACTAATAGCACAATAGGGCTCTTCAAACATTATATGTAAATCTGAAATTATTGTACATTTAACAAATTACTTTTAAAAAGTACATGCACACACTCAACTTATTTACCTGCTGCATCACCAATTACAAGAAGATGATTATCATATGTTTTCTCTTTCCTCCAAAATCGAAGTGAAGCTAATATTTAAAATACAGTCAAATCAAGGTATTGTCTAAAATCTAACACCTATTTGTTCAGACATATTAAGCTAAAAGTTTTTACATAGCTATGCAAGTGAAATAGCATAGCAAAATCTAAAAAAAAGCCTTTGATGACAAATCTATTACAATACAAGTAAAATTTATTCCATTGACTTTCCAACACACAAGAGAATCCAATCTTGCATTCTTGGACAGTATTTTGATCCTTGACAGATGTCATTTAACAATAAAACCTTCAAAGAACTGATGATCATGGGAGTAACTGTGTCTAAGTTTTTGTAAATGCTACACAGAATATTTACCCCAATCCTGACCTATAATATGGCTTTATTTTAGCATCAGTTAACCAAAACAACACCAGTTGGCACTGTTCACCACAATTTCACAGACAATGCACCAGGACATCTTTCACACATTTGCATTGCTGTTGTACCCTTTACGTTAACATCTACAGTGGATGAAAACTGAGCTTGTGACACTGCGGACCATTGGAAAAAGTGCAAAATACTAAGAAATGATCACTGTACAGTAGGAGACAAAATAACTTCTGAATTCCGTTCCATAGAATGGCCGTCGCATGATTAAAAAATGGTGAAAAACAACGGTACGTCGTTTGGTAAAAAACAACCGCTTTGTTCGACCGGCATTACCGCTTTAATCTTTCTCCTTCACCGCATGCCTCATTCAAAGAAATTATAATAAATCACTTATCTAATGAAACATTCCGATGTTTTATTTACAGGCTCCTGAGGCGGAGCTTTTCAGGTAAAAAATATTTGAAGCCATCCTATTCAAAGTTGCCTCATGGAGAATTGTTAGCTCAACTACCACACAGTATTAGTGTTTCCTCGATGTTATGCCTTCTCATGCTTAGATTTTTTACTACTGAAAGTCCATCAGTAGCTAACAGATGACCTACGAAGTGCATACCTCGTTATAGTTGTGTGCCCGTCAAAACTTCAGTCTGCAGCTTTATTAAAGCAAGTTAAAATTTTGCACGATACTTTTGCACTATCCTCATTGTGTTTAGCCGGCGTTACAAGGCCTTAGCTTGCTGATAAAGCTATAGAAGAGTTTCAGCTAGAAAATATCAGTGAATTGACAGAATAGCTGAACTGTTTTTGTTTTTTTTAACCGTTTTGGTATGCAGTGTTGGCCATTTAGTCAAAATGGTACGGAACGCAACTAAAATCTACGGTAAAAAGACTACCTTTTTACAGCCATACTACGGACTGAAATCCTGAACTTTAGTTTGTCTCCTACTGTAGCTGCAATTATGAGTCCCTACATTGTTCAATTTTTTTTGTCTGTTGTAGAGGTATTTATAGTGGAACTTGGCTTCAAAAATTACCTCACTAAACAAAAATTAAGAAATCAAAACAACCTAAACGCCATTATTGTTACTATAGAAACCACAAGAACCATGATTAAGTCATACATTTCTATAGAGTTTTCAAAAATATATGTATTGTCATACTTGTAACTATTGAAGAAGAGATTAGTAAGACTAATTGATTGGTCACTTCATTAAAAAATGAACAAAAATGTTATAATTAAACCTATAATATCAAATTAATTAATTGAAACAACACAGTGTCAATAATGTTACTTTTAGCTATTCCCCAAATAACTAACTTGCTGAGACTAACTAGAGCACTAAGAGTGCAAATCCTCAAAGCTATTTAGCTATTCACGTATTTGCTTCAGCAATGCGTGAATGGTGAATGGAGACCTATTTCATTTTTCTCCAACGCAATGAAACCTGCTGAGCGTCGCTACAGTACTTTGGACAGAGAACTGCTAGCAATCTATCTAGCCATCAAACATTTCAGACATCTCGTTGAAGGAAGATCATTTCACATTTTGACTGACCATAAACCTATAACTTTCGCTCTACACTCTCGATCAGATCGCTATTCTCCCCGACAATCAAGGCATTTGGATTATATTGCTCAATTTACTTTAACAATTAGACACATTCAAGGATGTAAGAATGTTGTAGCAGACACTTTATCTCGCATTGAGACCAATGTTTTGTTGACTAACAAACCTCCAGGACTTGATTTTGAGGCTATGGCTAAGTCACAACTTACTGACAAACATCTCAAAGCTCTTCAGTCCTCACCTCAGTTGTACTTTAGTGATTGAAGCAATTTCTATTCCAAATTCGGATTTGTCTCTCTATTGTGACGTTTCAACCAGACATCAGAGACCTATTGTACCATTAGAATGGAGACGAGTTGTATTTAATTCCTTGCATGATCTATCTCATCCGGGTATTCGAGCAACGCAAAAGCTTCTTACGACTCGCTATGTTTGGCCCGGAATTAATGCAGACGTTCGTAGATGGACCAGGACTTGCATTTCATGCCAGCGAGCAAAAACTCACAAGCATACTACGACTCCACATTCATCCTTCTCAGTTCCTGATTCAAGATTTGATGTTGTTCACGTAGATATTGTTGGTCCTCTGCCTGTTTGTAAAGGATACTCATATCTCTTAGATAGATTTACCAGATGGGCAGAAGCAATACCGATGACCTCTATAACAACTGAATCAATAACTCAAGCTTTTCTTCATGGTTGGATAGCCAGATTTGGAGTTCCTTCAAATTTAATTACGGATCGAGGAAGACAATTTGAATCAAATTTATGGAACACTTTAATGTCACTACTGGGTATCAAAAGAGCACGAACAACTGCTTATCATCCTCAAACCAATGGCATGGTTGAACGGTTTCATAGACAGCTGAAGTCTTCTCTGAAAGCACAGGAGCACTCTACTCATTGGTTAGATGTTCTACCATTGGTTATGCTAGGTATTCGCTCTGCAATCAAAGACGATTTGGCAGCAACTACAGCAGAACTAGTCTATTGAGCTATACATTGAAATTGCCTGCTCAATTTTTTTCCTGTGAAGTTAATGCTCTTCCAGATCCAACGATTTTTGTGTCCAGGTTGAAGTTTCATATGTTGAGTGGTCGAGCTAAAGCACCTACATCACTTCAAAAGGATTTTTCAGTTCACAAAGAGTTATCTACAGTACACATGTATTTGTGCGATGTGATGCAGTACGAAAGCCATTGCAACCTCCTTATGATGGACCATTTAAAGTTATTGATCGCAAGGAGAAGTACTTTATTCTGGATTTCGGTGGTCACAAGAATACTGTAGCGATAGACAGACTAAAACCAGCTTATTTGGATGATTCATATCTACAGGAAGTAACAGGCATCAAGAATTTAACACCACTTACGTCTTCATCTTCGACAACACGCTCTGGAAGACACGTACATTTTCCTAATCATCTGTCCTCATATGTTCTTTGAGTTACTAGAGGGGGAGTATTGTTAGGTACTGTATACATTCGCTTTATTCATTCTCATAGCATTCTTGTATGCATGCTCACTCATTCATCATCGTCGATCATTTTACGTAATCTTTATGTCATGCACATCGCTTTCGTTTCTTAGTTACTTGAATATAACTTTTGACAACTTTTAAAAGTCAGTTGCTAAAACATTAGTGTTGTTATTGTCGCAACAGACTTATTAACTATGGGTTAGTATGGACAAATTTAGTGTTACAGTGTAAATAAATGTATCCTGACAAGCTGATGTTGCTCTTCAGCAACCAATAAATTCCATGTGTGCAGTAACCACAGGAACATTTGGACTTTCTGACATGCATGTTCCATACTTTTTTCTTAAGAGCAGACATATATACAATTGATGAAAGAATTACACCTTCAGCAACAGAAGAGACTTCCTAATGTAAAATACAACAGAGGAAAAGAATCAGCACTGGGAGCAACTATGAACAAATAGGCATGGCTGTATAGCAGCACTCGCTGTAGCGTCTGCTTTTTCTCTCACTTTCTCAAAAAATAAGCTGAAATAAAAATGGCAATAAAAGGGACTAAATAGTAACCTAGTCCAAGTTCCTCTATCTCAAGGCACACATTATTTTCAAACAAAATTCATGCACAAAAGGTGGCATTCAGATTATTATTGCCATCGACAACCATTATATGCATTCATATTATTTTACACACTGGCAACACTTTTCTTATATGCACAAAAACATTCAGTGTAATCAGTAAGACTTTTTCTACCATAAAGCAGCAATAATCGGTAAAATCTTATGCTTATGCCATTATGTAATGCTCATGAAGCACAAAGGTAAACTCACCAGCTTTCATTCTCTCCAATTTAGCATTTTTACCCAATGATTTACTAATATTGGGGTCATTCTTTATTAGATGTTCATGCCAATATGGCAAGGTATCATTTGTCACTTGAGGATTCCCAGGAATAATATAAACACAAAAATTCAATTCATCATTGGGATGGCGAAAAATTGCAGAGTAACCTGTAAGCATGGATTAAATGTATGTCACATTATTACTTAAAAGACTACAGAACATACCAGGCAACAAATTTTTATTATAAAAAACCACCCCATCAGCATCAAATCTATGAGTTCCTGGTTCAACAAATGCTCGTGAACACGATCCTTGAGGAGGTAGAGAAAATAAACCTAATTTAGTGGCCAGCTTGGATGGTGCTCCATCTGCACATACTAGGATACGACCCTAAAGCAAAAAACAATATTAAAACATGAGGGTGTCAGTGATGTACACAATTATCCCATCAAGAAAAATGATGATATAGCAAAACTTATTTCACACAAAATGGATGGAACAAAAAAAGAAAATCCAAGACTGATCATTTTCCTCAGTTATCCACTTTAAAATTTATCCCCTAATTACATTACGTGACGGCATGAACACTTCCTGTACTTTCCCATTCAGAAAGTGTTAAGTAAAACTCTCTATTTAGGGTTGACCCCTCTATTTCGACATCCAGTTAAAAGCCAAAAATAAAAAAACCCTAAAGATTTCAACTTTCAAGAACATCTATATCTTATCCAGTTAAAAAAAAAAAAGAATACAAAAAAAAAAAAACACACCTAGATTGAACCTTTCACAATTAATTGGTAATCTATTCAGTATGAAACTCCAGCAAGCAGTGCTACTCAGTAGCGTAAAGATTAAATGTGGAAGTTTTAGAACTCGTGGGTTGTAGCTCAGTGGCTAGAGCACGGCTAAAGCCAGGGATCCTGGGTTCAATTCCCCAGTGACAACTGAGATGTTTTCACATTTTTCCTTTACTTTTCTTTAGACCGCTGTAACTGAGTAAGGTTAAATCTAACTAGTAACTTCCAAAAATGCTTGGGAATTGCTCTTGAGTGTCCAATGAAGCTCCATATCCAATTTTGAAGAAGTAACAAAATGTCAAAAAATCGCTGTTCAAAAGTTAAATTTTCCATTTTATAATGTTTATTAATTTCACTTGAGCACTACCAAAATATCTCACCAAGGTAAATCTCTAATGTTAATGGTGTGGTTGGCTTAATGATATGTCTGCAAAAAAAAAAGAAGAAAGTATAAATTAGGGGATTCTAGAATTAAAAAAAAAGTACAGGAATTAGCAAAGCTGAGAACAAGAAAGGTCACTTGTCCCATGTGATAAATCCTTAAATCACTGTCTCTTTCAATGATGTACCATAAATAACTTATTAAATAAAGAAGTGATTTATGGATATAGAATTACAATCACATGTAAGTGACTTTTAAGTGATTTTTATTATTAAATAAAAAAGTGATTTAGGGATATAGAATTACAATCACATAAGGTAAGTGACTTTTCTTGTCTCTTTCAACGAATTTAAACGAAATGGTCTTTAACTTGTTAAATAAATAAGTGATTTAGGGATATAGAAATATAACATGGGGCAAGACACCTATCATGTTTCCATTATTTGTGACCGTCTACAGGAAAACCGGGCACAACGCGGCGTGCGTAAATATCGAGAAAAGATCGATCAATTTCTTAAAAATGTATTGTTTCAAGCTGACGGAAGGGAACAATTAGGTCTATTACAGTGGGAACGACTTAAGTTACGATGATAAAACTTGGAGAGCTCAATATGTGGACGCCGACAACTCTAAGTGCAACAAAAAATTTTTTTTGAAGGGTGCCACGTTGTGCCTGGTTTTCCTGTAGACGGTTACATTTGCTTCCAAATGTTTACTTTTTTGGAAAAATATCCATGTATTAATTCACTTGCTATTATGGGGGTGGTTTCACTCTCACACTTGTACTTTCAATCGGCTTCAGCTAATGAAAATATTACACATGCTTGTGGAGTATCTCCCCATACTATACACTCACACATGCCATAAGTATTATATAACTGCAATCTCTATTTAGGGTTGACAACTCTTTTCCCAGGGATAGTACTAAATTAATTTCACATTTTATCTGGTTTCAGTCAACAATGATTCAAAAACAGTAATTAGTCGTCCTTTAGAGTCTCTAATGATGCTATATATATATATAATACACAGAGTGCAAAAAAAAACAGTTATAAAAATTTCAAACAAATCAAATTTCTTATCTTCTCCTTGAATCAGCCTATAGAGGAAATCTGCAAGCATTTCTGGGACTACTAATAGCATAAATCAGTAGCGCTTTTTCCAATGTAGGTCCACAACTCGTTGATTTTTTTTCTTATGTGACTCTAACATGTGTATACAGCTGCTTCACAATGTGACGCCATTTTGACCAGTTCATGTGCGGCTGAACTAGGCCATGCCTTTTTCATTAACACCGACATCTTCAACAGTAGTGCAGGGAGAAAAAATAAAGTAGTGTGAATCGCTTTTTGCGGTGGCCATTGGAGAAAACAGTAAATGCTTGGCATAGATCATTTCGGAGTAAACGTTAGTAGCTAATTGTTTTAGAAGTTGTTGATATATGTAATGTAAATGTTGAAAAGTGAGCAGTTGAAACTAAGATGTTGTAGCAAAGCATAGTAAATGGAACATAAATAGTCATGGCAAATATTATGGAAAAAAAAGTGTCCTAAATGTAAAAAATTTTTTAGTTGACTTTAAAGCCAAAGTGTTAAGGCTGGCTGCACATAGGAACCCGCACCACCCGTAGATCCGGACATCAATGTATCCCCACCAATACCCCACCATTTGATAATACGCGAGCAGAAACAATCGCACATTAACAGCAAAAGAATACTTTCGCGAAGTTGTGGAGTCTTAGGTTCAGATTGTCTCACAGCCGTTTACAGCAACACTCCATATAGTAGTGTTCGTCTGAGCTCAAGCAGCAAGATGCGCCTAGCTGCCTCTCCTCTTGTAGCCGTTTCCCATGAGGCTCTGCGCATATGAGCTCGAGCCGATGGATCCAGCAGGCTCAATTTCTGAGGAGCGAAGACTTACCCAGCTACACAACTCTAAGACCTTCACCTCGGGCTATTTCCAAGCAACTGCCCTCTCTTCTGACTCTCTTGTTACTGTTGCATTGATGCTTGTTTACGCTTGATATAGGCGGGCTCTTTTTAGAACCAATACAAACCAACTGAAAAAAATTTGCTCGCATACTAGAGTATGAGAAATGGGGGCGGGGTTATTAAATTGTGAGTGGAATAAAGTTCCAAAGTTTGTATCAGTTTTTCTTGGAATCTATTAATGAGTATGACCATTTTTTTACACACAGGTAAACATAAAAAAAGAAAAGAATTGCAGCACAGCTTAAAATTTTCAATATCTTATTAAAAAAATGCATATAAATCATAAAGTAATATTGAAAAGAAAAGACCTCGTTGTCTTGCAGTAGAGTATCGGCTAGGCTAGTAGTGCACCAAATTGCGGAGCTCCAACTTACTGCACCGCTAAAAACAAGTGCATTTCCTCCAGGTTCGCTCTAAAATTAGTGAGCGGTGCCTTCGGCAGGTACCTTATCTTTGCATTTTAGTGAAGAAGCCCCTGTAAGTAAACAATTGTATAATCGTGAATAGCAGCCATGAACAAAAAATTGCGTAGGCGGTGTGCGGCCACCCTTAATTCGTAGGATGAGCATTACAAAACTTGCCCAAACTGAGAATGATGATTCTATAACCCTAAACCCTAAATCACTGCCTTAGATTAAAAAATAATAATAATAATAATAAAACAATTAAAAAATGTAAATTGCTTTTAGGGTTTCTCAAAAAAGTTGGGGATCAAAATAGACAAACCCCAAGTGCCTAACAACTTTCAAAGTTGACAAATGGCAAGTTCTGAACTTTTACAATGAAAAATGGTAAGGCAGTGATTACAGGTATAAATCACCATTCTCAATTGGGGTAAGTTTAGTAATGTTCACCGTTTTTGAGTTAACACTTTGGTTTAAAATTTTTGATTTCGTATGTTTTAGAGCAACCCTAAATCCCCCCTTTCCAACATTGATGAATTTTTTTACAACTCAGAATTAGAATCAGTAATAAAGTAATGCAGCTCAACTCAATGTTCTAATTCAATTCTCCTAACTTTCAGGAGGGGAAATTCTGTCAAATCCTTTCATGCATTTTTGGTAGTTTCCATGCATGACAGAAATAGTTATCACATGGGTCTGGTCCTGTGAAAATGAGCAGAGAAATGTGATCATCTTCATGACCTCGCATCAGGTACGGTTAACAATTGTACGTATACAAATATGTCAGTGAAACATTGGACAAATGACTTTCAGGGACCAATGGGAATGATAGTGGAGGACATAATGTGAACTGTATCAGTATATAACAACTCAGAACAGGGCAGTCATTGTAAGGCATCTCAAAGTACTGTGGGATATATGACTATCAGGATGCACATATATATATATCATTAGATATAACAAGTCCCAGGATAGATGTGCCTCTTTAGGCATCACTAGACCTTGCTGATTATCTCACAGGTACATATTAAATAGCTTGTTGTGTATTCTCGCAGAAAAATGCATGTGCTTGCCATGTCATGCTACATGTATAAAGTGCACACTAAGAGTATTTGATCAATGCAGCTACAGTAAATACCGAACTTTATGTATATAAATATGTTACTATTATTACATTTTTACTATTACAGTCCCTGCAATGTGGTGTGGTACAAGTATGGATATGTATACAACTTCCTACCTTTACTATTTTCTCATTGTTTTCTAAATAAACCGTCCAGAGACCACTATTTTTATCAAATTTCGCATCTTTAACAGGATGTCCTTCCAAAAGCTCAGCTCCGTTTCTAGCAAATATATGTACCATCAGTTGAATATGATGTAATTACATGATTGTATGTATGTAGATATGAATGCGAGTACAATATGTGTATGCAAGAATGTACACGTACAAACATGTATATTTTATATCACCAGCTTAAACAGTTATGTTTGCTTCCTTTTCTGAATGTCTCATTATCATCTTCCAAAGTAGAGGTTCTACTGGTCAAATTTTCTCAGCATGTACTTAACTGATAACTGATTGGGTATAGTGTGATTTCCTGTTTATAGTCAAGTGAAATAGTAATAGTAAACAAAGTTAAAGATCTAATTAGTATAATTCAAAAGATAGTTATATACCAAAACTTGCCTTTCGGCGACCCGAACCAAAGCTTCATCCAATATGATTCGTTTACATGCTAATGCTGCTGGAACATCTCCGATTATATCTTTACTGTGACTCACATAAGTAAAACTCGCAGGACTACATAATCCACCACAATCTGCCTGTAGCCATAACAAATATAACAAGTACATATATTAGCTATGAATGAGCAATGTGCTTAGTGATGCTGACACCAGTACAGGACACCAAATAGTGATACTTGATTATAAATATTTACAATTGCTTTTAAACCTTACTTTGCTCAAAAATTGTATTTTAAATTTGTCCACTGTCGAGTAATAATGTCAGAGACAACAGAAGCATTATACTTAAATTTGACAATAGTTTTGGGTGCCAATGAACATAATGTTTCTATGCAACATCTATATGTATATAACAGTAAAATCCTAAGGGAAAAAAATTACTACACTTTGTTGCTATACAAAAAAGACCTAAATTACTAAACTCCACCCATATCATGTTGTAACTAAATGAATATTTTTTCCACTTTAAACCTGAGATTGTCTCTCATTGATTACAAAACTACTAAAACAAACACACAAGTTCACAATAACTATCATATCTACATAATGCCGGGTGCATCTGTTGCACTGAGACTTAAATTGCTTTTCCAAATTCAAGCAAGCTGTACAATTGATGAACTCGACTAGTGTGTATGTTTGACTCAAAATCAGAAAATTAAATCAGTACAAGGAATCTAATGTTTTATGATCTTGAACCTTGCAATATGTATGTGTTTGGTTGTTTCTCTTATACATATACACATACGAATGTGTGTGTGTTGTGCATATACATATATGGACACAAATTTTGGCGAAACTTATAATCAATAGTTTCATGAAATTAATGATTTTCAAAACAATATCAACTTACTTAAAACTACGGGAGAGTATACTTACAATAAAATGTATTTCTATACCTACCAGACATGGGGTGACCACTAAGTACATGTGCTTATAAGAACTTAAAAGCACTTTCTTTCAAGTGCTTGAAGGTGCAGGCACTTGCACTAATAAGCATTAATGTTGTGCTTAAGCTTTTAAAAATATAAATGCTTTAAGCTTTTTAATGTATTTAATCACAATTGAAAGCTATGTGCATTGCTAGCTTGACAATATGATAGACTTTAATTAATTTGAAAGAAGTTCAGCTGCTTTTAAAAAGTGCTCCACTGATGAGCTAAACACGATATTGATAATACCAATTTCTAATCCCTGATGCAAGGTAAAACATATCCATGCAAGATTGCAAAAATGGTAGTTACGTCTGAGGCAGTGCCTCACTATTATTTATAAGTAATTTGATTTTCACCGAATTATTTTCTACATACATAAAATATAGATCAGAAGTAACTTTGATGTTTTGTGTAGTGAGTAAATTTTGTGCTTCAAGCTTCTTCAAAGTTCATGAAGTTGTGCTTCAAGCATTATTGCAATGGAAGCACTAATGCTTGTGTTTTAACACTTGTTCAAAAGCTTGATATGCTTGAAGCATAGGACTCAAGTGCTTAAACACGTGTACTGCAAGCTGATACACATACAAAAAAAGTACAATTAATGCATCTGCTGAAAGGAAAAAACATTGATTTGATTCTGAATTTGACCAAACTAAATAGCTATAGAGGTTCTGCTGACAATGTCTTTCTACTTACCTGTGGGGGTACAAGGGCCGAGATGGACAGGTAGATGTACGCTGCCACCAGGTTCCTTGGCTGCTACCTTGTAAGGGGTATTTCTTCTGGGGCCGATAAAACCGGAGAAGAGACAGAAAGGGTGAGAACCTACTGAAGTGGATTAGACTTGTAGTAGTGCCAACTGGAGGATAACTCTAGCTAAGCTATCACACCTTAGATGATACATCTAAGGTAGGAATATGGTTTTTCAAACACCTGGCAGCACTTAGTATGCACTAAGGTAAGGAATATGATCATAAAGAAAGGGTTCTGCCATAATGTAGAAAACAGAACAGAGGTGTGGTGATATAGCATGAATGTGATTTAGTTAACTATTGTAAAGAGGGAAGAGGGTAATTGACCAAAGGAAATGTTCAGAGTATAATGAAAATTGTAATGAGTGTGAGATACATGTAGGGTCTGAATAGTGGGTGGGTAATGGATATGTTAAGAGAATTTAATTAGTGAAAGTTAGAGCATAAGTTTAGTAAATGTGGCAGCAGGCCACATTCCCTTTCTCCTTAAAAAAGAAAAGTAGTCTACCCTCTGCTGTTCACTGGAAGCTGCTCTCCTGTGATTTAATCAGTAGCTAGCTGCTAATCTACATACTTATTTCATTTAATCTGTTCAGTAGGTTGAGATTATGTGAAATAAGAAATATATTACAGAACAAGAATCTAATTCTGGTCCTTGACTTTTATACTGCCAAAAGTCCCATCACCACACATCACTCTTCACTCAGGAACGTAATTATACATGTTCAATTCTAGTTCCATTGGCAGTGGTTGTTAATTGTAGAGATAGTGAACCTGCTGTTGTGGTTGTTCCTGGAAGTGACCTGGGTGATGGAGTTTCTGGTTCTTCTTGGAATTGCTCCCAAGTGAGTAAATCATTGTATAAACTGAGTGAAAAAGATGTTCCTGGAGCAGCCTCAAGGGCAGGGAGCCAAGTCAGCTTCACGTTGTGGAGATAAAGAGATGGCTCAAATGTAGAGGTGCTGCAATTTCTGGAAGGAGGTGCTTGTGAAAATGTTAGTCAAATCTTGTATTTATTTAGTCAATCTAGTGTTTCTTCTTTTTTTTTTTAATGTGTTCTACGGAGTATTTTATTAATTTTATTACTTATTTTTTGGTGTAGGTTTACACAGCAAAATTGTAGCTCCTGATGGTGGAGTCCATGTAAACAGGCTAAGGGCGGGAACAAACTGTACAATGCCAAGACCCCTACTATCTGAGGGATGGATGTCCAATTTGAGTGAGCTTCCACTATTCAGCTATTGGTAGCCTCTATGCTCATTTTGTGACAGGATCAATCTCCAACAGTTTACAAAATCTGATAAAATCGGCAGAAGCTACTTTTTGAGCTGGAGCAATAAAACATAAAGAAGAAGGCTATAGATTGTTTCAGGATAACCATGTCATGATGGTTCAATTTAATCCTACAAGCAAGAAAATTATTGTCTTTTCATGCCTTCATTGTAGATCGTCTTTTAAGAATACAGGTAATTATTCAACTTCTGTGTCACTTGGATGTGTGGTGGGTGCGCAATGCAATTGTAAAGCTGGAGCTGGTGGTTGTTGCAAGCATATTGCAGCATTGGTTTACAATATATGAGATTATGTTGAGCTTGGATTGCATGGAATTCTTTTGGACAAAACTTGGACCGACCAGCCTCAACAGTGGAATAAGCCTAAAGGAAATAAGCCCAATGCAGGCCAGTACTGTTTTCCGATATAAAATTTGTACATTATACTTATAGAAAAAGAAAAGAATTGCTCTGCATGTAGACAAGATTAGAAAGTTCCGAGCATGTCCACCTAGTTGCAACTTGGTTACTGAGGATAAATTAAGAAAGTTTTGTACCAGTCTTTAAGCCAATAACAATGCTCCTCAGTTTTCTGCTGGTATTAGAAACAATGATTGTAAGCCTAGAGATTGTACAAATAATCAAGTACAGAGATGCCAAATCAAGGAGTGACAAATTCAGAAACACCAGAGGCAAAGGTTTGGAAAAAAAATTCAGTAACTAAAGAACAAGCTGAACATATAGAAGCTCTTACACGGACTCAAGCAGATTCACTTAAATGGTATGAAAAAAAAGAAGAAATGTTAGAATAACAGCATCACATTTTGGTCGTGTTTGCAGTAGTACTTCCCCTGATGGGGAAAAAAATAATGTATCCCACGTCATAGACTTATAACTACTGTACCATGCTTGGAGATGGGCACACTGGAGTGGAGGTGAAGAGATCAGGATTAGTTATCAATCCCGACTATATATTTTTGGGTGCTAGTCCTGATGGTCTTGTTACAAACCCAATATCTGAAGACAACAATAGATTGTTGGAAATAAAATGTCCTTACGCACATAAAGATATTACTCAATTGGAAGCTGCACAGCTAAAGAAATTTTTCTGTAGCTTGGATGATGGTAAATTAAGTAATAAAACAACATCATTATTACTATCAGATTCAAGGACAGATGGCAATTTGTTCAAGAAAATGGTGCAACTTTGTAATATGTATTAACGAGGGAATTTCAATACAAAGAATTATATTTGATGAATTATTTCGGAAAGACATGTTATTAAAACTTAAATATTTTATACTGTATCAGTTTTACCTACATCAGCTCAAAAATGTAAATGACTCATTTTCATTATCTTTATCATCATTTTGTCAAGTACATATTATATATACTCATTTCCATACAATCAAAAACAAAAGGTTGAACATATAGCGATAAAATCAAAATGTTGAAAATATCCTTCATGGGACAAAAATTAAAATTTCCTGATTCCACTGTAGAATAACTCTTGTTTCATTCTACACTTCCTTACGAGGATAGCTCTTATTTCTATTTTGAGCTTCCTCATGAGGAAGTGTAGAATGAATTTTTTTTGGATTTTGTGATTAAACAAGAGGTGGGAGAAAGTCAGTTAAAATTAAACATATAACCATATCTGATCCAGCTGACAATGTAGGGAGTTTGGTATTACACCTTTTAAAATACGATAGTTTTATATTCTACCAATGACCCTTTCTACATGAATTCGAACAGATGTAATACTGCGGGTTTTGAATTCCTCCTCAAGAGATAATTGCGTCTTCCCTCTCATAAATGCTGGAATATGATAGTAATTTTTTTTCCAGCTAAAATATCTTGAATATCGAGTCTCTTATCTACCATTACCACGTCTTCAGGTTACAATAAATCAGTAATACCGCATATTTCGGTAATTTTCTTATTGGAAATATGTGTGACCACCATATAATTCAGAAATATAGCTGACCAAACCATTGGTGGGTGTTATACCATTTAAACCTTTTGCTGTATTGTGGCTGTTATACGTAGAATAAGTCAGTGACTGCGCCCGAAATGATGATGGCATCTCTATAAAAAGCTCGGTATAAAAAAAATTACCCTAGTATTGGGATAATGTTCTTTAAAACTCGATGGCATCGTTTCTTTTATAATTTTTGAAGCCGGCCAGATCGGTAGTTGTTTCAAAGTATGGTATAGAAAATTAATCCATGTATCAAGTGTTCTAGAAACAATGCTAGAACTTACTTGAAAATCGATCTGCAATATATTTTTCTAAAACATCACATGTACCTCAGTCAATACAAAACCATAAATAATTTGTCTATTGGTTGAAGTTTGCGTTGAGGACCATGTTTTATTTCAGTATGAATTTCAGAATATTCAAAACCCCAATAGTTAAAATGACCTGCTGCTGGAAGCCAGAATTCGTAAAAACTTAATAAGGAACTATAATTAGGAAATCTCGTATAAAACCTAATATCATTATCACTTCCAGCAAACCTCTTAAAACCAAACTTAAAATGTTCAATCTCAACAAGTAATGACTTCTTTTCATCTTTCAGTTTTTCTATCTCTAAACTGAGAGCAACATTTTAGTTTGTTGTGGTTGTACTACATTCCTCCGCATCTTATTATTAGCAGACTAGTTCCTTCACTTAGTAAGCCAACTTCAGTTTTCTTTTGTCTTTGTGGAGGATTATAATCTCTGGGCACAGGTCTCTTCCTATTTTTCCAATCATTGGAAAAATAAAAGGGATATTAGACATGCCAATCTTTCGTCCACCATTACAATGTTTTGAACAAACACGATGGCTATCAGAAGGAATAAATTTCTTTCTTTTAATAGCATTTATCCATTTCTCTTTCAATACTTAATCTTTAGGACATTTATGAAAAGACAGCTCATTACTATTTTTTTTTTTTTGGTATTATTATAACATCCTGAAACACAACAAGTATAGCCACCCCTCACAAATTTACTGACCTTCTTAACAGTAAAAACTGAGGTTGAAGCAGAGGAGTTCCCAGAAGAACCAGCAACTCCTCCACCCAGGTCACTTCCAGGAACAACCATAACAGCAGGTTCACTATCTCTACCAGTAACAACTCCTGACACTTAGTCCAGTCATTTTAAGGGAAAAAAAGGGTCAACCCAAAACAAATGGTTACTCACAAGATTTTTGGTACACCAGTTGTTCTAAACAACATACTAGAGTTGCACCGATAATATATCGATCTATCGTTTATCGGCCTACTTTTTCTATATCAGTATCGGTCGTCAACACTACCCGCCGTACTGATATAATTAACCGATAGAAAAAATTTCGTACTCGCCGCATGGACACTGAATGAACGAGTTCTACTTGCTCTTAGACGGTGTAAAGACAAACAAACTTAACTACGATGTCTAAAAAGAGGTCTCCAATTTGGCACTACTTTGTCCCTGGCACTGAAGACTCTAGACTAGTACCATTATATTTCTAATTATGTAAAAATTAAATTTTCAAAATTCAATGGATATATCTATCTGTTATCAGTATCGGCCTTGATTCTGGATACAATATTGGTTATCAGTATATCGGCAAAATCTTCTATCGTTCTAAAACATACTAAAAGTCCTAAGGAATCTGTTGATGGGAAACACCTAAATAACACTAAACCGTTAATGCATTGAATATTACAATTCATTATACTTTGATATAGTTGTTATGATGACGTCAGGGGGGGGGGGGGGGGGGGAGGGGAGGTGACTGCCCATTTTTAACAATGTAGCCAGTGGCTTAGAAAGAGAAATTCTTACTGTTCACTTAAATGTAAAAAGGGTTTTTAAAATCATTTTTAGAATTCTGTACAAAATTTGGACAATAGGAGCAGCTATCCCATATTTATTTTTAATTGTAGTGGCCCAGCACCTCCACTTTTTACCTCCTTGTTACAGGCTACAGGTCCAAAAGAGAAACATTATTTCTTAACATTATATTTTTTGAAATATAGTTGTCAAGTGATAAAACTAAAAAGTAGCTGTCAACATTCTAGCAGGAGTTTACTATGGATGCCTTTTAATTAGTAATTCGGCTCCCCACCTACTTGCTCCTACCCATCTGAAATTTCAACTTCAGTGTGGTGCTACAGGTTTGGGCTTTCAATAAATTATATAGAGGAAAGATACTATAAAGGAGGCTCTTGTAGTGTTAATTTCAGGGTGTTCCCCTAATTTGAGTTCTGAGAAGAACTAGAGGTAAGATTGGAGCACGCTCAATTTTCGCCTTCCATTTCTCCACATCACCCCACCTAACAATCTAGAATTTTGATATGAGCATGTTGGAAATTTCATAATCTTTAATTTGGTAGCTCTGCTACAAGTGTATGTATGCCCTGCTGCAGCAAGAAATAGAGCAAGTTGTGGGGAAAATCAATACATTTTCTATGGTACAGGCAAGTCAGTGATACCATAAGTGGGCGTGGCCCAGATATATGTCACGTCTTCATGCAAGTCCTCCATTGCACGGTGTTTTAAATTGTATATAATTGGTTATAGTAAATTGCAGTACCCCAGTTTGGTTGAAAATTTCGTTTCTACTCATGAAAATGATAGCTTTCTTTAATCTTCCACAGATGTCATTCTTTCCATGTCAAATTAGACAATTCTATCTTAACAATATTACTCTATTCTGTATCAGTGTTGTGGTAATTGCAATTGGTAATTGTAATTAGCTGTAATCATTACACCATCTGCAGTAATTGTAATTGCATACCTGTAATTGGCAAGTAGTTGGGGTCAAAAACCACTTTGGTAAAGGGTCCATGGCTGCTAGCAAGAAAACTGAGTCTCCTGTGTTTGGTCACTAAAGAGTGAGAAGGTACGAAGCAAAAGGAACAAAAGTTGTGAACAGGAGCTGCTTCTTTATTTGCAAGATACCCTTCTTTGTGACAATCCACTCAGCTTTTGGAAATTGAAAGAAAATGAGTACTATTCTCGCTCAAATTGCAAAAAAGCTATTTTCTGTTCCAGCAACATCAGCTCCAGTTGAACGTGTGTTTAGCCAGGCAGGAAAATTTTTGACTCCACTAAGGAGCAGGCTTTTACCACATCATTTTGAAACTCTTCTCTAAAAATGAATTCTCAGTTTTTATAATTTTTAATGTAGATAGAAATAACTTTTCTCTTTTAAGAAGAATTATTGATGAATTAAAACAAAATTACTAACTTTGTGGGCCCTATTACATGACCACTTATCCTGAGGAGGCGATGTGATGTAATTGTATGTAATTGCGAACAGATTTGTTGTAATTAGTTCTTAAAGGTGTAATTGGTAATTGAAATTGTAATTGAGAAGCAAAAATTTTAAGTAATTGTAATTGTAATTGATTACTTTACTCCTGTAATTGCCACAACCCTGTTCTGTATATGGTTTGTGATATTATATTAGCCCTCCATATTATTTTGATAATTTTTAGTTATGTATTTAGAACGTGGCTATGTATTGGTTACATGAATCTATTCAAGTAGATTCAAGCTCTGTGGAATTCAGAAATTCAGTAAATTGGACACTCGTTGATATGCTATATGCTTTACTGCCACAAACTTATCCATTTGTTACTTCAGTTGCAGCCATTTCTCCATTCTAAAACTGTTAGATTAGAAATCAGCAACAATTAAAAATTGTTGACGCAAACTCTTAAAATTGGCAGACTCATTGTATCTTAATCTAACTATTGTTGATATGGAAAATCGATCCTGAAATGATACAAATTATATACGTTTTAATCTATTTAAATGGTTTCTCTATCAAAATTGCCTAATTACTGAACAATAGTCCTACTAAAGACTTATAGTATACACTGTGACATACTCCCACAGTATTTGAATGGCTGCTACTACATGACAGTGAATCGTCAATGTCCAAAATTTAATGGATTACAAATGTAACCTTATCATATGCTCCATTCAAGTACTATAGAGGAAGTTTCACTAATTGAAAAATATGTAGCTTTTCAGTCAGTGTAACTAGAATTAGAATTGTAGCCCAAACAAGAGTACAAAATAAAATAAAATAAATATAAATAAAACACAACTTTCAAGGTATTTTCATACTGGAAAGCTGCATGTTTTAGTAAGTCTGTCTAAGTTGAGTCGGCCCCACAAAAACCTTGAATAATTATTTATAATGAAGCAGTAATACAAATCTGGGGTTCGCATCATTGGAATTCTCGTGCTACTTAGAAGGCTAAAAGAATCTCCTCAGTATACTTCGAATAGGCCACTTCGCTCCACAGAGAAAGTGCTATTTCAGAACTCATTACTAAAGGGAATAGATACTTCCTGCTGCACCAGAATTTAGTCAAGCACTTCAGCTCATGAGCACATGTAAAGTTTTCAATGACGTCATAAACAAGAACTGATTCCTTGCAGTTTTCATGATCGTTATCTTAGGCTTTCGCTAATCAAGCATATCCAATTGTGCGGCCATTTCCACACAAATTTCATTTCCATACACTATTTTCTAAATAAATGTAGTGGCAATTCTGAGCTCTGACTGTCCTTCATCTTAAACTTGGGGTTTATAATACAGCAGTCCTTTAAGATCATTATATTAATAATTCTTATTTTATTAAAATAGTTCTGATAATTTTAGGAGAATAATAAATAAATGAAACACGTTTGCACAGGTAAACTTCTGACTAATGGAAAATAACGCCATGCTACACTGTACGTTTTTGAATTCAGAATTTTCACAGTTAGATTGTATATGTATGTGCCTATTACATAGTACCAGACAAAACAAATTTCCTTAAATGGCCAATGAAATAACTGTAGGCACATCAATTTAAACTCCCTTGCAACCTGAAAACAATGGATCTCTACGACCTCATTTATAAATTACATTGCACAGGTACAAGAATTTAATAGGCTTGTCACCCTACCCTTTACCATGTAGTAATTTGGTAAAGGGTTAAAGCAGCCAGACTACCAGTGGCAGGTCATTTTACTCCCCTCCATGCCAGCATTAAGGAAGTTTCGCAACATAACTTAAGCTGATCTAGTTACAGCAGCATTAATGCACACTCGAGTTAATGCCCCTTCATGAAAACGTTGATTACTCATGGGCATCACCTAAATTGCTTCCAGTTTTTTTACTGCATTCCTCTTACCACCCCTGCAATTATCCCACCAACTACAATAGATTCAGTTCAATCTTTAGCTTTTTGTTGGTACTAGAATAGAAACCTTAATTACATGTATAACAACCGCAATATTTTAACAATTAAAAGAATAGTACAACAAATACTCACCACATGAGCTTTATTACTGGTAATTAACTCTTCAAGTATCCCCATTTCTTGAAGTATTTCTATTCCTATTTGGCAAACTGCATCGCCACAATATTTATCTCTTGGAAAAACACTTTTCTCAACAAGAAGCACTTTACGCCCTTGCTTTCCTAAATTATAAGCCAGAGAAGATCCTGATGGACCAGCACCAACAATAACAACATCATATTCTTCATCACCCTGGAATCAGTAGTGTATCAAAACATAATCAGTAGCTAGAATGATCAGGCATACCCCGGATATAGACATGTACTTTCTTGGAAAATTTCTCGGAAAATTTGTCGTTGCAGATGATCTGCGGAGCCAGATGAAGAACAAGCAAACAACAACTATTACTACCGCAAGCCAAAACATCACTGTTTCTGGTACAGATCAACTTCTACAAGTTCTACCCACTGCCACACTCGCCGCTCACTAGTCAACAAATATAACGTGATTATAATCACGCTACTACATGTCCGAGGTCATGCAAGGCTCGCGGATAATGTGTAATGAATTCAATTATTAAACGAAGAAGCTCGATAAACGAGTTCAGCAATTGTTCTCTTCCTCAAAAACCACTTATGTGTAGCGCACCCCCTGACCTTGTATGATTTTTTTTTTTTTGTGGAATGGCTTTGCCTAATACATGAAAGTACAAGACTACCCGTGAACAGAAAGTAATTATTTTTCTGAAATTTCTTTGCATGATTTTTGTCTTTTTATCTCATTTTTAGCTAGTTGTGTATGTACACATGTTTAAATGATAATATGGGGCTCATGATCCTGAAAATAGTATCAATAGCTACATGAGGTCATTATAACTCAGTGATATAGAATCTAAATGTGCTTTCCTATTATTTATTCTGATCTGATAAGCTAGCTAAGCACATTGTTCAGTACTTTATATTGGAACTTGTAATATTTAGATTAACAACAATTAGCCTATTAAATATTTAGGCAACCATAATAGCTGGCTATAGCTGACATCTTCCTATTCGATATTGTGGCTATATTCAAATTATTATGAATTAAAACGTGGTCTCCAATTACTTCACTTTGTAAAATGTTGTACCTGTAGCTAATACTCACTCTGAATCTTTTTTTCCCAGTTGAAGTAAAAAAAAAAATGGGTTCTTTCAATGATTCAGTTATTCTCGGCTGAAATAATAGGAAATTTTTCTCTTTTTAACAGCCAATAATATTGTTAATTATAACTTAACCTGATGTTTTGACTTCTTGCCAAAGTCCTCTTCAAGGGTCAACTGAGGTCGAACTTTCCGTGGTGATATAATATTATGTCACCATGGAGAGTTCGACCTTATAATTAAGCTGTTAAAAAGAGAAAAATTTCCTATTATTTTTTTCTTGTTTTTAATATTGGCTAAATAGTTATAGCTACAACTGACAAAATTTGAAATTGATTCATCAGTGTAGCTAGTCACCAGAAATATTCAATTTTCTACTTCTTTTGTCACAATTATCGAGATACTACCATTATAATTATGTGCTTTTATTTAAAAAATTGTTTTAATTTTATGACTATGCAAGCTATGTTAGCAAAAAACAATTGTACCAATAAATACTGTGTTTTTTTCCCGCAATACATACATTAAAACTTTCATGAATAAAAAAGATGACTTAAATACATACGTATAAGAAGTCCAGGCTATGATGGATTATTGTAGTTACATAATAATCAGTATTATACACTTTACAATATTATTGTTGTTTTTCTCGCTATGCTATTTTTCATTTAAATACCACAAGCTGTGAATACAGAAAGTGCTATGAGTAACATTGAACATTTACCCCAACCAGTGAAACCACAGTCGTCATACACATGTCCAAGTTTCCCAAGCAGCTAATACTACAAAAAAAAATCAAATTTCCGTATATTCACAATCACTTCATTTTACTTCTGTAAATGAACATAAGTAATTTTGTACTTGGAATATGTTTAATTTTAAACTGGTCTCATGCTTGCAGTAATCCTGTTGTTTCTATCTGTCCAACTAATACTCCTTTTTGTGCACACAACTTAGATCATATCTACACAATAATTTTACTCATGATATTGTACTTCAATTATTGCGACTTACCAAGTTCACTTTTCAGCTATACTTTGCTAAGTAAAAATGAGATTTCTGATTTCTTATTATTCATTTTTGAAGTCCATTTCATTTATGGAATAAGTTTCTTTGTCTTGAACGTCTTGTTTCATGGCATATTAATATTTTGCAAGTCAACAATCAAATTCTATTGTTGAAATCGCATCAAGTGATGAATTCTTCAGAGTTATTGACATAGTTTGCTTGCATATGGTTCCAAATTGAATATTTCATCACAACTACATAAGCAGTTATGCAGACATTGCTATTAAGTAAAATTTTTACATCTTGTTAAACAGAGTTAGCTACACATACTTTTATCAAGGTAATGTACACACTTTTTTAAAACTAATTTCACTTGCCAACTATTTGTACTGATTTTAATTATGCTGTTTTTTTTTAACCCTATTCAGCTTTAATCACTAGTCAAAACTTATCATATTTCATGTAATTTCATTCTCTTCTATTAAGTATCTTCTAGTCTCCTTAGTTACTTCTAGTCTCTTCCAGTCTTTTTAGTCTCTTCAAGTCTATGCAGTATCTTTAGTCTCTTCTAGTATCTTTAGTCTCATCAAGTTTCTATAGTCTCTTCTAGTCTTTACTAGTCTCTTTAGTCTCTTCTATAGTCTTTTCTGGTTTCTTCAGTCTCTTCTCTCTGTGTACCTGACTATAGCATCATATCTTCAAGTAAATGTAGTAACACCAAGGTGTTCAAATTTGGTTCAATAATGAATGGTCAAAAATGAAATTTGAGTCATCATATATAGCGAGTTGAAAAGGTCTGCTCAGCTGTTTCAGTTGTTTATAGCTAGTATGGATAAGCAAAGTGTTCACATTATTTTGACATTGTTAAGCAAACTTACAACTACATTTTTTGAGCTGAAATAAATTATGCAGGCTACACACATCACTGTAAAGTAACAGTTGACTGATTTTCCATTTATCTGTGATTTGTTTTTTCAGTGACAAGGGCATCTTTATTTTCTAGAAACTAAATTAGTACATCCATAATATTGAACATCAATATGGTAACTAACTTGTCAGTTTGTTTTCAGTATATTTGGCAAAAAAAAAAAGAAGCTAAGACATGACCTTCTGGGAGGGGTGACATTTTAAACACCACCAGCTGAATTGCTATGTATTTCTTTTCAGCAGAAATCTAGCTGATACTACAACTAGCGTGATTGACCATTAGCCTCCCAGTTCCTCTGCCATAATAATGGCTTGTATATCCCTGAGAGTTGGAGTGCTCTTAGTGATTAGTCTGGGAGCCAAACTCTGTGGTGGCAGCAAATTACTTCTTCTCGTCTCCAGTTTATTCTACCAAAATATGCATGGCAAATTATACTAATATTCTAGTCTTGCATTTGAAATTGATATATGTATATTTGCTAATGTTCTGGCTATATATTTAGTTATTCGGGCTTATCTGAGAGAACATTTAGGGTCTTTGCATTCTATATGTGGGGACGCCCGAGATTCCGCAGCTTCTTGGGGTCTCTCACTTGGTGTCAGCCAGTATCGCTGCCACCAGAATGCTTGAAGCTGAATCACTCGCTGCAGCCAGCGCTCAGTCGATGGATTGTTATGCTAGGTTTAGTATAATTTAACATTGAACACCACGAGGCAGAACCAAGGGTTTAAATAATACAGCCTGGCTCCACCCCCTGATGACACAAAAATGTACCACGTGGCATGAAGCACAAATAACGCATGACTAATTAACTAATCATGCACAAACATACATACACACATAACTGTTCGTTGTTCTCTCTTTCTTCTCTCTTCTGCTTCTCATGTGGGCTGGCCCACATCTCCCCCGCTAGCATCACATTCAAGCACAAAAAAATCCTCCACACTCGGAACATAATAAACATACGGCATTACATAAACACTTACACAACATGTGAAACGCCTCCAGCATCTGGCTGTCCCACTCAATCTCCCCAGATGGAGCCTTCGACATGTACGGGGTCAGAACCGACGACCATTCGTGGAACCCGATAATACCCGATCAGGCCCAAGAAGGCACACAGTTGCCTCCTCGTTCTGGGGAGTGGGATGCTCCTCAATCGCGCGCACCCTAGCCTCAGGTACATGCACCACACCATCACCTATCTCATGCCCAAGAAACGTGAGCCTCCTCTTACCAAACACACACTTCGACCTCTTGCAGGTCAACCCCGCCTCCTTCAATACTTCCAGCAACGCCCTCAGGTGGCATAGATGAACCTCCCAACACTCCGATACCACTAAGATATTATCTATGTACACCTTCGCAAAGTCCGTGCAGCTAACCAAAACCTCATCCATAAGACGCTGAAACACGGACGGCGCATTCATTTGTCAACCCGAATGGCATGCGTCTATATTGGAATTTTCCAAACAGGCAAACAAAACTCGTCTTCACACGGTCACACTCCTCAACCTCAACTTGATGGAACCCCTTCGCGAGGTCTACCTTCGAAAGCACACGTCCTCTCCCCACTCTCTCCACCATCTCGTCAAAGGAAGGTATGTCATATGGATCACTGACTGTGATCTCATTCAGGCGTCTGTAGTCTACACAGAGCCTGATGCCCCCATCTGCCTTATTAACGGGAACCAAAGGCGAAGCCCAACTACTAGAACTACGTTCAATGATCCCGCACTCCTTGACCTTCTCCCGTATGCCCAACGGTACCGAGTAGGGAGCCTGCCTAATAGGCGGACTGTCCCCGGTATCTATCCTCATTTTCACTCTCTCAGTGCTTCCCGGCTTGTCCGAGAACACCTCCCCAAACTCATCCAACAACTCCTCCAGTTCCTCCTTATCATACCCCTCACACTCTCCTCGCAACACATTCCTCTCTTCTTCCCGCTCCTCCACCACAACATCTAAGCTATTCACTGACAACCTCTCCTTATACCTCTTCAAACAGTTAATGTGTACAACCTTTGCATGACGTTCAGCACCGACCTTCCCAATCCTGTAGTTCACCATACCCTTCTTCTCCAAAACCTTGTATGGGCCCTCCCACGAATCAGCCAACTTGCTCTGCATACTCAGGACCCGATACAATACCAACTCACCAACTTCCAACTCCCTCAATTTACTCCCACGATTCAAATACCTCATTCTCCCCTCCTTATTCTTCGCCATCCTTAACGCAGTACAATCCCTCATCAACTCAAGTTTCTCTGCCATACCTCTCACCCAATCACATACTCCCAGCTCTCTACTGTCCACTTCGTAAAGCCCATGGTAAAGGGAATCCAAGGGTGTCCTCACTCTAAATCCAAAGACTAAATCGAAGGGACTAAACCCACTATCGGAGTGGGGCATCTGCCTCAGAACATAAAGCACGAAACAGACCTGTCCGACCCAGTCCACACCCTCAGCAATGCACTTTCCCAGGATGCTCTTCATTGTAGCTACTATGCATCCGCTCGACCGTACCATTCGTTTCCGGATGGTACGGCGACGACCTGACTATCTCAATCCCGATCAATGAACACAATTCTCTCACTAACCGACTACAGAACTGCGGACCCTGGTCCGATAAAATCCTCTCGGGGATAGTAGTCCGTGAAAAGATGGTCCACAGCCCTTCAGCAACTGATCTTGCTGTAATACTCCTAAGGGGTACAGCCTCTGGCCACCTGGTCGCCAAGCACACACACGTTAGTAAGTACTGGCAACCTCCCCTTCCCTTAGGCAACGGCCCCACCAGGTCTACTGCCACGGACTCGAATGGCTCCGTGAGCACTGGTCTCTCTACTGCTGGCGCCCTCCTTGGCTTATGCTTCCCCTTCAACTGACAAACAACACAGCTTCTACAGTATTCCATCAAATCCTTGCACATGCCCGGCCACAAAAAGTACCGACCCACCATTGCTACCACTTTTTCTCCACTCAGATGACCATTCCATTCATGACCCAGCTCCATTATTCTCCTCCTAGAGCTGTTAGGCACAACTAATACGTCCCGAAACTCTTCCCATGTGACATAAAGACTTCTAACTAACACTCCCTTCTTCCATGCAAAACCTCGCTCCTTACGGTCACTCAACTCTCGCCACTCACGCAAACTCTCATACTTCCTCACTTCCTCTCGAAACTCACTCTCATCCGACCCTGACCTTATAGGCCCAATCTCACTTGCTAATCTACACATTTCCTTCTCACTTTCACTCCCGACTATTCTATCTAACTCCCTTGGCTCACCGCTCACTTCGTCATCCCCCTCAACCACACTCTCCCTCAAGCTCTCTTGCATCGGTTCTACCTCCTCTCCTTCAACCGAAGGTTCCTTCTCGACGCCAAGCACCTCCGGAACAGACTCCTCTCCTTCTATTACGCACCATAAATCCTCTACCACTACATCATCATCACACTTCTCCAACTCTTTTTCTATCCGAGCTTGACTTCTCGTTACTACTTTCACTTCAGCTTCAACTACTTCACTAGCACTATCACTCTTACTCTCACTAATTACACGACTAAACGCTTTCACCTCCTCCTCATTCAGCACATCAAAAGAAATAATGCTGATAACATCATCCCATTCTCTCTCGTCAATAACCGCCAACTTCGCACACCTCAGCCCACACAACTCATAGGTAACTATGGTACTTTGGTGCACGCTCGTCTTCCCATGTACGTCTGAAATGTGTACCTCTCCACACTCCACACTCTCACCCGTCACCAGGGACCTTGGTATGACACCTACCTCTGCCCCCGAATCAATCAGCACTCAACTTCTCACTCCGTTCACCTGTCCCCATGCAACATTTCACTTCTTTCCTCCAACAACAATCTTGGAAACGTTCCCTTCCGTTTGACCAGTTCACCTGCCTTCCTGCTCGGGCATTCAATGCTCCTGTGGCCAGGTTTGCCACAGGAGAAACAAGTCACGGGCCTCACCCCAGCCCCTCCCACACTAGGTTTCGCTCCACTATTCTTCCTACACTCCACCGATCTATGTCCTTTCTCCCCGCATGCGAAACACGTAACAACACCACCACTAAACCCACTTCTACTCACAGCACTGTCCCCCTGACCTCCTCTGAATCCTCTCCCGCCATCACTCATTCCTGAACTGATCAAGGGCTTATAGAAGTTCCCCTTCTATCGCCCTGACATCCATGTCTCCCACACATCTCGTATATCCTCCATCTTAGCCAGCTTCTTGCCCTCTAAGTAAACTTTCCCACCTGGGGGTATAACATGTCTCGTTAGTGCTGTGGCCAGGGCCACAACACACTCCTCCAAGGTGGTACACCCCTGCAACACCCCCCGACAGACCCTCTCTAGCACTTCCACAATCTCACCAGCGGACTTAGTCTTAAGATACTCTCCCGTCAGCTCGAAGAGCTGATGACCATAGGTGAGAGTCGTCTCACCCACAGCCTTGAGGAGTACTCTCTTGACAGCATCATAGTCCCTGCCTTCATCTCTCACCCCTGCTATCCTTGTACATAGCTGTTCCGGTAAATGGGGAAACAGCCTCTGTGCCCACTCGCCATTATCAATCCTGCACTCGCCCATAATTCTTTCGAACTTGCCTAAGAAACCCAGCAACTCAACTCCCTCCTTGTAGGTTCCCAGCACCTTCAATTTCTCCTGCTGCAGCTCTCGCTTGTCCCTAGCCTCATCTTCCTCAGCCTTTCTTCTTCATCATCCCTACGCCTCTGCGCCTCATCCTCTCTCCTCCTCAACGACTCTTCGTCCTTTAACTGCCTAAACAGCTCCATCATCTCAGTCCTCCTATTCTCTTCTGACTCTCTCCTCAACTCAGCATCCTTCTTTTCCCTCTCCTTTCTCTCCTTAGTTTCTGACGTCTTCGCCTCAGAATCCCGATCCATCATAAATTTCATTAACCTCACCACATCACTCTCTTCTTTCCTCGCCATCTCTTCTCCCTCTACAATCAATTCTTCCTCACTCCCACTACGACTAAGATTCTCTGCCTCCGCCTCCACACCCAAATAACCACTCACTTCCAGCTCTAACGCTAGTGACTCGTCTCCTTCCTCAATGTACTGTGCTCCCACCGGACGCGTCGGGTAGGGAGAACAAGCAGAGGTCTGCGGCCTACGTGAGGGCCTGTAGGCAGCGTCGGGGTCGACAACGGGTAGCTTCCTGGTCGCCTTTCTCCTGACCTCCGTTTCGGGCTTGGTCATGGGAAGGTGAGTGTCCTCGCCTTCCACTGGAGTCCTACAAAAAAAATATTGAAAATACACACACAAAAAAATGAAAATTAGAAACAACTCTCACTTGGTGTCAGCCAGTATCGCTGCCACCAGAATGCTCGAAGCTGAATCACTTGCCACAGCCAGCGCTCAGTCGACGAATCGTTATGCTAGGTTTAGTATAATTGAACATTGAACACCACGAGGCAGAACCAAGGGTTTAAATAATAAAGCCTGGCTCCACCCCCTGATGACGCAAAAATGTACCACGTGGCATGAAACACAAATAACGCATGACTAATTAACTAATCACGCACAAACATACATACACACATAACTGTTCGTTGTTTTCTCTTTCTTCTCTCTTCTGCTTCTCATGTGGGCTGGCCCATACTATAGATCCATTTTTTTTAAATTTTAATACTGAGCACGTTAGCAGAATGTTAATATAACTGGCATAATGATTTTATTATTTTTATTCAATACGAACAAAGAAAGAGCTGATTGGTCACCAGCAACGTACAAATTGTGATCTAAAGACTTGTGTACAAAATGTTATCACATCAGCACTAACTAGCTCCATTATTTGTATCTTACTAACTCTTAGTCTCAGCATAATGAGATCCTTGCCTACCCTAAACCTTTCCTTCATCCCCATCCCCCCTCCCTCAGTTTGTGAAATGGTTTGGCCCCACAAGATGACAGAACTCTGGGTAAAGTGTCAGTGAGTTTCTAAGTTGTTACACTTAATCTCTTCAATGTATTAGTGTTAATTGGTTCTTAATAGATTTGTGCTCATAAAAACTTAAAATGTAGTGCAAACTACTGATGAACCATCTGAAGTTATAGGTGCATAGTGGAAGGTGGTCAAGGGACTATGTACCCCCTCCCCCAGATTTTTATAAATTTAATGGTTTTTTCCTCCCAGATTTCATTTATGTAGCTAATTAGAGACGATTTCATATGATTACATGTGCAAATATGCTATTTTTTTTTGTATCAATAGATGCAATTAATGTGAAAACATAATCACCCACACATGAAAATAAGCTAGTCACTCATAGTATTGTATTGATATTATGCTGTAATGTATATTGTTTTTATTTATATAATAACATGTAGCATAATGGTCCCATCATAATTTTCTGTACCTTGTCTTTAAAAATTATAATGTATTCTGTAAGACATTTATCCTGCACTCCTGTGCTATTATTAATAATTAATCTTCACCTTCAGATCCTTTGCTTTTTTTCATATCAATTAATTTAATATGCATCTTATTCACTACACATGTGCATGGCTATTGTAACTATGTTCTACCCACTATTCCCCCTTTCCTTCAATTTCGCCCTATGCTATCAGAAAAAAAATAATCGTGTGTAGTCCTCCATCATTCTGTCACTTGAAATTTTATCGTATACTAGTAGAAGAGACGGGAATAACAAAGCACCTTAGGTGTGAACTCTCGGCACTACTATATACTAGCTAGCTATTACAAAATAACTTCTCAGACCAATATGAATAATTTTTTTCTAAGCATGTATCAATATAACTCAAGCAATAAATACCGCAGCAAGAACTTATTTGTTCACATGATTACGAAAATAGGGGTATTTACCCACAAAAGCTAGTACCTGCACATTTTCTCAAAAAACAGCCGAAATAAAAAAAGTAGCGCAATAAAAAATCTTAAATTGTCTCAGTTCATATCAAAATCAACAGTTAATTGCCAGTAATCTCTAAAATCAGAGCGTGACAGACAGACAAACAGACAAATAGACGGACAGACAGACCAACAGACATGACAACTGTTATAACCCTCTCACACATGCACACTAAGGGTTGATGTACACGTACTGCATAGAACTGCCTTCTTGAAATAAATGCTTAGCTGTTCTAACTCCCTACATACATACATTAATGGTACATGATCATTCAATATTTAAATATTTATTGCCAAGAAAGAGAACAAACTCATTGCGCATCACTTAAATCCATGAAGTCTTTATCCTCACAACTCTTTTCTTTAACTTCTGGAGTCCTGATATAAATTCACCTTTCATTTTCTTTGTCAAATTTATTGAGTCTCATATTCTCTTGCCGTCATCCATATTAAATTAAAATGGGTGGCTATTATTTTTCTGCTCACATTAATGGAGATTACTCACCCATACTCTTCAAATTAATTTAGCATTCCACCATGCTTATGCTAAAATTTGTAGAGTTTCATCAATCCCGCTCCTTAAAATTAATTCAACTCCTCCCCTAGTTGTATTGAAAATTGAATCAAACTTTACCCCCTACTACTATGTTCAAAACTCACCACTGACTTAATATTAGATATGAAACTCATATTCCACTTCTATTCAATTGAACTTGTGCACTTCTCATACCAGCACACCCCTAGCATTCCTGTGCACTCAAAGTGATTCAGTCAAAAGTTATCACCTCATTTCACAGTGCTACTTTTCCAACTCATGTGTTCTATCCATAAGTGCCACAGGATAAAGAGCATAAATTTTAATTAAAGATTATATATGTCTGTTAAAACTGAGAAAAAATAATATTGATTTCAGCCAAGAATGACTGAATCATTGACCATATACTTTTGTAGGTTATTTCTGATAGCTTCTAAACTGTGGTGGTTCTCTCCACCTACAGCAGAGAACACACACAACAATGTAAACATTTGTACTTTAGCTGCATTTACTTGTTTTCTATAACTATGTGTTAGTCTATGTTCCGCCACAGTTCTTACTTGCACAACACAATTTCACCTTTTCAGTTCAATGTAATTTACTTAGCATTTCCTAACTTGTAAAAATCCATTTTCACCTTTTCACTCATTCAATCTTTGATTAACATTCATTACTTGTATTCATGTTCCAATTAGTTTAATTATGATTCACCTTAATTAAGTTTATTATTTTTGTTGACACTCTGCAGACAGTTCTGTATATATGTGGCTGTGTTGCAGTGTCTGAGTCAGTTGATTCTAGAAGTTTCTACACCATAGTTAGCTGCAAGCGATCGAATCCTTGCTGGGGAAGAAGATTCGATTCTGGTGGCAGCGAACCTCGCCCGGTTGCTTAGATTTTATCATCTCTGCTAGGCAGACAATACTGGTGTCTTCAGGCTGGGTTGTCTTCTTAACCGGACTACACTCACTCCAGTCACCACATAAACACTGGTTATACAGCTTTTTTGATTACAACTATGAAGACGTCACTATTTATCACATACATGCTTTAAATTTCTGTCAGAATTGTGCTAGTCCACTAACTGTGGCTGTGTGTTAATTAAATTTACTATATAATCACCACAACATGTTTATAGGGCTGAGATGAATATTTCTTATGTGTAAATTTGTAGTCTGTGTTTGCTTGTGGTTGTCAATGCTCTAGGTCTTTATATGAATTTACATAATCTATAGATTGTCCTCTACATTCTATAAATTCTTTGGAAAACTAAAGGAAGGACCATGCTGGTGTGGCTGTGTGGAGTTTCCTCCAAAATGTTAGATATTGGCCATATACTCCCTGCAGAAGCCATTTTGGCCACAATACCTATGAATGCTAAGAGACACACCCCTTTTGTTAAAATATTGGTGCAGCCATGGCCACAGTGGGACACTGCAATTCTGTCACTCTTTTAGTATAATTATTATTATTATTTATTTCCATGGTCCTCATCATGTGCTATTTTATCTGTACATCTCCTCGGCACAGTGTTGCCCTTACAGCAGTATGATACATAGCTTTATGAAGAGGAGTGAGATAAGTAATCAGGCAAAGTAAAAAAAGCTTCTAGCCCTAGCCCTATTAATCTTCCACTCTGGTATATGTCTATTAGATCTGATGTCACAGCATAAAATTAATACCTGATCATTTCATTATCCTCACCTGAATTTTACATCATTTCACCTCATTATTTGACATATTTTATTTCAATGAGCTATATTTATGCTCAAAGAAAGATCCCACTATCTCAACCTTCTACAGAAGGGCAAGTAGAAAGCTCTGCATAAATAGAAGCATAAGTGAAACTAGTGAATCTCACCATTAAGCTGAAGGTGAAAAATAAGTAGAGCAGCTTAAATTTTCTTTCAGCAACACTATTCACCTTTACTTTAAATTCTAACATATTTCACCCCCCCCTTACCTTCCCCAAGTGAAAAATCCTGCATGAATCCCTGTATGGGATTCCTTCAAGTAGCATCATGTAGAATGTGGGAAACTACTTTATAAGCTGTGCAGAAAATGGGCTACCATTTTGAGACAAAAAAGTGGTAGTCCTTTTCACAACAGTCAAAAACCTGTCATGAGAATAATGCTACATTGTACAGACTACCAAATAATTAAACTATTGTCTCATGTGCAGTGTGTGGAATAATAAAAAAATAAAGTGGCATTTGTATGTCAAAATGGAATTAATAATCACAGCTTTCAAACGGTAGATATTTGGATTAAATATTAAAAATGACGTGATAATAATTTATAGGGGAGCCAAAATTGAAGTATAGATTTATCGACATATGGGTGCTAATCCATAGATTTTGCACATATAGATGAGTTGCACAATCTATAGATTATGTGCCAATCTATAGATTGTCACCCAATCTATCAATTTATAGAATGTGCAGCACAATCTATAGATTGTGCAAATTCATAAAAAGAGCAGAATATCAACATTTGTTCAGTCTTTATTACTGTGGGTCACCATCATATAATGAATGCAATGATTAATGTACTGGCAAGTACCCTGCCACTCTGAATGCACCTGTGCATGCAATTGCAGATAGTTGAAAGTGTGTAATAAGTTAAAATAGTACAATCTTATCTCCTATGTTCCTCCAACTTATCAAAAGCAATGCCAAGAAAATGACCAATATAGCTACAATTATGAGTATCTATAATATAATGATAATAGTAAAGATATTATGGAGCTATTTGGCTTTAAACAATATTATCGCATGCGGTAGAGATGACAAGAACCATGCTTAGTCTCATGAATTTCAACAAATTAAATATATTGTCATACTTGTAACTATTAAAGACTAATTGATTGGTCACTGTATTGCTAATAACCAAAAATACAACTAAAGTCATCATCTGTATGTTTAAATAACAAAAACTGAAACTAAATTGAGATGTGAAATTTTTAACCAGAAGAAATTAACTAAACTTCAAGTAAGCACTATTAAAATAACTGTTTCTTTATGTGACTAATATACAATGATATTTTGGTCGGTCATCGGTCAACTGATTCACCCCCCTCAGGACTTCAGCAATGTACTATAACTTTACAAAAACATAAATACCAAAAGGCTAGTGAGTTTTGTAATTGGTTCCTGTTCTATTCTGCACATGACTGATACTACTAGCTCTATACTTTTATTACTTGGGAGTGAGTAAAACTTGATGATGTTCAAAAACAAGTAGCTGAGAAAATGATTTGAAAAATCATTATGGACACTTGTATGTAATAAAACTGTACTTTAAATGCTCAATTTGATTTACCTGATTTGTGAATAAATTCTTTGTTTGGCTATGACAATATGAATGGCCACATTACAAGTATGCTCAATTCAAAGTATAGGGTACCAGAACAACTTTCTTTCTCAGTTAATATCTGCAACACTTTGGTTTATTTAAATTTCTAGCAACTAAATTGCCACTACTCACTAAATCGGAGTATTAATGGTGAGGATAATTATCCCGCATTATTAACAACTACCAAAACACAAAAATTGTTATAGCAATTTTCTTTGTACCTATGACTAAATGAATCGTACTCCACTAGTTTAGCTCAGCTTGTAAAGTTGACTGTATTGTAAAGGCACATGCCTCTCTTTTCAGTTGTCATTTCTTGACTAGACTTACTGTAATAGAACTAGTGACGTGGTCAAGGCTTGCACATAGCATGTTATAATGCACTGTACTGTATTATGACACTGCTAGATTATGTTATATATTCTTATTTCTGGTTTGATGTCCATAAAAATGTTGGCCTCTTCAATTCATGTGACATATAGTACGCTATCTCCAATAGTGCTCATATTGTTATTAATTACATTTCAATCACCCAGACACCTTAGTTGACCAAATATTCCAATTTTAATAAAAGCACATGTACAATTAAAAATTGTACTTGGCTACACCCACATTCATGTAATCCAAACAGCCCTCAATCCCAACACATTAAAATAACTAACTTTCTAGAAATAAAAAAATATTCCAGGTATTACGTACTACTATTCTCTTCCCATAAGATGTACAGTTAATGACCTCCATGTACACTGCTGTGTAAGTTTTTGCATACTTAACTAGACCTGTGACCCCAATCTGGTTAGAACTTTAGTTTGTGAGCATAGGTTATATTCTCCTTTTCATAATTTAGTATCTAGAACATAAATTCATACATGTACATATTATTATATATAACTGATTATATACATAACTGTACATGTTATTTCCATGGATGTTGTTTTGGGGGCAGAATTGATAATATATCAAATTTTACATTAAAAACTCTCCCCATCAAGCATAATTTTTAAGTATGCTGTTAACTATACATTTTTAATCAGCTGAATAAAAACACTAACTATATATACACACACATATGTAATACGGAGTTAGAACCGAGAGTAATTTGCTCATTTTTCATAGTGTACAAATAGAGACGATCTAACACTAATTGTTAAATAATATCTGTATGTTGAGACCCCATTAAAATGCTAACTTGAGTTTTGCAGGAAAATGAAAGTGATTTCTATGGCAGCCATACTACATGAAAGTCTAGAAATATTTGGTGAACATTAACTCTATTATAAAATGTATCTGTTTCTCTTGTAAATACACGTATAAACTATAAACATAAAAAAAATAAATAAAACTATACGTTTAAGATAATAGAAGTTTAAGTTTCTCACTACACTGAGAATGCTGGTCACCAAGTTTAAATGATTTTTGTGGAGCAATTTTGTTAACTTGATTTTTTCGCTTCTTCCCAAGCATCACTTGAAGAGAATTTAGACGCTTGATGTCTCCAGAGAGAAATTGTAAAAACTAAATTATACATAATTTATATTTCATAACCATTACAAAGTTAAGTTAATAATGGCTACTCCAATTAATCTATTAATATATCTAATCATTCTTTAAAAATTGCTTAGGCTGTTCCACTGTGTGTTAAGAGTTAAAATATGACAACTAATGCTGTACTATACATGAAAACCAGACAATTGTAAATGCCAATATCATATGATAAAGAAAACTGGAGCTTGTATATAGGAAACTACATGTATACAAAGCGTCAAAAACGGCACATATGTATATACAGTATAAAAACTTTGAATGATTGTTCATAAAATGACAGCAGCTCTAGGAACTAGAAACCCTATTGTTTTCTTGCTCAGGCATTATTTTTTCCCCCCAAAGGTAAAGTTGCTGCTATTCCTCAATATATATATGTGACAGTCTATGGGAAAAGGGGGAACTTCACTTAAAAATTGAAATTGAGATATAGGCTCCAAAAGTAAGTCATAGGAAAAATTCTTTCTTTCGCCTATTTTTGTTTTTTGCAGAATTAGTCTTAGTGACCCTTACTCTAAGTCTATGCCAAATTTCAAATGCCGAAACAACTTAAAAGACCCCAAGCGTGCCGTGGAAAGACAAGCTACTTTTTATTCTCTCTCGTTGTCGAAGTACAATAAACGGGGAATGGGCGGAGTTTCAAACAAGCAGATAAAAAAAACTGCATAGCTTTGAGAATAGTGCAAGCAATCTACAGCTTACCTCTGGTTGAAAGTTTACCACTACTTGGAGTAGAGTAGCCAAGGATTCCGACAAGACAGGCTGTGAGACGCTCTGAAAGCTAAAAAGAACTCTACGCAAACTTCGTTAGTCGCCGTTTAAAAGCGGCTGTATGATTTAATTGCGTATGCGGGTACGCCGTTAAGTATACGGAAACATTAATTATACCGGGTTTTCTCTATTTGTAGTTTAATTGCTTTGCTGAATACAGCCCAGTTCAACTGCCAGTTTCTCTGCACGGGAAAGGTTTTACCCTCCAGTATTTTAGCACTAAGTTGAGATAAATTGTAGCTTTTTATTAGCATAAAAAACTCAATTTTTTTGGTTTGAGTGAAGTGCCCCCTTTTCCCATAGACTGTCACATATGTAATGTTCTTGGAAATACACAGGCAGCTAAACTGCACTTAAAATGCAAAACATACAAGTAGGAAGAATAAACAACAACAACAAGACAAATTAACAAACCAAAAAAGTTATGATGTTGTATTTAAAATGATTTCTATGGCCACTCAGCTACATAAATAACTTCTTATACATGTGAATCTAAAAGTAAAGCTTTCCTTCAAAATATTGTTTTGGATTCTACTCTTGCATCAAGCAAACGAAAAAAAATGTGACCGGTCCACAGATGACATTGGTGGTGAGCACAACTGTTAAAGTTAATCTACTGACCAGCATTTCACTAAATTATTCTATTAGCAACTACATCCATGTTTATATATTATAAACTTCATTCTTGCATCATGTATAAATAGCTGATAAGGCAAAGTAAACGGAACTGATATGCCATACCGCGCCACTAAAATGCACACTGTATGAAATGTTGCTTTTTTTATTTATACAATACAATATGAAGTGTTGCTGTCGCTATCATAGTTTCTAACTTCATTTATACTTAATTGGCTATTACCATCTCTTTAAAGGCTATGACGAAACCGTGATTAACATGTTTAAGAAGTTTGACCTTTGTAAACAAACAAAAACTTACAAATTAATCAAGGAAAGCGAATAAAGTCATGCAAAGAAACATAGCAGAAAATAAGGTTTAAAGAGCTACCAAAAAAAAAGTGTTTATCATGAATGTACTATTCTGCTGAAAAGGGGAAGGATAGAATAGTATCATACTTGTATACATACATACAGTCCTCATACCTTGTGTGTTGTACCAAAAAGAAGAATATCACAACAGCGATTCATTACATATGGATATGATGAGTATGTCTTTATCATAAGCTCTATCAATACTCCGCTTAAACTACAACACTTGAATACATTTGATGAAGTAGAAGACCACTAAAACCACAAGTACACAAAACTAATAACATAAGTAACAAACTCATCTTTGTACTTATTCATTTTTAAATACAACTACATAGCAACTCAACAGATTAGTACAATAAAATTGTTACCTTACAAAGGTTCCAAAGAATATTCAGAACAGTAAACACCAACATTAATGATGCTTCACTTCGATTTGATTCTTGTATCAGATTTAACAGGACTTGTACAGCACATGTTGATGATATGTCTTTTGAACAATTTTCAGAAACATCCGATACCAACTCTGAAAAAGTATTATTTGAAAAAATTATTGATTCATATATTACCTCCTACATAAATTAGTACCTAGATAGGAATTAGCCAGTTTAAATAAGCTGGGCTATTCTAAATAGTCTTAGACTATTCTGAGCAGTTTACAGTGTTATATAGATAAGAAAATAAAATAATGGAGCTGTACTTTATGTATATAGGTCTCAATAAAATATTTATGTATTCATAATGGATCAGTACTCATTGTTCTCGCTAAAACGGGAAGGATCAGTACTCATTGCTCTTGCTAAAGCGGGAAGGATCAGCACTCATTGTTCTTTCTAAAGCGGGAAACACAGAGTGCCACAGCTCTAGAGTCCCTAGATTTATGAGAGTTAACTGACATCAGGTGTCTTTGTAAACTGGTTGGACCTTTTTGTTGTTGTTTTTTTGTTTCAAATAATGCATCAGTAAGAAAAAAATTCCTCCTATCCACAGCCAAGATGATTTATCATTAACCTCCCTCAAATCGGTGGCTTAGATCTTGGAGGGTTATCTGTCCCATTTATAGTAAGAACTGTAGAATATTGAATAACAAATACTTCTACCACTTAACATACAATCCATAATAGTAAAAAAGCTCTGCAATATCCTGAAACCTTTGCTACGGGTTCTTTAACATTAAGATACTTGGAATCCCGTAAGAAATACATACTAAGCTAAAACAATATGTACATATGCACAAAAACCCATCACAATATTCCAAATCCTAGCCCTTCCCAACATGATAATGGCACCACATCATATTCACATCCTGGATACTAATCTTACCCAATGATTTCAGAATATCTGCAGCTGTAGACAAATATTTGCTATGAAGTAGCTGATCTAGAAGAACAGGCAGTTTCTGACGTATTGTAGGAGATTGCGAGTTGGCTACGTTAATTTTATTAACACGTAAACAGGCATCTCTTATAGCTTGGTTGGTCTGACTTTTTCGAATAACCCATCCACGATAGAAGGACTGGATTGTTAACACTGCTTTTTTCATTCTGTTTACTCTTTTGCGAGCTAAAACTCCTCGATAAATCCTTTGAACTGTAAGTACTGAAGTAGATAATGCAGAGTAATAAGATTTTACTGCTTGTGAAGCTCGCCACACTCTGAACCATGATTGGATCACTTTAGCAGCAGCATGCTGTTTGGCTAATTTTCGTTGTTTCTGCTGCTGCAGTCTCAGCCTATAGTACTTCTGAAGACACCTAGCAGCACAGTTCTCTTTTGCACATAGTTTATGAACTCGATATGCTCTTTGAAGTACAATAGCAGAGGATCTGAGAGTCAGCCAGTGCTTTCTACATATGTACATCCTTGCATAGCTTTGCATTTTAGTAATTGCTACCAATTTCTTTTGAATGCTCTGACGAACCAAAAGAGCTCTGCCAGCTGACTGTAAATGAATAAGCCCAGAAAGGAATCTCAAATACTTTGACCGACTTTGGTGCATTCTAATATTTTTTTGAATCACAATAGTACATTCTTTCACACGAATGAACTCATTTCTAGCAATATATCTTCGTAGGTGAGACTGTAAAATAAATGTGGCATTTCTCTTTTTCAAATACATGTCCTTCACTCTGTACATTCTAAAAAAAGACTGCAGTTGTACGGTTGCTACCAACAACTTTCGGTATCTAGTTCGAACAACGAAACCTCTAAAAGCTGATTGTATCACTATTGTGGCTTTCCTAAGGTTTGCGTACTTGTGAATAGCACAAAACGTTTTTAGATACTTCTGAAGAACAATGGCTGCATTATTTCTTATAGTTCTTAGATTCTTTGCTTCATAGTATTTTCGCCAACTTCTCTGAATAATTAGAGCACTGGAACATACTAATTGATAATGCTTTTGTTTTTTGAACAACCTGAAACATTTCTGAATTGTAACTGCTGCAGATCTAAATTTTAAGAATTGATTTCGTAATTTCCAGCACTTATAATACTGCTGAATGAAAGTCACAGCTTTTTTCACTTTCAAGTATTCACTTTTGCCCTCCACTCCCATCCTCCATGCTCTAAATTTTGACTGAATAAGTATTGCAGCAGATTTCAATTTCAGAAAGTGACTTCTTTGGTTGCGAGCTATGACATATCGTTCAATAGTGAGAGCAGCAGCTTTCATTCGCAAATATTTTGCTCGGTCAAGGTTCTTCATCACTATTGCACGATACCAACCCTGAATGCTAATTGACGCTGCTTTTAAATCCTGATACCTATTTTTGGTACTAACACATCTATACCAAGCTTGGATGGCCAAACAAGCTCTTTTCTCTGTTAAATATTTGTGCCGCAATGCTGAAGCTGTACGTTTGGCTCGTAAAAATTTCTGCAGGCTAATTGCAGCATATTTCTTTGCTAAAAATCGTTTCCTCAAAGAGTAGCATCTGTACACTTTCTGAATTGTAACTGCTGCATTTTTTACAGCTAAAAACTGTAGTCTGCATAAGCTGCTTGTAACAAAAGCTCTATAACGAGTTTGCAACACCAAAACTGCCTTCTTAGTTGATGTGTACTTTTTACGTGCAATAAAACCTCTAACGTGTGACTGTAACAGTACAGATGAACATTTCATGGCCAGAAAAGCATTCCTCTGTTTATTTGCCAAACATTTAGAGCGAAAGTGGCATTGCAAGCATACAGTTGCTGCTTTTAATTTCACAAAAGTTTTCCTGCATTTCCACTGTCGATAGGATCTTTGAATCACAGATACAGCTCTCAGTGTGGTAAGAAAATTGGCTCTTTGATTTCTTGCTAAATTAAGAGCTCGATAATGATGTTGTAAACATATAGCAGCTTTTTTCTTTAGAAGGAATTGCTGTCTAACCTTGAAACTCAAATAGTATTGCTCTATTGTGGCCACTGACAATTTCAACTGCACATAGCATCTTCTCTGAATACTACCTAACTTTCGTGCTCTATAAAATTGCTGCAAAAACACAGCAGCTTTTTTAAATTTACGATAATTGTCAAGCTCGAAATTCTTTCTTTGAGTAGCTCGAAAATACTTTTGAATCACAACAGCAGCTCCTTTGGTCCTTAAAAATTCCAAACGTAATTGTTGTGCCTTCTTGTAATTTCTGTATACGGCCTGAATACAAATACATGCCTTAATCTTCTGCAAATACTTGGTTCGCAAATGAAATCCTAAGAGTTTAGCTCTGTAACGCAACTGCAGAATAAGCGCAGCCTCCCTCATGTTTTGGTACCATTTCCTTTGTTGCAATCCTCTACAATGCTTTTGAATTGACACAGTTGCATTTTTTAACTTTCTGAACTCGTCGTATTCCTTGTCTCTCATTCGATTAGCTCTAAACCTCGCCTGAATTACTACTGATGCATGCTTCAATTTCTTATAACTTTCCCTTTGATTTCTGCCACATATAATTGCACGATACCATGTCTCAATAGTGATAGCAGATAATTTTTTGAGCTTATACTCGTTAGAATAATACCGAGTCTTTTTATTTGCCACATATCGTCTCTGAAAAGTCAAAGCTGCTTGTTTCAAAGCTAAATACTCTTCACGTTTTGACTTCTGCAAAATATATGCCCTGTAATAACGTTGCATAATAATCACTGCCTGCCTTTTATTTTGATAATGATTTAGCTGAAGTTTTCCAGCCTTTTTCGCTCTGTATTTGGATTGAATATAAGAAACACTTCGTTTTAACTTCAGATAATGTGCACAGCATTGCTTGGTCCACAAATAACTCCGAAAAAAACGTTGGATACAAATGACACCAGTATAAATTTGCATGAAATTTTTACGAACAACAAAACCTTTGAAAAACCGCTGAATAGTTTTAGCAGCAATTCGATATCTGAGGAATGTGGCACGCTGCATTTGCATCAACTTGACAGACTTAAACCATGCTTGTATCACAATACAAGATTTACGCATTTGCAGAAAATGTCTTCTGGTTTGGTAACCACGATAGAATCGCTGTATTGATAGCACTGCTAATTTCTTTTGTCTGAACTTGTATTTAGCTTGCCTAGCTCGAACAAAAGCTTGTAACGTAATACATTTGGCTATTTTTTTCTTGTGTTTCCTATTTGCAATGTACCTCCGGTATTGCCTTTGAATAATTATAGCTGAATATTTCTTTTTCAAATAAAGTTTTCTTTGCTTGTAAGCTTGATAGCAGTTTAAAATAATAAGTGCTGCATTTTTACGCGTTTCCTGTATCAAGAACTTGCGATAATAATGCTGAATTAACAGTGCAGATTGACGAAGCTGTAAATAATGTTTTCGAACCACAAACCCATGAAACCATGCTTGAATCACAAAAGCTGCTCTGTTTTTTTTACTTTGAAACTTTACCCTAAACATTCTCTGTAACTTTATGCAAGACGTCTTTAGCAGATTGTATTGCTTACGACATACATATCCTTTATAAACTGAAGTAATAAGAGTTGCTGCAGAATTTTTTTTATTATCCTCTCTCTTTCTACAAGTCACAAATTTTCGCCAAGCTGACTGTATGCGCCTTGCAGCAGTAATTTCTTTCCGAAGTAATAAAAGATGTGAGCATAGATAGCTAACATATGTAATAACTATCTTTTCATTTGGTAAAGTATTAGACATATCTTTGGAAAGTGCAAGCAGTGGAACCCCACCTAACACTGACAAACTTTCAGCCACAAGCTTAAAATTTGACTTCTCATTATCCAACTGATGCTTATGCTGTTTGTCAATACCACACGTTGGGCTAAACGTTTTGGACCAATTCTCTTGATATTGACTTTCAGGTAAATTACTGCCATCCTGACTTGGGAGACAATTTGATGTTGTAATATTCTTTATTTTTTCTCGATTAAGTAAGGAAGGGTGATAATGATGAATTAAATAGCAAAGTACCCTCCCATCGGAGAAAGAACTGCTGAAATTGTGAACAGAAATCCCATATATTGCACACACTTCTCTGCACCATTCTAAAAGACGGCTAAGTTTAGAAGACTCAAAAAAATAGTTAGGTTCAAATGATGAACGCCGAGATTTAAATTGCTGATTTACTTCTTCTAAGCGAGGAAGCTTTTTTAATACTGCTATTTCATCCTTCAGCTGAGATTCATTAATAACACATTCCACCTATAAAATAAATGAAATCATTCATGTTTAATTGTCTTGATTAAATGTAAGCAACATCAACATCTAATGCAGCAAGAAAATAATATTAATTCTTTTATCAGAAATAGTTACCTTAAAATGAAAGACTATAGCCCAAAGAAGTGCCAGAGTTTTCTCTCGATGTCCGTCTGCTAAACTAGCAGCAGTCACACCAGGTGGAAGTACTGAATAGAGCTTCAACTCATCCAATGCAAGCTGAACATTATGAATTCTCTGCAGATTGGTTAATTAAATTGAACTAAACTACATAGACATTCCTAATCTCAACACACCTGCATCTTAGTAGATGCTGGAACTCTCAACAATTTTGATAATTTCCAATTCCCTGAGAGAAGTTCAACAAGGCGACTAAAATAAAATGGAAAAAGGAATGACATGTGCATAGATGAAACTGTGCAAATACTTTTATTCTCACATAATTTAGCTTAGTATTCTTTCACTATAGTAATATACTACAGCTATGTACAAACAGTTAATTTATCCATACTAGCTTATTTTAAACTATATTAATAAACTTCCATATCTACATTTATCTATCAAAATTCTTTTTTTATCTTATAAATTAAACAAAAACAAAGAAACAAACAAGAATCACTTACTTAACTCTTTGAGTAAATCACTATAATAATTAAAAATACTCACACTAAACGAATTCCATCCCGTAAATCAGTTCCCAAGCTAGTCACGGTGCAATCAAATTCTTCAATAGGACTCTATAGAACATAAAAATAAACAAATAAACCGTGGGAAAAAAAAAAGTGTTCATAGTGGACTAGTCATATGGTTATCATTGCCTTCCTGCACTAAGAGCTTATAAAATTTTATTGTCTCACCTGAACACAAGTGATACTAAACCCAGTGTGAACTAAATGCTTCACAATGTCTCCCTCAGCACTAAGATATTTGCAGGATAACAACTCCAGAACATCTTTAGTACTCTGCATGAAATAATCATAATCAGATCTATTACTAGTACTCTGCATGGAATAATCATAATAAGATCTATTACTAGTACTCTGCATGGAATAATCATAATCAGATCTATTACTAGTACTCTGCATGGAATAATCATAATCAGATCTATTACTAGTACTCTGCATGGAATAATCATAATCAGATCTATTACTAGTACTCTGCATGGAATAATCATAATCAGATCTATTACTAGTACTCTGCATGAAATAATCATAATCAGATCTATTACTAGTACTCTGCATGGAATAATCATAATCAGATCTATTACTAGTACTCTGCATGGAATAATCATAATCAGATCTATTACTAGTACTCTGCATGGAATAATCATAATCAGATCTATTACAGTTGCACATACTAGTATGCTTACATGTACTTTATGTAGTTTATATACATTGAGGAAGCAACAATTAACTAGTGATGTGCTTGAGCTCAAATGGCGAGCGAGCCTAAAACTACACTATTGTTAAATGATTAATTTTAACTTAAACACTCAAGCTACTAAAAAAAAGTCAAGTTTAAATTACGTGTATACGGTAAAGGGGTTTCAATGCCATAGTAACCACTCCCTGCAACAATTAGAATTGAAGGGAAAAAACAACAAAAAAATACACAACAACAACAACAAAAAAAGAGTAGCATTATTTTTACACGTTTTCTTTGTGATATTCTTTAGCTAAGTAAAGGCACAATACTTTCATACAACTGAACATACACAAGGCTTACCTTCATGGTTACTCTAGTGGACAAAATAAATTCAGGCAAATACTGTTTCGCAGGGCTTCTAACATAGCGTATTAACTTACCACCACCACTAACTCGAATAGAAATGGAACTCCGTTAAGTTTGAGTTTAACTAAGAATTCAAAGCGGTAAACAATTCAATTTTTAGGATGATACAGGTAATGATCGCTAAACCGGGTTTAGTGAAGTTAGGGCCGGGGTCGAACAATGAGCTTACACAAAAATACATGAAGGTCAAAGTACAAATGACGTATGTACGTCCCCACATATATATAAACAAATATCCCTGATTTTCAATTGAGTTGATAGTGTCTCGCTCGCTTCGCTCGCTCACCAATAATACTATAAAAAGAATAAATAATACCCCAGCTATAACCTTTTAAAATATCCATTTCATAAAGTAGATTGTGCAGTAATGGCATTAGTCTTTACCATAATAATAATAATAATAATAATAATAATAATAATAATAATAATAATAGCAAGAGATATTGTATTATCAAATCTAGCAGATTGCCAATAATGGGAATACTTCTTTTAAGGTCGGTCTTCAGCCATATTTCTCATCACAATTAAATTTCCAGTCGTAGAAAAGTTCACTTGTGTAGTGATCTTTAAGTGTTTTTGTGCCCTACACTGAGAGTTTTGCCTGACAGATATCCCTTAGTGCTACTGGTAGAAACGCTCATCATGTTAGTACAAGCACTACTTAAAGTTTTAGTTAGCTGCACCTATACCTACAGCAAAATTCCTTGGCCTAAAAGCTACAATGAGTTCTAAAAATGCAGTAAAACTTATATTTTATTTGTTGTAAGTTAATGTTTATGCATGGGGCAGAATTAATGAAACTTATAGCTAGACAGACTTACTCAATACAACAGTCACTGCTATTTGCCTTGCCTACTATCATGACAGTATTTAAAAAAAATTGTTATAATTACAACGATCTGAATAAAATTTAATTCTGCTACTGTTAGACGTAAACTGGTCAATTGGATAAGATAGCCATATAAACGTTTTTGGCGTTATGTTGTTTTCTATTGCTAATACATTCAATTAATTTCATACTCATAATGTGTCGTAGAGTCTACATAATAAACATAGTACTTATTACATGAGTCAGAGTCTGATACAGCGAAATACTTCAATTAATTTTCAAGAGCCAGAGGCGAGTGAAAATAAAGCCTAAGAGTGAAATATCTAGCCATATCACTCAAGTGGTTTATTCCATGCTACTGCAGATATCTTCACTGAAGTAGTTCGTTGGTAACTCCTGGTGCAAGTTGGTTGTAAAACACTGTAGGGGCTCCCCACACCCCCAGCTGATATTTTAGCAGCAGCTCTAACTGGTTGGGTAGGCTCCACTAGAGTAAAGTAGCTGTAAAAACTGGTAAGCCAGGCAGGTTGCCAAAACTACTAGGGTAATGAGCTTGTGCAATACAGCCATGAGATAACACTATGTGATAACGTGAGTTATCTCAAGGGTCACATACCCAAAGATCACATTGTGAAGATATCTAGCGTGGAAAAGAATCTAAGATAGTGTTTAAAATCATCAATTTTTTTTTATAATACCAAAAAATGTAGTCAAACATATACTTTTTAATCACTTTCGGCATAGTCCGGCAGAATGTAAGCCATACCTCGCAATCTGGTATATAGAGTAGTATATTTTATGCTGCATTTTTCAGCAGTGGGGAACTATGCGAAATTGCAAATATTTAATTTCACACCAGTGAAAATTTAAGTTGGACCAACATGTATTTTAACTTATGTATGGCAATTCTAGGAGTTTTCTGGGGCATAAGAATCACTTTCTGGCATTAATTTAAAGAGTTAAATATGTGTCATATGCTCAATAAACTATTTGGTGTATTTATTTAAACTTGATATTAATTGTGGGTAAATTGTAGCCAGTTGCTATTCTTGTGATGGCATAGTCGTGTAGGATGGGTCATACTATGTGTTTGAAATTTTCTGCTTTGTGAACAAATTTCTTGATCCCTTGTATGTACCAGACCATCTGCGTCAGACTTCAAACCAAAAGGATCCATAACATTCATAGCCGATATCTTGAAATGCAAAAGTTCGGCACAAGAACAAGTTACTCAAATCATAAAAGTCTGAAAAGTTATTTTGTACCTCTGACACTGCCAGTGCTAACTGGAAGAATAGCTAGATTTTTCACTACTGATGAAGATTGCTGTAACCTCTGGCTGACTTTGGACAATATTTTTTCTAGTGTGTTGCTTCGAAAATTAGAGCAGATTAGAAAGCTTATAAAAACTTTTTTTTCACGCAAAGAATAGCTCACGGTCAACATGGCAGCAATAATATTTCTATCAGTTTCAAATGCTGTCTATTTTAGCTTTAATCTTCTTGGCTGCCTTTTTAATAATAGCTTCCACCTTTTCAGTTCTGCTTAACAAGCTGAAGAAGGACCTCGGTCTGAACGTTCTTGATTGAACCAAAAAATCCATCATATGTTTATAAGTGCTTAAAAAAGTTAGATTTGGATTAGAACAAATAACGTAGAAATTAGCCTATATGATATAATCATTGAGTAGCACCACAGCCCTAGCAAACTGCAACCTTTGAACCAGGAGGGAGACAAGAAAGTTTGCTTGCATATTCACTGCATGCAAGTTGGAGAGAAATCCTCCCATATTTATTGTTTCTGAATATATCTCCCATCCTGCAAGCATACATGCTGGGTCAACTGCACACTCTGGTGGCAGCAACCTTTGGCTGTCTCTGCCTAGCTACACCTACCACAGTTCACAACGGAGTATACAGTTTATATTTTTATCCTAAATTGTTCTTCATATAGTCAGCTTCTCAAAGCAACATACTGGCTTTCTTTCAACAGTGGGGAATTTAAAATATTTGCAAATTTTATTTTCACTGCATTCAGTAGCAAGAGTAATCTATATCATGTCCATAATTGCTAATAGTTGTAGCTGTTTTGTAATGAGTAAAGTCCATAAGTCACTTGACTTGTCGTTTGTCAGAGGTGAGGAACTCAGTGAAATTGCAAATTTTTTATTTCATTCCTGAAAATTAAATTTGGACCAACATTTCAGAAACATGTGTAATGTCACTAGCATAAGGTTATAAAGCCATGTAGAATCACTTTCTGGCATTATATTTTCAATTTAAGTTTAAGTTTTATATGGTGTTGGAAATTTTGTGTGTTAAAATAATTATACTAGCTAGGGATATGGTATTTCAACGTTATGGCGGCTTTGCACATAAAAACAGCTTATCATAATACAGTTATTGAAGATTACATTTTTTTTGTTTGTTTTACGGTTTTTCCATGTGCCTCGATGTGTGCTATTTTAGCTGTAATATCTCCTCGGCATGGTCTTCCCTTCTTACAGTAAAATACATAACTTAAAAAAAAAAAGAAGAAGAGCAATGAAATAAGTAATGAGGCAAAGTGAAAGACTATTTTTGTAGTATTACTCTTTTCCATTCCAGTTATACCATGTTTATTACCGTAGATCTGATCTTGTAGCATTCAGCACCTGACAATTTCATTATCTTCACTTGAACTTTTCCTTACTTTTTGCCCTTCAGTATTTCTTTCACAAGAAAGCAAAAAAAAGCACAATGTGTAACTACCTAAGTCTCAACAGGAAGCCTCAAGTGCATACAGCTTATCAACAACCCCTCTAACAAGGCCTGAGGCCAAACAGTGCCCCTTTTAAAGATGCTAAGGTTTGACAAAAGGTTAAGTTGATCACTTCATGACAAGAGTCAGACTGGGGCTAAGCACATGGCTGGCCACAATATAAAAGACCTGCACATGCCCAGCTCATGATTATGACAAACACTTAGTAGCAGGCTATTACTTGCAGTTTAGGCTGCACATATACTCACACACCAATTACGTATGCGGTAAAGGGGACTCAATGTCATAGTAACCGTTCCCGCAACAGTTTGAATTGAAAAAGAAGCAACAAAATCAAATCACGTTATTTAAAATTATCTTTGTGATATTCTTAATAGTAGTTGTAACGCACAATACTTTCACACAACTGAACATACCTACGCAAGACTTACCTTGGTGGTTCGTCTAGTGGACAATGAATTTTTAAGTAAATACTGTTGAGTAGGGCTTATAACTGTGACAAATAGCGTATTAACTTACCACCGCCACTAACTCGAATAGAAATGGAGCTCCCATAAGTTTTTGAGTTTTAACTGCACCCGCAAAATAATTCAAAGCGAACAATTCAATTTCTAAGGTGATACGGGCAATGGATGCTAAACCGGAGGATTCTGTTTAGTGAAGTTTGGGACGGGGTCGAACTCGGAGCGAACACAAAAATAGGAGGGTCAAAGTACAAAATGACATACGTACGTCCATATATACAAATACACAAACATCCCCAATTTTTTCATTTTTACCCCTGTAAGTGTCTCGCTCGCTACGCTCGCTCGCCAATAAGTAGTTATAGTAAATTATTGATGCAACAATTATCAACATTAACAATACCTTGACTGAAGAATTAACTTGAAAAAGACAAGGATCATAGTCAATTAATCTTGTGAGCTTTGCTTTGTCAAGAAATAGAATCAATAACAAATACTTCTTCAAAATGAATTGAGATGAAGAATCTGTTGATAAAATTCCTAAATACATACACAAATATTATATATTTATAAACATCATTGGCAACATCCAAACCAAACAGATAAAGTAAACAGATTTGTGCAAGAGTAACAAGACTGACTTGGGTCCAGAAAGTCTTGAGGTACATACAGTACTTATTCCTTCAAAAATGGACGTATCCAAAGGAATCAAAAAAATTCTGCTCAATTATCTCTTGCTTGTATTTTTAAATTCATTTGGCCTCTATTTAGTTTACTCATAATCAGTTCTCCTGTTTTTAAATCTGACCAATTTTGGTCCAGAGAAGTCAACTATAAGTACAGACAGTCTGTGATGATTGATCTAGATCTATGACTATAGACAGATGTTGCTGGTACACATGTGTTTCAATAAATAGTATAGTTAATCTATTTGTCTAGAATAATTATATTTAAATACTGCATGTACAGTAATAAACAATAAACAAGGTACCTTTTTGATGAAGTACATCTTTGTGAAAAAAGTGACTTTGAAGAAAGTTTCGAAGTGATATGATGATTTCCTCCGTGGTTTTACAAGTGACTTCTTTACCAAACACTGCCTAAAAATTTACAAAAAAATTGTAGCGTTTTCAGTTAAGTGAATAATCATTTTACCTCAAGAGCTGTTTTGAGCCACAGAGGGTGATAGGAGTTGAGGAGCAAGTTTGCAAGTTCAGTTTTCATCCCAATGTCAACTAAGGGATTTCTATCCTTTTTAAACAGTAATCTGTTATTTTCAATCTCTACCTGAAAGTATAATGCCAAAAAATGATTGACAGAAATGGACATTAAAAAACAAAACAACTACTGTTCATTAGAAGATACAATTTATGTTAATTAGACTGGCACTGTGTTACAACTATAATGTCTACTGGGAGGGTTTGGGGGTGGGGATAAGCTAACTACAGTCCCGTTGTTTCTAAAGCTTCCTTTCAATGAACATTGGTGGGTTAAACAATGCTACGGAATATGATATTGAAAGACCTAATTAGCACAGAAGGGAACCCCACACAAAGGTATATGACTGCACATATCAATAGAATATAGTCAGATGCACAAGGACAAAGACAACTATGGAAAAGGGTAATGCATGGGGAAAACTAGGCCTTAGCAACACAGGCACTAACCAAGCAGCAAATATAGAACCGACTAATCACAAATAATGGCAGAAAAAACTAATGACTTGAGTACATGAATCATTCGAGTCAAACCCAATACAGGAGATTGGAGCACTTCGGCAATGGTCCTGAAGGGAACAGAGCTGTAGCATTAATAGTCAGGCAGGGGAGGATCATTATATCATGGGCTGGCACGGGAGTTCAGTGTAAATTAACCTATTGAGTGGGGTGGTAACTGACTTTGTTGGAACAGTGATGCCCTTGGTACAGGAGCTGGCAAAGGTTTCCTCATGTATAGGAATAAGCAATCCCTTGGCAACAGGATCAGGCAATACACCTCCGGCCTCAACTCTAATGGAGGCAATGGGAGCTATCCTAGCAGGGGGTAAGGGGAGCCAGATTAGTAATCTGGCAAGAGAGAGATGAGTAGATATCTTCGTGGAACATTGCTATGAAAGGACACCCTCCAGAAACAGCAAGGTTGGTGGACAGAGTTTGATGGTATGAAGCAAAGGGAACTTTGAACTCTTGCTGGAGCTGCTGGCAGACCATAAGAAAGAAGGAGCTAGTTAGTTGAAAACTATCAATAACAAGAGGTCGACATCAAACCCAGGAGATTGCTGTGTGGCTGCAGTGTTTGTGGAAGTGGTCACAAAGTTAAAAGCAGAGATATATATTTCTACGTTGATAGCCTATATAGTTAGAATTGTCAGAGCCAGCCCAGAATACGGGGAGAGAGAGCCTGGGTGGATAAGATGAGGCAAGAAATGGCAACAGGAACAAAGATGTAGGGGAGGGTAACACCTGATCATATACCATTTGCTTCATGGGGGTTAGAAAAACATTGAGGCGTGATCATTATCTGAAGGAAAACTGGAGTATTCATGCTGAGTGAGGAATATGGAGATGTGTTCAGTCGAGTGAAGGCAGTGGAGTATGTGGTGTTGGCATTATCACAGGTGAGATCAAGCAGAGGTGGTGAAATGCAGCTGAAGTCGACATCCACCTGGTTTACTGGATGGTACTGGTGCATGCAGAGGACCGTCTGTTTCTTAACATGACATCTTATAGTTAACCAAGCACTCTTGTTCCACTTAATTCTGCCCTACATTTTTTCGTGCTTTGAGACAAGAAGGATTGAAAACCAGATTTTAATGAGTGAAGAGTACCCCTTTGCACTGCACAAGATAAAAGGACCCACAAGATATCGAACTTGCGATTACTCAAGGGTTTTTTAACTTTAACACACAATTAAGAACTAGACAATAATTAGAGCAGCAATAAACTCATGATTAAAGCATTTGCAATTACCTTCATTAATCACTTTTAACTATAAAATTTTCTTGCAAAATTAAAAGAATATTTCAAGGGGGAGGGGCAAAATGAACTCAAGGGGGATGACTGCCCCCCCCCCCCCCCCCGTTGGATTGTCTAAATTTAATAATAAAAACAAGCCTTCAATGATGGTAATTCTCATTAATTTTTTTTTCTGCTGTAGTTGTACCAATTACAATTGAAAGTGCAACAGAACATTTCTGGTAGAAAAAAAAATAAGGCAGCAAATTGTTTTTGGTCATACTAGGACCTATTGGAGCCCTGGCACAACTTCTACAATAACTTCAACTTACTTATTTCAACTTATTACTGAAGAATATTCTAGTGATAAGCTATCCACTCTCCAGTTGCAGTGGTACTGTTGCAAAGATTATCATCGTTCAGTGTAAAGATAGCTTGCAAATTCTCATCACCCCCTATGCTAACTAAACACTAGAGTTCATTATATTGGGTTAATTAATGTCATATTTTAATTAAACTAAAAAGTGGAACAAGAATGAATGGCTCAGGTAAACACCTCACCACTTATATAAGAGAAACATACATTGAGTCAGCAGGTGTGACATGCCTGGCTATGTACAATTAAGTGCATCACTGACATAAATATACAATACACAAATGGACATCATGAAGAAAAAAGGTATGTTATATTATATTAGAAGAATTTAGGTTTGGCAATATTAGTGCTGGGCGATAGTATTGATATTTGCACTATCCTGATAGTTGGTGAACTATCACAAGGTGATAGTTACTATAGTATGTCCAAGTTGAGTTGGCCGCTTAAAAAACACATGGTCACTGGAGCCTAGCACTCAGGGGGGTGGGGGGGGGGGGGGGGCCTCAGTGTAAAGACTGCTGCTGCTAGCTCTGGCTTCAGCTGTTTGTGTAGTTAGGAGACACTTTGCTACATGGCAACACCCCCAGCTGAGTTACTCCCTCTGGAAGGAAGGGTCAAAAAGTGCCATCTGGAGCTACTTTGGCTTCCCTGCCCATATTATTCTAGAATAAAAGAATAGAAAGAAGGTTTATTGTAAGCTGTGCTCTACTTCCATAAAGTATTCTGGAAACACCACTAACCTCCTTCCTAGCAATGTTAATATGCTTGTTTTTCTGGCTGAAAATCTTCAGTAACTTACCATTCCAATGTATAATATGACGTTATTATGTTTACTTATTCTTATGAATATTGAAAAAATCTGAATAAGCTTACTATCACGATATGTCCACTATCGCGATATTTATCAAGCTAGCTATCGAGATAGTGATAGTACCACTATCACCCAGCACTAGAATATATATAGTCAATATAGCAATGTTTTTTTTTTTTCACTAGTGTGATTTAAGCTATAGGTATGTAGATAGATGAAGGAGACAGCTATTTGCTGTTTAAGACATGCATAAAAGTAGAATAACCTACCCAACTGAGGCTAGCTAGCTTTCCAATATTCAACATACATATAATTAGATCATAATTTTCACTCTTAAATATTGTGATACCATATTTAGCTCAATATTGCCTATCCCTAGAAGAATTAATAGAAGGCTGCAAAATGTCCCACATGTATGTATGTAAACATCTATAATGTATTTGTATCTATGTATGCAATGCATATATAATAGTATGTATGTACATTATGTACACATGTACATACATACATACGTAGCTCTCATACCTCCAGTCTTTTAATGGCCAAACTGAAAGGCTGTGACTGATAAAGTAAAAAAGCTGCCTGTCTGAGCTTGTTCACAAAGCGGTAGTCATAAAAGGAGGAATTTTTGGATTGCAATTGTTTATCTGCTTTGGTATCACCCATATCCAATACTCCAGATACTACATACATATAAATACAATAAAAACAGTTTTCTTCTATTTGAACTGTAAATAAAATTTGAATATGTTAATATTGGTACAGGACATCAAGTATTAAAATGTGTAGTATGTACATGTATAGTGCTTCCAGCTTAAAGAGTAAATATTTTGAAATTTCGACTGTGTTATTATTTTCGTTCCAAAACAACGGGAAACCAAAAGGTCTACAAAGTTCTTTTTTTTTGTATACAGATATATTAAGTGAGACCTTGAAGAGGCTGAATTTTATCATTTTCACAATTTGATGTGTTTAGGCCAGCAAAACATTTTTTTTTTATATACTTGGACATTTTTCACTTATCACATGAAATATGGCTGGTAAAGTTTATTTGAAAAATAAATTGTGCACTAAATTTATTCCATTACTCAAAAATTACGGCCAAAATGTAGCAAAAACAGTACTGAAAGTATTTAGGCCAGTATTCTCAAGTTTTTATACTTGGACCTTCCTAGTATGTCAGAACATAGAGTAGAAATTGAAGTTTCACATACATGTATATAATATTTTGTGGAAAAAAAAATTGGATTTTTTTTAGCTGACTCAGCTTTGGCGGCAGAGATCGCCTTTGATGACATTTCAGATTTTAGCGGCATGTCTGCTACATAAAAACTTAGTGCAGGCGCACTCAAGTCAATTATTGCCAGGCAGCCAACAAAGCGGGTAGTACTTCTGACTGTATTTCTTTCTTCTGAGTGTAAGCTAATGTGTTCTTAGAAGCTGTAGCTAGTTTCTGCACCGTTTGGCTGTATCATAATGACGAATTCAATGCGGGTGGGGATTGAATGACGATCCGGTGACAACATGGAAGAAAATAGTGACGACAAAATAAAATGGTGATAACATATTAGAGTGTATGGGAGAAGTCCGGTTTGAAGTTTCTGAGGAACTTTGTGGTGTTTAGATTGCATTAACCTATATATTGTTAGCGACGATGAATTTGTAACTACAGCTTTGGAGACAAAAATGACCAGATCATAGTTTTTTCAAAAGTTTACTCTTTAAGCTGGAAGCACTGTATATGCAATATAGGGCACATCACAGACAAAGCAAAAGAATTTAAGTAACACATACTCACAATACACACATGTATTAATCTAACGTATGTGGGTGATTCCATGTCAAATCAACCAGTGGGAAAAAAAAATTCCACCACCCCATCAAACTTGTACAGTACACTGGTATTATCAATGCTGTAGATTATTATTAAATTATAATCTTGAACTTACATAGCTCTAATGAATTCAAAATGAACTTAAAAATAAATGTTAAGGGTGTAACCACATTCGTCCAGCACAAAAACTACTTCGGTCAACTCCTATCAGCCTACAATTTTTATATGTTATTCAACCATATTTAATCTCTAAAATATCAAAAAATCAGAGGTGTGCTGTACTCTATTCCTGAGAAATCATATATGATAATGTGTAATGGTAAGAGGCACATGCAAAAACGGAAAATACTGTTAAATTTGAGGGAGTTGTCCTTAGAGTTTAAAAAGAGGCATGATGATATTAAAATAGAGAAGTCTGCACAGTGGTGTAATAAATTAGAATATTTTTTGTGACTTTATACTGACTGGCTGTGACATCTGAACACTATTTTGAACTGATCTTAAGTTCGGTAGCAAGACTTTAAGTGAATTCATGATGACTTCTATGAACTTGTTTACAGCTATGACATTATGCTCTCTTTCGTCACATATTATGCAAACACGCTTACAGATCAATGGCACATCACTGGTGGAATCTTCTCTATCTCTACAGTACACAACTATGGGATGTAAAGTAAAGTTGCCTGTGATATATCCCAATGAAATGGATTTCGTGCACATCCAGAATGCATACCTGGGGAGTCCACAGTAACACACCAAGGTGGTTGCAATAAATTCCGTTTCTGCACATACTTCTTATCATCACACATTATCATATGTGATTTCTCAGGAATAAAGTAAAACACACCTCCGGTTGAATAACATATAAAAATTGTAGGCTGATAGGAGTTGACCGAAGTAGTTTTTGTGCTGGACGAATGTGGTTACACCCATAAATTTTATTTTTAAGTTCATTTTGAATTCATTAGAGCTAAGTTCAAGATTATAATTTAATAATAATCTATACATTGATAATACCAGTGTACAAGTTTTCAAATATTTGAAATTTAATATCCTCATACATAATACTATCATTGGACACTAAAGTTCCACCCCCTGGTTGATTTGACATAAAATCACCCATGTACTTGTATTATTCATGCTTGATACAATGCAATGTTGTACTAGTGTTTCATACAGGAATTTTGGTCGGAAAATGGGGGAGGAACATCAGCATTAGATGGTGGGGCTACAATGCTTTGAGATGTGCACAGATGGAGTAATTTACAAATGGATGAACGAAAAGATCAAAATTGTCTCGAGTCCCACCTAGTACAATTTAACATAAGAAAAAAATTTCGATCTAGTTCCCTCAAAACTTCATAGTAGCCACATGTATGCCACACATATCTGCAGGCATGTGTGCAGAGTGAACTCCTGTGCAAAATATGTGCATGAAGTATGACAAAACCCCAGCATAACCTGCACATATATTGCATGTGAATGTTGTGCACATCACAACTACACCTGAGTGGCACACAATTCTCCAGCACATGCGTTTGTTACATCTATGCCGCACACATGTACATCTATACTATACTATCTGTAGCTGCATCACACGCATCTAAACCTAGGCTCTAGATAGCTGCATATAAAAAACATAACTCACTTTTTTTCTTGGCACTACAATTGTAGCTGGTCATTGGCCTAAAGATATGATTAAGCCAGCGTATAAAACCTAGAGATAAATAGTATGTACAATAACCATAAGCAAGGAAATTATCTTCTCACATGTTGCAACATACAACAATTATTAGAACTAGCCCCACAATCCACTAATGAGCATATAACATAACATACAATGGATATTTAAATATAAGAGCTTTCTAGTTTACACATGATGGGTCTCTATATACCTCTTTCCTGCTTGGCTGCCCAGTGTTCATCATACAAATTAGATCTGCACACTTGAGGAAGAGGTTTCTCTGTTGTCACTGGCTGAGGATCCCTTACCAACTGAAGCTTACTTTGTGGCATTCCTTTGACTGGATTTGTTTTCACATTATCACTCTCCTTCAAAGGCTTTAACTTTGATCTTGTCTCTGCAATCAATTTATTAATAGACATACTATACATATTAAAATTGTACGTATGTGTTTATTATTTATACTCACTCTGTAATACTGTATTGCAAAAAACTCTTCGGCCAAAATTTTATATTTTGCAAGTTTTTAAAAAACTCCATTCCTACTTAATTAATACACCTACTTGCACTATTGACATGTAAACTTCACTGGCAAGTTCTAGAGGATTCTGTAGCATATTGGAAGAGCTAAACTAGCAGATGTGCCCAATATTGTTAGGTCAAATGGAAGTTACCCCCTCTACTTAATGTGCGAAACCTGAACAAGGTTGCCCTTTCACATCTGACCAGATTTTAACTCACAAAGCAATAGGTAAAGGGTCTAGCTATGCCTAACTAAAGGGAGAGGGAGGTGGTTAAGAATGTGACAGGGGTTACTGTAAATTACACATAGTATTACCCATGGCACTTTGCAAGGTGCCATTATTACTTACTCGATTTTTTGGAAGCTACTCCGTAACGATTCTCCTTGTGGCTCGACATTTGAGCAGGATTATAACCTCCCACGTTATTTGCCTGCAATAATTCACTGGGTTACTTCAATAACTAAACGATTCTTAATCAATTTACCGCCATGGGGCTTTCTCAAGAGTCTTGCCCCCCACCTGGATTCAGCAACAACTGCTCCGCAAAAAGAAACGTCTCGCTACAAGGTTCTAAGCAACTGCACTACCAACAATTGTACTTCTACCAACCGTAGACAACAAACCAGCAACTCAAAAAGCACTCAACCGCTTTACCGCGCAATTTTAAACGAAAGACGTTATGTGCAGGAACGGCTGACCCTCACCTTTGACCTCACGCAATGTCCTTGCGCGCGCTCTTGGTGCCTGCTTTCACCTTCGACCTCTGTGGAAGTTGGTGACTCTGCAAGATTGATGTAGGTAGTTGTTGGTTGCTCGTGTGGTTGGCTAGGTTGCATTTTGTGCTACTGGTGAGTGATGATAACGGAAGAGAGGACTACAACGGCATGAATTTACTTATGCAGTGTGATAACAAGTACGTGTACTAAATACTCTGATGTGTATAGAATAGATAGCTAATGAATTGCATGTAGAGCTATGGTGAATGACAGATTATTTGCAATGACAAAAAAAACAGAGTTTTCTTTAAGCACCTCTCCCCTCCCCCTCTTGTAAAGCATGTAGCTGTCTGAACTAATCATTTCTGCTGCCAATTCATTGCTGAAAGTGTGGGTTATCGAATACCATTTTATATTACTAGTGTGAGTACAATTGCATGGGTAACCATGCTATTAGGGATCAATAACACTCGTAAAGCAATTGAAATTGTACTCGGAGAGTGCTATTTTGAATGCTTTGTGAGTGCTATTGATCCCTAATAGCACAGGTTACACGTGCTATCACTCACTAATACAAGCCCATAGCAAGCAAATTTGGGTTGGTCAGGCCAGGATGTAGGTGTGGTCTGTGGTCAATTAATTTCCTGTATATATTATAATAATATGTATAGGTTACATCACGAGGTGGAGGTCGGTATGGGATTTACACAACCGAGGGCCGAAGGCCCGAGGATAGTGTAAATCCCGTACCGACCGCGCACCGAGCGGTGCAACCGACTTGTACCATGGCTCTAGGCTATAAGAAACGCATAACAACCATTTTTTCTGTAGCCTCGTTGGTCGCCGCTTCGCTTAGCTACAGATCGTAATTCTAGGCCACGGGCAAAAAATATTCACCTCCTAGGCGGTGTATAAGTGATTTATTCACCCCGAATTGAGAAATCTGATTGGACGGTTTGAACGAACCATGGTATAAGTAATAGTTATGCCATGGCCAACGAGGGGTTATGGAATATAACCATCCCGATCCTGAGGGCGAAGCCCAGGGATAAGGGCGGTGATATTCCATAACCTCGATGTTGCCATGGCACAACTGTTTTATACCATAGTTGCTGCTACTACTACTCTCTCATATCCACCTATATGGGACCAGCCCTACCACATATAACTCTCCTGCCGCTCTCATACCACAGGAATTTACCACAGCTAGCTGCTTTACTGCTTACTGCTGAGCAGCCCAGGTAGAGTTAGATCTGGAGATAACAGCTGGCAGCTACAATGCTAAAGTAAACTTGCTAAAGTAAACTTGCTAAAGTAAACTTTCTGGCGTGCTTCAATTGAATTTTAATTGAATTTTAATTTTGGGCCAGAAACACTGAAGAATTCTCTTGACACCAGAAGAATTCGCTTAGGGACACAAACGATGGGTTGATCAACCAACTTAGACTTCCTGTTACCAGCACAATTAACACGACAAGAAACATCGCACGACTTCACATACTTATTCGCTTGACACGGGAAAATATCATAGCCCCAGGAGCACCAGGAAAATATCATAGCCCCAGGAAAAATCACTGGGAAAATATCACTTTTAATCCATGGGTGTTACCGCAGCAACCATGGTATAAATTTATTTAATTATTTATTTGTGTCATCTACGTACAATGCAGTTTATTATGCAATTTCAAGAAAATTACCTTTGGTCAACAAATCGACCCATTCAGCAGCCAAGTGCAAAGGATGGGATAAGACAATATATATATTTTTAATTTTGTTATAGCTACTTTTATTAATTTCTGTGTAGATTGATTATATATTATTTATGCATAAATGGTAATTTTTGACTAGCACTTTCCAAAATATTCAATCTGTAAATGGAATCTCCAATAAAAATATTTACAACTGTTTTGAGACAAATGGCATCTGTTCTTTGTTTATGGGCGTGGAGAAGCATCAGATTATTTAGACCGAGGCTTACTTGGCAGAAGGGAATCTGAAGAAAACTTCCGAAATTAACGGATTAGCGCTCAATGATAGCGAGCAAACCAATAAAGCTCCAGGTGAAAAATGGCGGAAAGAGAACCTAACACTGGAATAAACCAGCGTGCATGCTCTCTACACACAACAACTAAAGTGCTACGAGGTGAACATATTAGCCCGGAGAAAACTGGACCAACCGGACCGCATGCTATGGCCCATAAATATGCTTCACAAGAAGGAGAACGTAACAGCTGCAAATCCTTGAACCTACGCGCATGCTCTACGCAGCAACTAAGGTGGGTGTGGCTACAAGGTGAAAATATTGGTCCGGACCAACCGGACCGCTTGCTACGGCCATGTAATAGTAGGCCAGCTTTTTTTTTTATGATTTGCACTTGTAGCTACACTGTATCAGTCACTCACTATCTTCGTATTTCAGCATTAGCTTCCTCTGGAATTTCGTGTTCAGCCTACAACTCATCCGAAAATGTTGAAAAAATTCCATCTAATATGGGTAGAGCTTCTGTGGTACACAATGACATTGTCTCCAACTAGAATCTCTCGAACTGTACGTTTTCAAGGTTAATGCTGCACGCATGCACACTTATCCGTACTATTTCACTTAGCAGCTGTGGTATTTCACTTAGTTTCCATGCTATTTCACTTAGTTACGCACTATTTCATTTCCCCGTGCGATTTCAATTGAACAGCTATTTTCCCCATACATTTTAATGGGCAATTTCGCACCGTACTATTAAATTTAGAAATTGTTAATTTGTTACCTACTGAAAACATTATGAAAGGTAGTAATGAAGCACATTCACTAAGTTAACATGAACAAAGTCAAAACATGTTCCTTTTTGGTTTTCTTATCTATATACATCTTCCATGTCATCGGCAGGTAAGATTTTTTGTGATTACAAGCATGACAGTAAACACTCAGCCACTGTACCTAATAAAATTCCTCCCCCCCAACCTCCATAGTACTTAGTGAGATTGTGTTGTTGTAGGCTTAGTAGGAAAAATAAATAATACACAAAAAAAAAAAGAGAATGGGGGTAATATTTTATTCTAAGTTTTGGTACAGAATTACATCTTATAAAGTATATTGCACGATTAATTTAAAATATCGATTGCTGTCTAACTTAGATCCCCCCTGGGTGAAAAGCCGGAAGAGCTCTAATGATAGTAGGAATAATAGGGTGTATTGAACATGTCTACAATCAGTATCAATCATGAGATCCTCAGAAATGTATCTGAGAGTTGGCTAGAGATAAATTTATCGTAGTGACAGTGGTTAGTGTGCAGTAGTTCAATATGATGGGATTTCCTGGATAATATTGAATTATTCAGATGTTCAATTTCTTATATGATATTTTCAATGAATGCAATTTTTTTCCTTTATGCTGGTCCACCAAATTGAGGCCCATGTGAAATAAGCACTGTCCACACATCGGGGATTTGCAACTGCTGCATTTTCTATATCTTCCGCTAAGTTTATCTAATTTAGGATAATGCATTTTTATTTATTATAAGATCTATCATTTAGATAGAGCTGAGATTTCTTCCCTGTGGCTCTATACCTCTCGAACTGTTTCTAACAATTTCTTGGGGGGATTAGCTTGCAGAATATGAGTTGAAATTTCATGATTGCATTTATTCACTTCAGTGTGTTTTCTTTTTCTATTGCTTTTCTTTGTAGTGGGTGGAGCTGCTTTCGATGTCTCTGACTTAGACCAGCTGTGAATGAGGGCTCAAGAAGTGTCAACATATGATCATGGAGTTACCTGATACTGCTGTAATGATGGCAAGTGAGTGTTCTCTAGAGTGTGTTTGTAATATAAGGAAGTATTGGTTCCAATAGGTCTACATTGCTAGAATGTATCACCAACACTCACAGCAGTTAGTGGCTCTGGCTAGCTTGTTGTGGTCACCTAGGACATAAGTGTTTGTGTGACAATAATTGTACATGTAAATGTGTATGTCAAGTTATGTAATCAGTATATGAGACCAGTACTATCGCAAGATGTTGACAATCTCAGTGAGTGAGTAGTCAGTCATTCTCGGCTGAAGTAATTATTGGCTGTTAGAACGAGAAAAATTTGCTATTACAGACAGTATATCTCCAGCCCCTTACTATTAAAAAAAAACAAAACTACCACTGATGAGCAGTCATCCTTAGAGAGCTAATAGTGTCGGGTGAATCAGCCATTCTGGCAAGGCAGTAACAGGTAGCAGCTAGGCTTAGGCTACAAGCACTGAGAACAGTGGCTATCAGGACTAATGTAATTGTGCCCGGGTGCCATTGCTCCACATGTGACACACCACATGTGACCACTTAGCCGCATGGTCGCAGTATGTGCAGGTCCTCTGCTGACCTTTACCTGGGTTCGGGTGATGTGATGGTGGGCTACATCTCCGTTAACTTACTCACTCATCACGTAGTTAATTGTGGCTTAATTAGTGTGGGTAAAACCCCTAAGATACTCTAAATAATTAGCTTTCTTAGCTAGGTTGGATATATAGGATCTACATCATCAAGCCACCACCTCATTGTGAAATCATCAGTACCCGGCTTATGGCCTTTCATACACAATAGATACTTACAGATGTAATCGGCCAAAAACAGGAGTTCTAAGGCTCGATAATACATGGGCATGCTGCCGGTCCATTTGCCTTGCTTAACTAGTGCAGTTAGGTTAAGAGTTGGACTCTAGTTCTGATGCTGTTACTCTACCCACAGTCGCTATCTTTAAATCACGAGAGCATGCTGCCAACCCTCATTATGGTCAGGCATAGGCTTCGTTACAGGTGTGGGGTGCATAGCCGGCTCCCACTCTTCTTATTCTAACCTTCATGCAACAATTTATGATCATCATTGTCCATTGCATATTAGTAACTATCTGCAGTATTTAGTAATTGATCTGCAGTATTTAGTAATGGCCAGACCCTCTCACGGTATTGCCAAGATTGGCTCTGTCAAAGTGATCAGTTTTCTCGAAAGCATAGAAACTCCTGAATCAGTCAGGTACATGCTGTAATTGAGATTTATGCTGATGTGAGTGTTACATGAGAAGGGAGGTGGAGAAAATAGGGGTTACATGATGAGAGAGGAGATTAGAGAATGAACTAGTGCTGGATGTGTGTTAGGACTCATAAGCCACACTACACTATGGCCAGTGTGGCATTATATAGAGCATAGGTAGGAGGTTCTAGTGCATATTGTAGTTAGATTTTTACTAGAGGTGTGACGGTCCACCAGGGGCCCTTTAATAGTGTCTATGCAGGGCACGCTGCCCTTCACGCTATTGATACTGGACTTATTCTCACACTATCATATTCGCTGCCTGTCTCTATTTTCTTACTCTCAGGCTCACTGCCTGTGTATTCTTGCACTATCAGGCTCACGGCCATCATTCTCAGGCTCGCTGCCTGTCTAGTCTTACGCTATCAGGCTCATATTCTCTCACTATCAGGCTTACTGCATGTCTACTCTCACTCGCAGGCTTGCTGTCATCTATTCTCTCACTCTCACTCAGGCTAGCTGCCTATCTATTCTCACTCACTCAGGCTCGCTGCCTGTCTATTCTCACTCCATCAGGCTCGCTGCCTATCTATTCTCACTCTCACTCAGGCTCGCTGCCTATCTATTCTCACTCTCACTCAGGCTCGCTGCCTATCTATTCTCACTCTCACTCAGGCTCGCTGCCTATCTATTCTCACTCTCACTCAGGCTCGCTGCCTGTCTATTCTCACTCTCACTCAGGCTCGCTGCCTATCTAGTCTCACTCTCACTCAGGCTCGCTGCCTATCTATTCTCACTCTCACTCAGGCTCGCTGCCTATCTATTCTCACTCTCACTCAGGCTCGCTGCCTCTCTATTCTCACTCTCACTCAGGCTCGCTGTCATCCGATCTTGCACTATCAGACTTGCCTACTTAATCTTGCACTGAGCCCCAGGGCCTATCTATTTTTGCATGCACTATCAGGCTTGCTGCCTATGTTTTCTCAAACTTGCTGCCTAGGTATTCTCAGACTCACTTTCTATGTATTCTCAGGTTCGCTGCCTACGTATCTATTCATAGGCTTACTGCCTATCTTGTCTCAGGCTCACTACCTATGTATTCTCTGGCTCACTGCCTATGTATTCTTAGGCTCACTGCCTATGTATTCTCAGGCTCACTGCCTATGTATTCTTAGGCTCACTGCCTATGTATTCTCAGGCTCACTGCCTATGTATTCTCAGGCTCACTGCCTATGTATTCTCAGGCTCACTGCCTATGTATTCTCAGGTTCACTGCCTATGTATTCTCAGACTCACTGCCTATGTATTCTAGGGCTCACTGATGTATTCTCAGGCTCACTGCCTATGTATTCTAGGGCTCACTGATGTATTCTTAGACTCACTGCCTATCTGTTCTCAGGCTCACATATGCATCTGCATGGCACTCACTCAATTACCCCGTTACGCGATCGGGACATGTTCCTTCTCACTTGTGTCTGTTGCTGCCTCCACCAGGCACACCGACTGTTACTATTAATAGCTAATGCCAACTTTTGAAGTTCCATGTGAATAGGGATGTGGAGCAGATAATGCAACAGGGGAGGGATATTCTTAGTAGTTGTAATACACAATACTTTCACACAACTGACATACCTACGCAAGACTTAACCTTCGTGGTTAGTCTAGTGGACAATGAATTTTCAAGTAAATACTGTTGCATACGGCTTATAACTGACAAATAGCGTATTAACTTACCACCGCCACTAACTCAAATAGAAATAAAAGTGAATGAAATGAGTTTTAACTGCACCCGCAATAGAATTCAAATTGGTAAATAATTCGCTTTCTCTAGAGTGATACTGGTAATGATCGCTAAACCGGAGGATTCCTTTTAGTGAAGTTTGGGATGGGGTCAAACATGGAGTGAACACAAAAAGGTCAAAGTACAAATGACATACGTACGTCCACACATAATTACAAACAAACATCCCCGATTTTCAATTGTGTTACCCCTGAGAGTGTCTCACTTGCATTTATAGGAGTAAATCTTGGAGTCACAAGCCACTTGACCAAGAGTGGTGTAGAGAGGAGTTATGATGGTACTGTTAGCATGTGAGGTTAGATTCTCCACCCGGTAGTGGTGTGACAGTCAGGCAGACCACCTTAAAGTATCTGCCCCAGGGCTGGCTGCCCTTCATTCAACATCTAATACTACTGCGTACTGCCCCTCACAGCTATTGGGCCAAGCAGCCCTTCAGCTAATCACTAAGTGTGATACATACACTCTACCCTCGCTCAGGTCTTCTTACCTGGGCATGTGGTCCCTCACTTACAGTATTAACGACTGCTGGGGGCACTCTCCCCTTACTCGACAACCACTACCCAGGTTGTGTTCCTGGAGTCTACTTAGACTCCAGTGTGCAGTGAAAGCAGGTGAGATGGGAGTATACAGGACTCACCAGTCCTGGTTTACTGAAGCTGTGCCCACTCGGGTTACCCGAGACAGACATGGTGGCTGAAGTCATCCAGGTACCAGGCGCTGATCACAGCTCCAAGGTCAGTGGCACCACTCCCTTCTCCGAGGAACTGTGGGTCCGGTCTGCGAACAGCGCACGAATCGCCACAGCTCTGGGGACAGCTAGTATCGCTGCCACCAGAGTCAAGCAAGAGGGGTTAGCCTCACTTCGAGATTTACTAGAAAATGCTACTGTAAACTTGACTAAATTACAACACGTGGCGAGAGGACTTATGAGACGAGTCCTCTCGCAAAACTGACCAATCACAATGCTACAAGAAACTACCGCAGGTGACCTGCGCACACAATGATCACAACTCTAAATAACACACACGCATAACAGTCTTAAGTTCTTTCTTTTCATGTGGGCTGGCCCACATCTCCCCCCTCCTCTCTTGAAGGACTGGTGTCACGGCTGCTGTCTCCACCGTGACATCTGCTTAATTCGTCAGCCACAACGTTGCTGCTCCCAGTCCTGTATTCCACCGTGAACTGGAACTCTGATAACTTGAGGGCCCAACCATAGACCCGTCGATTCTTCTGCTTGCCAGAAGTTAGCCACACCAAACTCTTGTGGTCTGTAAATACAACAAACTTCTTCCCATACAAATAAAAAGCAAAATGAATCACTGACTGATACAGTGCCAACCCCTCCAGTTCTTGTGCACTATATCTCTTCTGGGCATCCTTTAACTGCCTGGAGTAGAACGCTACAGGTTTCCACTCTCCTTCCCTTTCGACAGACAATACTGCTCCAACTCCTGAAGCACTCGCATCGCATTCTACGCAAAACTCATCCTCCTTGCATGGCACACATAAACACACATGATTACATAAAGAAATACACAACTTACGGAACGCCTCCAGCATGGAGCTCGTCCACTGCACTTCCCCCGGTGAGGTCTTTGCCGTGTGTGGAGTCAGAAGAGACGACCACTCATGGAAATCACGGACAAACCTACGGTAGTACCCAATCAGACCCAGGAAAGCTCTCAGCTGCTTTCTGGACCTAGGAACCGGGTGTTCCTCCAATGCCTTGACTCTCACTCTCGGTACACTCATAACTCCGTCTCCCACAACATGTCCTAAGAACTCCAATCTCCTCTTCCCAAACATGCACTTGCTCTTTCTACATGTTAACCCCGCCTCACGCAACACACCAAACAACGTCTTCAGGTGCCTAACATGCACCTCCCAACTACCCGACACTATCAGAATATCGTCTATGTAGACCTTTGCGAACTCGTCGCACCCAACTAATACCTCATCCATGAGCCTCTGGAACACCGAAGGGGCATTACACAGCCCGAACGGCATCCTTCGATACTGGTATTTGCCAAAGGGGCAAATGAAACAGGTCTTCTTCCTGTTCTGTTCTACCACCTCCACTTGGTGAAACCCCTTAGCCAAGTCCACCTTTGACAACACACGACCACTTCCCACTCTCTCAAGTAACTCATCCAACCCCGGGATGTAGTAAGGCTCCTTGACTGTCACATCGTTGAGCCTCCTAAAATCCACGCACAACCTTATGCCACCCCCTGACTTCTTCACTGGCACCAACGGCGATGCCCAACAGCTATTGCTGCGCTCTATGATACCACACTCCAACAAATTGTCGATCTCTTCCCTCACTGCATCTCTAATTCCCATGGGCACTGAGTATGGAGACTGCCTAATGGGTGGGCTGTCTCCAGTGTCAATACACATCTTAACCCTATCCGTATTCCCTGGCACATCCGAAAACACATCCCTGAACTCACTCATAACACTTTCCAACTCTTCCACAACCAAACCTTTGCAATCGTCTCTCAGCACATTCCTCTCTTGACTCTCTTCTTCTAACACTAAATCCAACCTATTGACTTCTTCCCTCTCCTTGAACTTCTTCAGACAGTTCACATGCACCACCTTAGCATGCGACTCCTTCCCAACCTTCCCAATCTTGTAGTTAACCTCCCCCATACGTTTTAAAACCTTGTACGGACCTTCCAGGAGTCAGCCAACTTGCATGACATCCCAGGTATCCTGTATAAGACCAACTCTCCCTCCGCAAACTCTCTCATCTTGCTCCCCTTATTGTAGTACCTCAACCTGCCTTCTTTCCCCTTACTCATCTTCAACGCAGCACAATCCCTCATTCTCTCCAACCTGTCCATTAATCCAGCAACCCAATCGCACACATTCCTTTCCTTCCCTTCTGTCTCGTAAATACCGTGGTATAGTGCATCCAATGGTGTCCTGACCCTGAACCCAAAGACTAGATCAAAGGGACTGAAACCACTATCAGCATGAGGCATCTGCCTCAATACGTACAATGCCAACGGTACATGTCCAACCCAGTCTACCTTATCCTCAACACACCTACCAAGCACACTCTTGAGGGTCCCGTGCATACGCTCCACTGTTCCGTTAGTCTGTGGATGGTATGGAGACGTCCTCAGCTTCTGCACTCCCAACAGCTGGCATAACTGCTTCACAACACGTCCACAAAACTGTGAGCCCTGGTCCGACAGCATCACTTCCGGTATGGCTGTCCTCGAGAACACGCACCATAACCCCTCGGCTACTGACTTCGCCGTCACACTTCTAAGAGCTACTGCCTCTGGCCACCTGGTTGCTAAACATATATAGGTGAGTAGGAACCTACACCCACCCTTTCCCTTGGGCAGTGGACCGACCAAGTCCACAGCAACACTCTCAAATGGCTCAGATAGAACCGGTCTGTCGACAGCAGGAGCCTTCCTCGGCCTCCCTTTGCTCTTCATTTGGCACGTCTCACAGCTCGCACAATATTCCAAAATCTCTCTACTCATTCCCGGCCATATAAAATGTTTCCCAACCAAGTGCGCCACCTTCTCCCCTCCTAGATGTCCGCACTTCTCATGCCCCAACACCAAAATCCGTTCCCTGAATTCCTTCGGTACCACTATCACATCAACAAATTCTTCCCACGACACATACATTCCCCTCAACAGCAACTCCTTATCCCACTTGAAACCTCTCTCTTCTCTCTTCCCCAACTCTCTCCACGTCTTTAAACTCTCATCTGACCTTAAACATTCTCTGAACCTTTCCCCGTCTGAGCCCTCTCCCATAGGCCCTATCTCCCCTGCTAACTGATTCAGCTCTAGCTCGGAGCTGTTCACAGCAACTGAGTCTAAATCCTTCGCACTCCCTTCTTCTTCTCCTTCCTCCTCAACCACACTCCCCCTCGTGCTCTCTTGCATAGATTCTACCTCCCCTTCTTCTACCGAAGCCTCCACCTCATCTCCCAAGTCTTCCTGAACAGACTCCTCCACTGTGCACCACAACTCCTCTACTTCTGCATCCTCCTCACATTTGTCTAGCTCGGCCTCTGCCTTAGCCTGACTCCTAGTCAAAACCTTGACTTCGGCCTCCCTTCTCGCTTCGGTCTCACTCTCCTGCTGGTAATCGGCGACTGCCTGAGCATAAGCCTTAACAGCCTCCTCATCCCTCAGACTCACTGGGACTATGCTGGTAACTCCTTCCCTTTCATCGATCATGGCCAGCTTGGATCTTATCACCCCTCCTACTTCATATGTCACCACAGTACTCCTGTGTGTTCTCTTTGTACCGTGGAAGCTCTCTACATGAACCTCCCCGCAATCCTCGTGACTATCTGACAATAGCTCCCTTGGGATAACTCCCACACTCGCCCCAGAGTCTACTAGAACCTTGCATCGGACCCCATTGACAAGGCCCCATGCAATATTGTCCTTCTTCCCTTCAACTACCAGCTTGGCTACTCTGCCACCCTCCTTTTTCACAGGCGCCCCCACCTTCTTACTCATGCACTCTGTACTCCTGTGACCTGGCTTACCACAGTTGTAACAGGTTACAACTCTAAAACCCGCAGACCCACTGCTAGGTTCAGGGCTCTTGCCCTTCTTGCAATCAACAGCCCTGTGGCCCTTAGCTCCACATGAGAAACAAGTTAACTCTCTGCTCACAAATCCATCCCTCCTTTCTGTCTTAAATCCACCCCTCTCTCCAACAAATTCTCCCATCCATGGCTTGTAAAAATTCCCTTTCTGCCTCCCAGACATCCATGTCTCCCAAGCATCTCTCAACCCCTCTGCACTTTTAATTTCTTTCCCCTCCAGATACACTCTCCCTGCCTGTGGCATGACCTTCCTAGTCAGTGCCGTGGCCAGAGATACAACACACTGTTCGTGGGTAGTACAGCCCTGCAATACCCCTCTGCAGACTCTCAGGATCTGCTCGCATATTTCCCCTGCAGACTTCTGCTTCACAACCTCCCCAGTTAGCTCAAACAGCTGGTGTCCGTAGGTGAGTGGAGTCTCACCCACGGACTTCAGTAAGACCTTCTTCACCTCCTCATACCCTGCATCTCTTTCCCTCACACTACTAATCCTTGCACATAGTCCTTCTGGCAACCTCGGGAACAGTCTCTCTGTCCATCCCTCTTCTCCAACCCCTGACTCTTTCATAATTCTCTCGAATTTGCCCAAGTAATCCACCAACTCCGTAGCCTCTCTGTACGACCCCATAGCCTTCAGCTTCTCCTGTATTAGCTCTCTCCTATCTCTTCTGAGATTATCTTCTTGCCTTCTAGCATTCTCCTCGTCCCTCTTTCTTTCCCACTCTCTCTTTCTAGCCTCTTCAGCCTCCCCCCTTCTCTCTTCTTCTAGTCTCCTATGCTCTGCTTCCTCAGCCCTGTATCTCTCCAACTCCTCCTGTCTAACCCCCTCTTCGGCCTTGCGCCTCTCTTCTTCTTCCCTCCTACGTTCTCTCTCCTCCTCCTTCTGCTTCTCATCTTTCTCAATCATGTACCTCAGCAACACACTGAGCTCGCTCTCCTCCCTCCTAGCCATCTCTTCTGGCCTACTCTCGTCTACCTCCACCAACTGCTCTGACTCAGACTCAGCCCCTGACCCTGCTGACTCACTAACAATGGTGTCCAGCTCCTCAGACTTTCCCGTTCTGACCTCCGTAGGCCGCCTAGGGTATGGTGATCTTTTGGAGTGACCGGGTGGGTGGGTAGGTTTGTACTCGCTATCCACGAGCGTCGTCCTTCTCGATGTCTTCTTCTTAGTCCCCACAGCTCGAACCTCAGTCATAGGGAAGTGAGTGTCCTCGCTGCCCTACTGGAAAGCTGCACAAAAAAAATATACAACACGGATTACAAAACTCAACAACGGAAGTAAAAATATACAACACGGATTACAAAACTCAACAACGGAAGTAACGGTACAATTAAAAAAAAATGCAACACAAAAAAACACAAGGTGAATGACACACAAATACCACGCCGTTCGGGGGATGTCTCCCAGTGGTAGTTCCCAACACAGCCGAAGCTTGCAGGAGTGAAGGCTCCGCCACCGTAGTCCGGAGTCTGTGAATGAGGTAAGTCCACTGCCGCTGTCGCCCAGTGAAATGCGTAGAACACCACCGCCTCGGCCTGATGTTCGTGACTGGATTTCTTCTTTCTCGCTGCCGCTGTCGCCCAGCAAGAGTGATAGCTCCCACAGCCTAAGCTTCGAAGCTGCGCGTCCTTCTACGGAATGTCTTCCTTCAGGGTGACTCGGGCTCGACTGGAACTCGTTCCGCCTGCCCTCGGTAAGTTGGTTCGTTCCTCCACACAAGCGCACTTGTTGTAGGTTCGTTGGTAGTCTCCAGCGGAATGTCTTCCCCAGAGATCCCACCGCTGCCACCAGTTTCTGTGGGTCCGGTCTGCGAACAGCGCACGAATCGCCACAGCTCTGGGGACAGCTAGTATCGCTGCCACCAGAGTCAAGCAAGAGGGGTTAGCCTCACTTCGAGATTTACTAGAAAATGCTACTGTAAACTTGACTAAATTACAACACGTGGCGAGAGGACTTATGAGACGAGTCCTCTCGCAAAACTGACCAATCACAATGCTACAGGAAACTACCGCAGGTGACCTGCGCACACAATGATCACAACTCTAAATAACACACACGCATAACAGTCTTAAGTTCTTTCTTTTCATGTGGGCTGGCCCACAATAAATAATGTTCAAATAAAGTAATGGTGTCTGAATCAGTATAAGATTTTATCAAGCAAGGATATTCTTAATGCTGGCTGTTCAGGACCAAACGATAGCCCTGAACAACAAGAGTGAAGACTGAACAAGAGCTTCGGCGTGCAGATTACAATTCACAATATTGCTATCACTTTACCAAATCATTTGAACTTAAACATATTCGTACGCACTCAACTCACTGAAACTTGTACCATGTCAATTATCATAAATTGGGCTGTAAATATATGTAGTATTACCTCTATCAAGTTTTATTGTAATTGGCAATCTGTTGTTGTGCGAATTACTTCGACCTAAGGCGGATCTATTACGAAGGCATAGTATCCTTCTTTCTGACCAAGGCTTAGTACGCAATTTCAGCTGCGTTGGTTATCGAGCTTGGTAGGGTGTGGTCCTTCGAGTTAAAGATTCTGTCTGTGCGCCTTACAACCTGCAGAAACTGGCCATGTCAACTAATATTGATATGCTAGAATATGCATGAAGTTCTATGACAGTCACATTTGTTACACTCATCACGTGTAGGCACGCTTTTCCAATAAATCCAGTTTATCCATACTTTGGTGATGCTCATTGCTAATAGAGCCCAAGCATCACCAAGATCAACATAGCAGCCAGAGGAGGAACAGTCATATTCACCTACCTCATTTCAACACTATGTAAGTACTGCGACCACAACATCTCATTTTCCCTTGCTCAAGTCTAAAGAATGATTGTCGCAACTAACAATCAGAAGTGAATGTTTCATTTCAATTACTAATTGCCCTTGTAATCTTTCATAGCTTTGATAATAATAGTAGACCAGCAGGTTTCAAACTTGTTTTGGCTGCCTCACTGCAAGAATGCTAAATAAGGATGCTTGACCATTCTGTTCATTCCTTGCAATGAAATGAAGGCTGGCTATTTATGTCTGCGAATTGGCTTTTACAGTTATTTGTAAATATCTTTGACTGAACAGGATGCTACGTGTAGTAAACCGCAATGTCTTTCAGTTGCTGCTACAGTTGGTAACTAAACACACTACACAGCATCTCATCATCATTCTGGAATTTCCAGCTCTAGTTGGGTGTGAGCTTACATTGGTATACCTGCAATGATAAACACGCATGGTGAAAAATGCTTTAATTAGGCTTGCCACTCATGTTCACTACTGGTTGAAGTTACCCCTAACCCATTAATTAATTGCCGTTTGTATAAACTAATTTGTCAAGGCTGTACCTACAACGAACAGCTTTGACCTGCAAAGGTCTAATATTGCCAGGGCACGTGCCTTATTTTTTCGTTTCCACTAGCTTCTTCTCCTTGATTCAGTCTCACTAAATCTCCTCAGTGCACTGGCTCTATATCTGTACATTAAAATAATAGTCTGTACTATGATTAGTTAGGTTATGAGCCCTTGACAGTAGCTGCCACCTGAGAAGCACATTTGAATAAAATGAACTCAATTCAAGAACCAACCTACTTTATGAGCAAATATTGGTCCAGAACAAGTGCAGGCAAGAAGTTTTATTATTAGGTCAATCTGCCTAGTCCAGTAGTCAAATATTCACCTAGAAATGTCCATTCCAATGAAGTTTTTTGCTGATTTGTATTTCTATATGGTCCTAGGACAAATTCAGTCTGTTTGCACAAGTGGCAACCACAGGAAACTCCTAGAATTTTAGTGGTTGTGCGACGGTAATTTTAAATTTTGCTCTACGATTATTTTATCATAGAATTAAGTATAAGACTTTTCCTTGGGAATTTGGGATGTAGAATCCATTTATGACATTATATTTGGTATTGCAGGCATGACTAAGGTGCTGTAACAAAAAACATTTTTGTGGCAGGAAAAATATTCATTAAAAAACATTGTAATGAAATATTATTCCGGTATGAATTCTGTAACAATACCACATTCTTCACTATCTTCAGACAGTTCTTACAATAGGATATGCATGTGAGATGCTCTTTATGGTAACTGTATGAAATGGTACTGCACTTCTTCCTTTCCAAGACCTGCACTGACATCTAATGACATCAACAAGTTCAGGTAGTGCTTCGTCTCAAGTGTCAATGACAGAAACAAAAATGTCATTCTTGATATTCCACCCAAAATTAGTGATGGTGGCTGAGATTGCTGGTAGAGTATGCTGGTCAGCTGCTTTCCATACCATGGTTTGAAGATGGGCATGCGTAGTGCATACTGCAAAAGGTTAGTAGATGTTGGGGGGTAGAGCTATTACATTTGGATTTCTCTTTTTGGTATAAAAGTTAAATCTTACTAACTCCATGGATGTTTTGGAACCTGATTATACAAGGCAGTAAAAAAGGGGGTTACTGCCTCCATCAGTTGGTCTGAATAAATGCTCATCTCACCAATGATGTTAGATAAACCTGGATAGATTTCTGACAGCAAGGTGTTGAATGTTCTTGTTTTAATTTTGCCGTAAAGATAGGTCGTATCGCATCCACTGTGAACATGCATAACATGAAGTAGCAAATACTTCGGCCCAAATTCAGTACAAGTTGTATTAATGTTGAGTACTGTTCCAATCCATCGCTCCATCTAGACCTTGCATCAATGCTGCCTTGTTTAATCAGTAAACCAATAGGACAAATACATCTATGTAATCACTGACCACACGAATTACATCTTTACCTTAGCTTGCAGCATGATTGACAAAGAACACCGTGGTGACATCAGCTTCATCATGACCGAATGATTAAGCTAATTTCCATTGCAGCATTCACTTGGCAATCTCTGCTTGTTGTTCTTGCTCTTCAGTATTGTATCTCTTTTAGGAATAGAACTAGTTACAGAAAACTCATAGTCGATGGCTCCATCATCAGCACATTTCATTCGCTCAAAATCCTTGGCAGATATGCCTTGGTACTTGTCAAAATCAACAATCCTGTCAGCATTACTTGAGTATTGGTTCAATCAAGCCTTGATGAATGAAATTAAAACAGGTGGAATACTATCATGAGGCCATGCAATGTGGTAGACTATGATGAGAGTATTGGGGAATAGCTGGCAAGTTTCTGGAACACCGGCTGTGTTTGACGAAATCAGATTTTCCCCCCATGCATAGGCAATTATGCTCACAATTTAGTGACAAAAATACTGCACACAACTCATACACAAAGAGATGCTCCAGCCTGATATCTCGCTATTGTCCAATTATGAGCAGACGCAGAAAAATGCTCTCAATATGTACAAATGTCCAGAGACCCATGGCCTTTATATGCAGTTCGAGAACAGACATTGCCTTGATTGGGCCATGTGGGCCAGCCCACATAAAAGAATAGACATTATTAGTTAGTTTGGCATTATAGTTTGATGAATATGTGCGGATTGATCCGGACTCGTTTGTGCGCAGTCATTGTATTGTTGTCTTTTTTTTTTGTGGTGAGTGCAGTTGCACCCAATGTATGGTGTCCATATATGGATTTAGTTAATGTTTTGTTGCATGTATCATGACAGGATGTTTGCAGCTACCGTGAAGTATTTAATGAAGAGTGTGCGTGCATTTTGTAGTCTAGTATTACTTCATTCATCACGGTATGTCAACATTCTACTCTCAATTAAAGTTATTTAATCTGCTTTAAATCTAGTTTTAGGATGGATAAAGGTACGCCTTAAGCAGTTTAAGAGGATATGGATTCTGGTGACAGCAACTACCTGCTGTCTTCAGTGTGACAGTCTGTGACAAAAACCCTAACCAGGCCCACACTGGTGTACTATTATTAGAGAGAATTCTGAAGTTGTAGTTGCAGTTAAAGTAACTATATAGACTCTTGTAGGAATGATGCTGTATATTTCCAAATTTTTAGCAAATGTGGGTCAAAATTGACACCACATATTTTCACACATGGTGCATCATCTAATGCTATACAAACTATATTTTTGTATATATCAGAGAGTAACATGTTTCTTGTAAGTTAATATTCAATGATGCAATTTGGTGCATTAAAAAAATGGAACAATTTACTACTGCCCTACATATTCTGATTGCAATCCACACTAAATAAATCCAGCAACTTGATCTAATTTGAGTGCAGTCATACGACTAATACACACCACTATGCTTCCTGAAGAGAAACAAATACATCGTGGTAGTCTACGAAAATTTTCAGAGCTATATTCCATACCCTAACAGGCAATGAAAGCACTATGACTCTCCTTAAAGTAGAAACTACTGTGGTGCTACGAATACATCTCACAATCACAAGCTCAATGTTTACAAGCTATTTTGTACAGACATATGCAACGCTTGTCTTGCTTGCATTTAGTAAAGGGTCTGGCCTGGTGAGAATATTAGGAACTATCATTTGCATGTTTAGGTTCATTTTTGGATACAGCATATACAGACATTTTCATTGAACAGCTATATTGATAGTTGAGTTAGTCTTAAGTAGTGCTGAGGGTTTCATTAATATTGGTATCAATGGAAAAATAGCTGTTTAGAATATGGTACAAATTGTTCTTGTTAATTTATCAATATACAATATTAATGAAGTCACTAATGTGCCCTAAAAATTTAAAGCAGAGACTGCCATTTCTCTCACTCATATTCATTGGAAAAAACATTATGATACAAATATATTGTCTAAATGATGTCTACGCAAAAGTATATATGCCAAATGTTAACAGAATAACATAACAAATGTACAACACACAATTCTACAAAGTATTAAAATCGTAATTAATCAACTCCTCTCCTACCAGGTATCTATTAAACAAAGAAATAGTCAATGATGTAGTTAGCAAAAAATTCTTTTACCTTTGATTTTTAACGCGAACATACAAATTCTTGAATTGAATAATTAGACCATATATAAAAGTTATGCAGAAAGATCCTGCAAAACACACTGGAAATGAATATCTGTAGCCGATGACAGAGTTGGCATATGTTAAGACACCTGAAAATTATAAACACAATTAAAAAAAATTCCCAGTCAAATTTAATTAAACAAGAATGGTTACCATAAAATTTGTGCTGACTGAAGCAAGATTTTAAGAAAATGAGAAAATATGATGGTCACTGTGTGAGAGCCAGAGTGAAAATATTGTGCAAATAGTAAGCAACTGATCTATTATTAGTAGTTAATTTTCATGATTAAAGTCAATAAATCATTTTTTCCTCATTCTCCTTAGCTATGCATCAAATACATTTTTGTAATTAAAATTTTACTGTCTCTTCTTTAACATTCGAATCTTTATTATCATTTTGTTATATTGCTTTTGATTTTTTCATAATTTATTAAGCATGCATTTTCATTTTGAGTCTAAAAACATTGAGCATCTGATGCTCATCAAAATGAGCTAAAATACGGGCCAAAAAAACCCGATGCCCATTAAAATCGACAATCAGTTTAATCCTGCTCCAGGCACATACCTGAAATATTCAAATATTCCAAGAGCAATACTGGTAATAAAAACGTAACCTTCAACACATAAGAAACCAACCTAACACTGCTGTTCTCTGAACTAGTCAAGGAATGCCCGGTAAATACTATATACGCTGGTCCATTCCAATTACTCAAGAAATACTGTTTGGTTCAGGAGAGGATTAATACATTTAAGGCTTGACACAGTGGTAGAGAGCCCCCAAATACACTTCGATGAACCAATACTAAGATTTAGCTAGTGGGACCAAGCATTAGCTAGGCACCCATACAGGGTCTACATTGTGGGTATTAGGTAGGAGTTTTAAACAGGTTTTGATGGAGAGAGATGGGCAAATGCTTCCGCAGTACCTCATAACTTGAGACCACACCCAGCTCAATAAGGGCAAAATTAATACTTGATGGAAGTCAGGATAGCCTATTAAGAGGAGAATTAAATAAGGTTAGTTGACAGACAGGGAGCATGTGTAGGAAGCATGCATTTGCAGATATATTATTACTGGTGTTGGAGAGGAATTTGAGAGATCAGTAAATATTTAGACTCAGCTTGGCTCACATTGGGACAAGTGTGGAAGAGTAGGAAAAAACGAGTGTGCGGGTAGACTACCCGCCCACTTTGATACATTGGGAGGGTGTGGCTCCTGCCATCGCTTACCACACAAACAAAATGGAAATAAGAAATATTGGTTGCCGGGAGAAGTAGGGCAGGGTATGGAATATAATGGGAATTGTCAAAATAGGTGAAGTGTAAATCGTATTGTAGGAGTCATTTTTATTTTCATTTAGTCTGATAATTATTCCTTTTGGGTGCATTACATATATATATATATACATACATAGTATATGCCTTTATATGACACTATCAGTGCATAAAAAATTTAGACAAATTGATTGATATTAAATTACCCCTTAGTACGTGAAACAATGCACAAGGCAAAAAAATAAAGGAATTTTTTTTTTCAAATGAGCTATCTAAACATGTTTGTAAAAAAGACTGTGGAAATTTTTTTAATACTTCCAGTGAAATTGCAAAAAAAAAAAAAAGTAAAAATAATTGCAACAAAACCCAGAATTTAAAAGATGAGGATTTCAAAACTTCAAAGAAAAAAATCATTTCGTGACATCAATATTAAGCTTTAAAATATTAATTTTAGGTACCAACTATAAAACATAATTTTAATTAAAAAAAGCTGCATATAGCATTAAACAAATTTTGACATGCATCTTACCAAACAGTTCATATAGACCACCTACGAAGATAATATAAGGTAGCAGTAGAAGCAGTGATAATATACTGATTACAGGCCATGCTAATTTAACTGTGATGCACTTTAAATCAATGTTGAATAAACCATTATTGTATATTTCATCAAGAGTATTTTTAATATTAAAATTTGATAGCCAAATAATTCCACAAGCACATTTTGTATGTAGTAAGCCCAAGGCCCATTCCTAAATATAGAAAAAAAATTACATAAAAACTCATACAATAGAAGCAAAAAAAATATGGTGGGATGTAATTGGTGAGCAAGTGAAGCAAACAAGACTCTATCAGGGGTAACACAATTGAAAATCTGGGAAACTTTTAATGTTTGTTCATACATATGTGTGTGGACATACTATGTCATTTGTTAGCTTGGTCGTCGACCCTGTGCCAAACTTCACCAAACAAAATCTTCAGGTTTATTGATCTTTATCCGTATTATCAAATGTAATTGAATTGTTTACCGCTTTTACCGGTACAGTTATAACTTTCAAACTTACCCGAGTTCATTTATTTAAAAAAGTGGCGGTGGTAAGTTAAGGTGCTATAGTCATCAATATGTATTCTACGCAACAGTGTTATTGCTTACTTGAGTATCCATTGTCTTATAGTCGAATCACGAAAGTAAGTCTTGTATTGGTATGTTTGGTGAACAAGTATGTGTAAAAGTGTGGTCCGTTACAGCTACTGCTTAGCTAAAGAATAACACAAAGTAAACATTTAACTAACAAATATGTGACCGTCTACGGGAAATTTGGGCACAACGCGGCATGCGTAGACGTCGCAAAAAGATCGATTTAGTTCTTAAAATTGTATTAAATAAGCCTAACGAAGGGAACGGTTAGACGATATATAGCGGGAATGGCTAAAGCTACGGCGATAAAACTTGGAGAGCTTAATATCTGCTTGCCGAGGAGTCTGTAAGTGCAAAAAAAAATTTTTTGTCGGGGCCGCGTTGTGCCCGATTTTCCTGTAAGACGGTCACTTATATTGGCTGACCTTTACACCAATCCAACTACTACAGTAGTATGTATGTCTTAATATAGGGGTTCCAATATGTGCTGTATATCTTTAGAAATGCCTGCTTATATATTTGTTTTGCTTTTCAGTCAAACAGTTGGGGCAAGTGGTTATTTTGGCATTGAAATCCCTTCAACGTATATACTTAATGAAAAAACTCTACCTTTTTTTAGTAGCTGGAAAGTCAAAAATTAAAATTAATTACATAACTGTAGCCTAACTAGGGAGGCTTGCTCGATATTTGTGCTCAAACACACCACTAGTATATATTTAGAAATCTGAGCACAATAAATTGTATCAAATTTACATATGAATCACAGATTTCTTACTAATACCTACACAATTTAAGTACTAGTTAGCAGTATCTTAAAAATAGTCAACGAGCAACCAAAAATAACATGCACAAACAACAAAAAGTTAAAATTGTAGATTAAACAATTATTCTGTGATTAGTGTTTACTATATTACACCAAGTACAATTGTGAAATAACTCACCATAGAGGAATAATACAAAGGTGTTTTATTAAAAGGAACACGAATTGCAGATATAACTAGCATGTCAGCTAGAAATCCCATACACATGGGAATAACAAATAGCAAAATAGTAGCAGCAACTATGCATTTGGCAGTAATAAATGTCCATGATGGTATTTTTGATATAAAAGTATGCATTCCACCCCTAGCATAAGGAATAACAAACATCAGAATTCGAGCCAAAATCCAAAATATGTAGATTCCCAAAGCTGCAGAATATACTTCTGATACTTTTATAATACCAATTAGATGTAGAAGGTATCGTCCAAGTGAAACTATAAACACAAGGAAATGCCACATATTTAATAGTTATTGTATACATTTAATCGTTACCTGGTGTAAAAATTAATAAAGTTCCGACAAATACCACCACAAAAAGAGTAAAAAGAAGGAGTAGTACAATCTAAGAGTGATAAAATAACAATCAATGAATCTTGGCTGTAAAGTCACATTTTGTGAATAAAATTATAGTGAAAAACTTATTGTGAAAGTATGCAGGTTCACAATGACATAGTGACAAGAATCAATTGTGTGCAGAAATATCTTACTCGCAAAAGGAAATACTGAGGGCGAAGATATGGTTTAAATGGTGGAAAACCAGCTCCAAGGTGCTGTAATTGATTATGTACGGGACCATTTTGATGATCATTCAAATGAATGTTTCGCAAAACTTCTCCATACACATTTATAACTGTGCCCTATAAATACAACAAAAATTTCTAATAACATAAAAATAATGTGCTAAAATGCTAGATTCTTAATCTAAAAAATAACACAAAAATTACACCTCATGCAACAAAGTTTTATATTGCTAACCTTAATCAATATCACTTCATTTCTAAGAAGTAAGCTAAAATAACCAAAACATTGAAGCACCAAAGGTGTGACACTAGCTAGCTATTAATCTCAAACCAAAAGAATCTTTTATTGGCTATTCTATCATATATCATAGATCATTATAGCTGGTGCAATAAAAAAGTGCAACTCCGTTAATTTTTCCCGCGGCATAAAGCAGGCTACCGCAGACCATAAGAATACAATTTTTAGCTCACATGATTACGGCATGTTGATAGGGGGTGCTATGCACAAAAGCAAGTATCCACGTGGAGCTGAAAGCTTCGAGTTATATAAAAAAATCAATCCAAAATTCAGAAAGTTAGCTCAATGAAAGGTCCTTAATTGCTGTTCTGAGTAAGTTCCAACTTAAATTAATGGTTAATTGTCAGTAATCTCCAAAATGAGAGCGTGACAGACAAGACAACTTACTGTATCCCTCTTGTGCATGCACGCTGATGATTAATAAAATGAAAAACTTGTATAATGTTAACCTTTCCACCGTTTATTTATTTTTCCAGGAATTGTGAACAGGTAAATAAACATCACTAATTGTTATATATCTTGATACTATTTTCATACACTCCCTAACAACTATATATTAACACAAAGCGGTGGACCTAATGAACATGATAATGTGGTTTTGATTCCTTAGTAACTAAGTACCAACATTTTACACCTGGTTTTTCCTTTGTTGTTAGAAATTTTAAACTAATTTTCATGAAAAACAATATATTCTCTTCTTTCCCAATCATATATATATTTATGTGAATAAAGTATTTTAATGTCTATAAGGTAATAGAAGTAAATATGTGGTTTCAACAAAGAACGGTATGACAGTCACTTCTATTACTCCAATAAACTAGATCAAACCTTCTCTTGCTTGCTGCTCTCACAGTCCTAGCATGTTTTCTACTACTACTGATTCATCACCCCTTCCTACTAACATCAGTAGGAGGTAGACTTCCATTCCTACTGGATTTAATACTACTTGATTATGCAGGCTTCCCTGAGGCTTCATCATCACTTTCTACAGCTGCAAGTGTACATAGCTAACTATCTGTCCTTACTTTCTTACTTTGTTCTTCCTTAAAACGGTTAAAATCGCGTTCTCCAGAAGCTCAGTAGCCTCGAAGGGTGTAAAATAAAAAGCCATAAGCTACTTATCGAACGGTCCAAAAAATCAATAAAGGGTCCACCACAAATAAAGTTTGTTGCCATTTTTAACTGACTAATCGGAAAGTTTTGACTACGGTATACCGTGCATAGCTTTAATATTGTATTTTTTTAATGATTTTTTAAAAGTGATCAATCCCCGTCACTGCATTAATGCGGCTGTAATGGCTAAAGGGTTAATATAACATCAATATAAGTCACAAATCAGCTAACGATTAAACTAAGATAATATCTTACACAAAGTAAAATAACATCCTATCATGCATTCTAGATTATATACAACACCAACAACGGCTCAAATAATTCAGACAAAATCATTGCAGTATATTTACAACCAAAAATTGTAACCTTCATGGATTAAAACACTTACTCCTGCTTGTGGCTGATCCAATAAATATGACTGCAGTTGACTGCACAAAGAATAATATAATAAAATTAATAAACTAAGGTGCGAACCACCAGTGCTACTACACACTAGGTAGCTATTGCAAAATTATTGCTCAGTTTTTTGGGCGTATACCTAATCAGGTATCAAATTAGAAATATCCAATGTGCAATGGACATTCACTGGTAGTTCCAATGCAAAATTTCTATATAAGGACTGAGTAATCATTGAAGCTTATAGCACCATTATGGACAACGAGGGTAACAAGAATTTTACATTTTGTTGCAATTACGATGTTATAATAAGGGGTGTATCCAACAGTGCAAATGTTTATAATCATATAGCCAAAAAAATAGGGAGTTAAATTGTCCAGTAACAGTTTGTGCTGCCCCTTTCCACACTCTTGAAGGATACTGAAAGATAAGTTGTTGAATGACAAAATGACTGACTGACAAAGTGAGTACAATAACCCTCACGTGTGATGAGAGTTAACTCGAACAATAATGCTACAATTTGTACTCTTTCATAAAATAAAATAAATTTAAACGTACATACCATAAGTATTGCACAATAATATAAATATATGGTCACAACCATTGACGTACAATGGTAACCATTACACCATCGGTAAATCATATGAGGTTTTGTTTTACCAGGTAATGCAGGCTTAAAATTGGATCACATGTTGTTTTTTATAAAATAGTCCAAAATTTAGGCATCAGAGAGTAAGCCATAGTTTAAAACTAATTGGTCAGCTCACTGTTACACAACTTATACTCATAATAGTCATCACAAGCTATATACATTCTATACCATTAGTCTGTGGAAGGTTCATATGAGATCAAAGACTCATGCTAAATCAGTCTTAACTGGCCTCTGTGGTTGTATGTTAAGTGATAATTCTTTACCTTCATGAAGTTTCAGTGGTTAAGCATTCTAGCCATGTGATTCACATATAATCATCCTTATATAGTTCTGTTCCAGTTTATGGCATATAATTATACCCAGAAAAGCTTAAGTAAAATAAATGTTTTTACACAGGATTTCAACAGGTAATATATTTTGGCCTGTTTAATGGCTTCAGTCTGTGTGGTTTGCTTAAAAAATCAATACACAGCTTCTGTGAAAACAATTTTAGACACTTTTCTCCTCAATTAACCTTCCTCTTTTCCTCTTTAAAAAATGTAATTAAAGATCATAACACTTTCTCTGTGACCATCACCAGTACTGCTCCTGACTAATATAAGAGTTTGGTGCTACAGTATCTAGTCATTGACCGAATTAAGCTCACTTATTACAGTGTAATGATTTAATGATGTAGATACTAACATGGTGAGTCTTCCCATCCCAAACTACACTACAAGTTCTGTCATTCAGAAGATCTGGTTCAATTTGCAAAGTCGGTGAATGTTTCATTAGCTAATTTTTATCAGGATTGTCCAAAAAAATTAATATTTGCCTCCAACTTATGATTCTGTAATTCACCATGTGAGAAGATGTAATAGAAGGCAATGATCTGGTGTGCGGCAGACTCTGAAGGGCCACCTAACTTGAACATTGAAAAATTTGGAGGGGATAAGAATAATACCAAGCCTGAAGTATTTCCTATACAATGTCCTGCTGCAGTAGCCCAAGTCAATTTTTAAAGCATGATCTGGCCAGTCCCAGGCTTCTGTGATACCAATAAAAATAGCTGCAGAGCTGCTGGGCTCTCATGTACCACATACTGCAAATGTGAAGAATTATGTAGAATGTAAAAATAAAACATCTACAAGAGCTGATAAACATTTTAATGTATCAGATTGTGAAACAACATAAGCAATCATAAGAAATTGTCAGTGTTATACTTGATGCATTAATTTCCTTTATGGTGACTAATTAATTATTTGTAAAGTAATTTTTATTAGATTGATTATTGATTGTCATGGTCAGTTTGAAATATGCCAAAAAAAAAAATGTTTTCATAGCACTGATCATTTCCTTAATAAAGGACCTAAAAACACGTGGATCAACATAAGCAATCACAAAAATTTGCCAGTGTTACACTTAGTGCTTTAAATTTAGTTTAAAATGACAAATTAATTAAAGTAATTTTTATTAGCTTGATTATTGTCATGGCCAGCTGGAAATATGCAAGACAAAAATGTTTTCATGGCACTGATCATTTCCTTAATAACAATCCTAAAAACACGTATTTGTGGGAAAAAACCAACAAAGAAAAAACAAACTACTACAACATTGCCAATGCAGATGCAGATACCAATATGCAAGTATCAGTTTACCTAACTTGACCAGTCTGTCATAATTTTTGCACTCACAGACATGTTAAATTGCTTACCATACATTATTTTCAGCATTATACATTTATTTTTGTTTTCTTTAAATGACACAGTAATATCCATGTCTGGTTAGTGTAATTTATTTGTTTACTACAGTATTTGTTAGAATTTCCATCTGATTTTTGTACACGAATTCTCCAAATGATGCAAAATGTACTTTTAAAAGTAAATCATTATTAATTTTAATAGTAAGAAGGAGAAACATCCTTTATGTTTCCTAAAATTATACTAAGCTACCTTATTTGTGTACAGACATAAATTATTTAATGGAAGATGAAGTAAACATGCACGCAAGTATAAAACATGACAATATAGTATGTAAATTTGTGAATATGAAAAAATATACTAACAACTTGCAATAGTCACAGCTGCTGGTATTGCTAATAAACAATGCTTTAGACAAAAGCACGTGGTAGATAAATTAAATAATGGCATCAACAATATCATCATGAAACTGTGTTTACTAAATCAATCAAGTTGAATGCTTGAAAAATTATTCTTTTAATGTTAAATTTTTGTCATCTTTATAACCCGCAAGTGTAGTCCCAGATTCATCCACAGGTAAATTTCCTGAAGAACGATACCTAATTTATAAATTCAAAAATAATTTTATGAAGGTAAAAAGTGTGAACTAAAAATAATAGTAAAATTAAAACATACAAGAGTAAAGATAATGCAATTTAACATATATAACCAATTTTAAAAAAAAAATGCATTGAAACAATTTTCACATAAACTATTGATGAAGTAAATTAATCAAAGTTGTTCATATGGCATTCTTGACAATAAATACAGAGATGGAGGTCCAATCTTTAAAGATACCGCCAAAAATTATGTACTAAAGTAAAATAAAAACCGTGCTAAATATCATAGTACAGTAGGACCTCAGTATAACGAACACTTTGGGACAACAGGGTGTTCGTTATAGTGAAATGTTCGTTATACTGAGGTTCATTGAGTTTAATTAAATTTTTGACTTTAAATTGTAAATGCCAGCAATGGAGAGTAGTGGGGGCAAAACAGCTGCTTTTGCAGCGTGGTTTGTGCCATCAGCAATGGAGACCAGTACAGTGGGAGCAAAACAGCTGCTTTTGCAGTGTGGTTTGTAGCATGCTCAAATATTTTGCAAATTCCACCTTTCGTTATACCGAGTCATCCGGATAAGTGAGTTCCGTTATACTGAGGTCCTACTGTATTATATACATATAAAATTATACAAATGACATCCATACTAAATGCTACACGTTAAGGTTGATAACAGTGGTAAAGCACATAACGTTGATCAGTATTAATGGCTGAGTTGTGCAAAGTAAATGTCATAATTAAAAGTGTTCGTAGTAATCTGAAAATCACAAAGTATTCCAAATATTAAGAAAAAGTAATTATAATTTCTAATGTATGGAATATTAAAATGTACAGAAACAAACAATACCAATCCCAAACTTGATAATAAAAGCAAAATAGTAAAAATTAGTTCTCTTCGCAATATTGACAATAACAACAGAGATTATTGCCCCAATATTTAATGAAAAGTCAAAAATACACATACCAAAGCTAAGAACCAGCTACTCACAAGTGAAATGTTGGCATAACAACTTTGAAAGTCACTACTTCAATAATAATGTAACTAAACTAAAAAATGTTCGCTAAAAGAATGGTTAACAAGATGGGTATGTGATGGTAAGAATACAATTTGATACAGAGATAAAATTATAATAATAACTGACCTATGGGAGATAAAAGAAAAGCAATGCAAATGAAAGTAGGCCGATATGTAAGTTAGCAATATGCATCTCTGTACAGACCAACTTAGCTATGTATTCGGAATGGTGCAGAACTATTGGGTGCTTTTGATCATGTGCTATTGCTGCTTTCACCAGACGGCCTCAAACATGAATAAGTTCCTTCTCATCTATATAGGGCCTGAGATGCAAGATGCTACTCTGTCAGCATACAGTTCCAGATTTTAGGAGACTCCCATTCAGATTTGAAAGCCCGCTCCTGGGTTAGTTTGAGCAAAGTTTATTTAGTCTTCTGCAGTTCATCAAGTGACAATGTAGTAGTGAGACATCTTGCACCTGGTATTAACCTGCAGTTGCTGATAAAATGTATACACCAAGAAAATATTCTTTTCAAATAAGATGATGAGAACGTCTCAGTGAAGCCAACCAGTAATCTCCCAGTCTATGGGATTGGGCCATTGTGCTGGAGAGGATGGTCTTTCCTACCACAATTTGAAATCTATAAGATTCAGGAGTATCACCTCTGGAAGCTACATCAGCTGGGTTACTGGAAATGGGTACATGAATTCAATAAGAGGCTGGCAGATGTCCAACAGTTTCCCTTGCTCTGTTGCGCTCACAGATGAAACTTTGTGAGGGAGGATATTTCAACCAGTTGAGTGCAATAGTAGAGTCATTCCATTCATACACACCTGACGAGGGAATAGATAGCAAGTTAGCAACAGTATACAACAATTTACTAAGGAGGTGAGCTACAGCAAGTTGTCTGGGAAGTAGATCCTCCCAAAGGTGCAACTTTGGTCTTGGCTATAATGATAGAAGTAGAAATAGTTGCATCTGTATATATAATTCGCAGATATACATCTCCAACATATGCAGTGTCAGAGGAATCACTAAAACCATGAAGTTACTGACTTATGACAGTCTTGTCTGGCTACTTATAGAAGTGTGGTATTGGAAGTATGGGCGCTCCTCCCCAACTGAATAGTGGGTCTGCCCACATTCGAACATCAGCATTGTGTGTGTAACATTTATTTCAGTTAGTTCTATGTCATGCAATGTGGTGTAATAGATATGAACTGATGATTAGCAGATTGTGTGTTTGGTTGTTTGTGGAATACTATATCTTCTGGGACAGTGTCATCTCATTCAAGCTTCAGCTTCCACCGTCACTGAAGAAGTACTTTAATAATAATGGAACAGGGAGCAAACAACCTCATAATGTCATGAGTCAATGAGGGTGTTGCAACACGCAGTGTATCTGTTTTGAGTATTCCAATGATTTTCCAAAGCTATGACACTCAGATGGAGAAGAACTGAGTTGCACATTCTCATTTAATCTCATCAGGAATAGTCGCAAGTAATCTCATCAGGAATAGTCGCAAGTAGTTCGGAAGAATTAGACCTCCGTTTCCATCAACAGGCTAGCAAGTTATTTAGTCCAGACCTGATTTTCTTTGCTTCCTCGAAAGTATCTGCTCCTGTCAAACAAACCATCAACTTAAAAGTTATTAAAGATGATACTGGCTGCCTGGGAATACTGATTTTTTGATGGTCTGATACTACTTGTCGTAGAACGTGAGTGGCCAGAAAGGGAGAAGGAACTCCATATTATATTAATCTTTTCATCCACATGTCACGGAGACCTATGTAAGTCTCTACCATTGGGATGAACCTCAACTTCTCGAAGCATTTTGGAGACGTCTGCTGTCATTCCAATGAGGTGTGTCCTAAACAACAATATGACATTAGTAAGGGGTAAAAATTAGGACCTAGGGACAAAAGGTGATTGAGAGCTGTTCCTGACGATGATCTTGCAGAAGCATCCAAAGACTACACAGAGTTTATTGGTTAGTTGGTTGGAAGCTTTTACCACTCCATGAGCTGGAAGATAGATTTCTGCCTCGGGTTTCTTTAAGTACTCCAGTGGCACTGGTTCAGCATGACCAAGTTATGATACTCCAACAATGCTGTGTGAAGTCACCATGCAGTCCCTTCTGCTCCAATGACTCTTTGTTGGAATAGTATCGCCATGCTTCTTGTTTTCCAGAGCACACTAAAGAAAGACAAGTATTTTTCTAAGGTAATTGCACCACATACCTTCCTTCCTCAGTTCTGCTGTGCATTGATTTGAAGTGCTCCAGGTCATGCTGATCCTTATCACTAAGTATGTGTGTACTTGGAGGTTCTTCTGACTTCCAAAATGCTAAGAGAAGATCATCAGTAGACTGATAAGCAGCTGAAAAATGTCCACAGTAGCTTACTTCTTCAATGGGTAACTCCGGTATGCACTTTCCTCTGACAGACAAACCAAAATTAGTTTCCCAAAATTTGAAGCTTATGATCAGCTGACGATCGTCATCCTGGTAGAATCTCATTAATGATATCTGAGCCAATAAGAATTTCAGTATTGCCTGGTCTGTCAAAACTTGGATCTGCTAAGGAAAGTCTTTGTAGGAACGCAAGATCTCGTACTCCACGCAGCTGAATTCCGCGTAATTTATCTGTTATGACATCAATCACAACCACTTGCTGGTACCTTCTGTTTACCTTCCGCAACAAGAACCAAGTTAATTTTATAACGACTGTTAGGTACCTCAGCTTGAGAAATGCCTGTGACTGCAGCTGTTTCCATAATCTTCTTGACCTTGAGAGCCTGAGTCAATGGTGAGGTGACAAAAGTAAAGTGTGAGCCACTGTCTAGTAGAGTTCTGGCTGATTGTATCCTTCCTCTAAATTCTACAGTCACTTGAAACGTTCCTATGATAACTCTAGGCTTTCCTTGCACAGAATTGCATGGTGGCACTATATATGAATTATCACTAGCAGGAACATAGGTGTTGTCACTAGCATAAACGTGTGGATTGTCACTAACAGGAGTATGTGAATTATCACTACTAGCAGGAGAGTCTGAACTTTTCTTAGCAGTATGTGCACATTGCTTGGATTGATATAACAAGGAGTGATGTTGCCTTCCACAGTCACGACAGGATCTCGTACGAGGATAATCACGTAAAAAATGTTTACATGACAATCAATTTTTGCATACCTTAAGTCGTGATGCAATGGAATTGCTCTCCTTTGCACCTTTGTCTTTGAAGGAATCACACATCATGTAAATACAGTGAATGAACACAATTGTGACAAAATGTACAGTCCTTGCTATACTGATGTAAAGCAGAAGGCTTGGAAGATTGTTTCTTGGGTTGTGAAACTTGGGTAGCCTTTTTTACGTCTGCATAATCTCATTCTATAGCGTTGTATGTAGGTGATAAGTTTTTCAACGCTAGGAGGCTTAGATAACTCAGCTGTTTCCTCAGTCCAAACTTGAAAAATTTGTCAGGCATTTTCATTCCTGTCATAATGGTAAGAAAAGTGTCCATAGTGTAGTCTGAGCACTCCTTCAGAATTGCCCGAGTTTGTTGAATCATGGTGATTGTTTTCTGAATTCCTTCAGCAGTTAAAGTTATGTCATGACAAGAAAAGTTATCGAATGCAGTGCCACAGTTCTCTCATGGTTGGTCGTAACATTCTCGCAGAGCTTTAACGGCTGCGTCGTCAGTGTCTGTTTTTCAATGAACCTGAAGAGTCTCCAAGTCCTTAGCATTTTTTCTACAATACCGGCAAGGTTAAAGCTTACTCTTTTATTAGGTAATAGAAAATTCAAAATGAAATTATTGCCTTACTAGAAAGTTCCACTTTAAATTATTCAAAAAATAAAAGTTGCATTATTTTCAGTTCTCATGTGTATAATGTAGTTTACAAATATGTGGGTTTTTAGCAATTGCACCTTCACATTCCAAAATGGGAAAGGGGAGGGTATTATCACCCAATTTAGTCATGTCAATTTAGTCATGTTAAGCAAAAACACAGAGAGGAAATAAAGGAAACTGAGCAATAGTTGGTAGATCAGCCACAACCAAGATGTCTATTTGGTGAGGATGTTGATCTTGAAGATGTGAGTTGTGGTAACTAGGTTGATGGGAGGCTATCTTCGGTATTGGATAAGGATCATGGAGAACGACCTTTGGTATTGGATGAAAAAGAGTTAATCACATACACTTTTTGCTGTGGGACACTCTCCAGTTAACTGGTAATCAAGTACATATTTTTTTTCTAGAGTTAATGAATTCTCTGCACATGTATCTAACTAGGCAGGAGTACAATGGTCGAGATTGACATGTTAGATGTACACTATCACCAAGTTCCTCGGCTGCTACTTTCTGTAAAGAATATTCCATCTAGACTAAAGAAGAAATAACTTCTCGTGGTGACAAACTATTTAAGTTACCCCAGTTGGAAATATAATACCAAACACCTGATAGCATTTACGAGACAATAATATAGGAATAAAAAAAAAACGAAATGGTTCTGCTGAAGAAGTGGCAAATTGGAACAATAATTTAGTTAGCAAATGTGGAAGCAACCTGAGATATGATACTGTCAACATAATATTTACTAATCCAATAGGACACTGGTCTGTGGTGATAGCACAATTAGCTAAATAGTCTTGCTTTAGTTATCCTGCTTTTGATACATGGACTTTTTGTGGCCCTTGTTTCCTCTTCCTACATTCTTCCAGTATAGGTAAAAACATGTCTATTGTAAAGAGAGGCATTCAGTTTTAAAAAGCTGAGAGACTTCAGATTTCTAAAGCTATAGTCAGCATAATATTACACCAGTTCCACCATTTTGAATTTGGATGTTGAAGGCAACATCGACACCTAAATGTTTTCTTGTGCTGAACTGGGCTTCGGACAATATCCTCGGAAAGAAGATTTAAAAATGAGGTAGTACCCTGATTTTCCTTGTATTATAGCTTGTGATTTAGTAATTTAATAGGCAATTAGTGGTTGGATTGAGGGAAGAGAAATTTTTGTTTGGAGTTTACGCTTCTCAGTACAATCCTGCCTTTTTCAGTGAAATTAAAATGATCTCAATAGTAATTTATACATTTTAATAAAATTATCAGTTGTGGGCCAGCCCACATTCGTTGAAGAGAAGTAGAGTAGAGAGAAGAAGATAGAGACAATAGAACATTTGTGTGTTGTGTATCATATTAGACGAGTGTCAGAACATTTATGTGTGTGCGTGTAGTAGTCAGTAGTGCGCAGGTCAACCGCATAATTTGTGCAATCATTTCATTGGTCAGTTATTGAGTGAGCTCGTCTCATAAGCTCACTCATCTCGTGGTTGTAGTTAGTTCAGTTTACTGAGTAGTTTTAGTAAAACCTATTCGAAGTGAGGCACCAACCCTCTTGCTGAACTCTGGTGGCAGCGAATTACTCGCTGTTCCCAGAGCTGTGTGGTGCATCCGTTTCTGTACGCAGGCCGGACGCCACATCAGTGAAAGAACTATTTTAAGAACTTTTCGCTTTGAAGAAATACTTGGCATTTACAAGGAATAATGGATAAATTGCAGTTAAAGACATAAACTACCGATTCTTTATCATATTATACTTACGCACATAGGTAGTGGTATCAAAATTTCTGTTGCAACTGAATTCAAACTTTCAGCATGGAGGAAATTAAAAAATACTTAAGTTGAAGGGAAGAGTAAATGGGAAAAATGAACAATAAATTTTGCTCAAGGGAATATTATAGAGGGCATAATAAACCTAGAAGGAACTTCGCCAAAGGAAGGGAAATGTCCGCTTAGGGGAGATATCCACTCTTCTCCTTCTTCCGCATGAAACCTTGCTTAGTATATCACTTCCTTAAGCTTATTACTCTCTCTTTGTATATTGTGCTCAGACTCCGAGGCTGGACCCTTTACCAGGCCCAGTGTTTGGAGCCTCAGGAGACTGGTGCTCCTGCGCACAACTTTTTTCCTCTCGATATTTAAACTCATTCTCAAGTTCCCTCTCTCATTGTGCCTTGACAAAGACTCCCTCAAGTCGAAACGTTGGCAATTTGTATTGTATTTGAATTATAATAACTCAACTTTGAAGTCAATTATACCTTGGGAAATAAATAATATAATATCAGCAAGCTAATAGTTTTTCTAAATTTAATTTATAATTTACTCCTGCGGGCAGGTTACTTTACAACTTTAAGTGCAAGACACGGACCAGCTTCGGAAATACAGTGTAAAAGTTTTTCATGCAATGTAAATGTTGTTACTGTTCATAATTGGTTTCTCTCGAAATAATGATTATCATATTTAACAAATTGCCTGCAAAACATGCAGTTGTCTATCCAATAAAGATAATCAGTAGATCTCAACCTCCTTTGCTGAAGTAATTGGTGGTTGTTTTTTTATTACAATGAATGGGAATGATCCTTTTATATCTAATGACTCAGAATGACAATGTAACTGGTCTATAATTAGTGAAACCAAGCTTACAGAGGAGAATGATTTATGGGTAAGGAAGGGAGGTGAGAGGTTAGGGTTCATCTAAACATACCATCGCTTATTCCTTCTTACCAAATTGAAGCTCATATTTTGTAATGAATGCACACTTGCAGCATAAAAAAATGAATATTTCCTATATACTTATTTTGAAATGTAATCCAATCTTATTGCATCATCTCTTGCTGGAGAAAAAACATAAAAATGTACATTAAAAACCATAGTACTCAAGAAAAACACTACATACAGTAAAAAGTGTGGATGAACCAGCACCTGGTACTTGTCAGCTCCCTACCAACTGCTAAAGATTATACAAGTTTCTTATACGTATTTGGCTCACTTCTTTCCAGATTTAGCATTTCTGCATGATCTCTGAGCATGAGTACTTATTGACACTGTAAGCTGATAGCTTGCTGTTCTGACGACAACAAAAATTTCAGCTGACAATAGGACACACACTCAGCAACCCTCATTGAGATACGATCACAACTCCTTTTCCTCTGTAAGTTCATTCAGAAGAAAACATAAGCACACTAGGGGCAAGGTGAAAGACTGCTCTCGTTCCCTTTTGTGAAGTGGTGACCTGAGCCAGTTCACAATGAATGAGAAAGCTGGGAGGAGCCACTTGTAATCCCTCAGAGGTGGCAGTGGAAAGAAACAATGAGTGTGTCATTGGAATAGGGGCAGTATTTCCTCTCTAGGTAGAGCAACAACTAGATTATTTGCAGATAGAATATCTGATGGTGCGGATGACTGCCTTGAGTAAGGCGCTGAAATTACCTTGTTGGATGATAAAGTCCAAAAAAGTAATGGGGTCTTGGAAAAGACCAAAGAACTGCTAACTGAGGCATGGTCACAAGATTTAACACAATGGGAAAAAAGTGGATGCCACAAGAGCTACACAGCTAACTACCTTAATGCCAAGCTACATAACCATCAACCTCAAACAATCAACGTAGTGTAAGCTTACACAGCTAAAGGAACAGATAAGGTACAAGTGCTTAGTTTCAGTAGTAAATGCACCATAGGATAGGTCCATGATTAAGAGCCTGCCTTCCGCAAAGATCAGAGTAATTCAAGTGGATATCCGCAACGTGAAGAGCTGTATGCAAGAGCAATAATACGAGAGGAGACTGAAATACACTCTAGTTATTATTAGCATGCTCCAGAATTGTACCTGTTTTCATTCAGGCTGACAGCAATGCTACTACAGCTGGTGCCCAGACATGCAGGACTGCAACAGATGAATTCTTGGTGTCAAAGCTAGGGATCACTAACTGTGGTGTGACACCACCCCACATTAACATTAACTAATTAAATAGTCATTTACTTTCTGTACCATTAGCTACATCTATTTACCTATTGCTGTATACAAAATTAACTTATTCACATTACATCTTCTCATGCTATGTATAGACTAAACAACGTACTCACATTACATATTTTCAAGCTATGTATAGACTAAATGCACACCACTCACCATTCACCTATACATATATCATTCATTCACTTCCTTTTTTCCCTCAGTTCTCAGTTTTAGCATAACTTGAAAGATCTCCTTAAAACTCTGACTACATCGAGAAACTGGGGTTAGGGCCTTGCTAGCTAAACCCTGGGTTGGAGAATTCAAGAGCCTAGCTTTGCTGTGCGACTTAGCTTGCTGGGTGCTAGCCTCAAACTCTGGTGGCAGCGCAACTGCGTCTCTTAGGCTAACAGTGACCTGATCCCACCACACTAACCCACTATGACGTCTAGTGGGACAGGTACTGGCACAGGTAGAGGTTAAAAACAAAAACAAAAAACAAACCAGAATACTCCAAATGGTGCCAGTCACAATCATAGTATTAGTATCCCAATTCCAATTACATTTTTATCTGATTTGGAAATACCATCTGATAAAAAGCTGGTTTTCCAGAATGGGTATTAGTGTCAGAATATACAAAAAAAAATAAGTAAGGAAAATTTTGAAGCAGGGAAATAGTTTTAGAGTAAATAAAAAGTTTGCGATTGTTGTTAACAAGCCTACAATATTATCATTTCTACAGACTCGTGCTATATTAGCTAAGTCCAATGTAACAGTGGCACTTGCATGATATTTTAGGTGACCCGTGAAATAACTCACAATATTTCACAGTGTTGTCAAGCTGTCTTGCTGCAAACTCATTACCCTAGCGGTTGTAGCAACCAGCCTAGTTTACCACTTTTACAGCTACCTAATGTGGATTTTATACTTGCAAAACATATTTGTGAAATGTTTGCTTTCCATCCATAAACACAGCATGAAAATAATTTTTAAAATGTTTCACTAAAGAATAGTATAATGTGAAATTATTGCAGTACATGAGTTATAATGTAGTAGGATAACACAGAATAAAATAATTTATTGATTCAGTCATTCTCGGCTAAAATAATTATAATAACAGCAATTGTTCTCGTATCAAAGAATTTATTTACCTATGTACTATGTAGATATCAAATAGTGTAGTGTAATATAAATGTAGCCTGAAAATTTCAAAACAATTGCACGTGCCTGTTAGAGTTTTTTAAATTACTTACATATACGATGACGGTTTATCATACTTTGAAAAATATGATGGTAATATAAACGACAAATGCTTCTTCAAACAGTAGTCTTTATCTAGGGGATCTAAAGAATAAAGTTAATTTGTGTCTAAAATTTTTAAATAATAACCTTTTATTTGAAAATCTTGTAACTTGGCATACTTAGTGATCGATAATCCAGGAGGAAGAATTTGAAAATCTGCAATACCTAACAAAAATATAATAAATTTATATAATTTCAATGATACAAATATAATAAGCCTGAGAAACTTTAGATTTTACCTTTATCAAGAATTTGTGCTTATAAACAAATGTAAGGAATACGGTATATACAGACAAATTCCACTCTTTTACCTTTCATTAGTGAACAAACCTAAATCTGCTAATGCTCAGATATTAAATAAAATGAGACATAATATCTACTGTTTTACAGTTGAACAGGGTGTTGCTTGTTCATATACAATGATGTTGTTGAGTAATATCTTGGCTGGTGACATTGCTCTTCTAAATTTTTATTTTGAGGGCATGTTTCTATTCTTGTATATAAAAAAAACCCAGCAAACTTATAAAACAATAAAAAATCTTACATTAATTTGTGGAGGCCTCCCACAGAACAATTGCAGGGATAGCAGGGGGAGGAGCTGAGTGTGCCGTGAATGTGATGTGTAATTGTGGTCAGTTACTACATAGTCAGCTACCACACTAGTGTCACAGTTTCATAACTAAATATTCAGAAATAACTTTAGACACCGTGGTATTACCCATGAGCACACACACAAACCTCTTTCTTTTTATGTCACACTATGTCGGTGTATGGCTATGTAGTCGCACTAAATCAATGTAGTCATGAGCTTTTCCCAGACAACTTAGGTACATTATTTTCATAATTAAATTGATTTGCAATTTCCATTAGTCTATGTATGTTTTACCTTCTCCATTTAACTATACAATCTCCAATCGCAAATCTTGTATTGCCTATGGTTTCTATACAAGCCCCTTTAATATTCTCTGTCGAAAATCATAAACCATTTTGCCTAGTTTTCCATGGATGTTAATGGTTCTATCGAGCATCTCATATGCGTTCACTGTCACCCTCACAAATGCTATCATTGAATTCCAAGCTCATCAATTCTTCCCCATACACCTAAATATGATTGTTCTCAACACCAGTGATAGCATTTGATGGACATATTAATATCCGGGATAAGTTACTTCACTTATTAAATTCTAGCATGCTTAGATGTAAGCATGTCTCCTCCATAGAAGAAGATGGTGAAACTGATTAGCATACGTGACTTGCTTCAATACTTGGGATTTCCACTTCTATTTTCTCTGAATGCAATGAGACATAATTTTATTGAGTACGCAAGCAATGATAAGCTGGTAAAATTGTGGAACAACATTTACCAATTAGTTCTACTACCAGATAGTTGAGAGAAGCTGGATGAAGTAATTGAATAACTATCTGAGTTTGAACCTGTTGAAGTCACAATGTTAGATGATGGCAATGCACATTTTAATTTATTTTTGTTTTTGCTGTTAGTTGAATTACCATTATCACGAAAGCTGCAACACACTTTATCTACTATATAAATTAGCTAACTGTAGAATTAACTATAAAATTACACTTCTATATTTATATTCACTTTTTTGTGCTTTAAATTTTACATTTAATATTTATTTTTTCTCCACAGCTGATTAGATTACTGGTAGCATGGAGAAGCCATAACAATTCTAGTCCTACAGGTTCGTGCTCCGTGGTCTGTTAGAAGCCCGCATTTCAGTAAAGACGCAAGGTCCGGTCTGTCAGTCAAGTCCGGTACGAAATTTAGTGATAACCAGAATGCAGTGTCAGAAAGATATTCATTAGGACACTACACACAACTGAATTTCTGAGTGCAGTCAAAAGGTCCAGTGTGTTACCCGTTTTATAGTGCTATAGCCTGCAATGAGTGAAGAGGGGAATTCTACTGAGTCAGCGCCAGCAGTACCGCTACTCCAGGGATGATTGCTATTATTCGAGCAGTGGTTGAAAAGTGTTGTTTTTACTGCCACTGGGCTCACATCTCATTCCAGAATTCTTGTTGGCCTCAACTGAAACTCCCAATGAGGGCCCAGGATCCTCAAATGATGACAAGCTTAGATCATGCACTCGGTCTGCATCAACTGGATTTAGAAAAAAAAAGAAAGAACATCAATATGCAGTTTAAAAAATGGATGATAAAAATTGCATCTCAGTACATGTATGGAAAAAATCACAGGTGAAAATGGTCCCAAATTACTTCCATAGGAGGCTAACAGAAGCATTAATGAGAGAGAACCAACACCACATCAAATTTAGATAAAGGCCTTGAGCTTAACTCCACCTGGACTCCATTCTTAAAGAACTTTAGTGTCAATGTTGACCCAGCTAAGTGCATCTTCTTGTTGATAATTTTGTTTATTTATTTTAAATGGTCATATACACCTCAAATCTGAAGAATTAGAGCCGAAACGTATTGTAAATTTATATATCTAATTATAATGCTACTAAGCTAAAAAATAATAAATTACCAGTATCTGGTTACATTTGATGAGTGCAAATGACCTAGAGGGAAAACTACTCCTCACAGAAAAGCTGTATAATTTTGCAGGTTTGGAGGACTACATACTTTTGGGTCAATTTACATTCGTTTTTTAGTTACACTAATTTTTAATATTTTATAATTTGAGTGCCCTGTCCTGTTTTTATTGTGATAAAAATAGAAGTAAACATCATACAAGGCTGTGTCGGCCCTCCCAGACCTCCTCGGATGCCTAGTGAGGAATCGAACTATAGGAACAGCTTTGATACACTGCCACCAAAGTACTAGACTAAGTTGCTGTAGCAACACAGAGTCAGGATCTTAATTCTTTATCTTACTAGTACTGAAAGTTACAACACACGTGGGTGGTTTATATAGAAATGACATGACTCCACCCCCAACATGACATGGCAAATGAGACACAACCAACTTGTTCCTGCTAACACTAATCAATACACACAGTTCTGCAACTCCACAAAAACGTGACCATATAAGGCAATCCACAAACAGTTCAACAATGACACACAAGCATGCGCACACACAACACAATATAGTTCCACACAAAAAATATATTTATTTCTGTCTCTGTTCATCTTCTCTTCATCTTCCTCTCTGTTCATCTCTTCTACATCTTCTCATGTGGGCTGGCCCACAGGCTGAAATTGTAGCATCTACCTTACTCTAAATTCTATACTAGGCCTAAAACATTATAGTTGAACGTCTAAATTAACATTTTGGAGGTGTGATATTTAATCCTCCCAAACCCAATGTTTGACAACTTCTATCCTGCCTGTTTGTTTGCGTTAGCTATCTAGTCTTAGTAATAAAGAAAAACTACAACCGGTTACATATCCTTCTTGGTGTAAAATTAATGAAAATGTTACCCAATCACTCACGATGAGTATTCTAGCTGAGTGAAGTTTCATTTTTTCTGAATGTACTCAGAGGATCAGTATCACATTTTGAATAAGCAGTAGATGACATGGTAAGCCTACCTTTCAAAAACTACACTGCAACAAGTTTACCAGTCTCAAGAACTAGTTGAAATTGCAACATTGCAGTTCAAGATATAAGTGTTTGCCAGATTACCAAATCATGCTAATTCTTTTATAGTTCATCAACTTAAATTATCCATAATCTGCAAGAGCTAACAGGTTCTTGCATACTAATAGGACTACTGGAGATGGGGCAAATTCTAGTTTGCACATCCTTGCCTTATAGGGCTCTGGCAAGGTAAATAGATAGTTTCTTATATTTAATTTCTATGATGGCAATATATAACAGTTACTTTATGGCATCAAAAGTATGAGCTAGATACGTCAAACTTTGGGATTAGAGAATTTAATACAATACATTCCTATTAATTCTTCTATACTATAGGAGCAAGTTGGTTCAAACTCAACATTTTAAAATTGATTTCATATGCTTAATATGTTCTCTTCTCTGGATAAGTGGGCATACACTAATACCAAGAATTATAAAAATGCCACATTATTTCGTAATGAGGTGGTAAAATTTTCTATTGATAATTTGGTGGACTTGCCTGAATAGCATTTATGTATGCACTCTAAACCATAATTCTATTAATTGGTTGTGTATTAAAATTGCACATACCATCAGGGAAATTTTTAATCAAGCTACTATGGCATGATTGAGGTGGCTTGATAAAATGTATGTCTCAAGAGAAAACTCATTAAAATGTATAAGTTAAGTGTAAAAAATTAGCATATTCCCATTCAATCACGTGTAAATTCACTTGAGCCAACTTACAATACGTATATATTTACCGTTAAATTGGAAGGATTTGCTAACAAATCCAATCATGTCCACAATACAGTGAGAATTTCGAAGATTTTTACATCTTTTTTTCCGTCTTACTTTTAATAGCATAATTGGTTCAACAGCTTGTTTAGATACTAATGGCTTGCAATGGGAATCCCCAAGCCTAAATTTCATCTCTAATTTCCCACCATCAATTTCAGCCTACAAGTAACAAAAAAACAACAACACATCTACAAATTACTTGAATCTTAATAATATACATTCTATCCAAAAAAAAATTCTGACTCGAGGATTTGCAATAAGCATCGGTTTACAAACACGTGTAATAATACAAGGAAAATGTGAATTGTGGCTATGCTGCATCCAATTCAGCAAAGAACAAGCTGGAATATTTGCATCCCCTGTACTGTAGTTATTATTAAAATAACAACACATACCCTACTTGGAAACATGATTTTTATACGAAGGTGACAAATTACATTATTCCTAGGAGAGGCTACAAGTAAAAATGAACAAAATTATTATTGTTACTATTCAAACCCTTTGCTGAATTTGAATTAAAAGCTCAGTCTAAATCATTCAATGTAACACACGTGCCTTTTTATGTGATCTAGCAATTTGAAGTAGCTAGAATGTAAATGCAATATTGTCAAAAATAATAATTAAATAAATTTGTATTATGAGAATACAAATAAAGTAACCATTGAGGATTTGAAGTGCCTGCTAAAGAGTATGGTTTACATCTCAGGCTGAAGTTTTAGGAATAGTGAATCACACAACTCACTTTTTTCTCTATAGTTTAATTGGAAATTTCACAATTTTATGATGATAGAAGTATTTATTTCTCTATTCCTTCTAAGTATTCTCTTATGATAATAGCTCTACAGTTCCAGTAACTCTTAATTTTCATTGGATGACAGAATATAAACGTCGGTGTGTGTAGTAAGTTCAGCAAATTAAACTTCCCTTTTCAAAAGTTAAAAAAGAAGAAGGTAGCATACCTTTTGGTTGTTTAAATAGATTCTATATTTTTTTAAATTACAATTACTTTCTTAACTCCTATAGATTTTGACAGTATATTTATTAAAAAAAAAAACAGGTTTAATTAGAAGTGGATGAATATCAAGATGATTGCGGCTGAGAATGATGAGCTTTCACTGAACAACAGTAGCATCACCAGCTGTATAAGTTGTACATAGAGGCACAAAATATTGAGAAAGTTTTAATCATATGGAAGAAATTTAAAGACATAAACAAACTATGTATAAAACCATATAGTCGACCATGTACCTCAATAGTCAACATGTGTATAGGAAGTAGTTCAAAAGTGTGGGCTTCTGTAACTACAAATAAGTGTTTTAGCTAAATATAACAAAATCAGTGTTTTTTCTGTTCTAACCACCAATATATATAATATATTGCACACAGTAGAGTTGTTTTTTTGTTGTTTTTAATAAAATGAGATGCACAAACAATTTTATGGTATAAAGTGACTTATCATGGTTGTTTTAGCTACAAAGGTAAATCTTTTTTTCCTTTTTTTCCTTTTACAGTTTTCTTTAGAAACAGTTACTCCATTTTTGTATAAAGAACTGACATGGAGAATTATTTATTGGGGTAAACATTCTTGTCTCGTGAACTTCACTTGATATCATCACCCAAATACTCCTGTTTTGGTTTGAAGGGAGCGGAAGTCGAATGAATGCACTTCTTGTTATCAGTATTTGGAGTAACCCTTTTAAACAGGTTTTGATGGAGATGGGCAAATGCTTCCGCAGTACCTCATAACTTGAGACCACACCCAGCTCAATAAGGGCAAATTTAATACTTGATGGAAGTCAGGATAGCCTATTAAGAGGAGAATTAAATAAGGTTAGTTGACAGACAGGGAGCATGTGTAGGAAGCATGCATTTGCAGATATATTATTACTGGTGTTGGAGAGGAATTTGAGAGATCAGTAAATATTTAGACTCAGCTTGGCTCACATTGGGACAAGTGTGGAAGAGTAGGAAAAAACGAGTGTGCGGGTAGACTACCCGCCCACTTTGATACATTGGGAGGGTGTGGCTCCTGCCATCGCTTACCACACAAACAAAATGGAAATAAGAAATATTGGTTGCCGGGAGAAGTAGGGCAGGGTATGGAATATAATGGGAATTGTCAAAATAGGTGAAGTGTAAATCGTATTGTAGGAGTCATTTTTATTTTCATTTAGTCTGATAATTATTCCTTTTGGGTGCATTACATATATATATATATATACATACATAGTATATGCCTTTATATGACACTATCATTGCATAAAAAATTTAGACAAATTGATTGATATTAAATTACCCCTTAGTACGTGAAACAATGCACAAGGCAAAAAAATAAAGGAATTTTTTTTTTCAAATGAGCTATCTAAACATGTTTGTAAAAAAGACTGTGGAATTTTTTTTAATACTTCCAGTGAAATTGCAAAAAAAACAAACAGTAAAAATAATTGCAACAAAACCCAGAATTTACAAGATGAGGATTTCAAAACTTCAAAGAAAAAAATCATTTCGTGACATCAATATTAAGCTTTAAAATATTAATTTTAGGTACCAACTATAAAACATAATTTTAATTTTAAAAAGCTGCATATAGCATTAAACAAATTTTGACATGCATCTTACCAAACAGTTCATATAGACACCTACGAAGATAATATAAGGTAGCAGTAGAAGCAGTGATAATATACTGATTACAGGCCATGCTAATTTAACTGTGATGCACTTTAAATCAATGTTGAATAAACCATTATTGTATATTTCATCAAGAGTATTTTTAATATTAAAATTTGATAGCCAAATAATTCCACAAGCACATTTTGTATGTAGTAAGCCCAAGGCCCATTCCTAAATATAGAAAAAAAATTACATAAAAACTCATACAATAGAAGCAAAAAAAATATGGTGGGATGTAATTGGTGAGCAAGTGAAGCAAACAAGACTCTATCAGGGGTAACACAATTGAAAATCTGGGAAACTTTTAATGTTTGTTCATACATATGTGTGTGGACATACTATGTCATTTGTTAGCTTGGTCGTCGACCCTGTGCCAAACTTCACCAAACAAAATCTTCAGGTTTATTGATCTTTATCCGTATTATCAAATGTAATTGAATTGTTTACCGCTTTTACCGGTACAGTTATAACTTTCAAACTTACCCGAGTTCATTTATTTAAAAAAGTGGCGGTGGTAAGTTAAGGTGCTATAGTCATCAATATGTATTCTACGCAACAGTGTTATTGCTTACTTGAGTATCCATTGTCTTATAGTCGAATCACGAAAGTAAGTCTTGTATTGGTATGTTTGGTGAACAAGTATGTGTAAAAGTGTGGTCCGTTACAGCTACTGCTTAGCTAAAGAATAACACAAAGTAAACATTTAACTAACAAATATGTGACCGTCTACGGGAAATTTGGGCACAACGCGGCATGCGTAGACGTCGCAAAAAGATCGATTTAGTTCTTAAAATTGTATTAAATAAGCCTAACGAAGGGAACGGTTAGACGATATATAGCGGGAATGGCTAAAGCTACGGCGATAAAACTTGGAGAGCTTAATATCTGCTTGCCGAGGAGTCTGTAAGTGCAAAAAAAGATTTTTTTGTCGGGGCCGCGTTGTGCCCCGATTTTCCTGCAAGAAGGTCACTTATATTGGCTGACCTTTACACCAATCCAACTACTACAGTAGTATGTAGGTCTTAATATAGGGGTTCCAATATGTGCTGTATATCTTTAGAAATGCCTGCTTATATATTTGTTTTGCTTTTCAGTCAAACAGTTGGGGCAAGTGGTTATTTTGGCATTGAAATCCCTTCAACGTATATACTTAATGAAAAAACTCTACCTTTTTTTAGTAGCTGGAAAGTCAAAAATTAAAATTAATTACATAACTGTAGCCTAACTAGGGAGGCTTGCTCGATATTTGTGCTCAAACACACCACTAGTATATATTTAGAAATCTGAGCACAATAAATTGTATCAAATTTACATATGAATCACAGATTTCTTACTAATACCTACACAATTTAAGTACTAGTTAGCAGTATCTTAAAAATAGTCAACGAGCAACCAAAAATAACATGCACAAACAACAAAAAGTTAAAATTGTAGATTAAACAATTATTCTGTGATTAGTGTTTACTATATTACACCAAGTACAATTGTGAAATAACTCACCATAGAGGAATAATACAAAGGTGTTTTATTAAAAGGAACACGAATAGCAGATATAACTAGCATGTCAGCTAGAAATCCCATACACATGGGAATAACAAATAGCAAAATAGTAGCAGCAACTATGCATTTGGCAGTAATAAATGTCCATGATGGTATTTTTGATATAAAAGTATGCATTCCACCCCTAGCATAAGGAATAACAAACATCAGAATTCGAGCCAAAATCCAAAATATGTAGATTCCCAAAGCTGCAGAATATACTTCTGATACTTTTATAATACCGATTAGATGTAGAAGGTATCGTCCAAGTGAAACTATAAACACAAGGAAATGCCACATATTTAATAGTTATTGTATACATTTAATCGTTACCTGGTGTAAAAATTAATAAAGTTCCGACAAATACCACCACAAAAAGAGTAAAAAGAAGGAGTAGTACAATCTAAGAGTGATAAAATAACAATCAATGAATCTTGGCTGTAAAGTCACATTTTGTGAATAAAATTATAGTGAAAAACTTATTGTGAAAGTATGCAGGTTCACAATGACATAGTGACAAGAATCAATTGTGTGCAGAAATATCTTACTCGCAAAAGGAAATACTGAGGGCGAAGATATGGTTTAAATGGTGGAAAACCAGCTCCAAGGTGCTGTAATTGATTATGTACGGGACCATTTTGATGATCATTCAAATGAATGTTTCGCAAAACTTCTCCATACACATTTATAGCTGGCCCACATGGCCCAATCAAGGCAATGTCTGTTCTCGAACTGCATATAAAGGCCATGGGTCTCTGAACATTTGTACATATTGAGAGCATTTTTCTGCGTCTGCTCATAATTGGACAATAGCGAGATATCAGGCTGGAGCATCTCTTTGTGTATGAGTTGTGTGCAGTATTTTTGTCACTAAATTGTGAGCATAATTGCCTATGCATGGGGGGAAAATCTGATTTCGTCAAACACAGCCGGTGTTCCAGAAACTTGCCAGCTATTCCCCAATACTCTCATCATAGTCTACCACATTGCATGGCCTCATGATAGTATTCCACCTGTTTTAATTTCATTCATCAAGGCTTGATTGAACCAATACTCAAGTAATGCTGACAGGATTGTTGATTTTGACAAGTACCAAGGCATATCTGCCAAGGATTTTGAGCGAATGAAATGTGCTGATGATGGAGCCATCGACTATGAGTTTTCTGTAACTAGTTCTATTCCTAAAAGAGATACAATACTGAAGAGCAAGAACAACAAGCAGAGATTGCCAAGTGAATGCTGCAATGGAAATTAGCTTAATCATTCGGTCATGATGAAGCTGATGTCACCACGGTGTTCTTTGTCAATCATGCTGCAAGCTAAGGTAAAGATGTAATTCGTGTGGTCAGTGATTACATAGATGTATTTGTCCTATTGGTTTACTGATTAAACAAGGCAGCATTGATGCAAGGTCTAGATGGAGCGATGGATTGGAACAGTACTCAACATTAATACAACTTGTACTGAATTTGGGCCGAAGTATTTGCTACTTCATGTTATGCATGTTCACAGTGGATGCGATACGACCTATCTTTACGGCAAAATTAAAACAAGAACATTCAACACCTTGCTGTCAGAAATCTTTCCAGGTTTATCTAACATCATTGGTGAGATGAGCATTTATTCAGACCAACTGATGGAGGCAGTAACCCCCTTTTTTACTGCCTTGTATAATCAGGTTCCAGAACATCCATGGAGTTAGTAAGATTTAACTTTTATACCAAAAAGAGAAATCCAAATGTAATAGCTCTACCCCCCAACATCTACTAACCTTTTGCAGTATGCAGTACGCATGCCCATCTTCAAACCATGGTATGGAAAGCAGCTGACCAGCATACTCTACCAGCAATCTCAGCCACCATCACTAATTTTGGGTGGAATATCAAGAATGACATTTTTGTTTCTGTCATTGACACTTGAGACGAAGCACTACCTGAACTTGTTGATGTCATTAGATGTCAGTGCAGGGCTTGGAAAGGAAGAAGTGCAGTACCATTTCATACAGTTACCATAAAGAGCATCTCACATGCATATCCTATTGTAAGAACTGTCTGAAGATAGTGAAGAATGTGGTATTGTTACAGAATTCATACCGGAATAATATTTCATTACAATGTTTTTTAATGAATATTTTTCCTGCCACAAAAATGTTTTTTGTTACAGCACCTTAGTCATGCCTGCAATACCAAATATAATGTCATAAATGGATTCTACATCCCAAATTCCCAAGGAAAAGTCTTATACTTAATTCTATGATAAAATAATCGTAGAGCAAAATTTAAAATTACCGTCGCACAACCACTAAAATTCTAGGAGTTTCCTGTGGTTGCCACTTGTGCAAACAGACTGAATTTGTCCTAGGACCATATAGAAATACAAATCAGCAAAAAACTTCATTGGAATGGACATTTCTAGGTGAATATTTGACTACTGGACTAGGCAGATTGACCTAATAATAAAACTTCTTGCCTGCACTTGTTCTGGACCAATATTTGCTCATAAAGTAGGTTGGTTCTTGAATTGAGTTCATTTTATTCAAATGTGCTTCTCAGGTGGCAGCTACTGTCAAGGGCTCATAACCTAACTAATCATAGTACAGACTATTATTTTAATGTACAGATATAGAGCCAGTGCACTGAGGAGATTTAGTGAGACTGAATCAAGGAGAAGAAGCTAGTGGAAACGAAAAAATAAGGCACGTGCCCTGGCAATATTAGACCTTTGCAGGTCAAAGCTGTTCGTTGTAGGTACAGCCTTGACAAATTAGTTTATACAAACGGCAATTAATTAATGGGTTAGGGGTAACTTCAACCAGTAGTGAACATGAGTGGCAAGCCTAATTAAAGCATTTTTCACCATGCGTGTTTATCATTGCAGGTATACCAATGTAAGCTCACACCCAACTAGAGCTGGAAATTCCAGAATGATGATGAGATGCTGTGTAGTGTGTTTAGTTACCAACTGTAGCAGCAACTGAAAGACATTGCGGTTTACTACACGTAGCATCCTGTTCAGTCAAAGATATTTACAAATAACTGTAAAAGCCAATTCGCAGACATAAATAGCCAGCCTTCATTTCATTGCAACGGAATGAACAGAATGGTCAAGCATCCTTATTTAGCATTCTTGCAGTGAGGCAGCCAAAACAAGTTTGAAACCTGCCGGTCTACTCTATTATTATCAAAGCTATGAAAGATTACAAGGGCAATTAGTAATTGAAATGAAACATTCACTTCTGATTGTTAGTTGCGACAATCATTCTTTAGACTTGAGCAAGGGAAAATGAGATGTTGTGGTCGCAGTACTTACATAGTGTTGAAATGAGGTAGGTGAATATGACTGTTCCTCCTCTGGCTGCTATGTTGATCTTGGTGATGCTTGGGCTCTATTAGCAATGAGCATCACCAAAGTATGGATAAACTGGATTTATTGGAAAAGCGTGCCTACACGTGATGAGTGTAACAAATGTGACTGTCATAGAACTTCATGCATATTCTAGCATATCAATATTAGTTGACATGGCCAGTTTCTGCAGGTTGTAAGGCGCACAGACAGAATCTTTAACTCGAAGGACCACACCCTACCAAGCTCGATAACCAACGCAGCTGAAATTGCGTACTAAGCCTTGGTCAGAAAGAAGGATACTATGCCTTCGTAATAGATCCGCCTTAGGTCGAAGTAATTCGCACAACAACAGATTGCCAATTACAATAAAACTTGATAGAGGTAATACTACATATATTTACAGCCCAATTTATGATAATTGACATGGTACAAGTTTCAGTGAGTTGAGTGCGTACGAATATATTTAAGTTCAAATGATTAGGTAAAGTGATAACAATATTGTGAATTGTAATCTGCACGCCGAAGCTCTTGTTCAGTCTTCACTCTTGTTGTTCAGGGCTATCTTTTGGTCCTGAACAGCCAGCATTAAGAATATCCTTGCTTGATAAAATCTTATACTGATTCAGGTAAATTCACACAGAATCTCCTGAATATTCATTATTCAAAGATGCAGAACATCAACATATAGCTGATAGTGTACATGAGGAGGCCCTGCAGGACAGCTTATTAATGCATTCTTTTGTGGACAATTAGCTGTAATGATATTCATAATGCATACATCACCTGATCCTTGTAAAGACACTTCAGCCTCAGCATTGTTAGATTTCAAATACAGGCACACTGACAAGGGCCCCAGGAGGTGACATCACATTAACATTGGACATGCTCTTTGGTTTTTAAGCTCACAAGTTTACTGATTTATTCAAGAGCAGAATAATCAAATAGAGAGAAAAGCAGAATTAAACAGAACAGAAACTGGGAAAAGTGGCCTCAGGCCTTATATATGATAATGTACTATTAAGAGGTGACAATTAGTTAAGTGGGAATACATGAATTGAGTGAATGAAGGTGTAAAGTGAGTTTAAGTGGTTCTTTCAAGGTTTAATATAATGATACAGTTTTGATTTTCTGTGAAACCTAAACACTCAATATACATGCACCTTGGTCACCTTAGTTTTCAGTCACACCTCTGTGCTTTACCTCTTGTGTCTCAATTAATTAAGTTTTAAACTGCTGTTTAAGCAGTAGACGCCTAGACCAGCTGAGCAAGCATAGCCAGATTAAGAACCTGATTGGAGGAAGTAAACAATACCATCAACGCTCCTGCTCCCTCTATGTCTGAGGGGTGGTGGCAGCTCTAACAGCCCAACAACCACAGTACAACTTGTGGAATCAGAATTTTATTTTACCGCATTATAGGCTTCTGAAATGTCACAAGATAAACCAGTGGAGTGATCATAGTTGATTGTCAGATACAGGCTATATTTCATATGTGCTAAGTGAGAACGGTCCAAGTATAAAATTGTTTTTTTCCTTGCTCAAACACATCAAATTTTGAAAATGATAAAATTCAGCCACTTCAAGGTGCCACCTATCACACATGTAACCACAAAACCACAAACTAATTTGATGAATCTATTAACATAGCCTTAGTATATTTCCATACAAAAAATGAACTTTGTAGAGCTCTTAGTTTCCCTGTAGTGAAATAAAAACCATGACACAGTCAAAAATTCAAAAAGTTTGCTCTTTAAGCTGGAAGCACTGTACACAAGTAGCCTTATAGTACTTGAGTCTCCGGTCAGCACTAAAAATTGTCTGTGCTCTGACAGATGTGTTGGAATGCATCCTTAAAGGGTAGATTGTAGAGTCCACCATTAAATATTACTTAGAAGTCTTTTTTACTATGGGTCTTCCTCAATCCATCATGTTCCAAACCAAACTGGACATTATCATAGACATGACATGAAGCTGGACCTCCCATTGAAAGAAGAAACAATGGAAGAAATCACTATTTTATCAGATGAATGTGAATCTCCTTCGATTGATATGTATGAAAATCAAACATCACGCAGCGAAGTAACATGAACACCAAAGTATGATAGATCAAAGGTCAGTCAGTAAACATCTAGGAAATGAAAACTGCTGTACCTTATAAGTAAACTTATACACATGCAAAGTAGTAGGTTTACTGTTCTTAAGCGGAATGATAGGTTTATCAACACAGGCAAATAGATCAGTTCATTGAATTCATCTAAATTGGGTTTAGGGTGGGCCTTGCTAGGGTTGTTGTTTAGTATTCATTGAATTCATTCTCTCCTCACACATTTTCACATTCATTAGTTATTTATTTTGTTATAAACCTAGCCTTATGATGGGTAAAAGTGCCCCTTAAGCAGTCTAAAAGAGGATCAGAATCTGGTGGCAGCAACTACTTACTGTCTCTAGTGTGTGTGTTTCACCGTCTGTCACAGGAGCTTCAAACTTCCGGTCATGATACCGGCAACATAAAAATAACCAAGCCATTAAATAGGCACCATACATTGGGTACAGCTGAACTAACCACAAAAATAATACAATGGCTACATAAACAAGTCAGGTACAATCCATTCATATTCACTAACTATAACAATCTAACTGTAAATAATTATAATTTCTTTATGTGGTTTAACCCTCATGGTCCCGTCCACCCCCCCCCACCCCCCTCCTCAATGCTGATGCTTTCCATCAGCATCATTTCCAATGCTTCTGAGACAATCAGCAACCACATTGTTTACTACCAAATTCCAACTGATTCATCGACTAGTTGTCCAGTCTCTGGTTTTGTGGCTTGACAGTCAAGAAAGTCACCTATGTCTGATGATCAGTGATGACAATGAATTTTTTACTATAAAGATAAAAAAGAAGTGCCGGATGGTTTCATACCTGACAAGTTTTTCCAAGTCCTGAGCACTACATCAGTACTGTGCTTCCTTCAGCTGATCTGAGAAGGTCACTGGTTGAACTCTATCCTCCTAACTCACCGAGAGAGATTAGCTCCTATTCTAGTAGCATTGGCATGACATTCCAAAACAAAAACATCAGAAACACAAGGCACAAACTAATACACAGTAAAACTCAACCGATTACACAGAGTCCTGAAGGCCTCCATCATCAGGCTTGTCCACTCTACCACTCCAGCCGTACCCTGAGATGTCGAGGGTGTGAAACTAGAGACTAGGAGTATGACCCAAAAAATAAAATTTACCCAACCAACTACATTTCTTCCTCTAACATGTAAGCCATGTGGTGTAGTCACAAAAAGCTACCAGGTGTGGTGGAAACAGACCAGGTAGGCTGTCAGAAGAGTTACTATGCTATATTTCCAAGCTGTTTGAAGCTTTTTCCAACCCAATGCCTGATATCTTAATTCAATTCTTAGGATAGGTCAGATAAATGATCAAGCAGCACGACAGTAACTAAAGTAAAACCCTGAGTTGGCTATATATAGCAAACAAGCCAAGCATGCTCACTAAAGGATGATACAGTAACTAGGTAGTGAAAATGGAATGTTGTTCTGATTGAGATGTTGATGTTTGTGACAATGTATTACTAGTGTGTGTCATTAGCTAAGATGTTGTGTCATGTCCTGTCGATGTGGTGGATTCACCACATCTCCCCCTCTCATGGAGGCTGAGCTTCCAGTAGATAGAGATATATCAGATACAGAGATAGCTGCAACGGTGTGCCAACTTTGTGGGACATTGCATTCGCGACACAGGACTATTCATTTTTTATGAAGATGATGGTAAAATAGAAATTCCACATCTTTCTATCCATCTTGCCATCTTGACTGTGTGTGGAGGTATTTGCCAGATATCAATAAGTGCAGAATTGTCAGTGAAAATTGTGAACGGGGTCCCGGATGAATAGAAACGGAAATCTTCCACGGATACAGGCACAGCTAATTCCATGATGGCGTAGTTTCTTTCTCTCGGGATAAGTTGGCAGGAGTAAAACGAAATTGGTATCCACTTACCATCTTTGAAAATACAAAAACAACTAGATACCTTTAGTAGAAGCATCAATGTACAAGCACCATACATCTATAACAGTTGGTAGAAATACAGAGGTATTAGTAATGATTTCAGAGATAATACTGTTAAATGAGTTGATAAAGTCACTGTCGATGTCATAACGTAAAATGTCAGGACAGTCTTTTCGCAAAAATGAGTTCAAAATGGTGATAGATGAAAGAATGGAATGAATCTTGCATAGAAGGTTTAAGTCCAAGAAAAGCGCGTAGATCAGTCTTGGTTTTGGGAGGTAGATAATTCCTGATATGAGCTACTTTGCCTCTGAGATGGTTTGGTTGCCATCTTCTATTGCAAAGCCTTAAAACCAGCAACATTTTGATTTCTTGACAGAGGTTGACAGCACTAAGCCTAATGAGGAACGAGAAGATGTGAGAAATGTGATCCTCAAATGTAGCTAAAATGATAACATCTATGTATACCAAAAAAAAAAGATTGTATGCCTCTTACGACAGCGTGCATTAAGAGTTGAATTGTAGCAGGGGCGTTTTATAGGCAGAAAGGCATGACCTTATACTGAAACTTTCCCACCTTGCAACGAATGGCTGTGAGCTGCTTGGTGTCTTCATCAAATAAGACTTGATGAAATCCCTTCAATAAGTCAAGTTTGGACAAATAGTTGCCATCTTCTATTGCAAAGCCTTAAAACCAGCAACATTTTGATTTCTTGACAGAGTTTGACAGCACTAAGCCTAATGAGGAACGAGAAGATGTGAGAAATGTGATCCTCAAATGTAGCTAAAATGATAACATCTATGTATACCAAAAAAAAAAGATTGTATGCCTCTTACGACAGCGTGCATTAAGAGTTGAATTGTAGCAGGGGCGTTTTATAGGCAGAAAGGCATGACCTTATACTGAAACTCCCACCTTGCAACGAATGGCTGTGAGCTGCTTTGTGTCTTCATCAAATAAGACTTGATGAAATCCCTTCAATAAGTCAAGTTTGGACAAATATTTGCAGTTACCAACTTGCGCTAGTATTGAGTCTATGGACGGCATGAGAAATGGCTCAGGTATTGTGATAAAGTTTAACTTCCTATACCACAACAATTCTTATTCCACCATCCAGTTTCATTACCGGCAATGGAGAAGATCCCTTAGAGGTAGAAGGCTCTATGATTCCTGGTTTTAGTAAAGACTCAATCTCTTCTATAAAGTGTTGTTAATAGGCCAACTGAATTGTGTAGGCAGGAGTCCATACAGGGGTTTGACAAGTAAGGGTATTAAAGTGGGTTACAAGAGAGGTATTACTAGGTCTATCTGAGAATATGTTGGGAAAAGAGGAATGGGTGTGATGAAGGAGTGATTGTTTGTCAGGAAGTGTGAGTGATAGTTGTGTCTGGCAGGGAGAGCTGCTATTCTTAGAATGGTAAAGTTTGAATGAACTGTCAGTTGATGTGATGGAAGAGGTACAATCATCCACAAATGCCTTAGGGTAAAGATGATGCCTGTCAAGTATTGCTTTGCAGGCTTAATTTGGCATGCCTGCAACTAAACCAAGGGCAGCCATTTCCTGTGAAATGAGGTCTCAGAAACAAAATCAAGAAAAGAAAGTTGAGATAACATCACACCATACTTGTATTTCCAATTGTTAAAGAACTGCAAAACTGATTTAGGACCAGATTGTCTATATTTTAAAGGAAATGAGGTCAAACAGTTATTCAAGGAATATCCACCTACATTCAAAGGAACAGTACGTATATGCAGATATGATGGTGTTTAATTAATACAATTTAAGTAGGATTCCTTGTAAATACCATGCAGCAACTTGGGCAACATGTGTAGCCAATTCTGAATAGAAACTGCATAAAGTCAGAGGACTTTAGCAACTTGGCTTTACTAATGACAGCTGAAGATGAGGGTTTGGCTTTGGGAGAAGTGGAATGAAGAGGTTCAAGCTTCTGATTTGTGCCTAATGAAATACCTGTAGAAATGAAAGTGGAGGTGGATGACTCATATGCTGATGATGAGGCTTGAAGAGTAGAAGTCGTAGATTCAGGGGATGGTGAAAGTGATAAATGACTATCCAGTGACAAATAATCCTCAGAAAAGACTGAAGGAGTGACTGCTGGCACCAGGTATGGTGTAGTCACAGATAGCTGTAACAAGGTGTAGGTAAAGACAGACCAAATAGGCTGCCTCCAGAGTTACTACTGCTATATTTCTAAGCTGTTTGCAGCTTTTTCCCAAAACAATCCCTGTTATATCTTAATTCAGTTCTGATGTGTTAGGCCAAATAAAGGATCAAGCAGTACGACCAAGTACAAGCCTGAGCTAGCCATATATATTTTGCAAACCAGCCGTAGCAAGCTCACTTAAGGATGACACAGTAATGAGGCTGTAATATTAGAATAATGTTCTGAATGAAATGTTAATGTTTGTGTAAATATATTACTAGTGTGTGTGATTAGCTAGGATGTTGTGTCAATTACCGGAACCTTCAAGAGAAAGCAGAAAAAAATTAAATCTAACTCCTAGAATAGAGCTTCCAAAAATTTTTGTATTAGTTATTCATACAAAAAATATCTAGAATGCATAGTTTTAGTTTTTCCCCCAAATTCTCCCAGAATATTTAGTTAGTTTTTAGTATTACATCAATACAACCAAAACAAATGGTTTTGGTTTTTGTTTTGGTTAACTAAAACAATACTAATGTGCTAACTTGTTAATGTTATCAATTAATTTCTTTATTCTTTTATTCCTTCTTGCTTATTAATATTCACTGAAGTATGAGGTGAGAGAAGTTTATAAAGCATTGCTGGAAGAGAGTGATGATTTCGCAAGATTTATAACCGCGTAAACTTATTTTTTTAAGTCAATTTTTACTTATGCTATATTTTTTCTATATCAGAAAATATTTACAGACCCAGAGAATAAACATGTTCTTTCTCAACTAATGACAGAAGTTAAGGCCAGAAATTTTATTATAAACTAAGCTCAACTTCGAGGTATTGCAAAAATTTCTTTTTTTGTTGTACATTTTTATTAGAGCATTACTGTTAGTTGTCTCCCTGATGTTTAAATTTATATAGTTCATTGGTCACTGTATATCATTAAAGATGCTACTAGACAATTTTTTCAATCCAATCTTGATGAAGAGCATTTAAAAGCGAACGGATAGTATAAAGTTAAAGTAGACGAAAAACGAAGGCCAGCATCAAAGGACATTGACATTTATTTAGCAGTGTCAGTTTGGTATTATGATAGTATGTTATAAAAGTGAGTAGAAACTGGACTGTCGTCACTGTATTGTTAACAAATTGAAAAAATTAACAGACTCCAAGAAAGATGCATGGAATATTGTACTGACTAAAGATTTTATGACAAGTGAAGAAAGTGGTGAAGAAGATATGAATGGAGGATAAAAGTGACAGGTTTTTGGCACTCAAGTGGAGGCCTCCAAATGGCAAGTTTTTTAATCAAATTGATAGAAAAATATAAAAGATTTAGTCGAAATAAGGAAACCATCAAACTTTACCACGTGTGGTTGGACCTTCATTCACACGCTCCAAACCACTTGGCTTTTCTGATGGCTTTAACGGCTTCATTTCTCAGTAACTAATAGTTATGCTCATGATACTATCCTAACTATTTATCTCTTTATAACATCAATATTATATCAAAACACTTTTGCTATAATTATATCTCCACAGAAATAGTAGCTGATCAATTTCACTTAATATAATTATTTTATTCTCGCATAATTAAAAAGCACAAAAATTTACAGAACTTTACAATAAATATAATCACACCATCAACAATGTAATAAGCTAAAGAAACAATCTGACTGGTCTTCACACATATTCTACCTTCAACATATTATTTATCATGAATTCAATTTCTTTTATGCTGAGGAGAGTTGTGCTTCATAGAAATAGAGTTTAATGTAGTTCACTAAACTGGAATGTGCTGACCCAGCATTTTGACATTTATTGAACAGCGGATATTTCATTTTTGTATATAAATGGAAGTGATAACCACAAAAGTTTAGCTATGCTGAAAAATAAGTATAAATCCTCTATAATTGACCTATTACAATAACATAAAATGTAACACACACACATACTTCTACGAAATATAGATGTTTTGCTAAATTATAAGCAAAGCACCATACCATACAACGAAAATTACAACAAAAGTTATATCAACTAAACTGTGTTTAGTTTTGAAAACTGAAGCAAACAGAATCAGTTGATGCCATACTCTAACATTTACACACACACGCACACACACACATGCGCATACAATTCTTGTCTTGAATTATGGGAAATGTGATATACTGGGAAATGACAAACTTAGTTTATTACATGTGAAATGATGAACTTAGTGGATTACATGTGAAAAATGAAATTAGTGGATTACATGTGAAAGGATGAACTTAATGGATTACATGTGAAATGAAGAACTTAGTGGATTATATGTGAATTTCTACCACGTTTATATAATCATGCAGTCTTTAATATTCTGGGAGTTTTTGACAACAGTAACTTGAGTAAACTATATATATTTATTTATATACAATGAAAAAAATTAATTATAATAAGGGTGTAAAATGCTGTAACATTGGAATGACTACATTTCTCCATCAAAAGCAGAGACTAGCTTAATTTAAAGCAATGACGACATCAGCTGGAGTGTAATTTAGGTAAAAAACCAAAATAACGAGAATGCACGCTGTCGTAAGAGGCATACAATCTTTTTTTTTTGGTATACATAGATGTTATCTTTTTAGCTACATTTGAGGATCACATTTCTCACATCTTCTCGTTCCTCATTAGGCTTAGTGCTGTCAACCTCTGTCAAGAAATCAAAATGTTGCTGGTTTTAAGGCTTTGCAATAGAACATGGCAACCAAACCATCTCAGAGGCAAAGTAGCTCATATCAGGAATTATCTCAGATAGTTATTCAATTACTTCATCCAGCTTCTCTCAACTATCTGGTAGTAGAACTAATTGGTAAATGTTGTTCCACAATTTTACCAGCTTATCATTGCTTGCGTACTCAATAAAATTATGTCTCATTGCATTCAGAGAAAATAGAAGTGGAAATCCCAAGTATTGAAGCAAGTCACGTATGCTAATCAGTTTCACCATCTTCTTCTATGGAGGAGACATGCTTACATCTAAGCATGCTAGAATTTAATAAGTGAAGTAACTTATCCCGGATATTAATATGTCCATCAAATGCTATCACTGGTGTTGAGAACAATCATATTTAGGTGTATGGGGAAGAATTGATGAGCTTGGAATTCAATGATAGCATTTGTGAGGGTGACAGTGATCGCATATGAGATGCTCGATAGAACCATTAACATCCATGGAAAACTAGGCAAAATGGTTTATGATTTTCGACAGAATATTAAAGGGGCTTGTATAGAAACCATAGGCAATACAAGATTTGCGATTGGAGATTGTATAGTTAAATGGAGAAGGTAAAACATACATAGACTAATGGAAATTGCAAATCAATTTAATTATGAAAATAATGTACCTAAGTTGTCTGGGAAAAGCTCATGACTACATTGATTTAGTGCGACTACATAGCCATACACCGACATAGTGTGACATAAAAAGAAAGAGGTTTGTGTGTGTGCTCATGGGTAATACCACGGTGTCTAAAGTTATTTCTGAATATTTAGTTATGAAACTGTGACACTAGTGTGGTAGCTGACTATGTAGTAACTGACCACAATTACACATCACATTCACGGCACACTCAGCTCCTCCCCCTGCTATCCCTGCAATTGTTCTGTGGGAGGCCTCCACAAATTAATGTAAGATTTTTTATTGTTTTCTAAGTTTGCTGGGTTTTTTTATATACAAGAATAGAAACATGCCCTCAAAATAAAAATTTAGAAGAGCAATGTCACCAGCCAAGATATTACTCAACAACATCATTGTATATGAACAAGCAACACCCTGTTCAACTGTAAAACAGTAGATATTATGTCTCATTTTATTTGATATCTGAGCATTAGCAGATTTAGGTTTGTTCACTAATGATAGGTAAAAGAGTGGAATTTGTCTGTATATACCGTATTCCTTACATTTGTTTATAAGCACAAATTCTTGATAAAGGTAAAATCTAAAGTTTCTCAGGCTTATTATATTTGTATCATTGAAATTATATAAATTTATTATATTTTTGTTAGGTATTGCAGATTTTCAAATTCTTCCTCCTGGATTATCGATCACTAAGTGTGCCAAGTTACAAGATTTTCAAATAAAAGGTTATTATTTAAAAATTTTAGACACAAATTAACTTTATTCTTTAGATCCCCTAGATAAAGACTACTGTTTGAAGAAGCATTTGTCGTTTATATTACCATCATATTTTTCAAAGTATGATAAACCGTCATCGTATATGTAAGTAATTAAAAAAACTCTAACAGGCACGTGCAATTGTTTTGAAATTTTCAGGCTACATTTATATTACAGTACACTATTTGATATCTACATAGTACATAGGTAAATAAATTCTTTGATACGAGAAAAATTGCTGTTATTATAATTATTTCAGCCGAGAATGACTGAATCAATAAATTATTTTATTCTGTGTTATCCTACTACATTATAACTCATGTACTGCAATAATTTCACATTATACTATTCTTTAGTGAAACATTTTTAAAATTATTTTCAAGCTGTGTTTATGGATGGAAAGCAAACATTTCACAAATATGTTTTGCAAGCATAAAATCCACATTAGGTAGCTGTAAAAGTGGTAAACTAGGCTGGTTGCTACAACTGCTAGGGTAATGAGTTTGCAGCAAGACAGCTTGACATAACACTGTGAAATATTGTGAGTTATTTCACGGGTCACTTACCTAAAATATCATGCAAGTGCCACTGTTACATTGGACTTAGCTAATATAGCACGAGTCTGTAGAAATGATAATATTGTAGGCTTGTTAACAACAATCGCAAACTTTTTATTTACTCTAAAACTATTTCCCTGCTTCAAAATTTTCCTTACTTATTTTTTTTTGTATATTCTGACACTAATACCCATTCTGGAAAACCAGCTTTTTATCAGATGGTATTTCCAAATCAGATAAAAATGTAATTGGAATTGGGATACTAATACTATGATTGTGACTGGCACCATTTGGAGTATTCTGGTTTGTTTTTTGTTTTTGTTTTTAACCTCTACCTGTGCCAGTACCTGTCCCACTAGACGTCATAGTGGGTTAGTGTGGTGGGATCAGGTCACTGTTAGCCTAAGAGACGCAGTTGCGCTGCCACCAGAGTTTGAGGCTAGCACCCAGCAAGCTAAGTCGCACAGCAAAGCTAGGCTCTTGAATTCTCCAACCCAGGGTTTAGCTAGCAAGGCCCTAACCCCAGTTTCTCGATGTAGTCAGAGTTTTAAGGAGATCTTTCAAGTTATGCTAAAACTGAGAACTGAGGGAAAAAAGGAAGTGAATGAATGATATATGTATAGGTGAATGGTGAGTGGTGTGCATTTAGTCTATACATAGCTTGAAAATATGTAATGTGAGTACGTTGTTTAGTCTATACATAGCATGAGAAGATGTAATGTGAATAAGTTAATTTTGTATACAGCAATAGGTAAATAGATGTAGCTAATGGTACAGAAAGTAAATGACTATTTAATTAGTTAATGTTAATGTGGGGTGGTGTCACACCACAGTTAGTGATCCCTAGCTTTGACACCAAGAATTCATCTGTTGCAGTCCTGCATGTCTGGGCACCAGCTGTAGTAGCATTGCTGTCAGCCTGAATGAAAACAGGTACAATTCTGGAGCATGCTAATAATAACTAGAGTGTATTTCAGTCTCCTCTCGTATTATTGCTCTTGCATACAGCTCTTCACGTTGCGGATATCCACTTGAATTACTCTGATCTTTGCGGAAGGCAGGCTCTTAATCATGGACCTATCCTGTGGTGCATTTACTACTGAAACTAAGCACATGTACCTTATCTGTTCCTTTAGCTGTGTAAGCTTACACCACGTTGATTGTTTGAGGTTGATGGTTATGTAGCTTGGCATTAAGGTAGTTAGCTGTGTAGCTCTTGTGGCATCCACTTTTTTCCCATTGTGTTAAATCTTGTGACCATGCCTCAGTTAGCAGTTCTTTGGTCTTTTCCAAGACCCCATTACTTTTTTGGCCTTTATCATCCAACAAGGTAATTTCAGAGCCTTACTCAAGGCAGTCATCCGCACCATCAGATATTCTATCTGCAAATAATCTAGTTGTTGCTCTACCTAGAGAGGAAATACTGCCCCTATTCCAATGACACACTCATTGTTTCTTTCCACTGCCACCTCTGAGGGATTACAAGTGGCTCCTCCCAGCTTTCTCATTCATTGTGAACTGGCTCAGGTCACCACTTCACAAAAGGGAACGAGAGCAGTCTTTCACCTTGCCCCTAGTGTGCTTATGTTTTCTTCTGAATGAACTTACAGAGGAAAAGGAGTTGTGATCGTATCTCAATGAGGGTTGCTGAGTGTGTGTCCTATTGTCAGCTGAAATTTTTGTTATCGTCAGAACAGCAAGCTATCAGCTTACAGTGTCAATAAGTACTCATGCTCAGAGATCATGCAGAAATGCTAAATCTGGAAAAGGAGTGAGCCAAATACGTATAAGAATCTTGTATAATCTTTAGCAGTTGGTAGGGAGCTGACAAGTACCAGGTGCTGGTTCATCCACACTTTTTACTGTATGTAGTGTTTTTCTTGAGTACTATGGTTTTTAATGTACATTTTTATGTTTTTTCTCCAGCACGAGATGATGCAATAAGATTGGATTACATTTCAAAATAAGTATATAGGAAATATTCATTTTTTTATGCTGCAAGTGTGCATTCATTACAAAATATGAGCTTCAATTTGGTAAGAAGGAATAAGCGATGGTATGTTTAGATGAACCCTAACCTCTCACCTCCCTTCCTTACCCATAAATCATTCTCCTCTGTAAGCTTGGTTTCACTAATTATAGACCAGTTACATTGTCATTCTGAGTCATTAGATATAAAAGGATCATTCCCATTCATTGTAATAAAAAAACAACCACCAATTACTTCAGCAAAGGAGGTTGAGATCTACTGATTATCTTTATTGGATAGACAACTGCATGTTTTGCAGGCAATTTGTTAAATATGATAATCATTATTTCGAGAGAAACCAATTATGAACAGTAACAACATTTACATTGCATGAAAAACTTTTACACTGTATTTCCGAAGCTGGTCTGTGTCTTGCACTTAAAGTTGTAAAGTAACCTGCCCGCAGGAGTAAATTATAAATTAAATTTAGAAAAACTATTAGCTTGCTGATATTATATTATTTATTTCCCAAGGTATAATTGACTTCAAAGTTGAGTTATTATAATTCAAATACAATACAAATTGCCAACGTTTCGACTTGAGGGAGTCTTTGTCAAGGCACAATGAGAGAGGGAACTTGAGAATGAGTTTAAATATCGAGAGGAAAAAAGTTGTGCGCAGGAGCACCAGTCTCCTGAGGCTCCAAACACTGGGCCTGGTAAAGGGTCCAGCCTCTGAGTCTGAGCACAATATACAAAGAGAGAGTAATAAGCTTAAGGAAGTGATATACTAAGCAAGGTTTCATGCGGAAGAAGGAGAAGAGTGGATATCTCCCCTAAGCGGACATTTCCATTCCTTTGGCGAAGTTCCTTCTAGGTTTATTATGCCCTCTATAATATTCTCTTGAGCAAAATTTATTGTTCATTTTTCCCATTTACTCTTCCCTTCAACTTAAGTATTTTTTAATTTCCTCCATGCTGAAAGTTTGAATTCAGTTGCAACAGAAATTTTGATACCACTACCTATGTGCGTAAGTATAATATGATAAAGAATCGGTAGTTTATGTCTTTAACTGTAATTTATCCATTATTCCTTGTAAATGCCAAGTATTTCTTCAAAGTGAAAAGTTCTTAAAATAGTTCTTTCACTGATAATTTATTAAAATGTTTAAATTACTATTGACTTCTGAGTATGGTTTTGATCATTTTAATTTCACTGAAAAAGGCAGGATTGTACTGAGAAGCGTAAACTCCGAACAAAAATTTCTCTTCCCTCAATCCAACCACTAATTGCCTATTAAATTACTAAATCACAAGCTATAATACAAGGAAAATCAGGGTACTACCTCATTTTTAAATCTTCTTTCCGAGGATATTGTCCGAAGCCCAGTTCAGCACAAGAAAACATTTAGGTGTCGATGTTGCCTTCAACATCCAAATTCAAAATGGTGGAACTGGTGTAATATTATGCTGACTATAGCTTTAGAAATCTGAAGTCTCTAAGCTTTTTAAAACTGAATGCCTGTCTTTACAATAGACATGTTTTTACCTATACTGGAAGAATGTAGGAAGAGGAAACAAGGGCCACAAAAAGTCCATGTATCAAAAGCAGGATAACTAAAGCAAGACTATTTAGCTAATTGTGCTATCACCACAGACCAGTATCCTATTGGATTAGTAAATATTATGTTGACAGTATCATATCTCAGGTTGCTTCCACATTTGCTAACTAAATTATTGTTCCAATTTGCCACTTCTTCAGCAGAACCATTTCGTTTTTTTTTTTATTCCTATATTATTGTCTCGTAAATGCTATCAGGTGTTTGGTATTATATTTCCTACTGGGGTAACTTAAATAGTTTGTCACCACGAGAAGTTATTTCTTCTTTAGTCTAGATGGAATGTTCTTTACAGAAAGTAGCAGCCGAGGAACTTGGTGATAGTGTACATCTAACATGTCAATCTCGACCATTGTACTCCTGCCTAGTTAGATACATGTGCAGAGAATTCATTAACTCTAGAAAAAAAATATGTACTTGATTACCAGTTAACTGGAGAGTGTACCACAGCAAAAAGTGTATGTGATTAACTCTTTTTCATCCAATACCAAAGGTCGTTCTCCATGATCCTTATCCAATACCGAAGATAGCCTCCCATCAACCTATTTACCACAACTCACATCTTCAAGATCAACATCCTCACCAAATAGACATCTTGGTTGTGGCTGATCTACCAACTATTGCTCAGTTTCCTTTCTTTCCTCTCGGTCTTTTTACTTAACATGACTAAATTGACATGACTAAATTGGGTGATAATACCCTCCCCTTTCCCATTTTGGAATGTGAAGGTGCAATTGCTAAAAACCCACATATTTGTAAACTACATTATACACATGACAACTGAAAATAATGCAACTTTTATTTTTTGAATAATTTAAAGTGGAACTTTCTAGTAAGGCAATTTCTTTTTGAATTTTCTATTACCTAATAAAAGAGTAAGCTTTAACCTTGCCGGTATTGTAGAAAAAATGCTAAGGACTTGGAGACTCTTCAGGTTCATTGAAAAACAGACACTGACGACGCAGCCGTTAAAGCTCTGCGAGAATGTTACGACCAACCATGAGAGAACTGTGGCACTGCATTCGATAACTTTTCTTGTCATGACATAACTTTAACTGCTGAAGGAATTCAGAAAACAATCACCATGATTCAACAAACTCGGGCAATTCTGAAGGAGTGCTCAGACTACACTATGGACACTTTTCTTACCATTATGACAGGAATGAAAATGCCTGACAAATTTTTCAAGTTTGGACTGAGGAACAGCTGAGTTATCTAAGCCTCCTAGCGTTGAAAAACTTATCACCTACATACAACGCTATAGAATGAGATTATGCAGACGTAAAAAAGGCTACCCAAGTTTCACAACCCAAGAAACAATCTTCCAAGCCTTCTGCTTTACATCAGTATAGCAAGGACTGTACATTTTGTCACAATTGTGTTCATTCACTGTATTTACATGTGTGATTCCTTCAAAGACAAAGGTGCAAAGGAGAGCAATTCCATTGCATCAAGACTTAAGGTATGCAAAAATTGCTTGTCATGTAAACATTTTTTACGTGATTATCCTCATACGAGATCCTGTCGTGACTGTGGAAGGCAACATCACTCCTTGTTATATCAATCCAGGCAATGTGCACATACTGCTAAGAAAAGTTCAGACTCTCCTGCTAGTAGTGATAATTCACATACTCCTGTTAGTGACAATCCACACGTTTATGCTAGTGACAACACCTATGTTCCTGCTAGTGATAATTCATATATAGTGCCACCATGCAATTCTGTGCAAGGAAAGCCTAGAGTTATCATAGGAACGTTTCAAGTGACTGTAGAATTTAGAGGAAGGATACAATCAGCCAGAACTCTACTAGACAGTGGCTCACACTTTACTTTTGTCACCTCACCATTGACTCAGGCTCTCAAGGTCAAGAAGATTATGGAAACAGCTGCAGTCACAGGCATTTCTCAAGCTGAGGTACCTAACAGTCGTTATAAAATTAACTTGGTTCTTGTTGCGGAAGGTAAACAGAAGGTACCAGCAAGTGGTTGTGATTGATGTCATAACAGATAAATTACGCGGAATTCAGCTGCGTGGAGTATGAGATCTTGCGTTCCTACAAAGACTTTCCTTAGCAGATCCAAGTTTTGACAGACCAGGCAATACTGAAATTCTTATTGGCTCAGATATCATTAATGAGATTCTACCAGGATGACGATCGTCAGCTGATCATAAGCTTCAAATTTTGGGAAACTAATTTTGGTTTGTCTGTCAGAGGAAAGTGCATACTGGAGTTACCCATTGAAGAAGTAAGCTACTGTGGACATTTTTCAGCTGCTTATCAGTCTACTGATGATCTTCTCTTAGCATTTTGGAAGTCAGAAGAACCTCCAAGTACACACATACTTAGTGATAAGGATCAGCATGACCTGGAGCACTTCAAATCAATGCACAGCAGAACTGAGGAAGGAAGGTATGTGGTGCAATTACCTTAGAAAAATACTTGTCTTTCTTTAGTGTGCTCTGGAAAACAAGAAGCATGGCAATACTATTCCAACAAAGAGTCATTGGAGCAGAAGGGACTGCATGGTGACTTCATCACAGCATTGTTGGAGTATCATAACTTGGTCATGCTGAACCAGTGCCACTGGAGGACTTAAAGAAACCCGAGGCAGAAATCTATCTTCCAGCTCATGAAGTGGTAAAATCTTCCAACCAACTAACCAATAAACTCAGTGTAGTCTTTGGATGCTTCTGCAAGATCATCGTCAGGAACAGCTCTCAATCACCTTTTGTCCCTAGGTCCTAATTTTTACCCCTTACTAATGTCATATTGTTGTTTAGGACACACCTCATTGGAATGACAGCAGACGTCTCCAAAATGCTTCGAGAAGTTGAGGTTCATCCCAATGGTATAGACTTACATAGGTCTCCGTGACATGTGGATGAAAAGATTAATATAATATGGAGTTCCTTCTCCCTTTCTGGCCACTCACGTTCTACGACAAGTAGTATCAGACCATCAAAAAATCAGTATTCCCAGGCAGCCAGTATCATCTTTAATAACTTTTAAGTTGATGGTTTGTTTGACAGGAGCAGATACTTTCGAGGAAGCAAAGAAAATCAGGTCTGGACTAAATAACTTGCTAGCCTGTTGATGGAAACGGAGGTCTAATTCTTCCGAACTACTTGCGACTATTCCTGATGAGATTAAGGAACATGAGAATGTGCAACTCAGTTCTTTTCCATCTGAGTGTCATAGCTTTGGAAAATTATTGGAATACTCAAAACAGATACACTGCGTGTTGCAACACCCTCATTGACTCATGACATTATGAGGTTGTTTGCTCCCTGTTCCATTATTATTAAAGTACTTCTTCAGTGACGGTGGAAGCTGAAGCTTGAATGAGATGACACTGTCCCAGAAGATATAGTATTCCACAAACAACCAAACACACAATCTGCTAATCATCAGTTCATATCTATTACACCACATTGCATGACATAGAACTAACTGAAATAAATGTTACACACACAATGCTGATGTTCGAATGTGGGCAGACCCACTATTCAGTTGGGGAGGAGCGTGCATACTTCCAATACCACACTTCCATAAGTAGCCAGACAAGACTGTCATAAGTCAGTAACTTCATGGTTTTAGTGATTCCTCTAACACTGCATATGTTGGAGATGTATATCTGTGAATTATATATACAGATGCAACTATTTCTACTTCTATCATTATAGCCAAGACCAAAGTTGCACCTTTGGGAGGATCTACTTCCCAGACAACTTGCTGTAGCTCACCTCCTTAGTAAATTGTTGTATACTGTTGCTAACTTGCTATCTATTCCCTCGTCAGGTGTGTATGAATGGAATGACTCTACTATTGCACTCAACTGGTTGAAATATCCTCCCTCACAAAGTTTCATCTGTGAACGCAACAGAGCAAGGGAAACTGTTGGACATCTGCCAGCCTCTTATTGAATTCATGTACCCATTTCCAGTAACCCAGCTGATGTAGCTTCCAGACGTGATACTCCTGAATCTTATAGATTTGAAATTGTGGTAGGAAAGACCATCCTCTCCAGCACAATGGCCCAATCTCATAGACTGGGAGATTACTGGTTGGCTTCACTGAGACGTTCTCATCATCTTATTTGAAAAGAATATTTTCTTGGTGTATACATTTTATCAGCAACTGCAGGTTAATACCAGGTGCAAGATGTCTCACTACTACATTGTCACTTGATGAACTGCAGAAGACTGAATAAACTTTGCTCAAACTAACCCAGGAGCGGGCTTTCAAATCTGAATGGGAGTCTCCTAAAATCTGGAACTGTATGCTGACAGAGTAGCATCTTGCATCTCAGGCCCTATATAGATGAGAAGGAACTTATTCATGTTTGAGGCCGTCTGGTGAAAGCAGCAATAGCACATGATCAAAAGCACCCAATAGTTCTGCACCATTCCGAATACATAGCTAAGTTGGTCTGTACAGAGATGCATATTGCTAACTTACATATCGGCCTACTTTCATTTGCATTGCTTTTCTTAAATCTCCCATAGGTCAGTTATTATTATAATTTTATCTCTGTATCAAATTGTATTCTTACCATCACATACCCATCTTGTTAACCATTCTTTTAGCGAACATTTTTTTAATTCTTAGTTTAGTTACATTATTATTGAAGTAGTAACTTTCAAAGTTGTTATGCCAACATTTCACTTGTGAGTAGCTGGTTCTTAGCTTTGGTATGTGTATTTTTGACTTTTCATTAAATATTGGGGCAATAATCTCTGTTGTTATTGTCAATATTGCGAAGAGAACTAATTTTTACTATTTTGCTTTTATTATCAAGTTTGGGATTGGTATTGTTTGTTTTTGTACATTTTAATATTCCATACATTAGAAATTATAATTACTTTTTCTTAATGTTTGGAATACTTTGTGATTTTCAGATTACCACGAACACTTTTAATTATGACATTTACTTTGCACAACTCAGCCATTAATACTGATCAACGTTATGTGCTTTACCACTGTTATCAACCTTAACGTGTAGCATTTAGTATGGATGTCATTTGTATAATTTTATATGTATATAATACAGTAGGACCTCAGTATAACGGAACTCACTTATCCGGATGACTCGGTATAACGAAAGGTGGAATTTGCAAATTATTTGAGCATGCTACAAACCACACTGCAAAAGCAGCTGTTTTGCTCCCACTGTACTGGTCTCCATTGCTGATGGCACAAACCACGCTGCAAAAGCAGCTGTTTTGCCCCCACTGTTCTCCATTGCTGGCATTTACAATTTAAAGTCAAAAATTTGATTAAACTCAATGAACCTCAGTATAACGAACATTTCACTATAACGAACACCCTGTGGTCCCAAAGTGTTCGTTATACTGAAGTCCTACTGTACTATGATATTTAGCACGGTTTTTATTTTACTTTAGTACATAATTTTTGGCGGTATCTTTAATGATTGGACCTCCATCTCTGTATTTATTGTCAAGAATGCCATATGAACAACTTTGATTAATTTACTTCATCAATAGTTTATGTGAAAATTGTTTCAATGCATTTTTTTTTTCAAAATTGGTTATATATGTTAAATTGCATTATCTTTACTCTTGTATGTTTTAATTTTACTATTATTCTTAGTTCACACTTTTTACCTTCATAAAATTGTTTTTGAATTAATGAATTAGGTATCGTTCTTCAGGAAATTTACCTGTGGATGAATCTGGGACTACACTTGCGGGTTATAAAGATGACAAAAATTTAACATTAAAAGAATAATTTTTTAAGCATTCAACTTTGTTGATTTAGTAAACACAGTTTCATTATGATATTGTTGATGCCATTATTTAAACATAACGAATTTATCTACCACGTGCTTTTGTCTAAAGCATTGTTTATTAGCAATACCAGCAGCTGTGACTATTGCAAGTTGTTAGTATATTTTTTCATATTCACAAATTTACATACTATATTGTCATGTTTTATACTTGCGTGCATGTTTACTTCATCTTCCATTAAATAATTTATGTCTGTACACAAATAAGGTAGCTTAGTATAATTTTAGGAAACATAAAGGATGTTTCTCCTACTTACTATTAAAATTAATAATGATTTACTTTTAAAAGTACATTTTGCATCATTTGGAGAATTCGTGTACAAAAATCAGATGGAAATTCTAACAAATACTGTAATAAACGAATAAATTACACTAACCAGACATGGATATTACTGTGTCATTTAAAGAAAACAAAAATAAATGTATAATGCTGAAAATAATGTATGATAAGCAATTTAACATGTCTGTGAGTGCAAAAATTATGACAGACTGGTCAAGTTAGGTAAACTGATACTTGCATATTGGTATCTGCATCTGCATTGGCAATGTTGTAATAGTTTGTTTTTTCTTTGTTTTTTTTTTTCCACAAATACGTGTTTTTAGGATTGTTATTAAGGAAATGATCAGTGCCATGAAAACATTTTTGTCTTGCATATTTCCAGCTGGCCATGACAATAATCAAGCTAATAAAATTACTTTAATTAATTTGTCATTTTAAACTAAATTTAAAGCACTAAGTATAACACTGGCAAATTCTTGTGATTGCTTATGTTGATCCACGTGTTTTTAGGTACTTTATTAAGGAAATGATCAGTGCTATGAAAACATTTTTTTTTTGGCATATTTCAAACTGACCATGACAATCAATAATCAATCTAATAAAAATTACTTTACAAATAATTAATTAGTCACCATAAAGGAAGTTAATGCATCAAGTATAACACCAACAAGTTCTTATGATTGCTTATGTTGTTTCACAATCTGATACATTAAAATGTTTATCAGCTCTTGTAGATGTTTTATTTTTACATTCTACATAATTCTTCACATTTGCAGTATGTGGTACATGAGAGTCCAGCAGCTCTGCAGCTATTTTTATTGGTATCACAGAAGCCTGGGACTGGCCAGATCATGCTTTAAAAAATTGACTTGGGCTACTGCAGCAGGACATTGTATAGGAAATACTTCAGGCTTGGTATTATTCTTATCCCCTCCAAATTTTTCAATGTTCAAGTTAGGTGGCCCTTCAGAGTCTGCCGCACACCAGATCATTGCCTTCTATTACATCTTCTCACATGGTGAATTACAGAATCATAAGTTGGAGGCAAATATTAATTTTTTTGGACAATCCTGATAAAAATTAGCTAATGAAACATTCACCGACTTTGCAAATTGAACCAGATCTTCTGAATGACAGAACTTGTAGTGTAGTTTGGGATGGGAAGACTCACCATGTTAGTATCTACATCATTAAATCATTACACTGTAATAAGTGAGCTTAATTCGGTCAATGACTAGATACTGTAGCACCAAACTCTTATATTAGTCAGGAGCAGTACTGGTGATGGTCACAGAGAAAGTGTTATGATCTTTAATTACATTTTTTAAAGAGGAAAAGAGGAAGGTTAATTGAGGAGAAAAGTGTCTAAAATTGTTTTCACAGAAGCTGTGTATTGATTTTTTAAGCAAACCACACAGACTGAAGCCATTAAACAGGCCAAAATATATTACCTGTTGAAATCCTGTGTAAAAACATTTATTTTACTTAAGTTTTTCTGGGTATAATTATATGCCATAAACTGGAACAACTATATAAGGATGATTATATGTGAATCACATGGCTAGAATGCTTAACCACTGAAACTTCATGAAGGTAAAGAATTATCACTTAACATACAACCACAGAGGCCAGTTAAGACTGATTTAGCATGAGTCTTTGATCTCATATGAACCTTCCACAGACTAATGGTATAGAATGTATATAGCTTGTGATGACTATTATGAGTATAAGTTGTGTAACAGTGAGCTGACCAATTAGTTTTAAACTATGGCTTACTCTCTGATGCCTAAATTTTGGACTATTTTATAAAAAACAACAACATGTGATCCAATTTTAAGCCTGCATTACCTGGTAAAACAAAACCTCATATGATTTACCGATGGTGTAATGGTTACCATTGTACGTCAATGGTTTTGACCATATATTTATATTATTGTGCAATACTTATGGTATGTACGTTTAAATTTATTTTATTTTATGAAAGAGTACAAATTGTAGCATTATTGTTCGAGTTAACTCTCATCACACGTGAGGGTTATTGTACTCACTTTGTCAGTCAGTCATTTTGTCATTCAACAACTTATCTTTCAGTATCCTTCAAGAGTGTGGAAAGGGGCAGCACAAACTGTTACTGGACAATTTAACTCCCTATTTTTTTGGCTATATGATTATAAACATTTGCACTGTTGGATACACCCCTTATTATAACATCGTAATTGCAACAAAATGTAAAATTCTTGTTACCCTCGTTGTCCATAATGGTGCTATAAGCTTCAATGATTACTCAGTCCTTATATAGAAATTTTGCATTGGAACTACCAGTGAATGTCCATTGCACATTGGATATTTCTAATTTGATACCTGATTAGGTATACGCCCAAAAAACTGAGCAATAATTTTGCAATAGCTACCTAGTGTGTAGTAGCACTGGTGGTTCGCACCTTAGTTTATTAATTTTATTATATTATTCTTTGTGCAGTCAACTGCAGTCATATTTATTGGATCAGCCACAAGCAGGAGTAAGTGTTTTAATCCATGAAGGTTACAATTTTTGGTTGTAAATATACTGCAATGATTTTGTCTGAATTATTTGAGCCGTTGTTGGTGTTGTATATAATCTAGAATGCATGATAGGATGTTATTTTACTTTGTGTAAGATATTATCTTAGTTTAATCGTTAGCTGATTTGTGACTTATATTGATGTTATATTAACCCTTTAGCCATTACAGCCGCATTAATGCAGTGACGGGGATTGATCACTTTTAAAAAATCATTAAAAAAATACAATATTAAAGCTATGCACGGTATACCGTAGTCAAAACTTTCCGATTAGTCAGTTAAAAATGGCAACAAACTTTATTTGTGGTGGACCCTTTATTGATTTTTTGGACCGTTCGATAAGTAGCTTATGGCTTTTTATTTTACACCCTTCGAGGCTACTGAGCTTCTGGAGAACGGCGATTTTAACTGTTTTAAGGAAGAACAAAGTAAGAAAGTAAGGACAGATAGTTAGCTATGTACACTTGCAGCTGTAGAAAGTGATGATGAAGCCTCAGGGAAGCCTGCATAATCAAGTAGTATTAAATCCAGTAGGAATGGAAGTCTACCTCCTACTGATGTTAGTAGGAAGGGGTGATGAATCAGTAGTAGTAGAAAACATGCTAGGACTGTGAGAGCAGCAAGCAAGAGAAGGTTTGATCTAGTTTATTGGAGTAATAGAAGTGACTGTCATACCGTTCTTTGTTGAAACCACATATTTACTTCTATTACCTTATAGACATTAAAATACTTTATTCACATAAATATATATATGATTGGGAAAGAAGAGAATATATTGTTTTTCATGAAAATTAGTTTAAAATTTCTAACAACAAAGGAAAAACCAGGTGTAAAATGTTGGTACTTAGTTACTAAGGAATCAAAACCACATTATCATGTTCATTAGGTCCACCGCTTTGTGTTAATATATAGTTGTTAGGGAGTGTATGAAAATAGTATCAAGATATATAACAATTAGTGATGTTTATTTACCTGTTCACAATTCCTGGAAAAATAAATAAACGGTGGAAAGGTTAACATTATACAAGTTTTTCATTTTATTAATCATCAGCGTGCATGCACAAGAGGGATACAGTAAGTTGTCTTGTCTGTCACGCTCTCATTTTGGAGATTACTGACAATTAACCATTAATTTAAGTTGGAACTTACTCAGAACAGCAATTAAGGACCTTTCATTGAGCTAACTTTCTGAATTTTGGATTGATTTTTTATATAACTCGAAGCTTTCAGCTCCACGTGGATACTTGCTTTTGTGCATAGCACCCCCTATCAACATGCCGTAATCATGTGAGCTAAAAATTGTATTCTTATGGTCTGCGGTAGCCTGCTTTATGCCGCGGGAAAAATTAACGGAGTTGCACTTTTTTATTGCACCAGCTATAATGATCTATGATATATGATAGAATAGCCAATAAAAGATTCTTTTGGTTTGAGATTAATAGCTAGCTAGTGTCACACCTTTGGTGCTTCAATGTTTTGGTTACTTCTTAGAAATGAAGTGATATTGATTAAGGTTAGCAATATAAAACTTTGTTGCATGAGGTGTAATTTTTGTGTTATTTTTTAGATTAAGAATCTAGCATTTTAGCACATTATTTTTATGTTATTAGAAATTTTTGTTGTATTTATAGGGCACAGTTATAAATGTGTATGGAGAAGTTTTGCGAAACATTCATTTGAATGATCATCAAAATGGTCCCGTACATAATCAATTACAGCACCTTGGAGCTGGTTTTCCACCATTTAAACCATATCTTCGCCCTCAGTATTTCCTTTTGCGAGTAAGATATTTCTGCACACAATTGATTCTTGTCACTATGTCATTGTGAACCTGCATACTTTCACAATAAGTTTTTCACTATAATTTTATTCACAAAATGTGACTTTACAGCCAAGATTCATTGATTGTTATTTTATCACTCTTAGATTGTACTACTCCTTCTTTTTACTCTTTTTGTGGTGGTATTTGTCGGAACTTTATTAATTTTTACACCAGGTAACGATTAAATGTATACAATAACTATTAAATATGTGGCATTTCCTTGTGTTTATAGTTTCACTTGGACGATACCTTCTACATCTAATTGGTATTATAAAAGTATCAGAAGTATATTCTGCAGCTTTGGGAATCTACATATTTTGGATTTTGGCTCGAATTCTGATGTTTGTTATTCCTTATGCTAGGGGTGGAATGCATACTTTTATATCAAAAATACCATCATGGACATTTATTACTGCCAAATGCATAGTTGCTGCTACTATTTTGCTATTTGTTATTCCCATGTGTATGGGATTTCTAGCTGACATGCTAGTTATATCTGCAATTCGTGTTCCTTTTAATAAAACACCTTTGTATTATTCCTCTATGGTGAGTTATTTCACAATTGTACTTGGTGTAATATAGTAAACACTAATCACAGAATAATTGTTTAATCTACAATTTTAACTTTTTGTTGTTTGTGCATGTTATTTTTGGTTGCTCGTTGACTATTTTTAAGATACTGCTAACTAGTACTTAAATTGTGTAGGTATTAGAATGAAATCTGTGATTCATATGTAAATTTGATACAATTTATTGTGCTCAGATTTCTAAATATATACTAGTGGTGTGTTTGAGCACAAATATCGAGCAAGCCTCCCTAGTTAGGCTACAGTTATGTAATTAATTTTAATTTTTGACTTTCCAGCTACTAAAAAAAGGTAGAGTTTTTTCATTAAGTATATACGTTGAAGGGATTTCAATGCCAAAATAACCACTTGCCCCAACTGTTTGACTGAAAAGCAAAACAAATATATAAGCAGGCATTTCTAAAGATATACAGCACATATTGGAACCCCTATATTAAGACCTACATACTACTGTAGTAGTTGGATTGGTGTAAAGGTCAGCCAATATAAGTGACCTTCTTGCAGGAAAATCGGGGCACAACGCGGCCCCGACAAAAAAATCTTTTTTTGCACTTACAGACTCCTCGGCAAGCAGATATTAAGCTCTCCAAGTTTTATCGCCGTAGCTTTAGCCATTCCCGCTATATATCGTCTAACCGTTCCCTTCGTTAGGCTTATTTAATACAATTTTAAGAACTAAATCGATCTTTTTGCGACGTCTACGCATGCCGCGTTGTGCCCAAATTTCCCGTAGACGGTCACATATTTGTTAGTTAAATGTTTACTTTGTGTTATTCTTTAGCTAAGCAGTAGCTGTAACGGACCACACTTTTACACATACTTGTTCACCAAACATACCAATACAAGACTTACTTTCGTGATTCGACTATAAGACAATGGATACTCAAGTAAGCAATAACACTGTTGCGTAGAATACATATTGATGACTATAGCACCTTAACTTACCACCGCCACTTTTTTAAATAAATGAACTCGGGTAAGTT
>WLWD01005877.1_pt1 | contig 222384 bp, 134 predicted proteins | sample 6712731 | NCBI WGS metagenome assembly WLWD01 (sample SAMN12718690, study PRJNA576275) | sponge metagenome | isolation source: marine sponge | host: Mycale hentscheli | place: New Zealand: South Island, Marlborough, Capsize Point | collected 2014-11-01 | reverse complement strand
TGGCCTCAAACTGACAACACTGCGTCAACAGCTGCTTGCACGCTTTGGGTGTGTCCTTTCTTGCATTGTTAAGTTCCAGCTGTAGACTCCCTGATCCCACCATGAACCAGCTGTAGACTCCCTGATCCCACCATGAACAAAATCTGAGCAACACCATAAAAATACTAACTCCAAACCTTTATCATCTCCCTCCCTACATGGGCTTACGCTGCTACCTTTTATGCACACCAGGAAATAAGGAACTGTACTGAAAATGAAATTCTACACTTACCATATATGAACTTGGTATGTCAGCATAAGGAAGCTGTGATGTAATCAATTCATAGAGGACCACACCAAATGAATATACATCACAGTAGAATGTGTATGGATCCGGTTCATCCATACGAATCACCTCAGGGGCCTAAGACACAAACACATAAATCATACTTACACATACAAAAATACATTTTAACACATGAAATTCAGCTCGGACTTTTACCAAGTCACACACACAACATCCTCTGGACAAAATAAGAAAAAACAATCCCAAGCTAGAGTCATAATTGAGGTTAATGACTTAAATTTCCAATTTTCTTTGTTAAATTCTTCCAATCTGACATAACTGTGATGCTGAATTCCCTGCAATGGTTATCTTTTGTCCTCACTAAAAACTTTCCCGCATTCAGTTTCTTTTTCTTTTCTTACTTTACTTCGAAAGATGTTACATCAATAATTCACTAAACTATAAATCTAAATCTCAATACTTAACACTTATGCCTGTGATCTTCAAGATTACTCACTTATGCCTGTGATCTTCACGATTACTCACTTATGCCTGTGATCTTCACGATTACTCGCTTATGCCTGTGATCTTCACGATTACTCACTTATGCCTGTGATCTTCACAATTACTCACTTATGCCTGTGATCTTCAAGATTACTCACTTATGCCCGAGATCTTCAAGATTACTCACTATCATCATAAAATGTGAATCGTATCCAAAATAATTCTATGCCCCTCCCACTTCTCACCATCCATAGGATAGAGCCTGTGGGTTGCCTCATCTTCTGACCTCCTTCTATCCATTGAGCCTTTACTGTAGCGAGACCAAAGTCCCCTATTTTTACAGTGCAGTCACCGTTCAAGAAAATGTCTATCAAGTTGGACACACTAAGTTAAAGAAATACCAGTGTGACATGCTATCCCGTACACTAAATCTCTCTTATCCACCCTCTATATGAATTCAATAGTACCCATATCTTTTGCACTGGAGATCATTTCTCCACCCTAAAATGAGGCTAATAAGATAACGTGACTACACCACTGACAATTCTGCTATGCTACAAGTCTGTAGTACAGCTCTATTCCAATTCATGCACATCACATGATAGATAATAAATACCACTTACAATTTCCGTTTGAGCATTATGAATGACTCCATTACATGAAAAATTGTAAGGATACTATTCGACTTGAGGTCTCTATGTATGATATTTTTGCTGTGGAGATAACTGTACAAACAAACAACATAACATCATGAAATCACACAAACACAAGTTTGACAACTATCGTGATTTTTCTGTGGTATTGCTAGATAATGGAATCATAAGTGGGACTAAAAGTTCAAACCTGTAACCTATAAAAAAAGATTTCCATTCCACAGACCCAGTCATTTTCATATATACACAAGAATGTGTTCATAACATACCCGTAGAAAGGGGGGGTCGAGGGGTTCGGTCGAACCCCTCTTTAGAGTGCCCGGAAGTAAATATTTTAGCCACACCCCACATATAACTTCTGGAATATCAACGTCATCTGTTCAATCGTGCTGAACCTGCGCCTGAATTCTCTGCTGTTTCTGGCCTAGTCTGAGTCCAAGTGACCTAATTAACATTCAGCTCCTTGGATACAAAATTTCGCTCTCACATCAGCATGAGTAAGCTTGCTATGTTACATCTATTCTTTATAAAGTGTAACGTAATGCACTTATTAATTAGTAAGATTAATAGCACCGATACGCGTGCGATTCAATATTAATAGCACAAGCAATGAAATTTTTCCAACAGATTAGAAAGGGAGCCATCGGGAAGTATCTGAGAAAGTTAAACCTCAAGTATACGGAGAGTAAGTGCACTATATAGTGTAGCTACACTGCTAAGGATAAAAAAAAGCTGGCCTACTATTAGCGAGTGATAGCACGGGAGTAACGCTCGCAAAACTATTGAAATAGCACTCTGATTTGCCTATGGCTACTATGTATAGTGCACTCACTATAATATCTATACTTCAGGATAAACTTTCTCTTGAACTTTGCTTTAATCTATGCCTCCTATGTTGAAAAAAACTCTGTCTAATAGAGGTATAGCTTCCGCGCTAAAGAATGACATTGTCTCCAACTAGAAACTACAACTGTATAATTCCAAGGCTAGAGCTGCATGCTTGCGCACTTACTCTTAAAGCTACCGTGGCATTTCACTTTGCCCTGTGCTATTTCACTTAGTTATAGCGATTTTTCCAATACATTTTGAACGGGCAGTTTACACGCCGTACTATTAAATAACTTGTAGTACAAATAAGGCGTATTATTGTTACACTTTATATACAGCCCACCATAGTGGTTAGAAGCCTGGTTACACGAGAATAATACCACTTGTCTCTCGAATATCAACAGATTATTGTTTTGAAGTAGAATACCTAGAACAAATTATAAGCTTTAGTGCACTTATCTTTGTATAAGAATTAACGAGGAAACAAAAGAAGGTGTGGCTTTTAGCGTCATAAAATCCGAACCCCCCACCAATGCCAACCTCTGGCTATGGGCCTGCATAACAACATGCAAGTTCCTAACTCCTTGACTCCAGAAACTTTGCAGTGTCATGTCAGGTTTTTCAAAATATCTTTTTCATTATAGCACTAACTGGTCTCTAAATCCCAGCATTCATATATCTTATACATGTTAGAACCATATCGCACAACATAAGCTACAATACTTACTCCACCCCCTGGGCCATTTGTTTTCCTATGTCGATGAGCTGGTACATTTCGAATTCCGTTTCCATGACGTGAAGATGTTGGTACAGAGTGGACCCATCACAAAACTGAGTTACTATGGAAAGTTGAGGGAGTGCTGTCCATCCCATGAATAGAAGAATGTTTGCATGTCGAGTTTTGCTACAGAATACAAATGGATTACTCTAGGATTGCTGGACTATAATAAAATGAGTAGGGACCAGATTTCATACTCCTTGTTTAATCCCAATGGAAAGAAGATAGACAGGAAGAAATTACACCAACGTGTGCCTATAAGTAGGCATGGTCAGGTTCTTACTTCCAATCACTAAATACATCATATTTGTAACAACCCTATAATTAGTTGCTTTAGTACCTTATCTAATCGGTACAACATCTTTACCTCAATATATCGACTTCATTTTTGAATGCTAAGAGCTGCTTTTCCGTTAGGTTAGGTACAGTTAGTTTCTTCACTGCCACAGGCCCTACATGAAAGAATAATGGCACACAGTAATGCTAAATTATAGTTAGCTACTAATCATTGCTACTATCATAATAGTCTCTACAACTTTCCCCATGAACAAACTTAATTAAACTTTTAACTGTTTTTATAGTTTTCATTTATTCTACATGTATTTCTAACTAGCTTATTGTAATAATTTCGAACATTTTATTTCTTCCGTACATTTGAAATTGTATAGTTTTGCCAAAGTTAAGGATGTCTTCAATAAGAATTCAGAAATACCATACAAAAACCTTCAAGTATACCACTATTCACACTAACCCTTCCTTACCATGCCATTGCCCTTTGAACACTGTCCCAAATGATCCTGACCCAATCTTTTTTTTCTCAATCTTTATTTCTTGATAGGGAATCTCCCACTCATCTGTCGAATCTCTGTTAGTCTTCTATCGGGGAAAAAAATTAAAACTGTCAATCAACGTTTTATTGCAAGGAGGGAAGAGAGAGAGAGAGAAATGTTTGCAAATGTGAAAAGTACATACTTCAGTCTACACATATACAGGAACCTGTAACACTTCCTGAGGTAATGTTTGTAAGACAAACAAACCTCAGACATGACACATACTATAAGTTATAAGCGGCCTCATTAGCTCACCTCTTTGGATCGTTCCTCAGAAATCCGTCTGTGTTTCCTGATGGGCAGGGTGCTGCTGTTGTAGGACGTGCCACTACTGGTAGAACGCTGATCACTGCCCGTACCGTTCACTGCAACTTCTATTGCAGACCGCGAGTGAGAGGGACTCTTGCTGGGCAAGTGACCTCTGCGACCTGGGCTGTCAGGAGTGACAGACAGATGATCACCTGATGCACTATGCCTGCATGGGAAATATATGAATATATTATTACTGCTATTATTAATACAACTATTACTATTAATAATATTATTATCATTTTTATTATTATTATAATTAATGGTAATAATAATATAATGGTATTACAGAGAAAGAGACTTGATTAACGTGGGGGTTATTAGCTAGGCGTTTTGTAACTAGTACTCTCAATATGTGCAAGATATTCCTAATAATTTATTTTTCCCGTATACCGCAGCAATTCTAAATAACTCTGGCCACACCTACTTTTGTCCTCATATTCTCTTCTAAACTGTCCTATTCTTCTCCCATACACAGTTTTGCACAACTTTTAGATGTATGGCTGAGTTACTATTACACTCATCTTACAATATGGGGATGACTTTTCACTCTCACGCTTGTATTTTCACTCACACTTTGGCTCATGAAAATACATACACATGATCTCAATCTCCCTACACTGACTCGTGCAATTACAAAGTTTACACCAAGCACCCACTCATTCTTTCCACGATACTAATAACCCCCAGTGCTCAAAATACAATCTAAACATTAAGATTCTACCTAGTCCAGAGTTGCCAACTTTTCAAATGGTAGCTAGTTCAGAGACACTGAGCCACACTCCAGCCCAGAAAGCAACGACGGCATGACAGTTTTTTAAGTATTAAGTTAGCAGCAATTCTATAGTTCCTGCCCGGGAAAAGCACAATGGAAACGCCACCACATATGATATACAGTTAGTAGTTGCCGAACTAATCGAAATTAGGTAACTTTACTTACAATTAAAATATTTTAGCAAGTTTATGGGCCGGGGAGAAAAGCTATAGAATGAAATTCTGAACAGAGTTTTTAGAGTGGAAGCTTTGTGAGTTTAGATTAGCTAAGTAACCTGCAGAGAACATGCATTGTAAACTGAAAGCGCAATTCTGTTGGGGGACCTTGGCAGTGATAAATCTGAGACGGTCCTGGCACTATCGGGACATTTGACACAAGTATGCTAGTATTCTCCAACATTGACATCAAGACAATTTACAGAAAGAAAAATTTCCATGATCCAAAAGTTAACTGACTCCTAATTTCCATACTAAGATGCACTGACTTTGTTAGTTCACTTTGACTGGGCACTTCACTTAAAAAAAAAACAAGAACAAAAAAAAACAAGGGATTAGCAGACAGAGTACTCAAATGATATAGAACTACCACAGTGAGGTTAGATTAAGTACATAAGCTACTGATGAAAACTCATGACCAAAACATCAATTTGTGTACATTACCTGCAATGCAGTGAAGCTAAAATACTGTATAAGCCTGGACCTGCCATCGTAATAATAGAAGCCGACATGTTAGAATCAAGAGTTCTTCTATTTTGACAATCAAAAATCTAGTCAACTGTAAACTTCACTACTGGCACAAATATCCCTGAGATTTCTGCTTTTATTGGAACACTTAGGATCTGAGCTAGCTCATTCATCAATAGATAATTGGGAAAGCTGATGATTGGACATCTATACGTGCGAACAAAATGTTTTACTCAAATTACTGTTCCACCTTCTGCAATTCGATGAATGGGTAAATAATACCAGGACACACTGGTGACCCATTTTGACAAAGTTGCCAACTTAAAACCCAAATTTAAAATTAAAAAATACAAACACAATTACAAATTTTTTCAATAAAAATTCTTTGTCTTTCTGAATACCTTTATAAAAAAGATATTAAAATGACAATAAAACAATAAGAGAATTGCTCGAGTCTTTCATAGATGAAAATATTGATTTTGTTGCTACAATAGTAACATAAAAAGCATACAACAACAACATAAACAGGCTTTAGTCCTTTTGATTACAACCAGTGCATTAGTAGCAAAAGAAGGAAAAGTAACAAAACAACATGATCCTTGGATTTCTCACAAGCCTGAGTGAGTGAGTGAGTGAGTGAGTGAGTGAGTGAATGGATGAAAGAGTGAGTGAAAGCACTTTTAGTCAATAAAATGGAAAGTCTCAGAGGATGCCTGTACGTCGTGGCTGTGTATGGGGGTGTGTGGAGACCTGGAATAGGAGTCGTCCAGAGTGTAGTGGTTGTAGTGCAGTGAATATGGCTCAGAACTACTCCGTTTTATCTTAGGCATATTGTCAGCTAGCATCTCGAGGTCCACTAGAATCTGTAAGAGAGATGAAGGCAATAATTAGCAAAACTTTGTAAAATAAATAAATAAACTACAGGAATAAAATGAAGCACCAAAGGTGCGAACCCTCAGTACACTACGTATACCTAGTTATTACAAAATAATCTCAGACCAAAGAACAAGCAATCTATTAGCTATTGTAATCAGGCATCAATATAGCTCGAGCAATGAAAATGGTACATAGAAACAGTATTCATAAGGGAAGATGCTAAACAGGCCAAAAAGACTCACCCGTATACATTTCAAACATGAAACTTCACTTCCTGAATTCCCAGGGCGTAAAGCAAACTACACCGCAGGCTAATACTTTGCGGGTGTGGTTAAAACTTACAAACGTTTCGGAGTTCCTTTTCAATTAGTGGGGGTGGTAAGTTAATGCGATAGTTAAAGCCCTATGCAATAGCATCGTTCTTACTTGAAAATCCATTATCCAATAGTCTAACCACAAAGGTAAGTCTTGTGAAAACTTATTAGCTCATGATTATAACGTGACTAGGGGGTGTTACCCACAAAATCTGGTACCTACACGGACTGAAAGCTTTGCATTTTCTCAACAATTAGCCCAAAATTAAAAAAGTAGCACAATGAAGGCAATGAAGGTAAGTAAGTTTATACCTAAATCAACGGTTAATGGCCAGTAATCTCCGAAATCAGAGCGTGACAGACAAACAGACAGGACGATTACTATAACCCTCTTGCACATGTGTGCTGAGGATTAATAAGTACCCTTGATAACCCAAGGTCTTACCTTAGGAAATAAAGGTCTGTTTTTGGCCTCGTACTGACAACACTGCATCAACAGCTGCTTGAATGCTTTGGGTGTGTCCTTTCTTGCATTGTTAGGTTCCGGCTTTAGAAATCCTTGTCCCACCATGAACAAAATCTAAACAACACCATAAATAAAAATACTAACTCCAAACCTATTTCATCTCCCTCCCTACACCGAAGAGAAGTTTAAGATCAAGAACACTAATAACTAGACAGTATGTTTGTGTATGTGTGTGTGTGTGTGTGCGGACGGTGTGTGTGTGTGTGTGCACCTTGTTTCACTTTTTGTTGTCATGCGGGGGGAAAGGGTTACCACGACCCTGACTCGTGCTGGTCAGAAGAATGGTAGAGCTTGTCTGATTGTACTAACATGAATGACCCATTTGTCATTAGTCCTCTAATCCTTATATTATGTATTAAACATGGCCTAATACCTGTTGCCTCACAGGAAATGCATTAAAGTAAACAGGATGTGGCTTAAGGCAATATTTTCCTATATCACCTGTGCTCAGAGTTATCACATTGGGTTATCACGTCAGGGGCGGATCCAGCACTAGTGACAGGGAGGGACCCAAACATATTTAGATCAAAACTCACGAAATTTTAATGATTAGTTGTACATGATTTGAGTGTATTAATTTACTGAAGAGCATAAGCTAGCATATACATAGTTGACTATAAACTATATTGCCTTGTACTGGTACATTTGTCCTTATAATATTTTCGAAAACTGGCCCCCCCCCCCCCCCCCCCCCTGGATCCTCTGCATGTCCCTCCAGGTTATACAAGTGTTTATTGCACAAGAAACAGTTGCTATGGTATTCACACATGAGTGGTACCTAATAAATGTATTATTCATTGGATACCGCAGACTATCACTCGTCTGATTGGCTGTATTTATGCTCATACCTGTGGCACTCGTGTAAATACTAAGCCAACAGACTCATGATATTTTCCTGTATCAAATGAATAACACATATATCCTAAGGGTTAGGCCCAGTGCCATCTAGTTGGAGGATAGAAAGTTACACAGTGGATATTCAGTTATCAAGCACTGTCTGGGAGCAAGCTTCTTCTCCAGTGGCAGCAGGAAATATCTACCAACCACAGCCGACCCCAACCACAAGGCATAAATGACTACCTCATGTACAGTAGGTGACCAAAAAAAATTCCAGATTCTGTCCAGTTGTGGCTGTAAAACGGTTCCAGTTGTGGCTGTAAAACGGTAGTTTTTTTTTACCGTAAAAAAAATAAAAAAATAAAAAATAAAAAAATAAAAAATAAAAAATAAAAAGGAAAAAAATTTGCAAGTTTTTTTTTGGTCGATTCACTGATATTTTACTCTTCCATAGCTATATCAGCAAGCTAAGGCCTTGCATCACCTGTTAAACGCTACGGGGATAGTGCAAAAAAGCTCATACAAATTTTTAACTTGCTTCAATAAAGCTACAGACCAAAGTTTCGACGGGCACGCAGCTATAACGAAGTACGCACTTCATAGGTCTTCTGTTAGCTACTGATGGACTTCCCAGTAGTAAAAAATCTAAGCCCGAGAAGGCCCTAACATCGAGAACATCGATACTGTACGGTAGTTGAGCTAACAATTCTTCACAAGACAGCTTCGAATAGGACGGCTTCAAATTTTTACCCAAAAAGCTACGCCTCCAGGAGCCTGTAAACAAAAAATCAGAACGTCTTATTAAAGAAATGATTTTTTTTAAATTTCTTTGAGTGAGGCATGCAGTGAACGAGAAAGATTAAAATGGTAATGCGGTCGAACAGAACAGCCGTTTATTACCAAACGGCATACCGTTTCCCCCCTCTTTTTAATAATGTGACGGCCGTTCCTATGAAATGGAATACTTTATTTTGTACACTAGAAAACAAAGAACTGTTTTAAATCTTACCAAATCTCTCTCTTGCATGTGAGCATAAGGAAGCTGTGCTGTGATCAATTCATAGAGGACCACTCCAAATGAGTATACATCACAGTAGAATGTGTATGGGTCCGGTTCACTCATACGAATCACCTCAGGGGCCTAGACACAAACACATGCCACACAAGTCATACTGACACATACAAAGATACACTATAATATATGACACTCAGTCTAGATCTTTACAATCTCAGTCACATCAACAAATTGTAAACATAGTGTCCAGTTTTGCCGTCAACTGTCCATGGGTACTCCTGGGAGGCCCCACCCACTTATATGGATGTGTACTAGTCACTTTGTACTAAACTATAAAGCTAAACTTTAATACTTAACACTTATGTCTGTGATCTTCAAGATTACTCACTTATGCCTGTGATCTTCAAGATTACTCACTTATTCCTGTGATCTTCAAGATTACTCACTTATGCCTGTGATCTTCAAGATTACTCACTTATGCCTGTGATCTTCAAGATTACTCACTTATGCCTGTGATCTTCAAGATTACTCACTTATGCCTGTGATCTTCACGATTACTCACTTGTGCCTGTGATCTTCAAGATTACTCACTTATGCCTGTGATCTTCAAGATTACTCATTTATGCCTGTGATCTTCAAGATTACTCACTTATGCCTGTGATCTTCAAGATTACTCACTTGTGCCTGTGATCTTCAAGATTACTCACTTATGCCTGTGATCTTCACAATTACTCACTTGTGCCTGTGATCTTCAAGATTACTCACTTATGCCTGTGATCTTCAAGATTACTCATTTATGCCTGTGATCTTCAAGATTACTCACTTATGCCTGTGATCTTCAAGATTACTCACTTATGCCTGTGATCTTCACGATTACTCACTTATGCCTGTGATCTTCAAGATTACTCACTTATGCCTGTGATCTTCACGATTACTCATTTATGCCTGTGATCTTCAAGATTACTCATTTATGCCTTGATGCCTGTGATCTTCACGATTACTCACTTGTGCCTGTGATCTTCAAGATTACTCACTTATACCTGTGATCTTCACTTACTCACTTATGCCTGTGATCTTCAAGATTACTCACTTATGCCTGTGATCTTCAAGATTACTCACTTATGCCTGTGATCTTCACGATTACTCTGTGATCTTCACGATTACTCACTTATGCCTGTGATCTTCACGATTACTCACTTATGCCTGTGATCTTCACGATTACTCACTTATGCCTGTGATCTTCAAGATTACTCACTTATGCCTGTGATCTTCAAGATTACTCACTTATGCCTGTGATCTTCAAGATTACTCACTTATGCCTGTGATCTTCAAGATTACTCACTTATGCCTGTGATCTTCACGATTACTCACTTATGCCTGTGATCTTCAAGATTACTCACTTATGCCTGTGATCTTCACGATTACTCACTTATGCCTGTGATCTTCACGATTACTCTTATGCCTGTGATCTTCACGATTACTCACTTATGCCTGTGATCTTCACGATTACTCACTTATGCCTGTGATCTTCAAGATTACTCACTTATGCCTGTGATCTTCAAGATTACTCACTTATGCCTGTGTGATCTTCACGATTACTCACTTATGCCTGTGATCTTCAAGATTACTCACTTATGCCTGTGATCTTCAAGATTACTCACTTATGCCTGTGATCTTCACGATTACTCACTTATGCCTGTGATCTTCACGATTACTCACTTATGCCTGTGATCTTCACGATTACTCACTTATGCCTGTGATCTTCAAGATTACTCACTTATGCCTGTGATCTTCAAGATTACTCACTTATGCCTGTGATCTTCACGATTACTCATTTATGCCTGTGATCTTCACGATTACTCACTTATGCCTGTGATCTTCAAGATTACTCACTTATGCCTGTGATCTTCACGATTACTCACTTATGCCTGTGATCTTCACGATTACTCACTTATGCCTGTGATCTTCACGATTACTCACTTATGCCTGTGATCTTCAAGATTACTCACTTATGCCTGTGATCTTCACGATTACTCACTTATACCTGTGATCTTTACGATTACTCACTTATGCCTGTGATCTTCAAGATTACTCACTTATGCCTGTGATCTTCAAGATTACTCACTTATGCCTGTGATCTTCACGATTACTCACTTATGCCTGTGATCTTCAAGATTACTCACTTATGCCTGTGATCTTCAAGATTACTCACTTGTGCCTGTGATCTTCAAGATTACTCACTTGTGCCTGTGATCTTCAAGATTACTCACTTGTGCCTGTGATCTTCAAGATTACTCACTTGTGCCTGTGATCTTCACGATTACTCACTTGTGCCTGTGATCTTCACGATTACTCACTTATGCCTGTGATCTTCAAGATTACTCACTTATGCCTGTGATTTCAAGATTACTCACTTATGCCTGTGACTTCACGATTACTCACTTATGCCTGTGATCTTCAAGATTACTCACTTATGCCTGTGATCTTCACGATTACTCACTTATGCCTGTGATCTTCACGATTACTCACTTATGCCTGTGATCTTCAAGATTACTCACTTATGCCTGTGATCTTCAAGATTACTCACTTATGCCTGTGATCTTCAAGATTACTCACTTATGCCTGTGATCTTCAAGATTACTCACTTATGCCTGTGATCTTCACGATTACTCACTTACCTGTGATCTTCAAGATTACTGCCTGTGATCTTCACGATTACTTACAAATCATCATATTAAATTGTAATTATATCCAAAATAATCCTATGCCCCTCCCACTTCTCACCATCCATAGGATAGAGCCTGTGGGTTGCCTCATCTTCTGACCTTCTCGCCATCGAGTCTTTACCGTAGCGAGACCAAAGTCCCCTATTTTTACAGTGCAGTCATCGTGCAAGAAGATGTCTATCAAGTTGGACACACTAAGTTAAAGAAATACCAGTGTGACATGCTATCCCGTACACTAAAGCTCTCTTATCCACCCTCTATGAATTCAATAGTACCCATATCTTTTGCACTGGAGATCATTTCTCCACCCTAAAATGACGCTAATAAGATAACGTGACTACACCACTGACAATTCTGCAATGCTACAAGTCTGTAGTACAGCTCTATTCCAATTCATGCACATCACATGATGGATAATAAATACCACTTTTAACTTTTCAACTTCCGTTTGAGCATTACAAATGACTCCATTACATGAGAAAGTGTATAAGGATACTGTTGGACTTGAGGTCTCTGTGAATGATGTTTTTGGCATGGAGATAACTGTACAACAAAACACAATATAATAATATTATTATGAAATAACAAACAATTGTGATTATTTCTGACATTGCTAGATAATGCAATAAGTGGGGCTAAAACGATGACCTATACAAAATTCTAAAGACGTGGTCGTTTTTGACCTACATAAATGTTGCATACAGCATCTTTCCTTAGTGTTCACAGCAAAAATTAAATAAAATAAAAAACATGGAATCTTCTAACTTCAAAATTGAAGCAATTGTAGAGTAAACAAAGTCCATGTTTTGGGAATTTAATTTTTGCCGTGAACACTAAAAAAAGATGATATATGCAGCAGGTAGGTCGAACATGAGCAACTCTCTAGAACTAGTGTTGGTCTCTAAATTCTAGCATTTGCCCATACGGGTTCTATCTAGTGGGGGGGGGGGGGAAGAGGTTCTCTTTCCCAGCTTCTCCCAGACTTCCCATCTTCCCCTCTAATTTGCATGTTGTTCTGAACCCAAAAGTACAGCCTTTAGCACAAATTTTATTTCATGCTAATTAACAAAAATGTCTGGATAGAACCATACAGGCTCTGCATATAACCCACCACTCTACCATAAAAACTACAAGACTTACTCCACCCCCTGGGCAGTTTGCCTCGCTATGTCGATGAGCTGGTACATTTCAAAGCCAGTTTCCATGACGTGAAGATGTCGGTACAGAGTGGACCCATCACACCACTGAGTTACTATGGTGATTTGGGGGAGTGCTGTCCATCCCATGAATAGAAGAATGTTTGCATGTCGAGTTTTTCTACAAAATACAAAAGTGGATTACTCTAGGATTGCTGGAGTATAATAAAATGAGTAGGGACCAGATTTCATACACCTTGTAATCCCAAAGGTAAGAAAGAAGATGGACAAGAAATGAATTACACCAACATGTGCAGGCTTCATACAGGATTATTTTCTGGGGGGGAGGGGGTAATGTTAAAACCACAGCTACTTTTAAAATCTCCACTGTTACACTTCAGAGGTGTCTTGAGAGGCTCCATATAGAAGGATCTAGACCACATGCATGTTCTGAATCTAAGATGGATATCAGGAAATACTTCCGAAGTCAAGCTAGCACCAGTGGTCATGAGTCAGTGACTCAGAGTAAGAATGATGGTGGAAGTGACACTGAGACAGCTCAGCCTAGCTGATTTTCAAACAAAAAAAAATAGAAGACTTGTGATTTAATAATAATGAAAGAATTTTGCTCTGAGTTACTATTTTAATTAGAATAAAAAATTCAGATTTCTTTGGGGGGGGAAGGGGGGGTTCTCTGAGGAGTGAAAATTCCAGGTCCCCAACCCTCTGTATGAAACCCTGATATGATAAGTGTAGGCATGGTCAGGTTCTTACTTCCAATCACTTAATACAACATATTTGTAACAACCCTATAATTAGTTGCTTTAGTACCATATCTAATTGGTACAACATCTTTACCTCAATACACCGACTTCATTTTTGAATGCTAAAAGCTGCTGTTCCGTTGGGTTAGTTACATTTAGTTTCTTCACTGCCACAGGCCCTACATGAAAGATAATAGACACACAGTAAAGCTAATATATAGTTTACCTACTAATCATTGAAAGTATCGTAATATTTCAGTTATTCTCGGCTGAAATAATCATAATAATAAGCAAATTTTCTTGTTCTAACAGCCAATATTGTTAATTAAAACTTAACCCAACGTTCAACTTCTTACGGAAATCCTCTTCAGGGAAGTTTTTATTAACAATATTGGCTGTTAAAACAAGAAAATTTGCTACTATCATAAAAGTCCCTATAGCTTTCCCCATGAGCAGACTTAAATAAAATTTACGACCTTCAATTGTTGTTTTAACCTTTCACATGTTATGTTTTCATGTATTCTACATGCATGTGTACCTAGCAAGTGTAATAATTTTGAACATTTAATTTCTTTTGTACATTTGAAAATGCACAGTCTTTCCAATGTTAATCTCTTCAAGTATGCCACTACCCCATCCATACAACACCTCCTTACAGTAGGCGTAAAAACAGTGGCGGTTTAGGCAATGTAAAACAGCTGTAGTACGGCACCAGAATTCGTTTAAAAAAATGCTAACAAAATGGATAAAAAAACAGCCATAAAACGGGGGAAAAAACGGGCATAAAAACTGACAATTTCAATAAACGCCATGCAAATTAGTGCCTCATGCACCTGCTTTAACATGCGAGTTTGTAAGAACAAATTGTTTTAGTAACTAGCTACCTTAGCAAGTACCTGCAGACACTAACTGGAAGCTGTGTAGTCTACTACTATCATGGTAATGCTAGCTTTGATTCACCGACTTCTCCAGTAGGCTTCATGATAGTGTTAGGTATGATGACGTTGCTAGAATGTGATAGCAAATAGTGTAAGAGCATTATCATCCAGATGTAGCTTTAGCTTATGTTACATCCTTACAATTATCAGTGTCAGTGCTGCTATTTGCTGCTGCTTTTTACTGGATTATAAATTAAACAAACAAACAAATAAAACTGAAGAAAGGCTTTGGCCACTGGGGACAGACAGCAGAATTCATATTTGCGCTGACACCGCCGTACTTATCACCCTTTATACCATTGTTGTATAAACGAATAGTGATGCCGTTCCATAAAAAAGGAACATTCATTTTACGGCCGATTTACGTTTGCACGATTGAGACAAAAACAGCCACTTTATGGCGACAATGTCTTGTTTTACAGCCATTTTACAATTCCAAAACCGGCATATTTTACGCCTACCGTATACTGTGCATTGTCTGGATATCCCTTTTATACCACAGCTTCCATTACATATCCCTTCTGTATTATGCCCCCTTATCCCTTGTATAGCACTATCCCTTTCTTACCGTGCCATTTCCCTTTGAACACTGTCCCGAATGATCCTGACCCAATCTTATTCCCAATATCTATATCTTGATAGGGAATCTCCCACACATCTGTAGAATCTCTGTTAGTCTTCTATTGGAAAAAATATATAAAACAAATTAAAAAATGTCAATGTTTTTATAGCTAAGGAGGGAAGAGAGAGAGAGAGAAATGTTTGCAAACGTGAGAATAATAATATCTGTTAAGTACATACACTTCAGTCTACACATGTACAGGAACCTGTAACACTTCCTGAGGTAATGTTTGTAAGACAAACAAACCTCAGACATGACACGTGCTATAAGTTATAAGCGGCCTCATTAGCTCACCTTTTTGGACCGTTCCTCAGAAGTCTGTTTAGATCTGTGTTTCCTGATGGGCAGGGTGCTGCTGTTGTAGGACGTGCCACTACTGGTAGAACGCTGATCATTGCCCGTACCGTTCACTGCAACTTCTATTGCCGACCGTGAGTGAGGGGCACTCTTGCTGGGTAAGTGACCTCTGCGACCTGGGCTGTCAGGAGTGACAGACAGATGATCACCTGATGCACTATGCCTGCATGGGAAATAAATGTATGAATATAATATTAATAGTCATATTACTATTACTATTATTGGTACTAATATATCAGAAAGTTCTAGTATTCCAGAGAAAGAGACTTACTTAATGTGGGGGTTATTAGCTAGGCATTTTGTAATTAAAAATTAACTAAACTGGTGCCAGTTCTATATCCCAGAAAACCCTAGTCTCGCAGGCCAGATTCTTGTACTCTCAATATGTGCAAGATATGCCAATAATAATTTATTTTTCCCCATATGCCGCAGCAATTCTAAATAACTCTGGCCACACCTATTTCTCAACTGCCCTGTTCTTCTATAGATATCCTGTCATACCCTTACCTATCAAGCGAAGGTCTCTTGTTCCCTTCACCACGCCCACCTCCGGTGTCTGTGTGCAACCTGTCGGCAAGGTAACCCGAGTTCTTCCTCTCAGTCCGTGGGTGTCTGTTATTGTCGATAGATGTCCTTCTCTCTGAGTATTCATCATTACCAATGTTGTTGTGGATCACTGAAGTGACGTGCATGTGGTCTAGACTACTGCTACTTGCCTGAGGTAAGAAATATAGAAATAAATAGTCTAAATAATTCGAAACATTAGTTTTATATGTACATATGTATGTATATGTATGTATGTATGTATGTATGTATGTATGCATGTATGTATGCACAAATGAATGTACATAACTAGTGATGTGCTTGAGCACAAATGGCGAGTGAGCCTAACTATTTTCATATGAATGATTTTGACTTCTAACACTGAAGCTACTGAAAATAAGGTCGAGCTTTTAAATTACGCATACACGGTAAAGGAATTTCAGTGCCATAGTGACAACTCGCTGCAACTAACTGTTTGAATTGAAGGGGGAAAAAACAAATCTTTGTGATATTCTTTAGCTAAGTAGTGGTTGTAAAGCACAATGCTTTGACACAACTGGACATACACCTACACGAGACTTACCTTCGCGGTTAGTCTAGTGGATAATGCATTTTCAAGTAAATACTGTTGCGTACAGCTTACAACCATGACAAAGAGCGCATTGACATATACCATCGCCACTAACTCGAATAGAAATGGAACTCCAGTAAGTTTTCATGTTTTAACTGCACCCGCAAATGAATTCAAAACAGTAAACAATTCAATTTCTAAGGTGATACGGGTACTGGTCGATAAACCGGAGCACTGTTTAGTGAAGTTTGGGACAGGGTCGACCACAGAACTAACACAAAAACGCGAGGGTCAAAGTACAAAAATGCCTTACGTACGTCCAAACATAATATATATAAACAAATATCCCCAATTTTCAATTGAGTTACCCCTGATAGTGTCTCGCTCGCTTCACTCGCCAATTACTGTCCATCCATCCATTTTCTCATTTTTTTTTGTTTTAATTTATATAAGAAATGTCACTCCTGCTGAACTTACTCCTCTCTTGTGTCTCCTGGAGCCAGACCGACTAGAACTTGAAGAAGACCCCGCCCCCAACCCATTGTCTGCCTGGGACGTCGAGTACGTGCTCACACGATCGAGAGATGAAAATGAGGAATTCGAGTTTTGATGGTGCAGGACCTCAGCCCCGGAGCGAGAATGTGGGGAAGCCCCCAACTCCGCCCCTACTGCAAGAACGGAGCTGCTATTGTCATGGTGGACAACAGTAGCCGACTTGGGAGTACTCAGGACACTGCTACTGGGACTGGTGCCTGAACTACTACTATACCACACACAACACAAACAGACCACAATAAAACAATATGTATCTATTTATTGTACATTGAATATTATTCCTTAAGTAATTTCGCATCAAGTGACCATTAGAACACTGCATAGTGAATGCTCCAATTCTCCCATGTATAGTTTTGGACAACTACTTTTAGATTTACAGCGGAGTTACCACTGAACAGAGGTTTACTGTTTAGGAAAAGTGTACAATAAACAATTTATTACACCCAGTCGTACAATGGGGATGATTTTTCTTTTTCCTCAAGAAAAAAATTTCCCCCAATCCAAAAGTTGATGCTAGCTGTCTCCTAATTTCCATTCTTAGATGCATCTTGCTTTGTTAGCTCACTTTGACTGGGCAGTACATTGAAAAAGCAGCTGCCCAGCAGACAGAGAACTCTATGATATAGCACTACCACAGTGAGGCTTAGGCCACAAGTTACTGATGAAAACTCATGACCAATACTCCAACTGTGTACATTACCTACCAATGTAGTGCAGAAGTAAACATTATAAAGCCTGCCCAGCAAAAAAAAATAAAAAAATAAAATAAAAACAAATCCCATAGTATCTTGTCGGATCCTACAGGATCAGTAGGATCCTATAAGAATGGATAAGATCCTATTTGTACTAACAGGATCTTACAAGAAATGAATAAGTTTTGCTAAGAAATAAATCATGTAAAATATCTTATATTTTCCTGTAAGATCTTGTAAGACCTTATCAGCTTTTGGAACTTTTATGTCCAATAATCTTATAAGATATAGGATCTTACAAGATCATAAGTTCTTACAGGATTTTTTTTTTTTTGCTGGGTGGAGCTGCCATGAGAAGGCTAATAGCCCATGTAGCTAAAGATGTGCTATTGATCAACACAATTAACAATTAACACCTATTGACAATTGATGTGCATTTCCACCATTCAATAGTAACAAAATGATTTACTTAAATTTCCTTTTTTTCTTTTCTTCTGTACTTGTATTGCTGTCTTTAATTAAACTGGCTGGGTGGAACCATCACTTTCCATGATGTCCTGCTATAGCTGGATTGTTTGGGATTAAGTTTATTTACACACAGTATTCTGACATTTGTAAGAGAGCACTCTGCCCTTCTGTAGGCTAAGAATTAATTCGGCTAGGAAATGAGAGAGAGAAACTCCACCTGAAATTTCAATGACCCCTCTCAAGTCTGGTGTTCTAAAAAGACTCCCTGACAAGGTTTGATTTGAAACTGAATGAGTTAACCAGTAAATGTTCATGAGAACTAGTAAATGTTCAGGAGTGCCCCACCCACCAGTACTAGTAGGGGGGTTACATATTTGTTAGCTCACTTTGACTGGGCAATACATTGAAAAAGCAGCTGCCCAGCAGACAGAGAACTCAATGATATAGCACTACCACAGTGAGGCTTAGGCCACAAGTTACTGATGAAAACTCATGACCAATACATCCATTTGTGTACATTACCTACCATTGTAGTGCAGAAGTAAAAATAATAAGCCTGGAGTTTCCATGACAACTTAAGCAAATAGCCCCGTAGCTAAAGATGTGCTAATAAAACTATTGACAATTGGTGCACCCTCAGGTCACTATTCAATAGTAACAAAATGTGAGTGGGTTTAGGAAAAGAGACCTTATGGAGCAAACCAAAAAAATTGAGTTTTTTATGCTAATAAAAAGCTACAATTTATCTCAACTTAGTGCTAAAATACTGGAGGGTAAAACCTTCGACGCGCAGAGAAACTGGCAGTTAAACTTGGCTGTATTCAGCAAAGCAATTGAACTAGAAATCGAGAAAACATAAATTGAATTTACACTTCTGGTATAATTAACGTTTCTGTATACTTAATGGCGTAGTACCTCCGATACGCAATTAAATCGTACAGCCGCTTTTTAACGGCGACTAACGAAGTTTGCGTAGAGTTTTTTTTAGCTTTCAAAGCGTCTCACGGCCTGTCTTGTCGGAATTCTTGGCTACTCTATTCGCTGTAGCGGTAAACATTCAGCCAGAGGTAAGCTGTAGAGTGCATGCAATAGTCTCAAAGCTATGCCGTCTTTTTTTTAGCTGCTTCTTTGAAAGTCCGCCCATCCCCCGTTTATTGTACTTCGAGAACGAGAGAGAATAAAAAGTAGCTTGTCTTTCCACGGCACGCTTAGGGTCTTTTAAGTTGTTTTGACATTTGAAATTTGGCATAGACATATAAGAGTAAGGGTCACTAAGACTAATTCTGCAAAAAAAAAAAAAAAAAAAAAAATAGGAGAAATAAAGAATTTTTCCGATGACTTATTTCTGGAGCCTATATCTCAATTTAAATTTTTGCGCCGTACGGTCCCTTTTCCCAGACCCGCTCACAAATGTTTTACTTAAATTTCCTTTTTTTTCTTCTGTACTTGTACTTCTGTCTTTAATTAAACTGGCTGGGTGAAACCATCACTCTCCATGATGTCCTGCTATAGCTGGATTGTTTGGGATTAAGTTTATTTACACACAGTATTCTGACATTTGTAAGAGAGCACTCTGCCCTTCTGTAGGCTAAGAATTAATTCGGCTAGGAAATGAGAGAGAGAAACTCCACCTGAAATTTCAATGACCCCTCTCAAGTCTGGTGTTCTAAAAAGACTCCCTGACAAGGTTTGATTTGAAACTGAATGAGTTAGCCAGTAAATGTTCATGAGAACTAGTAAATGTTCAGGAGTGCCCCACCCACCAGTACTAGTAGGGGGGTTACATATTTGTTAGCCTTTGACTGGGCAATACATTGAAAAAGCAGCTGCCCAGCAGACAGAGAACTCAATGATATAGCACTACCACAGTGAGGCTTAGGCCACAAGTTACTGATGAAAACTCATGACCCATTTGTGTACATTACCTACCAATGTAGTGCAGAAGTAAAAATAATAAGCCTGGAGTTTCCATGACAACTTAAGCAAATAGCCCTGTAGAAAGATGTGCTAATGAAACTATTGAAGATTGGTGCACCCTCAGGTCACTATTCAATAGTAACAAAATGTTTTAATTAAATTTCCTTTTTTTTTCCTTCTGTACTTGTACTTCTGGCTTCAAATTGACAGGGTGGAACCATCTCTTTCAGGAGGAAACCAATGGATTCAAAGTGGTGTGTGGGTAGTGGTTAACAGCGGCATGGTTTTATGGAGTGTCCTACTTCCACCCCCCCTCCCCCCAAAGCAAGAAAAAAATGTTTAGGCCTGAACATTATTATGACTTTCAAGGTGGCATATGGCATGCCACAAAACTTTCATCAATTTCATGGAAAAGAGAGAGAAACCTGCCCTGAAATTTCAAATTGTTGATTAGACTCCTCACAAGTTTGGTTCTAAAAAGACTCCTTGACAAGGCTTGCTGATAGGAGTGCCCCCACTCACCCCCCCCCAGTACTAATAGGATTACATATTTGTTAGCTCACTTTGACTGGGCAGTTCACTGAAAAAGCAGCTGCCCAGCAGACAGAGAACTCAATGATATAGCACTACCACACACAGTGAGGCTTAGGCCACAAGTTACTGATGAAACTCATGACCAATATACCAACTGTGTACATTACCTACCAATGTAGTGCAGAAGTAAAAATAATAAGCCTGGAGGAAATATAATTGTATGTGTTTACCTACTAAATAAACAGTGTATCTATGTTTAACACTTATACAGTAGACCCTCAGTTACCCGAACCCGCTATCTGAATTTTTTTAATTATAAAGATATTCATTGGAATTTTGCTGTGCATTAAATAGATAAAATATTAAGACCCATTCAAAGTGACTTATTGAACATTTCAGATAATTGAGGGTCTACTGTACTGGCCAGTGTAATTGTTAATAGAAAATGTAACCACTTGAGAGTAAAGTGTTTGGGCTCCTCCAGACCTATTCACCAAACCATTTATCACCTGTACACTCTACCCAACATCTCTTTCATAACATTTCAAGCAACACCACCCTACCTAATTACTTAATTCATATAACATTCCCCCCACACAAACACACACATCTGTAACATTATGACTCCTATGTCAACACACTTGTTGTAAGGCCATTCATTGGTGGCCCAGGTTGCATCTCTCATATGTTCTGTATCCACAGTATTTTTCTTCAGTTAGTTAGTTATTGTATCATACTCATCTCTCATACTACTCCACCTACTTCTTCCTACTTAATTATAAATGTTGAATAATTAGTATATCGATGTCGAACTAATATATTTAGCATAGTTTCTAAGTAGCGGCATATTCAGGCTTTACAACCCTGAACAGAAGAAAAACTAAGATACTACCCCCACTATTCATAGAGTACAACTTTTATTACACGTAGAAGACAAAACGTTTCGAATTCCATTCTGTAGAATGGCTGTCGCACGATTAAAAAAACAGGGGAGGGGAGGGGAACGGTACACCATTTGTTAAAAAAGCGGTCGTTCCATTTGACCGCATTACCGTTTTAATCTTTCTCGTTCGTATGTCTCGCTCCAAGAAATATAAAAATCATTCATCCAATAAAACGTTCCGATTTTTTGTTTACAGGCTCCTGAGGCGGGCTTTTTGAGTTAAAAAATTGAAGCCGTCCTATTCGAAGTTGTCTAGCAGAGAATTGTTGGTTCGACCACCGTACAGTACCAACATTTTCTGGATGTTAGGGCCTACTCGGGCTTAGATTTTTTACTGCTGGAGGTCCATCGGTAGCAACAGAAGATCTACGAAGTGTGGACCTCGTTATAGCTCTGTGCCCATCGGAACTTCAGTCTGCAGCTTTATTAAAGCAAGTTAAATTTTTGTACGATCTTTTTTGCACTATCCCCATAGCGTTTAATGGTCGATATTCGAAACTTTTTTTTTTGTCTCCTACTGTAGGTACTTGCATACATAGGTGACATACAAAATTGAATTATAAAACAAGCACAGCAGTCCATGTCATTTATTACCTACATTGCTTCCACTCTGATCCAATTAAGTGATCAACACTATTTACATAAAATATTGAAAAAGTTAAGTGCTTTTGTTTATTCACTAGACCATCCAGACTGATAAATGTAATTACACTGTATAGTACTTCATTCTCGGACTGCTATCCCTAAACCATCACTAAGCTTTCATCTAGTACTTTCCTACCCGTTTGGTTCTAGGACAGAGGAAGTGGGTGTGGCTGTTCCGATGGTGCGAATGTGAGGTGAGGTGCTGCGTGTGAATCTGGACTCCTCACTGAGCGTGCGGTGTTCTCGCACACCTAACGGTCCTGATATGGCATTGAACAGAGAAGGAGTGGAGATGGACCTTTCTCGAGACACTTTCCTGAAATACATAAAACTAAGGTTAATTATATAGGAGAGACAACTTTAAACCATCAGTAGGTGCACACCAAAATATTATCCAGTGAAAATGAAATTCATACTAATAATAAATGTACTAATATTGACTAATAGAGTTCTGCCTCAATAATGTATACGGCACTGGCACGTAAGAAGGGGAAGGGGGGCTGGGAAGTTGGGAGAAGGGAAACTTGTATAAAGCACAACCCCCCAGCCCCTACCCTCCTTACTTGATACTATTATCCGATATTCATGGAATAAATAGTACACTCTTGAGGTTAGCCATATTAAACGAAATTGCTGGATGATTTTGCTTATGAGTTGTGACAAACAGAGTGAGATATGTATGTATGTGTGAGGCGTTTAAATTATATTTTATTTATATTTATTAATGCTTATATTTGTCAGTTGAGGTCCCTGTAGCTTTGTGGAAGATACAAACTTAAACTTAAAAGTTTCTCTTTCCTTTCGTGTGTGAGCGTACAGTATAGGACAAGTTGAGCTTCCTCTCCTGCCCCTCAAATGAAACTGATAGAACCTTGGAACCACTGATTTCATTCATGATCAAGAATTTCAAAAATCAATCCCCAGCACGACGCAGTTTCACAAGATTCCCCGCACCTATCGGCGTAGGACATACTCGCAGACTTTGTCAGTGTAGCGCGCATGTGGCCCAGAACATCTAAGGTCACTTGAAATATACTCACTAGTATCCAATTAGTACCAGTTCATAGCTAGCATCTGTTACACCTTTCACGCGAGAATAACTAAAATATATACAAAACAAACAAACCGTTGTTGTTAAAACACTAATACTTCAGTAGAATCTCAAACAAAAGCATTTTTATACGACCCAAACAACCCTTTACCTGGGGGGAGGTTGCAGTAAATTGTCCAGGGGGCTATCAGACCTTCCCCCTTCTACTGTTCCTCCACTGGTGCTGTTATGGTGGTTCTGAGAGGGGGCGTGGTCCACGTCAGGGACAGAGGTCTGACTAGAGAACACTGCAGGAGAAGGGTTTGTAGGTTGCCCTGACAACATGCTGGATAAGCAAAACAAACAAACAAACAAAAAAGACTATTAGTCTTTTTTTTTTATGTACATACATACAATCATATGCTATGGTAAATTACCACAGTACTACTTTCATTTTGAATTGGTATGCAAGACAGACAAAGGAAATATACAAGATACAGTAACTATGTTCTTTGAATAATATTGATGAGTATTACCAGGGCTCCACCCACTAATAAGGGGTGGGTCCCACAGTCCTAACGATAAATTACACCACAGTCGGCAAAATATGCCCAAGTGACAACCTATGGGGGAGCACGGGGCATGGGGACAACCATAGCTACAAATAAATGCAAATCATTCACATTAAATATGACTATGAAAGAATTATTTAGGTATGTCAATATTTAGTGAACACTATGAATCCTCAAAGTTACGCATGCATTGAACTAGAACTCTCAGCGCTAACTTAACTTGTTAAAAAATGCAATAATCAACAAGTAAAGTCACTACTATTGAATAATAAAATTTGTAAATTTCAGCTCGTACCAATAATAATTTTTGTTCTATTTATGAATATATAGCTATGGCATTTAACATTGGTCTGCTTGCGTCTCTGGGATTCTTCAGGAGTTTCAAGGTCCTTTTTATGGGCATGATTTAGAATCAGGTATACTACACTCCTGGGACTGATCCACACTTTCTAAAGCTCTTTTACATGCTTGACACTCAGCCATACGGTGTTTAAGACTTTCTGAGGACTTCATGGCATTCTCTGGCTTTAGTATTAACCTTGGCTTGGTAGAAAAACAATAACCACATGAACATTTGGACTTCTGATGTGCACATTACATGAACACTTAGGGCACTCTTTTCGGAGAGCAGGCTTACTTAATATTGATGAAAAGCACACTTCCAGCAGCAGAGACTTTCCAACACCAGACAAAAAAAAAAAGATTAGCACTAAACTGAACTACAGAACGCACGTAACAAATCTGCTGAACAGGGCACAGTAAAATTTGTACGCTCACATGAGCGTGAGTGATTCCAAATGGCAGGTAAATGAATGAATGGGCGTGGCCATATAGCAGCACTCACCGTATGTCTGCTTTCTCTCTTGTTTCTCAAAAACTAAGTCGAAATTAAAAAAAAGTGGCAATTTAAAGGGACTTAAACCACATCTAGTCGGAGTTCCTTTTTCTCAAGGCATAAATGTCCGCCATCGTCAAGATCTGCTGTTGACAGAGTGAATGAATGAATGAATGAATGACAAACAGACTTCTGTAACCCTCATGTACATGCACCTGCAGGGTTAATAATTTTGCAGTATAATGATAATTTTTATTGTTGTCTTCCCCAGTAAACATTATAAGGGCTATGCATCAGTTTCTGACACACTTTACAATGCACTGACGCAAAATACATACATGCATACACATATCACCATGCATACAGAATATCATCGTCATGGTAATACATACATGCATACACACATCACCATGCATACAGAATATCATCGTCATGGTAATACATACATGCATACACAACACATATTAAATTCACTTACCGTGCATACAGAATATCGTCGTCATAGTAAGTACACACTGTGGGGACTTTAGGACTGCAGCGTTGGTGGAAACGAAAGCCACAAATCTCACATCTAATGAACAACAACCAAACCCAATAATAATTATTATAATAATAATTATAATAATAACAACAAATTAAAAAAAGGAAATTAATTAAAGAACAGAACAAAACTATGAGAAGTATATACTACACAACTGTAACTAGTCGTACTTAAATCCTTGGAAGATGAGCTTCTTGCAGACATCACAATATTGCCAGGTGATAAAAGTCTTTCTCACCTACACACAACACACATGTGAAAAAATAATGAAAACTCTGTCATGTATAAGATTTTATATTTCACATATTTATTGGGCAGGCCGTCTTACAAAGCCAATAGAAAGAATACATTATATATGTATGTATAACAATTCTCCACCACAAAGATATCATTTATAGAGCAAGGTGTCCATTTCTCTGCCTTGGCTCCAAGCGAGACACTATCAGGGGTAACACAATAAAAAATCAGGGATATTTGTTTACATGCTTGGACGTACTTATGCCCTTTTTGCACTATGACCATCTCGTTCTTGCATCCGCTTGGTGGTTGACCCCATCCCAAACTCCACTAAACAGAATCTTTTTGTTCATGATCTTTACCCGTCTTATCCAAGGAAATTACTTGAATAAAGTATGATTACAAACTATGTATGTACCCCTCACTTCCTAACTTGCCAAGTAATAGCTGTGTTGACATGAATACAGAATGTACTATGTACAGCACATGCAGGAAAAACTTACAAAATTATGATGGTAAGAAGGCCCAGTGTTCCTGACTTTGTACTCCACATAGAGCTGCATATACAACAAATGTCACATGTAAATATATAATACTTATTACATGAGTCAGAGTGTGATATGGCGAAATATTTCACAGGGCAGACTAATGTATTTTCACGAGCAAAAGGCAAGTGACAATAAAGCCTGAGAGTAAAATATCTTGCCATATCACTCTGACAAGTGTAATAAGTGGTTTATTCCTAGCTAGATATCTTCATTGAAGTAGTTCTCACTGCAGACCAGTAATTCTAGGTGTGAAGTTGGCCATAAAACTCTCTACAGGGTAATGAGCTTGCTCAGTACAGCCATGAGATAACACTATGTGATAACTAACATTGTGAAGCTATCCAGTATGTAATAAAAACCAAATAAAAGTAAGCAATGAACCTTCAACCCTAACCACAACATGGGAAAAACTATTGCCATGGCACAGCTGCTTTTAACTCTAACGATCCTTTACCATGCTAAAAATACACTGCAACTGTTGATAATAACAGTGTTAATAATAACGGTGATAATAACGGTGATGATACTTTACCATCACATAAACACTAATGATTTCTCCCTCAGTTAGGGCCCACCGGTTACAGCACATTAGCATACAAGTAGTAGTTCGGCCCCACCTCTTGTCCGGCTAGTGCGGCAGTGTGAATAGACCAGTCCACCATGTGTCGGTTGCTGTGAGGCTTGCTGGGTTGAACCACATAGGCAACACACTGAGACGTGGTGAGGTCTCGCATGGCCATGGCCTTCTTCAAAGCCTGCTTCAACGTCTGATTAGATTTCACAGGTACCTAACAATGGTACAAATAATAACAATAATAATAATAATACAGTCGAACCTCTCTACAACGGGACTCCGAAAAGCGGTCAGACTCTCAACGACGGTCATTCCGCTGGGAACGGAGCTCCATCCGCATGTCTGTAATAGATTTTAAACTCTGAGAAACGGTTGACTCCCAACTCCGAACAACGGTCATATTACCGGACCCCACAGTGAAATTGCAATACAAAATTATCTCCCACAACGGCCAGTTAGCCACACCCATGCATAGCTTGCACAACAATTTAGTCATTTTAAACTCGAATATAGAGCAAGTCAGAATTACAAATGTCCAGCAGCAATCAGATCATTTACCAGCTCCCTCATTTTATTGATATAGGCTGGAGGGCCGTATAGGCGGTAGATGCACGGCACTTCCAGACCGTAACCAGCGCCTCTGTTCACTTTGTCCCCTCGTATCACGGCAAATGCTTTGTTGACGTCTCTTCTCAAAAACTGGAAAAGCCGTGGAGCCAGGTTTTGTGGTACATGACCTACAATAGTAGTCTCCTTCAAAATAGCCACTGCTTTCTTATCTTTGGCATTTGCAGGCTCTGGCTTTACCAATAGTGATTCCCCTACCATAGGTACCCATACATCAGTATATGCGTGGTAGCCCCTAATGTAAGAGTCTATTTCCAGTACTTGAAGTTCAGTAGCAGTAACGACCTGGCTAGCCATAGTTATGACGGACACACCTCCTTTGTGGTGGGCTTTACCTGAGGTCCCCGCGTTGTAGCATTAGCATGGCTTCATTGCCGGTTGTGAAGCAGAAGAGGAATTATCTACCACTAAAGAAGAAAGTTGAGGTTATCAAGGCAATTGAGAAGGATCATGGGCTTAGTCATCGTGCTTTAGCAGAAAGGTTTGAATGTGGCAGGACTCAGGTAGCTCAAATAATAAAAAATAAGGAGTCCATTATGGCAATGTTCAGTGCTAATGCCTCAGGAAGCAAAATTCATTCTTTTAAAGTGTCACGTGTGTGTGAATTTGAGGAGGTAAATAAAGCCTTATACGAATGGTATCTGCTTGCTTGTTCCAAAAATATTTACCCTGGTGGTCCCCAGCTTATCGAAAAGGCCAAATAATTGCTGAGCAATTGGGCATAGAAAATTTCAAGGGATCCAATGGCTGGTTAGGGAAATGGAAGGCTAGGTACAATGTTAAACGGTTTAAGATTTGTGGGGAGTCTGGAGATGTACAGGGAGCAACTGTAGATTCTTGGAAAGAAAGGTTACCAGAGCTAATAGGGTGCTACACAAAAGAAAATGTTTGGAACATGGACGAGACTGGGGTGTTTTGGCGTGCTTTACCTGATAGTGGCTTTGGACAGAAGGGGAAGGAGTGCAAAGGAGGCAAAAGAAGTAAGCAGAGAATTACAGTGGCTTTTTTTGTTAATGCAGCAGGGGGTAAGGAAAAGCCAATTGTCATATGGACTTCAGCAAATCCTAGATGCTTAAAGCGGTTTGACAAAAGTGTCTTGCCTGTTAATTATTATGATCAAAAAAAAGCATGGATGACGGGAGATATAATGGAATCAGTTCTAACTAAGTTAAATAGCAGGTTGGTTCATAGGCAACGTTCCATTTTATTATTGATGGACAATGCTAAATGCCACCCTAGCAATCTGGAATCAAAACTTACTAACATTAAAATAATATTCTTGCCTGCTAATACAACTTCAAAATTGCAACCTCTCGACCTTGGCATTATTCAAAATTTTAAAGTACATTACAAACATTTTTTGTTACGGTATGTACTAACAAAAATTGATGAATGCCAAAGTGCATTTGAAGTGGCTAAGTCCATTAACATTCTAATAGCTATTCGATGGGTTGCCCAGGCATGGGCCATGGTGACAGGTGAGACCATAGCCAAGTGTTTTAAGAAAGCAGGTGTCCTTAACTCTGAGTTGGAGATTGTTTCTTGTAGCATAGAGGATGACCCATTTGCAGAAGCCGACCTTGTCAGCTTAATGAAGGATGTGGTACCCAACTGCTGTAGTCCAGAGGAATATGTCAATGGAGAAGATTCCTTACCTATTTGCAACGATTTGGATAGCTTGACGTGGGAAGAAGACTTCATGCATCAGCTCCTGCAAGAAGATCGGAGTGAAGAAAGCGATGAAGGTGAGGAAGAGGATACAGCGCAGTTGACAGTTTCAAGGGTGAAAACTTATAAGGACGCTATAGTAGCTTTAGAAGATGTACAGACTTTTCTGGACAGTCGAGGCCACCTTGAAGATTCAGCTAAACTCGGTATAGCTTTAGACTCACTGGCTACATTGCACATCGCATCAATGAAACAGAAGACATTGTATGACTTCTTTTGCAAAGAACAATGACATTGAAACATTTTTGTTCATCATTTCATATACCACTCTTTATAAACATAATTAGTTGTTGCAATTTTTAAAATAAAAGGAAAAGCTCCAAATATTACATGATTTCATATGCAAGAACAATGACATTGAAACTTTTGTTCATCATTTTCATATACCATTCATTTAATATATAATTAGTTTATGAAATTTTGAAGAAAAAAAGAAAAACTCCGAAATAAGGTCAAACTCTCTACAAAGGCCAACACGCTTGTCCCCATGCTTGGCTGTTGTAGAGAGGTTCGACTGTAATAATAATAATAATAAGTTGACCCCTGAAGAGGGCTGCGACTATAAGTCGAAACGTTGTGTAAGTTTTAATTAACATAATATTACCTGTGAGAAAATTTTGCTATTACTATAATTATTTCTGCCGAGAATGACAGAATAATAACAACAAACAATAACAATGGTATGAATAATAATTAATATTAGTGTACGTAAACAGTCTAATACAAATACCTATCTCATATCCCTTTACCACATGCGTTAAAATCACTTCAACAAGTTTCACTAACCACGATTTTCTTTTAACTTCCTCCCACTCCAATCCCAACTTACAGTTGTCCTCTGACCCTCAGGCAGGAAGACCTTGATGAGAGCTGGTGATAGATTCTGAGGCGGTGACTGCAGCATATTGTTGGAGGAGGAGCCCACTGGGATAAGGGAGGTGCTGGACTTGATAGGGGTGTGGCTAGACTGTGGGGTGACTGGGGCCAGTGGGAAGGTCACAGAATATCTATTGGAGCCTGGACTTCTGTTATGTAAAAAACAACAACAATAATGCACTAAAAGTGCAAACCCTCAGCATTACTATACACTAATGATTACTATACACTAATGATTTCCCAGACTAATCAAATATCACTATGCTGTGCAAAAAACAAAAACAAAAAACAACAAAAAAACAGGGATACTCATTGAAAACTTCAACACAAAACTTAAATTCAAGCTCACGGTTAACTTCTCACTAGAAAGCAAAACTACCACATCGTGCGAGAGCTCACCTGATTACAACGTGACGAAAAAAAGGAACACAATAAAAGGGCTTAAATCGTCGTTCCGAGTAAGTTCAAACCTAAATCGATGGTTAATTGTCAGTAATCTCCAAAATCAGAGCGTGACAGACAGACAGACAGGACGACTTCTTGCACATGACTATTAGTGCATAACATCAAATGTCCATCGGGTGACCATGTCTAAGTCATCATTTCCAAATGTTTGTCTGTTCTTGACCTTTCTCCTTTCCATAGCAACTGACATTCCTCTGCCTGAGGCACAATGGGCAGTCATTCACACTCACACAGACTCAATCAATATCCTCACCAAACACAGCAATCAAAATGGAACTCCAGAAATTCTTATGGAATTATAAATAGCACATCAAAACTTCACAATTACTAATAATAGACTCATGCAAAGTCTTACATAATTACTCCTCAATTGGTAATATCGCACGCCCCGACCTGTGCCGACTCAAGCAACTAAACCAGAACTAGACATTAGAACTGGTATCATGTTATACTGTACAGTCCCCCCACCCGGCCCCACCTCCAACTCCCATACCCGTGACAACACACAACGTATACTACTGTCAAAGGTGTATGACCCCGACCCTACTTACATGACGGTAGGGGAGACCTGAGGTGGAGAGTTGAAGTCTGGAGAGTTGCTGTAGGCATGCTCATGATCCGATGAATCTGAACACACACACACACACACACACAGTGTATTTAGCACAATATACATATGTGACTGTACTATTTAAAACTCACTACTTACACAAAATCAAATAAGACTAAATTTCAAGCCTTTTAATTTTTCAAAATATAAAAGAGCAGGATATAGGAACAAATCCTCATCTATCCTCCCCACTCCTCCTCCTCAATTCTTACCTACGTACGTACATAGTTACAGCTAATTAGCCACATACATAGAGAACTGCATCTTTTATTCTTTGTGCTAGTTTCAAATATCACCCAGTCACCAAACGGGTGCAAAATTTAAGGTACAAGAATTTCACTAAGTACCCTAGGTAGTTGTTGTTGTTCTTTAATTGGATAACAGGAATGTAAAAGAATGTGATTCTACCACAATCAATCCAGTTCTCACATAAAAGAAGACCCACACTACATGCAGCTCCTGTCTCCTTTGACCTTTTGTCAGCTTAAATAGATCCTAGTAAAGGGCTCATGAATTGCACTGAAACACTTCTGGACCTTACGCCTAAAATTAGTAACCATGAATGTACTGTAACCACACCCATCGCTGAGTCCTGACCTTCTGAACTCCTCTCAGCATCATGTGAAGCAAGACGTAACAGAGCCTTCTCACGATTCAGCAACATGGCCAACTTCTCACTGAGATCATTCTCTTCCTACACAAACATACATACACACAATCACCACACCAGTCAATATCAACTACATACATAATGTATGTAGTAGATGTAAACACAGTCTGCAGTCTCCATAAGAAAAGCTAAATAAGCAAGGAACACTCGCCATTAGTTTCAACTCGAGTCCTTTTAATGTGCTACATTTTTTTTTTTTTAGCAGACAATTTATAAATTATTCTTTTTGTCTGAGAAATGATTTTGTAATATGTACCTACATACATAGCTAGTTTATAGTAGCGCTAAGGGTTTGCACCAATGGAGCTTCTTTATTTATTGTATCAAGTAACCTAATCCGTGTTGTTTTGGTGAGTGCTGTCTGTCACTGGATACCTGTGTATGTTATTTGGAGTTTTAAATTGTCATTCTGATTAAGTTCACACCTAACTCAATAGTCCCCTGTCAGTTGTCTTTTACATTAGAGTGTGACATACACACAGACAGGACAACGAATAACCCTCTCAGCATACGATACACACGATGGTTAATGAAAGAGATGGATTAACTAGAAATTGGTGCGAGTATTTCATGTCCATTGATGAACCTCGAGACTTTGAGAGCTAGACAAATGCACTTCCAATCGACTCATATATACATGGTGGAGGGTAATACATACATAATAATGTATGATCTCAATATTCTTTTTTTTTCTTTTTGGATTGGCTTAACTCTGCTGTGAGCAGGCACATGTGGAACAGCTGGACACACGTATCCTCAAATAAACAAGTTGTACAAAATTAGAACTAATGCAACAAGAGTGTTGACATGGTGTCACCATGGTAACTGAATGGCAGATGTGAAAGGGTCCAGAACATGCATTATACAACTACAGAGTGCAGTACTTTACATAAAAGGGGGGGGGGGGGGGGGAAAGGTTACGCAAAGATAGAGGAATAATTTCACTGCTAATAACATAATTTTTTAAAACCAGGTTATTAGAAGTGAAATTATTCCTCTAATTATTCTAGTAATCTTTTTTTTTCTTCCCACTTCTGGACAGTTCATTGATCTATCCATGGCTACATCAACAACCAAATAAAAATTATGAAGGGACTGATGGTCCACAACTATTTAAAAAATATTATCAAAAAATTAAAATTAAAATATAAAATATAATTTTAAAATATAAAATACAATTTTAAAATATAAAATATAATTTTAAAATATTATTCATATTAATTCATACTTGCTGGACAGGCCACGTCTCATCCACAGAGTGGGTGGGGCTTTCATACAAAGACCCAACTGTGAAGCCATACTGAACAAACCACATGGACAGTTTCAGATATAGTTTCTTTAGGGCAAGAACTTGGCCATTGACTTTCTCAGTCACAAATATAAAATAAATAAATAAATAATAATTAATAATAATAATAATAATAATAATAATAATAATAATAATAATAATAATAATAATAATAATAATAATAATAATAATAATAATAGTTACAATAATAGTTATAATAATAATAATAGTAATAATAATAATAATAGTTACAATAATAGTCATAATAATAATAATAATAATAATAATAATGATTGCTACAATAATAATAATAATAATAATAATAATAATTATAATAATACACTTGTGTGTCAGACCAACGACTGACGGCGGTGTTTATTCGTGAATAATTCATGAGCTTAAACAGATTGGTACGGCATCGTCATTATCTGAATGGGTAAAGCATCATCACGTTCAGTTTAATTGTACTAGAAGCGGGTGGAATAGGCGAGGGAAGGCGACATAGGTTTCAGAAAGGGATGGCCTAAAGTATGGAAGAGAAGGCAAAGAGGCTACTAAAAGCGGGTGGAATTGGTGAGGAAAGGCGGTGCGGGTTTCAAAAAAGAAGGTGAAAGTGTAAAGAGAAGGAAAAAGTTTCGCAAAGTCCACAATCATGATAGATCAAGGACAGAAAGACTCAGAAGCAGGAGAGGTAGACAAAGGAGGAAAAGGGACTCCATGACACAAGAAGAAAGAGCTGAAGAAAGGAAACGAGGACATAAGAAAAGCCGAGATAGTTCAGGACAAAAAGAGAGAGCAGGAGAGAATGATAACAATGAATAAAATAACTTATGCTACTGCATTCTTACTTTGCAATACGTCAAGCGCCACTGTATGGAGGGGTACTAGCTAGTAGTAGTAGTAGTAGTAGTAGTAGTAGTAGTAGTAGTAGTAGTAGTAGTAGTAATAATAATAATAGTAATGTAATAAATAATATAAGTATAAATAAAAACACCAAAGAAGGTGAGAGAGGATATGTTCCTCCTCCTAGTCATTTTGTAAGAATATGGAAGCTAACATGAAGAGCTGAACTTAGCTAACAATGACTGAAACATGAGATCATCTTAGACACAGCATTCATACCACGTGTGTAGGTGCCTTATTGATATCTTACAGCCACCAATGACTTACAGAGCAGACCATGGTTGGGTAAAGGGACGCAATATGATATAGACACCAAACAGTGGACATGACAGTACTTGACAGGCAAAAGCGCTACTAAAATTCACATTGCAAAAGGGATAAGAAATAGAAGTACATTTTTTAATTCTACAACTATATTTAAACAAGGTCAGAATTCCAAACTCCAGTAAGATAAGCAAGTCTTAATATAAAGAACTTGTGTCCCACAATGGACTGCTCGCAACATCTGTTGGTTGAACTTCACTGAAATAACATAGAGCTCACCATCAATTAAAACAACATTGACACTTGCTCAAGACAATTACCATCACTCCAGCCTGCTTGGTTTTCTGTTGTTTGCTCTTCTTTTTGCTTTCGTTTCCTTCCACAAACCGCCATCTTATTTAACAGCCTCTGGCCAGCCTCCAGAGCACTGGATGTAGTGAGAATAGAATAAGTGTCTTCAGACATCTTGTCTTGTAAACTTAAGTTCTGATTTGTTAACGAGTCCATTAGCTGAACAACACTGCCTGCCATATTCTTACACATATCCCACTCTCAATTTCTAAGAAACACACAACCACGTGCAACTGAGGCCTCTCCAAGAATTCAATGAAGTGGCTTGTAGTTGGGACTTGTGTCTTCATATATATTATATATTCATTGTTATATCAATACATATACACTTTAGAATAAGGTAATATAACATCGCTGAGTGGTCTGAGATGTTCATTTATTAGGGTTCAATAAAAGCCTTCTAAATTACCGCCACGCCTACTGATACCTCATAAAATTGGAAGAAACTTGCAACTTTAGTAGCCATTAACACCAAACTCAAAGCCCCACCTCATAAAGTGCCTCTCAAGGAACCCATATCCGCACGTGCCCACACATCTACGTACACACCTCTATGACGAGTGACGGCCTGGCTCTGGTGTTGTACTCCAGCTGCTTGATCTCGTCCAACTGCAGCTTGGTGCTCTTGATCACCTCTCGCATCTCCCGCAGGGCACGGACCTGAAGGGGAACAACATGGAGGAGGTAAACAGAGCAGAGGGTAAGAGAGGAGATGGCAAGAGAGGAAGTTGTCATATATTATATACAGTGGAACCTCTGAATAATGAACACTTGAGGAACAACCAGATTTGTCCATTATACAGAGGTGTACTTTACATATTTATTTAGTTATAATTGTAAGTCCCATCGGAGCATTTACTTTTGTCCATTACAGAGAAATGTCTGTTATATGGCATGTCCGTTAGAGAAATGTCTGTTATATGGCATGTCCGTTAAGAGAAGCTTCACTGCATAGGTTTGCTCATTCACTCACATAATTGTCCATATATACATGTATAATATAATGCGCACAAGGTCCCATGAGGGTTGCATTTTTATTTTTAATATATTATGGGAATAAGGAAAGTGATTAGCACTGGAATGGCAAGGGCTCAGTGAGTGAGTGAGTGCACAGAAAATACGTATCACAAATGTTATATTCTTCTAAATTGTCATAACAACTATACAAGAACATGTACTGTAATTCATACTCCGCCAAGCCACCAAGTCCTTTCTATAGCTCTGCTCTATTCCTAAGTTCCTCCCACCCCGCCCCCCTCCCACTAAGCTCCTCCTCCTACACTGCATTTGCCCAAGTGATTACTTCGAGCAGCTCATCACAGCAGTAGTAGCCACTGCTCAAGTTGTAATCATAAATATTTCACTATAAAACTATATTAATAATCAACTCACACACATACGTATAGATACCTCACAACATGCACACAAGTTTTATCCAAAAAAAGAAAAAAAAAAGAAAAAAGAATAGAGGACCAAAAAGCATATGTATAGCACTAAGTGATACATAAATAAATGGAAATATTTCTGCACAGGCATCTTTCTAAATCACAAATAAATCAATAAGAATTAATCATTGACACTCAGCTACTGTATCCCTAAATTAAGGGTGACCAACCACCGCCCACATACACACCCACACATAATCAAATATGACTGCTACGAAGAGGTACACCCCAGCAATACAAGCGAGGGGAAATTTAGCTGCGTAACGGTAAGAACTTGATGTGTGCTTCACCAAGCTCAAGTTACCACAACAACCACAGAACCTGCATCCCATAATCACAACAAACAAAGATACGTACATAAACAAAAATATGTACAAAACTATCACATTGAAATCCAATAAGACACATGGAAAATGCACGCGTGCTCCAGTTGCCACAGATATGCAACAACACATTTACCGAGTTACAATGGAAACACATACTTGGCTGAAAACAACAGCACAGATATCAGACAAGACAACCAGGGGGGAAGCTTAGACAGACAGAACTAGGGAAACCTGACATTGTCAACAACTCCATGCTAGCTTTATCACTTTCATTCCAACATTACATCTCACACACACAAACAGACAATGACTTGCACCCATTCATACCTGCAACCCTTTACCTCTTTATGCATGTATGAAGTTCTAAATATAGAACATCATACCACACCGGGCATATTTGGCAGAATTAAGCTCCAACAATGTGTAATACTGAATTCCATAAGCCCATTAGTTACCCATGGCAACTGCCAAACAAACAGGCTTAACGAGCACAAATATGCACAGTTTTAGTTTTGTACGGAGCCCCGCCCGGCACAGCTGATACCTAGCTAAAGGCAGGGCAAAATACCCCAAGGCTGTAGGGACAGTTTCAGATGGTGAACGGATGAAGGCAGGACATTGTGTGTTGTATGTTGTTGTTGTTGTTTGTTGTTACTTGAAGTACTTAACAAGACACATGTAGCGGAAACACCAACTATTAGTGCAGACTCATCAAATGAGTACCAACTACAGTAAAATTCCCACATAAAGTTGGTTAATTACACATAATTCAAATTATTTCTGCATTGGAAAACAAGTCTCGCTGGGAAGAGCCAAGGAAACCTCCAAGTGATGGAATGCCTACTATTTGGTAAAGAAATTGACTGGATTCTTAGCAAGGATTACTGTATGTGGAGTGTGGACAACAGGTGATGGTAATGTGGAGTGTGGACAACACAGGTGATGGTAATGTGGAGTGTGGACAACACAGGTGATGGTAATGTGGAGTGTGGACAACACAGGTGATGGTAATGTACGCATTCTGATAAATGCATTATAATCGCTATAGAGACATAAATACAGTCAGACATGTGCCCAAATATGACAGTATTAGCCGAGTATTTTTGAAGAAATATGATATTCAATAATAGCAAATGTTCTCGTTCTAACAGCCAATATTATTAATTAAACTTAACTAGGGTTAAGTTTTAAGGCTGTTAGAACAAGAAAATTTGCTATTTTTATAATTATTTCAGCCGAGAATGGCTGAATTATGACATTCAATTTGAGAGATCTACATATTTAGTATTTTATTCTCACATATATAAATTCATATAATTAGAGGAAATACGATGCTCCAATTCAAGAGATCTCAAGTTTAAGCAAAAAAAAGGCATAATCCCGTACATTCTCACCAAATTTTTAAATAGTCCGACAAAAGATAAATCTCAGCTAGAGAAAGGCCATAGCACAGAGTTTGAATATAACACTTTGAAGTATTCTGTAATAAATTAACACTGATTGAAATATGTATGCATATTGAAATTTTTTTAAATTGTAGAGCAGAATTTGCATCTCGTGGGTCCAGCATTTTCAAATGTTTAGTCCTGCTCATATTTCTACCTCTTTATTCTACCAAATGAATGTACTTGTCATGTAGTGTTACAGCTCATAACTATGTACCTTCCCTCTTGGGTCCACCCACATAAATTGATTAAATACCACTCCCCCATCTGTAACTCTTTGATGGCCCTGGGTGAGGTAGGATGAGTGGGCAGGCCATCGCCATGGAGCCTCCACTAGCTCTTGTTTTCTCCCAAGCCAGTAGTGCTACACCTTAAAGCGCTCGCTTGCCATAGCAACTAAAACAATGCCAAGCATCCCATGCAAGTGTGACCTCAGGGCGTATTGTGGGCGTGTGGTATCCTCATTCATTTTATTGGCAGTAATCCACCTAGAATCTTGCCAGACTATATGGGATAGATAAGAATGGAAGAGTGGTATGTATACACATACATATATGTATAAGGCTTGAGTTCGTTACTGAAGTCTAGTGCGCCCATGGCTTACCATTCAATCAAATTGAATGAATAGTTGCAGTCTGCAACACATCATCACGCATCCATAATTCCAACAAAAATTTAGTCCAATTATCAACGCCTGATTCTGAACACGGCTGTGGGATTGTGGAAGAGTATATAAATCATCCAATACCTCTCCATTGGTACAAAATAGACCACCCCACATGGAACTGCTCAACTCCACAGAGAAGCCCAAGATGCAGCTACAAACAAACACTTTCCACGCAGTCTGTATTAACACATGCAGATGCCCTGGGGAAACACATCCTCAGGCCATCCAGATGTAACATTATTTTTCAAGGTAACCTTAATAATAGAACACAGTAGACTAAAAAGTTCACATGTTTGGTATGAAAATGTCGAATTAATTTTTCCCACCAGCAGTGAAATATGTACTCATAAAATGTAGGTCACGATGTGACCATACTCCACAATTTTATTGGACACACATTCCACAGTCACGAGCTGCCACAGTCTAATCACAAACCTTGAGAGAAACAACCATTACTAGTCAGGGAAGAAGAGTTGCTAACACACAAATCATTACACAACCTTACAAACTTATATATTTTTACCACAATCTCTCAACTGCACTACCAAACAACAACAAAAACAACAACAACAATAATAATAATAATAATAATAATAGAATAGAGAAAGAATAATAATTAATAATTAATAATAACAATAAATATTAGGGCCAGTGCAATGAATCGATCACAGACCTGTGTCATGTGAGACTAACCCATAGTGCATAACTGGTCCACACAAGATCTTCCAGTTGGTAAACATGTCTGGCACATTCATAACTCCCCATTACCTATGTTGTCACGGTAACTACAGTAAACAGCACCCATTTGGAACTGAGCATGGTGTACGCACTAATTTACAAAGGACAACAGATTTGAAAAGAAGTGAAACAGTAAAGAAGTGTGGCAGTTCCAGGATTAAATTAATCAATATTACAGGGGTGAGGCATAATTAGATATGTACATGGTGCGAGACGTAACAATACATACAACAAAGTCAGAACTTACTTTATAAATTAATTGCTTTAGTAACGAAAAAGAAAAAAAACTGTACATCCCCTAATTAAGAAAATGATCCATCCTATCACTCCATCCAGCTAACTACCACTGCTGTAAAATACTACTGCAATACTCCAGCAAACTGCCGTCACCTGTTCTTACATTGTCCCTCATACACGTATATTCTTCTCTGTAATATGTAAATCACCTTGGCAACTAAAGCTACATATGCATGAATTAACACACGCACAAAAAAAGTAGACTCTCCTAATGGATGCACTCATGCTAACATGTCTCCACTGCACGGTCAATAGTAACTGACAGGATCTGTAAATGCATGGACTTGTTTTAATAGGTCTACAAGCTTTCCCAAGTGATAGTCATGACTTGCTTACTGGAGTGCAAAGAAAAGGAACGTGACTAAAGAGAGGGTCCAACACACACACACACACACTCGTGCACGTTAAACCCTCTAGTGAGTACCAAATCTAGGCTAGGCTAAGAGGAAGGAACTCCATTGATAAGTACAGTTTCATGCCAAGGAAAAAATGTCAACTTGTCAGGTAATAAATAGATGGCAGCTAACTGCAGTAGTGTGTGCATTACATTTCTAATGTTAATTTCTTTTTTTAACACAAAAATCATAAAGTCAATCAGTAAAAACAAAATGACAAAAAAGTTGTTTTATGAACTCGTTGTGCATTTCTCCCACACAGTATACTGTATTAAATTCACACATTGTAAGTGCTATAAAAAGTCTATTAAGATCTGTAACTTCTTTCCTTGACCACACCCTTTACTAAACCCATCAAAACACAAGTTCATGTCACTCATTAAAGGAGCAACGCCACTGGCAAAACAACAACCCCATTGGCCATTTCCAAAGGTTGCCATAGTAACCATTAGTGTGACCCATTAGGAACTTGAGTGGTGGTGGGTTTCAACTGGATTCATACATAGCTTATGAACATGGCAATTCTTGTAGACACACCTAATCCTAACCAGTAGACAGACATGCCCCATCCTATAAAAAACAACCACCAAATCCTTTGATGTGCCCGTGCCAGTTGCCTGAGAGACCACAGCCAGCAAAAACACATTGTGGGAAGGCACTGTGCTTGTGGGGAGGTAATGGAGAATCAGGTTAGGATTTGAGGCTTGGACAAGGACCACTACAGTTGAAAATTACTCACATGTTAAAGTGTCAACTCCTAAAGGTGGCTTCAAGTTAATAATAATAATACTACATAATAATAATAATAATAATAATAATAAACTATGTCTGATACTATGAAATATCCTATAGAGAGTGTCTGAATCAACTACCTATCTCATTATGGCGACAATAACATTAATAATAATTATAATAATAATAACAATAACAATAATAATATTATTATTATTATTAATATTGTATATATTCACTATTGCATCTTTAAATGAAATAGAATGATTTTTAAAACTAAACTATGCAATAATAATTATTGAAAATAATCTAAATTTTTGGTCCATGGACCTTCCTCAGTGATATTTATTAATAATAAAAAATTAATAACATCTACAAATTAATAAAGTAGAAATGCGTTGGTAACAAGAGTGACTGAATCCACTTCAGTACTCCATCTTTAAAATTTGATTCTTCAAATTTACTAGGAAAATGGTGCAATTCAGACAAGAGTTTGTGGTGTTCAATTGTAACTTAATAAGACACCAGTGAGAGAAGCCTTCTGTGTAACCCACTACAAGGCCACCAAGTTGCAATTTACGTACATGCACACACAAACACAAAATCACAAGTCAAGTGGGTCGTTGCATACTCACAGCACACACACACATGCCCACACCCACCCACACACACACATCCACCCACCCCCCCCCCCCCCCCTCCCCACACACACACACAACTGAACCACCCATAACATCAGGGTCCTGGGAAGTTTTCAAGGAAATGCAGTATTGAATGACTGTGGTGTGGTGTTGTGTGACTGCTGATGCGGCATCTGCCAAAGAAACAATCACAACCAAAATGGGGAAGACCAGCCACTGAGATTCACACTCTAAAGTCAAGAATAAGAGGGTTTCAGGAGCAAAACGGGTCAGTTACTGACATACATTATGTATGCACATCTTTTAATATGTCCACTTAGAGCAATAAATCCACCCTTGACAAGAAGGGAACAGTTCCAACTAATGGGGTGGGGGTGAAGCTTTCCTCTGAAACTTCCCAGCCTCCTAATATCTGCATGTACCTGCAGTGAAGCTGCAGCATTTAGTTCATAATAACTTCGTGCAACTTACGGGGGGGGAAAAGTTTCCCCTCTTTCCTTGGACCTTGATACTATATATAGAGCAGTGAACTTGCCAGAGCTTTTCCCAAACAAATCACCTAGATACATAGAACCCTGACAGGCCATCACCTAGACACATAGAACCCTGACAGGCCATCACCCTTCCTATGAAAGTTAGACCACTAATAAGTTACACCATAACCGGTGGTTAACTGGTTACAATTATATCACAAAAAGGCACAAACCTCTCACCACCTGTTTCCATCACCTAGTCATGGTCAGTGTCTATCTTTGAGGTGGAAATGTGAGGAACTTCCATCATGTAATACTGAATTACTTTCAATGGAAACTGGTGAAAGAGATAAACTACCTCTTGGAAGGGCTGGGGGAAGAAAACAAGGTTGAAAGTGCAAACCACTTCCAGTGGAAAAGGATCCTAACTATAACATGTGGTGGAAACATTACCACACTAACTGTAATAGCTACCTGTCCACCCAAAAGAAAGAGGAAAACCTTTGCATATGAACTAACACAACAGAACAATAATATTGAATTACATCACAAAACCAGAAAGAAAAAAAAATGACATCAAAAACCAACCAGTCAATAGAATAAACACTACACCCTAAATTAATGCCAACCACTCATAACTTAGCTAAATTAGACTTGTAAAGCCAAAATGTATTAATAGGACCACACTTACTGGCTATACATACATACATACATATGTATGTATTCAAATATTGTCTGTTACATTATTCAGCTGAGAAGGACTGAACCTAATAAATGTATTTATTACTGCACTACACAGCCGGTCAGGTGGCATCAACCCAAGTCCTGGACTATCAGGCTTCACAACATGGTGACCCCAGCCACATAGTGAAAGCAAAAGTTCACACATTCAGCTAATCTACCAGACTAAACAATTTCAAATAACGCACACTTTAACATACAGCTACCAAAATTACAACACACACACACACACACACAAATTACAATGATACCTACACTGATGACCATTACCAACGTCACAGATTACTTTCTTTGCACCATAGCTGTCAGGTAAGGACACCAACTCATGGTCTATATGGATTGATGGAACAGTACAACAGTGGCATAGGCAGTGGGAGGAGGGGGAGGCTCTGGGGGGCTGAAGCCCCACCCCCACCCCCCAATAATATTTTGGCACAACTTTATAATGTGATTTCTCACATGAACACCAGAAAACCACAAAAAACATGCCCTTGGAGCTCATCCATACCGAAACATCTTCCTCCACCACTGGTACAATATGTACGTTCATCATAATATGTGACAAGATTTGCAAAAAGGGACCTTATCGCGCAAAAATTTTTTTTCGAGTTATTGGTACCACATTATAGCTCTATTTTAGAGCAACAAAATGAGCTATAAATTATACTTTAGCGTCGTCTAACGGCCAAACTATAAGCGTTTACTTTAGCGTACGCGGTACATTCAGCAAAACATTTTTTTTAGTAAATCGCGTCGCAGTTCCGGGCACGGTCGGCCGCCATTGCGTAGGGTGTTTTCTAGCGGTTAATTCTCGATGTTCCCGATAGAATTAAGCCTCCAAACTTCGCCCAAAGGTAAAAATAGTGTCATATATATAATTTATTTATAAGAATATAAAAAGTAAAAAATCGACCCTGGCGTCGTTTTTTGGCTATAACTCAAAATCACTTTATGCGCGATAAGGTCCCTTTTCGCAAATTCGGTCACATATACAGAAAGAAAAAAATCAGTCCAGAAAAATAAAGTCAAATGTGTTTGTTTTGTTTTAGCTTTTTGTTTGTTTGTTTTGTTGTTGTTGTTTGCTCTGGTTCAATCCCATAGCACGTACAATATCATCAGCCTGGCCTCTATCACAGCCAAGCTTAGGGAGCCGTGATGGGGTGACAGGTTACATAAGTCTCTCCAACTGGTCAACCACTTGAACTTGTGATGTACCATAATCACTTCCACAATGGTAATGAGGTTAATTGGATTAGACTAACTTTCTTGGAATAAGTCAAATGCTGGGTCAGATTGTCTCCAAAAGGAAGGCCAAAATATTAATTAAGGACGGCAAGGTGACCATTTCATTATACTTGATATCCCTAAGCCAAGCCTTCAAAGTTTGATGTCACTCAGAGCTGTATATTTAGAGGTTTAGAGCTTCACATTAAAAGTACTTCAAGCAATCAGGTATATGTATGTAGTATGCGTCAAAAAAAAATGATGACTGTAATTATAAAAACTACTTAATTCTAAAAAAAAAAATTTTTTTAAATTTAAAAAAATAAATAAAAAAAAGAATAGAAAAAAAGAAAGCAAGCATTTTTTTATCATACAAGAAAGTCCATGATAACATTTTACTACAATAATTTAGTGACTTAACCACATCATTTACTCTCACGTTCCAAGATATTCAAAACACACCATTGCTCTTAACCGCTCATCAAATAGGTCACTGGTCCACTATCACAGGTCTAGACAACCTTCTCCCTTTACCTACTCCTTCCCTTCCCTCCAAAGCAATAAACAAGCAGGCTTGGGGCCAGTGACACATATAGCCTCTGTCAGACAGACTTCTTGCCACCTGCAAGCACCCACCATCCAGCACCTCAGATTGTGTGTGCATATGTGCGTGTGCGCTCTGATATGGTAGGAAGGACATGGGAAGCAAAAGGCCCTTTGAGATTCCAGTCTTTACTTCACACAATGTCAAGAAAGGATTCACATTGGTAAGCTGGCCTCGTGCATTGCACCTTGGCTATTCTACAGCAGCAAAGCAACATTTAATTCCAAGAACTTGGCAACAGCTCTTACAGTCTGACAATGGTCCCACAGTCTGACAATGGTCCCACAGTATGACAACAGTCCCACAGTCTGACGTCCCACAGTCTGACAATGGTCCCATAGTCTGACAATGGTCCCATAGTCTGACAATAGTCCCACAGTCTGACAACGGTCCCACAGCCTGACAATGGTCCCACAGCCTGACAATGGTCCCACAGTCTGACAATGGTCCCATAGTCTGACAATGGTCCCACAGTCTGACAATGGTCCCACAGTCTGACAACGGTCCCACAGTCTGACAATGGTCCCATAGTCTGACAACGGTCCCACAGTCTGACAATGGTCCCACAGTCTGACAACGGTCCTACAGTCTGACAATGGTCCCACAGTCTGACAACAGTCCCACAGTCTGACAATGGTCCCATAGTCTGACAATGGTCCTACAGTCTGACAATGGTCCCATAGTCTGACAATGGTCCCACAGTCTGACAATGGTCCCATAGTCTGACAACGGTCCCACAGTCTGACAATGGTCCCACAGTCTGACAATGGTCCCACAGTCTGCCCACAGTCTGACAACAGTCCCACAGTCTGACAATGGTCCCATAGTCTGACAACGGTCCCACAGTCTGACAATGGTCCCACAGTCTGACAACGGTCCCACAGTCTGACAACGGTCCCACAGTCAGTCTGACAATGGTCCCACAGTCAGTCTGACAATGGTCACAGAGTGCCAGTGATCTTCAAGTCTTGATTGACTAATGCATACATTTCTAGCATAACTGCACCACATACCAGCAGCCTGGTTGCGCCAGCTGGTTGCCATGGAGATGCAAGAGCACTACAAAAACATTACACACCTGTGGAATACCAGTGCATGTATGTACGTGTGTGTGTATGTATAGATGGATGGATAGATGGAAGGATGAGTGAGTAGATAGATGGATGCAATATGTATGTGTGTGTGTGTGTGTATGTAGTGATGTATGCTGAGAAGGCAGGAAGTGAAAACAGTAGAAAATCACACTCTGGATCCAACTGAGTTCACCTTTCTTAAATTAAGAACATGACCCCGATGACCCCGTGTGAGACAACGTAAACAGATTTAGAAGCACTAATGGTCAATATGGAAAAGAGAGAGACCCAGCTACATTGTGTACCAGACAGTGTGAACTAATGCAAGAGTAAAGCTTGGGTTAATACACTCTGGCTGTAATCCTGTGAATACATTTTAAACACCATTAACTACAATAGAACAACAAAAAAAAAGCATTTGAAAACCGGTGAAGATATTTTCACAGCTAAAGAAATTCTAAATTCAGTTCCACAAGAAATTTTTTTTTAAGAATAATCAGTGAACCTATAACAACTGAACTGGCTATTTCCACTGAAGGGTTCTGAGTTACTGAAACATAACTAAGCAAATTGGTTGTACAGAAACCTCTGTGGAACTTCCTTGTGAAGAGATGGTGAAATCATCTTGTACATACATTTGAACTATTACACAACACACACACACACACACACACACACACACACACACACACCCACACACACACACACACACACACACACACACACACACACACACACACACACACACACACACACAAAAGAGAGATAAGGTCAGTGAATACAAACATTGCTTGGGTAACCACATGCACACATGCACACTGTATGTACTGCATGTCTATTTCACAAAGTAGCACATGAAGTGGGAAACAAATGCATGCACACACTCACTCGATACTGTAAGCAAATAAATTCAATAAGATAGCACATGTGATCAGACCATGCCCAGGAAAATCAGGCAAAATGTGGTGAGCGTAAATGTCCAGGAAAGATCAATTTATTTTTAGCCTGCAGATTAAAACGGTCAGGTTGTGTGCGGCAGCAATAGTTGGAGCTACAGCTAACACTTGGAGAGCGGCGTATCTGGGTGCTGATGAAGGTGTAAGTGTCAATTGTGCCCGATGTTCATGTAGACAGTCACATGTAAAGTGGGAAACAAGTGGTCAAAAAATGATACGACTTCCTGCCTTTTCCCCCCAACTCAAACCCTCTCCAAGTTCTTGTCCCACAATTAACTGACATAATCTATTATTATCAACTGTCCCGGGTGCATCAACTTTACTTTATCACACAATAACACCTTGAATTAAATCCATCCTTTCACACCTCTCCTATCTCCACACAATCACACCCTGAGTTAAATCCATCCTTTCACACCTCTCCTATCTCCACACAATCACACCCTGAGTTAAATCCATCCCTTCACACCTCTCCTATCTCCACACTTCCTCTCCAGACTATCTTGCAAAAACTGCTTATAAACTTCCTCATTCCACTCCCACCAAGTTACAGAATCCTTCATGACCGGCAGCAGGACTGCTCCAGCCACCACTTCATTAAGTCCTGGCTAACCAGATAAGGGAAATTAAAAAAGGCCCAGACAAATCTGAATTATAGAGAAACTGCTGCTGCTATTAGAAGAACAGACGTTACTTGCATACAATGCACTCCTTGCCAGGCAGCAAAGCCCGCACACAAACATACACATATAACACACACTCACACACATACATACAAACTCACATGCACACACACACACACACACACACACACACACAAACAGCAGGACGCTGCCTGCCAGGTAGCTCCAGTGTCCTCAGCTATTCTGTGGCCATGTTTCTCTACAGCTCTCTATAGCAATCAAGTGTGGTTGATGACCTAATGGGCTACTACACACACTGAGACTACCTGATAGATCACCTGTAGGAACTAAAGGACAACTCACAGGTATGCAATCACTGGTTCTGCCCAGTGAAATTATACCTGCAATCAATCTAAACTACGTACTAGAGTATTATGGCAAATACTGCAAAATTAATACCACAAGAATTGCTCTTTATGTGCTAGTAATCACATACTCCTCCACACTAACAGGGTTTCATACAGGATATTTTGTTGGAGGGGGATAATTAGAACATTTACACATATAAACATCACTCTCGTACTTTCAGTAGGGACTGCAAATGTTGAGAGAATAGGCAAATATCATACTTGACCCTCAAAAACAAAATTGTTGATGGAGTGGCAGTGGGGGTAGGGGAATCTAGTTTTGGTGTGTGGGAGGGAGGAGGGATACTTTCTCTGGAGGGGGAATATTTTTCTCTGGAGGGGGAAAATATTTTTCTGTAGGGGGAAAACTTTTGCTGGGCAGGGAAAATTCCACGGCGTCCCCCCCTCTGTATGAAACCCTGACTAATGGTCTACTGCCCAATTTGTTTCTACTCCCTCCTCTCCACTCTAGTCTCATCCCAGGTTAAATTTAAATTTTTTTCTCGAATTTAAGTTTTCCTTATGCAAGTATGCAAGTTAGAAGGTATATGTATGTATACTACGTATTAAATTCTACTACTCACGTATACACACTCACTCCACATGCGCATGTGTGTAAACTTCATAATGACCTAAATTGAGGCTTGTCCCAGACAGTAAAATAATTCTTAAGTTAAATTATTATGAATACGACATTAGAGGTCAGACATTAGAGTCCAAACAGAATCTTATGAAATATAGTCTGCTAAGATTATATTTGGTACGTCCCAAGTCTGATATTTCACCACCACTTTATTAACATCCTATAGTAACTGACTAACTGCAATTGAGACAACATCCACTCACAGTGAGGCCACAGAGCCACAAAGAGTTCTCGTCATTTCTAGACTGTGGTTTGAGTCACCTCAATTTACCATCAAACCCAATGTTTTGAACTGTAGTGGGCACTAATACAGGAAAGGTTAACCAACTGGTAAAGGTCATCAAGAAAGTTAGCCTTTACGAGAGATATCACAGTCGAGCTGACACAACAAAACAGAATATCACACATGCACACAAAAACCTCTCATAGACACTCTATACTTTATAATATGACTTTGGCAATGTACTTCATTAAAATATTATGAGTTTAAACACATTCATTCTCACCCACCCCTCTATTGCAGACTAACTAAATTTTCGTCTAAAAAAAAAAAAAAAAAAAAAAAGGAGATTTTTTTTGCATGCAAGAAATTACACTATACCTTGGTATGATTTAATGATATGATAAAACTGCACCGCCCAGCAATGGTACAGCCAAGATGACCTGCATTCACACCAGTCGGGTCAATATACCAGACTAAGTTATTTCCCAATGAATAGGTCCAACATAGCGCACCAGCGCTCACAGCCGGTTCTAAAACCAACCTCACCTCCTAATAGGGCAAAAACACAGACTTTCTCAGCCATTTAGTCTTCACAATATCCCCACCACAAGCTATGCCAATAAACAACAGGGGGAGGGTGGCATACTCCAAACAGTGCCCGCCATGTGATTCACCCTAACACAGCAAAAATCTCCCAGCTGCAAGTGTAAATGCAATTAGAGTTGGCAGACACCCACCATGGAAAGGCCATCAACACACACACACACACACACACACACACACACACACACACACACACACACACACACACACACACACACACACACACACACACACACACACACACACACACACACACACACACACACACACACACACACACAAACACACACACACACACAAACAAACACACACACACACACACACTGGCACCAGCAATGTCATACCTCTAGTAAAACCTGTCTTTACTTCAACACCTCCTCCTCCTCATCTTTGAGGCCAATATTAATTATTACATACCATTCATTTCCCTGCCTCTAGTCTCACACCCCAACTATTCCTTGGTTGTGTTGGTTGCCCCGGTAATTCAGTGGTTTCCATGACAGTTTATTCAATGCTATGACAACACATTTGTAGCTAGGGCTGCTGACCTGTTGATGCATTATAGGCCTAATAAGACAGACACCTACTGAGACTTTCAACTCAACCTTCATATCACGATTCACCTGATGCTAATACTGCATGTTCAAGAGGAGAAATAATCGTCTAAAGAAGAGTCAAAATGAAGGGCCAAAGAAGTCAAAATAGGTTATGATAATACAATAATAACAAAAACAACAACAACAACAATAATAAACAACAATAAAAAACAATTATGATGATAAAATAATAACAATAAACATGCACCGGCATTTTGCATTCACACTTTAAGGTTACAGCAATGAACCACTCCTCCTTTTTTGCCCAGCCTAAAAATGTGAAACGTATTGAAATCTCAGCACACTATATGTGACCGTCTACGGGAAAACCAGGCACAACGCGGCGTGCGTAATATCGAGAAAAGATCGATCGATTTCTTAAAAATGTATTGTTTCAAGCCGACGGAAGGGAACGGTTAGGTCTACTATAGCGGGAACGACTTAAGCTACGACGATAAAACTTGGAGAGCTCAATATCTGGACGCCGACAACTCCGTACGTGCAAAAAAAAAAATTTCGAAGGGTGCCGCGTTGTGCCTGGTTTTCCTATAGACGGTCACATATTGTAGAGCTGCAGGACATGAGCTAACTGGTGGCCCAATGGCACAGGTGACAGGTGTGTCTAGTTATGCGGGTTCACTCAACCTACCTATCAATTAATAGCTCCTTGCTGCCAATAACAACACGAATCCCATACACAACACATGAATTCACATGCACACACACACACACACACACATATGCATACACACATATGCATACAGCACATGCATGCATATGCACACAAACTTATTACCAGATCTGCTACTAACTGCTGACAAGGCCACTTGATCCATTAATAAGTTCAGGTGTGATCCAACTCAACAAGGAAAATAAAGCTAAGATCAATTATACAACACTACCAAAACAAATTACTTCACAATGTAGTCAATATTCAAAAAATAAAAAAGCCCCCTGTAATTCAATAAAAAAATGTTTCAACCTTTTTCTTTTTCAGAAATTACAAAAAAAAAATTTTCTATCCTTTTAAGGTTCTCACAAAATGCACAACTGAGTAATCTGTATTTTTTTTAAATGATTTACCTAGATTTGGCCATTCCACATTAAATTTGTTTGTTTAGAGTGGTGCTACCTCCTCTTAATTGTGTTCCTCAATTCCTCCAAACCTCCCAAATCTAATCGTGAAACTGACCGCTTGTCTGTGCATGCATGCATTTGTTATATTTTGAACCAATCCACACGCTAAAGGTACCGCCACAGTGACAGTTATAGAACTTCTACAGCAGCATAAACAGACACCCGTTCGTTGCCATAGTGACTACAGCTTGACTAGGTTCCTGATATTAACACACACGGGGGCCCCTTTGTAAAATTTCATAAAACTCCAAGACTCTGTGCAATATACATAATATATCCAAAAATTCCTGGTGGTCTGTAGTGTTGCTTTGAGACTAGATGTGCATTAATTAGAGATAGTGAGCTGGCTGCAGAACAATAAAAAACACTTATTTACAGCTCCCAAAGTGTGAAGAACAGAGAGCAAAGAGTACCTAAAGCTCTTCTAGAGCTTTGTTTTTGAGATTACCTGGAGAGAGTAAGCTAATGCAATCCCTGAAAAATAACTCAACCTGCATCAACTAATGGCAGAGAAGAATGCTTGACATGACTCTAATAAAAGCATTGTCATTTCCTAATGAGCTGGTATATTGCCCAAGTTGGTACGCTTTAATGATGCTACTTCTAGTGCAGATATAGCTGGTGGTATATATATGTCCCCATATACCTGCTACTACAGTAATATTTAAATAAACAAATTATTACTACTAATGTATTACAAACAAATGAATTCAAATCATAATAATAAGCCCTCATTCCCTCCAGTGGCACAAATACTGTCTAAGGACTAACTAGATGTCACTTATCTTTTTGCACAAATCTAACCACCTCCCTAGCAACCTCTCCAATAACTGTTATGTTCCATGCATACTGGCAAGAAGCACGGGCCATTTTCCGATCTCGAGCATGCATGCGTTATGGCAACTCCCATCACAGGCAAAATTCTACTAACCTCTCTGCTTGGGCTGGGAGGTCCAGGACTATCCGTCATTTTTATTTCAACTCCGTGCTGGGTTTGGGGTAGTGTTATATACTCCAATACAGCATAATCACGACAAAACGCTTGACCACGAAGTAGCTCCCAGGAGGCGGCTTTCTGGTTCAATTAGCTGTCACCGCTGGAAAACTTCTGTTAGGACTCTCCCACACTGCAAGATCACCAGTCCTCCCTCCACACTGCTGTGTACACGGCTGGAGTAAAGTACTAGAGTAGCCTTTTCCGAGTACACGGAGGAAGTGTAGCGGGGAGGAGAAAAGAATCCGAGAATCTAATTATAACCTAGCGACAGTGCGTAATCAGCTGATAAAAATGGGTCGCTCGGGGAGGAGTTAAGGTTGAGAAGGTCAGCTCCCACCTCAATATTTTGACCAATATTAATGACCGGTGCAATCACATATCAGGAAATTAGCAACGTAGTGATGAGACATTATGTCATCCTTATCATAGCTATGCGTTAGAATCAGGTGAAACTTGTAACACTGCTAATTTTAGAGGTTTGTCTCAGCTCCTGAGAGAAGAATCTAGCTACATCTTTACTTATTAGCTAAGTCCTAAACTGGGGTCTTGGTCATTAGCTATTTCCCTTGCCTCAAGCCAATATCTATTTGCACATAGCTAATACTTTTCTACCTAATAGTCAAAAGAGTTGGATTTTAATGATTTTTTTAGTATCAGTTTCAAAAACAGGTCTGAATGATGCTGAGGGATTACTTCCAGATGGCTATAGATATATAGATAGACAGGACTATGATGATATGACTAGATGAAGGCAATGGTAGATCACAACTATAATACACGACTGGGCCCCACATTAAAATATTTCATTATGTTGGCTTTAAATTATATTGATGCATTAAAAAAAAAAACCCTTACAAAACTGCAAAGTGCCACATAAATAGCTACTTAAAACAATCATAATTCAAACAGTAAGCTAACCACGACAACATTTGCAACCTTTGCTTCTAAATATTTTAATTATATAAAATGAAGCGAAATTTTATATTACAGACAATTACTACTTGTTAATGTATGACATTATGCATGTATCATTTTAGGGTGTACTTAATAAACCAAGAAAAGGTGCCAGAAAAAATCACACCCTTGCTTTGAAATATTTTATTGTTTTTCAAATTTCATATGAATATTAATACTGATAAATCAACTTTTATATAAAATTTGACACACACATTAGTTAGAATATTTAATTTGTCTGTAAAAAGTTTAACCTTTTTATGTATGTTATTTGTGGCATTCCTTCTGGATTTATTAAGTACATCTTAATGATAATACGTGCACAATGTCACACATCAACTAGTAATATTATGTCTATGATATAAAATTTTGCTTTGATTTATATAATTTAAAATATTTTAAGCAAAGGTGTATATAAACTTTGTTGTTGTTAGCTTACCGGATGAAATGTGCATATTTTCAGTTATTTATGACTGAGCTTCCTCCCGATTCACTGATTCATTTAGTTTCAACTAAGATGAATGAACAAAAATTGCAATAATACAAACAATTTATTTTGTTGCTTTAGTGCACCCAAGAAATCAGTAAACATTATTGTTATTGTTTAGATGATAGTTCTCTTGCAACTAATCTATTCAGTAATTTACATCCCCTCTTCTAGTGATCAGATCTTTCTCTTCCCTTACTTTAATCATATTTACCTTGAAGGAATTGTAGCAGCTTTCCTGCAACCCTACGTACACTATAATTGATTTTGCCATTAATTTTTGTTTTGTAATTGCTCAAGTGAGTTATCAATGTTATATATTTGAATGGACTCAGTTGTGTAGTCATCCAACCAGATTTGATCACCTGTTATTTCTTTGTCATGCCAACTCAGAAGGAGGTGTGTTGTTGACTTAAAACATGGCAAAAATTAATATAAGAACCACACTCCCTTGCTATACTGCAAAATTGACACATAAATGCTGATTTTAGTGCATATTTGAATATAGTTATTGCATTATGGCCATTTCTAATTTCTAATCACTTTCCTGGATTTTTGGTAAGCATTGTCACATACCTTGTTACACTTGTGTTTAATTATTATTTTGGCATTTTGTTCATTTGTATGTTGTTGTTTTTTTTGTGATAGAGATTACACAGACTACATCTCTAGCCACACACATGCCATCTAACATGTAACAGTTTATTTAGCTGTTTACATCGTGTTTACTTGTAGTATTTATTTTATTATTATTGCAGCAGATCACCCACTCTCATTCAGACATTTCACCTCACCCTAATTCACACTTTCCCTTTTATTTTTGTTACCGTATTTTGTCACATCTTTCTGCAGAAGGTTCTCAAGTTCACAATCTCAGTATTGGAAAGAAATAGCATCTTTTTTCGTATAATTTAGCTATATCACTATTGTAAGAATTCACCAGTTTCTCGTCCATTAGTTTCTTACACTACTTTCTCAATATTCTTTGAATGCTTCTCTCTCACTTGATTTTCATAATACTTCCCTTCTAAATCATTTCAGAAATAAATTACTTCCTTTGACTTCATTCATAATATTCTTACAGTTCCTTGTAAAACAGACCTGGTCACCTACTGGATTATTATTATTACTATTTAATAATAATAATAATAATAATAATAATACTAATACTAATACTACTACTACTAATAATAATAATTTATTATTATTATTATCAAGTTCTGACCCTTCACAAAAACTAGATTGACACTTTCTCACCTAAATATATTAATAATAATAATAATATTATTATTATCATTATTATTACATGTATTGTTCACCATTATTATTGTGATCTGTTATTAACTTAAAGTACTCCCATGTAATTAACTCCAATGGCTGTTTTCAGCGGCATCATTATTTTGTGTCATCTCTTCTGAGAGCACTAATTAATCCCTAACTAATATTATGTGCAGATTTTGTTAAGGTGGACCTTCAACACCTGGGGCAATTCCAGCGTATGACGGGGAGAGGCCCAAGTATTATTTAGGTCAAAACTTAGGAAATTTATTGAAATAATTAATGATTAGAAATGATTTGGACACTGATTCATAAATGAAGAGCATGAGTTAGTATACAGTTGCTCTGAATAATTGCCTGTATTTTATATCTGTACAGGAGAGGATTGAGAGGGGGGGGGGGGGGGGGGGGGGGGGGGTGGGGGGGGGGGGGGGGGGGGGGGGGGGGGGGGGAAAGGACCGAGGGGGCCAGGGTTTCCCCCCCCCCTACCCTTACCCTTTCTCAACCAAGTTATTTGAAAAAATTATGAGGACAAATGCACCAATAAGGGCAATACAGTCCACAGGACAACTGCATGCTAACTTTGGGGTCTGCACTCAATAACTTAATATTCGGATCATTAATATTCAATAAATTTCACGAATCTGACCCTAATATATTTGGGCCACTCCCTGTTGCTAGCGCTGAATCTGCCCCTGTTGCACATCATTAAACTTGTTTGGGAGATCCTGGCCCTCTCCTGGATCCTCCCCTGCTCAATCTGTAACCCCTCCCATTGACCTAGACTACTTTGAGATTACCTCTGATAGCAGCATATACAATAAGTTAATGGTTTTCCTATTTTATTATGAGCACTTGCATAGACTCCAACTGTCCTTGAATCTGAAGGACATAGTCCGAAAGAGTTTGGACCGAAGAACTGAAGGATGTTGCATGGTCCAAGTTAATCACCACTTCCCTATATAGCCAGGCCATACTCAGACAATACTCATAATAATTGGAATTATATATATATTTTTTTTTTTATATGAATTATGGTTGATTTTTTTTTTTTTTTTTTTTTGTGCACATATTGAGTTGTTCATCAATGAAAATTTCGTTATGGCAGCATTCTTCACAATTTAGTTAATCACTTGGCAGCTGACCTTACACATGCTCAACATAGCATATAACAAAGTTTTAATTAAAAATACACATAATGATATGTTTGGCAAGAAAATACAAGGACAAACAATTGAGCTATAGGACAAAGATATTATCCACCCGGTATAATCTGACTTCTTCACCACCCTTGCTGGGACCACACCATAGTCTGCTCCGCTATCAATGAGTACTTCTCCAGCTTCTCCGTTCACCACACCGTTCAGCACATTACTTTTCCTCTTATTTGGCCACACCACACCAACCTTCCTGGCATTGGAGTTGCTGAACTCCTTCTTGATGTTCTTCCCCAGGTCCCTTTCCTTTCTGTGGGCAGTCGTGACTCTTATGACCATCCTGCTTACAGATGAAACAAGTTACAGGTCTGGGTGCCGAACTGAAGTTATTCGAGCCACTCCCAGACTTGTACCAGCACGTCTCTGTCTTGTGGTCATACTTTCCACAAACTGTGCAGGTAGGCCTGTCACCTTCATGCTTGTCTGTCTTTCCATGAGTGTCCTTGTGACCTCTGTCTTGCTTGCTGTTGTTGTGGCTGTTGCTGCCACTGTGGCTACCGTTGTGGCTGCTGGCTCCAGGAACCTTCGTCATATCTCCAGGGGCCCTGGTTGATAGCCATGCATCCATGACTTGTCTCAGTTCTGTCATGTTGGTGCTGTTGGTTGTCTCAAGGAATACCTTGCCATTCTGAGGCAAGTGCTCCCTTAACAAGGATTTGACCAGAATAAACACTGCTTCTTCTACAGAGGTTGCTTCTTGAAACAGTCCAGTGCAGATTTTGTTCAGATGATCTATCAGGTGGGTGGCATCCAGTTTCTTGATGTTGTCCAGGGTGACTGCAAACAACTTATGTCCATAAGCAGCAACCATGGCTCTCACCATTTGAGCAGGTAACTCTTTGTCTCTTCATACACAGCTCCTGTCTCCAGCCTGGGTCTTACGCCTTCTCCCAACTTGGGTGTCAATTTCATCACAAACTTCACACTCCAATCCTTCTTGTGTACTTCTCCTTCTCTCATGATAGATTCAAACTGGCTCAGGAAGGATGCTAGGTCTTCTTCCTCCTTGTAAGTGCCTAGCCCTATCAATGTTTCTCTCAGCTCATCAGCCTTGCGCCTCTCTGTTCTTTTCTTCTTCCCTGCGAGTTGCTTCTGCTTCTCATCTCTCCTTATCAGCCTCAACTCTGGCTCTTTCGATTTTTCTTCTGCTTCCTCGATTAGCATCAGCCCTGGATCTGTCAGCCTCCAATCTTGCTTCTTTCTAATTCTACCATTTATTTGGCTCATTCTGCTTCAAACTTAAACCTCTCTTCTTCAAACTTTCTCATCTCTCATAGTCTCCTCTCTTCTCTTTCCTCTCTTAATCTCTCTGCCTCTTCTCTCCTTCTAATTTCGTCATGCCTAGCTTCCTCTCTTCTCTTTGCTTCTCTCTCTTCTCTTTGCTTCTCTGCCTCTATCCTCATTTTCTCCTGATTCTGGATCATGGTCATAAACATTTGTTGTAGGCTTGAGTTATCCATCTCTCCAGTTGCTACTGTTGTCAAACTGTTACCAGACAATGGGCTTGGTTCTTGTTCGCAACTGGTCACACCTGTGCTTGACTGCCAATCATCACCTACGTAAACACTTCCCTCTTCACACTCTACTTCCACCAGCTCACCAACTTCAAGTGACACCGCTCCTTCTGCCGACTTACTGACTTCAACCTCTGACTCTATCCTTACAGCAACCACGTGAGCTCTTGTCCTGTGAGGGGAGGATTTGTTGCAGGTCTTTGCTGGTCGAGTAGGGTAGTAGCCTTTGTCTACTGGTCGTTTGGAGATTCTAGGTAATTTTCTGGCTGTCCTCTGTTATGTTCTCTTTCCTGCAACCTCCTTGTCATCCACCTGCATGTGGCAAGTGAAGCCACCTCCACGGAGTGACACTGCGCAAAAATAACAACACAGGTGATCAGACAGTTACAGAGAGGAAAAAAATTCACAAAAAGAAATGATACTAAACTTAGGGACTTGAGACCAATGTCCTGCACCACTGTGTGGATTTAGCTGCTGTGCTGTAAGCCCTCTTCTTCCACTTGCTGCTTTCCTAACTGTAGCTTCTACGGGGGTGTCCACGTTGCTGTAGAACTGTTCGAGTTGACTCTGTCTTCCTCCAGGGGTTCGGGATCCCGCTTCTGTCGTAACTCTGCTAATATCCCACTGCTGCCACCAAAATGTGACACTAGAACAAGTTTGTTCAAGCAACTGTAATTAAGGTGGCACTGGCATGTTGAACATATGTCTTAGATAGCAAGCAAACACTAAACTGAGGTGTGAAGGAAGCTAGTAAACATTGCATTGTTATAAGATGCTAATTAAGCTAAATGTTCAAGTTAAAGAATGTGAGGGGAGGATTCCTCTCACAGCCTATACACTTGCTCTCGGCAGATTCTACAAATAATTAATATAGATGTGTAAAATAACCTTAAATATCACAGCTTTATTTGTATTGGATGATAACAATAACACTTACCACCATATTCAGTCCAATCAAACCTATAAGATATAGTGGTAAATCCAAGTGCTGTTTATTTACCTTATGAGCAGGAAAATGAATATTTGGTACAAGGTCTCCACAAGCACAACCACTACTTAATAACTGAGCCCCATACCAAAAGAATAAGGGTATGACATCATGTTGGGTAGAGACAGGTTTGTTCCAAAATAGAAACTGGCATTTCTAGCAGTTTTATTGTATTCCTTGTATATTAGAGATGCGTTATTGTATAGAAATACAAAGTAATTATAATAATACTTCAGCCGAGTCATTCAAACATATGCCAATACAGTACTCACTCCACACATACTCATAAATTACTACGAGCGATCTGGTACTGTTGAATGGGAAATGTCTCAGTAAATAATGCATGAAAGTTTTAATTAACACATTGGCTGTTAGAATGAGGAAAAAATTGCCATTATTATAATTATTTCAGCCGAGAATGACTGAATCATTCATGAAGTTGTGAACAACAAAACAAAGCATCATAAAAAAGATAAAGAAAAAATAAGAACACTTGTAGCAGCAGCCATTATGTGGTATGTATCCCATAAATATATATCTTCAATCCTTTAGACATAAAAACATCATTTATGGTACACCAAACAAAAGGCAATGTTAATTCAAATATATTCAGGCTTTACTAGCTTAGTCTATCACTAACAGCCTTGCTATTCCTTGTTGTCTGTCTATATTAATTAAAGAATTTTGTATTAGCAAGGTGATGATGAATTGCACACAATATTATTATAAAAAATATTTTTTAAATTTTTCCAATAACTGTTTTAAAATGTTCACACAACTGTTTGAAAATGTTCACACACCTGTTCTAAATTTTCAATGACTGTTTTAAAATTTTCACACAATTGTTTTAAATTTTCACACAACTGTTTTAACCACTAGTGTGTTATTTCTTTGATCAGTTCTCTAAAAGTGTTTCTCTCAATTCAACAAATGTAGAAGAATTGCTAGGATTAATAGCTGTAACATCTTCTTCTGCAGCAGTACTTGATCTTGGCTGTATTTTAGTGAAAAACATGAATAAATATTGCATTAGTTTGCGACTTATCCTTGTTTCTTTTACTATTAGAGATACATGATATATCACAATGACAAAGAAACCAATCAAGGCTAAAACAACTGAGAGAGTAAAAGCGTATTTGTTGCCGGTGCCGGTGTTGTACAAAAGAGCAGCTGACAGAGCAGCTGCATTCATCAAATAATACAACTCTAAAATATCACAGAATTTATTGCGATAAATTTTGCTGCAAAATATTTGCCTGTAGCAAAGTAGAATTAACAATGATAAATTTATCCAAAACAGATTCTTGTGTATGTCATAACTGGTACTGAATATGGTAAAGAGACCACAGCGAACCAGCAAACCTAACCCTGTCCAATATCGGTGGTATCGAGTATAAGGAGCATGATAGGCATCTAGAATAGAGAAAACAACAGTGCTGTGAATCCACTGTAATCCTTTTCTGTTTGGCAAATATATCAAATACTGACCAAATACAAGGAGCAGTGTGAAAGGAAGAAAGACAAATAGCAGGATAAGTAAGGCTGCTATGAACAATGGAAGGTGTTTTCCGCTTAGATAATCAATGTTACCATCATAAACCCATACTTTCTGGGCAGTCAAAGGATCTGATGTATTATTAGAGTCAGCTACACTGATTCTCATAGCACTGAAAACAGCAGAGATCGTTTTTAAAAGTTTAGTGTAGGAAAGTAAGAACAGAGTAGCCAAAATTTCGATATTTCTCATTCCCATAAGTTTCATAACTTTGGGAGAATAATGACAAATGATGATGATGACAATAACAAGGAGCCAGATATAGAAGGGAAAGATAAACTGTAACCATGTCTTCTGGTAAACATCCATTCCATGATAAAAGCATACTTGGATGCCTAAATCCAAGTTTATCCAGGATAATATTGTCCGAAATATGGGATGAATAGAGTTACTTTGCCCATCCAGCAAGCCACTAAAGGAGATGACATTTGCATAGAATACTAACCCGTTTAAAGTACCACTCGATACTGTCATCTTTGTAAGAAATAAAAACACAATTAGAGCCACTCCTGCCAGTGCTATGGAGACAACTAACCATATGAAATTATAGCGGGACTGTTTAGAGCAGTCACTACACTGCCAGCTGCCCAAAATAACACTGTAGTTGGAGATGCACTGCCCACATAGAACTCCACTTCGATTATGGTTACACGGCTTGTCTGCATTTGGAAGATAAATGCGTACATTTTCTTGCATGCAATAACTAAGTGGACATACTATACTAGCCTTCAAATAGTGATCACCATAGCTTATCCATCCTTGGTCAATATTTATTGTTTTAGATTCTACGTCACATTTGAGCACTGTTTTAAAAAGCATTTTAAGACGTTGATCACATTGGCATTCACGGTTGGCAATTTCAAATCCCGTAGGGCACGAATCAATGACTACATTGAGGTTTATAACACCCTGTGTGTCTTTCAAGTATTCACTACTACAAATTCCTCCTGTTAATTTCAGTACAGAAGTCCTAGCATCATTTGAATAAGCACTAAATGAAAGAATGGTGCAGCCATTGGTGTACCTCAAACTCTGACCTTGTCCCAGATGAACATCTTCATTTTGGTAGTCTCCTCTAACACTACAAGGAACTGCTTGCTTCATTTGATCCAGACAAGTGACCTCAATGTAGAAAGTTTTTCCAGGGGTGACTACTCTGTTGTCTGACCTTAATTCACAGTTGATAGTGCTATTTTCACATTGGCATATCTGTACTGGTTGAGAAGTAATCCCATGAGAGAGTACATTATAGGGCATATTATTGAAAGATAAAGATGATAAAGAATTCTCGTTCTGTATTTTATTGCACCTATCCATCATGCCTCCGTAAATCATCGATCCTCTTTTTGTTGCAAATATGTTTATAAAGTTAATTCTAGAGTTTTTAACCCAGGATATTAAGCAGTCAGTGTATCTGCAATCATTAATTGTATCCTGGATATGAATTGCTCCTCCCAACACTGCAGAGTCACTGTCAAAAGAGGAATTCCCAGTAAACTCTATAATTGAACTCCAAGAAGCAATGCTTCCTCCAATCACTATAGCAGAATTATTATAGGAACTATAATTATTTAAAAATAATGCAGATTCTCTTGCAGATATTGCTCCTCCTATGAAAGCAAAATGGCCAAAAAAATTACAAGAACTAGCAGAAAGTTTTGTTCTCACCAAGTCAATCCCCCCTCCACCTATTGTGGCTTTATTAAAACCAAAAGTACATTCTGACAATTTGATTGTTGTGTATTCAAAGTTTTTATGCCAAATTTTGAGGGCTCCACCAGTTCTAATAGCAAAATTGTATTGAAAATTACAATTGTACATGGCAACGGAATCAATTTCGTTCAGAAATAAAGCACCTCCATCTGTTGCTGCATAATTATTGATAAAAACCCCTCTTTCTAATATAAAGTCTTTCATATTTGAAGCATACATCACTCCTCCACCAATTATAGCTATGTTCTTAATAAATTTCATCTTTAGCATTGTTAATTTGAAAGTTGTGATATTAATAATGCACATTGCTCCTCCTATTAAACCTTGATTACTTGAGTATAAAGTGTCATTCAATATAACAGAAAGCATTTCGGAATTTATAATACATAAAACACCACCTAATCCACCCAAAGCACGATTTTCTACAAATGTACAGCTAACTATAGCTATTGAGGAGCTTATAATCCATTCATTGTGCTTAGTGCCTACAAAAATTACACCACCTCTTTTAGCCTGGTTACTAGTGAAATTTGAATTAGTAATGAAGATTCTAAAAGAATGAAGTGAGCAAATAACTCCACCACGTAAACCTTCATTTCTTGTGAAGACACTGTTCTTCACTACGAGTGATGCCCACTGAGCACTCTGAACTACAGCTATTGCAGTATTACCATTATTGATAAATCTTGACCGATTAATAGTTATTTCAGTTGAATCATTTAAGTAAATAGCACTCCCAATGGTTGTGCTGGTGTTATTAACAAACAAACACGAGTCTATATTCACTGCTCCATTGGAGTTGAAGTAGATCGAACCTGCTCTGTTGTTGATAAATGAGGTTTCTGACAACGTAAAGTTTACCTGACTGGAGTGGATGTAGATGCTGTAGTTTAAATTACTCCCTCCACCTGATTCAAATATGCTTTTATGAAGATTCAAGCTAACTGGTGCTGCACAATGTAAAACTAAAGAGCACCCTTCAGTTTGAAAAAATCCAACTTGTGAAATTAAAATGGAAGTATTTTTGGAACATCTGTCGACTTGTAACAGATGACTTTGTCTGCCACATTTGGTAAATCTGATGGATTGTATTATGAATTCATGGGTACTACTCACTTCTATCGAAAAACGTCCCATGCATAAAATCTTTACAATCCTCTCTTCATTCCATGGCTTCAAACTCACTGAAGTGAGTGATCTCAATTTAATACTGCTATTTTCATGAACAGAATAATGAACATTTATGAAATAAATGTTCAGACTTTCATTATTTGGAAAGTCTCCAGCAGCCAACATTTGAAGTGTTACGCAGGGACTCATCAATTGACCTTCAACTGTGCAACAAGACTCAATAATATTATCTGCCGAGTTTGTTACATACAAAGGAGAAAGATCACAATTATATGTCAATATCACTAGCACAATGAAGAGTTGCAGAAACATGGTTGGTAGAGCTCGTTGGAAACTGAATAATCCACACCAATAACTTTTAGTAGCTACAGACTTGGTTTGGATAATTTGTCTTGAAATTATAGTAGATCTTGAATAGAGTGTTTTCACATGATAAATGGCATTATAAGCTGTTTTGATTACTGACCACTATTGAGTTCAATGAGTAAGGAGTTGGGGCTATTTGAAGTTTTTAGAGAAAGCCAAACACACTTAGCCCCAGAGTGGTAGCTATAGGAACCCCATGCTATTGTTTATGTTACAGATACTTAAACTCTATAAGGCAATGTATATAGTGTAATGTAGATGCTAGGTACTGTGGTAGTCTGCCATCAGCGAAACTTGTAACCAGTTCTTCCCAAACATTATAATCTAAACTATAATTAAGATGTAGTGGGTGAGGTGATTACAAGATTCTGAAATGATGGAATGGCTGCTGGCTTTATATAGTCAGCAGCTTTATAGAAATGGAGACAATGACTAGACTGAACATGTACAACAATAGAATGGAGGCTCTGCTCTCTAGCATGTTGAGGCAAGAATGAAATCACAAAATAATTGAAGACATTAGATAGGTTATAGGATAGTGCGTCATAGTAATAGTTTGGAAATTTATTTTTTGATAGGCACTGGGATATCAAGTAATCCATGGTGGATGCTTTTTGCTACAGTTATGTTTCTGTCTCATGGCAAGCTCTTCTTGCCATGAGACAGTTCAAGTTCCAGTTCAAGTTTATACAGCAGACATCTTGAACTTGACAAGCACTGGCTATTCATGGAGGCTCTATTATTCCTACAACGTACATTTTTTGGGAAACAACATCGTCCCTATGGACACCTAGCAATTTTCATATTAATTGTTTATCTCTTCCTTACTTTTGTATGATTAATTTTGTACTCCCCTTGAGGCTATTTCAAAGAGTAATCAACTTCTTCCAAATCTAGTGCATTAACTGCATTTGCAGCTGCTGGTATAACTAAAACTCGGACCTTGTCCCAGAGTACATCTTCATTTTAGAATTTTCCTGTAACACTGCATGAAATGTTTCCCCCATTACATTAAGACATGCAAATTCCGCATGGAAAGTTGCTTTTATGGATGACTTTTCTGTTGCCTGATCTTAATTGGCAGGCGAATGCTATTTTTAGAAGTTATCTTTAACAGGATATATCATAGAGCATATTGTTAACCCTCAGCGTGCATGCTCAAGAGTTATAGTAGTCATCCTGTCTGTCTGTCTGTCTGTTTGTTTGTTTGTCTGTCTGTCTGTTAACATTTGTGGGTAATGCCCCCTATTGTCACGTCGCAATCACGTGAGCAAATTACTTCATGTTTCCCACTGTGGTATGCAGATTCTGTCAAACATCACTCCTCCTACTTAGGTATGATGGCCAAAAAAACTTACAAGAACTAACTGCTTGATTATAACAAAAAATGCACTTCAATAATTTGATCGTTGTGATTTTAAACCATCGTATGCATAATGTAAAGTACCCAACCTGTGGGGTAGGTTAGTCACTGCCACCAGGGAGATGCAATCACCACAGTAGATGGCAGGCTATTGGCTTATGAGGATTGGCTCTGCTCCCCAGGTTAATACGACCCAAGTCAAGTATTTAGAGGATTAAAGATTTAGACTCTCACAGCACAACACTCACACACTACAGAAAGCAAGTCTCCAACCAGAATGAAACCAGCAAGTGGTATATATAGCCAGCCACACTCTGGTGGGAGTATGAATGATACATTGAAATGGTAATGTATGTAGCAGTTCTGTACATAGCTAAATACAGCTAATGATGACTATCAAGGAGTTCGTAATCAATTAGGTGATAACCCTATTGAATCAGTTAAATAAACACTCCCAATTGGTTGTGCAAGTGATAAAGTTGAGGTTTCTGACAATTGACAGTCTTAGGATGTACTGAATATATTATACCTAGCAATCGCTTTACAAATAACACAACATTCCCACCATTTCTTAAATCTTAAATCTTTGGTCATTCAGTACATGTTAGAATGAAGAGTACTTGAGTGATCTCAAATGATTGTGATTTGCACGATAATTAGTACTTGAATTACCTCAATTTATTTTTTAGTTCCGTGAATTAAGTCAGCTGTTTTGATTTAGGTAGTTATTTACTTGACAAAGACCCCTCCTATTCACCTGATGACTAATTGAAATGTATAATACATATGCCCCATTTCCAAACACTGCAACAGCACTTCACCTGTAGATACTGACAGTACTCAATTGTGGCAGGTTTTCAAAAAGTAAAATCAAACAGAAAAATAACTATTTGAAGTATTTGGTTGAAAAGTAGTACATCTTAAGCTGTTACCTGAAACTCATTGTCAAATTGAGCGCTGAAATATTATGTACACATAATTCTGAATATGTTTTTCATGTCCACATTACACTAAGTAATGGCAATTAAGAATTGAATTTCCCCAAGGGCCATTCAATGAAGTGACTTGAAAACTAGTTTGCAAGCCATTCTTGAAATATTACCCAAAATGTCATTGATGACAAGTTTGAAAACACTGCTATAGATAAAAGGAAAGAAGCAGCAGCCTAGTTAGTTATGCGGTGAACTTGTTGCTGTTTTTTTTTTTGTTGCTGTTTTGTTTTAACAAAATGATTGTTTTATACTTAGTACTGATACAATTATGTACCAGTATAGCTCCAGTTATACCTTTTAAATATAAATATTCTCATATCATTAATGATACGCCATCAAGAATTAATAAAACAATTGGATTACTTGGACAACTGGACTGTTCTTCTACTTCTTCTTGTCCTCCATGGTCCTATTGTAATAATTCATCCGAAACATGCACTTGCCCAAGACTGCCCAACTTCAATTGTGATCACATTAAAGTACCGGCTGTGAAGTTATGTGTTTGCATTACATATAATGGCGCTGCACTGGAATCAGGATACTGCCTACAAAACTGTGCCTATAAAGTTACTCCTGACTCTGAAAATCAATATTATCGTAGTCTCTCCAGCAACATGACCTCATGGTCTGCAGAGCAATGTGGTAGGTACAACCGGACAGGAACGCTGTGTGGGAAGTGCATTGATGGAACTTATTTAAGAGTTTACTCCTATGACATGAGTTGCATTTCGTGTTCTCCCAGCAAATACTACATATTAAAATATGTACTGACAGCATTTGCTCCTCTGACTATTTTCTGCTTAGTCATAGTCGTTTTCCACATAAATGTTCATTCTTCTTACTTGCAAGGATTTGTATTGTACAGCCAGCTTATTTCTTCACCAGTTATGGCCCGTGCAGTTGTCATATATTTGCAACAGCATCCTTCGTTGAGAACAGTGACTTATGCATTTGGTACTCTATTTGGAGTTTGGAATTTAGACTTCTTCAGACTCTATAGCTGGGACATATGCTTCTCAGTTAGTGAAGTTTCAGTATTGGCAATGGACATGGTCGTAGCTGTTTACCCTTTACTGCTGATAGCTACAACATACAGTGTACTTCTGCTGCATGACTTGAATATAAAGATTATTGTAGTAGTTTGGAAACCATTCAAATATTTTTTCTACTTATTTGATAGGCACTGGGATGTCAAGTCATCCATGGTGGATGCTTTTGCTACATTTATGTTTCTGTCTCATGGCAAGCTCCTTTCTGTATGTACTGACCTTCTTGTTCCAGTTCAAGTCCATACAGCAGACATTTTGAACTTGACAAGCACTGGCTATTCATGGAGGCTCTATTATTCCTCCAATGTACATTATTTTGGGAAGCAACATCGTCCCTATGGACACCTAGCTGTTTTCATATTAATTGTTTTCCTCTTGCTTCCTTGTGTAGGATTAATTGTATTTCCCTTGAGGCTATTTCAAAGAGTAATCAACTTCTTGTTGCCAAATCGAGTGCTTATAATGCTACGCATATTTGCAGATTCTTATCAAGGTTGTTATAGTAACGGAACATGTGACAGTGGTAGAGACTGTAGATGGTTCTCCTCTATCCCATTTCTCATTCGCATAGCGATATTTTTTCTCAGTAGCATTTTACTCACTGACTCTGCATTTCTACTGTCAGCCATGATACTGACTTTGACTGCTATATTAACATTGCATCTTGAACCTTATAGAACTGACAAAAGTCATTTTGCTACACACTTCATCAGCTTCATTCTATTCCTGGGAATTTTCTGCATGGTGGTTCATACAACTGACAACAAAAGATTCAATATTTCTTCTAAAAAGATTATTCCTACAGTTATGTTTTTAGTAGTAGTTGTTATACCTTTGGCATACATTGTGATTCTTACAGTGGCCTGGATCACACGTCACATAAAAAAGTGTGCAAGATAAATCCAAAGATAGTATTGTTGCTTTACATACATAATTTTGTACTCTGTTGTCGTTGTTTTTTTGCTTAATATACATAAAGTATATTTTGATTGTGTTTTATATTAAATAACTTGAATAATACAAAATAACTACGACTTTGTAGTGGTTCCTAATTTTGCAACCTATTTTTATAGTCTTACTCACTCAAAGATCATAGACATAATTGTAACCATTATATTATATTGTTGAGCAACACACTTCTAAAAATTATCCTTCGACTCCAATTAATTAAATAAGAACATGCATTTATAGTCTCATCAGTATATGGGCTGGTGGTACCTCTGGTTGGAATTCTATTGCCAATTTGGTTGGTGGTACATTTTATTGGGATTCATTGCCAGTTGTTGAAGGTCAAGTTGTTTACTTAACATATAATATATAATTATATATATAATTATTACATGAGTCAGAGTGTGATATGGTGGAAATATTTCACAAGCAGGCTAATTTATTTTCACAAGCCAGAGGTGAGTGAAAATAAAGCCTGAGAGTAAAATATCTAGCTATATCACTCTGCCAGAGTGTAATAAGTGGTTTATTCCACATTAAATATCTTAACTACTGTAGTTTGTACTAGGACTGGTAACTCACAACTTAAAATTAGGGGTAGGGACTCGCCACACCCCCCCCCCCCCCCCTCCGCAATATATTTTAGCAGCTGCTCTACCCAGGTTGAGTAGAGCTACACCAGAGAAAAGGTAGCTGTGAAAACCAAAGTGGCAAGTTTTGGCCTGGTTGCTATAACTAAGAGGGTAATGAGCTTGCCAATACAGAGTGATATAACAACCATGGTTTCAAGAGTCAAGTACCTAAAGATATCATTGTGAAGATATCTAGGGTAGAATAAACCACTTATTACACTCATCAGAGTGATATGGCAGAGTATTTCACTCTCAGGCTTTATTTTCACTTGCCTCTGGCACTTGAAAATAAATTAGCCTGCTCATGAAATATTTCACCATATCACACTCTGACTCACATAATAAGTACTATATATGTATGTGTATATATTATATATATATATATACATATATATCTCCAATTGCAGAGGGTCAAGCTGTTTACTAAAGACTCATTATATTCTATGAGTGTAGCTATTCTAATAATCACTAAACTGAACTGCAGATATTTGAGTAGGCCCTTGCATAGAATTTAGTCAATACACAGATGTGTAATGATTAGTGAACACACAGTATGAGCTACAGCTAGCTGTCCACGGTGGAAATTTTTATTACCAGTGTAAAGCAGCCAGGTTGCAAAGTTTGAAATCTAAAAAAATTTGAAATGTAATATAATTGACCAATGAAAAGTTCAAATACTGTACATCTTGTATGTTATTAGTAACATTAAGATGGCATACTACCTGAAGTAGAGATATCACACTTTCTATGAAATTTTAAATTCACAAGCAACATATGTTTACAGGAAAACTTTGTTTTAGTTTGTATAAAAGTTTGACTAATTAAGCTGTTTCTTCCAACAAAGGCTCACGTATGATATTCAGGGCAAGTTAGTGGATGTTGGACTTTCGTAATTGATCAAGTTTTTCTTTCTCTTTTTCACTTTAACAGCTGCTATCTCCCACATATAATCTTTATATTTATTAGGTATTCTACATAATATATGAAAAATAATAATACTCATCATTTTAGCTGTTGCAGTACCAACTAATATATTGGTTAGGAGCAGCTGCTTTTTTCCGCCATTCTTTATCCAATAAGTACCACCTGCCAAGATTATATTGTTAGCAATAAAAGAAGCTTCTAATATATTGAGGTATTTCTTCTCATAAATATCACCACACAGCCATGGCAGGAATGATATAGCTGTGAGGAGGAAACACTTTGCCACCAAAACACCATCACTTTCGTTTCCTATCGTAACACTGTTACAAACTAGAACACAGACACGAATAACAAGTAGTAGTCCAGGCCAGTATCGAGACCTACTAGTGTATGGGGCATAGTAGGCATCTAACAGAGGCTTGAGCTTGTTAATCCAGCGACATCCTCTTTTACTAGAGAATGCTTGCAGTCGATATCCTAGTAACAGAAGGAGAGTGTAAGGAGCAACTAATATAATCAATATGCACACAGCAAATATTAACAGTGGAATATGTTTTCCCTCATTAAATATAAGGATAGGGTAAAATTTCCAGTAAATCATTGTTTTATTGGATCCATTTTTATAAAATGATGTTACTGTTACTGAAGACAGTGCATCTTGGGAAAATTGGATTATCTTTTTATAGGACAGTAGAATTATTGTAGCTAGCATAGCTACAGGATTAGAGCCAAGCAACATTCTAATATGCTTTGAATATTTACTACATAATATGACCAGGAAAGTTAGTAGCCACAAATATAAGGGGAAAACAATCTGTAACCATGAGTAGCTATATCCATTTAATTTACTGTAGAAACATGTAGAAATTCCAAGGTCCAAATTAATCCAGGATATTATTACATAAAAAGTATTCTGTAGCAAAGATTTATGTTTAGAAAAGAACTGTTCCTTTCTTATATTAACTAAGTTAGCATATGAGAATAAGTCCATTGATAGTTCCAGTAGATACATCGATATGTAGAAGAAGCAATAGAGCCACCAACACAATACCAGCCGCCATGAAGACTAGGAGGAGGCTAATGTACCTGTCTTCACAAAGGGCACAGTCCAAACTTCCCAGTAACAAGCTGTAGTTCATTGTGCAAGTACCACATAACACACCCATGCGGTTCTCTCTACATTTTTTATTCTTATCTGAGGATAAGTTCAGCCAGACTGTATTAGCTTTGTTTCCCTCATCACAGAAGATAATTGGGCAGTTAGAGGCCCACTTGAAGCCACTGTAAGAAGAGTTTTCAAATATAGGTACTATCCAGTCATTATTGGGACGCTTTATTTGTCCTGAATTGATATCACAGGCATCAGAGTCAGCAGAAGAATACAGTCTGTAAATAGATTGTTCACAAGAACATCTACTATTGTTTATTTCAAAGCCTTGAGGGCAATTGTCAGATTTGACACTGATATGTAAACGTTTCCATGGAATACCACGTGCAGCAAAATTTTTAAACCAAAACTGAAATTTTTCTTCTGAAAAAAAGTAAAATTCCAAATCTTTACACAACACTAAAATTATTTTTTTTGTAACTGTAATTTTTCCCAATGAGTTCAATATCATCAGTGCTAGTATATAAAGAATAATGTCCCAAGGGAACAGCTTTGTCCATCACTCCTACTCCAGCAACAGACACACTGAAAATTCTTCCTGGTGGTACTATAATAGAAATAGATTTTCTTGTATAATTGATTTTATTCTTTTCACAAAAACAAAATTTATGTGGTTTAGAAGAAATATGAGAATATGCATTTTTCTTATTATTGAATAGACTGACTTCATTAATGAAATCATAGCCGGACATATTTGTTGGTGAATGATTTACATTAAGTCTACAAGTGTCCAAGTTGTCCATAAACAAGGTTGACCCAGCAATTTGGGCAGAATTATTTACAAAGTTTAGAAAAATTCTGTTGGTTGATTCAGTATTGGTAGTAATGAAGCATTTACTATGAGTACATAATTATTAAATGGGTTCTGATAAATAGCTCCTCCAAAGTAAAAGGCATGGTTTTTTTCAAATGAGAGATTTAAATGAGGTATTAATTTTATTGAAGTTTTACCCATTAGTGCTAGTCCTCCTCCTCGACTTGCTTTATTACTGATAAACTTCAATGATTTCGTTATCATCATTTCACTTTGAAATAATGTACAACCTCCTCCATAAAAACTTGCTACATTGCTGTTAAACATAATGCGTGCTTGGCAGAACATAGTATTATTTTGGGAGTAACAGCCACCACCTTGTGCTGCATTATTATCAATAAACTGAATATTTGTGTTGAAAGCCATGGTAGAGACATCTAACATAATTGCACCTCCTCTTTTTCTGGCCTTATTATTTTTCAACACTGCAGCTTGTCTAGCTGAATGAAGGTGAGATGTAGTATTTTCATAACTTTCTTGCATTTGATGGCAATACATTAGTATGACACGTTTATAAATATGATCACAAATGTTTACATTATCATTTAATTTCTCAAATTGATTGGAAAACATCAAATTGCTGTTGTCAGCATATATTGCTCCTCCGGATACAGCACAATTGTTGTAAAATCTATTGTAACCACAGAATGTAATATCACTCTTGAGAACATATAATGCACCCCCTACTGTACTTGTGTTTCCATTATAAACTTGGCAATTTTGTACCACAACTGTGCTTGAACGAATATAGGCTGCCCTTGAGAAATGGCTTCCTTTTGAAAATAACGTTACTAAATGTTATATTGCTGTTATATATATTAATTAATGAATCGTTGGTTCTCCGTCCTCTTGAAATAAGCTTAATTGATATTACAAACATATTGGTTACATTTACACACGACAAGAACCCACCGCCAGTCATGACAATCTCACTAGAGTTAGTACCAATAAAAGTAATATTAGAAACATTACTTAATTTGAGATAAACATTTAGAGAGTGTTTCCCAGGGTTGAAGATGAAGGTGGAGTTTGAGAGGAAATATTTGTCAGACTTATTTGCGTAGTAGTTGATATTGCTGTTTGGCTTATCATGATAAGTAGAGAATACCTTGTACTCTGAAGCATATATTGCGGGACTCAGGATCAATGATAATACAATTTTGCAGAATATTTCAGCCATCTTGAACTATTTCTTGATAGTAAAGCACAAGAGGTCCTTTATAAACTGCAGTACTTAGTCTCTGGAGATCCGAGTGAATGCAGCTGTTTATCAAACATGCTTTTGACTGTCAAAAACATGTAATTGAAATTATTAATGGAAAGTTATTACTAACGACTATAGTTGTTATTAATAACTTTCAATTACTAAAGATACTTTTTTCCAACTATTATTGATTCATTTCCATTTGTTAGTAGATACAATAAGTATACATTTGGCTGTTCTCTAGCTCCCAAAATTGTATCTGCTGCTCTGGTAATTTCCTTATACAAAACATAGGGGTGGAGTCAATACTTGTTATTGAATAGATGACTACTTGCTGGCAGCAAGGCAATAGAAAAAGGACAGATGATAATTTCTTCACAAGCTAATGGGCAACTTTACAAGAGACTTGTAGCACCAAGGGTGATAAGTTGAATGGACCCGTAACACCTCTAATGGTACACTCATCCATGCATCACTTTCTTAAAATAAATCATCTCTCACAAAACCATTAAAATCATATAGTAATTTCATAACTCCATACATGCTCACACAAATACTGCAGGATAGCAAGTTGTATTAATTGAAAAATGCCTCTGCTGTGACTTCAGAATGAGTCAACTCTCATATCCGATCTGTTTGGTTGTAAGGTTGTTTTAGATAGAACAATCAAGAAATGTGACTGGGCAGAGAGCTTTGAATCTGTATTTGAGGGTCTTGGCAGTGACTTTAACAGTGAAACTCTCTCCAAGGTTCTAATTTCTTCCAATGAAAGGATAGTTGAGCCAGCACATATAGTTCCCTTGGATGCTCCAATCAAGCTCTTGGACACCTACAACTGCCACTACATCTGTGACATTTTCTAGAGTTTGAGGTAGATACAATTCGTACTTCATATCTCTATCAAACAAAATATGTCCTTGACGACATTTAGGGCAAATAGCTAACGACTTCTCTTTACCTACCCTGACGTTATCAATACACTTCTTGCAGTATACTAGCTGTGGGGACAAGTGATAATATAATAGCTAGTAGGAAAAAATATATCTTACCAAAACTGCAAAAGAAACTGCCTGAAAAGTTCCCTATGGTGCTCCAGGAATTCAAATAAAGCGAACTACTTGATGCAACAGGGAGAAATATACATTGCCAGTGGAACACTTACTATAATTATTATAGTTATTATAGGGAATAACACTTTCAATCCATGGATGTTCATACATGTATATCATTAGCTTATTAAAATAATTTTCTGTGCCAGATCCGTGAGTACACATTTGGGAGCATCTACTGCTACTCCACATCTTGCCACATGTCATTCTATACATATTGGATTTAGCTGTATGTTAAAAAGAATGATAGCAAAGCTAATACCAGCATATAAATATAAAGAAACTAAAAAACAAAAAACAACAACAAAAAAACAAAACAAAAAAACCAGCGTTTCACAAGATAAAAATGATGGACAGCCAAACGGTAAGCATAAATACATAAATGAATAAATGAGAGAATGAACTGTTTCAATAAAGTCAGATGTCATGCCACTATCCTACTAGCCATCCACCTTGTACCTCCCTGAATGTTCTCTTCTGTATTTGTAGCTGAAGACATCAATGTAGAAGGAAGCTCCATTGTAGCTGGAGTAGGCCAGTGCAGCAGCCAAGGTGGCCACATTCACGTACTTGCTACAACAGAAGAACAAAGCAATGACTAAATGTGTTGTAAAACTTGCCTGTAATGACAGGAAATAGATAATGTAATATTTGTGTGAGTAATAGCACGGGTAACCATGCTATTCGGGATTAATAGTACGAGCAACGCGATTGAAATAGCACTCGGCTTCACCTCGTGCTATCACTCACTAATAGTAGGCCAGATTCATTTGCACTGTAGCTACACTGTATTGTTCACTCACTATCTCTGTGTTTCAGGATTATCTTCCTCTGGAACTTCATTTTCAACCGATGGCTCTTTCTAGTCTGTTGAAAATATTTTAGTCTAATACGATTCCGCGGTAAAGAAAAGAAATAGACTCTAACTTGAAACTACTCAAACTGTACGTTTCCAAGGCTAGAGCTGCATGCATGCGCATTTACCCAAACTATTTCACTTAGCTACCGTGGTACTTCACTTAATTTCCGTGGTATTTCACTTAGTTATGTGCTATTTCACTTTCCCCGTGTAATTTCAATTGAACAGAGATTTTTCCCACACATTTTTGAATGGAAAATTCACACATCATACTATTACTGCAAAAATATCCATTACTTCAAAGACAATAACATTATTGCTATGAAATAATGAGTAAACAAAAGGAATAAAAATTAAATGAATATAAATTAATTTAAATTAATTAATACTAATTAATTTTGACATTTAATTGGCAAGCGAGCGAGACACTATCAGGGGTAACTCAATTGAAAATAGGGGATATTTGTTTATATGTGGGGACGTACGTATGTCATTTGTACTTTGACCCTCACATATTTTTGTGTTAGCTCCGTGTTTGACCCCATCCCAAACTTCACTAAATCGAATCCTCTGATCATTACCCGTACCTGAATTATTTACCACTTTGAGTTTTTTTGCGGTGCAGTTAGAACTCAAAAACTTGCCTGAGTACCATTTCTATGTGAGTTAGTGGCGGTGGTAAGTTAATGCGCTATTTGTCATAGCTATAAGCCCTACACAACAGTGTTTACTTGAATATTCATTGTCCACCAGACTAACCACAAAGCTAAGTCTTGTATAGGTATGTCCGGTTGTGTGAAAGTATTGTGCGTTACAGCTACTATTATGAATACCACAAAGAAAACATTACTTGTTTTTTTCAATTCAAACAGTTGTGGGGAGTGGTTACTATGGCATTAAATCCCCTTTTCCGTATATGCATAATTTAAAAACTCGCCGTTTTTTTTTGAGCTTCTAAGTGCCGCTTGTTGGTTGTCAAGGGCCACTGGTAGTCACAATGGCTTCTAAAGAAGCTACCAATACTCGGCCAAAGCTAAGATAAGTAGTAATTCCATCCTTGTTAACTAAAGTAACTCTGGCTTTTTTTTCTTCTTTGTAACTGAGAGCTTGTTCAAGAGTTACTGATAATAAAAGTAGTCAGAATGGCTTAAATTTGATACTACAGACTTATCACTACTCAGGATATTAAGGTAAGAAAGCATTTCTGTGTATTTTTGCTGTAATTAACGTTTAACTACTAAGAATCCATTATTGTCATCATAATGTTATAAAAAAAGCAGGCAAAATTCATCATATAACCATATTGTTATTTTAAGCAAGATAACAAGAGGCTCGTTCGCCATTCGTGCTCAAGCACATCACTAGTATTAGTGTAACTGTAATGCAATGCAATACATGACAATGCTGCAGAAACACAAATGAACACTACTAGCTTTTGGTAGCAAGTGAAGTGAGTGAGACACTATGTGAGCTCTTCAATTGAAAATTAAGTATATACATGTAGCTAGTATTCTAGTTTCTTCTGACAATTTGGCAATAGGTCTTATTTAGCATGTAACCTTATAGTAGACTGGCTCACTAACCATTTGCCATTAATCACACCACTAGAGTAACTTATATTAGTGTTGGAACAGTTACTGGGGCAAGTAATTGTCTGTACCATTGAAGACCCTGTTCCAGTTGCATTTCAAATTTCAAAGGAAAATTCAAGCTAATTAATTATAATAGATGAGAGTTTGTGGTCAAGAGATGAGACTACTACCAGTCATAAAAAAAGCAAAAATGTTGAGGTAGCGCAGTAGCTACAACTACTCAGGAAATTAGCAAATACAAGCCACACAGCGGCACTTGATGTAAACGTTTTACAAATTAGAATTGCAGCAGCATATAGTATCTTTCTTTTTTTTTGTCTAGCTATCCTTTTCACTTTTTCTTGGAATTAGCTACAACAGTCAAATTATTTCTGCTTCAGTGAAGTGAGCCTCCTATTTCACTTCCTTTCTGTTCTCTTACCCGTGATTTTTAAATTTCGAAGATTCATAGTCGCCTTTTCCTTGCTTGTAGATTTAGAACACTGCACTAAGCTACATCATAACCCCTTCCCTTACTGGTTTCCCTTGCTCTCTTACCATAACCACCAATCCAACTCAACTTTGGGGTTGACCCCATCCCATAACTCCCAGAAAAAGAAAGTATAGCAGGGTTTCATACAGGATTTTTTTTTCTGGGAGGGGAAGCACACATATAACAAATATTTGTTTGACCACACCCACTTTTGCTGAAACCACACCCATTTGATTAAAAACCGTCTCAGGCCTAGAATTAGTGACATCAATCTTGGAAGACTTATGTGTATTGCAATTGAAGGACCTCAATTAACTGAAGTGAACCTTCACCAAATATTAGATATAAACAACAAAATCACAGAATACCATTAAGTAGTAAATATTATTAATTTATTTCATGAAATTCTGGGGGGATCCCAGGGCGCCCCTACCTCTGTATGAAACCCTGTATAGTAATTTTTACCAGTATCATCCAAGGAATTGTTTATCCATTTGAATTAGGCTGTCTTTGAATGTTGCATTGAGTGAGCTAGTTAGATACAGTCCAGATATATAGTGGGGGAACTTTAAATTAATAATAGCAGCTTGCTTGTCATTTGAGCACCTGCACACCATTAGTCATCATAGCATTCATTACCCAGTGTATACTAGTAATACTATTCATATGAGATAGCACAGATAGTGGCATGGATTAAAGCATGGTGCCCATGTGACAGGTCACACCACCTGCATGCATGCGTGGTCAGATATCCTCACACCACATGAACAACCGCTAAAACAAACCAAATCACAGAAGAAAACAAATCTAAGGCCAAGCACCTACTAAGTAATAATAGTCCTGTACAAAAATAATTCCATGAACTAATAACACTCTCAAGGGTCACGCCTAGAATCTAACATGAAAGCTTACAGACAATATCTGAACGTCTACATTATAAACCACAAGATTAATCCTTTACTTAACTACTTGCACACACACACACACACACACAATAATTTTTGGCGAGCGAGCGAGACACTCTCAGGGGTAACGCAATCGAGATTTCGCTATATTTATTTATTTATTTATCTGTTTATGGGGTACGTGAGACCTCTGTTTTCGCCCGAGCTTCTAATTACGTAAGTTAGGTAAAGCGTTCACAGTTTCAGTATTTTTCAATTAACGAGCTCTGAGAATCCTTAGTGGCGGTGGTAAGTCAATGCGCTCTTTGTCATGGTTATAAGCCGTGCGCAACAGTATTTACTTGAAAATACATTGTCCACTAGACTACTGCGAAGATAAGTCTGTGTAGGTGCATGTCCAGTTGTGTCAAAGCATTGTGTTACAACCACTACTTAGCTAAAGAATATCACAAAGAAAACTTTAAAATAACATGTATTGTTTTGTTGTTTTCCTTCCAAGCAGTTGCAGAGAGTTGTTACTATGGCACTGAAATCCCTTTACCCTGTATGCTAAATTTAAAAACTGGACCTTATTTTCAGTAGCTTCAGTGTTAGAAGTCAAAATCATTCATATAAAAATAGTATAGTCTTTAGGCTCGCTCGCCATTTGTGCTCAAGCACATCACTAGTTTATATATATGTTTGGACGTACGTAAGGCATTTTTGTACTTTGACCCTCGTGTTTTTGTGTTAGTTCGGTGGTCGACCCCGTCCCAAACTTCACTAAACAGAATCCTCTGTTTATCGATCAGTACCCGTATCACCCCAGAAATTGAATTGTTTACCGTTTTGAATTCTTTACTGGTGCAGTTAAAACGTGAAAACTTACAGGACTTCCATTTCTATTCGAGTTAGTGGCGGTGGTAAGTCAATGCGCTCTTTGGCATGGTTATAAGCCGTGCGCAACAGTATTTACTTGAAAATACATTGTCCACTAGACTACCGCGAAGGTAAGTCTGTGTAGGTGCATGTCCAGTTGTGTCAAAGCATTGTGTGTTACAACCACTACTTAGCTAAAGAATATCACACAGAAAACTTTTAAATAACGTGTATTGTTTTGTTGTTGTTTTTTTCCTTCAATTCAAGCAGTTGCAGAGAGTTGTTACTATGGCACTGAAATACCTTTACCTTGTATGCGAAATTTAAAAACTGGACCTTATTTTCAGTAGCTTCAGTGTTAGAAGTCAAAATCATTCATATAAAAATAGTATAGTCTTTAGGCTCACTCGCCATTTGTGCTCAAGCACATCACTAGTATTTATTATTATTATTATTTTTTGCAAATTCTCTTGCAGCCACGGTTATGTGCACCTGGCAGAGCTAGGATGCCTGTGCACTAAGCAGGCACAGTGAGCTGTGCAAACAAAGCTCCTGGAACCGGGCTAGGAACTCGCAGGAGAACAGGCCTTTCCTCACAGCACGTAGTGTGGGCACCCAAAGTCCCACCTGGACCATTGCTATTTCATGAGAAAAGGCCCTGAATTTGCACCCCAGCAAATGTCAGGTACCCAATCACAGCTGGGTGGACTGGTGACTGGTGGGAGGCAGATGGAAAAATTGCCTGAGCTGGACTTGAACTCGGGGACTTCACACACGCATGCACACGCACACACACACACACACTGCTGATCAGGCAAACTACTAGTAGGTTAGGCAAGTCAGTCCATCTACACAGCCAGAGCTCCTTGTTATGCTGATCAAAGTTTGAATGTGTAGTTCTATAAATAGTAGTTCACTATATGTAGTAATAGTTCTACCAATCTTAAAAAGTGAGTTTTCCACCTGAACAGACAGTAAATACACTATTAATGAAAATCCTACAACTGAATGGCCCACTGACATTAATAATTTCCAACCACAGTACAAGGAGACTAAAACATATCCTTACTAGAAGTAGCAGTAGTAGGTAATGTTGATGAGTGCAAAGGTGTAAATGGTTTGCCAAGTCACGAACATCGGCTTGCGGAAAGAAGGTCCCAGAAGACTGAAGAGTATGGAAAGCTTGCCTCCAGCACCTACTAGAGTGCGGTAACTGGTAGAAAAATTACCACGATTGATCCTTTTCCAGCACACAAATTCTACCTAAAAAAAGAAAAAAAGAATCAAGGTTCACTATTGAAGACCAATTTTGTAAAGAGATATGTCACAGTAGTAAGTTCACTTGACAATTATCCCTTACTAGGAATAAGTAGGAGGTCTGCCACACCATGAAGGCTGCCAAGGGATGAATGAGAGTTTCTGTGATTGGTAGGTTGGAGCAAGCTGCCACGCCCCCTCTGAAATGACCAGCACAGAGGGGGAATCCCTGGTCAGGGGTGGAGTACCTATAGTATTTGACAAATAATGTTGTGATTTAAGTATGTACCAAAAACAATATCGATGTGGTTAGTTCTAAACACTGCAAATTTCATGCATTCAGATGGCTACTTATGCACAACAAAGTAACATTGCCCAATATATATTGGCATATAATGAACACATGATAATTGGGTTTGACTGACGGCGTTAAAAACAATAAAAACCCAATCTGTTTGAATCAAGCACCTTATGCATGTATTCATTCTTAAAAGTGCAGGTCATTTATAGATTTTTAGGACTATATACTGTCTCATTATGTATTCTCTACCAGACAGGTACCAATAAGGCAGGAAACATACATACTTACCTCATCCATCAAATCGGGTGATAATGAGTAATGCAGATGACATATAATATGTAAACATACCACACACCACACCCACCACACAATCATATACTAGCCTCCAATATTCAAGAAGAAGTGCACGAGAATTTCTTCCGCTCTTAGTGTTAATCATGGCCTCAATCATCTTACCAGTCTGCAAATACGAGCGTATTTCCCATAAGACAGAACCACTGATCACTCAAGTTTAGAATTGTTGAGAATGAATGAAGAGGATTGAAAGACACTTCCTCAATTGACAGACTGACAGTGTGGCTAAGTGAAAGCTGAATATCCAATTACTTGGATGCATGTTAAAAACTAATAAAGCACTGCCCACCCTATGAAAACACGAAGCAAGTTAGCTGCCTTGTCAAAATTATATTGAGGCTGGACAAGTAAACATATCCACAAATGAACACTGCTAACCTGTCTATTCTATAGGTGGGCATGAATGGGAATTTGGATCAGAACTTAATTTCAGCATGCATGCATCATGAGCAAATTAAACACATAGTTCCAGCATAACTAATATAAGGCAGCATTATAGTGCATTATAGTGCATTATAGTGCACACAGTTGCACAGCCTGGTTATTTCTACACAATGAAATCATAAAGAATTCTGGTGGCGGGGGAATGAGGGCGGTCCAAAAATGCCGTAAATTGTCCATCCCATTGTGACGATACCTTTATGGGATCATGGGATGGAATGAATAGTGAGAGTATCTGTAAGAGGGACAGGTGGACATCCCATGTAATGTCCCACAGTCCCATGAACTGTGGGATTAGATGGACAATTTAGGGCATTTCTAATCATGTATGGGGAAGAAGACACTCCCCCCCCTCCCTCCCACTTGAAGTCATTTCGCCCATCCTTGAAATGTTTTTAAAATTTCATAAGCAAAAGCTAAGTTTGAATAATAAAGGTGACTGCATAAGCTTAAGAATAAGTTCATTGCTTCTCTAATTATTGTCTTGGTAATTGAAGCCCATCTCTTCTATCTTATCATGTACAAGTTATGACCACTTTGAAATAGAGCACGCTCAACCTTGTCGCCCCCTTAAATTAATCCCTAAATGAACCCCTGCATGCCACTTTCAAGATCAACTGCTGACATAGTCAGATATATTGTATATAAAAGTGAAGACTGTGAAGCCATATAGCACACATGCAAGACTAACTTAACCCACTGACCATCTGATGCCAAGCAAGGTGAGTGAAGGTGACAGGTGAATGAAGATGGACGTCATCTTATCATTGGAGTGCGGGACTAGTGAAGCCCTCCATACCATGGATGCCAGCAGAACAGGTCCAATGGCAAGATTGAAACACACGCTGAACAGACGGCCTCTCAGCTCTGGCCCCAGTATTCCCTGAGGCAACCACAGGTAGAGCAGTAACATCACATTCAAGTAGTAACAGAAGTCGAGGAGAAAGAATTGCTGTCGCAAATGATAGTAAGATTTAACTCGGTAACTCAATAGAGCAACCGTTACCTAGTGAACACAATAAAAAACCACAAACAAAAACCACAATAACACAGGAATTTATTTCATAAATTTGTGAGAGAAGGTGGACTGTATGATGGGCGTCACAACATTTAACATCATAAGCAAATGCTTAATAATACCGTTGCTCTGGAATATTCACCTCAGCCAAATGTTGGTTGCACACAAGTGACATGTCACACACACACACACACACACACACACACACACACCACATTGCAACACTGATGTGGGCAAGTGGTTTTTTGATTGGTCTACTCTATGCAACCACAACAACTACTGGACTATAAACAGAGTACCTAAACGCTACAGATTGATCGGCTGCAGGAAAAAGTGTCTGACTAATAGACAACACATTAGAGTCTCTTGTTCAAAAAAATTTAAGTTGAAAATGTCCAATATTAACTTCTTAAAGCTGAAATTAACCATCAATAAATAAGCTTTCTAAACTGTACTAGCCAGCATCAGGTGACCCACAACGTGTTCCAATGTATGGTCAGTTTTGTATTGAACATTACAACCACTCAATTCTCTCTACATGAGACTGGCTACAGAAAGTCTACATTATCAGTTGGTTAAAATATATGACATCACATGAAGTGATATGATATTGATTCCTCATGATACTCCACTGATGTCCAAGGTTGCCATACAATAACATCCTATCCCCCTGTCCCATGTAGGACAGGTGGGATAGTCCTATGGAATCCCATGTGTCCCACTAACACACTGTCCTATCCCCCTGTCACATGTAGGACAGGTGGGATGGTTCTATGGTATCCCATGTATCCCACTAACATACTAAACAGTTAGAAGAAGTGCTGCTAAGATAACAACAGTTAGACTCATGGGATTCTATAGGACTATCCCACCTGTCCTACATGGGACAGTGGGATAGGACAGACACATAGGATAGAGTGTGTTAGTGGGACACACATGGGATATTATAGGACTATCCTACCGATAGAGTGTACTAGTGGGACAGGAATGGTGTTTTTGTTGTTGTTGCTTTTTTTAATTTTATTTAGTAAGAAATTCATGGGATAATCCTTTATGTCTAAGTGGGATAGAGTATTCACTTCTTGTGAAAATTTACATGCATTAGGTAATGCAATTTATGTATTGTTAACTCACCATACTATGCCAGATGTAGTAGTACTGAGGTGCATAGACTGCCAGCATACAAGAGGACAACAAGTTCAGAGTGTGGAGCTGCACATCACATACAGTACATATATTAGTAGATACCAGTCACAAGTACAACAGAATCTCAGTTACAAAGTCATTCAGAGATTAATAAAACTATAGGCCTAAACAAATACCATTTGGCATCTTTTCTAAGGATATAGCATCACTACCTACCCTACCCTCTAGAGTATGTACATGTGTGTACATCCACTGGAAGGTCGCACTATGAGCTACAGTAGGCACCAAAAAAATGTTTTGAATTCTGTTTCATAGAATGATCGTCACATGATTTAAAAAAATGGTGCGCCATTTGGTAAAATACAGATGTTCCATTCAACAAAGCTACCATTTTAATCTTTCTCGTTTACCGTATGCCTCACTCTGAGAAATAAAAAAAAATTGATTATCCAGTGAAATGTTATGCTTTTTTGTTCACAGGCTTCTGATGCTAAACTACATATTGTGTATAAAAAAAATTGAAGCAGTCCAATTATAAATTGTTTCACAGAGAATTAAGTTCTACCACTGCACGGTGTCGATGTTTTCTAGATGTTAGGGCAGCCATGAACTTATATATTTTTTTAACCGTTTGTAACTTAGCAGAAGACCAATGAAGTGTGGACCTGGCTAAAGAGGTGTGCCCGTGGGAAATTCGGCTGGCTAGCTTTAGTGAAACAAGTTAGATCTTTGTACAAGTTGCCTTGCACTATCCCCATAGTATTTAACGGGTGATACAAAACCTGGGCTTGCTGATATAGCTATGGAAGAGTTTCTACCTAGAAAATAGCAGAGAATCGACGGAAAGCTTAACCATTCTTTACCACTTTAGTAAACAGTGTTAGCCATTTAGTCAAAATGGTATGGAATGCAACAGTAGTAACTACAATTAAAAAACAAACAAACCATTCTATGGCCAAATTACGGAACGGAATCCGGAACTTTTTTTTTGCGCCAACTGTAACACTGAGAGCAACACTACATGTGTGTGCTATAGGAGTTCATAAAGATCACCACTAACTACCATACAATCTTGAATTTCACACCACCAAAAGAGAAACTTTGGATTTTGCAAAAGTCTTACACCACGACGTGGAGGTTAGTAACAACCAAGGGCTGAAGGCCCGAGGATAGTGTACATCCTTTACCGACCAAACAGAATGGTGCAACCAACTTGTACCATGACTCTAGGCTATAGGAAACTTTTTAAAAAACCTCACTAATTTATGATTAAGCGATTTACTTGTTCACCTCCTAGGAGGTGGATATGAAATATGTTCACCACGAATTGAGCAATCTGATAGGATGGTTTGAATGAACCATGGTACCAAACACAAACACAAACACACACACACACACACACACACACACACACACATACACACCATTCATCTTCTCACTGTATGCCCTGCTACAATGGCAAGACCGCCTCTCTGCCTGTTCACCTACCATGTAAGTTAGTTTATCTTTGGTAGTATCCTTCATCTCTAGCATCATCTTAATAGTGGCTCTTTTGCTCATTTTAATGTCAATGAGACCCAGGTCCATGTAGTCTGAATACATGGGTTCTATATGAAAACAAAATACGCATTGAAAATGTACATTTTTTCCTTTCAAAATAAGCTGTTCCCTAATAACAAAGATTGTGGTTAATTATGAAACCCAATTACATATGTCCACCCAAGATTTTTAACCTAAATAAACTGTTCAATGTTTATGGTGCTTGCAGCTGTGTGCATACTCAATACATTGGGACTACATCATTTGCATTACGCACATAGCTATAAAATTCTGTGCCATATATATGTAATAGTTAAGAGGGTCATTCCAAACACCGACAACAAGATAAGTGAACTTTGTTCTCTTTCCGCCGCCTTCAAACAAAAACAATGGTGATTGAGCAATGATATCCAGCGAGGTTCACAAATCAAGACTTTATACTCCAATAAATAATTCACTGTATCAGTTCTCTATACAGGCATGGAGTAACCATTTGCAAAAAAAGCTTCATACATACAAGTAAAACACTAGATTTTCATTTGTAGCTAAATCACTTTATACAATTATTTGTGCATATCATTTTATTTTGTCAGACAAAAAAATTCTTCTGTGTGCAGTTTAAACTCTCTTGTGGTATAAAAAGATTATTTTTCCACAGGTGATTGGAGGGGAACAACACAAGGAATGACATTTTTTAATCCATGGTTGTTACCATGGCAACTGTGGTATAAATAAGACTGATTGGCAAGCGAGCGAGACACTTACAGGGGTAACACAATTGAAAATCAGGGATGTTTGTTTATTTATATATTTGGACGTACGTATGTCATTTTGTACTTTGACCTTCTCGTATTTTTGTGTTAGCTCGTTGTTCGACCCTGTCCCAAACTTCACTAAACCGAATCCTCCAGTTTAGCGATCATTACCCGTATCATCCCAATAATTATCCTAAGAATTGAATTATTTACCGCTCTGAATTCTTAGTTAAAACTCAAAAACTTAACGGAGTTCCATTCCATTCGAGTTAGTGGCGGTGGTAAGTTAATTCAGTTATAAGCCCTACTAAACAGTATTTGCTTGAAAATTATTTGTCCACTAGAGTAACTACGAAGGTAAGCCTTGTGTAGGTATGTTCAATTGTGTGAAAGTATTGTGCCTTTACTTAGCTAAAGAATATCACAAAGAAAACGTGCAAATAATGCTTGCAGGGAGTGGTGACTATGGCATTGAGTCCCCTTTACCTATACACATAATTTAAACTTGACTTTTTTTTAGTAGCTTGAGTGTTGAAGTTGAAATTAATCTTTTAACAAAAGTGTAGTTTTAGGCTCGCTCGCCATTTGTGCTCAAGCACATCACTAGTTATCTAACAAATAAATCCAGTAACATCGCCAATCCTCCCCCCCCCAGCGCATGGCAGGTATCAGTACGGTATAACCAAATAGCAAACTCACCTTCAGACGAACTGACCAAATTATGCGAATTATTGTCTGACAACACCATAGTTAGCAGAGAAAGGATAGCAGCGATAGTGTAGTCGCACAACGACCTTTATATCTTTTCCCCTAAAGGAGCAATTCCCCGCCTCAATTATGCGTAAATGAGTTAGTTGGAAAAGGTAAGGGATATCATTTTCCGTGGGCGGAACAAACCGTGCAAGCTTATTGTAAGGCTAGTATGTAGCTAACTAGCTACCTTAACTAGCAAAGACTAAACTATTGTTAAGCGTTTCTCAAGAAATTTGGTAAAATATAGTTGAGATTCCTGGTGGTAGCATAAGAAAATTATCAGCTTTCTGCGTGTATGGCTACAACTTCCCGGTTCAAACCATAACCGAAGTCCGAAAAGTTCATAGTATGTCCACTTATGTGTCATGTGTGCTTTACTAGCAATAATTGACAACCTCAAATAATTGTGTTTGTCGGCATAAAACCATCTTCTTGTTGTTAACAAATTTAGCTATAGCTACAGCTATGACAATGTATTGTGCATCTTTCAGTCACATGACTTGTCAAGAGCAGGATTTCTTGCCATCATTCTGGCCATTTTCCGAGTAATTTCCGTCCCACGCCAAATATAATGACAAGATGTAGGTATTTCATTGATAGGTTTGGTAACCTTTATGTGCAATAGCAAATCTTCAAGTAACTCCAAACACTGATATCGAGTAAGAACACGAAGGGATTGTTCCGTTGAACCTTCAGGAATTGGATAACGTCGAACAGAAATAATAGGACCATCATCTACATCTTCTGTGATATAATGCACTGTAACTCCATACGCTTTCTCTCCACCCAAAAGTGAAGAAATATAACTGCCTGCCCCGGGCTTCTCTGGGGGTGCAGGGTGTATATTAAAAGCTACTGGACATTTAGTTAGTATCCATTTTAGAGGAACTTTATTCTTTAAATCTGCGAGAACCAAATCACTTCCATAAGATATAAGTGGAGGAACACCAAGGCATTGATAAGCCTCACTAATGATTCTCTTTCCCCTTTCTCCTCCAAATCTTATGAGACCATCATCAATAATATCACATCTATCTGTTTGATTCACATTTTCCTTTAGCCAAGTATGACTCCTCATGGCTATTTCTTTGTAACATTTTTCACGTTCATCTTCAGAGAAGTGCAGTATTGTCTTAGACAAACTATTTGTTTTCATCGTCCACAAGAATCCCCAAGTATTAGGAAAATGAACGGAGGTCAATCGGAAAGCATCCACTGAGTTTGAATCTACATCAGCAATGAAAGTTATCTCAGCATCACTGGGTGCCCATATTTCTTTCTGGCTATATGGTAGAGTTAAATAGTGTTTTTTAGTCAGATAATTAGGGTGAATAAATTTTCTTGGCAGATTAAAAGTCATAGCAGTGTTTTTCTTCCTTTTTAGTTTTGCTCTTTCATCATAAAGTTATAAAAAATAATATAAAAATGCTCATGTTTAAGTAGTAATTCTTGCTGCAGTTGCGTTTGCAAGCTTAGCGCGCATGCTCCAAATAAATAATATCGGGTGCGAATAAAGCTACGGTATCTATGCAGTCTAGAACCGAGAACAGTGCACACAACAGACCCATGTAGTAGTAGCGGTTAGATTAAGGGTCTGGCTTCGCCTGACTAAATGAAAAGTATAGCCTTATTAACTGCACTGATTTCACAATCATGATAACTACAATTGACTGTGGAATTTTTTTATGCATTATTGTACCATCAATTGTATAAATTGTATGATTTTCACAATACTTAACGAACTTAATGCTTCCGTGATCCTACCGCCGCTAGCTATATATTCATTCAGCGAGCGAGCGAAGCGAGCGAAGCTGACTCTCAGTCGTGTTTCAGATATGTATACGTACGTCAAAATATTTCGCCCGCGCTTCTAATTACGTAAGTTAGGTAAAGCGTTCACAGTTCCAGTGTATTTTTCAATTAACTGGCGCGGAGAATCCTGCTGCAACTTTGTTTCAACCAAAAAGTTTATAGCTACTCTCTTCTTGAAACAATTGTGAAGTCTTTGTCAAGTTTCGCTTCTTTGCCACTGCTTTCGAAGTTTATTCAGGTAATTCTGTTAGTTTAGTCTGGGATCAGAGACTTTAGATTCTCTGATGATGGAAAGGGTTACACTGTGCACTACAGTTAGATGTAATTTCTGTCCTATTTTTCTGTAAAAAGAGTCTGTTCGCTCGCCATGCATTTGCGCTATTCGAGCGCACCACTAGTTTTATTCATACCCTTGTTACATTTTTTTCCTCAGCATTATACCGATCAAGTAACGGTGCTCCCTGATCTCGAGGCAGTAACAGCATATCGTGGGAGTTACGCCGTTAACGTCGAGTGTCACGCGAAATTTGGTCCCCCGCCAAATTAAATACGGTCTAATTTCGGTCCGCCCAGGTGCGCTCGAATTAAATAAAAATTTGAATTAGAGGCTTGGCGGATTCCAATCCTGTGGTTGATATTGACACCGATAATGACGTACTTTTGTTGTTGTTGTTGTTGTTGTTGTTGTTGTTGTTTTTTATTGTTGAAAATTTTGAGACAACACAAATTAACTACTCATAATATTGAAGAAAAATTTGCTAAATCTTCAAGGGAAAAAACAAACTAAGCATTTAAGATACTTTTTAGTACTGGAATCTCTCAACCAAACCACACTAATAGCATTATTGGATGATGACTAGATTATACCGGAATTAAAAGGGAGATGCTTCAGTTTGGATATACATGAAGGCATTTACAAGTTTCAAAGAATATTTACAATTGTATAAATCTGTAATAGATGGTAATGTACCAGCTTTTTAGATAACTGGGTTCCAGAGTTTCTAACAGGAATGTTTGTTGGAGATATAACTATATGCTTTTCCACATCAAATACATCATCTAAAGTTTATAGTTATTGAGTGTGGTGTGCCGGGCAGCTGAGAGGGAAGGTAGGTTAAGGTACACTGCCACCACTAATGTAACTAGCTATGACAATTACTCAGCAGAAGTTCCTCCCAAAAAGTAAAGAGTTACCAATTCTTTAGTTTAGGCAGAAACAATAGCATTCATCTGAGGTCTTAACACAGAGTGAACTATTAATAGAATGACTGCATGTGCTCAGGTGGTCACTATTTATATATACAACCATTCCTAAGCTTGGGTGAAGGATGAATAATGAAATTAACAGTTCAGTTCTGTACTTGCTAATAATAATAAATAAGATAAGTTACTGTTGCACTGTGTGTGTGGTGGGCTTGGTCACCACATTGAGACCTGATTAACCAAGGGCTGTTCAGAACATTAATAAAAAGCTTTACTTAAATGTTACTGTTCCAGTTAAATGTTAATATTAAAAATTGTGAATAAAAATGAGAAACCTTCATAATGACTTTCATAACTTAGGTTTGTTACATTACTGATTTGGATGAGAGATCCGAATTCTAGCATCATGCCACAGTGATCCCACTTCTGGACATTTAGGCACGAAAAAGACTTTATCAAGAGTTAGTGAGCAGTTTATGTGGCAGAATGGTCAATGATGTTAATAAATTGGTAAGCAAATAAATAAACTCATACAGAAGTGAGTGAGGTCAACTGATGACAAAGAGTGTTGTTATTTTTTAATTGTGATAAATCCAGGTTAGTAATTGTGATCTATGCCATGGCAAATTAAGCCAATCTACTCCAGTACCAGTTGTGTCACCATGGCACCACATTGGTATTGACTTCATTGGCCCCATCTCTCCTGCATCACATCAAGGAAACAGATACATCTTGACTATAACTGATTATTTCACAAATTTTGTTGAGGCTATGAAATGTAAATATTATGAAAATGTAGCTGTTGCATTGTTCAAGGTAGTCAAACATATACACTATGATGAAGTCTTGAAGCTTATAATTTATTGAATATACTATTATAGGTATTTATGAGAATGGGAATTTGAAAGGTAAACTCATCAACAAGAAGTACTAAAGAGCAGTCTAAACATATAACTATAGCTACTGATATAACTCACCACCTCCAGTTAGCTAATCACACAATTTTTTTTTCTTCTAAATTTGGCAAAGCGGACCACATTTGGTAGTCATATTTAGTCCGCCCGGACTGAATTCGGCAGCCAGTTGTGGTCCCGGACAGTTTTTTAGCAGCCAATTTCAGTCCGGGGGACCGATTTTGGGTAGGACCCGATTTGGCGTTACAGGAGCTGCGTGAATTTCACTGCGCGAGTCAAGCGTAAACGAGACTACATTATCAACTACCCTTTTCCAACTATTTCCAATTAATAGAAGGGAAAGGGTTGGCGACCCTAGACTACCTACCAGTAAATGGTCTAGCCTTTCAATACCGTACTTGCTGGCCAAGTCTTATAAGCCTAGTCTTCCTCTCCAATTTGCTGTATGCAGTGGAGAGGTTAGTCTGGCGTAGCCGACCCTTTACCTTCCCATTGTGGGCGTGGAAGGAATGTTGACTGCAAGACAACTTTCCAAAAAAAGGCTGCTGTTTGCTTCAGGAATCTGATGTATTTAAGTCAGCAATTTCACGCGTGGCCTAGCTGTGATCGTGACTTATGTCGGACGGCCTAGCGAAGTAATCCTGCAGAGAATGGAGATATTTTGTGTCAGGTGAGTCTTGGTAGCTTACGTGACTGAGTGGAGTTGTAGTTTCTGACTGAACTGGGGTTATGTCTTCTCACTTAAAAAAATTGCTTGTATACAGGTAATTGCTGGCCCTTTGTACAAAAGTACATTTGGCTATAAAATTTTAAATTGCAGAGAATTAATCTGGTTATTGTGTTAGGTGCACTATCTTGTAAGCTATATATTGAGGATTGAATCAGTGCATGGAATTTCTGGAAGCACATATTTGTTATGCACTCTCAGTGCAGAAACTACAATCTCAAGTGAGGATGAAATGACTGCACTGGTATTATCAATGCTAATAAATGGACGGAAATCAGTCATGAAAACTGAGAGTAGTGTTTGCATGTGTGCCATTCTAGTAGTCTGGAATGACCTAACTTTTTGTAACCTTTAGTTGAAAATTGTGAGGGTAATTGATGCTCTATAATACATGTTAACTTCTGAACTACATATATACAGTAAGGCCCTTTTGTATGCAGTGTAAACGTCAAAGATGGAGTGTTGCCATCCAGTTGGAAAATTTGATCAACATTTACCCCAAATTAGTTCCCAAAAATTGCTTGGTATGGTTTGAACTAGAAGGCAAGGATGCTAGTCCTTTTAATGACTTGTGGTAGTAAATGTTTACTATTTCTTATTTGTGGCTTCTTGCAGAGTCTAAATTAAGCATTAATTAAACTCATTCGACAACTTCCGCGGGGCATGAAGCCATTTTAATACATGTCTACTGGGATTATTACATTTCTTTACCAGGGAGGGGGGGAGGGAGGGGGGGGGGGAATTCCAGGGCCACCCCCCCTCTGTATGAAGCCCTGGTGTGTGTGTGTGTGTGTGTGTAATGCTGTTATTCAATCTTGATTGATTTCACAGTCAGTCTGGGATGTAATACATACATACATACATACATACATATACATACATGGATACATATATACACACATACATGGACACATATATACACACATACATACATACATACATACATACATACATACACTAGTGGTGGTATACTTCAGCACAAATGGTGATCTTTAAGGGTTATAGTAGTCATCCTGTCTGTCTGTCACGCTCTGATTTTGGAGATTACTGACAATTAACTGTTGATTTAGGTATGAACTTACTCAGAGTTACGATTTAAGACATTTTATTGTGCTACTTTTTTTAATTTGGGGCTGATTCTTGAGAAAACGCAAGCTTCAGCTCCGTGTAGGTACCAGCTTTTGTGGGTAATGCCCCCTAGCGTCACATCATAATCACATGAGTGAATAATTTCTTGCAGCCACAGCGATGTAGTTTGCTTTATGTTAACAGAGTTGAAAAGAAGGGAAGTTAACGGAGTTGAAAGTAGTGAAGTTTCGCGTTGAAAATGTACGTATACCGGTGAGTGTTTCTGGCTAGTTTAGCTTCTTCTCTTATGAAGACAGTGTTTCCATGTATCATTTTCATTGATGCTTCATTAAAATAGCTAACAGAATTACTTGTTCTTTTGGAAGGAGATTATATTGTAATAGCTAGGTAGTGCTTAATAGCACTGAGGGTTCTCACCTTTGGTGCTTCATTTCAATAGTTGTTGAAATTGAAATGTGCTAGCTTGACTTACACATTCAATGATGATGCAGAAAATAGTGCTTTGGATCTGCTATAACTTCTAAATAAAACAAAAAGTTCAGACATTAATCTGCTCCAATATAAGTTTGCAAGACCCACAACTCACTGTTCGGCAGATCCATTATGTTGTCACCATGCCTTACCAACTTACGTAATTAGTGGCGCAGGAGAACAAAGGGGTCGCACGTACTATCTTTGGCTGCTGCTTGCTACCCTCTGATGTTGTATCTCTTTGGTCAGACACTGGGTCATGAGCCACATGTACACAGACCTGCGGTCCGCATGCACCGAGCCTCTTTCTGGTGCGCCCTTTACTTGCAGTCGTGCGTGCAGGCTTCCTCCCTCCATTAACTCTGTTTTATGAGTAACCATTAACCTCCATCTTGGAAGACATGTTTTCAACAATCTTACATCTTGACTGTTGGGATCAGGTAAGACGTGCCCATATTATCTCTTCTCAAGAATCTTCAATGGGATTCAAGATTGATCTTATAAAGATCATTTTATGATACTTATATACTCAGATTTACCAATACTGTATACTCACATCATAAGAAAATATTTTTTTAATTGGGACAACAAATAACTACAAGTTAATAGCCTATGTATGGCTGGCTCCCGTGGGTATGTCTGCAATGTTATCAAGCTAAGTATCCATATCACACAGGATCACCCCACCCTGTAGCTCACTGTGTGACCTTGCTCATCATATCACACTAATATAATGTGTTTGTGAATATATAGCATGAATATACAGTGAGTATTGGTTCGTAATACAGTCATGTATTATACATATATAGCATACAATATGTTGTGCAATGTGTGTGTGTGTGTTTTTGATGATTCGAGGTTCCTTTAGTGATGTTATTTTTAAAAAGCTATTATGCAACACTTTTTTGTTTGTTCTGATGCTCTAGAGTCACCATTTTCTAATGGGTCATTTATTAGGATAGCAATACAGTGTACAGTTGAGCCGGGACAAAGTGAGGTTGCCCTTGTAGCACTAATTCTTAATCACTGGCTTACACTTTTTAATTATAATGGGCTAACTTTAACGCGAACTCAAGTCCAATTAATTGTCAATGGCTGAACATTAAACAATGAACAGAGCAAAGAAATTGAGAGATAGTACATATGAAATGTCAAATTCAAGCCAATGGTTTGGTGTGTGTCTGTAATACAGACATACATATACTGTAAGTGGCGTATCAGCTCATGTGATCCAGTAGTAAAGCCATCCAGGCTTTGCAGAGATAGACTTATCTATAAGAACATCACAACAGCTTATGAGCATGCTGCTGAAGATATACTCTAGTTTCCTTTAAAAAAAATTTTTTAGAATTGTTTTGGGTTGACAAGAAAGGAGGTGAGGTTTTATGAAAGTGTATATTAGCTGAAGGAAAAGCAACTGAGTGTAGAAGTAAAGTTGTGTGAGATATGAGTTTCTAGTAATGGAGTCAATGCTAAAGATGCATGAATATCTCATTGTGTGTGTGTGTGTGTGTGTGTGTGTGTCTGCCACCCACCAGTCCACCCAGCTGTGATTGGGTACCTGGCATTTGCTGGGGTGCAAAATTCAAGGCCTCTTCTCATGAAGTAGCAATGATCTAGGTTGGACTTCGGGTGCCCACTCCACTTGCTGAGAAAAGGCCTGTTCTCCTGCGAGTTCCTAGCCCGGCTCCAGAAGCTTTGCTTGCACGGCTCATAATGCTGCTTAGTGTACAGGCATCCTGGCTCTGCTTGGTTCACGTACCATCTAGCATTAGCTAGAGAATTTGCACTTTTGCATTGAGGACCTGTTTCAACCCAAGGCTCATATTACAAACTATGGGTCTGGTTTTAGTCGCTGAGAATACTTCACAACAACTGAATTGTGTGGTCAGTGATGAGATAGTGCAAGACTTGGGGGAGATGCGGAATACTTAGCTTAAATGACTTTCAACATTACTTGTGCTTCAAATATCTCATCTTAAATTTGAATATCAGTGATAGCATTAGATGCACTGTCATATAATTCTGTATTATTATAATAAAGTATTTGTTTGATTCAGTTTTAGTTATAGTTTTAGTTAATAGTTCAAAATTGTTTGACCTCAAGGTTTATTGATATTTAAACTAATCACTTACTAAATTTAAAAAGTTTTGTATAATTTTTCTCTAGAAACCCAGTTTTCAGGTTGTTTTGGGGTTGTACTTTGAACAAGAGAAATGTTTTTGACACAGATCTATTTAACTTGACATAGTTTTCCTGTTTAGAATTATGCAGGTCTGTCTCAATCTTTTGTGCACATATGGTTATTTGAAAAAAATTCTGTATGCATACATGTGTGTGTATGTTTGGTATGTTTGTGTGTGAGGATGACTATAAATCCCTTGGGACCTCAGCCTTACAGGATTACTTCACACTCCATGATAGCCTCGTGTTCTCATTTGTAACGACTAGTGGATGTAGAACTCGAGTGTGTATCCCTGAATTATTCAGAAATTTGAAATGAACTTTCAAGTTGCATAGAATACTAACTTGCATGGCTAGTTTCCTATCTATTTATCAAGAGAAATTACAGAATGGTTTGTTAATGTTTTCATGTCCGTACCGCCCGTGTGCCGACATGTGTTATCTCCACATTTACCAACTGATAATTGTTGTTCTGAGGAACTGTATTAAGTAACACCAAACACTGCATTGTTCATTCACTGGGACACGCCTTTCCAATACAGTAGTTATGTAAATACAGTAATGACGCTTTTTTTAGAGCAGTAAATTAAAAGAAAAAAAGCAAGAGGGTAAAAAAAAATTGATCAACATGAACAATTAAATGTATTCTCTCTTTGACCTGCTTTTTTTTTTTTTTTTTTTTTTTTTTTTTTTTGTAACAATATAGAATTTAAAATGTTTGGCTGTCACTTGTTTAACTCACAAGTAGTCCTGAGTTTGATTCCTGGGGACAGCCTAACATTTTTTTAATTCTGTATTATTATTTTTTTAAAAGTCTGTGAAAGAGAGAGTTATGAGTAAAAAAAAAGGCTGGGAAAGAAATTGTGAAATTAACACTTTAGCAACATGCAAAGGCCGTCTGAATGGTCCCACCACTGTGACCATGACTACTTGATCGAACATCAGCAGTACTAGACAATGATGAGTGGTGTGTGTGTGTACGTGTACGTTGCTAGGGATGTTACCACGCCAGCATCAGGTTTGGTTACTTTCCCTTGAAACTTCATATACTATATACATAAGTGCAAAGTTTTCAAAATGTGTTTTCTCAGAGCCTCTGCTCCAGTAGGTCAATATACAGTTATGTCTTGCAGGAAGCATGATCACAGAATTGACACATGCACAAACAGTAGATCACACCCTCTCTTCCCTCTTCCTCCATGAAACTTGGGCATGAGGTGATAAGTCATTTAAAATGCCATAGCTGTGTCACATCCTGTTGCCACACTCATGTGTAGGCACACACACATGTGGGCACACAGATGTAGGCACCAAGCATGTAGGCATGGTACACACACACACACACACACACACACACACACACACACACACACACAATCAGAAAGCCATCCCCAAAAGTGGCAGTAATTTGTTTGACATGAGCTGGGAGCTGGCGGATGGACTTGACACTTCTGAAGAGAGCTGCAGGAAATTCAAAAACTGATTTCACTGACTCCAAGCTAAATCTGTTGATTCAGCACTATTATGCCATGTTGCCGGTAGGAATTTCTGGAGCATGCTGCATATGTCAGCAATAGATGACCTTCTTTCTGTGCGACTTTGGAGCCTGCTTGTGCAAGAACCTCTATATCACCAACTGCCTTGGAGAGGGTTGGTGGAAAGCTATAGTACAATCAATATTACTAATTGTTATGTTCTCCTATAATTTAGAACATAATAAGTGTGAGTGGGTGTAGCGGAGAAAGCACATGTTGTATTTTGCTGGACTTTTTCTTTTGTTTGTTTTTTTTGCTCAATTCAAGTCATTAAATGTTCTGACTTGTACATTGCGCCGTGTTCCGCATTGGTTACCAGTTTTTCCACACCATCACATTCCAGCTTCCTGTGTTGGTGATACACTGAGAGCTGTGCTTCAGCAACAAATGGTGAGGAAGGGAGGGAGCTAGTTTCTACACTCGTATTTTGTGTATTTTCTAGTAGTTACTTGAAAATATTTTTCTCCTTATCTTCCTAAACTACATATATGACTGTAAGGGTCTGCTTTTCATGGCTTTTGGAAAATAACCAATTCATTGTGGAATAGACTACATATTATGCTTTCATTCGAAGAGCTACTGTTACTATGGCCTACTGTTACTATGGCCTACTGTTACTATGGCCTACTGTTACTATGGCCTACTGTTACCAGACTTTTACAGTTACCAGAGTTTCATACAGGATTTTCAGTTTGGGGGGGGGAGGATTTTCAGTGAAATTTTCCCAGAAGTTTATAATCTGGTCAAAATTTTACTAGCACTTCCAGTTGGAACAGCAAGTGTCGAAAGATCGTTTAGTCACATGAAGATGATAAAGACCAGGCTAAGGAATCGCTTGTTTGATGAAAACTTGACTCACCTTATGAGAATTGCCATTGAAGGCCCAGACTTAAGTGAAGTTAATTTTAATGAAATTCTGGACATTTTTAAAGAAAAAAATAGGCACATTAGACTGTAATTGGTATATTATTCTATTATAAAAGTTTGTGTAAAGAAATGAGTTTGGAGGGGGGGGGGGGGGGGGGGGGGGGGGAGATCAGAGGTTTGGGAGGGGAGATCCCAGGGCTTTCCCCCCCCCCCTGTATGAAACACTGGTTACTATGGCCTACTGCACCTGGATACTCATATACATACGTATGTTTTAAGATATTAATTACAACTTGTGCCCCTGTTAATACATTATGTGAATTTAATAATAACCAACAAAGCAACTCTTAGACAACTCTATGTTGTGCATACAGGCGGTGTGCAACAAACACCCTCAACAATGGCCGAAGGAAAAAGCAAGCAGATAAGCTGCTTTCAACACAAACACCCTAGCATATAATATTGCACCTATAGCTACGTACTATGCACACTGATATGCAGGAAAAAATATGATAAAATGTGTTTGTAACATGAACTCTCTTATTAGAGACGGTTGTCTCAGAATGGATGGGGGAAACTGTTGTTTCCTGGAACCTCCGAATCTTACCCAAAGTGAATTAACTTTCTCATTTGCAATGTGTAATTTCCACTTTGAATTTTCTTTCATCTTTACTTGGAAGATTTCACCTCTCGGGCTTGTCATATGGGTTCTGTACAAAGGTCGGCCCTGATAGCTGTCACCTCCTGGTTAATGTGTCAGAGTGCAATGTTCTGTCTACCCCAGATACTATGTCAGCCTCAAGGAATTGATACACACACACACACACACACACACACACACACCACTCATGTGTAGTTTGTATTAAGAGCTTTTGTTTCTTAGTGTGTGTGATGTAGGTGTAGTGGATGTTATTTTGGTGGTGTTTACTCTAGGCTGTTATGGTATTTAGGGATACTGCCATATATAGTGTCACATGCTTTTGGTCTGGTACAAAGTAGCGTGGGAGCAATTTTGTGGAGTTATGATTCAAATTTACAATTAATTTGATTTGTCTTGTTCCAGAATCTTAACATGTGTACTGTACTTCTGGACATCTCTCTACCCATTGGTTGCCAAGCAACTCATCAATGATCCTCCCTCTCCTGACAATAGTCCGAACTGCACCGCCAATTCCTCCTCCACTTGTGATGTTTCATTTGTGGCCTTCGTGCCGTGCAAGACCGGTGAGTTGGACGTTGAGGGGTGTGATTCGCTGGTGCACCCGGCGATATTGCAGGCTGTGCAGGATGTCAACATGGCAACACACATCCTCAACAATGGCCGAATGGAGACCTTCAATATCAGAATGAATATGACTACAATTGCTACTCATGTAAGATGCCCGTGTGATAAATTGTGAATAATTGTGGCTTTCTGGATACTGACCCACCAACATCCCCCCTCTCTCTCCCTCACTGTACTTGCACATATCTGTTTTGGCAGTATTTTGAACATCCCTTATAGTGGTTCACCCACCAATTATCTTTTGCAGTGGTCAAATTAGTCTACGTTGTTGACTGTTTTTATTTTATTTTTGTTTTTGTTCTATTTGTATTTTAGCCTATACAGTTGTAGCATAGCTCCATACCTACCCACAATTCTAATACAAATCATTTCCAAGTGCCTTAGATGATTTATCTACAAGGCATAACAGAATGAGAATGTGCCATAATTACTATGTCAATAATTCAGTCATTCTCGGCTGAAATAATTATAATAATAGCAAATTTTTCTCGTTCTAACAGCCAATATTGTTAAACTTAACCCAGTTAAGTTTTAATTAACAATATTGGCTGTTAGAATGAGAACCCAGTTAAGTTTTAATTAACAATATTGGCTGTTAAAATGAGAAAATTTACTATTATTACTATGTTAATGTTTAAAAAAAATTTAATTAATTGTTTCTAAGTAAAAATGCACCAAATGCTATACAAAGCCACAAGCTGTGGATCCAATTCCGTGGCTAAGAATAGATTATGCAAGGACATTTTAAATGCAAGAAGTAGCCAAAAGAGAGAGAAAAGCTAGCAACCAATGGAGAAACTAACCTTCTATTTCTGAATTTATATTATGAGGGGTACTACTGTGATACACTCTCACTCTCAAAAATATAACCAAAAATTTTCTGTAAGAAATATTTCAAGTCTTAATTACATTTATTGGCTGCTAAAACACAGAATAATTGCTTTTAATTATGTATTATGTACATTATATGTACATGTAGTTACCACGTGTTCCTGCAGTCTATTAAAGCGGCAGACTCCACGACTAAAAGTAGTACATAGTTTGAAGTCTGTCTCTCGGCAAATGATCGACTAAAGGTGCTCCACATTTCCTGCCTAGTTGACTATCAAAGATAAGGATACTATTTGGATAATTCCATATTTACTTTTTCTCGTGATTGTTTTTCCCTTCCACCCACACGATAGCTGCTGGTGGGTAATGAAATAAGAAGCCTATTGCTATATAAATAGAGGATCAAACATGGCCGCCATCGTGACAGCTAGAGGTCTTTCTCTTTCAAAAATAACGACACGTACAAAGTTGTAATTTACAGAAACCTTCAAACCTTCCTATCCGGTTCATCCAGACATTTGCCATCACAAAAAAAAATGATAATGTGTTAATTTGTTGTGATGCAATCGAATCTGTTTGTTACATGTGTTTGGGTAGGGGGTGTGACTGGTCAAATGATGTAGCCAACGGTAACATGTGACTAATAGTTGGCAAAGCAACAGATTCCGAGAATTCCTCTTGAGTCAATGATTAATTGATAAATGGTGCACTTGAGACACAACTTGATTCTCCTGGTTTAGCCAGGATTCTCCCGGTTTAGCCAGGATTCTCCCGGTTTAGCCAGGATTCTCCCGGTTTAGCCAGGATTCTCCCGGTTTAGCCAGGATTCTCCCGGTTTAGCCAGGATTCTCCCGGTTTAGCCAGGATTCTCCCGGTTTAGCCAGGATTCTCCCGGTTTAGCCAGGATTCTCCCGGTTTAGCCAGGATTCTCCCGGTTTAGCCAGGATTCTCCCGGTTTAGCCAGGATTCTCCCGGTTTAGCCAGGATTCTCCCGGTTTAGCCAGGATTCTCCTGGTTTTCTCGGCAATTCCTGGTTCCCTCATTATATGTACATGTAGTTACCACGTGTTCCTGCAGTCTATTAAAGCGGCAGACTCCACGACTGAAAGTAGTACATAGTTTGAAGTCTGTCCAAGGTTATGAAAATCTCCTGGCTTTTAATTCTTTCCCCATAACAGGTCACTCATCAGGTTATTGCTATAGCATGTCCACTGCTTAGTTAAATACAAATTGTAAATACTGCACATTATAGTCAATCTAACATGTAACAGATATTATAATAAGTCATACGTTTAGAGCTTTTTGTTATCAGTCCTAAAATTTTAATGTAGGGTGTGGTCTGTCCCAGTTTTATCGTTCTGGAACGTGTACATGCATCTATGATGTTTCCTGTTGTCTTTCAATATTACAATGTTCTATAGTGCCTAATTATGAATTGGGGGTGGGGGGGGGGGGGGGGGGTTAAATGTAGTAGGGAAATAGATCATAATTCTAAATATAGCTCTCATTCTAAACCTCCAAACCATATGACTCGGGATATTTTTAGGTCATGTACGTGGTTTTAAATTTTGCCTATTCATTCGGTTCTTTGTATGTATTTTGTTCAGAATAATCTATCGGAATCTCTGTATTCCTTCTTCAGCAAGCACAAATTAACAGGTGCCAAGACCATTGGGATAGTGGGCCCTCGTAGCAACCAAGTCACTCAGACTCTTGCCTACATATTCAGCGCCAGGATACCTACAGTAACAGTAAGTGGCACGCGCACTGCCTTAGGACGTTTTATATAGTGGCACGCGCACTGCCTGAGGATGTTTATATAGTGGCACGCGCACTGCCTGAGGACAGCTTTGCCTGCTGGTGTGTACATATGTATTGGATTGTAGCCAACATCTTTATCGTTCCCTAGGCTTAGTCCATTTACTATTATTTTTTAACCGTGCACTATTATAAGCATCAATAGTCTAAAGCTTCTGAATTCAATACAATGGCTAGCTTACATAATTAGATTGAATGAAGTCTAGCCGTACGTGTATGTTTGTGTGTTAGCTCACTAAGTAAATCGCCTGATAATTGCTGTGGTAATAAACAATTTGTTGTTTAACTCCAGTAACCTGTTCGCTACATACGTACAAGTGAGATCGAGGAGAGCAAATAGGTTACCATGGTATCGGCATGACCAATCCCATCACAGTTGCGCAAGGGAAGTAAATTTCATTGGAGCATAGAAAGACGTGTGCAATATTACAGCTCCATGTACGTACTGTAATAAAGAATATGACATATTATATGTATGTAAGAAATGCATGTGCAATATTACTAGATCATGTGATTCAAAATAATTTGACGGCCAAGCCTTGGGAGACTTATACATAATTCACTTTTGTTTGTTTGTTTTTGTTTTTTGTTGTTTTTTCAAATCATTGTATGTGATCCATCATAGCAGTCTACAATTCCTATGTATACGTTAAAAGTTAGTGGATCACTGTCAAAGAGGCAAATACATGTCAACTTCTCTGTGCTGTTAAAAGATGGATACACTTACAGTAGACTTGTTTGATGCTCTAGTTCTGACTACACCTTTCCAAATAAACAGATAAGCAACTATAAATTTCAGGGCTTTGTAAATGGATTATTGTAGCTCAGAGTCTTAAGCTCCCTTTACCTCTTTACTTTTACAATATCAATGCATACAGAATGATGAACATGTTCAGTTAATGGCTTGTTGTGTACAATTAGAACTCTCTCATAAGCAGATAAGGCTAGGCACAAATGTGTGGAAGAGAGGATAAGCCAGTGAAGGAGCAGGATGGTTCGTAGAGTGTGGTGAGTGTGGGCACTCATGGTTCAGGAGGAGAGGAGGCCTAGCTGTTCACAAATGTTGAACAGAAGGGAACCATTCAATGCAGCAAAAATGGGAGATATGGTTGAGAAATAGAGGTGGCATTGTTGTGCAAAAATGAAAGACTACCAGCAAGGATATTTAATGCCACTAATGTTATTTAAGACGGATTATGTTTTGAAATCGTGGGGTGACTTCCTTGTTGATCTTTTTAACAACAGGAGTCACTTGAGACTTTGCAAGCTGTATTCCAGTGTGAGTCACACACATAAGATTGTGATAAGTGATGTCGTGCGTGTGCAATTCTCAATTGTAATTTGATGAAGTGTTTAAACTGTAAAGGAGGAGTTGATAGAGCACAAGACATCCCTGCTCGTGTTTTGCTATCTAGAAATGCTTCTCCTGTTCATCAGCTTATTCTGTATATATTAAATCTCCATCACATCACCTATTTATATTCAAGTACTGACTCGTGCTTTATATTCTCTCCTTCACAATGTCTTTTAAATTAAGAATCCTCTTTTGTTGTTGAACAGTTGAGAAACTCTCTTTTGGGTTAGTAGTCACATGACTGGTAGTTACAGTGGACATGGCAGATGTTCATATTTGAAAGAAAGAATAAATAAGAAAGCAAAGCTTACATTGTAATTGTTATGGTGATAGCTACAATGTGATTGTTATGGTGATAGCTACAATGTGATTGTTATGGTGACAGCTACAATGTAATTGTTATGGTGACAACTACAATGTGATTGTTATGGTGATAGCTACAATGTAATTGTTATGATGATGGCTGCAATAACCGAAACAGCTATCTCTCTTTTGGCAGATGTTTCCAAATAAAAACTAAATTTCACTGTCCCACAGCCCCACACTTCTTAGCTTATTGTACAATCCACCCAATCCATCTTCTGTTCCGTTGAGTAGCACTGTAGCAGAGTAATACTACCCAATAACTCTATGGCACAGAAGGAGGGGGAAGAAACTAGGGGAAAAGATGAATCAACATATGGAGGGTGGAGAAGTAGATAGTTGATTAATGTTTTGCACGTGTTATACAGGTATCGTACGGGGCCACAGATGTCCTATTCGGTGACTATAGCGACACTCCCCTCTATAATCGTAGTAATGTCTACACCCACTTGTATCGCACCACTCCATCGGAGCGAGCTGTGAACCGCGCTCGCTTGGCTCTCATGGATCGCTTCAATTGGAAAAGGATGGCTATACTGGCTTCTACCACGGACCAGAGCTATGCAAGGGTGAGAGATGGGATGTTGGGTAAGGTGTAGTATTACTGTAAGTTAAGTGTGAAAAGTGTATTTAAAGAGAAGGTATGGTATGATATCTTGACTATATGAGCTACTTTATTCGTTGTTTGTTATTAGTATCATTATTATCATTACTAGTGGTGTGCTTGAGCACAAATGGCGAGTGAGCCTGCCTTGTTAGGTTTGCATAACACTACAATATTGTTTTATGATGTATTTTACCTGAAGATTTTAATTGGCAAAAATGGATTCTGACCTTTAATTATAGCAAATAAATACAGAACTACTTTCTTACCTTAATTTCCTGAGCAGTGACAAGTCTGTAGTATCAAACATAAGCCATTATCTGACCACCCAATTCTATCACCAGTAACTCTTGAACAAGCTCTCTGCTACAAAAAAAGGCCAGAGTTATTTTTGTAATTTTAGCTAACAAATATGGAATTACATAAAACTTATCTCAGCTTTCCTCGAGTAGTGGTAGCTTCTTTAGAAGCCATTCTGACTACCAGAGGCTCTTGACAACCACAAGGGGCACTTAGCAGCTCCAATTAAAAATGGCGAATTTTTGAACTTATGTCTGGTAAAGGTTTCAATGTCATATTAACTAGTCGCAGCAACTTTTTGGGACTTGAAAAACAGCGTTTTGGCAGGAATTCACTCACAATTTTGAGCCTAAGTTTAAACTAGATTAATACTGTAGTGTGTGTCAGAAGAAACTGAAGTCTAGCCTAAAAAGCCGTGTTTTTAAAAGGAAAGGCACCCGCACGTGCATTTAAGAGACATACATACCATCCACACAGAACTATACTTTCTTACCTAATTTCCTGAGTACTATGACATTTTCTGTAGTCTCTAATATCATTCTGAGTTCCAGTAGCTTTTGACAACAAGCACTCACAGCTACTACTAACGGCCGAGTTTTTTAAATTGTCTGGTAAAGGGTCTCAATACCATGGTAACCTTTCGCCATAATATTTTGCGACTTGAAAAACAAGAAGTTCTAAGAAATTACTGCACAGTGTTGAGTACAACAGTAAGTTTTTTAAAACAGTTAAGTGTGTATTTAGAAACAATTACCTAATACAAAGGTAAACAATAAAATTTCCTGATGATACGGGATCGCTAAACCGAAAGATTCAGTTTACTGGAGGTATGGGAAGGGGTAGACCACGAAACAAACACAAAAAAGTGAGGGTCAGAGTACAAAATGACATACGTATATCTACACATATATACAAACAAATATCCCCGATTCTCAATTTGACACCACTGTATAGTGTCTCGCTTGCTTGCCAATATTATTATATTACTTGCGATGCAAGGTATACAGTAGGATATCACATAATAAAGCATTGATTTGTTCTCAATCTGTAAATTTGGTGTGCACAATCTTGTTGTTTGTTTATTGTTTATTTGTTTGTTTTTTTGTTTGTTTGTTTACTCTGGTGGCACTAAATGAATGCGTGTCATATTTTCCTGTTAGGCTGCCACAGATTTAGCATACTTGGCTCAACTCAAGAAATTCAACCTAACTTTGAACTACCTGGGCATCCTTGCCATGGACGCTCAGCCATTGTTCAGACAGTGGCTGAACAAGCAGTTCAAAATTATCATTCTGCTTCTACCACCACTGGAGGCCAGGCAAATCTTCTGTCGGGTAAAGGTATAGCTATGGTGTAAACTACAGTGCATTGTGTTATATGTCACATACTTTATGTCCATAGCTACTAGCTAGCACAACTAGTACTTCACAACTGAAAGGTTCTGTTAGTTAGTCTCTCTCTCTCTGCAGCTGTATGAGAGTGGTCGCATGCACGCACACACACACACACACACACACACACCATTCACACATACATACTTAATGTAATATACACTACATATATTTACCATAGACTCTAACATTAGCTCATGATTATTCTACTGGTGAATATACAAGAAGAGTAGGATCCAAAGTTATTTGATGAAATAATTATAAACATTTCTTTTAGTGTGTGTGTTGTGTATGTATGTGTGTGTGTGTGTTGTGGTAACACAGGTGAGTAAGTCGAATGTGGGTCTACTTGACCCAACGTATGTGTGGATCCTCCCTCAGTACGAGGACCTGTACTGGTGGGAACTCAACAACACATCCTTATCGGAGCCGTACCAAGACTGCAACAATTCAGACATGCTCTCTCTCCTCAACTCCATCAACCTCCTAACAGTGGACTCTCTCAAGTACAACCTGTTCGGAGGGAGTGGTGATGGTTACCATGGATATGTACTGGTACGTGGGGGGGTGTTCCACAGTGGAGCATACTTATGTCTATTCTGATGTCATCTAAACTTATTCAATCTCTCTTCATGGATGTTTTGCACAGATATGGCCTTACAAGCACACAAAATACAATTTCTATATACACAAATAACCAGGGATTTTGGAGAGGATTTTGCCCCCATCCCTCAAAAATGATTTTGCCCCTGATTATTATTATAACCTTCATATAGACTTGACCCCAAATTTGCATCAATATCATGAAAATGACAAACCTCTCTGAAATTCAAATAAACAAATGATTTGACCTCTTTGAAATTTTCTTCTGAGAAGTACTTTTCTGAGTGTTATCTGGTTATCTCAACTTATAACAGAAGTACATGTTACAAACATGTACATGTAGCTAACCCTCACCGCACATGTAGTTAGCCCTCACATGTACATGTAGTTAGCCCTCACCACACATGTACATGTAGTTAGCCCTCACTGCACATGCACATGTAGTTAGCCCTCACCGCACATGTACATGTAGTTAGCCCTCACCACACATGTACATGTAGTTAGCCCTCACTGCACATGCACATGTAGTTAGCCCTCACCACACATGTACATGTAGTTAGCCCTCACTGCACATGCACATGTAGTTAGCCCTCACCTCACATGTACATGTAGTTAGCCCTCGCCACACATTCACATGTAGTTAGCCCTCACCACACATGTACATGTAGTTAGCCCCCACCACACATGCATGCACATGTAGTTAGCCCTCACCACACATGCACATGAGTTTATTTTTACTGCTAGAAGTTGAAATCCCATTGAACTGTCCGTCAGTTATATATACTAACTTGCATGGCTGCTTGCTTAGTTTAAAGGATCCATTTATTAGGTCATCCGATTTGCTTATGAAATTGATTTTCACGGATGTAGCATAGCCACGCCTTCTTCCTGTAGACGCCCTCTTCTTGTAGCATAGTCACACCCTCTTCATGTGGCATAGTCATACCCTCTTCCTGTGGAATAACCACGCCCTCTTCCTGTGGTATGTCTGCCTGTTCAATTCATACTGTGTGTTGTAACACTATAGGGGAAGACCTGGACATCCCTGATCAGGAACGTGACGGACAGAGTTCAATCCAATGGTTCCGTAAAGAGCCAGAAACTGCGGCAGTCCGTGATGGCAGCTGCCTACGATGCTGTGTGGGCGTTGGCCCTGGCTGTCCACCGTGGGCGGATGGTCCACATGGACCTGAAGACGAATATTGAAGGAGTGAACTTCATGGGCACTGCCGTGAGTTCAGACCAGTAGTGCACCATAGCAGGGCTTAATGTTACACAGTCAATTGGACCTCATTATGTGTAGACAATACTGTTTGAGAAGAGAGAAAGGGGGAGGAGGCCAGAAAGTGGGTGTGTCTTATTACCTTTCAGGAAGTGGGTGTGGTCTAGCACAATGACATATGTAGATAATTTATGTTATGAATAGAACAAAAGGAATGAATGAATTAGCTACATATTATTAAGTGACTGTTCCAAGAACAATTCATTTGTTTGAACAAGGTCATTGGCAATTCTATCAAATTCAAACTGTCAGTGAATACAATGGAATTGCTTCTTTCAACTTTTCAAAAATAACTTGCCTGCCGGGGAGAGTATTTTACCAGCTTGGTAATTCCATGAACTATCTCTAACATTTGTTTCAATGTTGCACATTACCTAATCATACATATCAGCTGCCGCCATATTTAATGGGTGACCATGCAGTGAGTAAAGGAAGTGTTGGGCTCTTCTCTTAGAATAGCTGAAGCTTCTCTTTGTCTCACACCACTCACATTAGAGGCTCTGCCAAAACACTGACCACGAACTTTATTCAAAGGAAGATTGAATCGTAGCGAGGTGTCCTTTAAAAAGATTAATAAAGTAGTGTAATAGATTTAATATTGTCAACTTCATAAAGCCCCATAAACTCTTCATGAGCCTGTAGTGAGTCATCTACCCATCGTATGGCAAGTAACCTCCTAGTAAGATATTATTTTCTCAGCATTAATTTAAACTCATTTATTTAGCTGAATGGAATTACCTGTTCTCAATGGGCGGAGTCTGTGCAGTCAGGACAGTTATAAATTCACTAGATTGAAGATTTTTTGCAAGGATTCTTAAAGTAGCTTATGGCATATTTTTCAGCGTTTCATTCTGACTGTCAGGTGATAAATACTCTTCATTCTTTTTCAGAAGCTACTCTTTGCACTAAATATATAAATTGGTTAAATCTAACCAAAAAAAGTTCTTTAAACATACGAAGGATCATTGTTTCCCATTGGCTTCACAGGCTGAATCAATTTCCATCATCTTCATCTCCACGAACTACACAGCCTTGTCTTCATAATCATCTCAAGCTATTGAGGACTAACAAAAGGCAATGTCTGTTGTTTCCCTTGTACTCGTCAGAGAATTAAACAGCTCACCACATAATTGTTTTTGTGGTCTCAGGTAAAGCTGTCAGAGCGGTTCTCTGGAAATCTACTCAGAAGGCAATTGCATGACTAAAATCACTACAAGTGCTCATTTTTATCAAACTGGAGATTGCTATCATGTGTATCTACTATCAATGACTTTACCAGCAAGAAAGACTTGTCTGTGCTTACCCGTTACCTACTGCCAATCTATCGGACTGTCGTGACTGATGAGCATTTGTGGTAGATTGTAAATCATTACTCCTAAAGTTTATGCAATGCTTTTCGTTAAACCAATTTCAACAATTTTCATTTGTAGGTGAAACCAGAAGCTTGTTGACCAGTCCACGAATTTTTATAATAACTGGTCAAATCTGCTAACACATCACAACTTTTATTTGCTATAGCAAATGAAAGTCCTAATATTCTAGTAAACCTCTAGTATTGTTTACATGCTAATATTCTAGTAAACCTCTAGTAGGCTGTATTTTATAACATGCTCTGCCCGCCACTACCGAAGGGTGTCAAGAACTGCTGCAAAGTCAATAACTAGCATACAGTATGTATCACTTCCCTCTGGTAATATCTCACTTGGTCTGCTCACTCACAAAGTAAAATGGCCTGAGGCTTTGTAGTTGCTATTAGTTACGAACCATAGCCAGGGTATTGGAATTAGGAGAACTCCCACATTATATACATGAATTCACACGTTCTTGTAGAGTGTCTTATATGAGTACATATTTACTTGCTTATAGTATTGTTTACATGCTGTTGTTGTTGTTTTAGTTTGTTTGTTTTTGTTGTTGTTTTTTGTCATTAGATGAGCCACACTTGGTCCGAAACTTTCGAGAACGAGAGGTCCGCCATGTTTTTAATTTCACAATTTCGGAGTAAGCTTTATTTAATAGCTAAATTATAATGTTGTTTATTATTATTGACGAGTGAGCAAGACACTATTATTTATAAGTATGTTTGGACGTACGTATGCCATTTTTGTACTTTGACCCTCATGTTTTAGTGTTCGCAGGATGGTCGACCCCATCCCATACCCACTAAATAGAATCTTTTTGTTGTTGATACTTACCCATATAATCCAATATTTACCATTTGAATTAGGCTGTTTCTGATACGATCTGATTGTTACGGGACACAGTTAGGTTTTATAAACTTACTGTGGTGGTGGAAATTTAAATGCTCAGTATGTCATAGTTATATGCGTAAGTCACACAAAGTTGGGAAGAGTGGTTACTATGGCATTGAAACCCTTTACCATAACAATTACAAAACTTGGTCAAGTTTTAGTAGTCTAGTGAGTTTTGTCAGGAGCTACTGATCGTTTAGATAGTCAGAAAGACTTATTTGAATAGGTACTACAAAAATTGTCCCTACTCGAAGTAAGAAAATAAATCCATATTTGTTGGATAAAACAGTTACAAATTATTACTTATAAATGGACTGGATGAGTGTGTTCCTAAGCAGGTGAATAGCTAGGAGTCAGAACATTAGAGCAGACTAAGTAAATGAGTGTTCCTAAGCAGGTGAATAGCTAGGAGTCAGAACATTAGAGCAGACTAAGTGAATGAGTGTTCCTAAGCAGGTGAATAGCTAGGAGTCAGAACATTAGAGCAGACTAAGTAAATGAGTGTTCCTAAGCAGGTGAATAGCTAGGAGTCAGAACATTAGAGCAGACTAAGTAAATGAGTGTTCCTAAGCAGGTGAATAGCTAGGAGTCAGAACATTAGAGCAGACTAAGTGAATGAGTGTTCCTAAGCAGGTGAATAGCTAGGAGTCAGAACATTAGAGCAGACTAAGTAAATGAGTGTTCCTAAGCAGGTGAATAGCTAGGAGTCAGAACATTAGAGCAGACTAAGTAAAAGTAGATTTTTTTACATACATATGTTTGTAATAATCAAATTTTGTCGTAAAAGTGGAATTATGTGCACAATGGCTCACTCGCCATTTGTGCTGAAGTGCATCACTAGTTAGTTTATTATCGAGCGAGCAAATCGTTTAATATTAGTAGTATAATGATAATTAATAATAATAATAATAATAATTAATAATAATAATACCCTTTCAATTTTGCAATCTTACTTATAGACTTTGTCTCTATGGACATTTTATTTATTTATTCTTTTTTTTTTATTGTGTAAGAAGTTTGTGCTAATGGAGGGAAGGGAAGAGAGATATGTGGAGGTTACACCACGATGATGCGGGATTTACACAACTGAGGGCCAAAGGCCTGAGGATACTGTAAATCCCATACCTACCAAACAAGGTGTTGACTTGTACGGCTCTAGGCTATAGGAAACACATAGAAACTAAATTTTGATTGGACTGTTCACTTACTCACCTCCTGTGAATTGAGCAATCTGATTGGACAGTTGAAATCTACTGCGGTACAAATATAATACGTATGTCTGTGCATGCAGTGTTGTTATGTGTGGGTGTAGTGATGTGTCATTTGTGCGTGTGTTAGATGATGATCTGCATCCTGTTTGGATTGTTCAACAGTCACCAGACAATGCCAACAGGAGTGAGCCAGTCAATGGACATGTGTTTAGAGAGGTCAACTCCAGCATGGTATTACCGGGGTTTAACGTCACAGAAGATGGGCGTGTTCTCTGGAAAGGTGAGGCTAACTCTGTAATGCATGTTGTCACGTTGGTGAGATCTGCACGTTAGATTAGGGTCACAAGAAACTGGCATTAAGAACTGTTACCATAGAAACACTGGTCTGGGGGGTGATCATTATTTATTTGTTTTTTCCCTGTTTTGGGGGTTTTCTGTATTTGTTTTAATAAGTACATCATACAAATTCATATGTTTGATAACCTCCATCTTGAGCCTGCAATGTCACATGACCTCCATCCTGAGCCTGCAATGTCACATGACCTCCATCCTGAGCCTGCAATGTCACATGACCTCCATCTTGAGCCTGCAATGTCACATGTGTGTTCACTTGTTGTGTAGGTGAAGTACCGACTGATGGCACTCGAGATAGCTTCATATCACTTCTCAATTTGGGATTGGCCGTCTTGCTGGATGTCGTGTCGTTAAGCCTCTGTGTCGCCATACTGATCACCATGGTGATATTGAAAAATAACAAGTGAGCTGGTGGGATGTGTGTGGAAGCATTTATTATTATTATTATTATTTATTATTATTATTTAATATTATTATTATTATTATTTAATATTATTATTATTATTGTTATTTAATATTATTATTTATTATTATTATTATTATTTATTATTATTATTTAATATTATTTTATTATTATTATTATTATTTATTATTATTATTATTATTTATTATTATTATTATTATTTATTATTATTATTATTTATTATTATTATTATTATTTATTATTATTATTTAATATTATTTTATTATTATTATTATTGTTATTTAATATTATTATTTATTATTTTTATTATTTATTATTATTATTATTTATTATTATTTATTTATTATTATTATTATTTATTCAGCGAAGCTGACTCTCAGTCGTGTTCAATTGAGATTTCAGATATATATGTAGGTATGTATACGTACGTCAAAATATTTCGCCCGCGCTTCTAATTACGTAAGTTAGGTAAAGTGTTCACAGTACCAGTATTTTTCAATTAACGAGCACGGAGAATCCTGCTGCACTGCCTTACACAACTTTGTTTCAACCAAAAAGTTTATAGCTACTCTCTTCTTGAAACAATTGTGAAGTCTTTGTCAAGCTGCGCTTCTTTGCCACTGCTTTCTAAGTTTATTCAGGTAATTTTGTTATTGTTAACTCTTCATGCCTAAATCATTGCTATTATTTAGCGATTTCCTTCACAAATCATCTTTACCTATACTCATATATTTACTCGCTCGCCATGCATTTGCGCTATTCGAGCGCACCACTAGTTATTGTTATTATTTATTATTATTATTATTTATTATTATTATTATTATTATTTATTATTATTATTATTTATTATTTATTATTTATTATTATTATTACAGTATTATTATTATTATTAACTCAGTGTGCATGCGCGAGAGTGTTACAGTACTCTGTCTGTCAGTCAGTCAGTTATTCTGTCACACAACAAAAAGCGGATCTCAAAGATGGGCAACCTCCCGAAGATTGAAACAGGCATCAAAATGTTGCACTGGACATTGGCAGAATATTTAGTTTCCACTTATTTTTTCATTAAAAGCTAGTTATTTTTAGGCTGTATGATGCAAATGAAGATTGGTAACGCCCCCTACGTGTATTGTCACGTTGTGCTTACATGAGTAAATTATTTCTTTGCTGCCCGTGGTAGTTTCACATTACATTATTATCAGCGGTTAACCGGAGTGTTTGGAATTCCCCATTGAAACTACTGGTGAGGTGAGTGTCGCTTGTATGTTAAGCTTCTCTTATGAAGACACCATTAACGTCTACCGTTTCATTGCACGAGTTGCGTATCGACCTGTTCAAGCTGTACATATTGACTTGCATGAGCTACACATTAGCATATTCATATTGATACTACTCAAAATAAATTATTCTTTTGGTCTTCGTAATAGCTAGCTATAGTGTATGGTAACACCGATGGTTATTGTTATTATTATTATTATTATTATTATTACTAGCAAGTACCCCGCCACATAGTGGCGCTTGACGTATTGTAAAGTAAGAATGCAGTAGCACAAGTTATCTTGCTCAGTTATCATTCTCTACCATTGGTTAAGGTTACATAAGTTTCCCTCTCCTGCTCTTTTTTTTCCTAAACTACCTGAGCTTTTCTTATACCCCACCTCTCCTTTCTTCTTCTTGAGTCATGAAGTTCCCTCTTCCTTTGTCTATCTCTCCTGCTTCTAAATTTTTGTCATACTTTAAGAAACTTTTGTCTTATTTCGTACTCGCCTTCCTTTTGGAAATTAACCCCGTCTTACTCATCGATTCCACCTGTTTTTTAGCTACAGTTAATCTCTCACCTTTTTGCCTTCTCTTCCCTTCCATTTTAAACCTACACCGCCTTACCTCACCGATTCCAACCGCTTTTTAGTTACGATTAATCGCCTTTTACCTACTCTTTCGTACTTCCGCCTTCCTTTTGAAACCTACGCTGCCTTCCTTCATCTATTGTACACTCTTTTTAGAATTTACCAGCACTTTCTACGGAATGTACGATACTTTACCTAACAAGAGTTGACGATGCTTTACCTACCAAGAGTTGACGATGCGTTACCTACCAAGAGTTGACGATGCTTTACCTACCAAGAGTTGACGATGCGTTACCTACCAAGAGTTGACGATGCGTTACCTACCAAGAGTTGACGATGCTTTACCAAACCGTAAACAAATTCATGAATACACGCACCGTCATCGTCGTCGTTACTGACACACAAGCGTATTATTATTATTATTATTATTATTATTTTATTATTATATTATTACTAATTATTATTTTGTTTATATTTATTATTATTATTTTGTATTTATTGTTATTGTTTGGTAGAGGGTCACATTTAGCCACACCTATTTGTTGTCACACTTGTGAATTTGTAGTTGGGCAAGCGAAGTGAGACCCTCACTAACGAGTCTCAATTGAGATTTTGGTATATATATATATATATATGACAAAATTCAAAGAGGTCAATGCGTGTCCACCCCCAGAGGCTACTTAAAAACATAAACATTAGTGCGGGTGAAAGAAATTTAAAAGAAAAGACTTCAAAACAATGTCAGAAAAAATAAAGACAAAGAACTACCGAGACAAAGAGGATGGTTGTTCACAGTTAGGTCTTACAGACTTAGCAGAGTTCATTTTCTATTAGCGATTAGTGGCGGTGGTAAGTTACCATGGTTGTTTGTACAGCTATGCACCTTGCATAACAGATCTGTTCTTACTTCACAATCTATTGTCCAATAGTCAAGTCACTAAGAGAATTATACAATACAGTACGATGCTGTATCTACTAGAGCTCTGGTACAATAAAGCATTTTTAATGGAGCATACTCTGGAAAGGCACCGTGATAAGCAGAATTCTTTGGTTTGGCGATCCTTACCCATCTCGGAAACTTTGCTAGAAAATCAATTGCCCCATAATTCAATTGTGAAGAGAATATGATGCAAGTCGCTCCTGCCAGTTTATCCAGTGATCAAGTGTGTATATGTGTGTGCAAGTGTTTTGTGTTGCTAAAGAATAGCACAATAAATTTAAAAAAAAAAAACAACAACAACATTGAACTAACAAATAATATTATAACCGCTGGCACTCAAATTTTAATTTCAGTCAGACCAGCTCGCTCGCCATTGGTGCTATAGCACATCACTAGTGAATATTTTCATAATGCTACAACTTAAAGAATTGGTGTGTGTGTGTGTGTGTGTGTGTGTGTGTGTGTGTGTGTGTGTGCATTAGGTACATCAAGTCAAGCAATGTCAAGTTCTTGGCAGTTGCCATAGTAGCATACATGTCCATTGTTCCTTCCAACATCATCTTAGGGGTCATATACTCTGCCGACTATTACCAGTTGAATACATTGACAGCCAGCTTCCTTTGCTGGGTGAGTTGTTGCTATGGTAGTCTTGTATCACATCAACTGCTTGCTGCTGTTATGTTGTTAGTTGTTGTGTTGTTGTTATGTTGTTGCTGATGCTGTTGTTTTGTTGCTGTTATTATTATTATTATGTTGTTATTGTTGTTTATGTTATTCTCAGATTTCCTATCCGGTGTTCAACACTGGCTGGTGTATCACCATAGCAATACTTATAGTCAAAAGTATTCGCATTCACAAAATATTCAAAAGCTCCTTACTAAATAGCAAGGTAAAGGGTACCATAAATGTGTGGGTGTGGTCAATTTTTAGGTGGGGCAATGCTTACTAGCATGAATGGCCATATATTTTACAACACGTTTACCTACCCCCCCCCCCCCCCCCCCCCCCAACTGTCTTCCATTTCTCCTTCTGAAGAAACTAATTACTAAAGCTATGCAGTGGAATGGTGGCACTGCCTGAGGCAGGAATGTTTGTTAGTGTTGTCAGTGTATCTTTACAGGTGAGAGGAGTGAGTGATAGACATCTGGTGATATACGTCATTCTCCTTGTATTACCCTTCATCGTCATAATGATTCTGTGGTATTCTTTCAACTTACCCAAATACAGGGTTATGCCCATACAAGTATGTATATATGTGTGTGTGTGTATATATGCATGTATGTATGTGTGTATGTATGTATGTGTGTGTATGTATGTATATATGTATGTATTTAGGAGAAAGCAGTATGCATACACACATATATACATACATAAATTATGTATGCATATATGTGTGTATGCATAATGCATATTGCTTTCTCCTAGCTTTTCATACAGTGATGATTGGCAACTTACTACAATGAAGTTTCAGTTTCATTTTTGTGATTGCTGTAATCTTGTAACTTCATTCTTTGTGTGTACTACAGTTGCTAGGTGGCAATGACTTGAACTGGTCGCTGTGCAGGTCAGAGAAGAACAACTTTAGGTTGTTGGAGTATCTGTTGCTGGTGTACTACTTGCTCCTCCTCCTTCTCCTCTCCTATCTCAGCTACAGGAACAGTCGTGTTCGTGTGCCTCAGTTCAGAGAAGAAGGTCAGAGCTGTGTCAGATCAGCTATAGCTATCATCATTACCACCTGTGTGTTGCTCATCGCTTACATTCCCGTCAATGACCAGCTGATTAAGCTTCCTCTACCGCCACATGTAGTCCTCTTCTGGGTCATCACAGCTTACGTTGTTATCTCCCCCGTGGCCATATTTGGAGTGTTACTTGTTCCAAAGGTTAGGAGGAGGGAGGACGGGTATATAAGGAACGACCACGATCAATCTTTTTCTTTTCTTTTTTTATATTAATGAATGAATTGCTTGTTTCTTACTTAGTCGCATGCAATAGTGAACTCTAAGCAGCTAAATAATAATTTTGGGATTTTTTGGTATTTGCACCATCACAGCTCCTGATTATAGCAACAGTTATTGGTGAGTGAGTAAAGTGAGCGAGACACTATCATAGGTAACACAATTGAAAATTGGGGATATTTTTATTTTGTTTGTCTATATTATAATATATACAACATAAGTGGACATTACTTTTGTACTATGACCCTCGTGTATCTGTGTAAGCTTGGTGGTCGACACAGTCCCAAACTTTATTGAGCAGAATCCTCTGGTTTAGCGATCTTTTCACATATCATCTACGGAAGTTAGTTTACCGCTTTGAATTCTCTTCTGCGGGTGCAGTTAAAACATACAAACATACCGGAGTTCATTTTCTATTCGAATGAGTGGCGGTGGTAAGTTAATGCATGGTTATATGCCCTACACAAGCAGTGTTGTTCTTTACTTTAAAATCCATTGTCTATAGTCTAACCATGAAGGTAAGTCTTATGCTGGTATGTCCAGTGAACAAGTGTGTGTGTACTTCACACGATGGCTACAAATGCTTTTACTCACTGCTGATAAGCACTGGTTGTCAACAATTCTCTCCAGTGTCTCTTTTGAAGAAGCAATTCAGGTGTAAAAAAAAAGACGAATTGCGCTCTCCGTGGTAGACACCTCCCATTCCACTAGAGTTATCATTTATTGCTTCAACAGATCCCCTTAGTGACAAAGAAGAAACTTATAGAAACTTACCATTGGAAGCTAGATAATCACACTTGGAAATTATGTTGTTGTTTTTAAAGAAAGTTCTTTGTATTCAGATAATAAAAAGTTTAAAATGTTTGCATTATCCCCACAAAAAAGAAATGATGCCATGTCAATGACTTTACAGGGTTGATCGACTTAAAATAAATACCTCTAGCGTGCTTGATTTTCTCAGGAGCTACTGGTCAATCAGATAGTCAGGAATGGCTTGTATATAGATACTGCTGAGGCTACCACTACTCTGGAATGTTGAGGTAGAAAAGTGATCATATTAGTAAGCTAATAATGGAGTTACATGCTTATACTTCAGGAATAAAAGGACTGAATGGTTCTTTCCTATACTACATACATAGGTGAATGGAGCTATGACATCAACTTCAGGCAAACTAAATTAATGTAGCCTTTTTGCACACAAACTTAGGGATGGCAAAATCAACCATTATCAGATTTAAGTTTAAATGTAAAAGTTTTTTTAACTTTCTGTTTGAATTTCTTCTGCACAGTGGCTCGCTCACTATTAATTCAGTCAGATTAAGTTTTAATTGTGTTTCTGTTAAAACGGAAAAACTAACTGCAATCATCACACGTTGTTGTTGTTGTTGTTATTACATTTTTCTATGTGTTTTAGTATGTATTCATCTACAGAGACTATAGGATCAGAAAAAATGAGATGAAGAGTTTCAAATCGTATAAGTTAGCATCCAATATATTATATCTAATGGAAAGAGAAAGAGATCGATTGAGACAAGAGCTAAAGCAGGTAAGTATACACTGTCGGGTTTTTTAAAGCCTTTTAGGGGCCTTTTGCCCCCTGTAAATAATTAGCTGTGACCTTCATAGTGATATTTGCCAAAAAAAATTAATCATTTCATGGAAATGAGAAACCCCCTAAAATTTCCAAACTGTTAATTTGGTCCCTCTCAAGTTTGGTTCTAAATACTGCCTTGCACCGTGCACCAGTACATTCTATCATACCATAATTTCCATGTTCACTGCATTTTGCACACTCAGCATTGTCGTGTTTTTTGTTTGTGTTGCTGTTGTTTTTTGTTTTGTTTTTACAACAACACCACAGGATCGAATGTTTTGACAGTGTATAAATTATATTCAAAATTTGTTGTTTCTTTGTTGTATTTCTTGTTTTGTAGAAAAGTGAGAAGATAGAATGTTTAAAGATTGAGTGTTCACCCGCCCGGGAGCTCTAGCAAAGGGCCTTCTTGTTTCATAATAGCTGCTGGCTATCCATATTCTGTGTCAGTCAGTGTTTCATGTTATGGTTTAGCAGTTATAACAGTACATAGTTCATTATTTATCAGTCTCTAATCAAATCTCCATTATAAGGCACCATATTTCAATTATACTTTCTCATATCACCTCATATCTTCCATTCCACCAACAAATGCCAACTGCAACAATCATCAAATAGACTATATCTCAGAATTTTAACATTTTTGTAATTGACTGCGAACAACTTTTCATTTAAAATCACCTTCGAACCAACCAATTCAAACAAAAAAAGTATTTTCTCTATCTTTACCGCTATCACACAAGGATAAGAACTTGAGTTATTGAAGGGACACAGACCATAATTTATTTGTTGTTGTGTTTTGTGCCATATCTTACAAGTGCAGCCAGTAGCTACTACCAACTCATCAATGGCATTAGCTAGCAATGCAGAATCAGAGATAGAGAATATAGAAAATGGATGAAAACACAATTTGAAGCACAAAATGTGCTAATAATAAAATGAATGTTATGGTATATAACGGGGGGGGGGGGGGGGGGGGGGGGGGGGGGGGGCATAACTCACTATTGCCCCAATCTGTTTAATGTACTACCATTTTGGACCACAGTGATAGCTAATTACATTTACACAAGCTAGTAGCTAGCTGGTTTTAATTTCCTCATGCCAAACATTTAAGTTTTAGCTTTTTTCTTTTGAAAGTTTATGGTATGCCAGAGACTGAGGTATCACATTAACTGATGATGGCCAACATAAAAGAAAAACAGCACGATTCCAAGCAAATATTACTGCATGCAAACAAGAAAATAATTTTACTATTCCCATCCAATCAATTCATCCTTGCATAGCTACCTATGCTTTACTATAGACTGTATACACATATGCAAGAGACAGACCCTGAGATAAATTTAGGGAAGGAAAAGAGTCGGCGACGCCAGACTAGCTGGAAATTTCACTATGAGAAACTTCATTGCTAACTATTTATATACCTATAACTACGAACTACGGGCATTCTTTTTGGTAGCAAATTCAGAGTTCAACAACAAGAAATAACGAGAAGAGAGGCCATTAAACTTGATCATAGAATTTGCCGTCTTTACCGGGGACCAAGCAGAATGACGTAATCGCTAATGCATATTTAATAAGGCTAGTATGACAGTCTATGTCCAGTTACAATGGTGATTGGACTGTACTAAGCAACCGTAGAGATTACTGCAATCAGGAGTCGGGAGAGCAGGGATTTGAATAGGCAAGGTGTCGTTCGAGGATGCCGGTGACAGTTTTATACTTTTACTAGTGGTGTGCTTGAGCACAAATGGCGATCGAGCCTAAAATTACACTATTAAACGATTAGTTTTAACTTTTAACACTCAAGCTACTAAAAAAAGTCTGAGTTTTTAAATTACATATAATATGGTAAAGGTATTCAATGCCATAGTAACCACTCCCCACAACTGTTTGAATTGAATTAAAAAAATAAGCAACAAATAACTAGTCACGTTATTTAATTTTGTTGTAACGCACAATACTTTCACACAACTAGACATACCTACAACAGACTTACCTTCGTGGTTAGTCTAGTGGACAATGAATATTCAAAATACTGTTGCGTAGGGCTTATAACAATGACAATAACGTATTAACTTACCACAGCCACTAACTCGAATAGAAATGGAAATCCCTTAAGTTTCAACTGCACTCGCAAAACAATTCAAAGCGGTAAACAATTCAATTTCTAGGATGATACGGTAATGATTGATAAACCAGAGGATTCTATTTAGCGATGTTTGGGACGTGGTCGATCACTGAGCTAACACCAAAATACAAGAAGGTCAAAGTACAAAATGTCATACGTACATCCAAACATATATATAAATTAGTGATGTGCTTGAACACAAATGGCAAGCGAGCCTGCCTAGTTAGGTTACATGAAACTATTTATCACTGGTGTCACCTGGTTCTGCCTCCTTGTTTTGGAGAATGCTCTGTAAGATTCTGTCAAACTTAAAATTATTCCTTGACAAGGTATAATTAATGGGTATGATTGATTAGTATTTATCATGCTTTCATCAATTTTACATCATTTGTTTACTAATACGTCAATTTTTTTTATTAAGTACATTTAAACAAATTAAACCCCACCCAATATTGTAGGTGTGGCAAATGTGATCGCTTGATTGGCCACTTTAAAATTGCTTTCTACACCCATGTATTGTATACATAATATATTTCAGCTTAGTTCATGCAAAAAAGTAAATAGTAGTTGACCATTAATATATACAGAATTACTCTCTTATCTTACCTCAAATAGTGATAACTTCTGTAGTATCCAATTTAAGCCATTCTGACTACCTCAATTACCAGTAACTGGTGAACAAGCTCCCAGCTCTACCAAAAAAAAAACAACATAGCCAGACAGGGGAGGCTCCACTGGGGGGGGGGGGGGGGGGGGGGGGGGGGGGGAGGGGGGGGCAATTGCCCCCCCCCCCCATAATTTTGTAACCACCGAACCACAATAAAGTGTTTGTCACAACTCACAAGGTACAACCAGCTGCACATGAGCATAGCAGTTAGCTGCAGCTATGAAAAGACAGAGAAGTCTTGGTGAGTTTTGTTTGGCAAAAAGGAAGAACTTGGAGACTGAAGAGGAAAGACATGAACAGCGTGAACAAGATGAAGCTGATTCACTGTCAGATGGAGAGCAGATGCTTGATCCACCAGCAGTAGTAGGAGCAGAAGTAGAAGCAATCATGGGTGACAGCCATGAGAGAGAGAAGGGTTTTTGATTAATAAACTATTCTCCCAAAAGAAAGCATCTCTTTTTTACTAAACTGTTGCAAGACAATACTTCCAGGAGTGGTATTAAGCCCTTGTGTCCTACACGTTGGACGGTACGAACTGAAGCTATTGGTGCAGTATTAAGTCATTATGTCACTGTTATCGAAACAATGGAAGAAGTTCATTGTACCACTCGTGATGATTATGGGTTGAAAGCAGCTGGAGTTCTTGCTGCTTTGGAAAAGTTTGAGATCTTTTTCGGCCTAAAATTAGGTTATCTCCTCTTTAGTACTGCCAAAGAAACATCAAAGGTCCTTCAAGCTAAGGATCTCACCTTCCAAGAAGCAATAGCAGCAGTACGTACAACTAGAGCCTTTTATCAGCGTCAAAGGCAAGAGAGTGAATTCAACTGCTTCTATCATGCTACTGTTGATGAGGCGCAAGGTTTGAATGTAAGATATCCTAAGCTACCTAGGTACAGGAGAGCTCCATGTAGGTATGAAACCAGTCAGTCACACCAATTTAGCTCAGCTGAAGCTTTCTTTCGGAAAATATACTATGAAGCATGTGATATTCTCATTCAAGAGATAGAAGACAGATTTGAACAAGTGCACTTTGTAAAGCCCATGATTGCAATGGAGTCGCTTCTTTTAAAATCTGCAAATGGTGAATGTTTTGACGAAGAGTTTAAAGTTGTTGAACTGTCAGTCTTTAAGAGTGACTTAGATTTTGATCGCCTAAAGAAGCATCTTGGAATTCTAGTTGATGTAATTCACCAAGCATTACCAACTGTGAAGAAGGTAACCAGCATTCGAACTATTTGTGAGGCTATGAGTACACTTGCTTACCGATCCATGCTCTCTGAGGTGCATAAATTATTGCGCCTCTACCTTACAGTTCCTATCACATCCTCAACATCTGAAAGAAGTTTTTCAACATTGAGACGTGTTTTATCGTACTTGAGGTCAACAATGTCCGAAGAACGATTAAACAATTGTATGTTACTCCACATACATAAAGACATAACAGACAAGCTAAATTTACAGGAAGTGGCACGTGACTTTGTATCACTACATGAAGAAAGGAAAAGACACTTTGGAACATTTTAATCAGTCTTTTTGTATGATGTATTATAGCTTAAAAAATCAGATTTCATAGGAGTGTGCCAATCTCTAATATTTTGTCCCCCCAACCACAAGTGTGTGGAGTCTCCTCTGCCAGAGTTATTTTTGTAATTTTAGCTAACAAATATGAAACTACGTACTTACCTCAGCTTCTCCCAAGTAATGGTGGCTTCCTTGGTTTTAATATTTAGCCACTCTGGCTACCAGTGCTGACACTTGACAACAAACGGGCGGCATTTAGCAGCCCCCCAAAATGACGAGTTTTCAAATTACGTTTGGTAAAGGGATTCACTGCCATAGTAACCTTTCGCAGTAACTTTTTGGGACTTGAAAAACACGAGGAATTATTGGCGAGCGAGACACTTACAGGGGTAACACAATTGAAAATCGGGGATGTTTGTTTGGATGTACGTTGTCATTTTGTACTTTGACCTTCTCATATTTTTGTGTTAGCTCGTTGTTCGACCTCAGCAAACAAATACAAAATTACTCTCTTACCTGATTAACTTCTGTAGTATCAAACTTAAACAATTCAGACTACCTCAATTGCCAGTAACTCTTGAAAATGCTCTCAGCCACAAAAAAGAAAAAAAAAGCCAGTGTTTTTTATGTAATTGAGCCAACAAATATGGAGTTGTGACTTCCTGTCCCAAACTTCACTAAACGGAATCCTCAGGTTTAGCGATCATTACCCGTAATCTGTCACAGTTATAAGCCCTACTAAACTGTATTTGCTTGAAAATTCTTTGTCCACTAGAGTAACCACGAAGCTAAGCCTTGTGTAGTATGTTCAGTTGGGTTGTGTATAGTACCAAACGTAAATAATGCTACTTGACTTTGTTGCTTTTTTTTTTTTTTTCAATTCTAACTGTTGCAGGGAGTAGATACTATGGCATTGAATCCCCTTTACCTTATACACGTAATTTAAACTTGACTTTTTCTTGATTGTTGAAGTTAAAATTATAACAATAGTGTAGTTTTAGGCTCGCTCGCCATTTGTACTCAAGCACATCACTAGTCTCACAATTTGGAGCTTAAGTTCCAAGTAAGACTTAGTGGGGTCAAGCCTAAAAAGCCGTGTTTTTAGGGGGGAAAAGGGTACACGCGCGCGCGTTTAAAGGGCACACTTTACGTACCATCTTCGCTCGCCAACAAACCAACATCCCCGATTTTCAATTGTATTACCCTTGAGAGTGTCTCGCTCGCTTCGCTCGCCAATAACTTTATAGAAGCCTTATGCAGTGGGTAGGAAAATTATGGGGGGTATAAAATTCATGAAGCCCCCCCCCCCCCTCCATGATTTTGGGACGTAATCTACTAGGTGATTTCTCACATGAACATAATAAGTTGATGTAGCACATGCTAGTTTATTGTTTGCTAAAGACTTCTCCTTGTTCAGGTAGCCAGACCTGAACATAAGCTCCTGAGACTAACTCCTGGTAGCGAGTGTCTCACTTTTATCTAGTGCCAATGACGTAAAACGATAGCTAATGCCATATAAATTATATCATCTCTTACACTTCTTTGTAAATGATGGATATTTAGTTATATGTGAAATGTAACATATTCTGCGGCGCCTTGACACCGCAGCACCTCGGTAACGAGACATAATGTATGCTGGTCTGTGCACACTGGTTTCTAGGATTAGTTTCACAATTTGAATAGACTTTCCATCTTCTTGAGGAGTTGAAAAAGAAGTATCAAACATGGTGGTCATGTTCCCATCCTTGGGCAATGAAGCAGTGCTGAAGCCACTTACTTTGCAATAGTACCGAACAGAAGGCAACATGACTGACGCAATCCTTCCTCTTAGAAAACGTTGAGCATAGTAATGTACATTTTTCTGTGTTCTTAGCGGCACAAAGTATTCATCGAAGTCAATGATCATCATATATTTGTAAATATTCTGGTACCTCAAGATACAGTCTTGGTATTTGAATGACTGTGAATATAAAAACACCTGTGATTTATTTAAATAAGGCTTCCACTCCTCCATCTTGACATAGTTGCTCTTTATTAACTCTCGCAATACAGTCGACTTGTTTACATTTTGAACAAAGGATACATCGACATTCATATGAATGAATTTAACTCCAATCTTCTGCTGATACAATAGCCACTGGTCCAGATAGTCAGGACTTCCATAGCCTGTAACACACACCATCACTTCATCTCTCTCTGGGCCTTTGCCTGGCATAACTACTCCCTTACGTCTAACTGGGACTTGGACTAAGGACCCTAACGAATTGAACAGTACACTCACATTGCTGGCACTGGTAACCTTCATATCATAGCACCATAAGAAAACATCAGTATGAGACACAGGGTGTGTATCCTTTATCCACCAGGTCACTGCAATAGGCCTCACCAGATTTTTGTGTTTAATTGTCCCATCAACCACACAACCTGTGATGTTTCCTACTAGCTTTTCCAATAAGGATACCAGAATGATTATGGCAGTTTTGTGAGACTGGATCCGCCTTCCATCAAAATAAGCTGCAAGAGGTACCACATCAGACCCCAAATTCACTTGACTGTGTTTCTGGGAGGCTTTAATAGAGGAGCTCCCAGATACATTAACAACAGAGCTGGGGGTAGAGCCCCCTGAGGTATTAGCAGCCAAGATCTCCGACACATTAATATCTATGCTCCCATTAAATGAGCGCTCTGATGTTGAGGAGAAAAGCCCAGTAGAGGCATTAACAGCAAAACCAGTGGTAGGTTGGGGGCGTGCCAGCCAAACTGCTCTTTTTCTATTAGTTGATCTCGAAGTATACAGTAGCACCAAAATTAACACTACAAGACACAATACATACAACGAATACTTGCATTTAGTCATGCTTCGGACAACTCGAGGGACAACTATTTCGTTTCGCTTCCGCGACTACCACATACCACACACCTAGTCTCGCGTAGCCAGACCCTTTACCAACCGTAACCGCTACGCGGGGAAGGAAAGGGTCTGGGAACATACAATACAACGACTTGTTCAGCAGCACCCCAAAAAGGTGCTCCAATTATCACATTCCAATGCTTGCGGTAGCCAATGACGTCACGGCCACGGCCGGGTAGCAGCTCTCCTATTCATGCTGGTACGTTTATTGCTTCCCAGGAGTGCTTATAAATAGTCTACGAAAACAACTTCACCAGTTTGACGAAGTTACGCAACGTTCTCACCCTCCCAGATGTGATGTTGACGTCACACAGTATACCGCAAGCTTGCCGGAATGTGATAATTAAGCACCCTTTTTGGGGTGCTGCTGAACAAGTCGTTGTATTGTATGTTCCCAGACCCTTTCCTTCCCCGCGTAGCGGTTACGGTTGGTAAAGGGTCTGGCTACGCGAGACTACCACACACCAACCCCCTGCCCTCCGTCTGGCCAAAATGTTCACCCACCGTTTGCTCGTACCGAAAAGAGGCGGAACGGGACGTCAACTTCGATCAATTAAAAAAAATTGCCCACCCCCCCAAAACGTAGTCTGGTGTCGCCAACCCTTTTCCTTCCCCACATATTAGTGTGGGCGGGGAGGAAGGAAAGAGTAGTGCCGGTGTTGTTATAGTGAAGTGTTCACCGTCTCACCATAGCTTTTGCTTGCCCTTCTCAAAATATACTTTTCACTTTTAGTAAGACCTGCAGGATATTCTTGGCTTTTAATATAGCCCAATAGGACTAAATACAACTCCTCATCCATGTCGCTACACCAGGAGGTGAAGTAAAGAACAAGAAGAAGAATGAACACGCGGGGAACACATATAACTGCACGTTTCGCGGTGAGCTCTGATCAGCTTTACTAAATAGACCTGAATAAGGATGGATCTACCTTTAAAAGAGTTGTACTTCGTGGAAGAAAAGAAGTAGATCAAGTTTTTTTTATGGAATGCCATTTGAGTGCTGGAGGGCATAGATGATGAGAGATGCTACTATTGGCAACATACAGGCTAGATATTATTGGCCACATTATTACAAGGATGTTGAAGAGAAGGTTAGTTGATGACAAAGTAGGTAGTGATCAGTGTTGATGTTAAGTAAATACCTTATTTGCTCTACATGAAAATAGCAGGCAACTGGTACATAACAATTTGCTTACAATTTCACAATAATAACTCTTGTTAGACATATTTTTAATAGTAGTGGTATTATGGATGCAATAATTATAATGAGTAACAATAATTCTATCATACTTGTAATTCCCTTCACCATGGTTAGCTACCAGTTATTTTTTCATATTCCTACAACTGAGTGCACTGGAAAAATACCAACGTCTATCAAGCACTCTTTTCTCCTTTTCATTACCCATGTGCGCTGTCTCAATACCCCAATTTCCACCAGTTTTCTAATCATTGCATCATTTATCATGAATGTACGCTACAGCCATTGGTTGTGGTGTTGTGCTTTTACATCACATCTTGCTATTTTTATTAAAATGTAAATATGGTTATCATTTCTCTCTTTCTTTTTTCTTTTCAATTTTCAACAATTTTCTGATTTATGGACTACCGGAAAACATATCACTGGCTTTAGTCAGTGGTTGTATGTTTCCCATTCAATGCAGAACCTTCCATGTGAAATTCTAAGTGTGCACTGTAAATATTTTGGCGTGAAAACCCACCAAATTAACACTAAAATCATAGTTTGAATGCACGCTTCTACTATTTTGTGTGTGTACTTTACACTCATCAATTGGTGTGTAAGCACACAGTCAACACCTATCTAGCCATCATAACTTTAAAGAAAGCAGTCTCTCCGTTTCAATACACCACTAACAACTTACTAAGTTGACAGTTTTACCATTTTAGAGATTTGGATAAATTGTAATGGCTATAACTAAGGGGTGTGGTTGGAACTATTGTATTATTGTGAGGGGTGTAGCCTCAAAGAATGTAATTTTTTTTGCATCATATTTCCACTTCCTGCCATGTGGTGTGAAATTCACACCTCAATTTGTTTTTAACTGTTAAGTCTCAGTTAGCTGCCACCAGTTCTCTTCCCTCTCAGTTATGGTACTCCCCACGCTATTATATCCCCTGCTCCAGTTATATTGGATAATTATGATAGCATTAGGAGGAAGTACAAAAATTATAAGAGGAAGAAGAGTGCAGAGAACTCAGATGAGTAACTAATAGCTAGTATGGAATTGATATAACAGCATTCATTTAGGCATTAATTCTTTGGATTAATTTCACTTATGTATCACTCTTAACTTCACTTCATGCAAATTTGGCCAACTCTTCCAATTAGGTAAAATTGCATGCTTAGGCATGCTGCTACATGTACAAATCTGAACATACTCTGCAATGCTCTTAATGATTAGTTTCATTAGAGTGAGGAAAAATATCACTAATCATAGCATTGGGAGAATTGTTACATTTGTAATAACTGCTACAATATTTATTATTTCATTACAGACTTTTCGAAGAAAATTTGTACGAGGTGTAGTAAAGTCCAATGAAGTAAGTATAATGACATAATCAATGTAATTAGCTATAATATTCAAACAGGAAATATGGAGAAATATAGTGAAAGGTACTGCTCACAGCACATTTGCTATGAACCCATCAAAAGCAGACAAGAAGAAAATTGCAGCACTATGGCTTTTGGAGTTGAATGACTTGGTAATCAATACTCTAACATGAAATGTTATACTTATTTTTTTGATTGTATATACCACAGGCATTTGAAGTGGATTTATATAAGAGCTCTTCAATATGATGTTCAAGGGAAAAAAACTATCACAGGTCTACACATTGCTCAATATATACTTTGGCCTGAGGTAAGATGTCAAATATACAAGTAAGCAGCATCTGAACAGATATTTGTGAATGATATCATGATGTTATACTTATTATACAGGCAATGGTTCTTATTATCAGCAAGAGATTTCAAATCAGTGTTGAAACTACCAGGGAAATATGTAATAATGAAGCAACTAAAACTTATTGAATTATTCATCACTAATTCATAAAATATTCTTTTTATAATAATATAATAACATTATATCATTATTTCAATTGTATTCTTTTATGCTAGCTGTATGAGTTCTATATCTACTGACGTAGTTGGTCTCATTCAGAACAAGCTGGTTATTGAAATTAACATTTTTAATTAAATCTGAATAGATTTCTTAGCTAATTGACTTGATGAAGTATGGTCGCATGAATTAGCAGAGCTTACGAGAGGAACACTTATCACTGGGAAACTAATAATATCACTGATGATGCTGAATCGTCCCACTATCGGGGATATGCGTTCGGGGAAACGTGGATCCCTAGAGTTTTGTGTTTGGGGGAACATGCCGCTACTGGGAAACACATATCACTGTATGTAACACCGGCACCAAAATAGTGGCGCTCCAATCAGATTGCAGAATCGTTAATTAAGCGCATTCCTCAACCACATACACAATGCGCCCCAGTTTACTCTGCGTTGTTAGCTGTGGAAGATCAAGTGAATGAAGAAGCGTGTTTAGAAGTTACAGTTTCATGCATAAAGCCAGAGCAGATGAAAAGAATTTTAAAAGAGATGTTTTGTAGCTCTCCCTACAGGGTACGGAAAGAGTGCTTGTTTCCAGAGTTTGTCACTTGTATATGACCAACTCCTACACGAGTGTGAACCAGCCATTATTGTTGTCGTTGTTCTGCATTACTGAACACCACAGTCGCAACGAGACATTCCAACAAAATGTTTACTTGCAACGAAATATTTGACTCACGATTAATTTTAGCCTAAGATAAATACATAAGTTCTAAGATAAGTAGATCCTTTTCATTTAGGGGAAAAGGATCTATTAAGCAAGATAATATTCATAGCCCATTAGAGATTCCCAACCCCACCCCCCTTATAGACTCTGCCACCACATAGATCATTTTGATATGCGGTCAATTTTCAAGCATGTTCACTCAAAATATCCATTCCATCTTATGATTGTATATATATATATATACTATGTGTGTGTGTGTGTGTGACATGGAATGACACATATACTACACTACTCTTTTATCCTGAATAGCTATTCACTTCATTAGTAGAACTTATTAGAAAACGTATATTCTGCATTGAAACTTCTGGACAACATCATATAGTGCACAGGGTTGTTACAGGTCCTCAATAGCATGTGCATGCATAAGCATGTGCAACAGTTAATTGGAAAGTTTGGTGTTTCTGTAATTTGCTGGTAAAATTTATTTCTGATACAGTTCCTCAAAAACAACTTGAAAGTGATTGCAGCTATTCTCAGTCATATTGCAAGCTATAAAAAGTGCATGTTTTAAAATATATGAGGGTAGTAAACATCCTCCGAACCAAATAGAAAAATCAATAATAAACTAGAGTCATAATTGAGGTTTTAATGATTTGAACTTCTAATTTTATCTGTTAAATTCTTCAATTTGACATAACTGTGATTCTAAATTCCATGAATTCGTTATCTCTTCTCACTAAAACCGTTCCTGCATTTAGCTTCTTTTTTTCTTTTATCATTTACTTCGGAGGATAATATGTATAGTATCACTCCTCTGTACTTGCTTTACTTAGCTACAGCCTGGACTGGTCTGACAACCTGGACTGGTCTGACAGCCTGGACTGGTCTGATAGCCTGGACTGGTCTGACAGCCTGGACTGGTCTGACACTCTGGACTGGTCTGACAGCCTGGACTGATCTGACATTCTGGACTGGTCTGACATTCTGGACTGGTCTGACAGCCTGGACTGGTCTGACAGCCTGGACTGGTCTGACAGCCTGGACTGGTCTGACAGCCTGGACTGGTCTGACAGCCTGGACTGGTCTGACAGCCTGGACTGGTCTGACAGCCTGGACTGGTCTGACATTCTGGACTGATCTGACAGCCTGGACTGGTCTGACAGCCTGGACTGGTCTGATAGCCTGGACTGGTCTGACATTCTGGACTGGTCTGACAGCCTGGACTGGTCTGACATTCTGGACTGGTCTGACATTCTGGACTGGTCTGACATTCTGGACTGGTCTGACATTCTGGACTGGTCTGACATTCTGGACTGATCTGGACTGGTCTGACAGCCTGGACTGGTCTGACAACCTGGACTGGTCTGTCATTCTGGGGTCTGACAGCCTGGACTGGTCTGACATTCTGGACTGGTCTGGCAGACTGGACTGATCTGACAGCCTGGACTGGTCTGACAATATGGACTATTCTGGGGTCTGACAGCCTGGACTGGTCTGACATTCTGGACTGGTCTGGCAGACTGGACTGATCTGACAGCCTGGACTGGTCTGACAATATGGACTAGCCAGATGACAGGGAAACTAGACAACATAGACAGTCTGAAGTCATGTACTGGACTGTAGACATAGACGTCGATGACGTGGACTGGTCTGACAGGTCTGACATGTCTGACAGTGTAGGATAATGATTGTTCTAATGAAATCGCATTGCAAGAATGGTTCCTGGGACTCTTTAGGGATTTTCTTTCACTTCTCAGACATGAGCTTTGTGAATGCTTAATCTTATACTGCCTCCTGTTCTATCTGAATATGAATTATATTTTTGGGTGAAAAGCAAACTAATACCAGAGATAGCTATGTGCTCAAATTGTATGCTATATTCTGCAGCATAATTACATAAATCAATTTTAAGATGGCTAAATCTAGCCATATATTATAGTTTTAAGCAGTGGAACCAGAACTTATTGGCCTGTTTATGCTAGGGGGGGGAAATTCAGTGTTTTTGGGTTAGCTATGAATTTGGGGAAAGAAAATTTATTTAAATTTAGTGTTCATGTTACTTCTGATTCAAAGAGATGGGAAATTTTTATTTAGTACTTTTAATTAAAAAAACAGAAATGGGATAATTTTCTCGTTCAATAGTATAGAAAATCTGTGCGAGGGGTCTACGTGGCCACGCCCTCATATCCTCCCTAAAAAGGGGTGTGGCTTGGCAGTATTATAAAAAGCACTTCAAGAAAGACTTCGCACTAGAAATTTTTTTTATAAGTTCCAGGAGGTGACGCCGGCTTTCTCTAAACTTCGTGCAGGTATGAATGTTACTTTTACCCCATTTCTTTCTTGCTGCTGTTTGTTGTCGTTTCTTTGAGATGTTGGGCGTGGTGCTGTTCGTGCACCGTCGTGCAGTCACTTGCCCCGCCCGTAGATAGCTAGCTAGTTGTGTTTAATTAACCATCCGTGTGTGCGTAGCTTCAGCTAAAACACATTATTTTGATAGGGAATGGTAGAAATACTATTTTGAGGACCTGTGAGAGGGCTATAAATTGAAGTCCACTTGCAGTAATCTAGTTACAATTAGAAATTAGTATGAGAGCGCTGTGAAGTGATAGTCTCATGGGGCAGACCAGGTTCCCTTTTATTATCAGCTCCTGAGGGGAGGGAAAGAGGGTCTGGTAGAAGCTTGTACATTGTTTCGTGTCATTCCCCTGGAGCAACAGAGAATTAACATGCTATTATTGTAAATTGTAAAAAAAGGCGTCCCAGGGACTGAAATACAGCTGGCAGCTTATTTTCTGGTGATCATAATTGATGAGAGAATGATATAGGTGGACTGTGAAATAGGAAATAGAGTGAATGCACAAGAGGAAATGGAGAGGGTGGGTGGAAAGTGCAGATAGTAGTTAGGTAGTTTTGATGGAATTTGATCATGTCTATCCACGCCCTTAGCAACAATGTAATCTGGGGATTCTTCTTAGCTATAACAATGCGATCTGGGGATTCGAAATATTATCCCAGTGCAAACTGAACTTCAACTGCTGGACATTCCCATACAATGTCATTAAGTTAGACTCACTATACAGTGTATGTAGTATGTGTGTGTAGTATGTAATTAATCATGTGTGTGTGTGTAGTGTAGTGTGTGTGTGAGTATAGTGTGTGTAAGTGTACATGTATATGGTAGAAGGAGTAGTGGCATGCTGGTTTTCCCTGCTGACTAACTCTGGCACTGCTGTGAGGTCATGGCATTACTTTACTACTTTCTATATTCATGGACTCCTTACTAGGGAAGACTAAATTCATTAAGTAAAGGGAGAGAGGTCAACTTCCAGTTCACTAGGTTCATTGCCAAGGAAGAGCCAACAGGATATTCTATAAGTTCACAGGTTATCAGTCATGTGAACTTGTATCAGCACTATGTGGTTATCTTGAAAGCTGAACTTTAGATCTTGGCCTTTGTATGGTTTCTTTTCTTTTTTTCAACCTTGTTCAGTTCAAAATGAACAAAATTTGCCAGTTGGCACCCCCTTATTGTATCATACAGTCAAAAATGGAAGATATTGCTCTTGAAAAGGCCTTTTATCGTGTCATGACAACTTAAATAAAAAGTGACTCTAAATGCTTGAGAGTTGGCTTCATACCAGAACTACAACACTTACAGTAAGTATCATTTCAGTTAAAGTGTTGTACAAATACAAAATGTTACATATTTGAAAACGGGAAATGTGAATCTGGTGTAGACTGAAGTGAAACTGGTCAAGTTTTGATAGTTAGCTGCTATTACATGCTTCCAGATTATACGCATTCCACCATTTTTGCTTCCAGACTTCAATGTTCTGATACCTCATGAAGTAAGTGTTGGTTGGCAACCATTTTTAATAACAGAAAAAGAAGCTTTTAGAGAATTATGACAAAAATTGAATCTGATTGAGACTGATTTCACCAGTTTTGCTTGCAGACTTTGATAATTCATCAACGCTCTGATACATTAATATGATGTTACATGTTTTTGTTTACAGAATGATGTACTCTTCAATTATTTGCATCTTCATCCTACTGCCGTGTCTCTTGTCAGCTACACCATTTAGAAATGATGAAGAGGAAGGCATTCTTTCCAGGTAATAACAAATTATTCTTGTTGGTATTCCAAGCCATCTTTGCTCTTCTTTAAACCATTTAGATATTTTTGATCACCTGTTTTTCAAATTCTTGAAGTCTTTGTTATTGTTTTTTTTTATGGTTGGCGATAACCATCTCACGAAACCAGATTATTTTCTAAGTTGCTGGTGGGTGCTGTTTGGGTAAAGAATAGACTTTAAGAATACAATACAGAATTGCATGTGTAGATTCAAGCTTTTTTGGGAGGGGGAATGAAATTTGGTGCAATTATATCTACTTGTATTTGTTCGTTACCTTTCGTTAAAATATGGGTATGAAAGTCATTAACAATTAACATTAAAATTAAAAATAAAAAAGGTGCATCAAACATCAAAGAGATCAGAATAATTATTGTAGAATATCTTATTCCTCAATGTCAACCTTATAAATCTCTCTGCATCAGCAACTTCATTTGTACAATGTCACGTGACACTGATCATGCTAGCAAAAGCAACAACTACGACCATAATGAAATACACGGTGGTTATTACATGCTAACAGCCTAAGGCAAGTGGAGAGAACCTCAGTCTATACTAAGCTGTGGTAACCACAGGGTAGCTAGGGGAAAATTGACCATTAACTTGCAGGGCCACGAATAATAAGTAATTCATTTGCAAGATGGTTTAAATTAGAAACTGTCTGGAACAGTTGGAAGCTATGATTTTTTCCCCATAATGTCTCCATCAATGGAAGATGTTCTATTGTCTTCCTCCACATAACAGCCTTGTTTAATTTCTTTACTCTTCTCTTTACTTGTTTAATTTCTTACTAGTTTAACCCTTTCATGGTATATTCATGGGGACCTGTTGGGTAACATGAATAGTATGATATTTTTATTTCTGTTCTGTAAAAACATTTAGCAAAAGATGAAATTTTTAATCAAGTTTTACTATAGTGAATCCCTTTTCCTTATAGACTTTCCTATAAAGGGTCATTATTGCCATTTTGGTTGTTAAAAATATAAATAACAAAGTAGATATTAATAGCAATTTTTTCTTGTTCTAACAGCAAACTTAACCAGATGTTTCGACTTCACTTTCTCTCTTCAATAAGCGATCCAAGAAGGTAGCTTATTATCTTCCTCTGATTGCTTACTTCCACTGCGTACAGCAAACCTACACATACAGATAGACACCTTCACTTTAAGTCTCATCATCCTAATCATGTAAAGAGAGGAATAGTGAGATGCTTGTATCAGAGAGCTAGGAGGGTAACTAATATGAGTGAAAACTTGAAGGAAGAAGAGAAACACCTACACAAAGTACTTCAAAGTAATGGTTATGACAACGCAACCATTAGGGCAGGCTCTAAAGAGTTACCTTCTAAAGATCACACAGATACTGAGCAAGAGAAAGGTTTGATTCTCACTATTCCATACATAGCAGGATTGAGTGAGAGTATTCAGAGAGTATGTAGAGACTTTGACATCAAACAGCATTTAAGTCGGGTAAGACACTAAGATCACATCTTACTAAAGTCAAAGATACTATACCCATTACCACCGAGTCATCCATAGTGTATAGTATACCCTGCAGCTGTGGTAAAGTATATATAGGTGAAACAACTAGAAGGCTTGACCAGAGAGTAAAAGAACATCAGGATGCTTGTAAGAAAGGTAATGAGAAGGTTTCAGCCATTGCTGAACATGCTTGGCAGCAGCATCACCCCATTAACAGATGACACCTGACAACAACAAGTTTAATAGAGACATGGTTTAGAGCTTCCAGGATGCTGGCTGTCCATGCTGCGTGCAAATCACCTCCAGGATATAATGAAGCACCAGGAGGTGCAAACCCTCAGCGTATATCCACCAGATAACCTCAATCAATTAAAACCCTCTCCGTTGCAGAGATCAGCTGTAGAAGCGAACGCGTCTGTTAAAAATCATTTCAAACCTTTAGCATTTACACACAGACAGTTGCTACTTACGACGATACAAAGAAGGAAGCAAACAACAGAGCGAAGGGAACGCCTCTAGGTTAAAACAGATCAGCTCTGCAGTTGCAACAGCAGTACAAGCCGGCCAGCCACTCTCTAGCTGCAATTTTTAGCTCGCGTGATTATAACGTGCGGTAAATGGGAGTAAGCTCACGTGATTATAACGTGCGGTAAATGGGAGTTACCGGTAGCGCAATAGCACAATGATCATACATACGGCTAAAATAAACTAGCTTTTTCTTGAAAACTAAGTCAAAACAAAAAATTCTAGCACATTAAAGGGACTTACTTTGCAAATTTCTCTATCTCTACATCATTTCAGAGCCTGGAAGGCCGTCACACACACACACACACACACACAATGACACACAGACAAAGTGACTACTGTAACCCTCTCACGCATGCGCGCTGATGGTTAATAAACAGTAAGCATACCCTCCAGAAATCTTGCTGTTTACATTGTGTTATTATATCACCACGGAGAGTTTGGCCTCAGTTGACCCCTGAAGAGGACTTCGGCAAGAAGTCAAAACGTCGGGTTAAGTTTTAGTTAACAATACTGGCTGTTAGTATGAGAAAATTTTGCGATATTATTATAATTATTTCAGCCGAGAATGACTGAATCAAAGTAGATATTGTATTACTATCTGACATCTCGGCTTCATCGATGCTAGTTGCGTGTTGCTTCACAACATTCCTACATCCTGCAATGGCTTCCCATTCATACACAATAAGCACATTACATACATCCACTGATACAATAGAGGACTTCCATGATGAAATCACGTATATCTGGGCCACACCCACTTATGGTACCACTGACCTACCTGTACCATAGAAAATGTATTGCTTTATCCTTACCTGCTGACTCTATGTCTTGCTGTGGGCTCCTAGCTGCAGCAGAACTACCGAATTACAGAAATGGATGATTATGACATTTTCAACATGCTCATACAAAAATTATGGCCAGTTCCTGGCTGTATTGTGGAAAAATAAGAGGCGACATTTGCTCCCCCCCCCCCCCCTTGCTAGATAGTTCTTCTCAGAATTCATTGACAGATGGTGTGTTCTGCTATCAGTGGAGTTAGTGGTTGTTCCTGGAAGTGACCTGGATCAGGGATGGCTAGCATTTAAAGTTGCTGGTTTTTCTGAACTACTCTGCTCTAACAGCAATTTGTACTGTTAGAAAAGACAGTAAAAGTTTGAGGGGTGGTTATACTTGCTGTGTTCCAGGATCTTATAATAAAAAATTATAAAAGAAGTTGTCTTTCTACATGTTTCCCAACGACAAAGTATTGAATGATAAATTGGACAGTTTTTTTTAAAGAAAGGAACTCATTCCTTCTGCTGCTATTCCATTGTTATTCCTTGGCTTCCTTATCTAAAAACTAGAAGAGACCTGAGCCCAGACATGGTAATCCTCCAAGAAAACTGAACCTGGCTTACGAACTGAAGGAATTTCTGCCAAAAACATGTGGAGGAACTCGACAACTTAAGCTTTATACTGAATTTTCTAATTACAGCACTTTTAGTATTCCATAAGTGTTATGAACTCTTACTTTCTGCGGCAGGCCAGCTTAACTTTTGGGATTCTGAAACTCAAGAAATGTAGAAATGAGTCATTCAACTCGCCAAGGGACGAGTTATTTACAGTTTTGTATCGACTAAGGTGTGACTTTTTAGAAAAGGATATAAAGCCTAGTATCTTCACTCTCTGCAAACCTCTTTAAACAAAACTTCAACTTTTCTTCAATGTCTAGGAGTAATGCCATTTCATTTTTTTAGTTTTTCTATCTCTAAATTGAGAGCAATGTTCTCATTTGTATTTTTACTGATTTCAGTTCCTTTTTTTTTTTTTTTTTTTTTTCCCCCGTTTTTGTGGAGGATTACCATCTCTGGGCTAAGGTCTCTTCTAGTTTCTTTGGATGAGGAATCAAAGGAATAATAAATGGAATAGCAGCAGGCATACCACACTTTAATCCACCATTAAAAAGCTTTGCGCAGTGGTTATGAGAAGGATTAAAATTCCTTTCTTTTAAAAGACAGAAAATGTTACCTCAGTCTATTAATTACACTCCAGTGAACGCAACTTTTTTAAATAGAAAGATGACTTCTTAATTATGTTGTGGTATTATTGTAATATAGCCACCCCTTGAAATTTTACTGTCTTTTATTACAAGCTGCTGTTAGAGCAGAGTATTTCCCAGAAAAACCAGCAAGTTCACTATCTCCAAGGTGACAACAACTCTTGTCATTAGTTCTGAGGAGAACCAGCAACAACAACACATGTCAATGAATTCTGTCTAAAATGCAAACTTTGCCTCCCATTTTTCCACAACACAGCCAGGAACTGGCCATAATTTTTGTATGAGCATGCCTGGAAATTTCATATATCCATTCAGGGTTTGATACAGGATTTTTTGCTAGGGGGGGGAAAGTCAAATAGCGACCTTATAGTTGTATTTTTTTTTGTCCTTGCAATCTAGTGAAATTTAACTTATTTTATTATATTTATGCATTGATCAATTGATTACCTCTAATAAACAGCTTTGTTCATTTTGAAAGCTGAATAGCTCTGACATTAATTAAGCCAGACTCCTAATAGGCTATCCTTCTAGTTTGAATGGAGTAGGTGTATCATTTTATGGATCACCAGTTCCAGTTTGAAAGTTGCTTTTAGCACTGGTCATTGTGAAGCAGCTGCCTGGTTGGTAAGGGTACATTTGTTGCTTTGGCAGACTGTAGAAGTTGCTGAGTAGTAGCTAATGGATATCAGAAAGTATTTTAGGAAAATGAGACGTTGTGGCTCCAAAGGAAGTGAATCCGAACCAAAAAAAGCAAATGTGATAGCTATGAATTGGTGGAACACAAGGAACAGATTCGAGCAGTGCAGCAGCAGAGAGAGTGAGGAGGTGAGGAAGAGAGAAGAGGTGAGGAAAGAAGTGCAGCAGAGAGAAGAAGGGCCACAGAGGGAAGAAGGGCAGCAGAGGGAAGAAGGGCCGCAGAGGGAAGAAGGGCAGCAGAGGGAAGAAGGGCAGCAGAGGGAAGAAGTGTAGCAGAGGAAAGAAGTACAGCAGAGGGAAGAAGTACAGCAGAGGGAAGAAGTGCAGCAGAGGGAAGAAGTGCAGCAGAGGGAAGAAGTACAGCAGAGGGAAGAAGTACAGCAGAGGGAAGAAGTGCAGCAGAGGGAAGAAGTACAGCAGAGGGAAGAAGTACAGCAGAGGGAAGAAGTGCAGCAGAGGGAAGAAGTGCAGCAGAGGGAAGGAGTGCAGCAGAGGGAAGAAGTACAGCAGAGGGAAGAAGTGCAGCAGAGGGAAGGAGTGCAGCAGAGGGAAGGAGTGCAGCAGAGGGAAGGAGTGCAGCAGAGGGACGTAATATAAAGATGAACATTGGCTGAGGCAATCCCAAACTAAGCTCCAACCTAAAGCATTCAAAGGCTAGCCTGAAGAAATTGTACAAATCTAGGCTTACCTACAAGAAAAGTTGGGAGGAAAAGTATTTTTTGTATGTTTTAATAAGTATAGGCAAAAATCATAGGAGGATAATTTGACATGCCCCTGATCCATTGCATCTGCTAAAGTATACACTGCATGTCGTGTAGAGGATCTGTAATAAAGAAATTTCAAATAACTGAATTTATAATCTGCTATTACAGAACATAAACAATACCTAATTAGTTTAAGGGTTAATTAATCAATTGTTGTTGCTATTAGGTTCGCTCGTGACACAGGGCTCATACGTTCTGAGCGGCAATCTGATACATTTCGCTGTCGAGAGAGTGTACAAGATGATTGCCTTCCTGCCGGAGTAGCAAATGTTTCGAGTGATCTAGTACAATGTGTTGCTGGTAAGTTGAGATGTAAAAATATTTTGTGCAAACTTCTCTCTCTCTCTCTCTCAAGTTGTACACAATAGCACTTCCTAAGCTACCACATAGTTTGCCATGTAATGCTTCTTACATCACATTCCAACAAAGAGTCTTATCTTGATCTTGGCAACCAGAAGAACTCCAACTACATAACAAAGAGTCATACCTTAGCAACCAGAAGAACTCTTTCAGAGGTCATACCTTAGTAATCTATTAGAAACCTGTGAAAAACTTTCAAAAATTTCATTTTATTTCCATGGAAAAGCAATTTCGGTACACAACTATTTCAGATTTTACATTCATTGAAGTCTGTGTTTTTTTTATCTTCACGGTATATAAAATGAATGTAGCTATTTGGCATTATCTAGCTGTTGTTGTTGTTGTTATTTGTTTTTTGGGATAATTTTAAAGTGAAACGAACCATTGGATTGTTGAATGCTACAGTTTAAGTTCACTTTTAAGGATGTAGATCACCTGTCAACAGAAGATTGAATGATGACTCTGTAGTGGTAGTTTAGCTTATAGCCAATTGGTTATACTTTACATGACTTCGTGACAATTTGTCTAAATAATAACACTAGTGATGTGCTTGAGCACAAATGGCGAGCGAGCCTGAAACTACACTATTGTTAAATGATTGATTTTAACTTCTAACACTCAAGCTACTAAACAAAAGTCGAGTTTTTGAATTACGTATATACAGTAAAGGGGATTCAATGCCATAGTAACCACTACTGTTTGGATTGAAAAGGGAAAAAAAGCAACAAAAAAAAACAAGTCAAATTATTTAAACGTTTTCTTTGTGATACTCATTAGTTAAGTAGTAGTTGTAACACACAATATTTTCACACTTAACTGAACATACCTACACAAGGCTTACCTTTGTCTCACTCACTACTCTCGCTCGCCAATTAAATAATAGCAACAACATTGTATACAACCAGGTAGTATACGCTCATGTATTACTGAAAGACAAGACACATTATAGGTAAAAAATATATAATAAATTGGTTATCCCTGAGCTAATTGATAATACACTATGCAACTGGAGCTCAGTCTTGTATGCTGACTTTTCCCCTCTGTTTCCTCTATTGTGTGATTGTTTTAGGTGAGTGTGTCTGCAACATGTGCTTCACGAGGAACTCGAGTGGGATGTGTACAACTTGCTCTGATTATCGGTACTCAAGCTCTCAAGCCATATGTGGATTAGACAATCGTCCTAAGCAACTGACTGCTTTCTTGCTGTCCCTCTTCTTGTCATCTACTGGTGCAGCCAACTTCTATATTGGACAGAATAATCTAGGTAACACTAATATTAAAAGAAAATTGACATTTTTGTTGTTGTTGTTGTTGTTTTTGTTTTTTGGTAGTTTTAACAGGAAAGTCCCAACCAATAATTTTAAGTTTTCTGTGCAAAGAAGAAGAAAAAGTCGTACAGCAACCGAAACATTTGAATTAAAAAATATATATATAATATATATATATATTATATATATATATATATATGACTGGTGATTTGAACCCTATTAATTGAACAAATAATATCAGTGATCAAGCTATCTTAATAATAAAGCATAATTTACTTCCATGCAGCTGGAGGTCAACTGTTCCTTCTGATCCTTACATTTGCAATGGCGTACTTCATGTGTTGTCTGCCATGTTGCCTGGCTTGCTGTCTTAGCAAAGATGAAGTGAAAGGTATGTAGCTACATTGTTCAAGTGATTTACACTATTTACTTATATTCTCCCATTAGGTTCTGCCTTCTTCATAATCTTCATGATTGTTGCAATCCTAGTCGTAGTTGGTGCTGCTGTTTCCATGTGGGGGTGGTGGATAGCTGATTTGGTCATTTTTGCCACTAATCAGCGTCTTTCTGGTAATGGATGTCAGCTTTCACCTAATCTGTAATGACTATGTAAACTATACTGTATTGTGTGCACACTAGTTTTGTATTGAATAGATCTATATTCGTTTTGTATCATAGTTACTAGCTAAATATTCCTATAATTGTTTGAATGATAAAATTGTAAAATTTGTAAATGAACTCTTTTATTATACATATCAAGACTGAAGACTGGACTAGTCTCAATGTACGACAAAACTGCTCGTGAAGATTTACTCTCGCTATGACATTATAGGAGGGAAAGCTGAAATTACACGTTATGGATAAAGCGAAAAAGAAATTACAAAGTGGGGAAGAAAAAAAAAGATTATACGAAAAAGTTAAAGTACATCGCACCCAGAAAATGGTAGCTACGTACTAATTACTAGTAAAGTGTATTCAACGGGATCTGCACTGGCATCTAATTGCCCTTCTAGCTACTTATCATACAATTATCACATTATAATTTTAACATAAAGCAAATGGAAAATTGCATTCGTCCCACAAACTGAAGCCTGCTACCAATATATAATATATTATATATATATATTATAATCCAAGGGGACAATGACCCCTTCCCCATCTAACCAATTGAACATTTTTAATATACAAGGGTACTAAACTGGCAATTTAGTTAATTGCTAGAAACAAACTGCATGCTATTATGTCCTCATCTATAAATAAATGTCCAAATCATTTATACATTAATTTAAATAAGCTTCATAAGTTTTGGCCTAATTATATTTGGGGGGCCCTCCCCATCACTAACACTGGATCTGCACCTAATATATATATATCAGTGGTGTAGGAATATTTTACTAAGGGTGGCCAAGTTGAGGGTAATCAGTTGATTTATCTTGTGTGGGGCTGTCCTAGAGATGCACAAGAGTTGTAGTTTATTGTTGTTTTTCATCTGTATGTTCTTGCGCAGTCTTCCGTCTGTGTTGTGTGGAACGTGTGAACAGTTAGAGTGCCATGTGCTCACCCATTGGGCATGCTTACACTAATTCTTCTATTTGTCTCCCACTGGGATTGTCTTGGTTATATATATTCTGGCCTTTATTTCAGTCACTGCTCTGTTTGTGCACCACTGCACTATTCTGTAATCATCGTTTTATTAGTTAATCCTCTAAGCAACCTTCCACCCTAACTCAAGGATTAGGTAGAGGAACAGATCAGTGGCCACTCAGGAGTATACAACTCTGGTGGCAGCGTACCGAACCGTTCTAAGTCCAGGAGCTGCGATAGAGTTCCTGGGTGACATTGTGTGCTACTGAGGACGGGCATTTAAAAGGACCGATTTGCAGACCCACATCTTCTTGCATCCCCATTTATACTTGTTAACAACTTACTTTATCAACCACATTAGTTATAGGTACATGATAAACAAATTGTTTTGCTGTAAGCATAGCCACAAGTCTAGAGCATCAGCTTCATGCATGTACAATAGTAATAAATTGTTGAGCCTGCTATGGTACCACCTTGGCCACCACTGTTCCTATGCCTATGTGTACATAATTATTACACAAGTCAGAGTGTGATATGGCAGAGATATTTCATGAGCCAGGCAAATTATTTTCACTTCCAAAGGCAAATGAAAAATAGCATGGAGAGTGAAGCATCTTGCTATATCCCCATGTGACAGTATAAAGCGGTTTATTCTAACCTAGTGATGGAGCGTGCTCGGAATGATAGTTAATTAGGCAGGAAGGCCAGGAAAATCGCACTGTAACCTCCCTTGAATCCTAGACAAACAGTCACCCACTAATAGGCAAAGTATTACTTAATAAGCACTATAATTTCAGCAGCAAGAAAAAGTACAAACTGACAAAAATGAGATAGCAAGGCAACTGGAGGCTCTACCCTGACTCTTTTAGAGAGGCAGGGCAGGGGCCCTAAAATGACAAAGAGTCTTTGTGAGTGGAGAGAGTGTGAGTGTGTGTGTGTGAGTAAGGTACTGTCCAGGATGTGCCTGGACACCTAGATAGCTTTTTTTCAGTGGAGTAGCTAGTTTGTACTATGGTGGTTGGTAACTCAGAAAGTAAAGTCGAGCCCAAGTACTGATAGGGATCTTGAGCTCGCTAGGAGTAGTAGATAGACTTCAGTCAGTGTGTTCAAGTCTGGACGTATTTTTATTTTTGTTTGTAGTAGTTTTTTTGCATGATAGTTTGGCTGAGTTGGTACAGCTCTACCTGATAGCCACGTGCTACTACCAGGGCTCAGGAGGCCACTAAGAGCAAAGTTCAGATAGTGCAATTAACGTGTGAATGAAGTGACAAAGTTACTAATTGGTGTAAGGGCTGGAAATTTCATCTGTGTATACTCAGCAAAGATCAATAGCTAACACACTATTATTATATTCATATTTTATCTTCATATTAGAAATAGTAGCTATAACCTTAACGAATTGAGCATTTTTTCGTGTACCTAGAATATTTGGTAAGGTGTGCAATATAACACTTGCTTATGCCATTGACATCTTAGTGCGCTTATGTGGAGGTACAATCTCTGCTGCTGTATGGACACTTGCTTCTTCTATTAACTTCACAATGTGAATGGACTTGCCCAGCTTCTGTATTGATGAATAGGTCGTGTTAAACATGGTGGTCATGTTGCCATCCTTTGGAGGCGACATTTGGCTGTGGCCAGTTACTTTGCAATAGTATCTAATCGATGGCAATGTTACAGATGCACTATTCTCTAAGAGTCTCTTAGCGTAAACATGCACTGTGGTCTCGGCTCCTAATGGCACAAAGTATTCATCGAAGTCAATGATCATCATATATTTGTAAATATTCTGGTACCTCAAGATGCAGTCTTGGTATTTGAATGACTGTGAATGTAAAAACACCTGTGATTTGTTTAAATAAGACTTCCACTCCTCCATCTTGACGTAGCTACTTTTTAATAATTCTTGCAATACTTTGGACTTGTTTACATTTTGAACAAAGGATACATCGACATTCATGTGAATGAATTTAACTCCAATCTTCTGCTGGTACAACAGCCACTGGCTCAGATAGTCAGGACTTCCATAACCTGTAGCACACACCATCACTTCATCTCTCTCTGGGCCTCTGCCTGGCATAACTACTCCCTTACGTCGAACTGGGACTTGGACTAAGGACCCTAACGAATTGAACAGTACACTCACATTGCTGGCACTAGTAACCTTCATATCATAGCACCATAAGAAAACCTCAGTGTGAGACACAGGGTGATGCCGTTTAATCCACCACATCACATAAGTGGGTCTAGCCAGGAATAGCTTTCTTTGCACTGTCCCATCTACTACACACCCAGTAATGTTGCTAACAAGTCTATCCAGCAAGGCTACAGGAATGACTGTAGCGTTATTGTGTGCTCCCATCCGTCTTCCATCGAAGTAAGCTCTTAGCGGCACTATGTCAGCACTGTCCAGCAGATAGATTGAGTTGTGTTGAGGACTGAGATTGTCAACTCTAGAACGTGAGGAAGCTCGAGACCGCGCAGGTCTACCAGATAGTTTCGGACGCAATACTCTCTCCTTCGTTGAAGTGATTAACAGAATTATTAGCACGCACAGGCACAGCACGTACACTAAATACTTGAATCCATTCATACCACTTCTCACTCTCCCCCCACTCTCGGCGAGTACATTGCGAGTAGAACAAGGACGTTGGAATGTGACGAGGAATGCTGATTCGTTCGAGAGAGTCTGAAGTACTTCCCCACCTCGCTAAGAACTTTGTACCGACCCATTTTACAGCCCAGCTAGTGTCAATAAAAGTAGGTACCTGATGTAGCAACACCTATTGATGTGATTCTCTGCGTAGTGTAACTAATCAACTGGGAGGTGGCCGCTATAATACGGCTTGCACTTGCAATTTATGAGCAAATTGTTTCTTGCTCTGCAACTAGAGTAGGTATCTAGCTAGCTAGCTAATTATCAAACGTTACTGTAAGGGTAAATGAAATCATAGCATACAACTAGAAAAATGTTGATAAATAGCTATATACAACAGCAAGAAATTAAACTTTAGATTCATCAAATTTTTTACTAAATAATTTCCGAATCCTGCACTAAAACTTAAAAATAGTAACACTGTCTTGTAAGTTCATACCTAAATCAATGGTTAAATGTCAGTAATCCAAAATCAGAGCGTGACAGCCAGACAAGACAAATACTATTTAATGCAAGCAGTTGTATCTGATGATAAAATTGACAGTGTGAGTTAAGTGACAAAGCAAGCTGTGTTGAGTGATGAGAACTGAATGGAGAAAAAGAGAGCAGAGTATGAAGTTGCAGTGATATACTCATGAGGATCTACAATGCAGTCCAACCTTGAATCATGGAGAACTTGTGGGAGAGGAGAGTGGCTGCAAGAAATTAAAATACGTCATTTATATCAATATCTTTAAATACTTCCTACAGTGGAACCCTAATAGTAAACACTCTAACAAGCAAGCTACCTCTATTTAGTGAACTTTCCACATGCCTTCTCCAAAAGAAGTTCTACTACACTTCTCTTGCTCAGAATAAATGAAATTGCATCATACAATAACTTTTACATAACTATCCTGAAATATTGCCAGAAATTCCCGCATAGCAAAAAGGCAATACATGCATGAAGTCACTGGTCTGGTCTTCTCACTCAACTGAGGTCTCATACTCTACAATTCCCTTTGAACAAACTTGTATGGGAGAAATCTGTTCATGTTTTAGCACATGTCTTATTCTGCCTCAGAAGATAAAACGCTAACATGTTGCCGACAAAATTAGACAGACAAAGATCACACAGGAATTAGTTAATTAACCTTGTAATCAACAGCATTGATTTTAGTTCGTAGCCTGGACTCCTCTGTCAGCAAATCTGTCACTTCTTTCTGTAGCCATTTCAGTTTTGCCTACACAAAAGTATAAAAATGGTATAAACAAGTATGAAGGGGGGAGGGGGGGATTAGGATATATGTTTTGTGTTTTTAAGGTGTCCATGTGACAAATCACTTCTTTAGGTTGCACCCCAACATTATGAAGAGCCTCCAATCCTCCCTCCCCCTCTCCCCACAGTATTGACTCCTAGACAACTACCTTATCCACCCACTCACCAACATGTCTGCCATCCATTTCTTTACATCTGTTCCATCTCCAATGACAGTGGGAAACATCTTAAATAATCAATAAAAACAAACTCCGCTCACAATGAATCCTGTTTTATTACTATAGCAACCCAATAAACAAATACTAGACTCACTGGGACATCAACCCTGAGCCCCATCTGATGCACGATGGTATCCACTTCTTTGGCAGCTTCTCGCAGCAACAACTAATAGGACAGAGTAAATTAGCACATGCAACATCACATGCATTGTCAATACCAATCCTGTCAATACGATGTTGCTGGTATGTTATACCTAATTACAGGGACAACTAGCTAAAAACCCAATAATGAGGGCTTTACACACACATACATCCATCACACACATGATTACGTATGCACGTACATATACCCCCACACGCAAAACAACAACAAAAGCAACAACAACAAATACACCAACACAACACAACACACCCTCAAACTACTTCTGAGGGAACATTGTATCCTATTGTAATATTGTTAGTAGTTTAGTTAGGGGACACAGGAGCAAACTGATGCACGTTCCTCACCTCGTATTCCTCCAACTGCTGCATGAGAGATGTCTGTGATTCTGTCAACTTATGCCTCAGGCTAGAGATTAACATTCAACAATGCCAATATGTGAATTATAAGGAAAGAGAAAGAGCCACGTCTTCTTTTTTTAAACAATATACCTTGCCAAGTTTCAGAATTATTTGACCAGACTAAGTTGCCAACTATACTAATCAGTTCTCTTCTGTCAGCTATTTTTAGCAAGTAATAATTAGATGTTAACAAACATTGTCTTTCAGAGCTTAAAATACAACTCATGGTTATATAATAATCGGCGAGTGAAGAAAGCGGCATTTCTAGCTGCAATCTGTGGTGGTCCTTCGCACATCAAGCTACCAACTGCCAGTGGTACCGCAGTTTATTTGACTTAGGAATAAAACAGAGAAGTACAATAAAATGAACCTACGAGTAGAGTGAATTATTGTTATAACTTATTTTAGCATAGCTAACATCAAATAACAAAATTTGCAACTACAATAACATGCTATATACGTTCATCATTTGGAAGTTGTCAGTTTACTTTAAGCTCTAAGTTGAATACATAGCTGGTGTAGTTATTATATGGTAACGGAGCGACTTTAAATAGCTAAGGTCCTCCACAGGAGGGACACTATAAATAGTGTTCCCACCTTGATGGCAGGTGTGCTATGTATGTAGTGTTGTTTAGGAATGGTAGCTATGTGTTAATAGTTAGGCAAAGTGATTCACTATCAACTGTATTGTTCAGAATGGTCACTAAGTTCTAAATTCACTAGGCTTGCAACAGCCATTGTGAACTACCCTGTTTAGGGTCCCTCCAGCACCTAGTAGCAGCCTCACTACACCCACAAAGCTACAGTCTATAGAGCAAAGAGGTTCTTCCTTTAGGGGAAGTGCCTAACTGTGATAGTCACTCTGTATAAACTGTGTCAGTAAAGAATGTGTGATCAAAAGCAGCAAAGCCAACATACATAAACAATTAAATATCCTAAACCATCAATTGAACAAGTCTTCAATCGTGTAGCTCACATACTGCTGTTGCTCAATGAACTATCTTGAAACACACACACACACACACACACACACACACACACACACACACACACACACACACACAATAAAACATGTATACACATACATACCTTTCATTTTCACCATTAAAAACTGAAATTTCTGACTGCAGTGCAGCTGCCTAAGGTACGGATATTAAAACAAAGTTCACTTTCAGCACAGCCTTGCAAATTAATAATAAATGATAACGATTATGATAATAATAATAATAATAATAATGATGATGAAGATAATAATAATGATGATGACAATGATGATAATAATAACAATATATCCTCTAATGTAAAACAAACCTTCTCCTGATAAAGTTTCTTTGCCTTCAGGTACTTCTTGCGAACTCTGTCAGTGTCTTCCAAAGATCTATCCCATAAATTAATACAAGTTAAGAACATGTGCCATTTCAGCCCTTCAGATTTAAAGTCAATCAACACGCGTTTTAGACGTGTAACTTCATGGAACTGGATATGAACAAAACAAAACAGTGCTTGTCACACACGCACACACAAACAAACACATGCATACAGCCCCGCCCCTTACAATACACCAATACTTGCAGTGTGATGAATGGTCAGTGAATTCAAGAAAGTACTAACAGCTAGTATGGAGAGAAAATACTTTCTGTGTCATAAATATCTTATAGTACTAACAATATTTAATAAATTAGTGAAGAAATGTTGTAAATGGCTTGAACATGCCATAAAAAGTCATTCGACCAAACCATCACGCCCACTCACTTTGACAAGTCATCGGCATACACCTTCTGTTGGTCGTCCAGTACCTTCAGCTGCTGCCTCCGCACATCTTGAAGAGAAAACTGCTCATCAGCGAGTCGCAGCTAGAGAATAAAGTGTATACAACACAACATGTCACAACTTGCCGAGCGAAACACAATAAACAGGCATCTCTATTGCAGATATGGTAATTCAATATTTCAATTAACTGCTCTGCAACTTTAAAAAGTACTACAACCATCTGCATCAATGTAGTCTTTCTCAGCTAAAAAATAATAATAATAGCAGATACATCATTCCGTTGCCACATGCTCAGTACACAATTAACATTAGCCATTCCACTGGGTATACCCTCAGGATATTATGACTATGAATAACAAAAGGAGCACTACTAACTGCCTTTTATAGATAAACGTGTGTCCCTTTTGCTGCAAGAACAACTAATTATTATGACTTCTAAATCTAATCAAGATACATCTATCTAAACAACATACACATATTATCATCAACTGATTACTACAAAAATTCTTTTTTTTTTTAATTACATTTTAAAAGTTAAGCTTAGCGTCCTTGAATTCGGCAGTGACTGCCAGTAATGGGTGGGGACTACTATCACTTCATTACATGTATATATAGTACATGTGACAACGTTAATGAATGAATTGGTAATTACTCAAGTTATGACTCTAGTTTGTCAGTTACTGTGTGCATGCCCACGTAGCAACACTTACTTCTAGTGTTGAGATGGTCTGCTGGAGGTTCTCTATGATCTGCGAGTGCTTCAATGTCAGCTTCTTCATCTCCTGACTCTGGGCTAGCTGTATAGATTATGTAGAAGGAAAGATATTAATAAACTAAACTCGGCACTTCTGCACAGTAAAAAGAGACACATAACTCTTGAAGTGGCCACCATAAGACAACTCCATTTATAATACGTAATTTATTAGTGTTATTCATATGTGACCGTCTATAGGAAAACCAGGCACAACGCGGCACCTTCGAATTTTTTTTTTTTTCACTTACGGAGTTGTCGGCGTCCAGATATTGAGCTCTCCAAGTTTTATCGTCGCAGCTTTGGTCGTTCCTGCTATAATAGACCTAACCGTTCCCTTCCGTAGGCTTGAAACAATACATTTTTAAGAAATCGATCGATCTTTTCTCGATATTACGCACGCCGCGTTGTGCCCGGTTTTCCCGTAGACGGTCACATATAATTATTTATACCTTAAAACTCTGCTCTCTCTTCAGTAAATCTTGCTCTTTTCTCGAGAATGTGATCTGCACCTGAATAATTGCACACACAATAGCCCCAGGGCATCACATGACGAACGAGTATACTTCATATTTATATCATACCTCATCTAGCCTCTTCTCCAGGCTCCGCCTCTCTTCATCACAGTAGTCCCGCTGAACAAGACTTGATTCCAAATCTGACTTGATACTCTAAATTGTTAATCAGTATGACAATCAACATTGATGAATGAACCGACCTTGCACCAAACACACGGCTAATCATCATTAGATAAAGACAGCAAATTTTAATATACAGTCGTAGGTAAAATATTAATATTGACATTTTGCAGTTAGGCCAAATGAAAAAGTAATTTTGTTCAATGTGTGTTATCGAACAGTGTGAACATGATGATAAATTCCAACTGGTGACCCCTTACCTGACTAGCGGCTAGCAACTTCTTATACTTGACCACAACCTTCACTCTGTCCTTCCTACATGTATCCAAGTCATTCTAATGCACACATACACACAAACACACGGTTAAAACAATAATAACTTGACCACATCCAAGTGCAGCCTGAGCCCCACCCTCTATCCTGCCACCTGAGCCCCACCCTCTATCCTGCCGCCTGAGCCCCACCCTCTATCCTGCAACCTGAGCCCCACCCTCTATCCTCCCACCTGAGCCCCACCCTCTATCCTGCCGCCTGAGCCCCACCCTCTATCCTGCAACCTGAGCCCCACCCTCTATCCTGCCGTCTGAGCCCCACCCTCTATCCTGCCACCTGAGCCCCACCCTCTATCCTGCCACCTTCCAAAAACCTATTCATTTGCAACCCAACCCCATATCAAATGCTTACTATCCCACTATCCTCCTAGCTCAATTCCCGCCCACTCACAAACTTCCCCCCCTTACCATTCCTACTGTATTTACAGTACCTGTAGTTGAGTCACTTCTTTCTGCCACACATCTTTAGTGCGAGCTACCTCCATGGTGAGTCTCTTCTCATTGTTCTGAAGTTGCTCCAAATTCTACAAAAAAAGAGTTGACCACTTTGCCACAACTGGAATACCCCACACAACTGTAAGTCTCATGGCTTATTTTATAGTGGTGTGTGCTGGAGCACAAATGGAGAGCGAGCCCTAGCCTATGTATATAGTTGCAACAACAACTATGGACACTATTAATTTGATATTTCAGGCTGTCTCTGACTAAACTACGCTTAGAAATCTGAACCAAAACTAAGTGTAGCTGGTGATCTGAATGCTGCAATATTTATGATGTGTTGTGTGTTTTTAGAAAGTGTTTTGATGATTTTGAAAATGGGAACATTGAGTTGGGACTACTAATGACACATCGTAGACGTTGCTCAGTGCGTGTACCTACACTGTCAAGGAATGTGCTATCTGATGTTACTAGTCTGCATTATCACATGATTACTTACCAGGTAATATTAATTGTCATCTACAGCCCCTCCTAATTATTAAACTAATAGTACACGTTGTTACCAGTGAAAATAAATTGTTGTAATTAATCATTACAATTTCTTGAGGCCCTTCAATAAATAATAGCAATTGCTTTTGCTAGCTATGTAATTGATAAATGCAATGGTTTGGTGTAATCATAACACTGGTTATTACTTGAGCATACGAGGCATTCTTCCAAAGGCAACTACTTACTTATTCAACAAGAAAGGCACACATACCTGCTTGACCAGACTTAATTCCTCCTTTAGGTTCTCCGCATCACCTTGACTCTGACTCAGCTCAAACTTGATCTGCACACGACATGTACATAAACAACTACTAACCACACCCACTTAACCCCCGCCCACCAACCCACTCCCATGCCAAACTTCCATCCATTAAATTCGCTACACTCCCTCTAAAGTCATGTGACCTTCAAGATGTATGTGCCACACTCTTCCTTGGCAGACATACCTTCTCATTGGTGGTCTGTCCTTGGGAACACAAAGATTCCAACTCAATCACTCTGTTCTGAAAGGCCTCAACCTAAACAGCCACGCCCCCATTCCCAACACCACACAAATATATAAACCAGCATGATACAGTTTAAATAATCTGGTGAGAGATTTATCAACAGATAAAAAAATACTCACATTTTCAGTTAATCCTCAATATTTAGAAATTGCATTACCTTTGACATCAATCCATCACATTCCTTCTCCTTGGTGCAAAGCTTTACCTGAATCAATTACCCACACAAAAACAATACTAAACAACAGCTACCATGGTAACACCCTATTCCGGGCTCACGTTCATATCTGAGTTGTCCTTCCCTGTTTGTGACACATGAAGTTGCTCTGGAAATACAAATTGAAAGCTAATTACAAGCTGAATACTACAGCCAACATAATTATATAATAATGTTAATTACATCGTGCTAATTTATGACATAATGTAATGACTTGTCAACTCAGTGGAGTATTTCCACATTCAATGTTACAAGAACACACAGGATATAGTCCAGTGGGAAATTGTACTTTTGATGCAATATTGTGACAGAGTGGACCAAAGCATGAAACTTAGCACAGTGTTTGTTGAAGGTATGTACAGCAATATTAGAAGGGGTGCCATCCAGATATACATTCCTTCACAAAAATATGTCTTACAAGAAACTTAGGTCAGTATAATCGGCGATACCCGCGAATTTTTTTATTTGCGCGCCCAATACAATTATTATAGCGAAAATAAAAAACGGCGCTATTACAGGCAGCTAGACTATTTGATAGAACTAGCTACCCTGATAGCTAGCCAGGTGTAGCAAGTTTCAGAGAATTTATTTCAGTAGAATAAAACCATAATATTTCGGCTTGTGGAGCCTTCTAGTGGTTACTGAACTGAATGAGGGACTGAACAAGGATAAACAGATGATACAGATCATGAGATCATGTGTGGTGGGGCACAGCCCCTGGGGATGTTAGTTGTTGTTGGACAATTTCTGTGACATGTGAGTTGTACTTGGGAGGTGTGAAGGTGTAATCATAATTGAATTAGTGGCAGCCACTAATTAAATTATGACTACACCTTCACACCTCCCAAGTGCAACTCACATGTCACAGAAATTGTCCAAACTAACATTCCCAGCCCCACCACACAATGATCTCATGATCTGTATCATCTGTTTATCCTTGTTCAGTCCCTCATTCAGTTCAGTAACCACTAGAAGGCTCCACAAGCCGAAATATTATGGTTTTATTCTACTGAAATAAATTCTCTGAAACTTGCTACACCTGGCTAGCTATCAGGGTAGCTAGTTCTATTAAATAGTCTAGCTGCCTGTAATATCAGGTGACTCCTAATCATTAACATTAAAGTATTAAACCACAATACATTATAATAAACAATCTATATTGAGCTCTTTTACATAATTAAAATTTCACACTTTAAAAAATTTGTTTTAATTAAACAATTTTTTTGGCACCCCTTCTGATACTGTTATATATGCCAAACCGAACCTGCATACCAAGTTTCATGCTTTGGTCCACTCTGTCACAATAATTTTTCTTATCTGCAGGACTAATAAGCTATTGGTGACAGGACCAAAATAGAAAGACTTTTGTGGTTTCAAGCCGTGCATGCGCTTGCAATGGAACAAGTCCAACATACAAAAATAAACTGTGACAATACTTCCATTGACGCTTCCATAGCAACACACGTGTCACACAACACGTTATTCTCCCATACCAACAACTACAAAACAATAATTTTTCACACCATTTTTCAGCTGTGATTGACAGTCTGCCAGTAGTTTCTGCAGCTCTCCATTTTGAACCTAAATGTAACAATACATATGTGATACTTAACATGATTTTTACTCCTGTGGGTTAATTTGAGACTTCTAGGAATACTCACGCACTCTAGACAATCAAAGCTCAAGCTTTAACTTCCTATTGACATTACATTACTCTCAGACAGAATTTTAATCTAATAAATGTCTTATGAGGACCAACAAAACAATCTTGGATTAACAATACAGAATCAAAAGATTTGGTCGCCACCGGGAATCGAACCCAGGACTGCTTGCTTAACACACAAGTGCTCTGGCACTGTGCTACGACAACCAGCCGGCAAACAAACACTTCAATTCTTCCTGGACAAGTTATAGGCATACAGCATTGGTTAGGTTATAACCATGCATACAAGTGAATTCATCTAAAGAGAAAGATAGAGGAGAAAAGGTCATAAACTGATCACACATATTCTATATTTATAACACACATTCTCATATTCCATACACACACACGGTCTAATGGCACGTGCTCACACGTCTTCATACCCTTACCAAAAGACTGTCTCTCTCATCTTTTAAGCGAATGCTCTCTCCTTCAATCTCCTCACAACGTAGCTTCAATCTGTATGTACACGTACAAAATAATTCATGTAGCCATGCACTAACATAAGGAATGATAATTATGTAGTACTACTTCAATGTAACACATTAAACTATGCATAATTGACTCCACTGGCAACCACTCGTTAGTAAAACCACATACAATATAATCTAATCAGACAAATGGCTTTACTATAAAGATTACATATACACATATATATATGAGGGTCTACTGTATATATATATATTACATACATTATGTATATACATAACATATACACACATATTGATAGAAGATGCATATAATGAGTTATACAATTGATAAAAGAATAAAGTGCTGTCCTGCATCTACACTCGTTCATTTTAATTAGTGCTACATTTAGTCGGCGAGCTACACAATTCATACATACATACTAAATGCTAACTGAGAGTAGTATCTGACTTCACTACTGGCACATAACCTACTTCTTGACAGCGTGCACTGCATTGTTGTAAGAAGTGGCCTGCTTCTTCTTGCTCTCTTTCAGGTGATGCTCCAACTTGGAAACATTAGCCTAACAACATGGAGAAAGAGAGAGGAGAGATATGGCAGTAGATGTAGCGACTGTGTACACCCCGTGCTCAGACTTACACATATATATGTATGTATGTATGTATGTGTGCATGTACATATGTATGTATGCATGTATGTATGTATGTACATATGTATGTATGTATATACGCATGTGTGCATGTAATAAATATTGGAATGACTCATAGTTCCTTCAGAGCAGCTTGATTGAATTAAATGACACTTGAGCAATTTGAGCTCATAATCAACTGAAATGATCCAAATTATAGAAAGTGCACACTTCTATTACAATATTACTATTTAAAACCTGCATGTAACATCAATGTGAGAATGCAAAACCTAAAATTGTTATTGAAATATATGCACCCAAACACCTTCTAAAGTTGCCCACCCTTTACCTACCAGTGCATTCTTCTTCTGTTTCTGGCACTGCTCGAGTTTCTTTCCCTCACTCTGCATCTCATCTGCCATCTTGTCCATCTGCAGTCTCCATTGCTGTTGCTCCTCTAACCTCACCTGCAACTCTTCCCTGCACGAGTCACTTTCTCTCTGCACTTCCTCCAACTCCGACTCTAGACACTGCACCTGCACGCACGCACATACATACACACACGCATACACACACACACAGGGATCTCATACCAGCAAATACTAGAGCGTGCTTGTGCACAAATGGCAAGCGAGCCATACAGCCTATTCTTGTTAAGATTTAGAGTTAAAAAACAAAAAAGAAAAACTAATCAATCATGAAACTAATGGGTTTCTAAGAAATAATGGTACAGTCTTAGTTGGCGAGCGAGCGTAGTGAGTGAGACACTCTCAGGGGTACCACAATTGAAACTCGGGGATAGTTGTTTGTTTATATATATGTGTGGACATATGTATGCCATTTTGTACTTTGACCATCACGTATTTTTGCGTTAGCTCTGTGTTCGACCCCGTCCCAAATTGCACTCAACAGAATCCTCTGGTTTATCGATCATTACCCATAATCATCCTAGAAATTGAATTGTTTACCGCTTTGAATTATTTTGCGGGTGCAGTTACAACTTACCAGAGTTTCATCTCTATTCAAGTTAGTGGTGATGGTAAGTTAGTCATAGTTATAAGCCCTACGTAAAAACATATTTACCTGAAAATTTATTGTCCACTAGACTAACTACGAAGGTAAGTCTTGTGTAGGTATGTTCTTGTGCATTGTGCGTTACAACTACTACTTAGCTAAGAATATCACAAAGAAAATAACGTGATTTTTTTTCTTGTTAGTTTTTTTCGTTTTTTTTTTCAATTCAAACAGTTGCGGGGAGTGGTTACTATGGCATTGAATCCCTTTACCATACATACGTAATTAAATAAATTCGACTTTTTTTAGTAGCTTGAGTGTTAGAAGTTAAAATCAAACAATTAACAATAGTATTGTCTTATGTTAGGCTCGCTTGCCATTTGTGCTCAAGCACATCACTAGTCTAGTGCTATGTATATTGTATACTTGCTGTAGCAATAGCAGAAGAAGCTGGTGGGAGGGGCTAACTCAATATTGGAATAAGAACTCATACAATAACTGTTAAATCATGATTATGACATGAAAGTAGATATAATGATATGTTAATGTCAGTGTGGAGTGGTTCTCTACAACTGCAAACCATTTACTGCAGGGGAAGATCCAGGGAGGGGGGGAGGGGGAGGACCCCCCCCCCCCTCTGAACCAAGTTTATTGAAACATTATGATGAACATAGGTACCAATAATAGGCCAATATATTTATAGGACATCTGCATGCTAATTAATGTTCTTCATTGATTCATAAATGTCCAAATCATACATATTAAATAAGTTTCATGAATTTTACCCTAAATATATTTGGACCCCTCCCCGTCATTGGCACTGTATCCACCCCTGTACTGCATGCTTTGTTATTGTGATAAGAGTGCAGGGATCACTACACGGGAGAGATTGATCATAACACCTGTTTGACTAGTACAATTTCTTAGCCTCCCGTAGATCTCAGAAGAAAATGTGTTGTGAGTGCATTTCTAGAAATACCAGGAAAAAACTTGCAACTTAGAACAATGTTAACTCGACATTTTCTGTCAGTGCGTAATAAATTGCATACGTTTTATCCACATTATATATTTAAAATTTCAGTAGTATAAAGTTTAGCAAGTGGGCCAAAAGAAAAACCATTCATTAGGGATAGAAATTTAATCAATTATGCAGGGCATGATAGCTTGTACAAATATTATGGGTGTGGTCTCGGTTGACAATAGCATTGGCTGGTATAACTAACAATATTCATTAACTCCCACAAATAATTAATGATGTCCGCCAAGGGACCACCTCACAATTAATTCTTGCACAAGTGCTGCAACTAATAATACCTTCTCTTCCAGTGAGCGTTTCTGTTCCTCTGCATATTTCAAATCCGCCTTGAGTTGGACTGAAGACACTTTACCATCTGTACACTCCTTCTCTGTAGCTTCCAACTTCTTTACCAGCTCATTGAACTCCAGTTCCCTGCGTTCGATGACGCTGACCAGCTCTGACAGCTGTCTCTCGAGAACTCCACACTGCTCCCGAAACTTGGCCTCAGAGAGCTTCTTCTCCGCCACTTCCTGTGATAAGAGAACTTGCTGTGCCCTCATTGACTTCCTGTCTTGCCTGCAACACAACATATGGTAGCACATGCCACAAAAAACATTATTAATAACTAGCAAGTACCCCGCCACATAGTGGCGCTTGACATTTTAAAGTAAGAATGCAGTAGCACAAGTTATCCTGCTCAATTATCATTCTCTATCATTGGTTAAGGTTACATGAGTTTCCCTCTCCTGCTCTCTTTTTTCTGAACTATCTGAGCTTTACCCCACTACTCCTATCTTCAGCTCTTCTTTTTGAGTCATGGCGCCCCCTTTTCCTTTGTCTATCTCTCCTGCATTTCTGTCTGACTTTGAGAAACTTTTGTCTTCTATTTCACACTTTAGCCTTTCTTTTGAAAACTAACCCCAGCCTTTACTCGTCTGTTCCACCTGCTTTTTAGTTATAATTAATCGCTCGCCTTTTTGCCTTCTCTTCCCTTCCATTTTGAACCTACACCGCCTTACCTCGCCGATTCCATCCGCTTTTCAGTTACAATTAATCTCCTTTTACCTTCTCTTAATTCTGTACTTTTGCCTTCCTTTTTGAAACCTACGCAGCCTTCCGTCGTCTCTATTGCACCCGCTTTTTAGAAATAACCGGCATGTTCTACTGAATGTGACGACACTTTACCAACGGTAAAGAGACGATGCTTTACCAAACCGTACCAAGCTCATGAATTATTCATGAATACACACACCGTCGTCGGCCGTCGTTACTGACACACAAGCGTATTATTATATATTATTAATAATAAACTATATTTCTTTACCACCAAATGACAATAATTTTGAAGTAAATTTAAAAGAACAAGGAATAACATCCAGATATAATGCATGTTAGCTATAGTGTGTATTAGTTCATATCAGGGTTTCCGATTTCTGAAGGGGGCTGACCCTGGGACCCCCCCCCCCCCCCAAATTCTACATGAATAAGCTCAGCACATGGTTACCAAATAGTTCACCACATTTATTATTGATTGGTACAGTCTCTAGCTGAACATATAGCCCTTACTTTGTTATTTAAAGCTTGTAGTTAGAAACTACAGCAAAACTTAGAGTCAATAAAAAGGTCACATGCAGGTGAGGTATGGTGTCAAGTTTGTTTAGACTACAGAGCACACACTGGCTAGCATGCATTGCTGTCCCTAACACAGCTGCGAGGTATGGTGTCAAGTTTGTTTAGACTACAGAGCACACACTGGCTAGCATGCATTGCTGTCCCTAACACAGCTGCGAGGTATGGTGTCAAGTTTGTTTAGACTACAGAGCACACATTGGCTAGCATGCATTGCTGTCCCTCACACAGCTGCTATTGATTTCATAACTCCCAGACACTTGCAATAGCTGATTCCTCACTTGAGGGAATCCATTTTAGATTCCACTTCCTTGATCTTGTCTCTCAGAGCTTCCTGTCCCACTTCCTGTTTGAAGCATTCCTGAGATAACTGCCCACACTTCTCCACACATACCAATCTCTGTTTCTCTGAACTATACCATAGCAACAACAGCAAAACTTTACAAACCATTGAATAGCATCATAAATCATAAATGCACAAGCAAATTACGACACAGCTAGGCCTCAAACACCAAAACTGTGTCTTATCAACAAATTCTTCTGCCATCCCATTGTTTCTCACGTTAATCTTCCTACTCTACAGTTACACAAACACGCTTCTGTTGCCACGCCTCTCACCTAGACAGCGCATGCTGCAATTCCTCCATTTTTTGCACCAATTCTTCCCTTCCGTCCATGCTCTGGCCCAAATGCTTGCTTGTAGCCTCCAGGCATGACAACGCCTACAGTTAAATACCGAAACAAAGTTCATTGACACATGAACACTATTTCATGTGACATGAGTCAGAGTGTGATATGGCGAAATATTTCACAAGCAGGCTAATTTATTTTCACAAGCAAGAGACAAGTGAAAATAAAGCCTGAGAGTGAAATATCTTGACATATCACTCTGACAGAGTGTAATAAGTGGTTTACTCCTAGCTAGATATCTTCACTGCAACTACTAGGGTAATGAGCTTACACAATACAGCGTCAAATAACACCATGAAATATCGTGAGTTATTTCACGGTCACATACCTAAAAATAACATTGTGAAGATGTCTAGGGTGGAATAAATATATATACATAACAAAAAAAAAAAACATGTACAATCTGGCGAGGAGAAATGCTTTGTGGCTTTATGATTACCCCAGACCAGGAAATAAAATGCTTGCTTTAATGCATGCATTTCCTGCATCTTGGGCAGGCATGTATTCCAATTGTGAAGCTGACCTGTTCTTTCTCCTGTTTGACGAGTCCTAGCTCCTCCCCCATCTGCTTGACTTGAGAATGCAACTTGCGCGACTGACGGACACTCACTGAATGACGTTGCCGCTCGCTGGTCAGATCACTGCCACACCCACACAAACAAACTCATGTAAACATCTGTATGCCACACCCACACAAACAGACACATGTAAGCATCCATACACCACACTCAATGAAGATATGAGAAAATGAAGCAGATGCTAACCCTTTCATTCGTATATACCACACTGAGTACCAGAGGTCAAATAATCACAAAAAATTTAACTGGTTTATAGATTTCATTTAATCAATAAATTCATGAAATCATGTTGAGTTGATCAACCTAATGAACACCACACAGTCTTTCACACACACACATACATACACACACACACACACACACACATACACACACACACCGAAGTAAACAAGGTCTGGGTCAATGGAAAGTGTTGGGTAAGTATGAATTTTGTGAGCATGAAGTTGTGTCGTATCAGGTGGTCTAGTATCAAACATCAGCTATTCTGATAACCTCAATTACCAGTAACTCTTGAACAAGCTCTCAGCTACAAGGCCACTGTTATTATTTGTAATCTTAGCCAAAAAATATGGAATTACTACTTAACTCAATTTCCTGTATTGGTAGCTTCTGTAGTATCATATCGCTCGCGTTTAAGGGGCATACGTACCATTCATGCACACATACATATAACATGTACCCGATTTTGTATTATCCACCCCTAATAGTATCTCTTGTTAACAGCTCATCCCTCGCTCACTTCTAATACAAACAAAATTATAGACATGTACAAGCTCACAAGCATTCAAACTCACGATTCCAGAGTTCTTATCTGTTGCAACATTTTCCTTCTCTTCTCACTGGCATCTCTCTGCCACAGTTCATCCTTCAAATGACACATACACACACACACAAACACAATGGAGTGCACGAATGCCTTTATTAGGTTCAAGAGTAACCACTAGAATTTTTTTTTAAAATCATTAAAAAATAAATAAAAAGTTGCTTCTATTATAACTGCCCTTCCCCTCCTTTTATAACAATAGACACGCCAAACCCATATTTGTATGTACATGTATGTATATATACACAAATTGTATAGACATCTAGTGTATCACCCAAAAATATATAATTTCTTAATTGATCTGCAAATGTTGTATTAAAACATAATTGTATTGTGAAAATGAGTAAATTCTGCAAAGGACTCGAAATTTTTAATTATCACTAACTGAGCAAACTCATCCACCATTCCCATGCTATTGAACACACTATAGTAAGCACATAGACAAGAGCTAGGAGAAATTCACTCTGCAATGTCTGTACCTTTAGTTGAGCAACTTGCTGCAACAGATCCTCAAAAGCTCCATCGCTCTGGCCACCGGGAGATCCAGAGTTCTCTTTAATCTGCAGAAGGTGACAGTAAGAGTAACACATACAGCGTTACATGTAGTATACATCTCCATTCAACTGGCGCTGATTCACTGGCAAGCATAGCACTTGCCCTTCCCCCAATCCCCTTCAACCCTTCTCCTTCCCCCTCCCTTACAAGATATACATAGTAGGTTAGTGTGATAATGTTACAGCTCTTCCTACCCACTTGGAGGCATGACAGTGAAATGGCTATCGATTTAGATTCAATCAACCCATGACCTCATAAACTCAACTAACACGCATCTAGCAATCATTGTTTCCAAAATCAATACAAAGTCAGTTAAATGAATTCATCAACATAAAACGTACACTCACCTCACACCCCACACACTCTTCCCCCCCACACTCACAGATACCTTCTCATGGATCTCCTTAAGTCTCTCTTCATATTGCTCGCTGTTCTCTCCCAACTTCTTTGTACTCTCTGCCAACTACATGTATACATGTACACATATACATACACCGTATTAATGCATTCTGACAGGCTAGGAGTGTTTGTATATTATAGTTCTCACATCTTGCTTCAGTTCCTTGATCTGGTCACTGATGTCATCACGATTTGAAGAGGGTTGTATGGGGGTGTGGCTTCTGATAGACGTATCTAGGAGATTCATAACTTTGCTGCTATTATATTCCGCTCTACATACACACAAACATACATACACATCTACCTGGGTATATTCGGTATTAGTGGGAAAAATATTAATTTTAATCTATTAAAATTATATATAAAAGTAATGAGTATGGCCTGTTAAAAAATTGCTAATAGCAAGTGGGTCTAAGTTGTTAGCTAAGCCCTGGAGGATGAACACTCACTAAATCCATGATAAAATTTAGAAACTCACATCCTAACAATGCATGACAATTTGACCAGTTTGTCTGTCAGTAAATATATAGGCGTGCAAGTTTATCTTTGTGATAATGTCTCTTCCATAAACCACTTCATATATTCCGAACAAAATAGCATGTACTTTTCTACCTTTCCAAGTCCCTACAATATCACTCACACCACACATTACCCCAATCTTGCTCACCTCTCTCGTGCCAGTCTTTCTCTCTCCAGTTCATTTCGAAGCTTAACATTGTCAAGCTCCTCCTCATACCGGTCTCCACATGAGGAGCAGAGGCGAGGTGAGAGGGGGGCAGAGCTTGGGTGTGGCTTTGGAGTATTGCACTGGCTGGTATTCAACAAGTCTCTTGATTTGTGCAGTTCATCTCGAAGCTGAGTAAAAAATATCTTTAGTTAATACTTTAATGAATAATAGCTAGACTATAAACTCAAGTGAAATGTTAAGGCTACATGCATGCTTGTATCCTCTCAGATATTTGATGATATGCATGTAAATAATAAATACTTCATTAGATAAGACTCAGGAGCCCTTATGGTAGCCTTGTTCTATGGTAGCCTTATTCTTATGGTAGCCTTGTTCTTATGGTAGCCTTGTTCTTATGGTAGCCTTGTTCTTATGGTAGCCTTGTTCTATGGTAGCCTTGTTCTTATGGTAGCCTTATTCTTATGGTAGCCTTGTTCTTATGGTAGCCTTGTTCTTATGGTAGCCTTGTTCTTATGGTAGCCTTGTTCTATGGTAGCCTTGTTCTTATGGTAGCCATTCTTATGGTAGCCTTGTTCTATGGTAGCCTTGTTCTATGGTAGCCTTGTTCTTATGGTAGCCTTGTTCTTATGGTAGCCTTGTTCTATGGTAGCCTTGTTCTATGGTAGCCTTGTTCTTATGGTAGCCTTGTTCTATGGTAGCCTTGTTCTTATGGTAGCTTTGTTCTTATGGTAGCCTTGTTCTTATGGTAGCCTTGTTCTTATGGTAGCCTTGTTCTTATGGTAGCCTTGTTCTATGGTAGCCTTGTTCTTATGGTAGCCTTGTTCTATGGTAGCCTTGTTCTTGTCTTTTAAGGAGAATTCAGTGCTGGGTTTTATTCCATCTCCCTTACCTCGCCTGTCTCCCTTATCTCATCTGTCTCCCTTATCTCGTCTGTCTCATCTCGTCTGTCTCCCTTACCTCCTCTACCTCCCTTATGTCTTACCTAGTCTGTCTCCCCTACCTTCTGTCTCTCTCATCACGTCTGTCTCCATTATCTCGTCTGTCTCCCTTATCTCTCTGTCTCCCTTACCTCCTCTACCTCCCATACCTAGTCTGTCTCTCTTACCTAGTCTGTCTCTCTTACCTCGTCTGTCTCCCCTACCTAGTCTGTCTCACTTACCACGTCTGTCTCCCTTACTTCCTCTACCTCCCTTACCAGTCTGTCCCCTTACCTAGTCTGTCTCCCTTACCTAGTCTGTCTCCCTTACCTAGTCTGTCTCCCTTACCTAGTCTGTCTCCCTTACTACGTCTGTCTCCCTTACTTCCTCTACCTCCCTTACCTAGTCTGTCTCCCTTACCTCGTCTACCTCCATGGTTTTCCTGGTGTTGGCCATTCTGTAGTTGGCTAGCATTTGTTCATTTTCACTCATTGCTAAGTCTGCTTCTTGTAGAGACGCCTGTAACTGTTGCACCTGCACACACACACACACACACATGCACATATACACACACACATGCACATATACACACACACACATGCACATATACACACACACGTACTTGCTCGCACACATTCACTCACACAACCACAAACATGTGCATACTCAACATATACATTCAGTAGTAATTCTGAGATTGATTTGAACGTAGGCCACCATACCTAGTCTAATATGAATATACATGGCTAAGTAGTTCATGAAAATAGATCAGCAATGAAACCAAGTTAAGCTCTACAACATTGCCATAGAGGCAAGTAGGGTAGTTATGTATGTAGCTACACAATGTGCCGGGTGGTTGTAAGGCACCTCTCAGCTGGTGATGAGCAATGTGAAGGACCAGCTCTATCTATTTATTTACATTGAGCAGTACGATTAGCAACCACAGCTAGCTAGTAGAGTGACTATTGATAGATAAATAGATAAACTATGCCTATTATGAAGGCAGCTAAAGAGATAGATTAAGTATAGATGCTGAGCTTGCAGCATCTATAGGGCTTCAGATTGTCAACAAAAAGGGAATGAATACAAAACAGAGAAGGAAAAAAAAAAGAGTGATAAGCATGAATAGCATTGCAAGACAGTGAGGAGACTGCATGTATAGCATTGCAAGACATGAGGAGACTGCATGTATAGCATTGCAAGACAGTGAGGAGACTGCATGTATAGCATTGCAAGACAGTGAGGAGACTGCATGTATAGCATTGCAAGACAGTGAGGAGACTGCATGTATAGCATTGCAAGACAGTGAGGAGACTGCATGAATAGCATTGCAAGACAGTGAGGAGACTGCATGTATAGCATTGCAAGACAGTGAGGAGACTGCATGAATAGCATTGCAAGACAGTGAGGAGACTGCATGAATAGCATTGCAAGACAGTGAGGAAACTGCATGTATAGCATTGCAAGACAGTGAGGAGACTGCATGAATAGCATTGCAAGACATGAGGAGACTGCATGTATAGCATTGCAAGACATGAGGAGACTGCATGTATAGCATTGCAAGACAGTGAGGAGACTGCATGTATAGCATTGCAAGACATGAGGAGACTGCATGTATAGCATTGCAAGACAGTGAGGAGACTGCATGTATAACATTGCAAGACAGTGAGGAGACTGCATGTATAGCATTGCAAGACAGTGAGGAGACTGCATGAATAGCATTGCAAGACATGAGGAGACTGCATGTATAGCATTGCAAGACATGAGGAGACTGCATGTATAGCATTGCAAGACAGTGAGGAGACTGCATGTATAGCATTGCAAGACAGTGAGGAGACTGCATGAATAGCATTGCAAGACAGTGAGGAGACTGCATGAATAGCATTGCAAGACATGAGGAGACTGCATGAATAGCATTGCAAGACAGTGAGGAGACTGCATGAATAGCATTGCAAGACAGTGAGGAGACTGCATGTATAGCATTGCAAGACAGTGAGGAGACTGCATGAATAGCATTGCAAGACATGAGGAGACTGCATGTATAGCATTGCAAGACGGTGAGGAGACTGCATGTATAGCATTGCAAGACAGTGAGGAGACTGCATGAATAGCATTGCAAGACAGTGAGGAGACTGCATGTATAGCATTGCAAGATGGTGAGGAGACTGCATGTATAGCATTGCAAGACAGTGAGGAGACTGCATGAATAGCATTGCAAGACATGAGGAGACTGCATGTATAGCATTGCAAGACATGAGGAGACTGCATGTATAGCATTGCAAGATGGTGAGGAGACTGGGAAGGACCAAACAATCAATAGCTACACAAACAAACCAATTAACAAGTTCAAAGTCCATGCATTATTGGATGACACGTTGTCTTGCACACATAAGCCTGGACACATGACCTCAAGAAGCACCGAATGTCTGAACCTTCATGCACTACAATACACTAGCTAGCTATTACAACATCATTTCTCAGACCAATCAGCTAATACATAGCTCTGCAATGAAAATGGCAGATTGAATGCTCCCTTTGTAAAAGAAACCAATGCAAATGACAGTCACTGCTAGTTCCAATGCGAAACTCCAATTCAGACACTCGTCAGAGCACAAAGCAACACCTCCACATACTGCAAGAAATTATTTGCTTATACAATTATGACAAAAGGTGGTATTACTCACAAAAGCTAGTATGGCGTGGAGCTAATAGATTAGTGTTTTCTAAAAAAATCAGCCAGAAATTCAAAGAAGTAGCGCTAATAAAAGATCTTTAATTGTCGTTCTGAGTAGTTCATGCCCTAATCGAAGGTTAGTTGTAATCTCCATAATCAGAGTGTGACAGACAGACAGAAAGACAGGATGACTGCTATAAGCTTCCTGTGCATGCTCGCTGAAGATTAATAATACCTCGCCTCACAGTGGCACTTGATGTACCGTTTACAAATTAGAAATGCATTAACATAATTACAATGTTACTACTACTAAGTTTAGCTCACTTACTTAATGACACAAAACCGTCATCATTGTCATTACTTTTTTATTTCTTGACTCACTGAATGCACACACACCCACTGCCGATGCTTTACCAACCTTTATGGATGATACTTTACAAACCTTACGGATGATACTTTATCAACCCTACGGACAATACTTTACCAACATCTACGGACGATACTTTACCAACATCTACGGACGATACTTTACCAACATATACGGACGATACTTTACCAACATCTACGGACGATACTTTACCAACATCTACGGACGATACTGTACCAACATATACGGACGATACTTTACCAACATCTACGGACGATACTTTACCAACATCTACGGACGATACTTTACCAACATCTACGGACGATACTATACCAACATCTACGGACGATACTTTACCAACATCTACGGCGATACTTTACCAACATCTACGGACGATACTTTACCAACATATACGGACGATACTTTACCAACATATACGGACGATACTTTACCAACCTTTACGGACGACATTTTACCAACCCTACAGACGATACTTTACCAACCTTTACAGACGATATTTTACCAACCTTTACAGACGATATTTTACCAACCCCCTACGGACGATATTTTACCAACCCTACGGACCGATACTTCACCAACCTTTACGGACAATACTTTACCAACCTTTACAGACGATACTCTACCAACCTTTACAGACGATACTTCACCAACCTTTACGGACAATACTTTACCAACCTTTACAGACGATACTTTACCAGACGATACTTTACCAACCTTTTACGGACGACATTTTACCAACCCTACAGACGATACTTTACCAACCCTACAGACGATACTTTACCAACCTTTACGGACAATACTTTACCAACCTTTACAGACGATACTTTACCAACCTTTACGGACAATACTTTACCAACCTTTACAGAAGATACTTTACCAACCTTTACAGACGATACTTTACCAACCTTTACGGACAATACTTTACCAACCTTTACAGACGATACTTTATCAACCTTACGGACGATACTTTACCAACCCATTACTGACGATGCTCCACCAACCAGGCTCAGCTAATGAATACACACACACTGTCGTTGTCATCGCTGCTGGCAGACAAAATAATAATAATAATAATATGGAGAGTAGAGTAACAAAAATATTTAAAAAAAGATGAACTACAGCAAAAAAAAGTTTTACGTGCATCAGTCTTACCCTGTTTAATTTTTGCCTACACCAAGCAATATGGTATGTCGCTGGCAGATAATTCCATGGTACGAACCCCGAATTCTGAAAAGAGCGGTAGACTGACTACACTAGTTTTCCTGAAGGTCTCCAAAGGAAAAAAATTCCAACGGACTGGTAAGTAGTTTCTCTGAGTGAAAATGTTGTCTGGAAAGTTCATTTAATGTTTTGAATTCTCATGCTCTTCTTCCACCCCCCCCCCCCCCCCCCCTCCACCCCATGACTATGTGTGACAGAATAACTGACTGACTGACAGACATATTGAGTACTGTAACCCTCTCGCGAATGCACGCTAAATGTTAATTATCACTAGATAACCGCCTTCGTAATTGGGAATTATTCCTCGAAGCCATGGTTTAACTATTACATATATATATATATATATATATATATATATATATATATATATATATATATAGGCCCATAGCCAGGATTTTGGAAGGGAAGGGGGAGGGGGGGGATTGTATTTTGAAGTAATTAATACGTAACCACACCCACTTAATAGCCACACCTCAATTCAATGTATGTGAAAATTGTGTCCATCCAAACGTTGAAACCCAACCCACCAATGTGTTAAATTATATGACAAATATATTGGTCCAAGAAGGAATATGTTTGGCAATTCCATAGTAATTCCTAAACCCCATCCCAACCCACCACCACCACCACCACCATCACTGGTTCTAAATTGAATAGCAAATTCAATGGGTAAGGATTATGAATATGTTTGGCAACCTTTACCTACTACTTACTTGTTGACTTATAGTATTTGGGACTTCTCCGCCTCTACACCTTCTGAGAGTAGACCCCGCACGTTCCGAATGGCTCCGACCTCGAATCCTCCTACCGCCCCCGCAGGTATTACCTGGCAGGTTTCCATCAGTGGGCGTCTGCGAATCAGGCGATCGTCTAGATGACCCTCGCCCTTCACGAAAACTTGAACCGAACATGACACAGGGAGTCTAGGACGTTTCCTTCACACCCAAGCACTCGAAATATTGCTGCAGTCCTGCAGATTTTTAACACCCGCAGGCCGCCCACATTGTGCTCACCTATTTTTGAAAGAGGCGGGGCTGATATAAAAAACGCATGCGTACAGTGGACCATCAAGTATACTAGTGATGTGCTTGAGCACAAATGGCGAGCGAGCCTAAAGACTATACTATTTTTATATGGATGATTTTGACTTCTAACACTGAAGCTACTGAAAATAAGGTCCAGTTTTTAAATTTAGCATACAAGGTAAAGGGATTTCAGTGCCATAGTAACAACTCTCTGCAACTGCTTGGAAGGAAAACAAAAAAAAAAAAACAATACACGTTATTTAAAAATTTTCTTTGTGATATTCTTAGCTAAGTAGTGGTTGTAACACACAATGCTTTGACACAACTGGACATGCACCTACACAGACTTACCTTCGCAGTAGTCTAGTATTTTCAAGTAAATACTGTTGCGCACGCTTATAACCATGACAAAGAGCGCATTGACTTACCACCGCCACTAACTCGAATATAAATGGAAGTCCCTTAAGTTTTCAAGTTTCAACTGCACCCGCAAAAGAATTCAAAACGGTAAACAATTCAATTTCTAGGGGATTACGGGTACTGATCGATAAACCAGGGATTCTGTTTAGTGCAATTTGGGACGGGGTCGACAACCAAACTAACACAAAAACGCGAGGGTCAAAGTACAAAATGACATACGTACGTCCATACATATATCTAAATAAACTAGTGGTGTGCTTGAGCACAAATGGCGAGCGAGCCTAAAGACTGTACTATTTTTATATGAATGATTTTGACTTCTAACACTGAAGCTACTGAATATAAGGTCCAGTTTTTTAATTTACCATACAGGGTAAAGGGATTTCAGTGCCATAGTAACAACTCTCTGCAACTGCTTGGAAGGAAAACAACAACAAAACAATACACGTTATTTAAAAGTTTTTTTTGTGATATTCTTTAGCTAAGTAGTGGTTGTAACACACAATGCTTTGACACAACAACTGGACATGCACCTACACAGACTTACCTTCGCAGTAATCTAGTGAACAATGTATTTTCAAGTAAATACTGTTGTGCACGGCTTATAACCATAACAAAGAGCGCATTGACTTATCACCGCCACTAACTCGAATAGAAAAACTGCACCCGCAAAACAAGAAGCAAAGGTAAACAATTCAATTTCTAGGGTGATACGGGTACTGATCGCTAAACCAGAGGATTCTGTTTAGTGCAATTTGGGACGGGGTCGAACGCCGAGCAAACACAAAAATACGGAGGGTCAAAGTACAAAATGACATACGTACGTCCATATATATAAATAAACATCCCCGATTTTCGATTGTGTTACCCCTGTAAGTGTCTCGCTCGCTACGCTCGCTCGCCAAATAAACATCCCCGATTTTCGATTGTGTTACCCCTGTAAGTGTCTCGCTCGCTACGCTCGCTCGCCAATAATATGTAAAAACAAAGCAAAACAAATGTGATGAAAATGTGCACTAAATTTTAGAAATGTGCATAACATTTTTCTTTAACTGAAATTGAATATAGTAGCCAATGCAAGATTTTCTTCATTTGAATTCGTAGTGAGGTGATAAATTGATTTATGTACTGACAATCACAAAAGGTAATATCATTAGCAGTTATGACTAGGTGACTACTATTTTTTGTCACTTAAAGTAGTGTGAAGATTGCATAGAAATGCCTCAGGCTAAAATTGAATTGTCATGGATACTTCTAACTTAATTGTACTAAAAGTGAATGTGTACAGTAATGAAGGCAGCATCACAGTATCCCTGGGAGGCCAACCACACAAATACTTATTTGCTGGTTTAGATTCAGGCCAAGACATGCTCTGCTCCTACCGTAACGTTGTTACTGCTGGAGATGTAAGAGAAAGAGCAAGGCAGATGCTCAATTTGAAGCCACTGAGTGGAAGAGCTTTCGGCCTCTTTACGGGGCCACTGGGGTATCCTACAGCACTGCTCCATGATTCAGACCCTGTACCCTTAGATGGATCAGTGTTTTCATACCAGAGACTGTGCTTCAGTCAGGCAGATGAATTAGCAGCTATTAGAGATGAAAAGGCATTGGAACTTATTTTTAGAGAAGTAAAGGACATGTTTGAGAACCATAAGATTCACCCATGGATATCCTTTTCTCAGAGAGACACCTTATTAGATCTGTTAGATCGTGACCAACTTAAAGGACCTTACTTGAACTCATTAATGATGAGGAAGTTCCTGGAAGAAGTGCAATCATTTCCTAAGTTCTATTGGTCCTATTTCTATTATGTGTCTAACTGTGTCTTAACATCTCAACTAAAGAATGGCATGAAACTTAATGCATGGTATACCATCACGGCTGACATAAACCAGCTCATAGTTTTAGACATAATAACGAATGATGAAGTAACCAGCTGGAAATGGGAAGAATTGAATTGCATGAAGATGAAAAAATTTACCATTGAATTTGAAGTTGCTGACAGAAGCAATTCAGAGTTGGTGTGCGTCACTTTTAGCACAGACAGAAGCCAATACTTGTTCTCTGTTATATTGCATATATTGAGAATACTTCATGCCATCAGTGACAGACCTATACTGAGTAAATCGGAGGATAGTTTAACTGACCCAATCAATCCTCCACACGTTATTAAAAAGGATGAATATTTGTGCTTTTTTAACTCAGTTTTTATTTCAAAATAGTGACTGTACAGTGTACATATTAGAATATTCAAGTGTATATTTTTTGCATCATTGATGATACTATACTTAATTTTGATGTAGTTATTTTTATACGCTTTTAAATGATATGTTTAAACACCTTATTAAACTGTGCAGTAGTATTGTCGTACATCAAACTGATAGAAGAATAAATGTAAACTTTATTATAACCTAATGAAGAAATTATGCTGTCAAAGAGCTCTGTGAGCATACAATAAATTTGCAGCTCCATGAATCCCATAATAAATCAATTACATCATTAAGCTGGCCAATCAGAATTACATTAATGTTGTGGAGCCATCCTTAAAGCATAGTGCACAAAGAGTGATCCTTTAGTGGTGGTATTAACTCATTTTTATCATTTGTCTCTTGCACTTAGCCTTCAGTCCATGTAGTAAGTCTGTTGTAGAAGTTGCGTGCCAAACTGTCAGACAGTTCAATCACTAATAAGTTAATATGTGGATCAAGTTAATTACTGCTATTGAAGTACTCATTTTTGTGCTTTTTGTGTATTTTTATTGTTGCTGTGTGCACATGGCTTTATCACTACCTATTTTTTTGCTCTCGCGCTTCTATATAGAAGTACAAAGTACATAATAAGGAAAAATACCCAGTCTGCCTGAAGTCCACCTGTATATTTATAATTGAGTTGATACACAAGACATGGTCATACGTGCAGACCTTTTAATTTTCAAATCACTATAAATCTAAACATTTGATTTTAATAGAATAAATGAATGAGCTGCAGCATTCTAAGTAATTGAACTACCCTTCAAGGCCATACTGACTCCAATGTGTGTCTACTACAGAACAGGAATAGCTGACGTGATTTTGGCACGAGCTGATGACTGGCCACTGGAACCTTCAACAAAAAGAATCAAATACATAGTCACAGGGCAAGTGATGTCCAGGCCGGAGATTCGCATCAGAAGAGCATGGCCCTAGCATCTTGGCTACAACTACCACCTGATAATCACACCAGCATCTGACATTACAGACTCACCATAGTTGATCCCATGAGTGCCTATGATTGTTAAATATCTTAACCACCCCCACCCCACTCCCCTCCCCTCCCAGCCCGAACTAAGCTGAAATAAATAAGGTCCACATTATCATATTCTTCCATTCTGGGCCTGCAGAACTGTGATGTGAGACAGTGAGGTGAGGACAGGGTATCACACCCTGGGAAAGAGACAGGTCTAAGATCAACCTGAACTTCCCAGTTTAATGTATTTGGTAACATGGATGTACGCAGCAACTTCAGCTGGAGGCAAAGGAATGAGAGCCCCTGAGTGCCTGCCCCTCCCTGTTCTTAATGGATTGTGGTAGTACCTTAACAATGTTGAATTGTACTTCTCATCGGAGGATATTAGAAGGGGATCATTATCTGTTATTACTGATTGAATGCTCTATAGGTTGATATTGAAAGATTGAAGGAGGGGAAATTTTTATACTTTTATCTACTATGTAGCCTAATGGCACACAATAAATTCACCTGAACTTTTTTTAGCGTGTAGAGTTTCAGGAAATGTATGAAACTCCTCATTCTAATCACTATAGACTACAAATGACAATATTTATCCTACAATTTTCATTTGCAGCCTCACTATGTAGGTCCTGAAGACGACCACTCCTATAATCAAACAATTAATGGTACAACTTCAATTGGAGTATAAATCTTGCCCAGTTATTAAAAAAAAAAAAAAAATTCTGAAGAAAAAGGGTCCTTTACGTTTTATAACAAAGGCATATTTACCTAGACAAAATCCGCGAAGGTAAAGGGGACTCGACGAATCTGCTAAGCGGATTTCCGCTTTGACGAGCACGAGGGTCCCAATGCCCAATACGCTGCCTCCTCTAGTCTCGCAAGCCAGACCCTTTACCAGACTCTACGCTACATTCCCCCGCGTAGGGTCTGGTAAAAGGTCTGGCTTGCGAGACTAATACGCCTCCACTCGCGCTTAGTAACGCTTGGATGTTCTTGTTCAAATGTCCCACTGGTTCAAAATTCTGTGTCGTATCTCGCCGCCAGTTTGTCTAAAATCGTTGTTATTATTATCTGCTCTCAAATGCTACAGGAGTAAGTCATAATTTCCTACAGTTACTGATTTTAATTTTTTTTTTTATTTGTTTTGCTAAACCATGATTTCTAGCTTTTGGCATTCCCCCAAGCTTTACAAATCAACCTGCAGATGCTGTTGTGCATGAAACAATTCTACACAAATTCAGCAATTCAAAAGTGAACCTGATACTGCAGTGTGGAGCAGAGGGTGACCCTAGTCCCTCAATCACTTGGTTCAGAGGGAATAAAGAAATTACCAGTGAGGGAATTGTCCTCCAAAATGGCAGTATTGGACTGAATGTTACTGAAGGAGGTAATGGAGGAGCTGCAAGAACTGGTACTCTTTATCACTGCAGGGCCACAAACAATATAGGTGTAATCAACGCAATTACATTCACCATTCGAAGTAGAAATGCTAATGTGTCCTATGCATGTGAGTTATATACTGTGAACTTGCCAATTTTAATAAATAGATGGGCATTTATTATGGAGTATTAATAGGCCCAGTAATGTTCAAATATCCCTAGATGTTGCTGTTGTTGTTTTTTATTAGCAAGCCATCTGTTTTTGTTTTTAGTTGTAAGTGTTTCCAAAACATACTTTACCTGCCAACATTCCCCTCTGTGTTCAGTTGGTACAAGATTTAGACCACCCTTGGGCTACCGATTCTCTGTTGTGTAAATCCCGTACCGACATCCATGTCGTCGTGGTGTAACCTATACATATGGCTAGTCTCACAGGCCAGACCCTTTACTCCTCCATCGTATTATTACAGTCTCTTCATTTTTGTATGACTAATTTCACCTACTGTTACAACTTGCTCATATTTTATGTAGTTCTAGTTTTACTACTAAGTAGATTTTAATTTTAGTTTGTTTTCAATTTTAGTTTAATTTTACTTGATACAGTTTTAATATTTTCCATCCAGCTTTTTATGATTTATTTTAGACCGCAGACTAATTCATTCAGTTTTTTTTATTTGTTTATACCCAATGTAACTTTTAGTTAATTAATTTTTTTTTTAGTTTTTGTAAGATAAGCTTTGAGATTAAAGTAACCGCAATACATACAATAATAGCGCAGTAAACTGTGGTATTCGGGATTAATCTCCTTATGAGTGCTATTGTTTGAATACACGTTGAAGCTAAAGATATCTTACGAAATCATAATTTTGTATCCTATTTTCGTCAAAGAAATTGTCCTACTCCAATGCTGCTATTATTCATACCTTATTAACGCTGATAAATAACGTTGCCCGGGAATTTCTCTACGATGTGCATGTGCCTTAGCAGATAAAGTGCAGCAAAATTGCAGAGATATTGCCGTGACCACTCAAATAATTTCAGTTTTCCTTTGCTGTGGTACCCTAAATAATACCACCCTTTTTTTTTTAATGAATTATCTATAGTATTAATATATATTTATTATGTACTGAACAGGGCCTAATACCTGTTGCTACATAGGAAATGCATCAAAGTAAACAGAAGTGTCTAGAACATAGATGCTGTAGTTTTTGTATTGTGGCAGATGGACTTTAAATTACTTAGGTTCTCCAGAGAGGTATACTACTATTAACTTAGTGTCCCTCCGACTGCGCTTAGAGTCCCTCAAATTGCATTGTTAGGAACAGTCCATACTTTCTAAATTAGTTTGGCACTACACAGCTGTGGTGAACTACTGATTTTAGGGTTCGTTAGACCCTAAGTGGTGCCTTTCAGGATGCTACAGCCCAGAGGCTTCATGACACTAACAGTAGTAGTTTCCTCAGAGGTGGTGCCTAACTATTATTTATTGCATAAGAAACTTGTTATTATGGCATTCGTGCATGAGTAGTACATAATAAATTTATTATTCATTGGATACTACAGAATATCACTCGTCTGATTGGCTGTATACATGATATTCTCCTGTATCAATAATGAATATTTATTAAATATTGAAGAGGGAAATGCTTACGCACAGTTAACCTCTAGCAAGTCAGGTTTTAAGGCCGGTTGAAGTCTGAGACTTCCGCTCTTAGTTAATTAGATAGGGAATGTTTATTATAACAGTTTCCCGCTCCGGACTTTTCACTAACTAGCTAGAGACTAGTCATATACTGTATTAGTTGTGGCTATATAAATTCAGACATAAACAGTTCGAGTAACAATGAGAAGTGAAAATGATGAGACGAGTAACAAAGGTGATACGGGAATGTGAGATAATTGGAGAGCGAGCGTAGCGAGCGAGACACTTACAGGGGTAACACAATTGAAAATCGAGGATGTTTGTTTATTTGTATATATGTTTGGACGTACGTATGTCATTTTGTACTTTGACCCTCGCGTTTTTGTGTTATCAAATTGCACTAAACAGAATCCTCTGATTTATCGATCAGTACCCACCCTAGAAATGAATTGTTTACCGTTTTGAATTCTTTTGCGGGTGCAGTTAAAACTTAAAAACTTAAGGGACTTCCATTTCTATTCGAGATAGTGGCGGTGGTAAGTCAATGCGCTCTTTGTCATGGTTATAAGCCGTGTGCAACAGTATTTACTTGAAATACGTTGTCCACTAGACTACCGCGAAGGTAAGTCTGTGTAGGTGCATGTCCAGTTGTCAAAGCATTGTGTGTTACAACCACTACTTAGCTAAAGAATATCACAAAGAAAACTTTTAAATAATGTGTATTGTTTTGTTGTTGTTTTTTTCCTTCAACTCAAGCAGTTGCAGAGAGTTGTTACTATGGCACTGAAATCCCTTTACCGTGTATGCTAAATTTAAAAACTGGACCTTATTTTCAGTAGCTTCAGTGTTAGAAGTCAAAATCATTCATATAAAAATAGTATAGTCTTTAGGCTCGCTCGCCATTTGTGCTCAAGCACATCACAAGTACGCATGTATGTACAAATAAAGAAGAATTGAGCATGCTCACTAAGTGTAAAAGTGAAATAATATAAAAGTGAAATGATAACTAGTTAATAATGTCATGTTGAGTGTTCAGCTTGGGTTTGGTTCAACATATATATATATATATTAGTCTCGCTGGCCAGACCCTCATTCCCCTCCTTCCGCTTGGGAAAAAAGAGGGTCTGGGGACACTCGCCGTACTTCCAGGTTCTGGCGGATTGCAATCAATGAAGAATCCACGTGACCTCAGCTGTAAAGAATTTAATTGCCGCCTAATGTTGCAGTTAAAAAAAACTTTTATTTAATCCCAACTGCCGCCCCTGTGATAGCTTTAGCTTGATCTGCAGGAATATCTATATCCGCTTTTGAAGACCTTGCTTGAACTGGTTGTGAGGGCGTTAACTTACTACTTACGGAGTGTGTTATTGATCAGCTGTTAAATGAGCTTGAAGAGCATGATTTGCATACGACTATGAACTCCAACAGTACAAACACTACACTTTTAGGTTCTGAATTATTTCTAAGTTTGTCAAAAACAGTGGGAGAACATAAAAGCAAAAACTTTTCCCACTTCCCCTTGGGAGGAAAACGAAAGCATCTTTTCCCTGCAGGAAAGAAAGAATTGCCCTCCGCTGTTCTGCACGTACACCTTTGTAATTAATGCCCTCCACAACACTTCTCAAAACTTCTTTCAACGTTTCCATATCGCAACAACCACATGGCTGACTAACCGACACGTGGTGGAGAGCTACCGCTAAATCTTTTCAATTAGCAATAAATTAAATAGTTTGAGATTGGTCATGTGATGTTACAATTTGATTGGCTTTACGTACATTCCTGTAGAGAACCTGAAAACCCTACGTTTGTCCCCAGACCTTTCCCAGCGAAGCAGTGTGGTAAAGGGTCTGGCATGTGAGACTATATATATAATACTTATAGCACGAGTCAGAGTACAATATGGGAAAATATTTTACGAGCACGCAAAATATTTTCACGAGCCAAAGGCGAGTGAAAATGTGGCGTGAGAGTAAAATATCATTCCCATATTGTACGACGAGTGTGATAAGTGATTTATTGCTTCTTTGAAATTTTTCTCAACCAGTTACAATACAATTTTCATTGATTTACTCGCTACGCGCGCGCTACAAGTAGCGTACAATATAAACCCTACAATATGGGAGAATACAGAACGCTCGCGTGATGCTGAAATATTCAAGTAAAAATATCAAAGCTGCAATAAATATATATATAGGTACTGCCAGAATGCAGCTGTAAAAATGCCACACCCCAACCTGGCTTGTTGCCATCTGAACCCCCACATTTAATATGCTGACTCCGCCTCTGGATAGAATTGCTAACCATTCCAATATAGACAAATTCAACTCTAGCAAGAATGTACATGATTATTATTGTCAGCTTTTTTGTCTTTGAATTTGATCGATTAGATAAAAATTTATTTTTCTTGCAGTTTTTACTGGCTTCAGAGACCCAGCCGGGTCTGTCATAGTGAGAACACGACTAGGAGCTTCAGTGGCATTGGAATGTGCAGTGAATGCAGCAAATCCTCCTCCAATAATAAAGTGGCTGGAGAGTAGACCATTTTTTAACAGCACTACATTGTCCACCTCAGTTATAGATACAGTTCAAGATGGTCGTTACTTGTATTTTGGAAATGTACGGCATCAAGATATTGTGAATAGCACATTTACTTGTGCTGTCATAAATGCATTTAGCAATCAGTTTGTAACATCGGGTAGACTATACACAGTCACACCTGATCTTGCAGATGATGAACTGGCAGTATTCATATTATCTAATGTAACTTTGGTTGCCAAAGCTGGAGAAACTCTGGTACTTTATAATTCAGCAGCATATGGTACAGACAACTTTGTTGACCAATTCAATGTGAGATGCAGAACTGAAAGGGGGAAAGAATTAGCTGGTACTTCAACTCAAAGTACATATAGAGTACCGGATCCACCAACTGAAAACTTCATCACGTGCAGCGCAGATGTTGTAGGCAAATTCTTGTTTACAATCATTACTTATCTTGTTTATGTAGGTGAGTCTAGCATAGATCCTTTAAATAAGTACTTCAAGCAAAATATTGGGTTCTCACTTTTACATCATCACAGATTGTTACACCTGCTATTTAATTACCTGCTTCTGCTCCACTTTGAACTTGCACCACCAAAGGTAACAAAGCACACTCTATGTTAGCAGTTATTTTTCTCCTGTTTATTTTTGCAAATTTATCCCTTCTCTTTTCTCAAATTTCTTATTAACATGTTTACCACTAAAAGCTTGAAGTGGAGTTAAGTTTAACTACAACTCATGCATTAAGAAATGAAATGGGTGAATGGAGATATAAGGATGAAGCCATCAGTATAATCATTTCTAATTTATCTGTGCAAGACAGTGATTGTAAACTTGACATTTCAACTCAACCCTAATGCCAATACTTACTAAGAGTTGGGACAGGTAGTGGTGTGATATCACATGATGAATTAGTAATACCTACAATGCCAGTAGTGCCTGAAGAAATGTTCAAATTAAATTATATAGCATCGCCTTATCTTTTTTCTAGCTTCATACATAACACCTGTATTAGTTGTGTACTTCAACAAAAACAGTGAACGAACTATAAATATACTATACATTTAATATTTTATTTACCTTGAGTATTTCCACATCACGCGAGCGCTCAATATTTTCCTGTATTGAATGCTGTATATGAATAACTAAATTTTCAAAAGTATGGCAGAATTACCTCTGAACGTTCACAGTTTTGGTCAGCCTAAATAGCTTCTCACAGATATGTAGGAATAAATACCAGGATAAAAATCACAGATAACATGATAAAAAAAAGGAATGAAAGTTTAGAAAAGTGAGCAGTATTTTTACCATGGTAGATTCAAAACGTCCAAATCAGATTTTCTCAATTAGAGGTAAATATATTTCATACCCAGTTCCTAGGAGGTGAACTTGCGAACAGTCCAATAAAAAATATTTGTTTTTATTCGTTTCCCATAGCCTAAGCCATGCAGCTAAATAAGCAATTCAATGGTAAAACTTGCTCAGGTTTATCTATAAATAAGAACTAGTGCTACTGATAGCTAATTCACTCTTTTCACGGCAACTACATGCCAAGGAAGGCTAAAGTATTGACCAATAAAAATTACCGTAAACTATCATGCGATCAGATATGAAAAATTTGTCTGATTTAGAGTTCAACTAGCTAGTTAGATCACTATCAGTTAAAGTTGATTTGAAATATAATAATTAGCAATGTATACAAGACTGAGCAAGATAGAACAAATGAAGTAACAAAACTGAGGAGCACTTGATAGACTGACAACTACAATACAAGGACAGCACCAACTGACAACTGAACATAACACATAATATGATTAAATATAAAGGTCACACAAAGGACTATTGTTACAATGACAAAGAACTATTGATGGAACAAAAAATGATTGTTTGCAAAAAGTAGAGTAAGAGAGGCTCTGCTCCAGAAAACCACATAAATCAAAAATAATCATTAATCACACACGAAATAGGCACCAATACTATAACATCACTAATATCACAATGTTTAGATAACGACAGCTATTAACACTAAAATCTGCATACATTATCAAAATATTTATCCAAACTTATCATAGATAAGATCTCCAATAAAATTCAGCAATACTAGCAGCAACTATGTCTCTGTTATAACATATTTAATATATTTTAGAACCTCCGTTGATAACAACGTCATCACTACCTAATGAGCTTGTGAAGAGAAACATTTTAGAGGGTGATGAATCAGTTATGCTGAGTTGTGATAGTACAGGTATACCTGCTGTACAAATCGAATGGTTCCACAATGGCAATTTAGTGACTCGTATACAAGGAATAGAAGTAAATAATGCACAGCTAACCATTTCTAATCCCAAACCTGTTCATTCTGGAATGTACCAGTGCTTTGTATCTAATGGTGTGGTGGCACCACTTGAAGATGTACAGAGGACTTGGACTGTTGAGATAATTAGACCTAGTAAGTAATAATTCTTTGCTGGGGGAAATAAGTGATTCCATTTTACTCTTGAACAGTTTAAGAACTCGACTATAGTAATAGTTATTGGCGAGCGAGTGAAACGAGCAAGACACTCTCAGGGGTAACACAATTGAAAATTGATTATACTGTATTTGTTTGTTGGCGAGCGAGCGAAGCGAGCGAGACAGTATTATTGATGCAAAATCGGGTATATGTTATTGGCAAGCGAGCAGAGTGACAGTGGATAATGTAAAATCAGGTATATATTATATATTATGTATGGATTGTGCATATACCCCTTAAACGCACGTGCGGGCTTTTTTTTTTTCCTCCAAAAAACCGGCGAATGGCGAATGGTTACTATGGTGTTGATATCCTTTACCAGACGTAATAAAAAAACTTGGCCTTTTTTTAGTAGCTGTGAGTGCTTGTTGTCAAAAGACACTGGTATTTCAGATAGTCAGAATGACATATATTAGAGACTACAGAAAATACCAGTAATCTGGAAATTGAGGTAAGAATGTGGTTCTGTATTTGTTAGCTAAAGTATATACTAGCCAAAAAAGCTACCTATCTATACTTTTAGAATTGAACTGATAGGTTATTTTGAAGTGTTTCATTTGTTCACTGGCTCCTCGCCCTTTGTGTTCAAGCACATCACTAGTAAGCATTAAAATAACTATACCTTTACATGAATGCACTAGAGGGTTGTAGTATGAATCATTCTTTTCTATCTGTTTATCGGTCTGTCTGTTGATAGAGAATCTCAAAAAGCAGGCATGTAGACATCATTATAGTACCTGACCATTGTAAATGTCATTAATGTTCCTGAATTTTTGTTTTAAGTAAATTCTGGTTTACTTCTGCTGAAAGACAATATTCGCTTCAATTAAAGCCTCACTCTGAGAAAAAGTACAAATTAGTTGAATATTAAGTTTTGTAGTACAGACCCTCGCCCTTCACGAAAACTTGAACCGAACATGACACTGAGTCTAGGACGTTTCCTTCACACCCAAGCACTCGAAATATTGCTGCAGTCCTGCAGATTTTTAACACCCGCAGGCCACCCACATTGTGCTCACCTATTTTGAAAGAGGCGGGGCTGATATATAAAACGCATGCGTACAATGGACCATCAAGTAAAAACAAAGCAAAACAAATGTGATGAAAACGTGCACTAAATTTTAGAAATGTGCATAAACATTTTTTAAAACTGAAATTGAATATAGTAGCCAATGCAAGATTTCCTTCATTTAAATTCGTAGTGAGGTGATAAATTGATTTATGTACTGACAATCACAAAAGGTAATATCATTAGCAGTTATGACTAGGTGACTACTATTTTTTGTCACTTAAAGTAGTGTGAAGATTGCATAGAAATGCCTCAGGGTAAAATTGAATTGTCATGGATACTTCTAACTTAATTGTACTAAAAGTGAATGTTTACAGTAATGAAGGCAGCATCACAGTATCCCTGGGAGGCCAACCACACAAATACTTATTTGCTGGTTTAGATTCAGGCCAAGACATGCTCTGCTCCTACCGTAACGTTGTTACTGCTGAAGATGTAAGAGAAAGAGCGAGGCAGATGCTCAATTTGAAGCCACTGAGTGGAAGAGCTTTCGGCCTCTTTACGGGGCCACTGGGGTATCCTACAGCACTGCTCCATGATTCAGACCCTGTACCCTTAGATGGATCAGTGTTTTCATACCAGAGACTGTGCTTCAGTCAGGCAGATGAATTAGCAGCTATTAGAGATGAAAAAGCATTGGAACTTATTTTTAGAGAAGTAAAGGACATGTTTGAGAACCATAAGATTCACCCATGGATATCCTTTTCTCAGAGAGACACCTTATTAGATCTGTTAGATCGTGACCAACTTGAAGGACCTTACTTGAACTCATTAATGATGAGGAAGTTCCTGGAAGAAGTGCAATCATTTCCTAAGTTCTATTGGTCCTATTTCTATTATGTGTCTAACTGTGTCTTAACATCTCAACTAAAGAATGGCATGAAACTTAATGCATGGTATACCATCACGGCTGACATAAACCAGCTCATAGTTTTAGACATAATAACGAATGATGAAGTAACCAGCTGGAAATGGGAAGAATTGAATTGCATGAAGATGAAAAAATTCACCATTGAATTTGAAGTTGCTGACAGAAGCAATTCAGAGTTGGTGTGCGTCACTTTTAGCACAGACAGAAGCCAATACTTGTTCTCTGTTATATTGCATATATTGAGAATACTTCATGCCATCAGTGACAGACCTATACTGAGTAAATCGGAGGATAGTTTAACTGACCCAATCAATCCTCCACACGTTATTAAAAAGGATGAATATATTTGTGCTTTTTTAACTCAGTTTTTATTTCAAAATAGTGACTGTACATATTAGAATATTCAAGTGTATATTTTTTGCATCATTGATGATACTATACTTAGTTTTGATGTAGTTATTTTTATACGCTTTTCAGGCCCGTCAAAAATTTGCATGCGACGTTCATTTTGGCCAATGAAATCATTAGCAATTTCTTTCATTTCCAGTGCATCTGTTAGTTTAGCACCATACAGAAACACGCACACACAAAAAAAATTATAGCTATTTGAAATGTTAAAAATACTTAACAATACACTTACAAAAGCAGCCTTTTTTTGGCAGCAACATGATTTAATTTCACAGCTTTTAAGCATAGAAAACAATGTACGCAATCTTCACTTCATTAATGTAGTGAAGCCAAGTCCACCGATCAAACCAACTAGCTTGAAAATTACGTTCCAAAATTGTCTTCTTCCCAAACTTTCTTTTCGGGAAGTTAAAGACGACGGCTGATGCGGAGATTCCGGTAAATTATCGAGAAGATGCTTCCCGCGACTCGCTATTATAGTCGATGAAGCCATATCAAGACACTCCCGGTGTGGAAAGACTAGCGACACTTTACCAACAGAGGAAGGTACGATTTTTTGCCAACCTTTACCCGGTAACTTATTAAATGTACACGCCCACCTTTTCCAAAAAAAGGTTCGACCAAGGTCGGACTGGTCGGACCATCTACTACGGCCCTGCTTTTAAATGATATGTTTAAACACCTTATTAAACTGTGCAGTAGTATTGTCGTACATCAAACTGATAGAAGAATAAATGTAAACTTTATTATAACCTAATGAAGAAATTATGCTGTCAAAGAGCTCTGTGAGCATACAATAAATTTATAGCTCCATGAATCCCATAATAAATCAATTACATCATTAAGCTGGCCAATCAGAATTACATTGATGTTGTGGAGCCATCCTTAAAGCATAGTGCACAAAGAGTGATCCTTTAGTGGTATTAACTCATTTTTATCATTTGTCTCTTGCACTTAGCCTTCAGTCCATGTAGATGTAAGACAGTGAGGTGGGGGCAGGGTATCACACCCTGGGAAAGAGACAGGTCTAAGATCAACCTGAACTTCCCAGTTTAATGTATTTGGTAACATGGAGGTACCGCAGCAACTTCAGCTGGAGGCAAAGGAATGAGAGTCTGACCCTTCGTCAACTCACTCCTGATATAATTCAATCCGAGATGATGGCCAGTTTAAGTGCTGTGAAGTGCGTCTTTCTTAAATGATTGAAGGAGTGTATCTTATTGGAAACCAATCTAGTCCAGTCACATTTTATGCTTTGACCTTGAATTAATTGCAACAAGTTTCTACAGTGTATCGTGTATTGTATGCATTAAAATATGCTCTATGTACTAAAAATCCTGCAAAATCTAGAGAAGGTATGGTGCAAAAATTATGTATGCCAGTATGCTTGCATTATTCGATTATTCCAGTTAAATGTCCAGTGTCTGCTGCACGTTTTACTATGTATGGCATTGTTCATATCCAGTTAGTTAAATGTCCAGTGTCTGCTGCATGTTTTACTATGTATGGCATTGTTCATATCCAGTTAGGTAAATGTCCAGTGTCTGCTGCATGTTTTACTATGTATGGCATTGTTCATATCCAGTTAGGTAAATGTCCAGTGTCTGCTGCATGTTTTACTATGTATGGCATTGTTCATATTTCCAGTTAGGTGTATTTGTTTATGATAGACCATTATTCTTTCTTTTTTTTTAACTTCTAAGTCACGAAAATTGATTTTGTTGTCCTTTTCTTTTTCAATAGTGAATTGAATACATTCCTTCTGTGTGTTTAGTTCCAGCTATTGGCATTCCCCCAAGCTTTACAAATCAACCTGCAGATGCTGTTGTGCATGAAACAATTCTACACAAATTCAGCAATTCAAAAGTGAACCTGATTCTGCAGTGTGGAGCAGAGGGTGACCCTAGTCCCTCAATCACTTGGTTCAGAGGGAATAAAGAAATTACCAGTGAGGGAATTGTCCTCCAAAATGGCAGTATTGGACTGAATGTTACTGAAGGAGGTAATGGAGGAGCTGCAAGAGCTGGTACTCTTTATCACTGCAGGGCCACAAATACTATAGGTGTAATCAACGCAACTACAGTCACCATTCGAAGTAGAAATGCTAATGTGTCCTATGCATGTGAGTTATATACTGTGAACTTGCCAATTTTAATAAATAGATGGGCATTTATTATGGAGTATTAATAGGCCCAGTAATGTTCAAATATCCCTAGATGTTGCTGTTGTTGTTTTTTATTAGCAAGCCATCTGTTTTTGTTTTTAGTTGTAAGTGTTTCCAAAACATACTTTACCTGCCAACATTCCCCTCTGTGTTCAGTTGGTACAAGGTTTAGACCACCCTTGGGCTACCGATTCTCTGTTGTGTAAATCCCGTACCAACATCCATGTCGTGGTGTAACCTATACATATGGCTAGTCTCACAGGCCAGACCCTTTACTCCTCAATCGTATTATTACAGTCTCTTCATTTTTGTATGACTAATTTCACCTACTGTTACAACTTGCTCATATTTTATGTAGTTCTAGTTTTCCTACTAAGTAGATTTTAATTTTAGTTTGGTTTCAGTTTTTCAAATATTCTATGGTAAGTTTTAGTTTAAGCTGTTAAAATGCACAAACTTCAATTTTAGTTTAATTTTACTTGATACAGTTTTAATATTTTCCATCCAGCTTTTTATGATTTATTTTAGACCGCAGACTAATTCATTCAGTTTTTTTAAAATTTGTTTATACCTAATGTAACTTTTAGTTAATTAACTTTTTTTTAAGTTTTTGTAAGATAAGCTTTGAGATTAAAATAACCGCAATACATACAATAATAGCGCAGTAAACTGTGGTATCCGGGATTTTTGAATACACGTTGAAGCTAAAGATATCTTACGAAATCATAATTTTGTATTCTATTTTCGTCAAAGAAATTGTCCTACTCCAATTCTGCTATTATTCATACTTTTTTAATGTTGATAAATAGCGTTGCCCGGGAATTTCGCTACGATGTGCATGTGCCTTAGCAGATAAAGTGCAGCAATTGCAGAGATATTGCCGTGACCACTCAAATAATTTCAGTTTTCCTTTGTTGTGGTACGTTAAATAATACAACCTTTTTTTTAATGAATTAGCTATAGTATTAATATATATTTATTATGTACTGAACAGGGCCTAATACCTGTTGCTACATAGGAAATGCATCAAAGTAAACAGAAGTGTCTAGAACATAGATGCTGTAGTTTTTGTATTGTGGCAGAGGGACTTTAAATTACTTAGGTTCTCCAGAGAGGTATACTATTAACTTAGTATCCCTCCGACTGCGCTTAGAGTCCCTCAAATTGCATTGTTAGGAACAGTCCATACTTTCTAAATTAGTTTGGCGCTACACGGCTGTGGTGAACTACTGATTTTAGGGTTCGTTAGACCCTAAGTGGTGCCTTTCAGGATGCTACAGCCCAGAGGCTTCATGACACTAACAGTAGTAGTTTCCTCAGAGGTGGTGCCTAACTATTATTTATTGCATAAGAAACTTGTTATTATGGCATTCGTGCATGAGTAGTACATAATAAATTTATTATTCATTGGATACTACAGAATATCACTCGTCTGATTGGCTGTATACATGATATTCTCCTGTATCAATAATGAATTGCTTACGCACAGTTAACCTCTAGCAAGTCAGGTTTTAAGGCTGGCCTCTCAATTGATGTCTGAGACTTCCGCTCTTAGTTAATTAGATAGGGAATGTTTATTATAACAGTTTCCCGCTCCGGACTTTTCACTAACTAGCTAGAGGACTTTTCACTAACTAGCTAGAGACTTGTCATATACTGTATTAGTTGTGGCTATATAAATTCAGACATAAACAGTTCGAGTAACAATGAGAAGTGAAAATGATGAGACGAGTAACAAAGGTGATACGGGAATGTGAGATAATTGGAGAGCGAGCGTAGCGAGCGAGACACTTACAGGGGTAACACAATTGAAAATCGAGGATGTTTGTTTATTTGTATATATGTTTGGACGTACGTATGTCATTTTGTACTTTGACCCTCGCGTTTTTGTGTTATCAAATTGCACTAAACAGAATCCTCTGATTTATCGATCAGTACCCACCCTAGAAATGAATTGTTTACCGTTTTGAATTCTTTTGCGGGTGCAGTTAAAACTTAAAAACTTAAGGGACTTCCATTTCTATTCGAGATAGTGGCGGTGGTAAGTCAATGCGCTCTTTGTCATGGTTATAAGCCGTGTGCAACAGTATTTACTTGAAATACGTTGTCCACTAGACTACCGCGAAGGTAAGTCTGTGTAGGTGCATGTCCAGTTGTCAAAGCATTGTGTGTTACAACCACTACTTAGCTAAAGAATATCACAAAGAAAACTTTTAAATAATGTGTATTGTTTTGTTGTTGTTTTTTTCCTTCAACTCAAGCAGTTGCAGAGAGTTGTTACTATGGCACTGAAATCCCTTTACCGTGTATGCTAAATTTAAAAACTGGACCTTATTTTCAGTAGCTTCAGTGTTAGAAGTCAAAATCATTCATATAAAAATAGTATAGTCTTTAGGCTCGCTCGCCATTTGTGCTCAAGCACATCACAAGTACGCATGTATGTACAAATAAAGAAGAATTGAGCATGCTCACTAAGTGTAAAAGTGAAATAATATAAAAGTGAAATGATAACTAGTTAATAATGTCATGTTGAGTGTTCAGCTTGGGTTTGGTTCAACATATATATATATATATTAGTCTCGCTGGCCAGACCCTCATTCCCCTCCCTCCACTTGGGAAAAAAGAGGGTCTGGAGACACTCGCCGTACTTCCAGGTTCTGGCGGATTGCAATCAATGAAGAATCCACGTGACCTCAGCTGTAAAGAATTTAATTGCCGCCTAATGTTGCAGTTAAAAAAAACTTTTATTTAATCCCAACTGCCGCCCCTGTGATAGCTTTAGCTTGATCTGCAGGAATATCTATATCCGCTTTTGAAGACCTTGCTTGAACTGGTTGTGAGGGCGTTAACTTACTACTTACGGAGTGTGTTATTGATCAGCTGTTAAATGAGCTTGAAGAGCATGATTTGCATACGACTATGAACTCCAACAGTACAAACACTACACTTTTAGGTTCTGAATTATTTCTAAGTTTGTCAAAAACAGTGGGAGAACATAAAAGCAAAAACTTTTCCCACTTCCCCTTGGGAGGAAAACGAAAGCATCTTTTCCCTGCAGGAAAGAAAGAATTGCCCTCCGCTGTTCTGCACGTGCACCTTTGTAATTAATGCCCTCCACAACACTTCTCAAAACTTCTTTCAACGTTTCCATATCGCAACAACCACATGGCTGACTAACCGACGCGTGGTGGAGAGCTACCGCTAAATCTTTTCAATTAGCAATAAATTAAATAGTTTGAGATTGGTCATGTGATTGTTACAATCTGATTGGCTTTACGTACATTCCTGTAGAGAACCTGAAAACCCTACGTTTGTCCCCAGACCATTTCCCAGCGAAGCGGTGTGGTAAAGGGTCTGGCATGTGAGACTATATGTATATATATATATATAGGTACTGCCAGAATGCAGCTGTAAAAATGCCACACCCCAACCTGGCTTGTTGCCATCTGAACCCCCACATTTAATATGCTGACTCCGCCTCTGGATAGTATTGCTAACCATTCCAATATAGACAAATTCAACTCTAGCAAGAATGTACATGATTATTATTGTCAGCTTTTTTGTCTTTAAATTTGATCGATTAAAAAAAAATTTATTTTTCTTGCAGTTTTTACTGGCTTCAGAGACCCAGCCGGGTCTGTCATAGTGAGAACACGACTAGGAGCTTCAGTGGCATTGGAATGTGCAGTGAATGCAGCCAATCCTCCTCCAATAATAAAGTGGCTGCAGAGTAGAACATTTCGTGATATTACTACATTGTCCACCTCAGTTATAGATACAGTTCAAGATGGTCGTTACTTGTATTTTGGAAATGTACGGCATCAAGATATTGTGAATAGCTCATTTACTTGTGCTGTCATAAATGCATTTAGCAATCAGTTTGTAACATCGGGTAGACTATACACAGTCACACCTGATCTTGCAGATGATGAACTGGCAGTATTCATATTATCTAATGTAACTTTGGTTGCCAAAGCTGGAGAAACTCTGGTACTTTATAATTCAGCAGCATATGGTACAGACAACCTTGTTGAACGATTCAATGTGAGTTGCAGAACTGAAAGGGGGAAACAATTAGATGGTACTGCAACTCAAAGTACATATAGAGTACCGGATCCACCAACTGAAAACTTCATCACGTGCAGCGCAAGAGTTGGAGGCAAATTCTTGTTTACAATCATTACTTATCTTGTTTATGTAGGTGAGTCTAGCATAGATCCTTTAAATAAGTACTTCAAACAAAATATTGGGTTCTCACTTTTACATCATCACAGATTGTTACACCTGCTATTTAATTACCTGTTTCTGCCCCACTTTGAGCTTGCACCACCAAAGGTAACAAAGCACACTTGTGGGCCAGCCCACATGAAAAGAAAGAACTTAAGACTGTTATGCGTGTGTGTTATTTAGAGTTGTGATCATTGTGTGCGCAGGTCACCTGCGGTAGTTTCTTGTAGCATTGTGATTGGTCAGTTTTGCGAGAGGACTCGTCTCATAAGTCCTCTCGCCACGTGTTGTAATTTAGTCAAGTTTACAGTAGCATTTTCTAGTAAATCTCGAAGTGAGGCTAACCCCTCTTGCTTGACTCTGGTGGCAGCGATACTAGCTGTCCCCAGAGCTGTGGCGATTCGTGCGCTGTTCGCAGACCGGACCCACAGAAACTGGTGGCAGCGGTGGGATCTCTGGGGAAGACATTCCGCTGGAGACTACCAGCGAACCTACAACAAGTGCGCTTGTGTGGAGGAACGAACCAACTTACCGAGGGCAGGCGGAACGAGTTCCAGTCGAGCCCGAGTCACCCTGAAGGAAGACATTCCGTAGAAGGACGCGCAGCTTCGAAGCTTAGGCTGTGGGAGCTATCACTCTTGCTGGGCGACAGCGGCAGCGAGAAAGAAGAAATCCAGTCACGAACGTCAGGCCGAGGCGGTGGTGTTCTACGCATTTCACTGGGCGACAGCGGCAGTGGACTTACCTCATTCACAGACTCCGGACTACGGTGGCGGAGCCTTCACTCCTGCAAGCTTCGGCTGTGTTGGGAACTACCACTGGGAGACATCCCCCGAACGGCGTGGTATTTGTGTGTCATTCACCTTGTGTTTTTTTTGTGTTGCATTTTTTTTTAATTGTACCGTTACTTCCGTTGTTGAGTTTTGTAATCCGTGTTGTATATTTTTTTTTTGTGCAGCTTTCCAGTAGGGCAGCGAGGACACTCACTTCCCTATGACTGAGGTTCGAGCTGTGGGGACTAAGAAGAAGACATCGAGAAGGACGACGCTCGTGGATAGCGAGTACAAACCTACCCACCCACCCGGTCACTCCAAAAGATCACCATACCCTAGGCGGCCTACGGAGGTCAGAACGGGAAAGTCTGAGGAGCTGGACACCATTGTTAGTGAGTCAGCAGAGTCAGGGGCTGAGTCTGAGTCAGAGCAGTTGGTGGAGGTAGACGAGAGTAGGCCAGAAGAGATGGCTAGGAGGGAGGAGAGCGAGCTCAGTGTGTTGCTGAGGTACATGATTGAGAAAGATGAGAAGCAGAAGGAGGAGGAGAGAGAACGTAGGAGGGAAGAAGAAGAGAGGCGCAAGGCCGAAGAGGGGGTTAGACAGGAGGAGTTGGAGAGATACAGGGCTGAGGAAGCAGAGCGTAGGAGACTAGAAGAAGAGAGAAGGGGGGAGGCTGAAGAGGCTAGAAAGAGAGAGTGGGAAAGAAAGAGGGACGAGGAGAATGCTAGAAGGCAAGAAGATAATCTCAGAAGAGATAGGAGAGAGCTAATACAGGAGAAGCTGAAGGCTATGGGGTCGTACAGAGAGGGTACGGAGTTGGTGGATTACTTGGGCAAATTCGAGAGAATTATGAAAGAGTCAGGGGTTGGAGAAGAGGGATGGACAGAGAGACTGTTCCCGAGGTTGCCAGAAGGACTATGTGCAAGGATTAGTAGTGTGAGGGAAAGAGATGCAGGGTATGAGGAGGTGAAGAAGGTCTTACTGAAGTCCGTGGGTGAGACTCCACTCACCTACGGACACCAGCTGTTTGAGCTAACTGGGGAGGTTGTGAAGCAGAAGTCTGCAGGGGAAATATGCGAGCAGATCCTGAGAGTCTGCAGAGGGGTATTGCAGGGCTGTACTACCCACGAACAGTGTGTTGTATCTCTGGCCACGGCACTGACTAGGAAGGTCATGCCACAGGCAGGGAGAGTGTATCTGGAGGGGAAAGAAATTAAAAGTGCAGAGGGGTTGAGAGATGCTTGGGAGACATGGATGTCTGGGAGGCAGAAAGGGAATTTTTACAAGCCATGGATGGGAGAATTTGTTAGAGAGAGGGGTGGATTTAAGACAGAAAGGAGGGATGGATTTGTGAGCAGAGAGTTAACTTGTTTCTCATGTGGAGCTAAGGGCCACAGGGCTGTTGATTGCAAGAAGGGCAAGAGCCCTGAACCTAGCAGTGGGTCTGCGGGTTTTAGAGTTGTAACCTGTTACAACTGTGGTAAGCCAGGTCACAGGAGTACAGAGTGCATGAGTAAGAAGGTGGGGGCGCCTGTGAAAAAGGAGGGTGGCAGAGTAGCCAAGCTGGTAGTTGAAGGGAAGAAGGACAATTTTGCATGGGGCCTTGTCAATGGGGTCCGATGCAAGGTTCTAGTAGACTCTGGGGCGAGTGTGGGAGTTATCCCAAGGGAGCTATTGTCAGATAGTCACGAGGATTGCGGGGAGGTTCATGTAGAGAGCTTCCACGGTACAAAGAGAACACACAGGAGTACTGTGGTGACATATGAAGTAGGAGGGGTGATAAGATCCAAGCTGGCCATGATCGATGAAAGGGAAGGAGTTACCAGCATAGTCCCAGTGAGTCTGAGGGATGAGGAGGTTGTTAAGGCTTATGCTCAGGCAGTCGCCGATTACCAGCAGGAGAGTGAGACCGAAGCGAGAAGGGAGGCCGAAGTCAAGGTTTTGACTAGGAGTCAGGCTAAGGCAGAGGCCGAGCTAGACAAATGTGAGGAGGATGCAGAAGTAGAGGAGTTGTGGTGCACAGTGGAGGAGTCTGTTCAGGAAGACTTGGGAGATGAGGTGGAGGCTTCGGTAGAAGAAGGGGAGGTAGAATCTATGCAAGAGAGCACGAGGGGGAGTGTGGTTGAGGAGGAAGGAGAAGAAGAAGGGAGTGCGAAGGATTTAGACTCAGTTGCTGTGAACAGCTCCGAGCTAGAGCTGAATCAGTTAGCAGGGGAGATAGGGCCTATGGGAGAGGGCTCAGACGGGGAAAGGTTCAGAGAATGTTTAAGGTCAGATGAGAGTTTAAAGACGTGGAGAGAGTTGGGGAAGAGAGAAGAGAGAGGTTTCAAGTGGGATAAGGAGTTGCTGTTGAGGGGAATGTATGTGTCGTGGGAAGAATTTGTTGATGTGATAGTGGTACCGAAGGAATTCAGGGAACGGATTTTGGTGTTGGGGCATGAGAAGTGCGGACATCTAGGAGGGGAGAAGGTGGCGCACTTGGTTGGGAAACATTTTATATGGCCGGGAATGAGTAGAGAGATTTTGGAATATTGTGCGAGCTGTGAGACGTGCCAAATGAAGAGCAAAGGGAGGCCGAGGAAGGCTCCTGCTGTCGACAGACCGGTTCTATCTGAGCCATTTGAGAGTGTTGCTGTGGACTTGGTCGGTCCACTGCCCAAGGGAAAGGGTGGGTGTAGGTTCCTACTCACCTATATATGTTTAGCAACCAGGTGGCCAGAGGCAGTAGCTCTTAGAAGTGTGACGGCGAAGTCAGTAGCCGAGGGGTTATGGTGCGTGTTCTCGAGGACAGCCATACCGGAAGTGATGCTGTCGGACCAGGGCTCACAGTTTTGTGGACGTGTTGTGAAGCAGTTATGCCAGCTGTTGGGAGTGCAGAAGCTGAGGACGTCTCCATACCATCCACAGACTAACGGAACAGTGGAGCGTATGCACGGGACCCTCAAGAGTGTGCTTGGTAGGTGTGTTGAGGATAAGGTAGACTGGGTTGGACAGGTACCGTTGGCATTGTACGTATTGAGGCAGATGCCTCATGCTGATAGTGGTTTCAGTCCCTTTGATCTAGTCTTTGGGTTCAGGGTCAGGACACCATTGGATGCACTGTACCACGGTATTTACGAGACAGAAGGGAAGGAAAGGAATGTGTGCGATTGGGTTGCTGGATTAATGGACAGGTTGGAGAGAATGAGGGATTGGGCTGCGTTGAAGATGAGTAAGGGGAAAGAAGGCAGGTTGAGGTACTACAATAAGGGGAGCAAGATGAGAGAGTTTGCGGAGGGAGAGTTGGTCTTATACAGGATACCTGGGATGTCATGCAAGTTGGCTGACTCCTGGGAAGGTCCGTACAAGGTTTTAAAACGTATGGGGGAGGTTAACTACAAGATTGGGAAGGTTGGGAAGGAGTCGCATGCTAAGGTGGTGCATGTGAACTGTCTGAAGAAGTTCAAGGAGAGGGAAGAAGTCAATAGGTTGGATTTAGTGTTAGAAGAAGAGAGTCAAGAGAGGAATGTGCTGAGAGACGATTGCGAAGGTTTGGTTGTGGAAGAGTTGGAAAGTGTTATGAGTGAGTTCAGGGATGTGTTTTCGGATGTGCCAGGGAATACGGATAGGGTTAAGATGTGTATTGACACTGGAGACAGCCCACCCATTAGGCAGTCTCCATACTCAGTGCCCATGGGAATTAGAGATGCAGTGAGGGAAGAGATCGACAATTTGTTGGAGTGTGGTATCATAGAGCGCAGCAATAGCTGTTGGGCATCGCCGTTGGTGCCAGTGAAGAAGTCAGGGGGTGGCATAAGGTTGTGCGTGGATTTTAGGAGGCTCAACGATGTGACAGTCAAGGAGCCTTACTACATCCCGGGGTTGGATGAGTTACTTGAGAGAGTGGGAAGTGGTCGTGTGTTGTCAAAGGTGGACTTGGCTAAGGGGTTTCACCAAGTGGAGGTGGTAGAACAGGACAGGAAGAAGAACTGTTTCATTTGCCCCTTTGGCAAATACCAGTATCGAAGGATGCCGTTCGGGCTGTGTAATGCCCCTTCGGTGTTCCAGAGGCTCATGGATGAGGTATTAGTTGGGTGCGACGAGTTCGCAAAGGTCTACATAGACGATATTCTGATAGTGTCGGGTAGTTGGGAGGTGCATGTTAGGCACCTGAAGACGTTGTTTGGTGTGTTGCGTGAGGCGGGGTTAACATGTAGAAAGAGCAAGTGCATGTTTGGGAAGAGGAGATTGGAGTTCTTAGGACATGTTGTGGGAGACGGAGTTATGAGTGTACCGAGAGTGAGAGTCAAGGCATTGGAGGAACACCCGGTTCCTAGGTCCAGAAAGCAGCTGAGAGCTTTCCTGGGTCTGATTGGGTACTACCGTAGGTTTGTCCGTGATTTCCATGAGTGGTCGTCTCTTCTGACTCCACACACGGCAAAGACCTCACCGGGGGAAGTGCAGTGGACGAGCTCCATGCTGGAGGCGTTCCGTAAGTTGTGTATTTCTTTATGTAATCATGTGTGTTTATGTGTGCCATGCAAGGAGGATGAGTTTTGCGTAGAATGCGATGCGAGTGCTTCAGGAGTTGGAGCAGTATTGTCTGTCGAAAGGGAAGGAGAGTGGAAACCTGTAGCGTTCTACTCCAGGCAGTTAAAGGATGCCCAGAAGAGATATAGTGCACAAGAACTGGAGGGGTTGGCACTGTATCAGTCAGTGATTCATTTTGCTTTTTATTTGTATGGGAAGAAGTTTGTTGTATTTACAGACCACAAGAGTTTGGTGTGGCTAACTTCTGGCAAGCAGAAGAATCGACGGGTCTATGGTTGGGCCCTCAAGTTATCAGAGTTCCAGTTCACGGTGGAATACAGGACTGGGAGCAGCAACGTTGTGGCTGACGAATTAAGCAGATGTCACGGTGGAGACAGCAGCCGTGACACCAGTCTTTCAAGAGAGGAGGGGGGAGATGTGGGCCAGCCCACATGAAAAGAAAGAACTTAAGACTGTTATGCGTGTGTGTTATTTAGAGTTGTGATCATTGTGTGCGCAGGTCACCTGCGGTAGTTTCTTGTAGCATTGTGATTGGTCAGTTTTGCGAGAGGACTCGTCTCATAAGTCCTCTCGCCACGTGTTGTAATTTAGTCAAGTTTACAGTAGCATTTTCTAGTAAATCTCGAAGTGAGGCTAACCCCTCTTGCTTGACTCTGGTGGCAGCGATACTAGCTGTCCCCAGAGCTGTGGCGATTCGTGCGCTGTTCGCAGACCGGACCCACATTTATCTGTAATAACTTTATAGATCAAGTAAATTCACACAGAATCTCCTGAATATTCATTATTCAAAGATGCAGAACATCAACATATAGCTGATAGTGTACATGAGGAGGCCCTGCAGGACAGCTTATTAATGCATTCTTTTGTGGACAATTAGCTGTAATGATATTCATAATGCATACATCACCTGATCCTTGTAAAGACACTTCAGCCTCAGCATTGTTAGATTTCAAATACAGGCACACTGACAAGGGCCCCAGGAGGTGACATCACATTAACATTGGACATGCTCTTTGGTTTTTAAGCTCACAAGTTTACTGATTTATTCAAGAGCAGAATACTCAAATAGAGAGAAAAGCAGAATTAAACAGAACAGAAACTGGGGAAAGTGGCCTCAGGCCTTATATATGATAATGTACTATTAAGAGGTGACAATTAGTTAAGTGGGAATACATGAATTGAGTGAATGAAGGTGTAAAGTGAGTTTAAGTGGTTCTTTCAAGGTTTAATATAATGATACAGTTTTGATTTTCTGTGAAACCTAAACACTCAATATACATGCACCTTGGTCACCTTAGTTTTCAGTCACACCTCTGTGCTTTACCTCTTGTGTCTCAATTAATTAAGTTTTAAACTGCTGTTTAAGCAGTAGACGCCTAGACCAGCTGAGCAAGCATAGCCAGATTAAGAACCTGATTGGAGGAAGTAAACAATACCATCAACGCTCCTGCTCCCTCTATGTCTGAGGGGTGGTGGCAGCTCTAACAGCCCAACAACCACAGTACAACTTGTGGAATCAGAATTTTATTTTACCGCATTATAGGCTTCTGAAATGTCACAAGATAAACCAGTGGAGTGATCATAGTTGATTGTCAGATACAGGCTATATTTCATATGTGCTAAGTGAGAACGGTCCAAGTATAAAATTGTTTTTTTCCTTGCTCAAACACATCAAATTTTGAAAATGATAAAATTCAGCCACTTCAAGGTGCCACCTATCACACATGTAACCACAAAACCACAAACTAATTTGATGAATCTATTAACATAGCCTTAGTATATGTGACAGGATCTGAGAAAACAGCCCACTTCGCGCAAAACATGAAATTGAGATACAGGCAAAAACATCGAGTTGGGCATAGAAATTGAAATTTTTTTAATTTGTTCATACCAATCTAAAACCCTTTGCCTACCTTCTGACAAAATTTGAAGTGTCAACGACAAGTATTTCATGGCGAGCGTGTCGTTAGAAATGCCGCACTCCTTTCTCTTGCGGTCTTTCAAACGCTTTTTTCTCAATTTTTCCGAAATAGCGTGGTAGAACAGGCGATACTTTAACGGCTCATAACTCGAAAACTACTGATAGCCTGCTAATTATTTATGGCTCATTTTGAAGGAAATTTTAAGGAGTACATAGCAAATACAAAAATAAAATTTTGATGGAGTGCTCCAAGTGGGCTGTTTTCTCAGATCCTGCCACATATTTCCATACAAAAAATGAACTTTGTAGAGCTCTTAGTTTCCCTGTAGTGAAATAAAAACCATGACACAGTCAAAAATTCAAAAAGTTTGCTCTTTAAGCTGGAAGCACTGTACACAAGTAGCCTTATAGTACTTGAGTCTCCGGTCAGCACTAAAAATTGTATGTGCTCTGACAGATGTGTTGGAATGCATCCTTAAAGGGTAGATTGTAGAGTCTACCATTAAATATTACTTAGAAGTCTTTTTTACTATGGGTCTTCCTCAATCCATCATGTTCCAAACCAAACTGGACATTATCTTAGACATGACATGAAGCTGGACCTCCCATTGAAAGAAGAAACAATGGAAGAAATCACTATTTTATCAGATGAATGTGAATCTCCTTCGATTGATATGTATGAAAATCAAACATCACGCAGCGAAGTAACATGAACACCAAAGTATGATAGATCAAAGGTCAGTCAGTAAACATCTAGGAAATGAAAACTGCTGTACCTTATAAGTAAACTTATACACATGCAAAGTAGTAGGTTTACTGTTCTTAAGCGGAATGATAGGTTTATCAACACAGGCAAATAGATCAGTTCATTGAATTCATCTAAATTGGGTTTAGGGTGGGCCTTGCTAGGGTTGTTGTTTAGTATTCATTGAATTCATTCTCTCCTCACACATTTTCACATTCATTAGTTATTTATTTTGTTATAAACCTAGCCTTATGATGGGTAAAAGTGCCCCTTAAGCAGTCTAAAAGAGGATCAGAATCTGGTGGCAGCAACTACTTACTGTCTCTAGTGTGTGTGTTTCACCGTCTGTCACAGGAGCTTCAAACTTCCGGTCATGATACCGGCAACATAAAAATAACCAAGCCATTAAATAGGCACCATACATTGGGTACAGCTGAACTAACCACAAAAATAATACAATGGCTACATAAACAAGTCAGGTATAATCCATTCATATTCACTAACTATAACAATCTAACTGTAAATAATTATAATTTCTTTATGTGGTTTAACCCTCATGGCCCCGTCCACCCCCCCCCCACCCCCCTCCTCAATGCTGATGCTTTCCATCAGCATCATTTCCAATGCTTCTGAGACAATCAGCAACCACATTGTTTACTACCAAATTCCAACTGATTCATCGACTAGTTGTCCAGTCTCTGGTTTTGTGGCTTGACAGTCAAGAAAGTCACCTATGTCTGATGATCAGTGATGACAATGAATTTTTTACTATAAAGATAAAAAAGAAGTGCCGGATGGTTTCATACCTGACAAGTTTTTCCAAGTCCTGAGCACTACATCAGTACTGTGCTTCCTTCAGCTGATCTGAGAAGGTCACTGGTTGAACTCTATCCTCCTAACTCACCGAGAGAGATTAGCTCCTATTCTAGTAGCATTGGCATGACATTCCAAAACAAAAACATCAGAAACACAAGGCACAAACTAATACACAGTAAAACTCAACCGATTACACAGAGTCCTGAAGGCCTCCATCATCAGGCTTGTCCACTCTACCACTCCAGCCGTACCCTGAGATGTCGAGGGTGTGAAACTAGAGGACTAGGAGTATGACCCAAAAAATAAAATTTACCCAACCAACTACATTTCTTCCTCTAACATGTAAGCCATGTGGTGTAGTCACAAAAAGCTACCAGGTGTGGTGGAAACAGACCAAGTAGGCTGTCAGAAGAGTTACTATGCTATATTTCCAAGCTGTTTGAAGCTTTTTCCAACCCAATGCCTGATATCTTAATTCAATTCTTAGGATAGGCCAGATAAATGATCAAGCAGCACGACAGTAACTAAAGTAAAACCCTGAGTTGGCTATATATAGCAAACAAGCCAAGCATGCTCACTAAAGGATGATACAGTAACTAGGTAGTGAAAATGGAATGTTGTTCTGATTGAGATGTTGATGTTTGTGACAATGTATTACTAGTGTGTGTCATTAGCTAAGATGTTGTGTCATGTCCTGTCGATGTGGTGGATTCACCACATCTCCCCCTCTCATGGAGGCTGAGCTTCCAGTAGATAGAGATATATCAGATACAGAGATAGCTGCAACGGTGTGCCAACTTTGTGGGACATTGCATTCGCGACACAGGACTTTTCATTTTTTATGAAGATGATGGTAAAATAGAAATTCCACATCTTTCTATCCATCTTGCCATCTTGACTGTGTGTGGAGGTATTTGCCAGATATCAATAAGTGCAGAATTGTCAGTGAAAATTGTGAACGGGGTCCCGGATGAATAGAAACGGAAATCTTCCACGGATACAGGCACAGCTAATTCCATGATGGCGTAGTTTCTTTCTCTCGGGATAAGTTGGCAGGAGTAAAACGAAATTGGTATCCACTTACCATCTTTGAAAATACAAAAACAACTAGATACCTTTAGTAGAAGCATCAATGTACAAGCACCATACATCTATAACAGTTGGTAGAAATACAGAGGTATTAGTAATGATTTCAGAGATAATACTGTTAAATGAGTTGATAAAGTCACTGTCGATGTCATAACGTAAAATGTCAGGACAGTCTTTTCGCAAAAATGAGTTCAAAATGGTGATAATAGATGAAAGAATGGAATGAATCTTGCATAGAAGGTTTAAGTCCAAGAAAAGCGCGTAGATCAGTCTTGGTTTTGGGAGGTAGATAATTCCTGATATGAGCTACTTTGCCTCTGAGATGGTTTGGTTGCCATCTTCTATTGCAAAGCCTTAAAACCAGCAACATTTTGATTTCTTGACAGAGGTTGACAGCACTAAGCCTAATGAGGAACGAGAAGATGTGAGAAATGTGATCCTCAAATGTAGCTAAAAAGATAACATCTATGTATACCAAAAAAAAAAGATTGTATGCCTCTTACGCCAGCGTGCATTAAGAGTTGAATTGTAGCAGGGGCATTTTATAGGCAGAAAGGCATGACCTTATACTGAAACTTTCCCACCTTGCAACGAATGGCTGTGAGCTGCTTTGTGTCTTCATCAAATAAGACTTGATGAAATCCCTTCAATAAGTCAAGTTTGGACAAATATTTGCAGTTACCAACTTGCGCTAGTATTGAGTCTATGGACGGCATGAGAAATGGCTCAGGTATTGTGATAAAGTTTAACTTCCTATACCACAACAATTCTTATTCCACCATCCAGTTTCATTACCGGCAATGGAGAAGATCACTTAGAGGTAGAAGGCTCTATGATTCCTGGTTTTAGTATAGACTCAATCTCTTCTATAAAGTGTTGTTAATAGGCCAACTGAATTGTGTAGGCAGGAGTCCATACAGGGGTTTGACAAGTAAGGGTATTAAAGTGGGTTACAAGAGAGGTATTACTAGGTCTATCTGAGAATATGTTGGGAAAAGAGGAATGGGTGTGATGAAGGAGTGATTGTTTGTCAGGAAGTGTGAGTGATAGTTGTGTCTGGCAGGGAGAGCTGCTATTCTTAGAATGGTAAAGTTTGAATGAACTGTCAGTTGATGTGATGGAAGAGGTACAATCATCCACAAATGCCTTAGGGTAAAGATGATGCCTGTCAAGTATTGCTTTGCAGGCTTAATTTGGCATGCCTGCAACTAAACCAAGGGCAGCCATTTCCTGTGAAATGAGGTCTCAGAAACAAAATCAAGAAAAGAAAGTTGAGATAACATCACACCATACTTGTATTTCCAATTGTTAAAGAACTGCAAAACTGATTTAGGACCAGATTGTCTATATTTTAAAGGAAATGAGGTCAAACAGTTATTCAAGGAATATCCACCTACATTCAAAGGAACAGTACGTATATGCAGATATGATGGTGTTTAATTAATACAATTTAAGTAGGATTCCTTGTAAATACCATGCAGCAACTTGGGCAACATGTGTAGCCAATTCTGAATAGAAACTGCATAAAGTCAGAGGACTTTAGCAACTTGGCTTTACTAATGACAGCTGAAGATGAGGGTTTGGCTTTGGGAGAAGTGGAATGAAGAGGTTCAAGCTTCTGATTTGTGCCTAATGAAATACCTGTAGAAATGAAAGTGGAGGTGGATGACTCATATGCTGATGATGAGGCTTGAAGAGTAGAAGTCGTAGATTCAGGGGATGGTGAAAGTGATAAATGACTATCCAGTGACAAATAATCCTCAGAAAAGACTGAAGGAGTGACTGCTGGCACCAGGTATGGTGTAGTCACAGATAGCTGTAACAAGGTGTAGGTAAAGACAGACCAAATAGGCTGCCTCCAGAGTTACTACTGCTATATTTCTAAGCTGTTTGCAGCTTTTTCCCAAAACAATCCCTGTTATATCTTAATTCAGTTCTGATGTGTTAGGCCAAATAAAGGATCAAGCAGTACGACCAAGTACAAGCCTGAGCTAGCCATATATATTTTGCAAACCAGCCGTAGCAAGCTCACTTAAGGATGACACAGTAATGAGGCTGTAATATTGGAATAATGTTCTGAATGAAATGTTAATGTTTGTGTCAATATTAACTAGTGTGTGTAATTAGCTAGGATGTTGTGTCAATGTCCTGTTGATGAGTTGGGTTCACCACAAGCTCTACCTCCTTCAATGCCTCAAACAATCTCACTTAATGAACCACATTCTCCTTACAGCAAGCATAATAATTAATGTACATTCCTGCGATATCATTACATTCGACCAGCACAGTATCTATCTTTCATTGAAAGACTAGTTGAGCATTTGTCAGCCCAAAATCATACGCATGAATCTATACTTGCCAAAAGGGCTCACTAAACACGTCTTATCCTTATCCTCTACAGCTACTTCCAACTGCTGAAACATCGTCAACAAATCGACCTTTCACAACATCTTTTCTTTTCCCACCATCTAAATCATTTCTTAAAACCCTTGTGTGGAAGCAGTGAGTAGCCTTTTACCTTCAATCAACAATTGAGACAAGGGTTATTAGTGATATGAAAAGCTTGATATCCTCTCAACAGCCAGTAAAGTACTGCCAACCTGCAGGATTTCCGGGCGATTACTCTTTAAGCATCTCATATTCTTCCATTAGTTAGCTTCTCGCTCAACCTACCAGTACCCTCACAGTAAATCCTTGGATTAATATCATTAATCTTTAGATTAACATCGTTAATACTTTCCAAAATCACATAAAGCGCTTGTAATAGTCAGTTAGCTTACAACTGAGCCCTGGAATACTATACAATACTTTCTGCTTAACCCGAAACTCTCTCACTCTAGCACCTTTGTACATTAGCCTTATTCTGCTTTTTTCCCCTTCATTTTCAGCTCAACATTTGTTCACTTCAAACGTCTCTGCCATATTGCTGACTCTATCACACACTCCCAGCTCTTTATTTTCCTTCTCATATAAAGCATCGTACAATACCTCATGTGTGGTCTATACCCGAAACCCGTAACCAAAGTCAAAAACGATTTACCCATTGTCCGTATGTGGCATCACCCCATTCACAAATAAAATGTAATTAATTTGACCAATGCAATAAAAACCAGATGAAATACATTTTCATAGCTTAGATTTAACTTCACCACACCATTCATTTGAGGATAGAACTTGAAGATCAGCACTTTCTCAACACCTGTCAAACTGTTCAGTTCCTTTACCAACCTGTACCAGAAGAGACTGCCTTGAACAGTAAGTATCCACTTCTAGATTGAATTTTGCAAAGAATGACTAAATTCCTTATGCTGCTAACCTGGCTTTGATAGATCTAATTGGCACTGCATCAGACCACCTTGTAGCTAAGCATACATAAGTCAGTAAATAACGAAACCTTCTTCACGCATTGGTAATGGTTTCACAATATTTATTGCCAAGTTCTAAAACAGCTGACGATGCAACTATTTCTACTTCTATCATTATAGCCAAGACCAAAGTTGCACCTTTGGGAGGATCTACTTCCCAGACAACTTGCTGGAGCTCACCTCCTTAGTAAATTGTTGTATACTGTTGCTAACTTGCTGTCTATTCCCTTGTCAGGTGTGTATGAATGGAGTCACTCTACTATTGCACTCAACTGGTTGAAATATCCTCCCTCACAAAGTTTCATCTATGAGCGCAACAGAGCAAGGGAAACTGTTGGACATCTGCCAGCCTCTTATTGAATTCATGTACCCATTTCCAGTAACCCAGCTGATGTAGCTTCCCGAGATGATACTCCTCTGAATCTTATAGATTTCAAATTGTGGTGGGAAAGACCATCCTCTCCAGCACAAGGGCCCAATCTCATAGACTGGGAGATTACTGGTTGGCTTCACTGAGACATTCTCATCATCTTCTTATTTGAAAAGAATATTTTCTTGGTGTATACATTTTATCAGCAACTGCAGGTTAATACCAGGTGCAAGATGTCTCACTACTACATTGTCACTTGATGAACTGCAGAAGACTGAATAAACTTTGCTCAAACTAACCCAGGAGCGGGCTTTCAAATCTGAATGGGAGTCTCCTAACATCTGGAACTGTATGCTGACAGAGTAGCATCTTGCATCTCAGGCCCTATATAGATGAGAAGGAACTTATTCATGTTTGAGGTCGTCTGGTGAAAGCAGCAATAGCACATGATCAAAAGCACCCAATAGTTCTGCACTATTCCGAATACATAGCTAAGTTGGTCTGTACAGAGATGCATATTGCTAACTTACATATCGGCCTACTTTCATTTGCATTGCTTTTCTTTTTATCTCCCATAGGTCAATTATTATTATAATTTTATCTCTATATCAAATTGTATTCTTACCATCACATACCCATCTTGTTAACCTTTCTTTTTAGCGAACATTTTTTTAATTCTTAGTTTAGTTACATTATTATTGAAGTAGTGACTTTCAAAGTTGTTATGCCAACATTTCACTTGTGAGTAGCAGGTTCTTAGCTTTGGTATGTGTATTTTTGACTTTTCATTAAATATTGGGGCAATGACCGTTTAAAATAAACAAAATTGTCAATCCACTTAGCAGTGGGTCAATTGACGCTAAAGTCCATTTGGAGTTGAGCTCGCGGCCTTTGACTAAATTTGAAGTGTTGGTGCTCTGTATAATTAATGCTTCTGTTATACTACTATTGAAGTCACTTGGTATGAAGGCTAACAAAATCATTAATTATACAGAACATTAACTGTATTATTGGACAATTCGCTGACCTTTCAGCCCACAATGATGGACGTGATGTTTTGCTCGTCTTTGACTATGATTTAGGACCTTCTTTGCACAAAGCCATCTGTCTGTCAAAGGCAGGGAGCATTGTGCGTAGAAATATGTTTGAATTGGAAACCATTTTTTTTGGTTCCTTTGAATTGGACTGTAAGAGAAGTTCTGTACCAAAATCTTTATTGACTCTGGCAGATATGATTCTTAGAGGTCCCAACAGTGCTGAATTATCGCAGTACAGCACTTCTTCTAGACATCAGCTTTGTGACCACAGAAAGTACAACATGAAGGCTAGATAAACTCTATTTCTAACCTATGTTGGACTCACAGTTCATGCTAGGACAAAGAAACGAGATTTGGTTAAGACTTTATGTGACCTCTGATTATCTGTTTCTTATGATCAAGTTTTGGAGATATCAACAACTACAGGTAACCATGTATGTGATCTGTATCATGAAAATCAAGTCGTGTATCCTCTCAACTAGCATGTAAGATTGTTTACAACAGCTGTTATTTACAATATAGATCACATTCCTGGCTCAACAACTGCAACAGATGCTTTTCATGGCACAGCATTATCACTATTTCAGAACCTTATTAATGAAAAAGATGTGATCGAAAAGAGCTTTACATTTCTATACCAAAAGTGACTACAAAAACACTGACAGACCTACTGAAAATTTACACCAATGTGACTCCAGTGATGCAGTTGAAGAATGATCCTTCAATCCCCAGAGTTGATCAATTAGAGAAGAGTAATGGCCAGGTTATCAGCAAGACGTTTCATAAGGACCGGGGTTAAGCATTTATTATGTCTGTTAGTAAACATTAACATATAATGTTTTGTATTATTGTTGTGTAGGTGGATGAAGTCTATGGAAGAGAAGTATCTTCAAGAAGTTGATAGTTACAGCAATATATCTTTGGCTATCTATCACAGTGAACAGCAAACATCAAAAACCTATATTCTTGAGCAAGATGTGCGTGAAAAGCTAATAACTAAAATAATTTTGTAATTATTTAGTAGATACAATCATACATAAAGAATTCACTATGTTTCTTGCCAATAGTTTAATAGCGTATGCTCAAGATCTGACTAAATGATGGTGAGTTATGATGTGTCTTCCTTGTTCACCAGTGTTTCAATAGACGAGACAGTATCTTTGATAGGAGAAAAGCACTTGAATGATGTAATTCAATGCATTATATAAACATAAGAGGTCAGCCTTATGAACAAGTAGATGGTGCAGCCATGGGTTCTCCAGTTTCTACAGTTGTGGTCAACATGTATACAGAATTCTTTTAGAAAGACTTTTCTAAATTTCCTCCAGTTAAACCTGCATTATGGTAGATGATGACAATGCCTTTTATATATTTAAGAAAGGAAGTGAAAAACACTTGTTGGACCATTTAATCTCTAAGACCTACAAAATTCATCTTTGAATCAGAGGAATTTCGTTAGCTACGTTATTTAGATTGCTTATTGTAGAGAATGATGGAATGCTAGCTTTAACTGTGTAACAAAAAACATACACACACACACATAAGAATATTGAGATGTCAGTTTAGAGAGCTAGGAGGTTTTACTAATATGAGTGAAAACTTGAAGAGAAATAGCTCACAAAGTAGTTCAAAGTAGTGGTTATGACAACTCTATCATCATAGCAGCATCTAAAATATAAAAGTACATCTATTCTAGATATCACACATATACTGAGCAAGAAATATTTTACGATTCTTACTGTTTTATGCAAATTATGCAAGCTTTCATGGTGAACTAATTGTTTTGATTAGTTGTTAAATGTAGAAAAGTTTGAAAGGCTATAAAAACAAAATACATAACTCCCAATGTTTGTTTTTCATCTCGTTATTTTGGTTGTTTTTTTTACCTTTGATTTTTAACGCGAACATACAAATTCTTGAATTGAATAATTAGACCATATATAAAAGTTATGCAGAAAGATCCTGCAAAACACACTGGAAATGAATATCTGTAGCCGATGACAGAGTTGGCATATGTTAAGACACCTGAAAATTATAAACACAATTAAAAAAAATTCCCAGTCAAATTTAATTAAACAAGAATGGTTACCATAAAATTTGTGCTGACTGAAGCAAGATTTTAAGAAAATGAGAAAATATGATGGTCACTGTGTGAGAGCCAGAGTGAAAATATTGTGCAAATAGTAAGCAACTGATCTATTATTAGTAGTTAATTTTCATGATTAAAGTCAATAAATCATTTTTTCCTCATTCTCCTTAGCTATGCATCAAATACATTTTTGTAATTAAAATTTTACTGTCTCTTCTTTAACATTCGAATCTTTATTATCATTTTGTTATATTGCTTTTGATTTTTTCATAATTTATTAAGCATGCATTTTCATTTTGAGTCTAAAAACATTGAGCATCTGATGCTCATCAAAATGAGCTAAAATACGGGCCAAAAAAACCCGATGCCCATTAAAATCGACAATCAGTTTAATCCTGCTCCAGGCACATACCTGAAATATTCAAATATTCCAAGAGCAATACTGGTAATAAAAACGTAACCTTCAACACATAAGAAACCAACCTAACACTGCTGTTCTCTGAACTAGTCAAGGAATGCCCGGTAAATACTATATACGCTGGTCCATTCCAATTACTCAAGAAATACTGTTTGGTTCAGGAGAGGATTAATACATTTAAGGCTTGACACAGTGGTAGAGAGCCCCCAAATACACTTCGATGAACCAATACTAAGATTTAGCTAGTGGGACCAAGCATTAGCTAGGCACCCATACAGGGTCTACATTGTGGGTATTAGGTAGGAGTTTTAAACAGGTTTTGATGGAGAGAGATGGGCAAATGCTTCCGCAGTACCTCATAACTTGAGACCACACCCAGCTCAATAAGGGCAAAATTAATACTTGATGGAAGTCAGGATAGCCTATTAAGAGGAGAATTAAATAAGGTTAGTTGACAGACAGGGAGCATGTGTAGGAAGCATGCATTTGCAGATATATTATTACTGGTGTTGGAGAGGAATTTGAGAGATCAGTAAATATTTAGACTCAGCTTGGCTCACATTGGGACAAGTGTGGAAGAGTAGGAAAAAACGAGTGTGCGGGTAGACTACCCGCCCACTTTGATACATTGGGAGGGTGTGGCTCCTGCCATCGCTTACCACACAAACAAAATGGAAATAAGAAATATTGGTTGCCGGGAGAAGTAGGGCAGGGTATGGAATATAATGGGAATTGTCAAAATAGGTGAAGTGTAAATCGTATTGTAGGAGTCATTTTTATTTTCATTTAGTCTGATAATTATTCCTTTTGGGTGCATTACATATATATATATATACATACATAGTATATGCCTTTATATGACACTATCAGTGCATAAAAAATTTAGACAAATTGATTGATATTAAATTACCCCTTAGTACGTGAAACAATGCACAAGGCAAAAAAATAAAGGAATTTTTTTTTTCAAATGAGCTATCTAAACATGTTTGTAAAAAGACTGGAAATTTTTTTAATACTTCCAGTGAAATTGCAAAAAAAAAAAAAAGTAAAAATAATTGCAACAAAACCCAGAATTTAAAAGATGAGGATTTCAAAACTTCAAAGAAAAAAATCATTTCGTGACATCAATATTAAGCTTTAAAATATTAATTTTAGGTACCAACTATAAAACATAATTTTAATTAAAAAAAGCTGCATATAGCATTAAACAAATTTTGACATGCATCTTACCAAACAGTTCATATAGACCACCTACGAAGATAATATAAGGTAGCAGTAGAAGCAGTGATAATATACTGATTACAGGCCATGCTAATTTAACTGTGATGCACTTTAAATCAATGTTGAATAAACCATTATTGTATATTTCATCAAGAGTATTTTTAATATTAAAATTTGATAGCCAAATAATTCCACAAGCACATTTTGTATGTAGTAAGCCCAAGGCCCATTCCTAAATATAGAAAAAAAATTACATAAAAACTCATACAATAGAAGCAAAAAAAATATGGTGGGATGTAATTGGTGAGCAAGTGAAGCAAACAAGACTCTATCAGGGGTAACACAATTGAAAATCTGGGAAACTTTTAATGTTTGTTCATACATATGTGTGTGGACATACTATGTCATTTGTTAGCTTGGTCGTCGACCCTGTGCCAAACTTCACCAAACAAAATCTTCAGGTTTATTGATCTTTATCCGTATTATCAAATGTAATTGAATTGTTTACCGCTTTTACCGGTAACTTACCCGAGTTCATTTATTTAAAAAAGTGGCGGTGGTAAGTTAAGGTGCTATAGTCATCAATATGTATTCTACGCAACAGTGTTATTGCTTACTTGAGTATCCATTGTCTTATAGTCGAATCACGAAAGTAAGTCTTGTATTGGTATGTTTGGTGAACAAGTATGTGTAAAAGTGTGGTCCGTTACAGCTACTGCTTAGCTAAAGAATAACACAAAGTAAACATTTAACTAACAAATATGTGACCGTCTACGGGAAATTTGGGCACAACGCGGCATGCGTAGACGTCGCAAAAAGATCGATTTAGTTCTTAAAATTGTATTAAATAAGCCTAACGAAGGGAACGGTTAGACGATATATAGCAGGAATGGCTAAAGCTACGGCGATAAAACTTGGAGAGCTTAATATCTGCTTGCCGAGGAGTCTGTAAGTGCAAAAAAATTTTTTTTGTCGGGGCCGCGTTGTGCCCGATTTTCCTGTAAGACGGTCACTTATATTGGCTGACCTTTACACCAATCCAACTACTACAGTAGTATGTATGTCTTAATATAGGGGTTCCAATATGTGCTGTATATCTTTAGAAATGCCTGCTTATATATTTGTTTTGCTTTTCAGTCAAACAGTTGGGGCAAGTGGTTATTTTGGCATTGAAATCCCTTCAACGTATATACTTAATGAAAAAACTCTACCTTTTTTTAGTAGCTGGAAAGTCAAAAATTAAAATTAATTACATAACTGTAGCCTAACTAGGGAGGCTTGCTCGATATTTGTGCTCAAACACACCACTAGTATATATTTAGAAATCTGAGCACAATAAATTGTATCAAATTTACATATGAATCACAGATTTCTTACTAATACCTACACAATTTAAGTACTAGTTAGCAGTATCTTAAAAATAGTCAACGAGCAACCAAAAATAACATGCACAAACAACAAAAAGTTAAAATTGTAGATTAAACAATTATTCTGTGATTAGTGTTTACTATATTACACCAAGTACAATTGTGAAATAACTCACCATAGAGGAATAATACAAAGGTGTTTTATTAAAAGGAACACGAATTGCAGATATAACTAGCATGTCAGCTAGAAATCCCATACACATGGGAATAACAAATAGCAAAATAGTAGCAGCAACTATGCATTTGGCAGTAATAAATGTCCATGATGGTATTTTTGATATAAAAGTATGCATTCCACCCCTAGCATAAGGAATAACAAACATCAGAATTCGAGCCAAAATCCAAAATATGTAGATTCCCAAAGCTGCAGAATATACTTCTGATACTTTTATAATACCGATTAGATGTAGAAGGTATCGTCCAAGTGAAACTATAAACACAAGGAAATGCCACATATTTAATAGTTATTGTATACATTTAATCGTTACCTGGTGTAAAAATTAATAAAGTTCCGACAAATACCACCACAAAAAGAGTAAAAAGAAGGAGTAGTACAATCTAAGAGTGATAAAATAACAATCAATGAATCTTGGCTGTAAAGTCACATTTTGTGAATAAAATTATAGTGAAAAACTTATTGTGAAAGTATGCAGGTTCACAATGACATAGTGACAAGAATCAATTGTGTGCAGAAATATCTTACTCGCAAAAGGAAATACTGAGGGCGAAGATATGGTTTAAATGGTGGAAAACCAGCTCCAAGGTGCTGTAATTGATTATGTACGGGACCATTTTGATGATCATTCAAATGAATGTTTCGCAAAACTTCTCCATACACATTTATAGCTGGCCCACATGGCCCAATCAAGGCAATGTCTGTTCTCGAACTGCATATAAAGGCCATGGGTCTCTGAACATTTGTACATATTGAGAGCATTTTTCTGCGTCTGCTCATAATTGGACAATAGCGAGATATCAGGCTGGAGCATCTCTTTGTGTATGAGTTGTGTGCAGTATTTTTGTCACTAAATTGTGAGCATAATTGCCTATGCATGGGGGGAAAATCTGATTTCGTCAAACACAGCCGGTGTTCCAGAAACTTGCCAGCTATTCCCCAATACTCTCATCATAGTCTACCACATTGCATGGCCTCATGATAGTATTCCACCTGTTTTAATTTCATTCATCAAGGCTTGATTGAACCAATACTCAAGTAATGCTGACAGGATTGTTGATTTTGACAAGTACCAAGGCATATCTGCCAAGGATTTTGAGCGAATGAAATGTGCTGATGATGGAGCCATCGACTATGAGTTTTCTGTAACTAGTTCTATTCCTAAAAGAGATACAATACTGAAGAGCAAGAACAACAAGCAGAGATTGCCAAGTGAATGCTGCAATGGAAATTAGCTTAATCATTCGGTCATGATGAAGCTGATGTCACCACGGTGTTCTTTGTCAATCATGCTGCAAGCTAAGGTAAAGATGTAATTCGTGTGGTCAGTGATTACATAGATGTATTTGTCCTATTGGTTTACTGATTAAACAAGGCAGCATTGATGCAAGGTCTAGATGGAGCGATGGATTGGAACAGTACTCAACATTAATACAACTTGTACTGAATTTGGGCCGAAGTATTTGCTACTTCATGTTATGCATGTTCACAGTGGATGCGATACGACCTATCTTTACGGCAAAATTAAAACAAGAACATTCAACACCTTGCTGTCAGAAATCTTTCCAGGTTTATCTAACATCATTGGTGAGATGAGCATTTATTCAGACCAACTGATGGAGGCAGTAACCCCCTTTTTTACTGCCTTGTATAATCAGGTTCCAGAACATCCATGGAGTTAGTAAGATTTAACTTTTATACCAAAAAGAGAAATCCAAATGTAATAGCTCTACCCCCCAACATCTACTAACCTTTTGCAGTATGCACTACGCATGCCCATCTTCAAACCATGGTATGGAAAGCAGCTGACCAGCATACTCTACCAGCAATCTCAGCCACCATCACTAATTTTGGGTGGAATATCAAGAATGACATTTTTGTTTCTGTCATTGACACTTGATACGAAGCACTACCTGAACTTGTTGATGTCATTAGATGTCAGTGCAGGGCTTGGAAAGGAAGAAGTGCAGTACCATTTCATACAGTTACCATAAAGAGCATCTCACATGCATATCCTATTGTAAGAACTGTCTGAAGATAGTGAAGAATGTGGTATTGTTACAGAATTCATACCGGAATAATATTTCATTACAATGTTTTTTAATGAATATTTTTCCTGCCACAAAAATGTTTTTTGTTACAGCACCTTAGTCATGCCTGCAATACCAAATATAATGTCATAAATGGATTCTACATCCCAAATTCCCAAGGAAAAGTCTTATACTTAATTCTATGATAAAATAATCGTAGAGCAAAATTTAAAATTACCGTCGCACAACCACTAAAATTCTAGGAGTTTCCTGTGGTTGCCACTTGTGCAAACAGACTGAATTTGTCCTAGGACCATATAGAAATACAAATCAGCAAAAAACTTCATTGGAATGGACATTTCTAGGTGAATATTTGACTACTGGACTAGGCAGATTGACCTAATAATAAAACTTCTTGCCTGCACTTGTTCTGGACCAATATTTGCTCATAAAGTAGGTTGGTTCTTGAATTGAGTTCATTTTATTCAAATGTGCTTCTCAGGTGGCAGCTACTGTCAAGGGCTCATAACCTAACTAATCATAGTACAGACTATTATTTTAATGTACAGATATAGAGCCAGTGCACTGAGGAGATTTAGTGAGACTGAATCAAGGAGAAGAAGCTAGTGGAAACGAAAAAATAAGGCACGTGCCCTGGCAATATTAGACCTTTGCAGGTCAAAGCTGTTCGTTGTAGGTACAGCCTTGACAAATTAGTTTATACAAACGGCAATTAATTAATGGGTTAGGGGTAACTTCAACCAGTAGTGAACATGAGTGGCAAGCCTAATTAAAGCATTTTTCACCATGCGTGTTTATCATTGCAGGTATACCAATGTAAGCTCACACCCAACTAGAGCTGGAAATTCCAGAATGATGATGAGATGCTGTGTAGTGTGTTTAGTTACCAACTGTAGCAGCAACTGAAAGACATTGCGGTTTACTACACGTAGCATCCTGTTCAGTCAAAGATATTTACAAATAACTGTAAAAGCCAATTCGCAGACATAAATAGCCAGCCTTCATTTCATTGCAAGGAATGAACAGAATGGTCAAGCATCCTTATTTAGCATTCTTGCAGTGAGGCAGCCAAAACAAGTTTGAAACCTGCTGGTCTACTCTATTATTATCAAAGCTATGAAAGATTACAAGGGCAATTAGTAATTGAAATGAAACATTCACTTCTGATTGTTAGTTGCGACAATCATTCTTTAGACTTGAGCAAGGGAAAATGAGATGTTGTGGTCGCAGTACTTACATAGTGTTGAAATGAGGTAGGTGAATATGACTGTTCCTCCTCTGGCTGCTATGTTGATCTTGGTGATGCTTGGGCTCTATTAGCAATGAGCATCACCAAAGTATGGATAAACTGGATTTATTGGAAAAGCGTGCCTACACGTGATGAGTGTAACAAATGTGACTGTCATAGAACTTCATGCATATTCTAGCATATCAATATTAGTTGACATGGCCAGTTTCTGCAGGTTGTAAGGCGCACAGACAGAATCTTTAACTCGAAGGACCACACCCTACCAAGCTCGATAACCAACGCAGCTGAAATTGCGTACTAAGCCTTGGTCAGAAAGAAGGATACTATGCCTTCGTAATAGATCCGCCTTAGGTCGAAGTAATTCGCACAACAACAGATTGCCAATTACAATAAAACTTGATAGAGGTAATACTACATATATTTACAGCCCAATTTATGATAATTGACATGGTACAAGTTTCAGTGAGTTGAGTGCGTACGAATATATTTAAGTTCAAATGATTAGGTAAAGTGATAACAATATTGTGAATTGTAATCTGCACGCCGAAGCTCTTGTTCAGTCTTCACTCTTGTTGTTCAGGGCTATCTTTTGGTCCTGAACAGCCAGCATTAAGAATATCCTTGCTTGATAAAATCTTATACTGATTCAGGTAAATTCACACAGAATCTCCTGAATATTCATTATTCAAAGATGCAGAACATCAACATATAGCTGATAGTGTACATGAGGAGGCCCTGCAGGACAGCTTATTAATGCATTCTTTTGTGGACAATTAGCTGTAATGATATTCATAATGCATACATCACCTGATCCTTGTAAAGACACTTCAGCCTCAGCATTGTTAGATTTCAAATACAGGCACACTGACAAGGGCCCCAGGAGGTGACATCACATTAACATTGGACATGCTCTTTGGTTTTTAAGCTCACAAGTTTACTGATTTATTCAAGAGCAGAATACTCAAATAGAGAGAAAAGCAGAATTAAACAGAACAGAAACTGGGGAAAGTGGCCTCAGGCCTTATATATGATAATGTACTATTAAGAGGTGACAATTAGTTAAGTGGGAATACATGAATTGAGTGAATGAAGGTGTAAAGTGAGTTTAAGTGGTTCTTTCAAGGTTTAATATAATGATACAGTTTTGATTTTCTGTGAAACCTAAACACTCAATATACATGCACCTTGGTCACCTTAGTTTTCAGTCACACCTCTGTGCTTTACCTCTTGTGTCTCAATTAATTAAGTTTTAAACTGCTGTTTAAGCAGTAGACGCCTAGACCAGCTGAGCAAGCATAGCCAGATTAAGAACCTGATTGGAGGAAGTAAACAATACCATCAACGCTCCTGCTCCCTCTATGTCTGAGGGGTGGTGGCAGCTCTAACAGCCCAACAACCACAGTACAACTTGTGGAATCAGAATTTTATTTTACCGCATTATAGGCTTCTGAAATGTCACAAGATAAACCAGTGGAGTGATCATAGTTGATTGTCAGATACAGGCTATATTTCATATGTGCTAAGTGAGAACGGTCCAAGTATAAAATTGTTTTTTTCCTTGCTCAAACACATCAAATTTTGAAAATGATAAAATTCAGCCACTTCAAGGTGCCACCTATCACACATGTAACCACAAAACCACAAACTAATTTGATGAATCTATTAACATAGCCTTAGTATATTTCCATACAAAAAATGAACTTTGTAGAGCTCTTAGTTTCCCTGTAGTGAAATAAAAACCATGACACAGTCAAAAATTCAAAAAGTTTGCTCTTTAAGCTGGAAGCACTGTACACAAGTAGCCTTATAGTACTTGAGTCTCCGGTCAGCACTAAAAATTGTCTGTGCTCTGACAGATGTGTTGGAATGCATCCTTAAAGGGTAGATTGTAGAGTCCACCATTAAATATTACTTAGAAGTCTTTTTTACTATGGGTCTTCCTCAATCCATCATGTTCCAAACCAAACTGGACATTATCATAGACATGACATGAAGCTGGACCTCCCATTGAAAGAAGAAACAATGGAAGAAATCACTATTTTATCAGATGAATGTGAATCTCCTTCGATTGATATGTATGAAAATCAAACATCACGCAGCGAAGTAACATGAACACCAAAGTATGATAGATCAAAGGTCAGTCAGTAAACATCTAGGAAATGAAAACTGCTGTACCTTATAAGTAAACTTATACACATGCAAAGTAGTAGGTTTACTGTTCTTAAGCGGAATGATAGGTTTATCAACACAGGCAAATAGATCAGTTCATTGAATTCATCTAAATTGGGTTTAGGGTGGGCCTTGCTAGGGTTGTTGTTTAGTATTCATTGAATTCATTCTCTCCTCACACATTTTCACATTCATTAGTTATTTATTTTGTTATAAACCTAGCCTTATGATGGGTAAAAGTGCCCCTTAAGCAGTCTAAAAGAGGATCAGAATCTGGTGGCAGCAACTACTTACTGTCTCTAGTGTGTGTGTTTCACCGTCTGTCACAGGAGCTTCAAACTTCCGGTCATGATACCGGCAACATAAAAATAACCAAGCCATTAAATAGGCACCATACATTGGGTACAGCTGAACTAACCACAAAAATAATACAATGGCTACATAAACAAGTCAGGTATAATCCATTCATATTCACTAACTATAACAATCTAACTGTAAATAATTATAATTTCTTTATGTGGTTTAACCCTCATGGCCCCGTCCACCCCCCCCCCACCCCCCTCCTCAATGCTGATGCTTTCCATCAGCATCATTTCCAATGCTTCTGAGACAATCAGCAACCACATTGTTTACTACCAAATTCCAACTGATTCATCGACTAGTTGTCCAGTCTCTGGTTTTGTGGCTTGACAGTCAAGAAAGTCACCTATGTCTGATGATCAGTGATGACAATGAATTTTTTACTATAAAGATAAAAAAGAAGTGCCGGATGGTTTCATACCTGACAAGTTTTTCCAAGTCCTGAGCACTACATCAGTACTGTGCTTCCTTCAGCTGATCTGAGAAGGTCACTGGTTGAACTCTATCCTCCTAACTCACCGAGAGAGATTAGCTCCTATTCTAGTAGCATTGGCATGACATTCCAAAACAAAAACATCAGAAACACAAGGCACAAACTAATACACAGTAAAACTCAACCGATTACACAGAGTCCTGAAGGCCTCCATCATCAGGCTTGTCCACTCTACCACTCCAGCCGTACCCTGAGATGTCGAGGGTGTGAAACTAGAGACTAGGAGTATGACCCAAAAAATAAAATTTACCCAACCAACTACATTTCTTCCTCTAACATGTAAGCCATGTGGTGTAGTCACAAAAAGCTACCAGGTGTGGTGGAAACAGACCAGGTAGGCTGTCAGAAGAGTTACTATGCTATATTTCCAAGCTGTTTGAAGCTTTTTCCAACCCAATGCCTGATATCTTAATTCAATTCTTAGGATAGGTCAGATAAATGATCAAGCAGCACGACAGTAACTAAAGTAAAACCCTGAGTTGGCTATATATAGCAAACAAGCCAAGCATGCTCACTAAAGGATGATACAGTAACTAGGTAGTGAAAATGGAATGTTGTTCTGATTGAGATGTTGATGTTTGTGACAATGTATTACTAGTGTGTGTCATTAGCTAAGATGTTGTGTCATGTCCTGTCGATGTGGTGGATTCACCACATCTCCCCCTCTCATGGAGGCTGAGCTTCCAGTAGATAGAGATATATCAGATACAGAGATAGCTGCAACGGTGTGCCAACTTTGTGGGACATTGCATTCGCGACACAGGACTATTCATTTTTTATGAAGATGATGGTAAAATAGAAATTCCACATCTTTCTATCCATCTTGCCATCTTGACTGTGTGTGGAGGTATTTGCCAGATATCAATAAGTGCAGAATTGTCAGTGAAAATTGTGAACGGGGTCCCGGATGAATAGAAACGGAAATCTTCCACGGATACAGGCACAGCTAATTCCATGATGGCGTAGTTTCTTTCTCTCGGGATAAGTTGGCAGGAGTAAAACGAAATTGGTATCCACTTACCATCTTTGAAAATACAAAAACAACTAGATACCTTTAGTAGAAGCATCAATGTACAAGCACCATACATCTATAACAGTTGGTAGAAATACAGAGGTATTAGTAATGATTTCAGAGATAATACTGTTAAATGAGTTGATAAAGTCACTGTCGATGTCATAACGTAAAATGTCAGGACAGTCTTTTCGCAAAAATGAGTTCAAAATGGTGATAATAGATGAAAGAATGGAATGAATCTTGCATAGAAGGTTTAAGTCCAAGAAAAGCGCGTAGATCAGTCTTGGTTTTGGGAGGTAGATAATTCCTGATATGAGCTACTTTGCCTCTGAGATGGTTTGGTTGCCATCTTCTATTGCAAAGCCTTAACACCAGCAACATTTTGATTTCTTGACAGAGGTTGACAGCACTAAGCCTAATGAGGAACGAGAAGATGTGAGAAATGTGATCCTCAAATGTAGCTAAAAAGATAACATCTATGTATACCAAAAAAAAAAGATTGTATGCCTCTTACGACAGCGTGCATTAAGAGTTGAATTGTAGCAGGGGCATTTTATAGGCAGAAAGGCATGACCTTATACTGAAACTTTCCCACCTTGCAACGAATGGCTGTGAGCTGCTTGGTGTCTTCATCAAATAAGACTTGATGAAATCCCTTCAATAAGTCAAGTTTGGACAAATAGTTGCCATCTTCTATTGCAAAGCCTTAAAACCAGCAACATTTTGATTTCTTGACAGAGTTTGACAGCACTAAGCCTAATGAGGAACGAGAAGATGTGAGAAATGTGATCCTCAAATGTAGCTAAAATGATAACATCTATGTATACCAAAAAAAAAAGATTGTATGCCTCTTACGACAGCGTGCATTAAGAGTTGAATTGTAGCAGGGGCGTTTTATAGGCAGAAAGGCATGACCTTATACTGAAACTTTCCCACCTTGCAACGAATGGCTGTGAGCTGCTTGGTGTCTTCATCAAATAAGACTTGATGAAATCCCTTCAATAAGTCAAGTTTGGACAAATATTTGCAGTTACCAACTTGCGCTAGTATTGAGTCTATGGACGGCATGAGAAATGGCTCAGGTATTGTGATAAAGTTTAACTTCCTATACCACAACAATTCTTATTCCACCATCCAGTTTCATTACCGGCAATGGAGAAGATCCCTTAGAGGTAGAAGGCTCTATGATTCCTGGTTTTAGTAAAGACTCAATCTCTTCTATAAAGTGTTGTTAATAGGCCAACTGAATTGTGTAGGCAGGAGTCCATACAGGGGTTTGACAAGTAAGGGTATTAAAGTGGGTTACAAGAGAGGTATTACTAGGTCTATCTGAGAATATGTTGGGAAAAGAGGAATGGGTGTGATGAAGGAGTGATTGTTTGTCAGGAAGTGTGAGTGATAGTTGTGTCTGGCAGGGAGAGCTGCTATTCTTAGAATGGTAAAGTTTGAATGAACTGTCAGTTGATGTGATGGAAGAGGTACAATCATCCACAAATGCCTTAGGGTAAAGATGATGCCTGTCAAGTATTGCTTTGCAGGCTTAATTTGGCATGCCTGCAACTAAACCAAGGGCAGCCATTTCCTGTGAAATGAGGTCTCAGAAACAAAATCAAGAAAAGAAAGTTGAGATAACATCACACCATACTTGTATTTCCAATTGTTAAAGAACTGCAAAACTGATTTAGGACCAGATTGTCTATATTTTAAAGGAAATGAGGTCAAACAGTTATTCAAGGAATATCCACCTACATTCAAAGGAACAGTACGTATATGCAGATATGATGGTGTTTAATTAATACAATTTAAGTAGGATTCCTTGTAAATACCATGCAGCAACTTGGGCAACATGTGTAGCCAATTCTGAATAGAAACTGCATAAAGTCAGAGGACTTTAGCAACTTGGCTTTACTAATGACAGCTGAAGATGAGGGTTTGGCTTTGGGAGAAGTGGAATGAAGAGGTTCAAGCTTCTGATTTGTGCCTAATGAAATACCTGTAGAAATGAAAGTGGAGGTGGATGACTCATATGCTGATGATGAGGCTTGAAGAGTAGAAGTCGTAGATTCAGGGGATGGTGAAAGTGATAAATGACTATCCAGTGACAAATAATCCTCAGAAAAGACTGAAGGAGTGACTGCTGGCACCAGGTATGGTGTAGTCACAGATAGCTGTAACAAGGTGTAGGTAAAGACAGACCAAATAGGCTGCCTCCAGAGTTACTACTGCTATATTTCTAAGCTGTTTGCAGCTTTTTCCCAAAACAATCCCTGTTATATCTTAATTCAGTTCTGATGTGTTAGGCCAAATAAAGGATCAAGCAGTACGACCAAGTACAAGCCTGAGCTAGCCATATATATTTTGCAAACCAGCCGTAGCAAGCTCACTTAAGGATGACACAGTAATGAGGCTGTAATATTAGAATAATGTTCTGAATGAAATGTTAATGTTTGTGTAAATATATTACTAGTGTGTGTGATTAGCTAGGATGTTGTGTCAATTACCGGAACCTTCAAGAGAAAGCAGAAAAAAATTAAATCTAACTCCTAGAATAGAGCTTCCAAAAATTTTTGTATTAGTTATTCATACAAAAAATATCTAGAATGCATAGTTTTAGTTTTTCCCCCAAATTCTCCCAGAATATTTAGTTAGTTTTTAGTATTACATCAATACAACCAAAACAAATGGTTTTGGTTTTTGTTTTGGTTAACTAAAACAATACTAATGTGCTAACTTGTTAATGTTATCAATTAATTTCTTTATTCTTTTATTCCTTCTTGCTTATTAATATTCACTGAAGTATGAGGTGAGAGAAGTTTATAAAGCATTGCTGGAAGAGAGTGATGATTTCGCAAGATTTATAACCGCGTAAACTTATTTTTTTAAGTCAATTTTTACTTATGCTATATTTTTTCTATATCAGAAAATATTTACAGACCCAGAGAATAAACATGTTCTTTCTCAACTAATGACAGAAGTTAAGGCCAGAAATTTTATTATAAACTAAGCTCAACTTCGAGGTATTGCAAAAATTTCTTTTTTTGTTGTACATTTTTATTAGAGCATTACTGTTAGTTGTCTCCCTGATGTTTAAATTTATATAGTTCATTGGTCACTGTATATCATTAAAGATGCTACTAGACAATTTTTTCAATCCAATCTTGATGAAGAGCATTTAAAAGCGAACGGATAGTATAAAGTTAAAGTAGACGAAAAACGAAGGCCAGCATCAAAGGACATTGACATTTATTTAGCAGTGTCAGTTTGGTATTATGATAGTATGTTATAAAAGTGAGTAGAAACTGGACTGTCGTCACTGTATTGTTAACAAATTGAAAAAATTAACAGACTCCAAGAAAGATGCATGGAATATTGTACTGACTAAAGATTTTATGACAAGTGAAGAAAGTGGTGAAGAAGATATGAATGGAGGATAAAAGTGACAGGTTTTTGGCACTCAAGTGGAGGCCTCCAAATGGCAAGTTTTTTAATCAAATTGATAGAAAAATATAAAAGATTTAGTCGAAATAAGGAAACCATCAAACTTTACCACGTGTGGTTGGACCTTCATTCACACGCTCCAAACCACTTGGCTTTTCTGATGGCTTTAACGGCTTCATTTCTCAGTAACTAATAGTTATGCTCATGATACTATCCTAACTATTTATCTCTTTATAACATCAATATTATATCAAAACACTTTTGCTATAATTATATCTCCACAGAAATAGTAGCTGATCAATTTCACTTAATATAATTATTTTATTCTCGCATAATTAAAAAGCACAAAAATTTACAGAACTTTACAATAAATATAATCACACCATCAACAATGTAATAAGCTAAAGAAACAATCTGACTGGTCTTCACACATATTCTACCTTCAACATATTATTTATCATGAATTCAATTTCTTTTATGCTGAGGAGAGTTGTGCTTCATAGAAATAGAGTTTAATGTAGTTCACTAAACTGGAATGTGCTGACCCAGCATTTTGACATTTATTGAACAGCGGATATTTCATTTTTGTATATAAATGGAAGTGATAACCACAAAAGTTTAGCTATGCTGAAAAATAAGTATAAATCCTCTATAATTGACCTATTACAATAACATAAAATGTAACACACACACATACTTCTACGAAATATAGATGTTTTGCTAAATTATAAGCAAAGCACCATACCATACAACGAAAATTACAACAAAAGTTATATCAACTAAACTGTGTTTAGTTTTGAAAACTGAAGCAAACAGAATCAGTTGATGCCATACTCTAACATTTACACACACACGCACACACACACATGCGCATACAATTCTTGTCTTGAATTATGGGAAATGTGATATACTGGGAAATGACAAACTTAGTTTATTACATGTGAAATGATGAACTTAGTGGATTACATGTGAAAAATGAAATTAGTGGATTACATGTGAAAGGATGAACTTAATGGATTACATGTGAAATGAAGAACTTAGTGGATTATATGTGAATTTCTACCACGTTTATATAATCATGCAGTCTTTAATATTCTGGGAGTTTTTGACAACAGTAACTTGAGTAAACTATATATATTTATTTATATACAATGAAAAAAATTAATTATAATAAGGGTGTAAAATGCTGTAACATTGGAATGACTACATTTCTCCATCAAAAGCAGAGACTAGCTTAATTTAAAGCAATGACGACATCAGCTGGAGTGTAATTTAGGTAAAAAACCAAAATAACGAGAATGCACGCTGTCGTAAGAGGCATACAATCTTTTTTTTTTGGTATACATAGATGTTATCTTTTTAGCTACATTTGAGGATCACATTTCTCACATCTTCTCGTTCCTCATTAGGCTTAGTGCTGTCAACCTCTGTCAAGAAATCAAAATGTTGCTGGTTTTAAGGCTTTGCAATAGAACATGGCAACCAAACCATCTCAGAGGCAAAGTAGCTCATATCAGGAATTATCTCAGATAGTTATTCAATTACTTCATCCAGCTTCTCTCAACTATCTGGTAGTAGAACTAATTGGTAAATGTTGTTCCACAATTTTACCAGCTTATCATTGCTTGCGTACTCAATAAAATTATGTCTCATTGCATTCAGAGAAAATAGAAGTGGAAATCCCAAGTATTGAAGCAAGTCACGTATGCTAATCAGTTTCACCATCTTCTTCTATGGAGGAGACATGCTTACATCTAAGCATGCTAGAATTTAATAAGTGAAGTAACTTATCCCGGATATTAATATGTCCATCAAATGCTATCACTGGTGTTGAGAACAATCATATTTAGGTGTATGGGGAAGAATTGATGAGCTTGGAATTCAATGATAGCATTTGTGAGGGTGACAGTGATCGCATATGAGATGCTCGATAGAACCATTAACATCCATGGAAAACTAGGCAAAATGGTTTATGATTTTCGACAGAATATTAAAGGGGCTTGTATAGAAACCATAGGCAATACAAGATTTGCGATTGGAGATTGTATAGTTAAATGGAGAAGGTAAAACATACATAGACTAATGGAAATTGCAAATCAATTTAATTATGAAAATAATGTACCTAAGTTGTCTGGGAAAAGCTCATGACTACATTGATTTAGTGCGACTACATAGCCATACACCGACATAGTGTGACATAAAAAGAAAGAGGTTTGTGTGTGTGCTCATGGGTAATACCACGGTGTCTAAAGTTATTTCTGAATATTTAGTTATGAAACTGTGACACTAGTGTGGTAGCTGACTATGTAGTAACTGACCACAATTACACATCACATTCACGGCACACTCAGCTCCTCCCCCTGCTATCCCTGCAATTGTTCTGTGGGAGGCCTCCACAAATTAATGTAAGATTTTTTATTGTTTTCTAAGTTTGCTGGGTTTTTTTTATATACAAGAATAGAAACATGCCCTCAAAATAAAAATTTAGAAGAGCAATGTCACCAGCCAAGATATTACTCAACAACATCATTGTATATGAACAAGCAACACCCTGTTCAACTGTAAAACAGTAGATATTATGTCTCATTTTATTTGATATCTGAGCATTAGCAGATTTAGGTTTGTTCACTAATGATAGGTAAAAGAGTGGAATTTGTCTGTATATACCGTATTCCTTACATTTGTTTATAAGCACAAATTCTTGATAAAGGTAAAATCTAAAGTTTCTCAGGCTTATTATATTTGTATCATTGAAATTATATAAATTTATTATATTTTTGTTAGGTATTGCAGATTTTCAAATTCTTCCTCCTGGATTATCGATCACTAAGTGTGCCAAGTTACAAGATTTTCAAATAAAAGGTTATTATTTAAAAATTTTAGACACAAATTAACTTTATTCTTTAGATCCCCTAGATAAAGACTACTGTTTGAAGAAGCATTTGTCGTTTATATTACCATCATATTTTTCAAAGTATGATAAACCGTCATCGTATATGTAAGTAATTAAAAAAACTCTAACAGGCACGTGCAATTGTTTTGAAATTTTCAGGCTACATTTATATTACAGTACACTATTTGATATCTACATAGTACATAGGTAAATAAATTCTTTGATACGAGAAAAATTGCTGTTATTATAATTATTTCAGCCGAGAATGACTGAATCAATAAATTATTTTATTCTGTGTTATCCTACTACATTATAACTCATGTACTGCAATAATTTCACATTATACTATTCTTTAGTGAAACATTTTTAAAATTATTTTCAAGCTGTGTTTATGGATGGAAAGCAAACATTTCACAAATATGTTTTGCAAGCATAAAATCCACATTAGGTAGCTGTAAAAGTGGTAAACTAGGCTGGTTGCTACAACTGCTAGGGTAATGAGTTTGCAGCAAGACAGCTTGACATAACACTGTGAAATATTGTGAGTTATTTCACGGGTCACTTACCTAAAATATCATGCAAGTGCCACTGTTACATTGGACTTAGCTAATATAGCACGAGTCTGTAGAAATGATAATATTGTAGGCTTGTTAACAACAATCGCAAACTTTTTATTTACTCTAAAACTATTTCCCTGCTTCAAAATTTTCCTTACTTATTTTTTTTTGTATATTCTGACACTAATACCCATTCTGGAAAACCAGCTTTTTATCAGATGGTATTTCCAAATCAGATAAAAATGTAATTGGAATTGGGATACTAATACTATGATTGTGACTGGCACCATTTGGAGTATTCTGGTTTGTTTTTTGTTTTTGTTTTTAACCTCTACCTGTGCCAGTACCTGTCCCACTAGACGTCATAGTGGGTTAGTGTGGTGGGATCAGGTCACTGTTAGCCTAAGAGACGCAGTTGCGCTGCCACCAGAGTTTGAGGCTAGCACCCAGCAAGCTAAGTCGCACAGCAAAGCTAGGCTCTTGAATTCTCCAACCCAGGGTTTAGCTAGCAAGGCCCTAACCCCAGTTTCTCGATGTAGTCAGAGTTTTAAGGAGATCTTTCAAGTTATGCTAAAACTGAGAACTGAGGGAAAAAAGGAAGTGAATGAATGATATATGTATAGGTGAATGGTGAGTGGTGTGCATTTAGTCTATACATAGCTTGAAAATATGTAATGTGAGTACGTTGTTTAGTCTATACATAGCATGAGAAGATGTAATGTGAATAAGTTAATTTTGTATACAGCAATAGGTAAATAGATGTAGCTAATGGTACAGAAAGTAAATGACTATTTAATTAGTTAATGTTGTTAATGTGGGGTGGTGTCACACCACAGTTAGTGATCCCTAGCTTTGACACCAAGAATTCATCTGTTGCAGTCCTGCATGTCTGGGCACCAGCTGTAGTAGCATTGCTGTCAGCCTGAATGAAAACAGGTACAATTCTGGAGCATGCTAATAATAACTAGAGTGTATTTCAGTCTCCTCTCGT